>Ga0209437_100107_pt1 | contig 218656 bp, 210 predicted proteins | sample AraplaL_Cvi_mTSA_FD_184266 | JGI IMG/M metagenome (GOLD analysis project Ga0209437, IMG submission 184266) | Arabidopsis root microbial communities from the University of North Carolina, USA - plate scrape CL_Cvi_mTSA (SPAdes) (version 2) | ecosystem: Host-associated > Plants > Roots >...
CATGAAGGACTCGAAGGTCATCGTCGCCATCAACAAGGACGAGGAAGCCCCGATCTTCCAGATCGCCGACTATGGTCTCGTCGCCGACCTCTTCGAAGCACTGCCGGAACTGCAAAAGGCGCTTTGATCGCGCCGATTATTTTTCTCGCAGTTGCGAGAGACTGGAAAATCGTCTCTTATAGGTCTATCAATCTTTGCCGGGCTAGAAATGGCCCGGCAAATTTGAGTTAAGAGCATAGCGCACCGCCAGAAAGCGCGCCGCCGGGGAGTTGGCAATGAGTTCGCTGAAGACGATCGGTATTATTGGCGCGGGCCAGATGGGCTGCGGGATCGCCCACGTGTCCGCCATGGCCGGCTATAAGGTCCACATCTACGATATGTCCCAGGACCGTATCGAGAGCGGGCTTGCCACCATTAACGGCAACCTTGCCCGGCAGGTCACCTCCGGCAAGACCAGCGACGAGGATCGCAAGGCAGCACTTGCTCGCATCAGCGGATCGAACGATCTCAACGATCTCGCCCAGGTTGATCTTGCCATCGAGGCTGCAACCGAAGATGAAAGCGTCAAGCGCAAGATCTACTCGCAGGTCTGCCCTGTGCTGAAGCCCGAAGCGCTGCTTGCCACCAACACATCGTCGCTGTCGATCACCCGCTTGGCTTCGGCTACCGATCGGCCCGAGCGCTTCATGGGTATCCACTTCATGAATCCGGTTCCGGTCATGAAGCTCGTGGAGCTTGTGCGCGGTATCGCGACGGACGAAACGACCTTCTCGACTGCCAAGGAATATGTCAGCTCGCTGGAAAAGACGATCACAGTCGCCGAAGACTTCCCGGCCTTCATCGTCAACCGCATCCTGCTGCCGATGATCAACGAAGCGATCTACACGCTTTATGAAGGTGTCGGCACCGTCGACGCCATCGACACCGCGATGCGGCTCGGTGCCAATCATCCGATGGGACCGCTGCAGCTCGCCGACTTCATCGGCCTCGACACTTGCCTGTCGATCATGCAGGTGCTGCATGACGGGCTCGCGGACTCCAAGTACCGCCCTTGCCCTCTCCTGGTAAAATATGTCGAAGCTGGCTGGCTCGGCCGCAAATCCGGCCGCGGCTTCTACGACTACCGCGGCGAAGTACCCGTTCCGACGCGGTAACAGCCCTATTCGGGGCCAACCCTCGTGGTTCGAGGCTTCGCCCTTCGGGCTCAGCACCTCACCGTGAGGGCTGGAGCTGCCTTGCGGTTTTCTAAATTGCAGTTCGCCCTTGAGGCACGGAAGCAATGGTTAGCGGTACAAATCCGAACCGCTATTCTGATCGGGCGGAAAAGATTAGCGCTCATGGTGAGGTGCGGAACCCAAAGGATGGAGCCTCGAACCACGAGGGCGGGTGATGGAACAACCACACTACACCGCCCCCTCAGCCGCCCAAATTACCCCGATAAAAAATGAGGAGGCATGAATGCGTTCGACGATTCCACCTCAGTCAGGCCGCGGCTTCCAACTAAGAAAGGGCCAGTTCGCCCGCGTGATCGATCCCCAGGGGCAGCAGGTCGCTGACATGTGGGCATTCACAGCAAATGGCGATGATCTGGATTGGCTCAGCACGTCGCAGACCCGCGACATCACCGAGCGTCTCTTCCCGAAACCAGGCGAATGCTTCTACAGCGAGAAGGGCCACCCGCTTCTGGCGCTGGTGGAGGATAATTCGCCAGGTCCTCACGACATGCTGTTTCCACCGTGCGATACGGCGCTCTACGCGCGTGCCGGCCTGCACAATCATCCCAATTGCTACGACAATTTCCTTGGTGCCTTGCGCGAGGCGGGGATGGCTACGCCCTTCGTGCCCAACCCGGTGAACCTGTTCCAGAACTCGCCACCGCAGCCCGATGGCCGGCTGGAGGTGTTTGCATCGAAGAATCCGCCCGGCGGCAACGTTCTTTTGCGCGCCGAAGCCGACCTGCTGCTCGTCGTGACCGCCTGCTCCGTTGACTACCATCCGACCAATGGCGACAAATGCACGGAAATCGTCATCGAGATCAATGGATAGGACACGACCTCAGGCGCGCCCGTTCCAGATTTGCTGATGGCTTCGGGTATCAAATTCCCGCGGCGGCCTTCACCAGCGTCTTGGCATCATCGCTATCCCAGGCAGCCGGGCCGTTCATCGCCGAAATCAGGCATCCCTTGTCGTCGACGAGCAAAGTTACCGGGAGGCCGAAGGCCAGTCCCTGCTTCTTCAGTACGTTGAACACGCCCATGGTGTTGTCGCGATAGTGGCCGAGCTTGTCGATGGCATATTCCGTGCGGAACGCTTTGGTTTTCTCTTCGTCGCCGGTATCGATGTTGACGGCAACCACTTCGAACTTGTCGCCTCCGACGCTTTTCTCAAGTGCGTTCAACGCCGGCATTTCTTCGCGGCATGGCACACACCATGTCGCCCAGACATTCAACAGCAGGGTCTTGCCGGCGAAGCTCGCGACCGTCAGCGGCTGCCCGTCCGGCCCCTTGAAGGAGATGTCTCGAAGCGAGACCGGTGCGGGCGGAGCGCTCATCGCCGCGACCTGGCCCTTGGTGAACGGCGTCAGCGCTGCGCCGCGATCCTTGGCAGCCGCACATTGATCGGCAGAGGCCGTTTCACCAATCCCATTGCCATACCCCGTCTCCTTCACGTATACCGCTGCCGCGCCGGCAATAACCCCAGCGACGGCGGCAAACAGAACAAGTTTCATGGACGGCAGACCGAACGGCTTCTTTGCTGTCATTTCATTCTCCAGGTGGGCATCTCATGACTGACGGCACGGACACCAAATCCTCCAACCAGATGTGGGGCGGACGTTTCGCTTCCGGCCCCGCGGCGATCATGGAGGAGATAAATGCCTCGATCGGTTTCGACAAGAAGCTGTTTGCACAGGACATCCGCGGCTCAATCGCGCATGCCGGCATGCTCGCCCATCAAGGCATCATTTCGACAGAGGATAAAGACAAGATCGTTCACGGGCTGAACACGATCCTGTCAGAGATCGAAAGCGGCAATTTCGAATTCTCGCGTCGTCTCGAAGACATCCACATGAACATCGAGGCGCGGCTTGCGACGCTGATCGGCCCGGCCGCCGGCCGACTGCACACCGCTCGCTCGCGCAACGACCAGGTGGCGCTCGATTTCCGCCTCTGGGTGAAGGAAGAGCTCCAGAAATGCGAGCAGGCGCTGACCGAACTGATCGCAGCCTTCCTCGACCGCGCCGAGGAACATGCCGAAACCGTCATGCCGGGCTTCACCCATCTGCAGACGGCGCAGCCGGTCACCTTCGGTCATCATTGCATGGCCTATGTCGAAATGTTCGGCCGGGACCGTTCGCGCGTGCGCCACGCCATCGAGCACATGGATGAATCCCCGATTGGTGCTGCGGCCCTTGCCGGCACCGGCTTCCCGATCGACCGTCACATGACGGCCAAGGCGCTCGGTTTCCGCGAGCCGACCCGCAACTCGATCGACACCGTCTCCGACCGGGATTTCGCCATCGAATTCCTGTCGATCGCCGCGATATCAGGCATGCATCTGTCGCGGCTCGCCGAAGAGATCGTCATCTGGTCGACGCCGCAATTCGGCTTCGTACGCCTGTCGGACGCCTTCTCCACCGGCTCCTCCATCATGCCACAGAAGAAAAACCCCGATGCAGCCGAGCTCGTTCGCGCCAAGACCGGTCGCATCAACGGCTCGCTGGTAGCGCTCCTGACCATCATGAAGGGCCTGCCGCTCGCCTATTCCAAGGACATGCAGGAAGACAAGGAACAGGTCTTCGACGCCGCGGAAAGCCTTGAACTCGCCATCGCCGCCATGACCGGCATGGTGCGCGACCTGACGATCAACACTGCCCGCATGAAGGCTGCCGCCGGCTCCGGCTATTCGACCGCGACCGACCTTGCCGACTGGCTGGTGCGCGAGGCAGGCCTGCCCTTCCGTGACGCCCACCACGTCACGGGACGCGCCGTGGCACTCGCAGAAAGCAAATCCTGCGAGCTGGCCGAGCTTTCGCTCGGCGACCTGCAGGCGATCCATCCCGATATCACCGACAAGATCTTCGATGTCCTGACGGTCGAGGCTTCGGTCGCCAGCCGCAAGAGCTTCGGCGGCACGGCGCCTTCCGAAGTGCGCAAGCAGATTGCCTTCTGGCGCGCTCGCAATTGAGAAGACTAGAGCGCCGCGCTTCTTTTCGGAGACACCAAAGACGCTCTATCTATTTGAATCTACGCATCAGGCTCTCCGAAAATCGATTCCGATTTTCGGGCCGATGCTGTACCGAAACCGCACTCAAACAATCAGGGTGCACAAGACGCGGAAACTTCGCTAAGAAGAGTGACTTTCGCCCTGGAGCCGGACGATTTTCGGTCTATTCGACCGCAAATCGACCGGCTCCAGAATTAAGTTAGTAGAGCATGATATTGACCGAAAACCGTCTACACTTTTCGGCATCATGCTCTGGTCGCCCAAGAGGATTTCGATGCAGATCAACATGCCGCATATCATCCGCCTGACCGTCGTATTTTCGGTCATCGGCCTTGCCGTTGTCGGATGTGGCCGCAAAGGCGATCTCGACCCGCCGAGTGTTCATGCGACGAAGGGCGGCGATAGCAGCAAGCCGACCAAACAACCAGGTGTCGAAGATAAGAAGTTCTTCCTCGATCCGCTTCTCTAATTAGGCGTCGACCGTGAACCATTTTCAGTATCGTGACGGCATCCTCTACGCTGAGGATGTCCCGGTTCCAGAGATCGCCAAGGCGGTCGGCACCCCGTTCTATGTCTACTCGACCGCGACATTGGAGCGGCACTATCGGGTCTTCTCCGAAGCCTTCGACGATGTCGACGCCATGGTGTGCTACGCCATGAAAGCCAACTCCAATCAGGCGGTGCTGAAGACTCTCGGTCGCCTCGGTGCCGGTGTCGACGTGGTTTCCGTGGGCGAGCTGCGCCGTGCATTGGCGGCAGGAATCCCCGCAAGCCGCATCATGTTTTCCGGCGTCGGCAAAACGGCGCAAGAAATGGACGTGGCGCTCGAAGCCGGCATCTACTGCTTCAACGTCGAATCCGAGCCCGAATTGGAAGTGCTGAACCAGCGCGCCGTCCGCGCCGGCAAAGTGGCCCCCGTCTCCTTCCGTATCAACCCCGATGTCGATGCCCGCACGCATGCGAAGATTTCGACCGGCAAGAAGGAAAACAAGTTCGGCATTTCCTGGGAGCGCGCGCGCGACGTCTATAATCGCGCCGCCAGCCTGCCGGGCATCAAGGTCACCGGCATCGATATGCATATCGGCAGCCAGATCACCGAGCTGCAGCCTTTCGACGACGCTTTCAAGCTGCTGCGCGATCTCGTGGAAACGCTGCGCGGCGATGGCCACGATATCCATCACGTCGATATCGGCGGCGGCCTCGGCATCCCCTATCGCGACGACAACAATCCGCCGCCACTGCCAGAAGCCTATGCCGAAATCGTCAAGAACCAGCTGCGCGGCCTCAATTGCCGGATCGTTACGGAGCCGGGCCGCCTGATCGTCGGCAATGCCGGCATTCTCGTGACCGAGGTCATCTACGTGAAGGATGCGGGCAGCAAGAGCTTCGTCATCGTCGACGGCGCGATGAACGACCTCATCCGCCCGACGCTCTACGAGGCCTATCACGAGATCCGCCCGGTTGCGCTCGGCGATGGCAATACGCCGCGCGTCAAGGCCGACGTCGTCGGTCCGGTATGCGAAACCGGCGACTATCTGGCGCTTGACCGCGATATGGCTATGCCGAAGCCCGGCGACCTCCTCGCCGTCAGTTCCGGCGGCGCCTACGGAGCCGTGCAGGCCGGCACCTACAACAGCCGGCTTCTCGTGCCGGAAGTGCTGGTCAAGGGTGGCGAGTTCCATGTCATCCGTCCGCGCGGCACCTATGAAGAGTTGATCGCGCTCGATTCGATTCCCGCCTGGCTCGAGGGATAATCGACTTGCGCCGCCAGTTCAGGCGGCGAAAGACCGGCTTGTACGCCTCCGCCGGAACGGTCACATTTCAGCGAAGTCGGGTGAAAAAACAGCATTTGATGCCGCTTGCCCTCGTCTTCGCCACAAAGAATGTTATCGTTGTTCGATTGGTGTCTCGCCGGGCACCACGAGCATGGACGTGTGGGACATCCGGCCATAGTCAACGGGCAAATTGAGCGTTTCCAGGAAAGGTGCGTAGCGGTTTCCGTCCGGAATGCATAAACAAACAATACGTTGGAATAGCCATCAACGTCAGATCGGGAGAAAACCGGACCGATGACCAGCCCTAGCAACCCAAAGAAGGGTGCTTTCGCCAGCCGTCCGGCGCTGGCGCGCATGGTTGCGATCAAGCGTCTGCTTGCCCAGATCGTGCTGATCTCGGAGCAGCTTCTACCCAAGCTTTTGCTTCCGGCCTCCATTCTTGCGCTGTTCCTCTCTGCCGCGTGGTTCGGCATTTTCCGCACCGCTCCGGATATCCTGCGTTTCTTGCTCCTTGCCGTGTTCGTTGTCGGCTTCGCTTTCTCCCTCAATCCGCTGCGCCACCTGCGCCGGCCGACGATCACTGAAGCCGACCGGCTTCTGGAGGAACGCAACGGCCTCGCGCATCAGCCCGTTACCGTGCAGGAAGACGAGCCGGCGCTCGATACCCCCTTCGCCCGTGCGCTTTGGCGCGAACACCAAACCCGCATGGCGGAGCGCATCGCCGCACTCGATGCCGGGCTCCCGCGGCCGGATATTGCCCGCTACGACCGTTTTGCCCTGCGCGCCATTCCGGCTCTGCTGCTGGTGACGGCCTTCAGCTTTTCCATGTCGAACAGCGGCGGCTCTTTGAGCGATATCTTCACGCCCCCGGCTTCCATGTCGAACAATCCGGATGTCCGCGTCGACGCATGGGTTACACCGCCCTATTATACGGGCGAGGCGCCGGTCTACCTGACCGGCAACGTCGCCACTGCGAGCGATAATCTCAACGTGCCGCAATTCTCCGAACTGACGGTGCGCGTGACCGGCACATCTGCGGATGAAAAAGTCCTGTTCCAGGCAGCAGGCACCGACAAGGGTGTTGAGGTGCCGGAACAGGTGGCCGAGGCCGACAAGCAGGCGGCAGCACCCGCTGCCGCGCAACCGGCTGCCTCTGGCAATGCCAATTCCCCTGCCGCTGCCGGCATGATCTCCCGTACCCATGTCCTGAAGCTGGAGAAGGCCGGAGCGCTGACCGTCAACGGCAAGTCCTGGTCCTTCAATGTGGTGGTCGACAAACCGCCGGAAATTACCTTTGACGGCATTCCGCACGCCGCCGCCAGCGGCGCACTCGAACTTGGCTTCCGGGTCAAGGACGATTATGGCGTCGAGGAAGCCCATGCCGAAATCGTGCCGGTCGATCCCGACGCTGCCGCCACCCCGCTCTACGGCTTGCCCGAATACAAGCTTGATGTCCCGCGCCGCGACCGCCGCAACGGCAAGGGTCTCGCCAGCCACGACCTCACGCAGGATCCGCTTGCCGGCAAGCGCGTCCGCATTACGCTTGTCGCCAAGGACGGAGCCGGACAGACGGGGCGCAGCGCGCCCTATGAAATGATCCTGCCATCACGCAACTTCAGTCAGCCGCTGGCAGCCGCCGTCGCCGAAGAGCGTCAGGTCTTCGCGCTCGATACTCGCAAGATGCCGGAGGCGATCGAGCTCAACAAATCGCTGACCATTCGTCCGGAAGAAGCCATTCCCGATCTCGGTAACTTCCTGGCGATCAAATCCGCGCTGACGCGGATGAAGCTCGCGTATGATCAGGCATCGCTGAAGGACACGGCAGACTATCTCTGGCAGATTGCACTCGGCATGGAAGATGCGCAGCTGACCGATGCGGAAAAGGCGCTGCGCGACGCGCAGCAAAAGCTCTCCGATGCCCTGCAGCGCAATGCTTCCGACGCAGAAATCAAGAAGCTGACCGACGAACTGCGCAAGGCCATGAACGCCTACATGAAGGAATTGGCCGAGCGCATGCGCAACATGCCGGCCCAGCCCAACCAGCGCTCCGCCAATATCCTGCGCCAGCAGGACCTGCAGCGCATGATGGACCAGATCGAGAACCTTGCCCGCTCCGGCGATCGCCAGGCCGCGCAGCAGATGCTTTCGGAGCTGCAGCAACTGATGAACAGCCTGCAGGCCGGCAAGCCGCAGCCCGGGCAACAGCAACAGAACCAGGCAAACGATAAGATGCGCGAGCAGATGGATAAGCTCGGCCGCATCATGCGCGATCAGCAGAAGCTGATGGACCAGACTTTCAAACTCGATCAGGCCATGCGCGACCGCATGCAGCGCGGCGATTCCAATGAGGACGGCGACGGCTTGATGGACCAGCCGCTGCCCAATCTCGGCGATCAATCGCGACCGGACATGGGTCAACGGGACCAGGCTCAACAGGATCCACAGCAAGGGCAAAATCCGAAGGGCCAGAAGGGTAACGACCCGACCGACGGCATGACGGCCGATCAGTTGCGTGATGCGCTGAAGCAGCTGCGCCAGCAGCAGGACGACCTCGCTAAACAGCTCGGCGAACTCCAGAAGAACCTGGGATCGCTGGGCATGAAGCCGAACCAGAATTACGGCAAGGCACAGCAGGAGATGAAGGGCGCCTCAGGCCAGCTGACCGAGGGCAACGGCGAAGGCGCCTTACAGGGCCAGGGGCGCGCACTGGACGCCTTGCGCAAGGGCACCCGGGACATGATGAACCAGCTCATGGCGCAGATGCAGCAGCAGGGGCAAGGTCAGGGGCAAGGGCAGATGCCGGGACCAAAGGGCCAGAACGGCCGCGACCCGCTGGGCCGGCCACTGGATGGCCCCATGGATCAGACTGACAGAGACATGGTGCCGAAGATCATCGATGCGCAGCGCGCCCGCGAAATTCTCGATGCCATTCGCGAGCGGTTGAGTAACAATCCAACCCTGAGCGATGAACGACGCTATCTCGAACGACTGCTGAATCTGGGGCAGTAGGACAAGCCGGAACGGCTTGGAGCATTTCCAGAGACCGTGTGTGACGGTTTTCCTCTGTCTGGACCTGAAAGAATGCGAAGCACCGGGACGGATCAGCGCTTCGAAGCTTGGCCGCTCTAGGCGGCCAATGCGCGTGCGACGGCCTTACGGATATCCGGTAAAGCAAACGGCTTGGCGACGACATCGACGATTTTTTCCATGAGGTCGTCGGCGCGTTCGCGCTGCTCGGCATAGCCGGTCATCAGCAGGATCTTCATTCCCGGGCAGGTCGAATGAGCCTGGTGTGCAAGCTCGATGCCGTCCATGACGGGCATGCGGATATCCGAGAGAAGCAGGTCGTAGCCGCCCTCCTTCAGCTTTTCCAAACCTTCGGCGCCATCGGCCGCCTCATCGGTCTCGTGGCCGTCCAGGCGCAATGCGCGTGCGACGAAGGTGCGAAGCGAATCTTCGTCTTCCGTGATCAGAATTTTTGCCATGGCCCTATGCTCCTGGTCCGTCATGTTCCGCGACCGAAATCACCAGAATTCCGTTTGCGATAGGTAAACGACGGGGGGGCGATTAGGCTCCGTGGTTAACGAGTCGTCATCATTGGAGCAGAATGGAACAGCTGCTGCAGCCGTCTGCATTAACGCTGAACGACGAAAGCGGCTCGGCTCCTCCTGGAGGTTCCGAACCGCTCGATCCGATTGTCTTCAGCCGATTCCATGCGGAATAGCGCTGAGCATTCAGGCTGAAATTGTGTTAGACGGCATCGCCCGTGACAACGCCGACGAAGGGCAGCTCGCGGAAGGCGTAGGCCACATCCATGCCATAGCCGACAACGAAATAGTCCGGGCATTCGAAGCCGACATAATCGGCCTCCAGCTCTTCCTGGCGCTTGACGCTCTTGTCGAGCAGGACGGCGAGGCTGACATGGCGAGCCCCGCGCTCATAGAGCAGTTCCTTGGCGAAGCGCAGCGTGCGGCCCGATTCCAGAATATCGTCGATCAGCAGAACGTCACGATCCTTCACATCGCTGTCGATGTCCTTGACGATGCGGACACCCTGCGAGGTCGTGCCGGCGCCGTAGCTCGAAAGGGTAATGAATTCGACCTCCGGGGCAAGCCCGGTCTCATGCAACGCGCGCAACAGATCGGCCGCGAAAATGAAGGAACCCTTGAGGACTGCAATGACGAGGAGATCCTTCGTCGGTCCGCTGGCGATTTCCCTCGCCATGACATGATTGCGCTCGGCAATCTGCTCGGCAGTGAAAAGCGGCTCGATATTTTTCCCGCGTACGACAGGCATTGATTGGCATGCTCCATTGCTGCTGCGGCACTCGTCCGCCGCTATCAAGCTCTAGCCCGTAGCACAATCAGCAAGCACGACACACCCCCAGAGTCGGATGATTTTGGGTCGATTCGACCTAAAATCCAAATCTGCGCCGGATTCGAAGGCTTAAAACATGATGTTACTCGACAACCGACGACGCCGTTCGGCATCATGTTTTAAGGCATGAATGTGAGCCGAACATCCGGTGTTTTTCCACCGGGATGCTGCAACCGCGTCGAAAACCCGCGGCTTTCATGCGGCGCAAGCCGCCCGATCGACACGTTGACGACGACGCTCCTCACCAGCTGATCGCCGGCAAAAAGATTGGCGCGGACCTGCGGAACGGACAGCGTCGCGCCGCTGACGTTCTCAATGATGCCGTTCAGCGCGAGCACACGAAGCCCATTCTCGTCCCGCGGCGTCAGCGTCACATGCGAGAATTGCAGCGGCTCTCCCGTCATGTCGACGGGTGCGCCGGAGAGGCCGGAAAATCCGCCGGAAAGACCGAAGATCAATATCGCGAGAGAAACAATCAACGCGACGAAACTACGCCGCGACGCCTGCTGCAGAACATTCTCGATAAATCGAAACCCAGCCAACACACGAGAAAGCACGTTCGAACGGGTCTTCCGCAGCTGCGGCCTTGTTCCAGCTGGGCGCTCATAGCGCATGTTGACGCCGGCAGAGGCGTCCCGGCTACGGCCACCCGATACGGTTACAAACTCGGCATCGACAATATCCAGCTTCGGCGCAAGGCGGTGTGCCTGGCCCGAACTCGCTCCACGCTCTGGCGGGATGAGGTCATAAACCAGCTCCGCCCGCTGCTGACGGTGGCGAAAAGCGCCCATGATGGTCTCCCGTTTCGGTGATCCACATGGTTTCGACGCCCATTCCTAATCTGGGCATTGAAACGAATCCCGCCCAGTCGTAAATTTTATTGGTTAATGCTTCGCAAAGATCGCCATGAATCGGGCGCCTTTCCAGAAAAATTTACCGGCTGTTAACGCCAGTGGTTAACAAGTCGCCTGATTGAACACCGCGGAAGACTGGACTGCCCGTTGATTCACTTTGAGAACGTTGGTTTGCGCTACGGCATGGGTCCGGAAATCCTCCGCGACCTGAGCTTCGACATTCCGCGAAAATCGTTCCAGTTCCTGACCGGCCCCTCCGGCGCCGGCAAGACGACGCTGCTGCGGCTGCTGTTCATGTCGCTGCAGCCGACCCGTGGGCTGATCCGCATGTTCGACCGGGAAATCTCGTCGATCCCGCGCAACGAGCTGCCGCTGCTGCGCCGCCGCGTCGGTATCGTCTTTCAGGATTTCCGGCTGCTCGAGCATCTGACCACCTATGAAAACGTCGCCCTTCCCCTGCGCGTGCGCGGCAAGGACGAGAGCTCCTACCGCACCGACGTGCTCGAACTGCTCAAATGGGTCGGCCTCGGCGAGCGCATCAACGTGCTGCCGCCGGTACTCTCGGGCGGCGAGAAGCAGCGCGCCGCCATTGCCCGCGCACTCATCGACCGTCCGGAAATCCTCCTGGCGGACGAGCCCACGGGTAACGTCGACCCGCCAATGGCGCGTCGCCTGCTCAACCTGTTTCTGGAGCTCAATCGCCTCGGCACGGCCGTTGTCATTGCCACGCACGACCTCGCTCTGATGGACCAGATCGAGGCCAGGCGCATGATCCTGTCGGGAGGGCATCTCGATATCTATGACTGAGCAAGCGCCCCGCAGGAACACACCGAACGCAAAAGCTCCGCAGCAGCAGGCGTCGACCGGCCAGCCGCCGGAGCGCAAGCGTCCGGAGATGCGCGTACGGCCGACCGGACCGATCGTGCCCTCCTCCAATATCCAGGGCAACGCGCTGATCGTCGTCATCGCCATCATGGCATTCCTCGCCTGCCTGACGCTCGGCGCAGTCAGCATGGTGCGCGCAACGGCCGCCAGCTGGGAAAGCCAGATCTCCCGGGAGATCACGATCCAGATCAAGCCGGACGACAATCTCGATATGGACAAGGCGCTGGCCAGCGCCCGCGATATCGCGCTCAGCTTCGTCGGCACCAAGTCGGGCCAGATCGTCGACGAAGCCGCCACCGCCCGCCTTCTCGAGCCCTGGCTCGGCGCCGGCCTCGATATCAAGGAACTGCCTGTCCCCCGCCTCGTCATCATTACCATCGACGAGACGCACCCGCCTGATTTCGAAGCGATGCGCAGCCTGCTCAAGGCGCAGATCCCGCAGGCGACGTTGGACGACCATCGCACCTGGGTCGACCGTCTCGTCTCCATGGCGCATACCACCGTTCTCATCGGCACCGGCGTTTTGCTGCTGGTCTTCACGGCCATGGTGCTGACCGTGGTCTTCGCCACGCGCGGAGCATTGTCGGGCAATCGGCACATCGTCGAGGTGCTGCACTTTGTCGGCGCCGAAGGCACCTTCGTCGCAACCGAATTCCAGAAGCATTTCCTGAAGATCAGCCTCAAGGGATCGGCGGCCGGCAGCGCGCTCGCAGCCCTCTTCTTCGCCAGTGCCGGCTTCCTGCAGAGCCGCACGATCGCCACGCCGCAGACCGATCAGGCGACCGCTCTTTTCGGCACGTTTTCGGTCGGCGCGCTCGGCTATCTCGGCATTCTCGCGACCATGATCGTCATCGCGCTGCTCACGACGCTGACGGCGCGTTTTACCGTGATGCGCACGATTTACGAGATCGATTTGATCCGTTCTGACCCCGGCAGATCGGACAGTGTGCAGAATTGATAACGCAGTGATGATTTTTTGCGGATCGGCAGCCCGTTCCTTGCCGCAATTGTCGTATAATAACGAATCATGAGCATGGATCTGACGACTCGCAAGACCGTGAGTTCGCAGCCGTTGCGGGAACGCTTCCGCAGCGACAGGCCCGTGCGGCGTAGCCTGATCCGCCGTCTTTTGCGCTGGGGAGGCTTCGCCTTCATTTTCTTCGTCGCCATCATTTTCGGCGGCTTCCTGCACTTTGTCGATTCGATCACCACCCTGAAGCCGCCGCTGGATCCCAAGGCGGATGGCATCGTCGTGCTGACGGGCGGTTACCAGCGCATCGATCAGGCGGTGGAATTGCTGCGCTCCGGCGCCGGCAACCGCTTGCTGATCTCAGGCGTGCATCCAACCACGACACCGTCCCAGATCCGCAAGCTGACGCAAAGCTCGGTCGATCTGTTCAGCTGCTGCGTTGACATCGGCTATGATGCGCTCGACACCATCGGCAATGCCCGCGAAGCGGCAAAGTGGATCCACGCCAGGGGCTACAAGAGCATCCTCGTGGTGACGAACAACTACCACATGCCCCGCAGTCTGGCGGAATTGAAATATGTCGACCCATCGACCGATTTCATTCCCTATCCCGTCGTCAACTCCGACCTGAAAACGAAAAACTGGTTCACGGATCCCAACGCGCTGCGCACCATGATCTCGGAATATGCCAAGGTCCTTCTCGCCGGGGCCCGTAACCTGACCGGCCTTGGACGGCCGACTGGCTTGCGGTCGCGACAGCCGCTCGACGACGACGATTAGAGCTTGGTGCCACGAAATATACGGCGGCTCCGCGACGATCACCGTAGCGTGAAATTGAGAATCTCGGACGATCTGAGCTGGTAGGAGGAAAGCGGTGCGCGTGAAGACGCGAAACCGCGCAAGCACCGACTTTTTATTGACGCCGTAATCGTGTAGGCAAACCTTCGGATGCTGGCTCTAGCATCAAATAGATAGGGCGTGGTGTTGTCCGAAAACCGCTTACACTTTTCGGCATCACGCTCTGGCCGGTGCATTGGGAAAGCCTCGATGATTACATTGCGTTCGATCCTGTTCAACGTAGCCTTTTATGCCAATCTGATCATTCGCATGATCGTTTTGACGCCCATCTATTTCCTGATGCCGCGCAAGGCGGCCTACGCGATTCCCAAGGCATGGGCGAAGTCCAGCACCTGGCTGATGGAAAAGATCGTCGGCACCACCTTCGAGATCGAGGGCCTCGAGAACATTCCGAAGGGCAGCTACATCTTCGCGCCCAAGCACCAATCCTTCTGGGACACTTTCGCGCTGCTCCCCTATCTCGACGACCCCGTCTACATCCTCAAGCGCGAGCTGATGTGGATCCCGCTATTCGGCTGGTATGCCGGAAAGCAACGCATGATCCCGGTGGATCGCAGCGCGCGCGGCAAGGTGATGTTCGATGTTCTCAAGAGGACGCGCGAAGAGCTTGCCACCGGCCGCCAGCTCATCATCTATCCCGAGGGCACGCGCCGCCCCCCGGGTGCCGAGCCGGTCTACAAATACGGCATCGCACGCATGTATCGCGACCTCGGAATTCCCGTCGTCATGGTTGCCATGCATCCCGGCCTGTTCTGGCCGCGCCGCACCTTCCGCAAATATCCCGGCCACCTCAAGGTGCGCATCCTGCCGCCGATCGAGCCCGGCCTGGATCCGGATGTCTTCTTCGCGAGGCTGATCGAGGAAACGGAAAGGGCAAGCGACGAATTGCTGGTCGAAACCATTGCAAACAACCCGCATCTGCCAGTCCCGCCGACTGCTGCAAAGCGCCTGGCTGAAATTGGCGAGGCAAAGGTGGCCGCAGCGGCTGTTTAAGTCTTTTGCTTTGGCACCACGCGAAAGAGCGACGGATCAGGATGCTTCCCGCATCCGTTGCACTTCGTCGACGACGTGCTCGAGCCATTGGTCGCGAATGCCCATCTCACGCAGATGCGTCAGCGTATTGAAGACATAGGCATCGTTAGGACCAGACTGGCCGCTGGCCGATTCGACGACATGGGCCGCCTCGACCGCATCCAGCGCGCCGGCATATTGCCTGTGGGTTCGGTCGACGACATAAGCGACGGCAGTAACCCGCCGCCCGTCGGCAAGCCGGATCGGCAGCGTCTTTTCCAGATAGACATTGGTGACGAGTTCGCGCTCGCGCAGATAGGCGATCACCTCGTCCCAGGCAGGGGCTGGAACGCGAAATGCCATGCCGCGGCATGAGCCTCCGCGATCGAGGCCAAGCACCAGACCGGGGCTCTCCTCGGTGCCGCGATGGACCCAGGAACGGACGCAGAGCGAACGACGATAACCGAAAATAAGGGCCTCGGCCCTCTCGTCATAACCAAAGCCCGGATTCCACATGAGGGATCCGTAGCCAAATACCCAAAATTCGTCCATATCCAACGCCAAATCACTGTGAAGCTTCAGTCCAACCATTGGAGAACAACATGGCAGCGTCAAGCCAGAGCGTAGCAACCGGCCGAGGCAAACGCCTTTGGCTCGTCCTGCTCGGTCTGTTGGTCGTCCTCGCCGCGCTCTATACCGGGGGATGGTATTACGCGACCGGCTTCGTAAGATCCAACGTTCTGAAGGCGCTCGGCCAGCAGAACAGCGCCGGTATAGCAGGCAAATGCGAGAACATGGCCTTCAACGGCTTCCCCTTCTCCATCGGGTTGACCTGCGACACAGTCACGGTCGACAACCAGACCCGCGGCGTCTCCGCCAATTTCGACACGCTGAGCGCATCCGCACCGGTCTTCCAGCCTAACCACGTCAGCTGGAGCCTCAAGTCGCCGGCAGAATTGCGGACGACCGAAGGCCTGACGGTTTCGGCCGAATGGACCACCCTGCAATCGAACCTCGTCGCCAAGGGCCGGGGCGTCGCGCAAAGCCAGACCGTCATCGATGGCCTTAAGGCGGGCATCGTCTCGTCCTTCACCGGTCAGAGCGCCAATGTGACTGCCGCCCACACCGAAATGCATGCCAGCCAGAACGGCGACGACCTGGATTTCGCAATCGGCATCGAGAATGCCAATGCAGTCATCAAGGACTTCCCGCAGACGCTGCCGACCGCTTCGACCAGCGCCAACGTGACTCTGTCGGGCAAGGCGGGATTGCTCGACGGCAGCGATCGCCAGGGCCTTCACGGCACTGCGGGCGTCCTGCACCAGGCCGTCATCGACATCGGCGACGGCCGCGTCATGACGCTCTCCGGCCCCTTCAATTTCGACGAGGACGGATTTTTGTCCGGCCAGTTCAAGCTGGAGATCAACCAGATCGGCCCCTGGGGCGATAGCCTGAGCACGACGCTGCCTGCCGCCAAGAACATCATCAAGACGGCCACCAAGATGCTGAAGGCTCTGGCCAGCGGCGCCGATAAGGTCTCCGTCGACCTGACTGCCGATCGCGGTCGTCTCTCGCTCAGCGGCTTCATTCCGCTCGGCAAGATTCCGCCGATCTGAGGTCCCGAATATTTTCAGAAAAAGCCCGCCGCGATCTTCCGTCCGGCATGTCTGAGAAACAAGAGGATAGAGCGTTTCCGCAGGTCAAGAAAAAGCGCGAACGCTCTAAAGCATGTCACGCAAAGGTGTGCAGCGGTTTTGCGGTTACGACATGCGTGAAATCAAAGAGCTAAAGCGCGTGAAGCGAATCTTAGAGATCGCGACGCGCTTTAAGCCTCGGGCGTGCCTGAGATGTCTTTCAGGAAAAATATCTCTGGGCTCGGCTGGGCGAAGCGAAAATCGATGCTGCCGGCCGCCTTGAAGCCATTGCGACGATGCCAGGCCTGAGGATCGGCTTCCGCCCACTCGCTTGACGTCATCAGATGCTGTGCGCCCTCTTCGATCATGGCGCTTTCCCAGGCCCGAAAGAGAGCAGTCCCCGCGCCGGAACGCTGCAGCGAGGGCAGCACGCGGATCATGTCCATGTAGGGTATCTTGCCCCAGAAGCGGCTGAACCGCAGGAAGCCGAGAAGCGTACCATCCTGCTCGGCGACAAAATATTCCTCGAACTGGATGCAGCGCGTGATCCAATCCTCGCTCGCATCGTCGTGCTCGATGAGCCAAGACAGATCTTCGGAGCGCCCGCGTCTGGCGATCATGAGCGCCCCTCCATCGTATAAGGCTGCTTATTCCTTCGTATCCAGGGCATGGCGGCCGAAATCCGGCGCGTCGACGTCCTGGCCGGCCTCGACGATCGAACGGCGGATGGCACGGGTACGGGTGAAGAGTTCAAAGATCTTGTCGCCCTCGCCCCAGCGGATCGCTCGTTGCAGCGAGGCGAGATCTTCCGAAAAGCGCGACAGCATTTCGAGGATCGCATCGCGATTGTGCAAGCAGACGTCGCGCCACATGGTCGGATCGGATGCGGCAAGGCGGGTGAAATCGCGGAAGCCGGAGGCAGAGTATTTGATAACTTCCGACTCGGTCACCGTCTCCAGGTCGTCGGCGGTGCCGACGATGTTGTAGGCGATGAGATGCGGCAGATGCGAGACGATCGCCAGCACCTTGTCATGATGTTCCGGGTCCATCTCGTCGACGCGGGAACCGAGGGTTTCCCAGAAATCGCGCAGCGTCTTGATCGCGGCTTCGTCGGTGCCAGGAACAGGCGTGAAGATGCACCAGCGCCCCTTGAACAATCCGGGAAAACCGGCATCAGGACCTGATTTCTCCGTGCCGGCCAGCGGGTGGCCTGGAATGAAGTGCACGTTGGACGGCATGTGCGGCTGCATCTGCGCAATGACCGATGCCTTGGTCGAACCGACGTCGGTCACGATGGCGCCCGGCTTCAGATGAGCGGCGATTTCCTTGGCGACACTCTCCGAGGCTCCCACAGGCACCGAGACGATGACAAGGTCGGCATCCTTGACCGCTTCGGCCGAGGACGGCGTATAACGGTCGCCCAGTTTCAGCTCCTCGGCGCGCTTCAGCGTTTCGGTGCTGCGCGTCGAGATCACCACTTCCTTGGCGAGACCGAGCCGCTTGATGTCATGAGCGATGGAAGAACCGATCAGGCCGATGCCGATCAGCGCAATGCGATCGAACGTGATGCTGCTCATGCCTTGCGTCCCATAAACTCCGTCAGCGTGTCGATGAAGCCGAGATTGGCCTCTTCGGTGCCGATGCTCATGCGCAGCGAATTGGGGAAGCCATAGGCGCGCACGGCGCGCACGATGTAGCCGCGGCTGGTGAGGAAATCGTCGGCCTCGACGGCGCGCTTGCCATCGACATCGGGGAAATGAATGAGAACGAAATTCGTAACCGACGGCGTTACCTTGAGGCCGATGGCCTCAAGCGCAGCCGTCATCTTCTCGATCCACTGCAAATTGAAGGCAACGGTCTCGGCCGTGAAGGCCTGATCGCGAACGGCAGCGGCCCCGGCAGCAATCGCGGCGCTGTTCATGTTGAACGGGCCGCGCACGCGGTTGACGGCGTCGATGATGTCGACCGGCGCATACATCCAGCCGACGCGCAGCGCCGCCAGCCCATAGACCTTCGAGAAGGTGCGGGTCATCACGACGTTCTGGTTCGCCGACACCAGCTCGAGGCCTGCTTCGTAGTCGTTGCGGCGAACATATTCCGCATAGGCGGCGTCGAGCACCAGGATGACATGCTTCGGCAGGCCTGCCTGCAGCCGGCGGATTTCGCTGACGGGTACATAGGTGCCGGTCGGGTTGCCCGGATTGGCAATGAAGACCATCTTGGTCTTATTGGTAACGGCGGCCAGGATCGCGTCGACATCGACGGTGCAATCCTTCTCCTTCACCGTGACCGGCGTCGCACCAGCGGCCATGATCTGGATCTTGTAGACCAGGAATCCATGCTCGGTGATGATGCCTTCGTCGCCCGTGCCGAGATAGGTATGGCAGAGCAGGCCAAGCAGCTCGTCGGAGCCGTTGCCGCAGATGATGTTGGCGGTGTTCAACCCATGCACGTCGGCAATCGCCTGACGCAGCTCCTTGGCCTGACCGTCCGGATAACGCTCCAGCTGGCCGGCAGCCGCACGGAAGGCTTCGATGGCCTTGGGGCTGGCGCCAAGCGGCGTCTCGTTGGAAGAGAGCTTGAAGACGCGCTCGACGCCCGGCGCATGCTCCTTGCCCGGTACATAGGCAGCGATATCGAGAATACCGGAACGCGGGACGGGCTTGCTCATTTCCATGCTCATGGGATCGACCTTGTAAAGGGGCGGAAAATTCCGTCTTGAAACACCCCGTCGCATTAAAGCGGAAACGCGGTTTTGTCGAGGGTCAGCGCCGCATCGATCGTATCAGGCGCCGTCGCGCGTCGTCGGAATACCGCGCGGCGCGAGCACGGGCACGAAGACGCGGCGCGATGCCCGCACGGCGACCGGCAGACCCTGATACAGCCGCTTCTGCGCCTCGACGATAATGACCCCGGAGAAAGCCGGCCAAAGTGTGCGACCGACCCGTTCGAAGGCCCGGCGCAGGCTAAGGACAGTGCGCAGTTTCGAGGGCGGGAAGAACAGCGCTTCCGCCGTCGCACCGGGCGTGAAATTGGTTTCCCTGAGCAGCGAGGTCAGCTGCCCGCGGGAATAGGGCCGGCCGGAACCGAAGGGCGTGTGCTCCATGCGCGCCCAGACACCGCGACGGTTCGGCACGGCGATGACAAGCCGCCCACCGGGCGCCAGCACGCGCCAGAGCTCCTTCAGCGTCTCGCGCGGGCTTTCGGCAAACTCCAGCGAATGCACCATCAGCACGCGGTCGATCGAGCTGTCGGGCAGCGGCAGCTCTTCGTCGAAAATCAGCGCCGTGGACGATGCCGATCCCAGCGGCCAGTTCACGGCGCCCTGCCCTGCCGGCATGAAGGCGAAGGTGCGCTCGGTATCGGCGCGGAAGCGATCGAGATAGGGAACGGCATAGCCGAGGCCGACGAGACGCTCGTCCGGCATGCGCGCCCAGATAGAGGAAAGCGCCATGGCGATCGACTGCTCGGCCAAGCGACCGAGCTCGGAATGATAAAACTGGCGGAGATCGACAATATCGGCGTGCATCGAAACAAATGTTATCAGCCAAGCGTTGGACTTCAAGACCGAACGACTTACATTCTCCATCAACGAAAAAGACGAGGACGATTTCAGTCATGAAACCATTGGAATTAGAGATATTTATCTGCCGTTCCGACAATTACGGCGTCTTGGTCCATGATCCGGAAACCGGATCGACGGCATCGATCGACGCTCCGGACGCAAATGCGATCCTGAAGGCGGCCACGCGTCGCGGCTGGACGCTCAGCCATATCCTGACGACCCATCACCACACCGACCACGTCGAAGGCAATCTGGCATTGAAGGAGCAGTTCGGCTGCGAGATCATCGGCCCGATCAATGAAGCCGTTGCCATTCCCGGCCTCGACCGCGCCGTCGGCGACGGCGATACGTTCGAGTTCGCCGGCCATACGGTCAATGTCATCGAAACGCCTGGGCACACCGCCGGGCACGTCTGCTACCACTTCGCCGACGACAAGCTGCTTTTTGCTGCCGACACGCTGTTTGCGCTCGGTTGCGGCCGCCTTTTCGAGCGCATACCGGCCGATATGTGGGCCTCGCTGCAGAAGCTGGCCGTGCTGCCGGACGAGACAGCCATCTATTTCGGCCATGAATACACGCTCTCCAATGCCCGCTTCGCGCTGACAATCGATCCGGACAACGAGCGGCTGAAGGCCCGCGCTGCCGATATCGAGGCATTGAGGGCCGAGGGCAAGTTCACCATTCCGACGACGCTGGCGCTGGAGAAGGAAACCAACCCCTTCCTGCGCGCCGCCGATCCTTCGATCCGCCGCCATCTGCTGATGGAAAGCCGCAGCAACGAAGAGGTCTTCGCCGAAATCCGCAAGCGCAAGGACAATTTCTGATGCGGGTGAAAGAGATTATCGAAACCCTTTCCATGCAGCGGCATCCGGAAGGCGGCTGGTACGTTGAGACCTTCCGCGACGAAAATGGCGGCGCACGCGGCCATTCCACCGCGATCTACTATCTGCTCGAAGCGGGCGAGCGTTCGCACTGGCATCGGGTGCGCGATGCCGCCGAGATCTGGCACTTTTATGCCGGCGCGCCGCTCGCGCTGCATCGATCGGCCGATGGTACGACGAGCGAGACATTGGTGCTCGGCCTCGACCTGGTAAAGGGCGAACGACCGCAGGCCATCATTCCCACCGGCTGGTGGCAATCGGCCGAAAGCCTCGGAGAATTCACGCTTGTCGGCTGCACGGTCTCTCCCGGCTTCGAATTCTCAAGCTTCGAAATGGCTCCGCCGGACTGGAAACCAGCCTCAAGCTGAGCCTCTTTACCTTTCGTTGACATCACGCGGCATGCGGCCGGACGGCTCGGCACGACAGCCTTGAAAAAATTTCGCGCTGTCGCAGCTTTACTCGGGGAGAGAGAAGAGTGGTTCATCCGGAGGAGGTTTTTTCGTGCGATCATTGTTATCTTTGCTCGTCGCTGCAGGTTGCGTCATGAGCGCACCTGCACTGGCCCTTGATGCGCCGGCGTCACCGCCGGGCGAAAAACCCCTGAAAAACTTCGTAACTTCGGTTGAGACGGACGGCTCGATCACGTTCCGTCTTTTCGCTCCATCCGCAAAGGCCGTCACCGTCGGCCTCGGCGCGCGCGACCCCATCGCCATGCAAAAAAGCGACGACGGCACCTGGAGCACGAAGACCGAAGTCCTGAATCCCGATCTCTACGAATATTATTTCAACATCGACGGCTTCCGCAGCATCGACACCGGCACGAACGCGCCGAAGCCGCAGCGGCATGTCAACACCAGCCTCATCCTCGTACCCGGCAGCATTCTCGACATCCGGAAGGTGCCGCATGGCGACCTGCGTCTGGTGACCCTGCATTCGAAGGCGCTGAATTCGGAACGGCAGATGTATGTCTATACGCCACCCGGCTATAGCGACGCCTCCAAGCCTCTGCCTGTGCTCTATCTCTATCATGGCTTTGGCGACACCGTCGGCTCCTGGGTCGCGCAGGGACGCGCGCCGCAGATCCTCGACAATCTCCTCGCCGAGAAAAAGATCGAGCAGATGATCGTCGTGATCCCCGATACTGAAACCGACATACCCGACGCAATCGCCGAAAACATGCCGGCCTCGGATCTTCGCAAGGTGTTCTTTCCCGCCAATGCCGAGGCCGCCGATCGCGAACTCGTCGACGACCTCATTCCCTACATGAAACAGCATTACCGGGTGCGCAACGATGCGGACGGTCGCGCGGTCGCCGGTCTTTCCCAGGGTGGCTATCAGGCGCTCGTGTCAGGCCTCTCGCATCTCGGCACCTTCGGCTGGGTGGCGAGCTTCAGCGGCGTCAGCACCACCAGCTCCCCGAACAAGGCTGTCGATTCCGCGCTGAACGAGCCGGAAAAGATCAACAAGGCGTTGCGCAATTTCACGGTCACGGTCGGCAGCAAGGACGACGTCGTCGGTAAGGATGTGGCCGGCCTGAAGGCGACGCTCGAAGAGAAGAAGATCAAGCACGAATATCACGAATATCCAGACCTCCGGCATGAGATGGATGTCTGGCGGCCGTCGCTTGCGGCCTTCCTGGAAAAGGTCTTCAAGAAATAGCGGGCAGCGATTGCGGCGGAACTATTCTGCCGCTTCCGCTTCCGCCTGCGCCTGTTCCGCGTTGCCACGGCGCAGGATCATGCGGTGCGCGGCAAGAACCGCGCCGCCGGTCACGAGCAGGCAGGCGAATGCAATGCCCCAGCTCGGCTCGGCAAAACCGAACAGCGTCAGGATCAAGGTCGACAGCAACGGTGCGGCATAGCTCGCCGCGCCAAGGATCTGGATATCGCCGTTCTTCACGCCATAGTCCCAGGCATAGAAAGCCGCTCCGACGGGAAAGAGGCCAAGCCCGAGCACGGCCACCCATTGTGCTGCGCTCTCCGGCCAGATCGTCTCCTCAAGGCCGAGATGGCAGAAGAAGGAGAGGATTGCCGTGACGAGGCAGAAGATGGTGACGACATCGGTGGAAACGGCCTCGAAGCGGCGCGTGATCAGCGAGTAAGCGGACCAGGTAAAGGCGCACAGGAAAGCTGCCCCGTAACCGACAGCATAGGCGCCTTCGAAATGGAAGCCGTTGCGTCCGACGATCAGGACCGTACCCGCCAGCCCCATCAGCGCGCCGACGATATGATACCAGCGCAGCCGCTCGCCGGGCAGCAAGGCAGATCCGACGACGATCAGTAGCGGCCAGAGATAGGCGATGAGCCCAGCTTCCACCGCCGGCGCATGGCGCAATGCCGTAAAATACAGGAAGTGATAGCCGAAAAGGCCGACAATGCCCGTTACCCAGACTTTTGCCGGCTGACGTAGCAGCTGCAGCCGCTCTGGCTTCAGCATCAGCACGACGATACCGGGGATGCTGCCTATGGCAAAGCAGATGGCGAGCAGCTGAAACGGCTGCATCTTGCCGGACGCCACTGTCAGAAGCGCCAGAAACGACCACATGAGAATGGCCGAAAAGCCCGTCAATGTCGCACGAAACCTCACCCCTGCCCCCAGCTCGTTGCTGCGGGCATCCTCCTGCCCGCTAGGTCAATCCCGCGAAAAATGCGCAGCCGTTTTCCGTGCGGAATTGCGTAGAAATTAAACGCCAGGGGCGTCAAGCGCTTCTGCGAAGCGTCTGGCGGCCTAGCTTCCGTATTTCACGGCCGTAATCGTCACCGTCCCATACTGAGTCGGTATGCGGACGTAGACCGGAGCATATACATTCATGGCTTCGGCCTTGGCAAACCAGATCTCCATATTGTCGCTCTTGGCAAGATAGAGGTAGTCCTTGCGCGAACTCTTGTAGCCGCTCTTCGGCGTGAAGCGCACGCCGCAGGCAACCGTCTTGCCCTTGAAGCCCTCGGTCGAAAACGGATGAGACCCCTTCGGCGACAGCTTCAGATCCATCCGCATCTCGCCGTCGAATACGGCCAATGTCTGGTTGCAGAGATTGAGGCTTGGCGTGATCGGAAAGATCATTCCGGAAATCGGGTCGAGCACGGACTTCAGATCCGCTTCGGTGATTGGAACCCAATTGTCGGGCCGCTTTGGCTCCGGCGTAATCGTGTTCGAAGTCACGCTGCCGTTGGTGTAGGCAACATCATAGGTACGCTCTTTCTTGCCGCTCTTGTAGAAGAGCGTGTAGTGCGTCGCCTGCAGCTTGTTGTCGTTGACGACGCCTGTCACATCGGTCCTGGCGTCAATCGACGTCACGAGGTCTGCCAGACCTGCGGAGGTAATATCGCCGCGGATGGTGAATTGCTTTCCGGTGACCTCGGTCTTGAAATCCGCCCTGGCGATCGGCAGGCCGGCCAGTGAAACGCGGTAGCGCGTTTCATGCCGCAGCACGTCGGCCAATGCCATCGACGGCATCGACGCAACGATAGCTGAAATAAGAAACCACTTCCGAGTTTGAAACATGATCAGGGCCTTCAACGAGGATCAGGCAAGATATATAGACACTATGTCTGCCTGCTGCGAGCGCCAGACAACAGCAGCTTTTTGACGGAATTGCGGGAAAACACAAGGTTTGGCTTGACGCGGCCAGCCTCTCTGACTATAGAACCGCAACTTTCCAATTATGGCCCGTTGGATTGCGTGCCGGGTGTTGCCCGGGATGTCTACCTGATGGCCGAGAAAAACAAAAGTAGGTGTACCATGTCCCGCATGTGCGAATTGACCGGCAAGGCCGTCCTCGTGGGCAACAACGTTAGCCACGCCAACAACAAGACCAAGCGTCGGTTCCTGCCGAACCTCTGCCAGGTCACGCTGATCTCCGACGTTCTCGGCCAGCGCTATCGTCTGCGCGTTTCCGCTGCAGCGCTTCGCTCGGTTGAACATCGCGGCGGTCTCGACGCTTTCCTTATCAAGGCAAGCGAAAACGAACTCAGCATGCGCGCTCGCCTGCTGCGTCGTCAGATCGTAAAGAAGTCCGCTGAAGCTGCTGTTGCTGCCTAAGCACTAGCACTTCACGATATCATACGGGCTAAAAGGCTTGTACGGATAAGATCCGCTCAAGCCTTTTTCCATGTCCGGTTCACTCCAACTGGTGGCATCACCCAGGATAAAAAAATGCTGACAGCACGCCATACCCTTATCTACGTTATGCTGATGACGCTGGTCGTCGTCGCCTCCAACATCCTCGTGCAGTATCCGCTGCAGGCCACGCTCGCCGGCATCAATCTTGCGGATATCCTCACCTGGGGCGCCTTCACCTATCCGGTCGCCTTCCTCATCACCGATCTCACCAACCGTCAGTTCGGCCCTAAGGCTGCGCGCAAGGTGGTTTTTGCCGGCTTCGTCGTCGGTGTCGCGCTGTCGTTCTATACCGCACAGCCGCGCATCGCCATCGCCTCCGGCTCGGCCTACCTCGCCGGCCAGCTCCTGGACATCTCGGTCTTCAATCGCCTGCGCCGTATGGCCTGGTGGCGCGCACCGCTGTTCGGCTCGCTGATCGGCTCGATGCTGGACACGCTGATCTTCTTCTCCTTCGCCTTCGCACCATTCTTCGTCTTTTTCGGACCGAACGATCCCTTCGCGATCGATTGGGCTCCGATCCTCGGCGTCTTCTCCACCTCGGCACCGCGCTGGATTTCCTGGGCGATCGGCGACTTCTCGGTCAAGGTCACCGTAGGCCTCGTCATGCTCCTGCCCTACGGCGCGCTGATGAACATGCTGAAGCCGATGTCGCAGGCGCCGACGGCATGATGAAGCCATTGTTCGATGCGCACCGTCATCGGTGCGCATCGATCGCTGCCCTCTAGCGTAAAGACAGGCAGGTCAGCACGGCGGCTGCGAATGCGGCCGGGTTTTCGGCCATCATCAGATGGCCGGTATCTCTGATGTTGAGCCGCGCCGTACAAAGACTGTTGGCCCAGTCCGGAACGTCCCACCCTTCAGCGGAACGACGACCCGCGATGAGATAAAGCGGCATACCGGACCGCAGGATGTCACGGATTGCATCCAGATAAGCAGCCTCTCCTGTTGCAGCTACGACCGCTCTGGCCTGCGCCTTGATCGTTGATGGCGGCTGATTCGCAAGCCAGTGCCTGGCAAGCGCCGACGTCCATTCGTTGATCTGCACGCCCGCCCCCGCAATCCAGGCATCCGGGTCGGCTTCATAGCCGCAGATGATCTCCGCGACCTCCCCATCCGGCTTCACGGCGATCTGTCCTGACCAGAAAGCATCCTTGAGGGTGAAATTGCCCTCGATGCTCGTCAGCGACTCGACCAGTTCGGGAAAATGCCGGGCGACAAGCACCGAAACCGCGCCACCGACGGAATGGCCGACCAGATGGACTTTGCCTTTACCGAGACCGGAAATGAAGTCCGCGATGTGGCGAGCCTGATCGAGAAGGCTCAGCTTGCTCGTGTCGGCAGCACGGTTGCGGCCATAGCCGATGAGATCGGGTGCGTGAATCTCGGCATTGCCGAAAGCAGCCAGGATTTCTGGATCGCTCAGGCTGCCAAAAAGCCCATGCACAAGCACGATAGGTTCGTCTGGAACTGGCATATCGAGAATCCGATTGTTGGAGCAAGACGTCGCTTAGCTCAGACCGGCGATTCCCTCAATATCCGGGTGCCGGAGCGCGCGATCAGTCCGGAGCCATGTGCTAATTCCGGCCGGCAGCACCTTCATCGCGGAGACGGAATTCCAGCATCAGGCTGCGCTGCAGGATCGAGTGGTTGTCGTCGGACACCATGATCAGGTGAAGTGAGCCATCGGCTGCGCGGAAAACGTCGAGGCCCTCCATGTTGTCGATCTGATACCCCGAGCCTGCTTCGAAGATCACCTTGCCGTCGAGAACGGCGTCCGGCTTGATATCCGCGCCGGCGATACGGCGGATGCGCACGCCAAGGCCATGCACGAGCCCGAAACGGCGCTCCAGCAACAAGAGGTCGCCATCGGGCAGAAACACACCGTCGCTAACGTCGAAGTCGCCGTAGCGCCGGACTGTGAAGCGGCCCTGCAGGGGGCCCTCAAGAACAGCGGCGAACATGTTGCCCTGCTCGTCCAGGCTGTCCTCGGTAACGATGACAGCGGCGCCGGCAAGCGGGCTCGATTGCGGCGCGATCATCAGCGCCTCGAGACTGCGATTGGAACGCAGTTCCACTCTGGGAATGGGGATAGGCAGGCTATCGTCCGGCGGCGATATTTCGAAACCCGGATCGGGATAGGTATCGACGCGATGATGCTGCTCGTAGCTCACCAGTATATGGTCGCCACGCAAGGCCAGCCCTTCGGCATCCATCCCGCCTGTCCCGACATCCGTGCCGCGATCGCGGTCGATCATGGGCGCGATACGGGCCTCGGAAATACCTTTCAGCCGCCCCTTGTCATCGCGCACGATAGCGCCCGTCAACCAGTGGCCGGTATCCAGCACGGAAACGAAGTGCTGCTGATCGGGACGAAAACGAATGGCTGAAATGGCGCCCAGCAGCGCATTGTCGGAACTAAGCTCGAGACCGCCGATAAACTCGAGCGCCCCGAACTGCGTTTCGCCCGAGCCGCGCTTGAAGGTCGAGATTACAGTGGTGCGAATGTCAGCCGGGCCGCCGTCATCAGCTCGATCTTCCGAATCGCAGCCGGCAAGCGGCAATGCGAGCAAGGCCATTATGCCAAGACATCGGGCCACGACCGGACCGCGCTTGCAACCGCTGTTGCCAAAGGGAAGATGCATCGGCCCGAAGGCCGATGCGAAAGAAAGCCGAAACGGGCTCAGCTTGCACGGCGCATGCGCGAACGCGGCATGCTTGCCTGATCCTCGAACAGCGAGGCGAGTTGCTCCGTCATCGCGCCGGCGAGTTCGTCGGCGTCGACAATCGTAACGGCGCGGCGATAATAGCGGGTGACATCGTGACCGATGCCGATCGCCAGCAGCTCGACGGGAGAGCGGGTCTCGATCTGATCGATGACGGCCCGCAGGTGCCGTTCCAGATAGTTGCCCGGATTGACCGACAGCGTCGAATCGTCGACCGGCGCGCCATCCGAAATCATCATCAGGATACGGCGCTGTTCGCGGCGGCCGAGCAGGCGGTTATGCGCCCAGATCAGTGCCTCACCGTCGATATTCTCCTTGAGCAGACCTTCGCGCATCATCAGGCCAAGATTGCTGCGCGACCGGCGATAAGGCTCGTCCGCAGACTTGTAGATGATGTGGCGCAGGTCGTTCAGACGACCCGGTGTCTGCGGCTTGCCGCTGGCGAGCCACTTTTCACGCGCCTGTCCACCCTTCCAGGCCTTGGTGGTGAAGCCGAGGATCTCGACCTTCACACCGCAGCGTTCGAGCGTGCGGGCAAGGATATCGGCGCAAGAAGCGGCAACCGTAATCGGACGCCCACGCATCGAGCCGGAGTTGTCGATCAGCAGCGTCACGACCGTATCGCGGAACTGCGTATCGCGCTCCATCTTGAAGGACAGCGCCTGCATCGGGTCGATGATCAGACGAGTCAGGCGCGCCGGATCGAGATAACCCTCTTCCAGGTCGAAATCCCAGGAACGGTTCTGCTGCGCCATCAGGCGACGCTGCAGACGGTTGGCGAGCCGACCCACAGCCCCTTGCAGATGGGCGAGCTGCTTGTCGAGGAAGGCGCGCAGGCGCTCGAGCTCGGCCGTGTCACAGAGTTCCTGCGCCGTGGTCGTCTCGTCGAACTCCTCCGTATAGACGTGGTAGTCGACTTTCTCGTTGAAATCGGCGAAAGGCGTGTTCGGACGACGGGTTTCGCCCGGCGTTTCCGAATCTTCCTCGCCCTCTTCACTCATATCGTCGTCGGAGATCTCGCCACCGTCCTCGGTTGCGCCATCCTCCATCTGCTCGTCGGAGGTTTCGCTGTCCTCGGCAGGTGCCGCGTCGGAGCCTTCGTCTTCGTTGGCCTCGTCGTTGTCCTGATCTTCACCGTTCGGCTTGTCGTCTTCGCTCGGCTGCTCTTCGCTGTCGGGCTCCGACTGCTCGTCGCCATATTCCTCGGCCATCTCCATGGCGGTCAGAATATTGCGGACGACACGGGCGAAGCTCTGCTGGTCGTTGATCGACGAAAGCAGATTGTCGAGTTCGCCGCCGGTCTTTTCCTCGATGAATGGCCGCCAGAGATCGAGCACCTTGCCGGCGCTTTCCGGTGGCTTCTGGCCGGTCAGCTTTTCGCGCACGATCATCGCCATGGCTTCGCCGATCGGCGCGTCTTCCTGCCGTTCGATGCCAGCGAAGTTCGCCTTGGCGTATTTCTCCGCATTCATCGAGCTGAGGTTGGCGGCAACGCCGCTCATGCGCAGCGAACCAATCGATTCGACACGCGCCTGCTCGACGGCATCGAAGATCCCTCGCGCATCTGCGCCCTGCGGCGCCATGACCGCATGGACGCGGGCGTCGTGACAGGCCAGCCGCAACGCCATCGAATCGCCAAGCCCGCGGGTCACCGCGAGTTCATGCATCGTCGGCCGCTTCGAAAGCTCCGGCAAGCGAATGCGCTCGCCGGTCATACCCGGGCGTTCGTTGGCGAATGCGACCTCGACCTCGGCATCGCCGGCGATCGAGCGCACACAGCCTGTGATCGCCCGGCGCAACGGCTCCATGTCCACCGGAGCACCCGGCTTCGCTCTGGAATTATCTCCGCGACCTGACATGATGTGTCGGCTCTTCCCTATGCTTCAAGCACGATGTTGGCAGCACTTTCCTTCAGCTCGACGCCGAAGGCGCGCTGATAGTGCTCGGCGACCAGCGGCCGCTCCAGCTCATCGCACTTGTTGAGGAAGGTGACGCGGAACGCAAAGGCGACATCGCCGAAGATCTCCGCATTCTCAGCCCAGGTGATGACGGTACGCGGGCTCATGACGGTCGACAGATCGCCATTCATGAAGGCAGCGCGCGTCAGATCGGCGACGCGCACCATCTTGGAAACGGTATCGCGACCCTTGTCGCTGCGGAAGGACTTCACCTTCGCCAGCACGATGTCGACTTCGTTGTTGTGCGGCAGATAGTTCAGCGTCGTCACGATCGACCAACGGTCCATCTGGGCCTGGTTGATCTGCTGCGTGCCGTGATAAAGGCCGGTCGTGTCGCCGAGACCGATGGTGTTGGCTGTCGCGAACAGGCGGAAGGCCGGGTGAGGACGGATGACGCGGCTCTGATCGAGCAGGGTCAGACGGCCCGAGGATTCCAGCACGCGCTGAATGACGAACATCACATCCGGACGGCCGGCATCGTATTCGTCGAAGACGAGCGCGACATTGTGCTGGTAGGCCCAGGGCAGAATGCCGTCCTTGAATTCGGTGACCTGCAGCCCGTCCTTGACGACGATCGCATCCTTGCCGACGAGATCGATACGGCTGACGTGGCTGTCGAGGTTGATACGCACGCAAGGCCAGTTGAGGCGTGCGGCAACCTGCTCGATGTGGGAGGACTTGCCGGTGCCGTGATAGCCCGAAATCATCACGCGGCGGTTGTGGGCGAAGCCGGCGAGAATGGCGAGCGTGGTCTCGCGGTCGAACAGGTAGTCCGTGTCCAGGTCGGGCACGTAGGCGCCGCCCTTGCTGTAGGCGGGAACGCGAATGTCGGAATCGATGCCGAAGACTTCACGGACCGAAACGGTGGTGTCGGGAATCTCGGAAATATCAAGGTCAATCTTGCTCATCATGTCTCCAGGGCGGGTGGCTCTTCACCCTGCCATATCAATCTCAGCCATTTTTTCCGAAACGCCGCAGCTTGTTGCCCACATCCGTTCGGTCGGAACGCGGCGATACTTCTCCGGGACTAAAGCAAAATCTCGGCGCGATGAAATGATCGCTTGCGAGCATCCTTGAACAGAGTCCCGGACAAGAAACGCCGCGTCCGGAAAGTTGGCCGAGGTGCAGCCAGCCAAAAGCACACCCTGCCGCGGTTGCCCGCGGCTTCAGCCGATTTGGACCATACCTGATTGAAGGCGGAGAGCAAGGACGGGAATTAACAAAAACCGTTCTGTTTCAATAATTGATAGGCCTGTATGACGGCGCGGAAACGCTCCTCGGAGCCACGGTCGCCGCCATTGGCATCGGGATGGTGCATTTTCACCAGTTCCTTGTAGCGGCGCTTGATTTCCGACGCGGTAGCCGTGGCACCCAGACCCATCGTGTCGAATGCTTTGGCTTCGAGCGTTTTCAGCTTGCGCTGCTCGGGGAAACGCGGGCCGCGCCCCTGCCCTTCGCCTTCCTTGACGAAACCGAAAGGATCCCGAACGCGCGAATAGGAACCGGAGCGGATATCGGACTGGAGCGGACTGTTCTTGGCGGCCTTGTTCACCCCCACCGTCCATGTCGGACGATGGCCGGTAATGGCTTCCTTCTGATAGCGCGCAATCTCGCCGTCCGAGAGGCCGGAGAAATAGTTATAGCCCTTGTTGTATTCCTTGACGTGCTCGAAGCAGAACAAAAAGAACTGCCCCTCCGCATTGCGTCCGACCGGGGCGCGATGCGTACCGTGCTTGTCGCAGCCGTCCCACTGGCACGTCGGCGGGCCCTGCTCGGGCTCCTGCGCGCGCTTGCGGCGAGTACGGATGCGATCGAAATATTTTGAATCAAGTCTCATGGCGTCCTAATTATGGGCTCTCGATTACCCCACAACAAGAATTGACAAATGGGAATGTTATAGGCTTTGTGGGAGCCTTTTTTCGCAACGGAGATGACGCGGGAATATGGAAACAACACTGCAATCCCGCATTGAAGCGAAGCTGAACGACGCTTTCGCACCGGAGCGCCTCGCCGTCATCAACGAAAGCCACCTGCATGCGGGTCACCAGCCCGACATGACGGGAACCGGCGAGACCCATATAAGAATTCGAATCGTTTCCGCCAAGTTCGCGGGCATGCCGCGCCTCGCGCGCCACAGGGCGATCAATGAGTTGCTGAAGCCCGAGCTGGATGCCGGCCTGCATGCGCTAGCCGTCGAGCCCGCAGCACCCGGAGAGGCCGTTCGCTGGTAGCAGCAGACGGCAACTTTACTGCGGCTTCACCTCTTCCGTCTCGGCGGGGCGGATGCGCAGCTTGGTGATGCGATTCTTTTCCCGCTTCATGACGATGAAGCGCTTTCCATAAAAGGTGAAAGCCTGCCGCTCTTCCGGGATAGTCATCGATTCGTGGATGACGAGGCCGGCAATCGTCGTTGCCTCCTCGTCCGGCAGGTTCCAGTCGAGCGCGCGGTTAAGATCGCGAATCGGCACAACGCCGTCGACGACGATCGAGCCATCGGCTTCCTGCCGCACACCCTGGATATCGATATCGTGCTCGTCGGCAATGTCGCCGACGATCTCTTCGAGAATATCCTCAAGCGTCACGATACCCTGGACTTCGCCATATTCGTCGACGACGACGGCGAAATGCTGTTTGCGGCGCAGGAAGGCGTTGAGCTGGTCTTCCAGATTGGTGCTGTCGGGCACGAACCACGGTTTCTGGGCGATCTTGACGATGTCGAGATTTTCCGGCTCGACATTCGGCTCCGCGAGCGCTCGCAACAGATCCTTCGCATGCACGACGCCGATGATATTGTCGATCGAACCGCGCCAGAGCGGCATGCGCGTATAGGGGCTGTCGAGAATGGCGCGCACGACCACTTCCGGCGCGTCGTCGGCATTGATGGCGCGCATCGCCGTGCGATGCACCATGATATCGGAAAGCTCCAGTTCGCCAAGATCGAGCACGCCACCCAGACGGTCACGGTCGGCCTTGACGACCGACCCCTCGCGGTGCAGCAGATCGACCGCACCGCGCAGTTCGTCATGGGCCGACAGCATCGACACCTCTTTCGAGAGGTTGATGCCGAACAGGCCGAGGATCCATCGGACGATGGCGTTGACGAAACTCGACACCGGGCCGACGACAGCAACGAAGAGCCGGACCGTACCAGCCACGTTGAGCGCAAAACGATCAGGCGTCGAAATCGCCCAGCTTTTCGGCAACACCTCAGCGAAGATGACGAGGATGACCGTCATGGCAATGGTCGCGAGCGCCACGCCAGAATTGCCGAACAGACCGAGAAACACGCTGGTCGCAAGCGAAGAGGCCAGGATGTTGGCAAGGTTGTTGCCGATGAGCAGCGCGCCGATCAGCCGGTCCCGACGCTCGATCAGGCGACGTACGATCCCGGCCTGCTCATCCCCGTTCGCTTCGAGCGTATGAATGCGGCTACGCGATACGGCGGTCAGCGCCGTCTCCGAACCGGAAAAGAAAGCCGACAACAACACGAGCGCGACGATCGAAATGATCTCGGGCCAATATTCCAACAATACAGCCAGCGTGCCTTCGACCGTCATCAGGGATGCTTTTCCTTCAGGAAGCTCAGAACCTCGGACGACGGCACGTCGTCGGCAATGAAGGACTGACCGATGCCGCGGGTCAGGATAAAGGTGAGCTTGCCGCTCTTGACCTTCTTGTCCTGGGCGATCGCATCCATCAGCGTTTCGGCCGGCGGCAGCTCTCCGGGGATGTCGCTCATTCGCGTCGGCAGGCCGACGGCCTTCAGATGAGCCTCGACGCGCTTGGCATCGTCAGGGCTCGCCAGATTGAGGCGTGCCGAAAATTCGTGCGCGAGTACCATGCCGATCGAAACGCCTTCGCCATGCACCAGCCGGCTGCTGTCATAGGCTGTGGCCGCTTCCAACGCGTGGCCGAACGTGTGGCCGAGATTGAGCAGGGCGCGCGGCCCGTTTTCGTGCTCGTCAGCGGCGACGACATCGGATTTCGCCTGGCAGCTTGCCGCAATCGCCTCCATGCGGGCGGCACCTCCGGCGAAAATATCCTTCCAGTTCGTCTCGAGCCAGGCGAAGAAATCCGGCTTGTCTATGAGACCATACTTGGCGACTTCAGCGTAACCGGCGCGGAACTCGCGCTCGCTCAGCGTATTCAGCACATCGATATCGGCGAGCACGAGATCAGGCTGGTGAAAGACACCGACCAGGTTCTTGCCGTGACGGGTATTGATGCCGGTCTTGCCGCCGACGGAGGAATCCACCTGCGATAACAGCGAAGTCGGGATCTGCACGAAGCGAACGCCGCGGCGCACGATGCCGGCGGCAAAGCCCGAGAGATCGCCGATGACGCCGCCGCCGAGCGCAATCACGGCGTCGTTGCGCTCGACACGCGCAGTCAGCACGGCGTCGCAGACGGTGATCAGATGTTCGAAGCTCTTGGTTTTTTCGCCAGCCGGCAGCACCAGGCTGGATGCCTGGATGCCTTCCGCTTCAAGGCTTGCAATCAAGGCAGTAAGATAATGGGGCGCGACGTTTTCGTCGGTGATGACGGCGGCCCTGCGGCCCTTCAGCCGCGTCGCGATCTCGCGCCCTGCTCTGGCGACCAGGCCGGGGCCGATCAGAATATCATAGGCGCGCTCGCCGAGAGGCACGCGCACGAGACGTTCTGCGGAGGCCGGTGTGATCGCATTCATGGAGTTTTGCTTTCTGCTTTCTGTCCCTCGGCGATGGCGGCAAGGACTTCCTTGACCATGACTTCCTTGCTCACATCGCGGGACAGAACCGTGAGATCGGCTTCCGCATAGATCGGGTAGCGCACGTTCATCAGGTTCTCGAGGGTCTGTTTTGGATTTTCGGTCTTGAGCAGGGGGCGCGTGTCGCGCTTGTTGACCCGGTCCCAGAGCACGTCGAGATCGGCCTTCAACCAGACGGAAAGGCTGCCGCGCTTGACATGCTGCCGCGTGCTGTCGTTGATGAAGGCGCCGCCACCGGTCGAAACCACGCGCGGGCCGCCGCGCAGAAGGCGCTTGATGACGCGCGTTTCCAGCGCCCGGAACTCCTGTTCCCCATAGGCGGCAAAGAGCTCGGCGATCGTCATGCGCGAGACGCGCTCGATTTCGGCATCGGTATCGACAAAGGGAATACTGAGCTGCTGCGCGACCAGCCGGCCGACCGAGGATTTGCCTGCCCCCATCAATCCCACAAGGACAAGATTGCGCTGACCCAGCGCGGCGCGCGCCTTGTCTCTGAGGCTCTCGGCAAGGATCAGGACTTGTTCACTCATAGGCCCATTCACTATTTCTTTGGAAACGGTATCGTCAAATGCGCCGGTAGCGTCAAGACGCCGCCGTGTAAACATGTCTGCAATATCCTTCAGCTAACCCTTGATGGATATAAATATTGCGTCGCCGAGCCTGTGACTGGGACGAGGAGAGTATTCGAATGCCGACCCTGTTTCGCTTCCTTGTCATCTGCGCGGTGATCGGCGGATCGATATATGGGGCAATGTGGGCGCTTGCTCTCTTCGTCAATCCGCAGCCGCGCGAGATCACCATCCGCATTCCGTCGGAGCGCATCAATCCTCCGGTAACGGGCTCGGTGAAGCCATGAATGCCGGAGCGGACGTGAGAGATCTGGGCCGGGCGCATCTGGAAGCTTTCCTGGAAATGATGAGCGCCGAGCGCGGAGCTGCGGTCAACACCCTGCAATCCTACGAGCGCGACCTCGACGATCTTCACGGCTTCCTGTCGGAGCGCAGCGTCCGCCTGACCGAAGCCGGGTCGAGCGATCTCGGCGCCTATCTCTCCGGCCTCTCGGCCCAGGGCTTCAAGCCCTCCTCTCAGGCGCGCCGTCTCTCGGCAATGCGTCAGTTCTACAAGTTCCTGTATGCGGAAGGCCTGCGCACCGACGACCCCACGGGAATCCTCGACGCACCGAAAAAGGGCCGCCCTCTTCCGAAAACCATGGGTGTCGACGAAGTCACGCGTCTTCTGACCCAGGCGGAAACCGAAGCGGCGACGGCAGGACCTGATCAGCTGCAGCGCCAAAGGATGCTGGTGCTGCTGGAACTGCTTTATGCGACCGGCATGCGCGTCAGCGAACTCGTGACGCTACCGGCAAAGGTGCTCGACCACGAAGGGCGCTTCCTGATCATTCGCGGCAAGGGAAACAAGGAGCGGCTGGTGCCGCTGTCGCAATCGGCCATATCGGCGCTGAAGGCCTATGGGCGGCTGCAGGCGGAGCTCGCTGCAAGCGCAAAGCAGCCGGTGGTCGAGAGCCCCTGGCTCTTTCCTGCGGCTTCCCAGCAAGGCTATCTGCCGCGTCAGGTATTCGCCCGCGACCTGAAGGATCTCGCCATTCGCGCCGGGCTGACGCCCTCGATGATCTCGCCGCACGTCATGCGCCACGCCTTCGCAAGTCATCTTCTGGCGAACGGTGCCGACCTGCGCGTGGTGCAGGAACTTCTTGGCCATTCGGACATTTCGACCACGCAAATCTATACACATGTGCTGGAAGAACGCCTACATCAGCTCGTGCAAACGCATCACCCTCTTGCCAAACAGGCAAAAAAACTGGATTAGGACCGGCATACTGGCTAAAGCCGCCTTCTCTCGTCCCGCGCAAAAGGATCGGAAACGCACCTCATGCACAATTATCTCGACTTCGAAAAACCCATCTCGGATCTCGAAGGCAAGATTCACGAGCTCAAGAAACTGGCGAGCGAAGACGAGAGCATCGACACTTCCGACGAAGTGAACCGGCTCGAAGTTCGCGTTCGCGAGGCGACGGCCGATATCTATTCGAAGCTCAACGCCTGGCAGAAGACGCAGGTCGCCCGCCATCCGCAGCGGCCGCATTTCGTCGACTACGCCAATGCGCTGCTGACCGAGTTCACGCCGCTCGCCGGTGATCGCAAGTTCTCCGAGGATGCAGCCATCCAGGCGGGCTTTGCCCGTTTCCGTGGCCAGCCGGTCGCCATTATCGGCCAGGAAAAAGGTCACGATACCAAGAGCCGCCTGAAGCATAATTTCGGCAGCGCCCGCCCCGAAGGCTACCGCAAGGCGATCCGCATCATGGAGATGGCAGATCGTTTCCAGATTCCGGTGATCACGCTCGTCGACACGGCAGGCGCCTATCCGGGCGTTGGCGCGGAAGAACGCGGCCAGGCGGAAGCGATTGCCCGCTCGACCGAGCTCAGCCTTGGCCTCAGGGTCCCGATCGTCTCGATCGTCATCGGCGAAGGCGGCTCCGGCGGCGCCATCGCCATCGCCGTCGGCAACCGGGTCTATATGCTCGAGCACTCCATCTACAGCGTGATTTCGCCCGAAGGTGCGGCCTCGATCCTGTGGCGCGATTCCACCCGCGCCAAGGAAGCCGCTACCGCCATGAAAATCACTGCCGACGATCTGAAGAGCCTCGGCGTGATCGATGGCATCATTCCGGAGCCCCTCGGCGGCGCGCATCGCGATCCGCAGAGCGTGATCGCCGCCACCGGCGACATCATTGCCAATGCGCTTAGCGAGCTTTCCAGCCGTTCGGGCGACCAACTGCGCAGCGATCGCCGCCAGAAGTTCCTGAATATCGGCCGCAATCTCTAGAGCTCCGTGCCTCCTTCGGAAGCACAAAGGTCGCTCTATTTCTCTTACTCTACGCATCAGGCTTTCCGAAAATCCTATCAGATTTTCGGGCCGATGCTGTAGGCAGCAGTGCCAAAATTTGATCGCAAAAAGGGAATGAGGCCAAATCTTGGCCACATTCCTGTTATCGAAGCGTTATGGCAAAGAAAAACTTGCCAGCGAGGCTCAGCCACGTCATAGGCTGGTAAGGATTTCTCAAGTATAAGCCTTCTATGATTCCGTTTCATGCTTCGAGGGGAGCGGCGAAACAGATCGAGCTGTCGCTCTTCGCATTTATGGGCCAAGTCAGAATGCGCATCCGTCACCTTGCTTATGTTTCCCTGATGGCGCTGGCTCTCGCTGGCTGCAATGACGCACTCGATACGGCGTCGATCGACCTGTCGAAGGTAAAGAACAAGGTCGAACAGCCGCTGCCCAGCCACATCGTCGCCGATATGGCAAAGAAGGGCATGGATCGCAATTCGCCGATCATGATCCGTATCTTCAAGGAAGAAGGTACGATGGAGATCCTGAAGGCGAACCAGAGCAACCGTTTCGAAGTCATTGCGAGCTACAGCATCTGCGCCTGGTCTGGCCGCCTCGGCCCCAAGGTCAAGGAAGGCGACCGGCAAGCGCCGGAAGGCTTCTACATGCTGACGCCGGCCAATCTGAACCCGAATTCGAAGTACTATCTTGCCATCAACACCGGCTTTCCGAACCGGTATGACGCCGCCAACGGCCGCACTGGCAACAATCTCATGATCCACGGCGCCTGCTCGTCGTCGGGCTGCTATTCCATGACCGACCAGCAGGTGCTGGAAATCTATGCCTTCGCGCGCGACGCCTTCAAGGGCGGCCAGAAAGCAGTGCAGCTCGAAGCCTTCCCCTTCCGCATGACAGCGGAGAACATGTGGAAGCATCGTCTCAGCCCGAATATCGAATTCTGGAAGATGCTGAAGGTCGGCTACGACAATTTCGAAGTCACCAAGCGGCCGCCGGAAGTGGAAGTCTGCGAGAAGAAATATGTCTTCAACCAGCAGGCCAGCGGTCCATTCAATGCCGGCGGCAAATGCCCTGCCATGACGACGCCGCCCGCCCTGCAGGTGGCGCTTGCCAACTACGACAAGCAGTATCAGACCGATTATGGCGCGGCGACGAAGAAATACAGCGACATGGCCTGGTACGATCCGACCGAGGCCGAGCGTAAGGCTGTCGTCGCCAAGCAGCGCAAGGGCCACGATCTTGCCTATGCCCCGACAGGCACCGCACTTGCTGCCGGCAAGATGATGAAAGTCGCCGATCTCGAATCGATGATGTCCAACCAGTCGGCTCAGCAGGTCGCGCGCGGCGGCACCGTCGCCAGCCCGACGACGACGGCAAGCATCCGCCTGGCAACGGCAGCGCCTGACGCGGCGGCACCGCAGGCCGGCGGCCCGCTGGTTGCGGCCAATGCTCCGGCGAACATCCCGATCCCGATAGCGAACCCGATGAACTCCGGCCCCGCCGTCAGCGCGCTCGCCTATGCGCAGAATCCGGCTGTCGAGACCGCGCAGACCGAGCCGGCAAAGAAGCCGCCGTTCTGGAAGTTCTGGGCCAAGAGTGAGTAATCCTGCCGCCGAGATCTATGATCTGCGCGGACTGAAGTGCCCCTATCCGGCGATCAAGACGGAAAAGCGCCTGCGCGGCATGCCGAGCGGCGCAACGCTTGCTGTAGAGACGACAGACCCCCTCGCCATCATCGACATCCCGCATCTTTGCAATGAGAAGGGCCATACGCTTCTCGCCAGCGAGAAAACGGACAACGGCCATCGTTTCGTCATCCGCAAGGGCTGATCAGAGCGGCTGCTGGCCATCCCAATGGTTCGAGGGTCACTTCGCTCCCACCTCACCATAAGGATGGAGCGAGTTCGCCACGCTAAAGCACGTCGCGATCTCTTAAGATTCGCTTCACGCGCTTTAGCTCTTTGATTTCACGCATGTCGTAGCCGCAAAAACCGCTGCACACTTTTGCGCGACATGCTCTAGAACCGCATTCCCGGCACCGCCAGCGGATTGTCCTGCAGCGCCGCCCTATCCGGCGTGTCGACGCGCGGCTTGCTGAGGAAGGCGTCGAACAGGCCCTTCACGAAATCCTCCGGCAGATCCTTGGTGATAACAACCATGCGCGTGCGCCGGTCTTCCGGATCGGGCCACGCCGGCAGACGCACCGGCGGATGGAAGATGTTCTGCACGCCATGCAACACCACGGGCCGCTCCGGCCGGTCCGATACGGCGACGATCGCCTTCATGCGCAGGAGCTTTTCGCCATGCGCCGAGCGCAGGAGATCGATGAACATCTCCAGCGCCATGGGATCGATGGGCTGGGTCTCGACGATCGAGAACGAGCGGATCGATCCGTCGTGACGCGTAACATCATGGGCATGCTGATGCCGATGGCCGTGGTGATGGCCATGATGGTGATGGTGCCCATGGTCGTCATGATGGTGGTCGTGGTCGTGATGATGATCGTGACCGTCATGATGATGGTGGTGATCGTCGTCCGCCTCCATCTCGTCGCGAAGCCAGCGGTCGACATCGGCGATCTTGGAGGCCGGATCATAGAGACCGTTGATGAGAATGGCGGCGCGGCCGGCCTCGTCGCTGTCGGCGTTCAGGATCTGCGCCCGCGGATTGAGCGCCCTCAGCCGGCTCTCCAGTTGAGCTTCCGGCACCGCACCGGCGATCCCTGTCTTGGAAACGATGAGGCGGTCGGCTACCGCCACCTGTTTGCGCGCCTCTTCGTGATTGTCGAGCGTCTGCAGGCCGTTGACGGCATCGACGACCGTGATGACGCCATCCAGATCGAAATTGGTGGCGATGATCGGGTTGCCCATGATCGACTGCATGACGGGCGCAGGATCGGCAAGACCGGTCGTTTCGATAACGACGCGCTTCAGCGGCCGGATGCGGCCGGTTTGCATGGCATCCATGAGGTTCGCCAGCGTATCCACCAGCTCGCCGCGCACCGTGCAGCACAGGCAGCCGTCGGAAAGTTCGATAATGGCATCGCCGGAGCTTTCCACCAGCAGATGGTCTATGCCGACATCGCCGAACTCGTTGATGATGACGGCCGCATCGCGCATGGCCTCATCCTTGAGGATGCGGTTAAGCAGGGTCGATTTGCCCGCACCGAGGAAACCGGTCAGGATCGCCACCGGCACTCTTTGCTGTGAAACGCTCATGGGTGATATCCGATAGTAGAGCAATTCCAGGAAAAGTGCGTAGCGGTTTTCCGTCCGGAATTGCGTGAAAACAAAGAGACAGAACGGTTCAGAGATTCCGTGAAAAGCTGAATCGCTCTAAAAAGTGGGACGCGGCATTGGGATCGGCACGTTGGACGCGCCGCCGGAAATCGCGATCTTGTTGTCCTTGGTGGCCTTGTCGCCCTTGGCGGTAACGTCGTCTTTGTCGCCCTTGGCCGCAGTGGCGATATCCTGGCCACCGATCAAGCCGGCATATATGAAATTGGGTTCGTGATCCATTTCATGGATATAGGGCGACAGCACTTTGGTGCGGCCGAACGGATCGCGGGTCTCGCTGCGGGCCTGCGCACCCTTGGTGCTGCAGATATCCGCGGTGACATCGGCGACCTCGCCCGAGAGCGGCGCATCGGGCCGGAGCGTCGCCAGCGTATCACGGGTCGAAAGCTGGTTCTGGAAACCCTTCTCCAGCAGATTGGCGGAATCGTCGGCACGCGCCGCAAGGCTGTCGGTGCCGAGAACGACCGAGATCAGCGTGCGGCCGTTGCGCGTCGCCGATGCGATCTGATTGAAGCCGGCCGCGCAGATAAAGCCAGTCTTCATGCCGTCGGCGCCTGCGAAGCGGCCGATCAGCATATTGATATTCGGCACCTGCTTCACGCCGTTGGTAAAGCCTTCCAGCGAGAAGTAGCCGGCATATTGCGGAAACTCGCGGCGCAAAGCGACGCTCAGAATGGCAAGGTCACGCGCCGTCGAATACTGCCCTTTGCCCGGCAGTCCGTTCGGATTGATGAAATGCGAGTCGCTCATACCGAGACGGGCCGCTTCCGCATTCATGCGCGCCACGAAGCCCTGCTGCGAACCGCCGACGGTTTCGGCCACTGCCATGGCAAGGTCGTTTGCCGATTTGACCAGCATCATCTTCAAGGCGTTGTCGAGCGTCATCTTCTGGCCCGGCTTGAAGTACATCTTTGCCGGCGGCTGGGCGGCTGACAGCTTCGACATCACGACTGGCGTGTCGAGCTTGATCTGGCCGGACTGCAAGGCACGGAAGACAACATAGGTCGTCATCAGCTTGGTGAGCGAAGCCGGATACCAGCGGCGAAACGCCTCCTGCTGATCGAGCACGCGCCCGGTGCTGACATCGACGAGAATATGCGGATTGGCTCCGGCCGTCTGCGCGGTCGACAGAAAAAGCATGGATGCTGCTGCGGCCATAGGGACAAGCCGCAGGGCGGCATACAAACGATTCTGCTTCGTCGGCACGATCTATCCTTCAGAGGTCCGGAATTTTCTCGAAAGCTTCGTCTATTTAACCTATATGGCTAGGAGAAGGCAAAGGCGATTGACGACTTTATTTGCCGGTGGCACGCCCCAGAGGCCGCAACAAACTGGCAGAGGCTGTCCGACGGACCCGCAAGTTGAACCAGAATCAATAGTGAGCAGCAGGAAAATCAGCATGCCGATCTTGAACAGAGCCGCAGAACTCCAGGGCGAAGTAACCGAATGGCGCCGCTATATCCACACGCGGCCGGAGCTTCTTTATGCGGTTGAGAACACTGCGGCCTTCGTCGCCGAAAAGCTTCGCTCCTTCGGGGTCGACGAGGTGGTGACCGGCATCGGCCGCACCGGCGTCGTCGGCCTGATCCGCGGCAAGGGCGAGGGACGCACGGTCGGCCTGCGCGCCGATATGGATGCGCTGCCGCTCACCGAAATCACCGGCAAGCCCTGGGCATCCGAGACACCGGGCAAAATGCATGCCTGCGGCCATGACGGCCACACCGCCATGCTGCTCGGCGCTGCGAAGTATCTCGTCGAGAACCGCAACTTCAACGGCAATATCGCCGTCATCTTCCAGCCCGCTGAAGAAGGCGGAGCGGGCGGCGACGCTATGGTCAAGGACGGCATGATGGAGCGCTTCGCAATCGCCGAAGTCTACGGCATGCACAATATGCCGGGCCTGCCTGTCGGCCATTTCGCCATCCGCAAGGGCGCGATCATGGCGGCGACGGACGAATTCACCGTTTCCATCAAGGGCGTGGGCGGTCACGCAGCCATGCCGCACCGGACGATCGACCCGATTGCCATCGGCACGCAGATCATCTCCAACCTGCAGCTCATCGCCTCACGCAGCGCCAATCCGCTGAAATCCGTTGTTGTCTCCGTGACGATGTTCAACGCCGGCCATGCACAGAACGTCATCCCCAGCGAAGCGAGCTTTGCCGGCACCGTGCGCACGCTCGATCCGGAAATGCGCGATCTCGCCGAACAGCGCTTCAGGCAGATCGTCTCCGGCATCGCCGCAAGCCATGGCGCCGAAGTCGACATTGAGTTCCAGCGCAACTACCCCGTCACCTTCAATCATGCCGACGAGACCGATCATGCGATCGCGGTTGCCGAGGAAATTGCCGGCACCGGGAACGTCATCGACGATATCGACCCGATGATGGGCGGCGAGGACTTTTCCTACATGCTGCTCGCCCGCCCCGGCGCCTTCATCTTCGTCGGCAATGGCGACACCGCCGGCCTGCACAATCCGGCCTATGACTTCAACGACGAAGCCATCGCCCACGGCATCTCATACTGGGTGCGTCTCGCCGAACAGCGCCTCAACGCCTGAGGCAGGCACCGCTACTCCCCGTGCGTCTCACAAGGGCGCACGGCGCTACAAAAGCGAATTGTCCTGAGGACGTAAAAGGGCTTGGCTTCGAGCCTTTGCTTTTGTATGGATCATCCCGAGTGGTCTCGTAGCTCAGCAGGATAGAGCACCAGATTCCTAATCTGGGGGTCACGCGTTCGAATCGCGTCGAGATCACCATTATTTTCACGTAGATATTTTATATGCTGTCGCGTGTTTAATACATCAATTTACCAACTTCTTCGGGATCTACGATGCATTGGCGGGGGATTTTATGATGCGTGAGATCCCTCACTTGCAAATTAAGGAATCCCCAGCAGCTAGGCTCTTGCAAAGCCTCACAAAGCGGCGCGCGTCAGTCTTCGGCGAATTGCGCGCGGTGCGTTAGTGTTTTAGATATGTTCAACTGCTATCCCGTGTGCAATGAATATTTGGAGTAGGCTTTCATCAAATGGATATGACGGTTCGTCATGCCTCGCCGTTCCTTAAGTGGGCCGGCGGGAAACGATGGCTTGCAGAGCGACATCTGGACTTATTTCCAGAAGTCAGCGGCAAATATATTGAGCCGTTTCTTGGTAGCGCCTCAATATACTTTAAACTTCGACCGCCGAAAGCCGAGTTATCCGATGCAAATCCTAGGTTGATTGAGTGCTATCAGCAGATGCAAGTTGATCCTGAGATCATCTGGGCTTTGCTTACAGATCATCAGCAACATCATTCGACGGATCACTACTACAAAGTACGTAGCGCTAAGTACGAAAGCGCTGCAGAGCGCGCCGCACAGTTCTTGTATTTAAACAGGACTTGCTGGAACGGGTTGTATCGCGTCAACAAGAAAGGAGAATTCAATGTACCTAGAGGCACTAAAAATGCTGTTCTCCTGCCAAGTGATAATTTTGGAGCTATTTCACTAGTATTGAAGTCGGCCACTCTGCGGTGCTGCGACTTCGAAGAACCTATAAAAAGAGCATCTTCGGGTGATCTAGTTTATGTTGATCCACCTTACACTGTTCAGCATAATTTCAATGGCTTTTTAAAGTATAACGAGAACATTTTTAGCTGGGCAGATCAGATTAGGTTGCGTGAAGCAGTCGTGTCAGCCGCTTCACGAGGGGTCCGTATCGTCGTGTCGAATGCAGCACACCAGAGTGTAATTGATCTTTATGAAGGCATTGGCAAGACGCACTTTGTGCGTAGAAACAGCGTGCTCGCGGCCGATAGCAAAAAGCGAGGGTCTGTTGATGAGATTATGGTGATAATATGAGTAGGTGGCTCGCTAGTAGGTGGTCTTGGCTGGTAGATCAAATGCCCTCTTGGAAAATCTTGTGTCTCACAATCGTTGAAATTCTGCTGACACTTCTGATAGTTCACATCCCTCTGTTCTTGCGGATAATTTATGATGCAGTTGGCAAGCCAGGAATGACCTGGGCTGGCGCAGTCGATCTATTTTGGTCAGGCTACAAATATGGCGACATTCTTGGTTACACCGCTGGCATGCTAGCGTCATCTACCGTTTGGTTTTTTTTAAATCTAAGGCTGTTCAGTTCGCGGCCCGGTCGCCTTCTGGCACTTACAATCGGTCCACTGCTGCTTCTTTTCTTTGCCTCTCCGGTATACTTCCGTGACATAAACGGCGATATCGGGAACGCTACCTTCACCGTCACCTATATTCAGATCATCTTAGCACTATCGCTTCTCCTTTGGCTCGTTTCCATCTACCAGCAACGGGCAATCGGGAATGACATTGATCTGAGCGGAGACAAAGCTGTGACGGCTATCAAAAATAAGCTTTCAGCTGGGAGATAATGGTAATGGAAGACAGAATCTCTTTTCCAGCGCTCAAAGTCACCCAACCAATTGGTACATTCTTTATCGGCGTCATGAACGCTAGGGATCTCGTTCAAGTCGCCGTTGCGGATATCCGCCGCTTGGAAGACAACGAAATGGACGATTACATCGGAATTCAACGCCGCTTGTCAGCTTCGCGCTCGAAAGAGTTGAAGGCTTATGTAAACTCCTATGACGCAACATTTCCGACTTCAATCATATTAGCGGTCGACGAAGCAAATGCGGAATGGGCTGAGCATACTCGAACGCTTACGCTTAAAGCTTCCGAAAAAGTTCCAATTACCGAAGTGGCTCGGATTATTGATGGGCAGCACCGCGTGGACGGACTTGCTGCGTTAGAAGGAACTGAGTTCGAGGTGAGTGTTTCGGTTTTTGTGGGCGCTGACGTTGCGACCCAAGCCAATATTTTTGCCACAGTTAACTTAGCACAAACTAAGGTTAATCGCAGTTTGGTCTACGATCTGTTAGATTATGAAAAGAAGAGAAGTCCGCAAAAATCAGCACACCATATAGCCGTGGCCCTAGATCAACTGCAATTTAGCCCATTTTACAGGCGGATTAAGCGATTGGGCAGCGCCACCCTCGGGCGGGAAGGCGAGCCCCTCACGCAGGCGGCAGTCGTCGAATCTCTTCTAGACTTTTTGTCGAGAGATCCAATGTCTGACCGTAACGCATTCCTTAAAGCTCTTTTCTTGCGCCATCCTACCGATGAAGAACACAGGCAGTTTCCTTTCCGCCAGCTTTTCCTCAACGAAAAGGATGCAGAAATTACCGAAATTATGCTGAACTATTTCACAGCCGTGCGATCACGATGGCCAACATCGTGGGATGATTTGGGACGCCGCGGGAACGTGCTACCAAAGACAAACGGATTTAAAGCTTTGATGCGTTACCTCAAGCCCGTCTATCTGTCGGCTACGGGGAAAGAAAGAGAGCAGGTACCCTCCGCGGAAGTATTCAGACGTTACCTCGATGAAGTTCCTCTTGAAGACTCTGACTTCAACACCGCAACTTTTCCTCCAGGCACCTCAGGAGAGGCTGCTCTCTACAAGATCCTCGTCGGATCATTGCGGGCTATAGATCCAGATCCTCAGAGCAATCTCTTTTAGAGCGCAATACCCTCATTATCGGATGCTACCCGACCGCAATCCTGTTCCTCACCAGCCTGACGCCCGGGATCGACTCGGCTACCGTGGTTGCCCGCTTCACCTCCTGCTGGGTGGCAACCATGCCGTCGAGACGGATTTCCTGACCTGTGGCTGTCACCCTGACATCGGAGGCATCGATACCGCCGGCGACAGCCAGCGCGTTGGCAACCGTGGATTCCAGTTCCGAACGCCTCGAATGTTCACTTTCCAGATAAAGCTCCACGCCATGGAATGTCGCCGCCTTGAAAACCATCCGTTACCCTCCGCAGACAAGTGGACGGGAAACGCGACACCAGGCATTTGGTTCGGCAATTGGCGAAAAATATCATCAAATCAGTAGTTTCGCCTTAAACGCGCATCGCCGCCAAGCACGGGTTGCATTGCGGCATACTTGCCGCTACCCGCGTTCCCCTGTAGAGCCTTGGAAGATGACAGCAACATGCGGATACCCGAATGATCACCGATAGTAAGTCGAAGCGTCGCCTGACAATATTGGGTTCGACCGGCTCCATCGGCCAGAATACGCTTGATGTCGTTGCCCAGCTGGGCGGCCGCGATGCCTTCGACATCGCCGCGATCACCGGGCATGACAATATCGACCTGCTGGCGCAGCAGGCAAAGGACTGCGGCGCAGCCTTCGCCGTTACCGCAAACGAAGAGCGCTATCAGCAGCTGAAGGATGCCCTTGCCGGTAGCGGCATCGCCGTCGGCGCCGGCAAGAATGCGCTGATCGAAGCGGCGTCCATGCAGTCGGACTGGGTGATGGCAGCTATCATCGGCACGGCCGGCCTGGCGCCGACACTGGCGGCCGCCCACCGTGGCGCCGATATCGCGCTCGCCAACAAGGAATGCCTCGTCTCCGCCGGCGATCTTTTCGTCCGCGCCGTGTCGGAAGGCGGCGGACGGCTTATCCCGGTCGACAGCGAACACAGCGCCATCTTCCAGGCACTGGAAGACGATCAGCAGCACGCGGTCGAGCGTATCATCATTACGGCGTCGGGCGGTCCCTTCCGTACCTGGACGCGCGAGCAGATGGCCAATGTCACGCCAGCGGTCGCCCGCGCCCATCCCAATTGGTCGATGGGGTTCAAGATCTCCATCGGCAGCGCCTCGATGTTCAACAAGGCGCTGGAGATGATCGAGGCCAAGCACCTGTTCAATGTGCGGCCCGACCAGATCGAAGTCGTGGTGCATCCGCAATCGGTCATCCATTCCATGGTCGGCTATACGGATGGCTCGGTGCTGGCGCAGCTCGGCTGTCCCGACATGCGCACGGCCATCGGCTATGCGCTGACCTACCCCGCCCGCACGAAGCTCAGCGTCGAGCGGCTGGATTTTGCGAAACTCGCGCGGCTGGATTTCGAAGCACCGGATGAGGTTCGCTTCCCCGCACTGCGCCTCGCCCGCACCGCGCTGGAGCGCGGCGGCCTGCAGGGCGCGATCATGAATGCGGCCGAGGAAATTGCCTTTCACGCCTTCGTCGACGGTCGCATCGGCTTCCTCGAGATGGCTGACATCGCCGAGGCCGTCATGGACGAGATGATCGCTACCGGCGGCGCCGAGACCATGGATGCGGTCTTCGCCGCAGACGAGGAAGCGCGCGGCCGCGCGGCCGCACTTGTCGCCCATAGGGAAAAGGTGGCCTGAAGCGCACCACGATCTTTCCGGTTGCTCCGAGTGCTTCGGACCCTCGACCTTACACGTCTCTCTATCGCCAACAGCGCCCACGGGGGCAGATCAGTCCATGGCACTTCACCTCGAAACTCCGCTTATCGAATCCCGCCCGCTCAGCCAGGCATCGGGTCGCTCCGTCTGGTTGAAGATGGATGCGCTCCAACCGCCCGGCTCCTTCAAGATCCGCGGCATAGGCGCTGCCTGCGAGCATCATGCCGCAAACGGCAAGCGCCGCTTCGTCTCCTCCTCCGGCGGCAATGCCGGCATCGCCGTCGCCTATGCCGGTCGCCGCCTCTCGATCCCGGTCTCGGTTTTCGTTCCCGAGACCACGTCGGATCGAGCAAAATCGCTGATCCGCCAGGAAGGCGCCGAGGTCTTTGTGCATGGCGCATCCTGGCAGGAAGCAAATGAGCGCGCGTTGCAGGCGCTCGATGCCGAAACGGCCTTCATCCATCCCTTCGATGACCCGCTCCTCTGGACGGGTCACGCAACGATGATCGACGAGGTCGTCCGCGCCGGGGTGCAGTTCGATGCGGTGGTTCTCTCGGTCGGCGGCGGCGGGCTGTTGGCCGGCGTTTCGGAAGGGCTCGATCGCAACGGCCTTCAGCATGTTTCGATCATCGCCGCAGAAACGGCGGGCGCCGCCTCGCTCGCAGCCGCGGTGAAATCAGGCAAGCCGGTGGAACTGCCTGCCATCACCAGCATCGCCACATCGCTTGGCGCGCGAAAGATCGCCGAACGCGCGTTTGAGATTACGCAAAGCAGGCCGGTCGATTGCGTTGTCGTCGATGACCGCGCAGCTATCGACGCCTGCATGCGTTTCCTCGACGATCATCGCGTCCTGGTGGAGCCTGCTTGCGGCGCTGCATTGGCCGTCGCCTATGCCCATGCAGAGCGGCTGGCTCGTTTCCAGCGCGTGCTGGTGATCGCCTGCGGTGGAGCGACCGCCACCCTTGCCCAGCTAGAGGCCTGGCAAGCATCCTGATTGTCATTGCCTCTAGGACAATGGTGCCGTTGGACGCCGTCGTCGTCGTCCCTGGCGGGCGTCGATGGGTAAGCGTAAAATTACCCATTTACTTCCGGTATTGCCATTCCCGAGGATGTTGCTAGAGAGGAATTCCGGCCTCACTTTCAAGGGAATCAAGATGCCGGACTTCTCCACATTCGTATTATTTGCCGCCGCCGCGCTGGTGCTGACAGCCACGCCCGGCCCCGACATGCTCCTCATCGCCTCGCGCAGCGTCAGCCAGGGCCACTCCGCCGGTTTCCTCACTTATGCCGGCATTGCGCTCGGCACTTATTGCCACGCCATGGCCGCAGCGCTCGGCCTGTCGCGGCTGTTCCTGACCGTACCCATTGCCTACGAAATCGTCCGTTGGGCAGGCTGCGCCTACCTGCTTTATCTGGCCTTCAAGACCTTGCGGTCGCAAAGTTCCGCCTTCGCGCCTTCGGCTGGGCTCAAACGGCTTTCGGGCAAGCGCATCTTCATCGAGGGCCTTGCGACCAATATTCTCAACCCGAAGATGGCCTTGTTCGTGCTCGCGTTGTTTCCGCAATTCGTCGATCCGAACGGCGGGTCGATGATCGTCCAGATGGCACTGCTTGCCACCATCCTGAACGGGATCGGCTTTCTGGTGAATGGCTCCGTCATCATGCTCGGCAGCCACATTCGAGGTCGGCTCTCAGCGATCAAACGTGTTCCGAAGCTGCCGCAATATCTGCTGGCGACGGTCTTTGCCGGCCTTGCGTGCCGTCTGGCCCTGGGAAGCCGGGGCTGATCCCGACCCCATAAAAAGTCATTGTGGAAATGGGCTGGAGCCAACATTTCCGCAATGAGATCTATTTGGATTTTTTGCAGCAGCCGTACCCGTCAATCCCGGCACGGCATGCTGAGAAAGCCGCCGCTTACGCGACAGCCCTGGCCAGCGCACAGCGCGACCAGAGCGCATGCAGCGCACCGACCAGCTGTTCGATATCGCCATCCGAATGCAGCGGCGTCGGCGTGATGCGCAGGCGCTCGGTCTTCTTCGGCACTGTGGGATAGTTGATCGGCTGGACATAGACGCCGGCGTCGAGCAGCAGATCCGAAATCCATTTGCACTTGGCAGCATCGCCGACCATGACCGGCACGACATGGCTCGGGTTCGGCATGTGTGGAATGCCTGCCGCATCGAGCTGCGCGCGCAGCCGGCGGACACGATCCTGATGGCGCGCGCGTTCGAACTGGCTGACCTTCAGATGCTGGATCGAGGCGACGGCGCCTGCGGCAAGCGACGGCGGCAGCGACGTCGTGAAGATGAAGCCCGAGGCAAACGAGCGGATGAAATCGCAGAGCGCGGTGGACGCGGCGATATAGCCGCCCATGACGCCGAACGCCTTGCCGAGCGTACCCTCGATGACGGTCAGACGATCCATCAATCCCTCGCGCTCGGCAATGCCGCCGCCGCGCGGGCCGTACATGCCGACGGCATGCACTTCGTCGAGATAGGTCATCGCGCCATATTTGTCGGCGAGATCGCAGATTTCCTTGATGGGGGCGATATCGCCATCCATGGAATAGACGGATTCAAACGCGATCAGCTTCGGCGCCTTCGGATCGGCAGCCTTCAGCTTGGCTTCGAGATCGTGCAGGTCGTTATGCTTCCAGATGACCTTGTCGCACTTCGCATAGCGGATGCCTTCGATCATCGACGCATGGTTCAGCGCATCCGAGAAGATGATGAGGCCGGGAATCTTCGCGCCGAGCGTGCCGAGCGTCGCCCAGTTGGAAATGTAGCCCGAGGTAAAGATCAGCGCGGATTCCTTGCCGTGCAGATCGGCGAGTTCCTGCTCGAGCAGAACATGGTAGTGGTTGGTGCCAGAAATATTCCGGGTGCCTCCCGCACCCGCGCCACAGTGATCGATCGCTTGCTTCATCGCCTCGATCACTTTCGGATGCTGGCCCATGCCAAGATAGTCGTTGGAGCACCAGACGGTCACTTCCTGCGGGCCGTTGGGCGTATAGCGGGTAGCGCGGGGAAAATTGCCACGGCGGCGTTCGAGATCTGCGAAGATCCGGTAGCGGCCCTCATTGTGAAGACCTTCCAGCTCGCCCTTAAAAAATGCTTCGAAATCCATCATCTGCTCCAGTACCGTGCGACCGTTTTTCAAGAATGCCGGTTCACACGTCAACCCCTCCGCATTGCTTTCGCGACCGCTGCGGCAAATGGCCCCTAATTTTGAACAATTCCAGACAAGAATACGCATTCACGTCAATTTGACAATCGAAACCATGCTGGAAACACTCTCTCCGGAGCGGAGGGTAAACCCCGCCGCTCCGGGCTTATTCGCGGCGAATCTATGCCGCAGCCACGGCGCGCTTGGCCATGACCTTGATCAAATTGGCACGATATTCCGCCGTGGCATGCAGATCGGACAGCAGCGACGACGGATCGACCGTTGCGCCCGCGACGGCATCCGGCGACCAATTCGCCGCAAGCGCCTGCTCCATGTCTGACTGACGGAATACACCATCAGCACCCGCACCGGTGACGGCAACGCGCACGCCGCCGGCACCCTTGGCGACGAAGACCCCCGTCATCGCATAGCGCGAGGCCGGATTGGGGAACTTGGCATAGCCCGCTTTCTCCGGCGCATCGAAGGCGATGGAGGTAATCAGCTCAGCGCCCTCCAACGCCGTTTCGAACAGGCCTCGGAAGAAATCATCAGCCGCGATCTGACGCCGATCGGTGACGATGGTGGCATTGAGCGCCAGCATCGCCGACGGATAATCCGCCGCCGGATCATTGTTGGCGACCGAGCCGCCGATGGTGCCCATATGCCGGACATGCGGGTCGCCGATCATTCCGGCCAATTCGCAGAGAGCAGGACAGACCGCATGGATCGCCGCCGAGGAGGCGACTTCCGCATGGGTGGTTGCCGCGCCGATGGTGACCCTACGGCCATCGACGCGGATACCCTTGAGCGAGGGGATATGCCGGAGATCGACGAGATCACCCGGCGAGGCCAGACGCTGCTTCATGGTGGCAATCAGCGTCATTCCGCCAGAGACATATTTGCCCTCGTCTGCGTTCGAAAGAAGCTTGACGGCTTCGTCGACCGAGGAGGCGCGATGATAGTTGGTTGCGTACATTGTTTTCTCCTCCTCTCTTCTCAGGCTGTAGCCTGCGCTGCTTCCCACACCTTGAGCGGCGTGGCAGGCATCGTCAGTGTATTGTTGCCGATGGCGTCGGTAATGGCGTTCATCAGCGCCGGCGGCGAGCCGATGGCGCCCGCCTCGCCGCATCCCTTGATCCCCAGCGGATTGCTCGGGCAAGGCGTGTTCTGATGCGAAAGCTTGAAGGACGGCAGGTCGTCGGCGCGCGGCATGGTGTAATCCATGAAGCTTGCCGTCAGAAGTTGGCCGCTCTCGTCATAATGCACGCCTTCCAGGAGCGCCTGGCCGATGCCTTGCGCGATGCCGCCATGCACCTGTCCCTCAACGATCATCGGATTGATGATATTGCCGAAATCGTCGGCCGCAACGAACTGCACGATCTCGGTTTTGCCCGTTTCCGGATCGATCTCGACCTCGCAGATGTAGCAGCCGGCCGGGAAGGTGAAGTTCGCCGGATCGTAGAAGGCAGTTTCCTTCAGACCCGGTTCCATGCCGGCGGGCAGATTGTGCGCCGTATAGGAGGCGAGCGCCACCTGGAACCATGGCAGCGCCTTGTCGGTGCCTGCCACTTTCAACTCGCCGTTCTCGATGACGATATCGCTTTCGTCGGCCTCCATGAGATGCGCGGCGATCTTCTTCGCCTTCGCCTCGACCTTGTCCAGCGCCTTGACGACGGCGGACATGCCGACGGCGCCAGAGCGGGAACCATAGGTGCCCATGCCCATCTGCACTTTGTCGGTGTCACCGTGGACGATCGAAATACTGTCGATCGGCACGCCGAGCCGGTCCGCGACCAGCTGCGCAAAGGTCGTCTCATGCCCCTGCCCGTGGCTGTGCGAGCCGGTGAGCACCTCCACCGTTCCAACGGCATTCACCCGCACCTCGGCCGATTCCCACAGACCCACGCCGGCACCGAGCGAACCCACTGCCTGCGACGGCGCGATGCCGCATGCCTCGATATAGCAGCTCATGCCGATGCCGCGTTTCATGCCGCGGGCGGCGGCCTCGGCTTTGCGCCTGGGGAAGCCACTCCAATCCGCCTGCTGCATGGCGGCGTTGAGCGAAGCTTCATAGTCACCGGCGTCGTAGTTCATGATGACCGGGGTCTGGTACGGGAACGAGCGGATGAAATTGATCCTTCTCAGCTCCGCCGGCGAGACACCAAGTTCGCGTGCCGCCGTTTCCACCGTGCGCTCAAGCAGATAAGTCGCCTCAGGCCGCCCTGCCCCGCGATAGGCGTCAACAGGCACGGTGTTGGTATAGACCGTGCGGACATTGGCGTGGATCGCCGGAATGGCATATTGGCCCGATAGCAACGTCGCATAGAGATAGGTCGGCACCGCCGACGAGAAGAGCGACATATAGGCGCCGAGATTGGCGATCGTATCGACCTTCAGCGCCGTCATGCGGTTCTGCGCATCGAACGCCATCTTGACCTTGGAAACATGGTCACGGCCATGCGCATCGGTCAGGAAGGCTTCCGTACGATCCGCCGTCCACTTGACCGGCACGCCGGTCTTCTTCGACGCCCAGAGACAGACGATTTCCTCCGGGTAGATATAGATCTTCGAGCCGAAGCCGCCGCCGACGTCAGGCGCAATGACGCGCAGCTTGTTTTCCGGCGCGACATTGTAGAATGCGCTCATGACGAGTCGGGCCACATGCGGGTTCTGGCTGGTCGTGTAGCAGGTGTAATGGTCTTCGGCCGCATCGTAGATGCCGAGCGTGGCGCGTGGCTCCATGGCGTTCGGCGAGAGACGGTTGTTGTGGAGCTCGATCTCGGTGACGTGTGCTGCCTCGGCGATCGCCTTGTCCGTCGCTGCCGCATCGCCAAGTTCCCAGTCGAAGATCAGATTGTCCGACGACTCCGGATGGATCTGCGGCGCGCCAGCTTTCAGCGCATCCACCGCCTCGACGACGGCCGGCAGCTCCTCGTAATCGACCGCCACGGCCTCGGCGGCATCGCGTGCTTCGCCGAGACTGTCGGCAACCACGATGGCGACGGCGTCGCCGACGTAGCGGACGGTATCGACCGCCAGGGGGCGCCAGGCGCCCATCTTCATCGGCGAGCCGTCCTTGGAATGGATCATCCAGCCGCAGATCAGGTTGCCGATGCCATCGGCGAGCAGCTGCTTGCCTTCAAGCACGCCGATCACGCCTGGCATCGCCATAGCTGCAGAAATATCGATGCCCTTTATCTTCGCATGCGCATGCGGGCTACGGACGAAATAGGCATATTTCATGCCCGGCGTTACCATGTCGTCGGTATAGCGCCCCTTGCCCGTCAGAAATCGCTTGTCTTCCTTGCGCGCCACGCGCGCGCCAATGCCTTCAACGCCCATCACATCCTCCATTGGGGTTCCGGGCCCGGCAATTCGCCAAGATCACGGTCCAGGCGCGTCGCCAGACGGACTCGGTGAAACTTTATTCCGCCGCTTGATTGGCGGCATGCATTTCAGCATTGGCGGACAGAACCGCCTGGACGATATTGTGATAGCCGGTGCATCGACAGATATTGCCTTCCAGCTCGCTGCGGACGGTCTTCTCGTCGAGCGCGCCGCCGTGGCGGTTGATCATGTCGACCGCCGTCATCACCATGCCAGGCGTGCAGAACCCGCATTGCAGGCCATGATGCTCCTTGAAGGCAGCCTGAACCGGATGCAGTTCGCCATTGGCGGCCAGACCCTCGATGGTTGTGATCTTGGAGCCGGAAGCCTGTACGGCCAGGATGGAACAGCTCTTCACTGACTTGCCGTCCATATGGATGACGCAGGCGCCGCACTGGCTCGTGTCGCAGCCGACATGCGTTCCCGTGAGGCCGAGCTTTTCCCTGATGAAATGGACAAGCAGCGTGCGATCCTCACACTCGCCACTGACCGCACGGCCGTTCACCGTCAAAGTCACTTTTGCCATATTTTCCTCCTCGCCTCTCCTCCAGAGGCAGAAGGCATCATTTGACTTTTTTATAGTCCAATCAACCTTTACTTTAGCGGGGCAGTCGATTTTCTATGCCGCTTCGATTGCTTTATTGTTCGAATACGAGGCCAGCTTTAACCAGAAACAAAAAAACTATTCAGTCCCAATGGACAATCATATTTTGCACGATATTTTTCCGTAGTTGCAGGACTGAAAAGACAGCCCATCGTGGTGGAGCTGAAGAATTGGGACGACGTTGCCGGGTTCGGCGTAACTAACGTTGGAGAGAATAAATGAAGAAGATTCTAATGCTCGCATTGGTCGGCTTGTCTATCGCAAGCTGCACGCCGACAGAACAGGGCGCAGGTATCGGCGCGGCATCTGGTGCTATCATCGGCGGCGCGGTCACCGGCAACGTTCGCGGCGCAGCAGTTGGCGCAGCTATCGGCGGCGTCTCCGGCGCGGTCATCGGCAGCGTTCAGGAACAGCCTGGCCAGTGCTACTACCGCGACCGCTACGGCCGTCGCTACATCGACGATTGCCCGCGTGGCGGCTATCGCGGTGGATACGGTGGCGGCTACGGCGGCTACTGATCAATCCTGGATCCAGCAGATATCGAAGCCCCGGATCGCAAGTCCGGGGCTTTTTTTCTGCCTGAATGCCGAGCCGGAACACCTCTGGCGTGCTGTGTTACCGATCGCTAGAGCTTGACGGCGGACCATCCAAATCCATGCGTTCTTGCCCTTTGAGGTCATCTTTTCGAGGTTTTTGACTCCAAAACGGTACACCTGAGGGACTTTTGCCTCTATGGTGGCCGCGCGTTAACCTGGGGGAAACGTCAAGCTGAGTAAGTTCTCATGTAACCGTAAAGCGGCGTATGCATAAAAGAACTGAACCGAAGAAGAGTATTGCGTATCGGCAGGCAGGAACCGTTGCAGCGGTTGCGGCAGTGCTCGCGCTCGGCCCGGTTTGGGCTGACAATGCCTTCGCGTTCAAACTCTTCGGCATCAAGCTCTGGGGCAAGGACGAGACGTCGGACCAGGTTTCCGATCCCGTTCATTACACGGTCGATTTCAAGTCCGATAATCTCGACAAGGATCTGAAGAGCGCGCTCGGCGACACGTCGATGCTGATCGCGGACAAGGACAAAGCCGTATCCGGCGACCTTGGTGTCGTCGTGAAGGCGCGCGACGATCGTGACCGTCTCATCGCCGCCCTCTACGAGAAAGCCCGCTATGGCGGTGTCGTGACCATTACCATCAACGGCACGCCCCTCGATGCATTGCCGCCGACCCCCACCTTCGCTCGCTCCAAACCCGTCGCCGTTGCCATCAGCGTCGATCCAGGCCCGCTGTTCAAGCTCGGCAATATCCATTTGCTGGGAGATGCCGCCAGACTGGATCCCGCGAGTTATGGTCTAGCGCGCGGCGGCGATGCAGGCTCCCTGACCATTCTGAAGGCGGGCGACAAGATGGTTGCCGACTTCAAGAAGGAAGGGCACCCGCTTGTCAAACTCGAGAAGCGCGATGTCGTTGCCGACCACGCCACCAATACGGTCGATGTCTCGCTGAAGATCGACAGTGGCCCCGTGGCACCTTTCGGCAATGTCGGCGTGACGGGCCAGAAGTCCGTCGATCCGGACTTCATCAAACGCTACGCCCGCATCAACGAGGGCAAACCCTACTCGCCCGATGAGCTGAAGAAGGCTTCGGACCGCCTGAGAAAGCTCGGCGTCTTTTCGAGCGTCACCATCCGCGAAGCCGACAAGCTGGCGCCGGACGGCAGCATCCCGACGACTATCGAAGTATCCGAAGGCAAGCAGCGCTTCTTCGGCGTGGGCGCACAGTATTCCACAATCGACGGCTTCGGCCTTCAAGGTTATTGGGGACATCGCAATCTGACCGGCCGCGCGGATTCGCTGCGGATCGAAGGATCGGTTTCCCGCATCGGCGAAACCACGGATTTCAGCCAGCTCGATTACACGGCCGGGCTCACCTATGTCAGGCCAGCAACCTTCTATCCTTCGGCGACCTTTACCGCCGCGCTCAAGATGCAGACCCTGCATCCGGATGCCTATGACGCCAACACCGTCACGGCAGGCGCCGGCCTCGCCTACGAAATCAACGATCAGGATACAGTCTCCGCCGGCGGCGAAGTCAGCTATGAGGCGGACACCACCGACGCCTTCGGCAAGCACAAGTATCTGACGGTCGCAATCCCGCTCGAATATGTCAGAGACACGCGCGACAACAAGCTCGACCCGACCGAAGGCTATCGCGCCTCGATCAGCGCCAAACCCAGCTATGAAGCGATGGGCGGCTCGGTATTCAGCTCCTTCGAGGGCTCGGTCACCGGTTATCAAGGCATCGGCGCTAACAACAATGTCGTCTTCGCCGGCAAGCTTGCCGCTGGCTCGTTGATCGGCGCGAACGGTATCGAGGATATCCCGGCGACCCGTCGCTTCTATGCGGGCGGCGGCGGCTCGGTGCGCGGTTACGGCTACCAGGAGATCACGCCCTACAATTCCAACGGCGATGCGCTCGGCGGACGCTCCTATGTGACGGCTTCGTTCGAGGCCCGCGTGAAGATCACCGATACGATCGGCGTCGTGCCCTTCGTCGATGCGGGCAGCGTCACCGATACCGCATTTCCGGACTTTTCCGATCTGCGCATTGGCGCGGGCGTCGGCCTGCGCTACGCTACGCCATTCGGTCCGATCAGACTTGATGTCGCCGTTCCGCTGAACAAGTACAATGGCGGCACGGCCTATGGTATCTATGCCGGCATCGGCCAGGCCTTCTGACGAAACGTATAGTTGTCGCGGACGTTTCAGCACACGGTTACAAAATTGGGATTATTGTTGCCTTCATGAGCATATTGATTCGAATCCTCGGGAGATTGGTACGCTGGATCGCCTATGCGGTCGTGGCAATCCTGTTGCTCGTGATCACGGCTGTGCTCATCGTCGGCATGATACCTTCCGCAACCAATTATGCCGTCACTCAGGTGGCCAAGCTCGCCTCGACGCCCGACCATACCATCACCATTGCCGCACCTTCGGGGCTGCTCAGCGGCAACCTGAAAGTCGGCTCGATCACGGTTGCCGACACGAAGGGCGTTTTTGCCAAGGTGCAGAATCTCGCGATCGACTGGTCGCCGCTGTCGCTGCTGACAGGCACATTCCACGCCGATCGCGTCGCTGCCGATGTGATCGATTTCCAGCGTCTGCCGGTCTCGACGGTTGCGCCCGCGCAGGAAACGCAATCTGCAAGCAGTGGCGGCTTCTCTCTGCCCATCGCCATCGATATCGGCCGGATCGCGCTGCCCGACCTTCGCATCGGACAGGCCGTGACCGGACAGGATTTCAATCTGGCAGCCGATGGCAGCGTCAAGGCGAACAGCAGCAGCATGGGCCTCACGCTCAATGCCTCCAGGCAGGATGTGCCCGACGCCAAGCTGACCGCCGACATCGCGTTTGCTCCCGCCGAAAACCAGCTGAAGCTGAAGACGCAGATTTCCGAGCCGCGCGACGGCATGCTGGCCGGCCTTCTGCACCTGCCGGGCGGCCCGGCCATCAATATCGATCTTTCGGGCGAAGGCCCTCTCTCCAATTGGGCCGGCAAGCTGCAGGCCGCCCTCGACGGGAAGCCGACAGTCGCCATCAACGGCCACCACAGTCTTTCTAGCGATGGCCTCCATCACATCGACGTCAAGGGCGGCGGCAATGTCAACTCGCTGCTGCCCCCCACCATGCGCCCGCTTTTTGCCGGCCAGACGACCATCGATCTCGCGGCCACCTTCGACGGCAAGGGCAAGATCGATATCCAGACCGGCAATCTCGCCACCGGCAGCGTCGTTGTCGCCGCATCGGGTGCGCTCGACCCAGCGGGCAACAACAGCCTCAACGCCAACCTGATCGGCACCTCCGGCCCGGTCGATTTTCGCTGGCCGATGGACGGCGGCGAGGTGCGCGCTCTGATTTCGCGCGTCGACGTCGCGCTCACGGGTGCGGCGCAATCGGTAAAGATCGACGCCAAGGCTGCTGTCGATAGCGCCAGCACGCCACAGGGTCAGATCGGCCAGGTAAACCTGAGCGCCAGGAGCGACGCCTTCAGTCTTGCGACCATGTCCGGTCCGCTGCAGCTGAAGCTCGTCGTCGGCCAAACCGCCTTCGTCAGCGCCGATCTCAACCGTTTGGTCCGCGCACCGATCGCCCTGACTGCACCTCTGCAGCTCTCGCCCGATACGATCGGCTTCAATAACACGACGCTGGAAAGCGCCAGCATCGGCGGCACGGTCAACGGCAAATACACGCTGTCATCGAAGGCGCTGACCGGCAATTTCAAGCTGTTCGCCCTGCCCGGCGTCCTGCCGGATAGCGTATCGAACAAGTTTGAAGGCACGATCTCGCTGGAAGGCCAGGTCGGCGGCACCGTGCCGACCAAGATGAGCATCTCCAATCTGGCGGTGAAATCCAACATCGCTGAAATCCGCGGCAACGTTGCGCTCAATCAGCAGTCGCTGACATCGGATCTCACCGGCAAGCTGCTGGATCTTTCCAAGCTCGTCCCCAATGCACAGGGACAGGCCGATATCGGCCTCAAGGCCAAAGGTCCGCTGAGCGCCCTCGGCATTGACGCTACGGTCAAGGCTGTCAACGTCAAGCTGGCGGGGCGACTGTTGGACACGCTCGACATCGGCATGACGGGAACTGCCGATCCCAAGGCGCCACAGGCCAATATCCAGGCAAGCGGCGCGATCGACGGCAAGCCGATCCATATTACGGCCGACGCCATTTCCAAGGAGGGTCGCACGAGCATTCCCTCCCTGTCGGCTGAAATCGGCACGAACAAGCTGCAGGGCAAGCTGGATCTCTCCCCAAGCTTCGAGCCGAACGGCGCGCTGACATTCGACCTGCCCGACCTCAGCCTGCTCGCCGCTCTCGCCGGGCAGAAGGCGGAGGGCGACCTCAAGGGCTCGCTCGACATTTCGAGCGCCAACGGCAAGATCGGGCTGAAGGTCAACGCCAGCGGCAACGGCATCCGGCGCGACGATCTGGTCGTCAGCAAGCCAGCAGTGGCACTTACCGTCGACGATCTCAAGGCATTCTCGGCCAATGGCAGCATCCGCGCCGACGCGATCGCCTCCGGTGCAAACCGCATCGCCGATCTGGGTTTGACCTTTGCGCAACAGGGTAGCCGCACCAATTTCGATCTGAAATCGAGTTACGACAATGCACCGCTGACCACGCGCGGCAGCGTCGAGACGGCTGGCGGCCAGACGACCGTAAGCCTCGATGCTTTTGCGGGCGCGCCGCGCACGATCCCGGTCAAGCTCGCTGCTCCCACCAAGATCGTGATCAAGGACGGGATCGTCACGTTGAACGGCCTGACCCTTCAGACGGGCGGCGGTTCCGTCACCGTCGACGGCACGGCCAGCCAAGCGTTGAACATCAATGCCAAGATTGCCAACCTGCCTGCGAGCCTTGCCAACGTCTTCGCGCCGACACTTGCCGCCGAAGGCGCCATCTCCGGCACCGTATCGGTCACCGGCAAAGCGACATCGCCCGTCGTGGCGTTCCAGACCAATTGGTCGGGCGCCGCCACCAGCCAAACGAAATCGGCCGGCCTTGCGCCGTTCGGCATCAAGGCGGATGGCAAATTCGCCGACAACGTCGTCACCATCAATACCAATCTGACCGGACAAAGCGGCTTGGCGCTCAACGGCGGCGGTACGCTCGCCATCGCCGGCAGCAAGGCCATGGCGCTAAAATTCTCCGGTAATCTGCCATTCGACGCGCTTGCCGGCCAGCTTGCCGCGCAGGGCCTTGTCATGACCGGTGCGGCCAGGATCGACATGCAGGTCGGCGGCACGACCGCAGCGCCGGCCATCACCGGCTCGATTTCCACCGACGGCGCCAAGCTTGTCGATGTGCGCCGCAACCTCACCTTGAACGGTCTCGCGATAGCCGTGACGCTGGACGGAAAGCAAGCCGTCATCTCCCGGCTGAGCGGTAACCTGGCGAGTGGCGGCAGCATTTCGGGCAGCGGTACGGTCGGCATTACCCCCGACAGCGGTTTCCCCGCCGATATCCAGGTGAAGTTCAACAATGCCACCTATGTCGACGGGACGCTGGTAGCGGCAACCGTCAACGGCACGCTCGGCGTCAAGGGGCCGCTGATGACCGCGCCGATGCTGACGGGCAATCTGCGCATCAACAAGGCGTCGATCACCGTGCCCGAAAAGCTGCCGGCATCGCTCTCTGAGATCAATATCAAGCACAAGAACGCCTCCGCCGCCGTCAAGGCCCAGTTCAAGGACCAGCAGCCGGAAGGGCCGCGAAGCAAGTCGACGACGCTCGGCATCGACCTGCAGCTCGATGCGCCCTCGCAGATTTTCGTACGTGGTCGCGGCATCGATGCGGAGCTGGGCGGCAGCCTCACGGTTCGCGGCACTGCGGCAGAACCGGTCGTATCCGGTGGCTTCACCATGCGACGCGGCCGCTTGACCATCCTCAGCCGGCGGCTGGATTTTACCGACAGCAGCAAGATCACCTTCGGCGGCGACCTGACGCCCGCGCTCAACATGGAGGCGACGTCTTCGGTGAGCTCCACCACCATCACGGTGGACGTAACGGGCCTCGCGACCGACCCGCAGATCGGCTTTTCCTCCTCTCCCGCCTTGCCGCAGGACGAGGTGCTGGCCCAGTTGATCTTCGGCCAGTCGATGTCGAAACTGTCGGCCATGCAGATCGCTCAGCTGGCCGATGCGGCAAGCCAGCTGGCAGGCGGTCGCTCCACCTCGCTGTTCGAAGGTCTGCGCAGCCATCTCGGTGTTGACGATCTTGATATCTCGACCGATGCGAACGGCCAGGCACAGGTCGGCGCCGGCAAATACATCAATAAGCGCACCTATATCGAGCTCCAGCAGGGCGCTTCCAACAACACCAAGGCGATCATCAATCTCGATGTCGGGCGCGGCGTAAAACTGCGCGGCGCAGCTGGATCGGACGGTGCGGGCGAAGCCGGCATCGTCTACGAGCACGAATATTAGGCCTCGGAAACCTGTACCGCCGGTCTTCGGCTGGATAAATGGATTCAGGAGCGCCGATTGCCGTTGAACAGCCCGACCCCGCTGCAAGCGCCTCTAACCTGCTCGAGATCCAGCGGCGAAGGCGCCAGCGGCCGCTTCATCCGTGCGGAAACGGCCGCACGCGCCGACAAATCGCAATCGCCGGGACGAAACGGGAATGCGCATTGTTGCTCAATGTACTGAGCAGGTCGCACACAAAGCCGCCCTTACGCCTATCATTATGGCAAATCGCATTGAACAATCTGTCGAAAGCTCATCAATTTTCGACAATTTTCCATCTTTTTGCTGTCATGCAGAAAATCAATAATGCCCGAACCAATAGCATCCAACTCTCGGAGCAGTGCCGATGAATACGCAATCCACCACCATCACATTGATCGGCGTTCCCCTTGAAGAAGGTTCGGGCCGCCGTGGCGCCGGCATGGGCCCCACAGCTCTGCGCATCGCCGGCATCGAAACCACGCTGATCGAACTCGGCCACCACGTGACCGACAGCGGCGACCTTCGCCCGACGCCGGCAGCAGACCTGCCCGAAGATCCGAAGGCGCACAATCTGAAGATCGTCGGCGCCTTCACGCGCGCTCTCGAAGAAAAGGTCTATGACGTCGCATCCTCCGCCGGCTTCCCGCTGATCCTCGGCGGCGACCACAGCCTGTCCATGGGCAGCGTTTCCGGCATGGCGCGCCATGCCGCCGAAGTCGGCCGTCCCCTCTTCGTCCTCTGGCTCGACGCACATTCCGATTTCAATTCGCCGGCGACATCGCCGTCAGGCAATATTCACGGGATGCCGGTCGCCTTCTTCTGCGGTGAAGCCGAAATCGCCAACGTCCTGCCGGCCGGCCGGCCGCTGGTCGACCCGACGAAGGTCTTCCAGGTCGGCATCCGCTCCGTTGATCCGCGCGAGCGCGAGGAAATTCGCGAACACGGCGTCAATGTCTTCGACATGCGCTCGCTCGACGAGCAGGGCGTAGCCGCCATCATGCGCAAGGTGCTCGATACCGTGAGCGCCGCCAACGGCCTGCTGCATGTGAGCTTCGACGTCGATTTTCTCGATCCGGACATCGCGCCGGGCGTAGGAACCACGGTACCGGGTGGCGCGACCTATCGCGAAGCGCATCTCATCATGGAGATGCTCTCCGACAGCAACCTCGTCTCGTCGCTGGATCTGGTCGAACTCAATCCTTTCCTCGACGATCGCGGCAAGAGCGCCCGCGTCCTGGTGGAGATGGCGGCAAGCCTCTTCGGCCGCCGCATCTTCGACCGTCCGACCAGAGCGGCCTAACGGCGCTGTCCGGCTGGCAAAGGAATCCGGTGGTGGGTTGCCAGCGGGCGAGCATTCCTATCTGGGGCCACCCTCGTCCTTCGACAGGCTCAGGATGAGGGTGGATTGGGCCCTTTCTTCGATATAGCTTGCCCCTCTTGGCGGCAGCACTCGAAAGACCAGCCCTCATGGTGAGGAGGCCCAAAGGGCCGTCTCGAACCACGAGGGCGGGTGGCTGCTCTTCCCTTACAACCTGGATACTTCCAGCATCTTGCTTTGCCAGCCAATACTAATGAAGCCGCTTGTATAGGTTTAGGTTTAAGCAATCTTCTTGTTCTATCGTAGCCTCAACGCGCCGCATTTGGCGTTACGGTTCAATGGGAAGAACGTTCATGGCCACGATCAATTCCACCAGCTTCAGCGGCGAAACACTGGAGATTATTGCTTTCCGGCTTCATGAGCAGGAATTCTGCGTCAAGACCACCACGATCCGCGAAATCCGCGGCTGGGCGCCGTCGACGCCGATCCCGCACGCACCGGCTGATGTCATCGGCGTCATGAACCTGCGCGGCTCCGTTATCCCGATCATCGACCTTGCCTACAAGCTCGGCATGCAGAGCACGGTCGCCAACGAGCGCAGCGCAATCGTCGTTGCGGAAGTCCACAACATGGTCATCGGGATGCTGGTCGACCGCGTATCGGATATCCTCACCATCGCTTCCGACCAGGTTCAACCGGTTCCGGAAGTGACGGCGTCCTTCGACCGCGCTTATTGCGAGGGCATCATCGCCACAGAGAACGGAATGATCTGCTTCCTGAACCTTGCGAAGATGTTCAAGGAAAGCGAAGCAGAAGAACTGGCCGCCTAAACTCGCAGAATGTTGTTTGAAAAAGCCGCTACCCTTTGGGTGGCGGCTTTTTTATTGTCGCCTAATTTTAGTCAAGTGTATTTTATTTAGTTTATAATTTCTAATACGCTAAATTTTACTCAAAATTAATGGGGCCGACGCATCATTAACGTGTGAAGCGAGGAGAGAAATACAATCTCAACATTCCGACCATTCCCGCGCGGAGCGCCGTAATTTCGGTGCGCCGACGAGCACGGCCGCCCGCTTCGATGCCATCAATCGACGCTTCGCAAGCGCGAGCCTTCTGAGAGGGAATAGGAATGTTCAGCCTATCATCGGATGCTAGCCGCATTCTGTCCGCCGTTTCCAAGTCACAGGCCATCATCGAATTCGATCTTCAAGGTAAGATCCTGACCGCAAACGAGAATTTCTGCCGCGCGCTGGGTTATGACCTGAAAGAGATCGTCGGCAACCACCACCGCATGTTCTGCGAACCGACCTTTGTAACGACGCCCGCCTATCAGGATTTCTGGGCGCGTCTCGGCCGTGGCGAACATGATGCGGGCACCTACAAGCGATTTGCCAAGGGCAATCGCGAGATCTGGATCCAAGCCTCCTACAATCCCGTTTTCCGCAACGGCAAGCCAGTGAAAGTCGTCAAATTTGCCGCCGATGTCACCGAAACCAAGAAGAAGGCGATCGACGATGCCGGCAAGCTTGCGGCCATCTCCCACTCGCAGGCGGTCATCGAGTTCCTGCCGACCGGTGATATCCTGACGGCGAACGAGAACTTCTGCAACGCGCTGGGTTATACGCTCGGCGAGATCGTCGGAAAACATCACAGCATCTTCTGCGACCCGGCCTATACGCGCACTGAAGAGTACAAACGCTTCTGGCAGCGCCTGGCGCAAGGCGAGTTCATCGCCAACGAGTTCGTCCGCTACGGCAAGGGCGGCAAGGAAATCTGGATCCAGGCAGCCTATAATCCGATCGTCGACGCCGACGGGCGGGTCTACAAGGTCGTGAAATTCGCAACCGACGTCACCTCGCGTATGAGCGCCATCAGCGAACTGGCAGGCGCGCTGCGCAGCCTGTCCGAAGGCGACCTGACCAAGACGCTCGATCGATCCTTCGTGCCTTCGATGGAGCAGCTTCGCCACGACTTCAACGCAACGATCCAAAGGCTCTCGGAGACGCTGACAACGATTGGCGAAAATGCCAGCGCCATTGCCGCCGGTTCGCGCGAACTTGGAGATTCGGCGGAAGCCTTCTCGAGACGTACGGAGCAGCAGGCAGCGTCGGTAGAGGAAACCGCAGCCGCACTGGAAGAGATCACCACCACGGTCGCCGATTCCAGCCAGCGGGCTGAGGAAGCCGGGCGTCTGGTCGCGGAAACCAAGCGCGGCGCCGAACAATCCGGCACGGTGGTGCGCAGCGCCGTCGCCGCCATGGACCAGATCGAAAAATCCTCCCGCGAGATCACCAACATCATCGGCGTGATCGACGACATCGCGTTCCAGACCAACCTTCTCGCGCTGAATGCCGGCGTTGAGGCGGCACGGGCCGGCGAGGCAGGCAAGGGCTTTGCGGTCGTGGCACAGGAAGTGCGGGAGTTGGCGCAGCGCTCCGCCAGCGCCGCCAAGGAAATCAAGGCACTGATCACCACATCGAGCGAGCATGTGAAGAACGGCGTCGGCCTCGTCGGCCAGACGGGCAAGGCGCTGGAAGAAATCGTTACCCAGGTCGGCGACATCAACGCCAATGTCGCCGCCATCGTCAAGGCTTCCAAGGAACAGACGATCGGCCTCAGGGAAATCAATGCGGCGATCAATTCGCTCGATCAGACGACGCAACAGAACGCCGCCATGGTTGAAGAAAGCACCGCGGCAAGCCTCAGGCTTGCCAACGAAGCGGATACGCTTCACACACTGCTCGCCCAGTTCCGCATGGCGGATGCGATCATCAGGGAGATAGTTATGCGGCGGGCCGCCTGATTTCGCTGCAGCTGTCTCATCAATATCAAGCCGCCCCGATCATTCGGGGCGTTGCTTTTTTCAAAGCTCGCGATGCAACCGTCGAAAGACCCCGTCCGCAGGGAAAGACCTTGCCGGATGGCTCACCTTGCAATCCGGGCGGGGCTTCTCTATTTTTCGCCTCGGCATATGAACCAAAAGGAGGTTGCCTATGACATCGCGGGACGCTTGATACACGACTACCGTGACTACTGCCTTTCAAAAGGCATCGACTACGCATGCTTCGATTCCGTACGGCCGCACGACGATACCACGCTTTTCTGTATCGCTGGCATGCAGCAGTACAAGCCGCTCTTCTCCAATTCCTCCCATAGGGGCACCGTCTCGAACAGTCAGGCATGCCTGCGGATGGGAGACCTCGACGAGATTGGCGACGGCACCCACTTCCTACATTTCACCATGCTCGGGCTGTTCTCCTTTCGGGAGATGACGCTCTCCGATGCCATCGACTTCTGGCTCGAATTTCTCGAGCTGATTGGGGCCTGGCCGGATCACGTCACGATCCATCCAAGCAAGATCGATGAATGGTCACCGCTCTACCGCGGGCGTGTTCGGATCCTCGCAGATCTGGAATGCACGTGGAGCGACGGCAATATCAGGGGCTATTGTACCGAGTTCTACAAGGATGGAATCGAGATCGGTAACATCGTCAATCCGCTCGGCACCTGTATCGACGCCGGCTTTGGAGCTGAACGACTCGACATGGTTTCGAATGGGACATTGCCGGAGAACGCTCTCGAGACGCTTCGCAGCGCGGCACTGAAGATCATCGATAGCGGCTATCATCCCGGGAACAAGGAGCAGGGCTATGTGCTTCGCAAGCTTCTGCGCCGCATCCACTCCGTTGGCGGTACGTTAGACCACCCGTTCTTCCAGCAGGAAGTGGGGCGTCAGGATCGCCTCCTGCAGAAATACGAGCAGCTCCGTCACAAATACCCGGATAAATCCGTGGAGTGGTGGTTCGATACCCATGGCATCGATCCCGAGACGATTTCGTCCGATCAGACCTGAGACAAAGATCTGGGTGCCCCGTAAGTCAAGTTGACCAACGGGGCACCCATCGATTCCGGAACCATATCTCTCCGGTTTCACACCGTCCGATGGATCCTGAGTGGATCAATTTCAACCGAACAGCGCGTAAGTGCGCGTGAGCGTCACCCACACGCCCTCTCGTTTTCCGATTGCTAAGCCGGCTTAATTTCCTCCAGCGGCACCGGCTTGTGGATCAGCGCGGCTGCTTCCAGCACCAGAGGGTTGAGCCCGCTATCTCCGTGATCGATGATCGCGAAAAGCTGGCGCCGCATGCGCGGCTCCCAGAATTTGTTGATGTGTGTAGCCACGCCCTCCACCGCCTCATCCGCCGGTTGGGTCTTGAAGAAAATGGCGATCTGGTTCGCCATATAGATGAGCTTGGTTTCGGTCTTGCCGTGCGGTGTTTCGTCAGGCGACATCGGCGATGCTCCCCGTGATAATGCGATGCGGATGGGTGAAAATCTCGAAATCGTCGCCGCGCACCAGCGCCACCAGCGTCATGCCGGCTTCTTCGGCCGTGCGAATGGCAAGCGCGGTCGGCGCAGAAATGGCGACCAGCACCGAACTGCCGAGGATCGCTGCCTTCTGCACCATCTCGACCGATAGCCGGCTGGTCACAGCCACCACGCCATCGGCGCCCTTGCGACCGGAGCGAATGACCGCGCCGCAGAGCTTGTCCAGCGCATTGTGCCGGCCGACATCCTCGCGCACGGCAAGCAATCCTTCCGAAGGGATATAGAAGCCTGCGCCATGCACCGCGCGCGTCTCGCGATGCAACGGCTGGGCGTCGTTGAGCAGAGCAACCGCCCTGACGATATCTTTCTGCGTGAGCGTTAAGGCGACCCTCGAAACGTCAGGCACCTTGCGCACCGCCTGCTCGATCGATTCGATGCCGCAGAGGCCGCAACCGACGGGACCGGCCATATGTCGGCGGCGCAGCCGCAGCGCATCCGCCACATCGTCGATCAGTGCAATCTGCACGTCGATCCCCTGCTCGTCCTCGATCGGCTCGATCGCGGCGATCTCGCCGATATCGGTAATGATGCCTTCGGTCAGGCTGAAGCCAACGGCAAAGTCCTCGATATCGGCGGGCGTTCCCATCATGACCGCATGCGATGTGCCGCCATAGGAAAAGGCGATCGGCACCTCCTCGGGGACGATACGGGAACCCGAGCGAACCATGCCATTGCGACGGGCGGTCTCGGGGACAGTGGTCGTGGGGGTGAACTTGGTCATTGGATGATGGGGTATGAAATGCCCCCTTCTGTCACCATCGCGGCATCTCCCCGACACCGGAGGAGATCGTTTGGAGCCTGCTGCTTCTCACCTGCAAAACAAGTGGAGATCGCCACACGAGGCACCAGTCTCCCCCCTTGTGGGGGAGATGTCACCGAGTGACAGAAGGGGTTATTGTCCCTCCACATCCTCAACCTCACTCCGCAGCCTCCATCTTCCCGACGATGCGGCGCGACTGCTTGGCCTGCTCGTCATAGTCGACCTGCCACTGCGACGGACCGTTCGACGGCGAGACCTGCACGGCTGTCACCTTATATTCCGGGCAGTTCGTCGCCCAGTCGGTATAATCCGTGGTGATGACATTGGCCTGCGTGTCCGGATGATGGAACGTCGTGTAGACGACACCGGGCGCTACGCGGTCTGTAATCAGCGCACGGAGCGTCGTGTCGCCGGAACGGCTGCTGAGCTTGATCCAGTCACCCTCGCGAATGCCGCGCTGCTCGGCGTCGTGCGGATGGATTTCCAGACGGTCCTCCGCATGCCAGACGACATTTTCGGTACGCCGGGTCTGGGCGCCGACATTGTACTGGCTGAGGATGCGGCCGGTGGTGAGCAGCAACGGGAAACGCGGGCCGGTGCGTTCGTCGGTGGGCACATATTCCGTACGGATGAACTTGCCCTTGCCGCGCACGAAGCCGTCGACATGCATGATCGGCGAACCGAGCGGCGTCTTCTCGTTGCAGGGCCACTGCACCGAGCCCATCTTCTCCAGATAATCGTAGGAGACCAAGGCGAAGCTCGGAGTCGTTGCGGCGATCTCATCCATGATCTCGGACGGATGCGCATAGTTCCAGCCCAGTCCCATGGCCTGCGCCATCTTCTGCGTCACTTCCCAGTCGGCATAACCGTTGCGCGGGGTCATGACCTTGCGCACGCGGTTGATGCGGCGTTCGGCATTGGTGAAGGTGCCGTCCTTCTCGAGGAAGGTCGAGCCGGGCAGGAAGACATGCGCGTAGTTGGCCGTCTCGTTCAGGAAAAGATCGTGGACGACGACGCATTCCATCGCGGCAAGGCCGGCGGCGACATGCTTTGTGTCCGGGTCGGACTGAAGGATATCCTCACCCTGAATATAGATGCCCTTGAACGTGCCCTCGACGGCCGCATCGAGCATGTTCGGGATGCGCAGGCCCGGCTCGTTGTTGAGCTTCACGCCCCAGAGCTTTTCGAAGATATCGCGCGTGGCATCGTCGGAGATGTGGCGATAGCCCGGCAGCTCATGCGGGAAGGAGCCCATATCGCAGGAGCCCTGCACGTTGTTCTGGCCGCGCAGCGGGTTCACGCCGACGCCGGGACGGCCAATATTGCCCGTCACCATGGCGAGGTTGGCGATCGCCATTACGGTCGTCGAGCCCTGGCTGTGTTCGGTAACGCCGAGGCCGTAATAGATCGCGCCATTGCCGCCCTTGGCAAAGAGGCGAGCGGCACCCCTTACGAGCTCGGGAGAAACGCCGGTATATTTTTCCGTTTCCTCCGGGCTGTGCTGCGGCTCGGAAACGAAGGCTGCCCAATCTTCGAATTCCGACCAGTCGCAGCGCTCGCGGATGAACTTCTCGTCGAACAGTCCTTCGGTGACGATCACGTGAGCCAGCGCCGTCATCATGGCGACGTTGGTGCCGGGCTTCAGGGGCAGGTGGTAGCTGGCTTCCACATGCGGCGTGCGCACCAGATCGATACGGCGCGGATCGATGACGATGAGCTTGGCGCCCTGACGCAGCCGCTTCTTCAGGCGCGAACCGAAGACCGGGTGGCCGTCCGTCGGGTTGGCGCCGATGACGACGACGACATCGGAATGCTCGACGCTGTCGAAATTCTGCGTGCCGGCCGAAGTGCCGAAGGCCTGGCCCAGACCATAGCCGGTCGGAGAATGGCAGACGCGGGCGCAGGTATCGACATTGTTGTTGCCGAAGCCGGCGCGCACCAGCTTCTGCACCAGATAGGTTTCTTCATTGGTGCAGCGAGAGGAGGTAATGCCGCCGACGGAATCGCGGCCATATTGATATTGCAGCCGCTTGAACTCGGTGGCGATATGGGCAAAGGCCTCGTCCCAGGTCACTTCGCGCCAGGGATCTGTGACCTTCTCGCGGACCATCGGGTTGAGGATGCGGTCCTTGTGGGTCGAATAGCCATAGGCGAAACGACCCTTGACGCAGGAGTGGCCGCGATTGGCCTGACCGTCCTTCCAGGGCACCATCCGCACCAGCTCTTCGCCGCGCATCTCGGCCTTGAACGAGCAGCCGACGCCGCAATAAGCGCAGGTGGTGACGAGAGAGTGCTCCGGCTGGCCGATCGAGATCACGGACTTTTCTGTCAGTGTCGCCGTCGGACAGGCCTGCACGCAGGCGCCGCAGGAAACGCACTCGCTGTCGATAAAGTTCTCGTGCATGCCGGGCGAGACGCGCGAGCCGAAGCCACGGCCCTCGATAGTCAGCGCAAAGGTGCCCTGCACTTCCTCGCAAGCGCGTACGCAGCGCGAGCAGACGATGCACTTCGAAGGATCATAGGTGAAATAAGGGTTCGACTCGTCCTTCGGCATCCATTTCAGATTGATGTCGCCGTTGTTGCGCGCCTTGACATGATTGTCGCCTTCATAGCCGTAGCGCACATCGCGCAGACCGACGGCGCCTGCCATGTCCTGCAGCTCACAATCACCATTGGCAGCGCAGGTCAGACAGTCGAGCGGATGGTCGGAGATATAGAGCTCCATCACGCCGCGGCGGATATCCTTCAGCCTGCCGGTTTGCGTGTGAACGACGATACCGGGTGCGACCGGCGTCGTGCACGAGGCCGGCGTACCGTTGCGGCCTTCGATCTCGACGAGACAGAGGCGGCAGGAGCCGAAAGCATCGACCATGTCGGTGGCGCAGAGCTTCGGCACCTGAATGCCGGCTTCCATCGAAGCGCGCATGATCGAGGTGCCCTCAGGCACACTGATCTGGCGCCCGTCGATGGTTAGCGTCACCATGGTTTCGGAGGTGGAGGCCGGCGTGCCGTAGTCAATTTCTGGAACGAGGGACATGGGTCTTACTCCGCCGCTTCAATCAAGGGAGCCGGAGAAAAGTCCTCCGGAAAATGGGTCATGGCGCTCACCACGGGATAGGGCGTGAAGCCGCCGAGCGCGCAGAGCGAACCGAACTTCATGGTGTTGCAGAGATCGGCAAGCAACGCCCTGTTCTTCTCGGGCTCGATACCGTTGGCAATCTTGTCGGCCGTCTCGACACCGCGCGTCGAGCCGATGCGGCAGGGCGTGCACTTGCCGCAGCTTTCGACCGCGCAGAATTCCATCGCGAAACGCGCCTGCTTCAGCATATCGGCGGTATCGTCGAACACGACGAGGCCCGCATGGCCGATGAGACCGTCCTTGGCCGCAAAGGCTTCATAGTCGAACGGCGTGTCGAAGAGGGCTCGCGGGAAATAGGCGCCGAGCGGGCCGCCGACCTGCACGGCCTTGACCGGCCGTCCCGTTGCCGTACCGCCGCCGATCTTGTCGACGATATCGCCAAGCGAGAGGCCGAAGGCCGTCTCATAGAGGCCGCCATACTTAACGTTGCCGGCGATCTGCAGCGGGATCGTGCCGCGCGAACGGCCCATGCCAAAATCGCGATAGAAGGCAGCCCCCTTGTCCATGATCACAGGCACGGAGGCGAGCGAGATGACGTTGTTGATGACTGTCGGACAGTTGAACAGGCCCTTATGCGCCGGCAGCGGCGGCTTGGCGCGCACGATGCCGCGCTTGCCCTCGAGGCTGTTGAGCAGCGCCGTTTCCTCGCCGCAGACATAAGCGCCCGCACCGGTGCGGATTTCCATGTCGAAGGCCTTGCCGGAACCGAGCACCGAGCTTCCTAGGATGCCCGCCTTCCGCGCAATCTCGACGGCTTCGGTCATCGCAGCAATCGCATGCGGATATTCCGAGCGCGTATAGACGAAGCCCTTGGTCGCCCCGGTCGCCAGACCTGCGATCGTCATGCCCTCGATGAGCACGAAGGGATCGCCTTCCATGATCATCCGGTCCGCAAAAGTGCCGCTATCGCCCTCGTCCGCATTGCAGACGATATATTTGCGGTCGCCCGGTGTATCGAGCACCGTCTTCCACTTGATGCCGGTCGGGAAGCCGGCGCCGCCACGGCCGCGCAGACCGGAATCGGTGACTTCCTTGACGATATCGCCCGCCGCCATGCCGATGGCGCGGCGCAGCCCCTTCAGGCCGCCATGGGCTTCATAATCCTGCAGAGAAAGCGGGTCGGTGACGCCGCAACGGGCAAAGGTCAGGCGGGTCTGTTCCTTGAGGAATGGGAGGTTTTCGACCTCCCCAAGACAGAGCGGATGCTCGCCGCCTTCAGCGAGCCCCGCGTCGAACAATGCGGATACATCCTTCGCCTTCACCGGCCCATAGCCGATGCGCTTGCCGTCGATCTCGACCTCCACCAGAGGCTCAAGCCAGAACATGCCGCGCGAACCGTTGCGAACGATGCGCGCATCGAGGCCGCGTTTGGCGATCTCTTGCGTGATCGCTTTCGCGACCTTCTCCGCCCCCAGAGAAAGGGCGGCAGCGTCGCGGGGGATATAGATGGTGAGGGTCATTGGCGCGCCTCCTTCACAAGGTCCTCGGCGCTTTCATCATCGAGCCGCCCATGAAGCTCGCCATCCAGCATTGCAGCCGGCGCACAGGCGCAGAGCCCGAGACAATAGACCGGCTCCAGAGTGACGCTGCCATCCAGTGTGGTCTGATGGAAATCGATACCCAATAGCCGCTTGATGCGCTCCGCCAGCGCATCGCCGCCCATCGACTGACAGGCTTCGGCGCGACAGAGCTTCAGGACATGGCGGCCGGCGGGATGATCGCGATAGTCATGATAGAAGGTCATGACGCCATGCACTTCGGCGCGGGAGAGGTTCAGCGCCTTGGCGATCAATGGCAGTGCGTCTTGCGGCACATAGCCAAACTCTTCCTGAATCCCATGCAGGATGGGCAAAAGCGGCCCCTCCATCGATTTCATGCTATCGATGATAGCTACGGCGCGGGTTGCAACATCGCCCGCAGCCTGATTCAAACTCATTAGCAGCCTCCCGCGCACAGCTTCCGAAAATCGAAGGCGAATCTTCGGAAAACGCTTATGCGGCACTTCCTCCGTGGCGTGCGATCGACACGCCCGGCAATAAGGTCGCAGGGAGAGGGTCAGGGATCAATAAGGCAGTCCCGTCAGTTGATAGGAAATTTCTATCAAGCCTTGTCGCTCTCTGCGAGCAATCTTGCCTCGTGCAGCAAAGCGGAGACGAGCGGTGTAAACGGCTCGCGATGCGTGGCGACCAGTCCGACGAGATGCTCGGCATCCGGTTCGGTTATCGGGATCTTGCGGATATCGACCGGAAAACCGAAGGAATCGGCGATATTCTTTGGCATGATGCTCGCCCAGCGTCCGGTCTGGACATGAGAAAACAGCACGATCATCGAATTGGATTCAAGAGTCGGCGTTGCCTCGATCCCGGCTTCGGCCAGGTGACGGTTGATAATCCGGCGATTTTGCATGTCGGCAGTCAATAGGCAAAGCCGAAGGTTGCCGACCTCCTTCCAGGTGACGCTCTGCCGCTCTGAAAACGGACTGCCGGCTGCGGTAATCAGATGATAGCGCTCGGCATAGAGGGGCACGCTGGTGACACGGCCGAGCGGCTCGTTTTCCAGATAGGTGATGCCGGCATCGATCTCGAGATTTTCCAGCAGGCCCAGCACCTGCAGCGAGTTGCGCGATATGATGGAGAAGGTGACGTCGGGGTGCCGCTCCTGGAAAGGCGTAGTGATCCGAGACACCATGGCAAGCGCAGTGGGAATGGCCGCAATCCGAATATGGCCGGCTAGGCCCTTGCGCGCCGCGCGCATCTCCTCGCGCATCGTCCGGCTATCGCCGACGATGCGTCGGGCCCATTCCAACACGCGCTGCCCTTCCGGCGTCAGCCCCTGAAAGCGCGAGCCGCGGCTGACGAGCATCACACCGAGCTGATCTTCCAACTGCCTGATCGCCGCAGACAGCGTCGGCTGGGTCACGCCGCATTCCTCGGCGGCGCGGCCAAAGTGCTTTTGATTCGCAAGCGCGATGAAGAATTCCAGCTTGTCGATCATCCCACTCTCCCGAAACGAAAGAGTTAGCCCCACGCGCCGGCGAGCGCAACAAGCAAGACTGCCTCAAACCTCGACAACCGCCTTGCAGAAAGCCTCATGCAGCGAATCGACAACGGCACAGATTTCCGAACGCGAAACGGCATAATGGATGAGCCGCCCCTCACGACGCGTATCTACCAGCTTATCCAGGCGTAGGCGTGCAAGATGCTGCGAAACCACCGCCTGCGGTAGATCGAGTATCGCCTCGAGCTCCATCACGGTCTTTTCACGTTTTGCCAGCATGAACAGGATCGCCAGCCGGGTTTCATGCGAAAGCGCCTTCAGCAAGGCGCTGGCCTTGCGCGCCTTCTCTGTCATTTCCTCGACGTTATGCTCTACGGCACCGCCTTGCAGTGGAGACGACGACATTTCACTGCCTCTAGTGAGAACTCACATAGAGGCATGCTTATAATATCATCAAACCGCAAGTTGATTTAAAAATGACATGAAAACCAAAAAAGGTCCAAGTTTTCAGCAGATAAGCTGGCCGCCATTGATCTCGAGCACCTGCCCGGTGATGTAACCGGAGAGCGTTGGCGCAGCGAGGAAAAGATAGGCGGGGGCGCAATCAGCAGGCGTACCAAGCCGCTGAAGCGGGATGGATTTGCGCGTCTGCTCCAGCTTCTCCCTCGACGAATAACGCTCGTGAAAATCGGTCGAGATCGTGCCCGGCGAGACGCAGTTCACGCGGATGCCGTCAGGCGCCAGTTCACGCGCCAGCGCCTTCGAATAGGCGGCGACGAAGGCTTTCGATGCCGAATAGATGGCAGAGCCGGGACTGCCGCCGGTCAGTGCGGAAATCGATACCGTATTGATGATTGCGGCCTGCCCTGCTGCCCGCAGCAGCGGCAACACGCCCCGGGTCACCTCCATGACGGAGGTCTGGTTGAGATGCACGATCTTCTCGTATTGCTCGTCTGTCAGCTCGCCCGCCGGGAAGCGACCGACCATGGTGCCGGCGTTATTGACGAGCACATCGACGCGATCGAAGCGCTCACCGGCAGCGGCGATGAAATCCTGAACGCCATGACCGGCAGCGAAATCGGCGGCAATGAGAAAAGCACGACGGTCGGCCTCGGCCTCCAACAGGAAATCCGGCAGTTCGCGATCCGCATCGCGGCCGATATGGACGAGGACATGGGCGCCGCAATCGAGAAACTGCCGCGCCACTTCCAGCCCTATGCCGCGGCCAGCGCCGGTGATGACGACATTGCGACTTTCGAAAAGCTTCGGATGAAACACGACGACCTCCCCAAACGCGCAATTCGCGTGTCGGTAATTGCGGAATTTTCACTTTACCATATGATGGCGAAAAAACGAAAGAAAGGGAGCAAGCCCCATGTTCCTGTCCGGGCGCCAGACTGAGATTCTCGAGATTGCCAAGGCCGAAGGGCGCGTATTGGTTGACGAACTGGCCTCGCGCTTTTCGGTGACGCCGCAAACCATCCGCAAGGATCTGAACGACCTCTGCGACGGCCGCGTGCTGTCGCGCGTCCACGGCGGCGCCATCTTTCCCGGCGGAACCGAGAATGTGAAATACGAGGCGCGCCGCTCTATCGCCGCATCGGAGAAGCAGGCGATCGGCCGCGCGGCAGCCAGCCTCATCCCCAGCAACAGCTCGCTTTTCATCAACATCGGCACGACGACAGAGGCCGTCGGCGAGGCATTGCTCGGGCATCACGAATTGATGGTCATTACCAATAACATCAATGTTGCCAACAAGTTGCGCATATTTCCATCCATCGAGGTCGTCATTGCCGGCGGCGTTGTGCGCGGCTCCGATGGCGGCATCGTCGGAGAAGCGGCGGTCGATTTCATCCGGCAGTTCAAGGTCGACTATGCCGTCATCGGCGCATCCGCAATCGATACCGACGGTGCGCTTCTCGATTTCGATTTTCGCGAAGTGAAAGTCGCACAAGCCATTATCGCCAACGCACGGCATGTCATCCTCGTAGCCGACAGCACCAAGTTCGAGCGTACCGCGCCGGTGCGGATCGGCCATCTGTCGCAGGTTCATACGTTCGTGACCGACGAATGCAGCATCGAGTCGGTGCGCGCCATCGCCACCGAGCATAATGTGCGCCTGGTGGAGACCGCCCGCCGGCCAAGCTGATCAGCGCGCTTTCCGTCAAAAAACCTTCGTTTGACATTCGTATTTATTTCATTTTAGATGGATTGACTTTCGAATTTCCATCTTCACGAGATTGCGTGCCTTTGCGGAGCGGCGGGTGAGCGAACAGGTCTATGATATTTTCGTTATCGGCGGTGGCATCAATGGATGCGGCATTGCCCGTGACGCCACCGGGCGCGGCTACAAGGTCGCCCTTGCCGAAATGAACGACTTCGCTTCCGGCACCTCGTCCGGCGCCACCAAGCTCATTCACGGGGGCTTGCGCTATCTCGAACATTACGAGTTTCGGCTCGTTCGCGAATCCCTGATGGAGCGCGAAGTGCTCTGGGCCATGGCGCCGCACATCATCTGGCCGATGCGTTTTGTGCTGCCTTATCACAAGGGCGGCATCCGGCCGGCGTGGCTGATCCGCCTCGGCCTCTTCCTCTACGATCACCTTGGCGGACGCAAGCTGCTGCCGCCAACGGCGACGCTCGACATGAAAACCGATCCGGCGGGAAAGCCGCTAAAAGCGCTCTTCACCAAAGCCTTCGAATATTCGGACGGCTGGGTGGACGACGCCCGCATTGTGGTGCTGAACGCCCGCGACGCAGCCGATCGCGGCGCGACGATCATGCCGAGGACGAAGGTGATCTCCGCCCGCCGCGAGGGCGCGATCTGGACGATCGAAACGGAAGATACGATCACCGGCCAGAAACGGCAGTTCCAATCACGCATGCTGGTCAACGCCGCAGGCCCGTGGGTCGACCACGTTCTCTCCGACGCCTTCGGCAAGAATCAGGTGCACAATGTCCGCCTCGTCCAGGGTAGCCACATCATCGTTCGCAAGAAGTTCGAGGGTCCTCGCGCCTACTTCTTCCAGAACCCGGACAATCGCATCATCTTCGCTATTCCCTATGAACAGGATTTCACCCTGATCGGCACCACGGATCGCGACTACAAGGACGATCCCAAGGATGTGAAGATCAGCGAGGAGGAAACCACCTATCTGTGCAACGCCGCCAGCGAGTATTTCAAGGAGCCCGTTCGCCCCGAAGATATCGTCTGGACCTACTCAGCCGTGCGCCCGCTTTATGACGATGGCGCCTCGAAAGCGCAGGAAGCAACGCGCGATTATGTGTTGAAGGTCGAAGGCGCGGAAGGGCAAGCACCGCTGCTGAACGTCTTCGGTGGCAAGCTCACCACCTATCGCCGCCTGGGCGAACATGCACTGGAGAAGATCGGCGAGGCCATCGGCCTCAAGGGCACGCCCTGGACGGCCAAGAGCTCGCTGCCGGGCGGCGATTTCCCGGTCCGCGGTTACGAGGCCGAGGTTTCAAAACTCAAGTCGCGCTATCCTTTCCTTGTCGACCAGCATGCCCGTCGCCTTGTTCGCCGCTACGGAACGCGCGCGACGATGATCCTTGGCGACGCCAAGACGATTGCCGATCTCGGCCGATGCTTCGGAAGCGACCTCTACGGGGCGGAGGTGCGCTACCTGATGGAACACGAATGGGCCTATACCGCAGCCGACATTCTCTGGCGCCGCTCCAAGAAAGGCCTGTATCTGTCGAAAGATGAGGCGGCCGCACTCGAAGACTATATGGCCGAAAGCCGCATCCACGTATGACCCAATTCCATGAGGGGCGCAACGTTTCTCCGTCCGGAGCCGCGAAGCGACAATAAGGTAGGCGGCTAAGTACATCCGTCAGATATTCAGCCGTGCCATGCCTTCGCTTCAATCGTCAGGATCGAGCAGGCGCGGGCCTGCTCCTTCCTCGGAAAGCCGATCCCAGGGATTCCTGAGCGGACAATTGTCCATCGAGAGGCAACCGCAGCCGATACAGCCGTCGAGTTGATCGCGCAGCCCCTGCAGCCGGCTGATACGGGCATCGAGATCATCTTTCCAGCGTGCCGACAACACCTTCCAATCCGCTGCATTCGGCGTGCGCCCCTGCGGTAGCGATTGCAGCGCCTCCTGAACTTCGGCGAGTGGAATGCCGACCCGTTGGGCGACCTTGATGATCGCGACCCGACGCAACACCTCGCGAGCATAGCGCCGCTGATTGCCCCGGCTGCGCTGGCTTTCGATCAACCCGCGCGCTTCATAGAAATGCAGCGCAGAAACCGCCACGCCGCTTCGGGCCGCCACCTCACCGACCGTCAGAAGCTTGGAAACTTGACCAGGCTCGATTTTTCCCATTTGTGCTATTGACCTCAACTATAGTTGAGGTTTTATAAACGCTGCTCCAAACCGCGTAAAGCAGGAGCAAGACATGAAAGATTCAACCCGGCTGGCTATCGTTTACGGCAGCACTCGTCCGGGCCGCTTATGTGATCGGGTGGTCAATTGGGTCGCCCGGGAGCTGGTGCATTATCCCCTTCTCGAAATCGATGTGATCGATCCGCTCGAATTCGATTTGCCGTTCCAGCATGATCGCGAACACGACGGAGTAGCGGCCCTTTCCGCTCGATTGGCCGCCGCCGACGCCTTCATCATCGTCACGCCGGAATACAATCACAGCTTCACAGCCTCGCTCAAATTCGTGCTCGATCTGGTTTACGAACCCTGGCACGGCAAGCCTGTCGCCTTCGTTTCCTATGGCGGCATTTCCGGCGGTCTGCGTGCCGTGGAGCAATTGCGGGTCGTTTTCGCCGAGCTGCATACCGTCACCGTGCGCGACACCGTGAGCTTCGCCAATCCATGGGGCAGATTTGCCGAGGACGGCACGCTGGAGAATCCGCTCGACGCCAGAAAATCCCTCGTTCTCATGATCGCGCGGCTGAACTGGTGGAGCAACGCCCTGAAGCCGGCCCGTGAAATGCGCCCCTATCGCTCCGCCGCGGCCTAAACAATTCCGAAACATGGGAATCCGGCTCTCGTTTCTGGCAGGTGCGAGAGATCGGTTCGACGCCCGGGCCTGACACCAAAAGCCCGGGCGTCATGCTGTCAATGAACGGTCTTGCCGAAACCGACACGATGACCTAACGCAATGGAGAGGGAGTTTCGGCGGATACGGGCATGGAGAACGGAAAACGCCTGGGAGGAGCAGACTTCATGCGGGCCGTCGCATGTCTGATGGTGCTTGTGCATCATCTCGTGCTTCGCATGAATTTCTACAAACTCCCTCCGAATCTGGACATGACCTTCACAATCGCACGCTTCGGCAATCACGGCGTCTCCGTCTTCTTCGTTCTGAGCGGCTTCCTGCTCTCACGCCCTTTCTGGCTGGCGCTGGACAAGGGCCAGCCTTTGCCGTCGCTGAGGCTGTACGCCATGCGCCGCGCCGCACGCATCCTGCCGGGCTTCTGGCTCGCCCTAACGGTTGGTTTTGTGATCAGCTTCACGGTCTATGGCTTTCCACTCGATATGGAACTTGTCGGCCGATACATCGCCGGCTTCTTTCTGATGAGCCAATGGCACTGGCGCACCTTCTTCCCGGTGCAGGGAGACGGCCCTCTATGGTCGATCCCCTTCGAGACGACCTGCTATGTCCTGATGCCGATCGGCTTCATGTTGCTGTTTCGTCCAAAGCTGAGATCGCGCTCCGTTTTCGTCAGCCGCCTGCTCTGGATTGGCATTATCGGAGCGACGTTGGTCGGGCATTGGCTTGTGGTGACTTATCTTCCGACTGATAGCGTCGGGCGAGGATGGCAATATAGTTTCCAGGGCGGCGCCAAGGAATGGATGCCGCGCTACAACCCCATCGGCTTCTTCGCGATCTTTGCGATCGGCGTTTTGGCCGCCGGAGTCCAGACCATAGTTCCCGCGCGCCGTTCGGTGATCTACGACATCGTCGGAGCGCTCGCGATCCTCATGGGAGCATGGCAGTTGCCGCAATCCATCGGCGGACCGGCAGAAGGCTATGCGTGGCTTGGCATTCCCTATCAATTCCCGCTATTGCCTCTGGCCGTCGCCGCCGCCCTCTGCACGCTTCCGCAGTCCCGGATGTTGGCAAGGCTGCTGGACAATAGGCTCAGCCGTTATATCGCCACCGTCTCCTTCGGTGTCTACATCTGGCAGGACATCGTTCTGACATTGATGCAAAAGCTCTTGCCCTGGACCTTCGGCACCGGCTCGGATGACGTGCTTGGCGGCTGGATCACCTCAAGCCTCGTCGCGACCGCCATCATCTTCGCCATCGGCACACTGAGCTATGTGCTGCTCGAAAGCCCTGTCATGCGATGGGCTCGCGCCCGGGAAGATAGAATGGCGCGACCCGCCATCGCATGACGGGTCGGTAGAAAATATCGTCCGCAAAAGCGGAGAATTTAAATGCGCGTCGCCTTCAGACGCCCCTCATCAAGAACGACGCCGAGTCCCGGCGCATCGCCAAGATCCAGCCAGCCGGCCTCATGCTTGAGCGGCGAAGCCATCGGGTAGTCACGGCGGGCCTCGCTCCATTCCGGATTGTCATAGGGATATTCGAGCCACGCGGCGTCGGCAACGCCAGCAGTCAGATGCGCATTGGCCAGTACTCCGATGCCGTTCGTCCAGGAGTGCGGCGTGAACTGCACGCCAGCCTCGCGCGCCTGATAGGCGAGCCGCCGGCAACCGGTGATGCCGCCGACGAGCGCGACATCGGGCTGGATGACATCGAAGGCACGCTCCTCGATGATGTCGCGAAACTCGTAGAGTTCGCGCGTCATCTCGCCGCCGACGATGCGCACCGACGTCGCCTGCTTCAATTCCTTCATGCCCTTGCGGTCCGAGCGATAAAGCGGTTCTTCCATCCAATAGACGCCGAGCCGTTCCAGCTCCTTGGCGACAGCCAGTGCATCCTTGAAAGTCCAGGGCAAAGTCGTATCCCACGGCATGCGCCAACCCTGATTGCAGTCGACCATGAGTTCCAGTCGGTCGCCGACACGGGCGCGGATCGCCTCCAAGGCCTTGACGTCCTCACGCCAGCCGCCACGGCCGCCCGAAGACGAGGAGAAGCGCACCTTCATGGCCGGAAAGCCTTCGTCGATATAACGCTCGGCCTGATCGGCCATGGCGGAAGGTTCGCGCAGCACGCCGGAGGACGCATAGAGCCGCACGCGGCTGGCGCGACCGCCGAGCATCCGCCAGACCGGCTCGCCGGTAATCTTGCCGGAGAGATCCCACAGCGCCAGATCCATTGGCCAGCAGCGGCCATAATGGAAGTTGACGTGCGAGAGGACCTCATAGTGCCGCTCGACGTGCCGGGGATCCTGCCCGATGAACAGATCCTCGTGCCCCTCGAACCCCTTCATGAGGTCGCCGGAGCCGATGCCTTCGCGGCCCTCATCATCCCTGACGCGGACGATGGTCGCATCGAAATGCTTGCGCGGACGCCCATCCCAGCTTGCCTTGAACGCCGGATCGAGCGGCAGGCGATGATGGGTGATTTCGATGGAAACGATCTTGCTCATGGTGGCTCCCCTCTCCCGAAGCTTGATCCTCCAGACCGGATCAAGCCGATTTCTATCTATCAGCCGAACTGCTGCCAGATGGTCTTGTAGTCGCAATATTTGTCGATCGCATGCACCGAACGGTCGCGGCCGAAACCGGATTGCTTGAAGCCGCCGAAGGGCGTGGCGAAGTTCGACATGTCGTAAGTGTTGATCCACACCGTACCCGCATGGATCTCTTCGGAAAAGCGGTGAGCGCGATCCATGTCCTTGGTGAACACTGCGCCGGCAAGCCCGTAGATCGTATCGTTGGCTATTCTGAGCGCCTCTTCTTCGGTATCGAACGGGATGGCGGCCAACACGGGTCCGAAGATTTCCTGGCGCGCCAGGCTCATGTCGTTGGTCATGTCGACGAAGACACCCGGCGAAACATAGTAGCCGCCGGTTTCGCTGAGCACACGCTCAGCGCCGAAGGCGCGGCGTGCGCCTTCCTTCTCGCCGGCCGCGATCATCGCCAGCACCTTGTTCATATGCTCTTCCTCGATCAGCGCGCCGATCTGCGCCGAGGGGTCTAGCGGATGCTTGAGCGCGATATCGGAGCGGGTCACCGCCTCGATCTTTTCGATCAACTTCTCCTGCACCGAGCGCTGTACGATCAGGCGTGTCGAAGCATGGCAGGTCTCGCCGGAATTGTAGAAGCAACCCCAGGCAGCCGCGACGGCGGCGGCATCGAGATCGGCATCTTCGAAAACGACCAGCGGCGACTTGCCGCCAAGCTCCAGCGCCACGCGCTTGACGTTCGATTGTGCCGCATAACCCATGATCAGCTTGCCGACTTCGGTCGAGCCGGTAAAGGCGATCATGTCGACATCCATATGCAGCGCCAGCGGCTTGCCGGTCTCTTCGCCATATCCGGTGACGACATTGAAAACACCTGCCGGCAGACCGGCTTCGATCGCGAGTTCGGCAAGACGAATCGCCGAAAGCGAGGACTGTTCAGCCGGCTTCAGCACCACGGAATTGCCGGCAGCGATTGCCGGCCCCAGCTTCCAGGCATCGATGATCATCGGATAGTTCCAGGGCGTGATCGCCCCGATGACCCCGAGCGGCACTTTACGAACCAATGCGCGCGCATTCGGGCCGGTCGGCGCGATCTCGTCATAGATCTTGTCGATCATCTCACCGTAGAACTGGATGCCTTCGGCGCAGAGACGCACATCGACGCCAAGCGACGCCATGACCGGCTTGCCGACATCGATCGTCTCCAGCATGGCCAACTCGTCGCCATGGGCGCGGATGAGTTCGGCCCATTTCAGCATGATCTTCTTCTTTTCCAGCGGCTCCTTCTTGCGCCAGACACCGCTTTCGAAGGCGGCGCGGGCGGAAGCGACGGCGGCATCGACATCAGCGGCATTGCCGCGCGCAAGCTCGGCACCGGGCTTGCCGTCCATCGGCCGGATGCGGGTGAAGGTCTCGCCAGAGGCAGCGGCACGATGGGTACCATCGATGAAGTGGCGGCCCTCGGGCTTCAGGCCGGAGAGAACGCTTTCCCAATATTCGCGCGTATAGTTCTTCGTCATCTCAGATTCCTTTCGGCAGCGCCATGATGGCGGCGGCAAAGCGGTCGATATCGGCATCCGTGACGTCGCGGATCGTCGAACGCCGCATGGGCTGGTTTTCCGGCGCCCGCATTTCGCGGGCAAGGTCGGTGTCATCGAAGGGCTTGAAGGCAGCCGGAAGCGATCGTGTGATACCGCAGCGATCCATCCAGCCGGAGACGAACGCAGGAAGTTCAGCAGCACTCCCGACGCCGCATGCCTTTGCGGCCGCATTGAGGTCTGCCGTATCCGCTTCGACAAGCCAGGCAAGCGTCGCTTCGAAACCGAGCGCAGTCGCAAGACCATGATGAACGGGGCCAAGCCCTGCCAGCGCATGGCTGACATTGTGCGCGATCGCCGTGCCGCAATTGTCGATGGCAATGCCCGCAAAGCAGGAACCGAGCAAAACGTCGCCGCGCGCTACCATGTCATCAGGATGCTTTACGGCCGTCTCCAGCGCGCCGGTGATCAGCCGCAACGCCTGATGCGCGTAGAATTGGGCGCCACGGTGGGTGTTGCGGTTCGTGGCTGCCTCGAAGGCATGGATGAAGGCATCGAGCCCGCACCATGCCGTCAGATTGGCAGGCAGAGTCTTCGTCAGCGCCGGATCGAGAATGACGAGATCGGCCTTCGTTTCCGGTCCCCAGATCCAGAGCTTCTTGCCTTCGGGTCCGGCAAAGATATTCGTTGCCGATGTCTCCGAACCGGTGCCGGCGGTCGTCGGGATCATGATCTTCTTCAGTGGGTTTTTCGGCAGTGGATTAGCCGCCAGCGCATAGTGCATCGGGTCCTCACCCGAGGCGATGCAGCAGGCGACAATCTTGCCAATGTCGAGCGCCGAACCGCCGCCGACGCCGATCACCATGTCCGCGCCCTTGCCGGCCTCTATTGCCGCAAGCAGATGCGCAAGCTTCGGCTCGCCGGCAAAATCGGAAAAAACCTGCGTCTTCACGCCCGTTTCGCCAAGCTCGGTGCTGATCTTGGCCGCGAGACCGGACTGCGCCAGGAAGGCGTCGATCACGAGCAGAACGGTGTGGACGCCATCGAAAGATTGGACCGCAGCGGGAAGGCCGGAGAGTGTACCCTCACCGAAACGAATGTCTGAAATGGCTGATATGGAGAAGGACACGAGGGATCCCCTTGGAAAGCGGCTGAAAATGATGCTGTGATCCTGCATCACAATTTCAGATCTTCAAATCCGGGCAATTATCGGGAATATTGATGATCTGAAGTTATGGAGAACCGATGTTAGAGAAAATACCGCTGGAAGCCTTCCGCGTCTTCGATGCGGCTGCGCGCGCCATGAACTTTTCCCGCGCCGGTCGCGAGCTGAACATCACCCAAGCCGCCGTCAGCCGCCGCATCAAGGGGCTGGAAGACCACCTCGGTGCAACTCTCTTTACCCGGCGCGGCCGAAATCTGGCGCTGACGGCCGATGGCGAGCGGCTGTTCCAGCGCGTGCGCGCCACTCTGGAATATCTGGAAGAAAGCCTGGAGCCCTTTCGCGGCGGCACGGGTGAAATCATTTCGATTGCGGCAAGCGGTTCGATTTCGCATCTCTGGCTCGGACAGCGGCTCAGGGACTTCGGCAAGGAGAATCCCGGCATTTCAGTGCGTCTCCTGACAACGGACGTCCATTCCGAACTGGCATCGGAAAACAACGACCTCATCATCATCTATTCCACCGGCGAACACCCGCGCTGGAACCTGACGCCGCTGATGAAGGAGGTGCTGGTGCCAATCGCCTCGCCTGACTATCTGGCGGTTCGCGGCCTCGCCCCCCACATGTTGACGGCAGTTGATATTGCCGGGCTCGATCTCATCGACTATGAGCGCGCCAATGCTCACTGGATCAGCTTCCGCCAATGGTTCGGCCGCGTTGGCGACCCTTTGAAGGGCAAGCTGCCGAGGCCGCGCCTTTCCTTTTCAACCTACATCATGGCGGTGGAGGCGTCGCTCCGGGGCGAAGGCATAGCGCTCGGCAGTCTCGGCCTCATCGAAGAATATCTCCAATCTGGCGCGCTCGTCACCGTCGGCAATGACAGCGTCGAGAGCGGCTTTGGATACTATCTCGGCGCGCCACGTTTTCGTTCGCTCTCTCCGGAAGCGTTGCAGCTGCACCGGTTCCTGCTGGCGGAAAATCGCTAGGCCTCCATTTGAAATTTTCCCGAGAATCAATCGTGCGAAAACCGTTCGCAACTGTCTCGTTTACATCAAAATGCCGTTCATTTATTTCTTAGGTATATTGCAAGCGATCTAATTCACGCTCATACAATTCACGTTGGGCTTTACTCCCGGCGCAACAAGTAGAACCTTGTCCCCAGCAGGTTTGCAAGAAGAGCCGGGCGTCGTTATTGCTGCCCTGGCGCGAGGCATTTTCCATGACAGACAATCAGCAGCGGCTCGGCGCTGCACCATATGTCATTGCGGGATTTTCATTCTTTCCACTCCTTGGCGTTCCCTTTGGGATCATAGCTATTCTTTGGGGATTGCTGACCAGGAAAAAAGGGGGCCGGCTATTAGCGATACTCGGAACGTTCGGGATACTCGTAACCGTCATCCTTTATGGTGGTCTCTATTATAAGGGGTTCGTCGAACGCGGCGGCATCGCCGATGATCTGAAGAGGGAGCTCGCATCACAGACCCTCAATACCTTGGTTCCGGCGATAGAGTTATACCGACTGCAGCATGGATCCTATCCGGGTTCTTTGGAGGAGCTGCAAAAAGCGGCAGGAAAGAACAATGTAATTTTCGTGGCTGACCCCTTCCAGTTCAGCGCACTACCAAGCCAAAATTTCTTCTACTATCAGCGCGTAGGCACCGATCACTACTATCTTCGCAGCGTCGGTCCTGACGGTATCCCGTTCACAACCGACGATATTGTGCCCGACATTCCCAATCCTTCTGGCAATTTAGGGCTTCTGATCAATAAAGCTCAGCAGTCATGATGGGAGCGTGACATCTCGGCAAAGACAGTCAAGAAACAAAAAAAGCGGCCCATAGGACCGCTTTCATCTTAACCACCGCGTCAGGTTCGCATCAATCCTGCGGGATCGAGCCGCGCAGATGCGAGAGTTCCATGATGAAATGCTCAAGGCGCGACTTGTGCTCGTGATGCTCGGCATCTTCGAGTTCGGCCTTGGCGGCATTGATGCGGCGCTCCAGCTCGTCGCGGCTCATGTCTTCCACCGGAACGGCGGATTCGGCAAGCAGCGTGCAGCCGGTCGGCAGGATGTCGGCGAAACCGCCGAAAACGACGTAGTCCTGCTTCTTGCCCGAAGCCGAATGCACCTTGACGACGCCTGGCTTGATCGTGGTCATGGTCGGAGCGTGATGAGCCATGACAGTCATCTCGCCCTCGGTCGCGGGGATGACGACATCGATGACCTGTTCCGACAACAGCAGGCGCTCCGGAGAAACCAGTTCGAAATTGAAATTGTCAGCCATGGCCCGTCACTTCTCGATTGTCTTATTCGCAAGGCAAGGGCGCGCGGGCAATGCCGCGCGCCGATGGATTGGCCTGATTAGGCAGCCAGCTTCTTGGCCTTTTCGATCGCTTCGTCGATCGAGCCAACCATGTAGAAGGCAGCTTCCGGCAGGTGGTCGTATTCGCCGTTGACGAGGCCCTTGAAGCCCTTGATCGTGTCTTCGAGCGCAACGAGCTTGCCCGGCGAGCCGGTGAAGATTTCGGCGACGAAGAACGGCTGCGACAGGAAGCGTTCGATCTTGCGGGCGCGGGCGACGGAGAGCTTGTCGTCTTCCGACAGTTCGTCCATGCCCAGGATGGCGATGATGTCCTGCAGGGACTTGTAGCGCTGCAGCGTCGACTGAACCTTACGAGCAACTTCGTAGTGCTCTTCGCCGACGACCATCGGGTCGAGCATGCGCGAGGTGGAGTCGAGCGGGTCAACGGCCGGGTAGATACCCTTTTCAGCGATCGAGCGCGACAGAACCGTCGTTGCGTCCAAGTGGGCGAACGAGGTTGCCGGTGCCGGGTCGGTCAAGTCGTCGGCCGGAACGTAAATGGCCTGAACCGAGGTGATCGAGCCGGTCGTCGTCGTGGTGATGCGTTCCTGCATCTGGCCCATGTCCGTGGCGAGCGTCGGCTGATAGCCCACGGCCGAAGGAATACGGCCGAGCAGAGCCGACACTTCCGAACCAGCCTGCGTGAAGCGGAAGATGTTGTCGACGAAGAACAGAACGTCCTGGCCTTCATCGCGGAAGTTTTCAGCGACGGTCAGACCGGTCAGAGCGACGCGAGCGCGGGCGCCCGGCGGTTCGTTCATCTGGCCGTAAACCAGCGCAGCCTTGGAGCCTTCACCGCCGCCGTGCTTGTTGACGCCCGATTCGATCATTTCGTGGTAAAGGTCATTGCCTTCGCGGGTACGTTCACCCACGCCTGCGAATACCGAGTAACCACCGTGCGCCTTGGCGACGTTGTTGATCAGTTCCATGATGAGAACGGTCTTGCCAACGCCGGCGCCGCCGAACAGGCCGATCTTGCCGCCCTTTGCGTAGGGAGCAAGGAGGTCGACGACCTTGATGCCGGTGACGAGAATCTGCGCTTCCGTGGACTGCTCGACGTAGGACGGAGCATCCTGGTGGATGGCGCGCTTCTTGGCGGTGTTGATCGGACCGGCTTCGTCCACCGGCTCGCCGATGACGTTCATGATGCGGCCGAGCGTCTCATGTCCAACCGGAACCGAGATCGGTGCACCGGTGTCGTTGACACGCTGTCCACGAACCAGACCTTCGGTCGAGTCCATGGCGATCGTGCGTACGGAATTTTCGCCGAGGTGCTGTGCGACTTCGAGAACCAGACGATTGCCGTTGTTGTCGGTTTCAAGCGCATTCAGGATCGCCGGGAGTTCGCCTTCGAAAGCAACGTCCACAACGGCGCCGATAACCTGCGTAACCTTACCGACAGAACCTGCGGGGGTAGCTGCGTCAGCCATATTCTTACCCTCTTTTCCTAACCTCAGAGCGCTTCCGCGCCCGAAATGATTTCAATCAATTCCTTGGTGATCTGAGCCTGGCGCTGACGGTTGTAGTTCAGCGTCAGCTTGTTGATCATCTCACCAGCGTTGCGCGTCGCATTGTCCATGGCGCTCATCTTGGCGCCCATCTCGCCGGCGACGTTTTCGAGCAACGCGCGGAAGATCTGGACGGAGATGTTGCGCGGGATCAGGTCCGCGAGAATGGCAGCCGCATCCGGCTCGTATTCGTAGACGGCGCCCTTGTGGGCTGCATCTTCCTCAACGGCGGCCGGAGCCGAAGCCGGGATGAGCTGCTGTGCCGTCGGCACCTGGCTGATCACCGACTTGAATTCGGAGTAGAACAGCGTGCAGACGTCGAATTCGCCGGCTTCAAACATCTCGATGACGCGCTTGCCGATGGCGTCGGCATTGTCGAAGCCGATGCGCTTGACGTCGCGCAGTTCCTTGCGCTCGACGATCAGCGATGCGTATTCGCGACGCAGCACGTCATAGCCCTTCTTGCCGACGGTAAAGATCTTTACCGTCTTGCCTTCGGCCAGAAGCTTGCGGGCATGGTCACGAGCGAAACGAGAGATCTGCGAGTTGAAGCCGCCGCAAAGGCCGCGTTCGGCCGTGCAGACGACGAGCAGGTGCACATCGCTCTTGCCGGTTCCGGTCATCAGCAGCGGCGCGCCATCAGCATCGCTGACGGCTGCCGAAATGTTGGCCAGAACAGCGGCCATGCGCTGCGAGTAAGGCCGGGCGGCCTCGGCCGCCTCCTGGGCACGCCGAAGCTTCGCCGCGGCGACCATTTTCATCGCCTTGGTGATCTTCTGCGTCGCCTTGACGGAGGCGATCCGGTTTTTCAGATCCTTTAGTGAAGGCATCCTTGGTCCATCCTAGAGCTTGGGCCCGATTACGTGAAAGACTTGACGAAGCTGTCGAGAGCAGCGGTGAGCTTGCCCTTCGTTGCGTCGCTGATGGCCTTTTCGGTGCGGATGGTGTCGAGGATGTCCTTGCCTTCCGAGCGAAGGTAAGACAGCAGGCCCTGTTCGAACTTGCCGACCTGCGCAACAGGCAGCTTGTCGAGGTAGCCGTTGACGCCGGCGAAGATCACTGCAACCTGCTCTTCCGTCTTCAGCGGCGAGAACTGCGGCTGCTTCAGGAGTTCCGTCAGGCGCGAACCGCGGTTCAGCAGGCGCTGGGTTGCGGCATCGAGGTCGGAACCGAACTGGGCGAAGGCGGCCATTTCGCGATACTGGGCGAGTTCACCCTTGATCGAGCCGGCAACCTGCTTCATCGCCTTGATCTGAGCGGACGAACCGACGCGCGAAACCGACAGACCGACGTTAACGGCCGGACGGATGCCCTGGTAGAACAGGTCGGTTTCGAGGAAGATCTGGCCGTCGGTGATCGAGATCACGTTGGTCGGAATGAAGGCCGAAACGTCGTTGCCCTGCGTTTCGATGACCGGGAGAGCCGTGAGCGAACCAGCGCCCTTCTCGTCGTTCATCTTTGCGGCGCGCTCGAGGAGACGCGAGTGCAGGTAGAAAACGTCGCCCGGGTAAGCTTCGCGGCCCGGCGGGCGGCGCAGCAGCAGCGACATCTGGCGGTAAGCAACGGCCTGCTTGGAAAGGTCGTCGTAGCCGATCAGGGCGTGCATGGCGTTGTCGCGGAAGTATTCGCCCATGGCGCAACCGGCGAACGGAGCCAGGAACTGCATCGGAGCAGGATCGGAGGCGGTCGCAGCAATGATGATCGAGTACTTCAGCGCGCCGCGCTCTTCGAGCACCTTGACGAACTGAGCAACGGTCGAACGCTTCTGGCCAACAGCGACGTAGACGCAGTACAGCTTTTCGCTGTCCGGACCGGCATCGTGGATGGCCTTCTGGTTCAGGATCGTGTCGAGAATGATGGCGGTCTTGCCGGTCTGGCGGTCGCCGATGACGAGCTCGCGCTGGCCACGACCAACCGGGATCAGAGCATCGATGGCCTTGAGGCCGGTCGACATCGGCTCATGAACCGACTTACGCGGAATGATGCCCGGAGCTTTGACGTCGACGCGCGAACGGCGGGTCGCGTTGATCGGGCCCTTGCCGTCGATCGGGTTGCCGAGTGCGTCGACAACGCGGCCGAGCAGTTCCGGACCAACCGGAACGTCGACGATCGCGCCGGTACGCTTGACGGTGTCGCCTTCCTTGATGTCGCGGTCGGAGCCGAAAATAACCACACCGACGTTGTCGGCTTCGAGGTTCAGGGCCATACCGCGAATGCCGCCGGGGAATTCGACCATTTCGCCGGCCTGGACGTTATCCAGACCGTAGACGCGGGCGATACCGTCACCGACGGAGAGAACCTGGCCGACTTCGGAGACTTCAGCTTCCTTGCCGAAGTTTTTGATCTGATCTTTCAGAATTGCGGAAATTTCCGCGGCGCGGATATCCATCAGCCGACCTCTTTCAATGCAAGCTTAAGGGTGGAGAGTTTGGTGCGAAGGGACGTATCGATCTGACGGGAACCGACCTTGACGATCAGACCACCTAGGATCGAAGGATCGACCGTGACAGCAATTGCCACGTCCTTGCCGGTGACGCCCTTCAGCGCCGCCTTCAATTCATCTTCCTGCGCTTGGGTAAGCGCATGTGCCGAGATAACCTCGGCGGAAATCTCGCCGCGATGACGTGCGGCGATGATACGGAAAGCCTTGATCATGCCCGGCAGCGCAAAAAGACGCCGGTTGCTGGCCACAAGCTTCAGAAAATTGGTGACATAGGCGCCGAAGCCTGCCTTCGTTGCCAGCGCCTGAATCGCGCCGACCTGCTCATCGGCCGAAAAGACCGGGCTGAGGACGAAACGCTTCAGATCTTCGCTCTCGTCGAGCATGACTTGGAAGCGATCGAGATCGGCAGTTACTGCCGGCACGGCACCTTCTTCAAGGGCCAACTCGAAAAGCGACGAGGCATATCGTTCTGCAACGCCAGAAACATGCTGGGATGTGTCTGCCACGGGCACAAAATTCCCTGATTTCAACCCAAGAACCCAGCTTCCGGGTAGCGGAAGCCATATGCCCTTGAATTCGTTTTGATTTCCCCCAGAAATCAGCAGGAGTACACTCCCGCCTCATCCGAAATTCGGGGTTCGTCTAACATAGGATATTGAGACTCGCAACACGCGTATTCGCCGAATACGCTATTCGGGCGAATTTATGATGGCAAAAATTCAAAAGCATGGGGATAGCGCGGGCAAACAAGGCCGCCCCGAAGCCGTTTTCGGCTCAAATATAGCCCAGTCCGTACAGGAAAGGTAACGCGGCAAGAATCGCCTGCACAACCAGAAGGAGAAGACTGAAAAGTACACTGCCGCGGTCGGACATGAGCGCGAGAATGCGGCCGAACGCCGCGACGCCGAAGGAAGCGCCAAGCGCAAGATAAATCATCGGCTGCGCCAGGAGGATCGCCACCAGTCCGAAGCCGAGCATGAAGCCGCCGGCCGAACGGGCCTCGGCGTAGGCTTCCGTTCGTCCTTCACGCACCTGAAGCTTGAGGATGCGATAGGTATAACCCGGCGCGAACATCATGAAGAAGCCGATCAGCGCCGTGACTGCGGCAGAACAATAGGCAAGCCGCTCGCCGAATTCGGTCGGGAAATAAAGCTCCATCGGTCACCCTCAAAAATCAGCCGCGCGCAAATCACGTAAGTGAGACGGCGACTTATGGCATGATCCGGTCAGACAGGGAAAGGCACAGTCAATATATCTGCCGCGCCAATCACAGAAAGCTTTGCGGATCGACGTCGAGCTGCACCTGTACGGAGCCGCGCTCCTTCGGCGATTGCGCCAGCATCGCCCGTAAGAAGCCCTGCATATCGGAATTGCGCCGGCCGTGCACGAGCAGGCGGAAGCGATGGCGCCCGCGCACGAGCGCGATCGGCGCTTCCGCCGGGCCAAGCACCGAAATGCCGGAGACCTGCGGCGCGGCGTTGCGCATGCCGCGCGCATGCGTCTCGGCATCCTGCCTGCTGTCGGCCGAGACGATGATCGAGGCAAGCCGGCCGAAGGGCGGCAATATGGCCCTTTCGCGCTCAAGGATCTCGCGCTCGTAGAAAGCGCCGGCATCGCCGGAGACGATCGCCTGCATGACCGGATGCTGAGGCTGGTAGGTCTGCAGCAATCCGTGGCTCTTCAAGCCGGTGCGCCCGGCACGCCCCGTCACCTGCGACAGAAGCTGGAAGGTTCGCTCGGCAGCACGCGGATCGCCATTTGCCAGGCCGAGATCGGCATCGACGATGCCGACCAGCGTCATCAATGGAAAATTATGACCCTTGGCGACGAGCTGCGTGCCGATGACGATATCGGCCTCGCCCTTGGCGATCGCATCGAGCTCCAGTCTCAGTCGCTTGACGCCGCCCATGATATCGGACGAAAGCATGATGGTCCGCGCGTCGGGGAAATGACGCTCCACCTCCTCGGCGATACGCTCGACGCCCGGCCCGCAGGCAACGAGATGATCGAGCGTGCCGCATTCGGGGCAGGCTTCCGGCGTGCGCTCGGCATAGCCGCATTGATGGCACTGAATCTGGTTTCGGAACCGATGTTCCACCAGCCAGCTCGAACATTGCGGGCACTGGAAACGATGGCCGCAGACACGGCAGAGCGTCAGCGGCGCATAGCCGCGCCTGTTGAGAAACAACAGCGCCTGCTCGCCCTTGGCGACCGTCTTGCCGATCGCGCGCAGCAGCACCGGCGACAGGAAGCCGCCGCGCTCCGGCGCGTGCCGGCGCATGTCGACCAGATGAAGGTCGGGAAGTGCCGCATCGCCGTAACGCGTCGGCAAATGGATCGTGGTGTAGCGCCCGCTCTGGCCGTTGACCTGACTTTCGACCGAAGGCGTGGCCGACACCAGCACGACCGGAAAGTCGCCGATGCGGCCGCGCACGACGGCCATGTCGCGGGCATTATAATAGACGCGGTCTTCCTGCTTGTAGGCGGGGTCATGCTCTTCATCGACGACGATGAGCCCGAGATCCTCGAAGGGCAGGAAGAGAGCGGACCGCGCACCGGCAACCACCCGCACTTCGCCCGTGACGGCCTGACGCCAGACCTTCTCGCGCATCTTCGGCGCAAGATCGGAATGCCACTCGGCCGGCTTGGCGCCGAAGCGGTCCTGAAAGCGCTCGAGAAAGCTTGCCGTCAGCGCAATTTCCGGCAACAGGATCAGCACCTGCTTGCCGCGCCTCAGCGTTTCGGCGATGGCCTCGAAATAGACCTCGGTCTTGCCCGAACCGGTGACGCCGTCGATCAGCGAGACCGCGAACTCGCCCTTGCGCACGTCCGCCAGGATCTCATCGGCCGCTTGCCTCTGCGGCCCCTGCAGCCGCGATGCGGTAAACTCCGGATCGGGCTTCGCGACCACCGGCGGCGGCGGCAAGAAGATGGTCTCGAAAATGCCCTGCGAAATCAGCCCATCGACGACGCTGGTGGAAACGCCGGCCGCATGCGCCAGACCGAGCCGTGTCCACGACAATCCATCGGCGGCAATTTCCATCACCTTGGCGCGGGCCGGCGTCAACCGCTCCGGCTGGCCACCGATGAACCGCAAGCCCTCAATCATCGGCTCGGGATCGAAAGCGGCGGGCGCGCGGAGCGCCATGCGCGCCACCAGCCCCGGCGGCGACAGCGTGTAAGTCGCAACCCAGTCGATGAAATCGCGCATATGCTTGCCGAGCGGCGGGCAATCGAAAGCATGGCTGATCGGCCGAAGCTTCTTCGGATCGACGCCACCGTCATCCTCGCCATCCCAGACGACGCCGATGACCTGTCGCGGCCCGAGCGGCACCTGCACGACGGAGCCCGGCTCCACCGCCATGCCCTCGGGCACGGCATAGGAATAGGCCCGCGGCGCCGGCATCGGCACGAGAACGGGCACGGTACGGCTCATCACAGGCTTCGCGGGCGCGGCTTCAAAAAGCGCACCGAACAGATCAGAAGAATCTTTGCTCATTGCGCCAGACCATGCCCCGGACGGGGGGAAAAGAAAACCCGGGAGTGGTGCTTGGCCGCTCGCAAAATGCGGGTAGCCTGCAGATGCAGTTGGTATCCAGGCTTGGCAACACCATCGATACCGATATCAGTCGAAGCGCACTTCAATGGTCGCCGGCGGAGCTTGCAGAGGCGTCCGGTACGGATGCGCGCGACATTTTTGACGACTGCGCTTTAAGGGCTTTGATGAACTCACCAACTGGATGAACCGAGGCCTCACTGGCAAACCCCTCCAAATGTCTCGCGATTTCTGCGCATTCGTTTGCCGAGAGCGATCGGAGATCTGACGTGATTACGTTGTAGTCGGACGTGCCACGCGAAGCGATGGAGCGGTTGATGATGAAGGTCTCCGTTTTTCCGTCAAGCCACTCGACAAACAGGGCAAGCGACCCACCGTCAGAAGCAGCTGCGCTGTCAGAAATCGATAAGAACATAATAACCTCGGCCGATTCGAGAGCTCGATCGCCATCAGTCGGATGGCCGTCCTCTAGGAGATCAAGATCGCATTTGTTTGCTCAGGCGCCAAATTGCCCAGCCCAACCCCTGTCCCACAAGTCCGCCGCCGAGCACGGGCACCAGCAGGAAAGAAAGAAACAGTCCAACCATCCCTATCATGGCGGCGAGCCCCTTCATGAAGTTACTGGTGGTGCAAGCGTCGCCCCAATAGCACCCGCCAAATGCTGTCATTGCCAAATCTATGAACAGCAACTTTATCATCAGCCAGGTTAGGTCCGCATTGAACTTCCTGCTCGTTAATTGCCAATATGTCAGCGGAGCGCTGACCAGAATGATCGGTGCCGCCGCCAAAGCATATGTCTTGAAGTCGTCTAAACTCATGAGGCCCCCGAGGATTTTCCTCCAAAGCCTATCGAACGCAGCTGAATAAATAGAAAAATATTTGCCCCGTGTTGGCGCTTTCCACCAATGAACGATAGGCATCAAGCGACCGTTGACAACCACAGGTCTCAAGGCTCCTTTGTTGGCCCGAATACGTTCCGATTCAACTTGAAAGCGGCATATCTATATGAAGCACCCTGAATATTGCACCGTATCCCGACTTCCAACGGTCGAAGAATATGTGCGTCTTCGCGCGCTCGCCGGCTTGAGTGCGTTTTCCGAAGATGCAGCGCGGATCGGGCTGGCTGGGACGATCTATGCCGTAGTGATTACACACGAAGAGATGGCAATCGGAATGGGCCGATTGATCGGTGATGGTGGTTGCTTTTTTCAGGTCGTGGATATCGCTGTTCATCCCGAGCACCAAGGAGTTGGACTCGGAAAAGCAATCATGGAAGCGATCATGAAATACATTGCACGAGAGCTGCCCACGTCTGCATATGTCAGCCTGATAGCGGACGTTCCAGCGAACAAACTCTACGAGAAGTTTGGCTTCGTAGAGACAGCCCCAAGGTCTTTGGGAATGGCATATCGCGTAAGACGTTAGTGCGCGCCCACGCAGACCTCATCCGCTACCAAGCATCATGAATGTTGGAGTTTTCGAAACATCGCAAAAAGCCTCCCACCCTCGCGAATCCGAAGAGCCGGCCGCTCAAAATCGTCATTGTTGACAATCGCATCCGCGGAAAGAGCCGGCGCAGCCAGGCTTTCATAAAGCGCAAAGGCCGGCCGATATCGATCGGCATACAATTGCCGGGTTGCCTCCGTACCACCCAGAAGCGCCGTGTCACGCGCAATGCCGCGGTGCTCGGAAACATGTTCCGAGGTTTCGACGAAGATGGCGAGATCCCAGCCTTCCCGCAGCTCCGGCCGCTGCAGAAAGGTGCCGTCGACGATGAGGATCGCATCGGCAGGCGCGAATTGCGGAGCCTGGTCGATCTGTACGTCGTTGTGCAGATCGAAGGATGCCGTGCGATACCACCGATCGCCGCCCGGCCCCAAAGGATTAAGAAGCAGCGTATTGATGGCGGGAAGATCACGCGCGTCGTAATAATAACCCTCGGCAGAGTGCCGCCCGCGCGCATAGCGCTCCACCTTCGGCCGATGGAAGCCATCGATCGAGGTTCGGATGATCTCTCGTCCACTGCCTCTGAGGCACTCGGCCAGTTCGTTCGCCAGCGTGGTTTTGCCCGAAGCCGTCCTGCCATCGATCGCGACGCGAATCGGCCGCACCATTTCCCGGTTGGCAATCATGGCAGCCAAGTCGCTCAAAACTGCGGCCCTATCCAATGAGCTCATTTCAACAATCCCATTTCAATAAATCTAACTATTAAAAATCCCGACCGAAATTTGCCCTTGCCGATTCTCCCTCGATATCGAGCAGGCCCGGTGAAAACTCCAAACCTGTTATTCGTCGTCCTCATCGATCACGCCGGTCAACCGCATGCCATCGATCCAGGTCGAGCCGTCCTCGCGGATCACGCGGCGCGGCTTTGCGCCGCAGCGCTCGCGTACGGCCTGCGCCAGCACCTCGGAATGGGTGACGATCCAGATCTGGCTGGTCTTCGCGGCTTGAGCAATCATATCGGCAAGCGGCGGCAGCATGTCCGGGTGCAGGCTCGCCTCGGGCTCGTTGAGCGCGATCAGCGGCGGTAGTCGATAGGACATCAAGGCGGCAGCGAGACCGAGGAAGCGGATCTGACCATCGGATAATTCGCGCGGCTGGAAAACGCGATTGGGAAATTCCGGCAGCATGAGCCCGAAATCAGCCGTTTCCTGCGGCTCAGGCACGACGAGCCGCGCGCCGCCGAGGGCTGCGGCAAGAACCCGATCCAGCTCGACGGTATCTTCGCGCGTATGCACGAGCGTAGCGAAGACGGCGGCGATATTGGCGCCGTCTTCATCCAGCATGGGCGCCGTGACGGCAAGGCAGGGAGCGCGCAGCGGCGAGCCGCGATCGGTGCGGAAGCCATGATAGAACCGCCAGGTATCGACGGCACGCCGGAAGGTGCCGATCTCGGGAAAATACCCGGCATCGCCGAGCAGCGCGATCGCTGTTTCGGAGGTCAGCGCCTGCTCGCGATGCTGCTCCATGCGGCCGGTCTCTCCGCGCACCGAAATACCCGGGCCGTCACGCCTCATCATCGTGACAGGCCGACGGCCGGTCTCGAGCGAAAGCTCCTCGGTCTTGATCTGCGGCTCGAGCGGAAAACCGGCTGAGGCAGAGGGCGGCCGCATGCCCGCCTCGATGGAGTAACGAAAGGTCGCAGCCCGCTCCATATCGAGCAGCTCGACGTCAAAGCGGATGCGGGCGGACTCGTGGCTGCGCCGCTTGCCCGACCACATGGCCGAGAACATGCCGCCTTCGCTGGAAATCTCGTGCGCCAGCCGCCCGCGAACTGCCGCCTGCACCAATTGCAGCGAGCGATAGAGGTTGGACTTGCCGACGCCATTCTCGCCGATGAACAGATTGACGTCGGAAAGATCCATGCGGATCGAGCGCAGGGACCGATAATTCTGGGCAAACATGGATCTAAGTTGCATGCATACCATCTCTCTGTCTCATGCAATTCCGGACGCAAAAAAGCTGCGCACTTTTGCTGGCGTTGCCCTAACCGATTCCGGGTTTAGAGAGAACGGGTGATCAGAGCTTCATCCTGCATCGGAGCAACGAGCGGCAAGAAAGTAGCATTCCCATCGGCTGCGAGGTCGAACACCGTATGCCTCTCCAGCGCCTTGGTGACATCGTTGACGTCGCCGTCCAGATGCTCGACGGGAATGAGATTGCCCACCAGGAAATCGAACCGGTCTCCGCGCTTGTTCAGCAGCTCATGGAAAACGGTCATGTCGCGCAGCTCGGTCGACCATTTTGCGAACCAGTAGAACAGGCCGGAATTGCGCGCCGTCAGATGAACCGGCAAAATCGGCAGATTGTATTTGCGCGCAAGCCCCACGGCCGACGTCTTCCAGGGCCGCTCGTTCAACTTGCCGTTCGCCCAGTAAGCGATGCGGCCGGACGGAAACAGGACCGTAACCTTGCCATCGGCAACGGCGCGATTGGTAAGCTGCAGAGTCTCGCGCGTTTTCGGCTTGCTCTTGTGCTCCTCCCGCCATTCGACCGGAATGATCATCTCGGCGAAGCGCGGATTGACGCGCACCGCATCGCGATTGGCAAAGACCATCATGTCGGGCCGCCGCGACTTCAGGAGATCGAAGACGGCTACGCCGTCGGCAATGCCTGTCGGATGATTGCTGACGAGAATGAAGCCGCCGCTGGCCGGAATGCGATCGGCATTGACAACGCCGATGTCGAGCCGCAGCAGATCGCTCATATATTCGAAGCACTGAAAACCGGAAAGCTTGGCGACGTCATCGGCGAATTCGATCGCCTTGTTGTAGCGCAGCAGCGTGTAGAGAAACGGGCGCATGAGCGGCCAGAGCGGATTGCGCACGATCTTCTGGCCGCGCTCGGCAATCAAAGTATCGACGATATGTCCGGGCTGGCCCTGGGACACCAAAGCAATCGTTTCTGCGAGCTGTCCCAATGCAGTTATCGAGCCGCGACGCGCCATGAAGTGTCCTGAATGGTTGGGATATATTCTATCGCAATCGAATATGATCGAAGCATGACAAGCGCCTCGCACATACCAGCTGAACCGTCGGGGGCTTGGGAGCGGATACATGCCGTCATTTTAAAGTGCCGTTGCTCCCGCAGCGCATAAAAAATGCAAGCAGGTCAACGGGAAAGTTAGTGATTCCATAACCTTCCCTCTTTCAAAGTGGCAGAAGGAATCCGAATTTCAAGGGGTTTTCCACTGAACGAATTATTGATCATCGCCGACTCAGGGTTGATGGCCGAACGCAGCCGCTGGCTCGACGCGCTCGGTCAGGAACGCAGGCTCGCAGCGCATACGCTGAACGCCTATGAGCGCGACACGCGTCAGTTCCTGACGTTCCTCACCGGCCATCTCGGCGGCCCGGCAACGATCGCCGATATTCACGCATTGCGCCCTGCCGACTTTCGCGCCTTTCTAGCCGCCCGCCGCAAGGACGGCGCCGGTGCCCGCTCGCTCGGCCGCAACCTTGCCGGACTTCGTTCACTCTTGCGTTACCTCGAAAAGAAAGGGTTGGTGAATGCCGCAGGCGCTGCCGCGGTGCGTTCGCCGAAGCAGCCGAAATCGCTACCCAAACCACTCTCCGATGCCCAGGCGATGACCGTGGTCAGCGATGAAGCGCAGTTGCACGAGGAGCCATGGATCGCCGCACGCGACGCCGCCGTTCTGACCTTGCTTTACGGCTGCGGCCTGCGCATTTCCGAAGCGCTCGATCTGAAGCCGCAGGATTTTTCGCCCGGTGCCACCTCCTTGCGCATCACCGGCAAGGGCAACAAGACACGACTGGTGCCGCTGCTGTCGGTCGTCATTGAAGCGGTTGATCACTATCGCAAGATTTGCCCCTACCATCTCGACGCGGACGGACCGCTTTTCCGTGGCGCACGCGGCGGCAAGCTGCAGCCGGGCATCATCCAGCACGGCATGCAGAAACTGCGCGGCGCCTTCGGCTTGCCGGATACCGCCACGCCGCATGCGCTTCGCCATTCCTTCGCCACCCATCTGCTGGCCGGCGGCGGCGATCTGCGCACCATTCAAGAGCTGCTCGGCCATGCCAGCCTATCGACAACCCAGGTCTATACCGGCGTCGATTCCTCACGGCTTCTGGAAGTCTACGACCGCGCCCATCCTCGCGCGTAAGGAAAGATTAACCTCTCGCGTTAAGGGAATCTCCGTCTGGCGCGCGTAAAGCAGAACCGAGAGCATTTCCGGGAAAAGTGCGTAGCGGTTTTCCGTCCGGAATGCGAAAGAAACAAGAACATGGAGCATTTTTGCGGTTCGCAGAACAGCGCAATGCTCCTGTCCCGGCATGCCTCTCGAAAGCCGCTTTCCAGCGCTAGGGATCATGCCCTCTGCGAACGGAAGATTTTGATGATTTCTGCCCTCGGGTCCAAGGCGATGCGGTCGATAAAGCCGACGCTTGGCGACATCCTGCTCTGGCTTGCCACAGCCTTCCCGTTCGCGCTGGCGATCTTGCTGGTAGCGACCATGCTGACGCTACGACCCGCTCATGCCGACCAGGCCGTATCGGATAAGTGCGGCGGCAAGGATCTGATGGCCGAACTGCAAAAGACCGATCCGGCGAAATATGCCTCCATCATCGCAGCCGGCGAGAAGGTGGAAAACGGCAAGGGCATCTTCTGGAAGATCGAGAAGCCGGGCCTGAAACCATCCTGGCTGCTCGGCACGATGCATGTTTCCGATACACGTGTGCTCGCCATGCCGAAGGGAGCGGCGGAAGCCGTGGCCTCCGCCGATACGATCGTCGTCGAATCCGACGAAATTCTCGACGACAAAAAGGCGGCGGCCGTCCTCTTCGCCAATCCGTCGCTGACGATGATCACCGATGGCTCGACCATCAGCGAGCATCTCTCCCCGGAAGACAATGCACGCCTTGAGGCCGGGCTGAAGGAACGCGGAATTGCTCTTGCGGCAGTCTCTCGCATGCAGCCCTGGTTGATCGCAAGCTCCTTCGAAATGACCGGCTGCGAAGTCCGCCGCAAAACCTCCGGCGCGAAATTCCTCGATCAGAAGCTGGCAAGCGATGCCGCAGCCGAGGGCAAGCAGGTCAAAGGTCTCGAAACCCTGGCCGAACAGGCCAAGGCGATGAGCGATCTGCCGATCGCACTTCATCTGAAGTCGCTGATCCAGACGCTGGAACTTGGCGACAAGATCAACGACGTCAACGAAACGATGACCGACCTCTACCTCGCCGGTAACATCGGCGCGATGGTGCCGATGCTGAAGGTGATCGAGCCGGGTCAGAAAATCACGGACGACGATACCGCGGCCTTCGAGCAGCGCATTATCCTCGATCGCAACAAGGTGATGGCCGAACGCTCCACGCCGATCCTCGACAAGGGCAATGCCTTCATAGCGATCGGCGCGCTGCATCTCGTCGGCGATCAGGGGCTGGTCGCGCTCTTGCGCAAGCAGGGCTTCACGGTGACACCGGTAAACTGAGGGTTTCAGTTCTGCCGGCGCTGATCCACCGCTGTCGCTTGAGTTGTGCAGCTGTGTCGGCCATACTGACGAACGTTGTTTCGAACTAGCGCCGGATTCTTATGAGAAACAATTCTCTTATGCCTTTGACGGACCGCGTCAAAGGCACAGCATCCCGTCTTGCCGCCCTCTTCGTGTTGGCTGTCGTTCTTGTCGCATCGATCCTTTCGCCGGCGTTTGCAGACAATTCCAGAACGTGCCCTGGCAAGGATGTCCTCTTGCAACTGCGCAAAACCGATCCGGCGCTTTACGGGACGATGCTTGACGCCGCATCGAGAGTCGAGAACGGCTACAGCATCTTCTGGAAGATCGAAAAGCCTGGAACGAAGCCTTCCTGGCTCTACGGCACCATGCATTCAAACGATGAGCGCGTGCTGAAATTACCGACTGCCTTCCATAGCGCCTTCGACAAGATCGACACCTTGGTCCTGGAGTTGAAGGAAATAGCCGAGCCCAATACGATTGCGATGGAGCTTCTCAAGCATCCGGAGCTGACGATGCTGCCGCCCGGCAAGAGCTTGGACCATATTCTTCCCGCGGAAGAAACCGGGCAAATTGCGGCAGGACTTGCGAAGAAAGGCGTGCCGATCGCAACCGTCCTGCGCATGCGCCCGTGGTTCATCTACATATCGCTCCTGACGTGCGCCGCCGGCCAAGGTCCCAACGACAAATATGTGCTGGACAGGCAATTGGCCGTTCAGGCCGCTAGAAATGGGATTGATGTCGAGGGCCTCGAAACGCCGCTCGAGCAATTCCAGGCGATGGCGGACCTTTCCGACGACCTGACCATGAAAGGCCTTCTGGAGAGCTTTCGATCGCCCTACGATGTAAACGACATCACGGAAACCTTTGTAGGCCTTTACTCGACCGGAAATAGCGGCTTGATGAAAGCTCTTGTCGAAGGCCTCTCCGACGATAAAGCCACCGACGCGGCCATCGTGAAACGCATTGTTACCGACCGCAACGAGGTGATGGCGAAACGCATCGTGCCTTATCTCGAAAAAGGGAATGTGATGATGGCCGTCGGCGCACTCCACCTTCCGGGCGATCACGGCGTAGTCGCGCTGCTGCGCAAGCAGGGCTTTACGGTGACGCCGGTAAACTGACGGAATTCACGCGCTTGCCGAAATTGGCCAGCATCTTGGAAACGATCAGCCGGTGAAATGGCGTAATCAGCGCGATGTAGATTCGACCCAGCAATATCTTTCGCCGCACCAGCGTTGTCGTGTCGATCAGCCTGCGCCCCTGGGCGTCGTCCCGCACGCCGATGACGACGCGAAAATCGAGATGACGGTCGTCAAAGCCGAGAACGACCTGATCGTCCGACTGACTGACGATCGGAAAAAAGCCGATCTTTCCCTTGTCGCCTGCAAGATTGCTGCCAGTGGACTTCAATCCGAATACGTTCGTCACAGAATTACGAAGCGTCATCAGCAACCGCACCCAGGGCGGAAAGCGACTGAGCATCGCGCGCGCCACATCAATTGCGGTAAGATCCGCTGTCGGTACCTGTAGCTCATAGCAATCCGCCCAATCGGCATCCGGCATGGCGGGATGCGGCATATGCGGTTTCACCATCAGGGGTCTTGCAGACATCTCTTCACCCGTCATTTCGATGACTGCAGATTACCACATCGGGCAACGCAGCCAGCGCAATAAAGCCGGCTGCGGCAATTTACCCGAGACAGGCTGGAGCGAAGCGTCTTCAGGAAAAACGCGTTTGATTCACCGTCCGGGATGCGGAGATGTTCTACCGAACAGCCGATCCGTCAGCCGGCAAGATCTTCAGTCGCCATGCCGTATCCGACTTCAGATATCGCGTCGCAATCGCTCGAATGTCCTGCTGTGTTATCGACTGATAATTGTCGATGCTGCCGCGGATCCGCTCCAGACGCCGTGGGTCCGTTTGCGCACCGTGAAGGCTCTCCAGCCAATAATTATTGGTCTGTTGCGAGCGCTTGATCTCCTCGACGATCGGTGCACGCGCCCGGGTCAGCTCATCGGGCGAAACCTCTTTGTCCCGCAGGTCGGCGGCGATCTTGTCAACGAGATCGAAGAAGTGGTCGACCTTTGCCGGGGTCGTTTCCACATAGACGTAGCCGAAGCCGTAGCCCGGCAATGATTTGGAGAGATCGACACTGCCCTGCGGACTGTAAGTCGCGCCCTCGGCAACACGGAACTGATCGACCAGGCGATTACGGAAGATCGCTCCCGTAACATTGGCGGCGGCGGCACGCGGCAGATCCGAGAAAAAATCACCGATCGGCATGGCGACGAGCGCACCGGCATTGTCGCCTCGTCCATCCTGAAGCCGCACGACCGGTTCCGCCGTCGGAGCCGGAAAAAGCGCACTGTTGCTGGCAGTCTGCTCCGGCGCATCGAGCCGAGCCGGCAGTGCACCGAATGTCTCTGCCGTCAGTCGAATGGCGTCGTCCACGGTGACATCGCCGGTGATGATGACTTCGATCTGTCCCTCGGCAAGGTAAGGCCGCAGGAATGTTTCGAATTCCTCCGGCTTGGCATCGAGCAACTGCGTCCGGTCGGGGAAGGCCCAGCGCGGGTCGCCGGAATGCAAGAGGCCGGGAAGATCGCGGCCGACCACGCTCCGTGGCGTCGCCTGAAGTTGGGCGAGACTATTCAGATAGGCCTGCTGCACCCGCTTGAAGGCATCGGGCCGATAGATCGGATCGGAAATATAGGCCGTCATAAGCTGCAGTTGCGTCACGAGATCGCTCGGCCGCGTGGCACCCTCGAACCTGAAGGCGCCGTCGCGGATGGAAAAGTCGCTGCCGACCACCTTGCTCGCCAATGCCTTCTGCATGTCCTCGTAACCGATCGCCTTGAGACCGGAGAGGGAAACCGAAGGAGCTGCCCAGATCGGCAGCGGGCGGTCATGCGGCAGATCGAGCAGGCCGTGGCCGATATTGGCGCGAACCAATATCTCGTCCGCACGAAGCTTGGTCGGCTTCACGGTCAGGCGGACGCCATTGGCAAACTGCACCATCGTAAGGCCGAGGTCGTCGAGCACGCGTCGCTCGACCACGGTGCCCGCCGGTCCGAAATCGGTGTATGGCCATTCGACCGTTGCCGTATGCGACGGTGCGCTGACGGCAACCGCCCGCGAAGTTGCATAGGCTTTTTCGACGGCTGCCTCTCCGCCTTCGGGCATTTGCGGAATCTGGAGCACCAGTTCCGGACCGTTGCCCGCAAAAGCGAGCTTGAGACTTTCGTTGACCTCGACCGCCGTCAGGTCCTTCATTGCAGCGTCGAACAATGAGAGGTCGTCCGCAGGCGACGTAAACACCACGTCGGCACCGACGCTCCAGGCCAAAGCACCAGCTATGTCGGGGCTCGTGCGCGTCGTGGCACCTCCAGCAGCGGCCTGCAGCATCGACCGATACTCGGCAAGCTCCCGGTCGATTTCGCTTTGCGCGACGCCGAATTCGGCAATCCGGCGCTGCTCCTGATCGATGGCGGCAAGCGCAGCCTGCCACCTGTCCGGATCGGTATCGGCGGCAATGATCGTGGCACGAGCGGATTTCAACAGATTCTGCGAGCCTGCCTGCGCGCTGACGAAGGGGGCGTTGGGCTGTTGTGCCAAAACCGAGATGCGCCTGTTGAGAACGGCAAGACCAATACCCTCGACCAGCTGTTGACGGCGCTTGGCAACCGTATCTTGCGAAGCGTCGTATGGCCGGGTCCAGGCCATCTGTACGCGCGTCGCGCCACCCGGCACGATGACGGTTCCGACGCGTTCGCCACGCTTCTCAAGGCTGCCCAGATCGATCGCCGCCGGAGCCGGCGTATTGGATGTCCAGTTGCCGAAGCGGTTGCGGATATCGGCTTCAATGGCGGCGGCGTCGATATCGCCGACCACAACCAACGTCGCGCGCTCCGGCCGGTAGTTGGTGCGATAGTAATCGCGCACCAGATCGACGGGCGCATTGCTGATAATATCGGTCTTACCGATCGGCGGACGCTGCGTCACCCGCTGGCCGGACAGCACCTGATTGAGGAAGCCGATACTGCCCCGATATTGCGGCGTATCGCGCAGTTTTTCTTCGGAAAGAATGACCCCACGCTCACGGTCGAACGCACCGGCGTCGAGCGTCAGCTCGCTCGCCGTCTCGCGCATCAGCATCAAGCCGGTGGAAACCCGCTCGGGATCAGCCTCGGGCAGATCGAGCGAGTAGGTCGTCTCGCCATAGCTCGTGGAAGCATTGGTATCGGCACCGAACGCCAGACCGAGACGCTGGAGGATGCGGATCATCTCGCCTTCGGGAACGTGGGTCGACCCCTTGAATGCCATGTGCTCGAGGAAGTGCGCCAGCCCCTGCTGATTGTCGTTTTCCTGCAGCGAGCCGCTGCCGATGCGGAACCGGATCGCCACCTGCCCTGCCGGCGTCGCATTGTGCATGATCGCAAAACGCATGCCGTTCGGCAGCGTGCCGAAGCGAATACCCTGTTCCACCGGCAGATCGCTGGCGGCCTGTGGCCAGCCGGCGACGGGGGTTTCGGCGCGCGCCGGCACCACACCAACCACAAGGCCTGTGAATGCGGCGACAATGGAGAGTTGCAGAGATACGAAAAGTGCTGGGATTTGACGTGACATGCCGACTTCGATGAATGGGAGAGCTTCGATGATGCGATGCACAAAGGCCGTACATCGCATCATCGGGCTTGCATTGCAACCCAGCACCCGGCTCGGCTGGGATGCCGGTTCTTACATGTGGATCGGCTTGAAGAAGGTCGCGAGCGCGGCTTCCTTCACGGCTTCCGACATGGTCGGGTGCGCGTGGCAGGTGCGGCCGAGATCTTCCGACGAACCGCCGAATTCCATCAGAACGGCAATCTCGTGGATCATTTCGCCAGCGCCAAAGCCGACGATATGGCCGCCAAGAACACGATCGGTTTCCTTGTCGGCCAGGATCTTGACGAAGCCGTCCGTCGCCAGCATGGCGCGGGCGCGGCCGTTGGCCGAGAACGGGAACTTGCCGACCTTGTAGGCGACGCCTGCAGCCTTCAGTTCTTCCTCGGTCTTGCCGACGGAAGCGACTTCCGGCTGCGTGTAGACCACGCTCGGGATGACGTCGTAGTTCACGTGACCAGCCTGACCGGCGAGAATTTCGGCAAGGGCAACGCCCTCGTCTTCTGCCTTGTGCGCCAGCATCGGTCCCTTCACCACGTCGCCGATGGCGTAGATGCCCGCGACATTGGTCTTGAAGTGGCCGTCGATTTCGACGCGGCCGCGATTGTCGAGAGCAACGCCGGCTTCCTCGAGGCCGAGGCCTGCCGTGTAGGGCTTGCGGCCGGTCGCAACCAGCACGACGTCGGCATCGAGCACGACCTTGTCACCACCCTTGACGGGTTCGAAGGTAACCTTCGCACCATTGCCGGACTTCTCGACGCCGACAACCTTGGCACCGAGGTGGAATTCAATGCCCTGCTTGGCCAGCATGCGCTGGAACTGCTTGGAGACTTCACCGTCCATGCCGCCGAGGATGTTGTCGAGATATTCGACGACGGTGACCTTGGCGCCAAGGCGCGACCAGACCGAGCCGAGCTCGAGGCCGATGACGCCACCGCCGACCACGATCATCTTGCCCGGCACCTTGTCGAGCGCGATACCGCCGGTCGAAGAGATGATGACCTTCTCGTCGATTTCGAGCGGAACGCCCGGAATGCCGGCAACGTCGGAGCCAGTGGCGATGACGATGTTCTTGCCTTCGATCTCAGTCACCTTGCCGTCTTCAGCGGTGACGGAGACCTTGCCGGCGGCAACGATCTTGCCGGTGCCCTGGAAGGCATCGATCTTGTTCTTCTTGAACAGGAAGGCGACGCCGTCGACATTCGACTTCACGGTCGCGTCCTTGTGGGCCAGCATCTTGCCGAGGTTCAGCTTCGGTGCGGCCACTTCGACGCCCAACGCATCCATGCCATGGCCGGCATGATGGAACACTTCGGAAGCATGCAGCAGCGCCTTGGACGGAATGCAGCCGACATTGAGGCAGGTGCCGCCATAGGTCGCGCGCTTTTCGACGACCGCGACCTTCAGGCCGAGCTGCGCTGCCTTGACTGCGCAAACATAGCCACCGGGGCCTGTTCCGATAATGATCACATCGTAGGACATGTTTGATTTCCTTGTTTTATATATTCGTTAGTCGGTCGCCCGTGCCAAGGCGAGGCGGATGCCGAAGCCGACGAGCGCCGCTCCGGTGATGCGGTTGAACCATTTGCCCGACGCGATGAAACGATCGCGCACCGGCTTGACGGTAAAGAAGGTGGAAACGCCGGCAAACCAAGCGACAAGCGCCGTTGCCATGCCGATGCCGTAGCTGAACTGGATGAGCGCCGGCGTGTCGTGATGAACGAGCGTCGAAAAAAGCGACAGGAAGAACAGCACTGGCTTGGGATTGAGGGCATTGGTGACGAAGCCCGTTGCCAGGCAGCGCCAGACCGAAACCGGTTTGCGGTCTTCCTCGGTGATCTCGACATCCTTCACCTTGAAGCCGGGTTCGCGGAAAGACTTAATGCCGAGATAGACGAGATAGAGAACACCGGCCCACTTCACCACGCTGAACAGCATGAGCGACTGCGACACGATCAGGCCGAGGCCGAGAATGGTGTAGCTGATGTGAAAGAGCAGCGAGAAGCCCATTCCGAGTCCGGTCATCATGGCGGCGCGGCGGCCATGCACGATGCTCTGGCGCAGGATCACGGCGAAGTCGGCGCCGGGAACGACGATGAAGATCGAGAACACCGCCATCAGGCCGAGGAATTCGAGAATATACTGCATGTCGTCAATCCCTTCCGATCAGCGTCCGCCGCTCACATCCAGCAATGCACCCGTTATATAGGATGCATGGGGGCTCAGCAGATAGAGGACGGCGTCGGCCACCTCGTCGGGTGTTCCCGCGCGCTTCATCGGCAGCTGCGGCGCGATATCCCGAGCCCGGTCCGGCAGGCCGGCAGCTGCATGGATATCCGTATCGATGATGCCGGGCCGCACGGCATTGACGCGGATGCCCTCGGCCGCGACTTCACGCGCGAGGCCGACCGTGAACGTATCGATCGCGCCCTTGGACGCGGCATAGTCGACATATTGCGCGGCGCCGCCGAGCGTGGCTGCGATGGACGAAAGATTGACGATCACGCCGCCTTTGCCGCCATGACGCGTCGACATGCGGCGCACGGCTTCCGCCGCGGCCAGCATCGTGCCGCTGATATTGATGCGGAACATGCGGTCGAGCCGCTCGGGCGTCATCTCGTCCAGACGCTGGATGACATCGACGACACCGGCATTGTTGACGAGACCGTCGATCCGACCGAAATGGGCATCGACCTTGGCGAAGATGGACTTGATATCATCAGGCTTGCCGACATCACCTGCGACAGCGATGGCCTCGCCGCCGGCATCGAGGATCGTCCCGACCACAGCCTCAGCCGCCTCCCTGTTGGAAGTGTAGTTGACCGCCACGGCCCAGCCATGTTGAGCGGCGGCCAGGCAAATCGCGGCGCCGATGCCGCGGCTACCGCCGGTTACGAGAAGAACAGGCGCATCATCGTCGGTCATTGATAGCATCCTTTCAAGCTGAGGACGTCCCAGGGCGCCACGGTCGCCTTGCCTTCGCCCCAGAGGGAAGACTTCTGAATAGAGGGACCAAGCGCCGGCAGGAAGAGCCTGTCGGCCGCACTTTCCCCTTCCGCCGGCAATGCGCGGATATGCCCCTTGAGGTCAGAGGCGTAAACCATGCCTTGCCAAACCGTACAGGCTCGGAGATCGGCTCCGGTCACATCGCCCTCCGGGCATTCGAACATGATCCGGCCATCAGCGCGCAACTGGTCGTCCGTGCGCATGACGACGCCCTCGGCCACCACGGCCGTGTTGCGCACTGCAAGCTTGAACCTGTTGCTGACGGACGATTCCGATCGCATGGGTTCGAAGCGCAGTTCGTAGGCGTCGTCCATATCGACATAGACAGCCTTTTCCTGCGCGCACTCAATCGCGAAGGCAGGCAACGGATTGGCCGCGAAAACCAGCATCGCCCCGCACAAGGGAGTCCGCTTCACGATCGTTGACATCGCCGACATGGTTAGTTTCCTCCCGGCTCACGCCGGCCATCGGCATTTTCAATCACACCAAAATCTGTGAACAGAACCAGCGGCCGGCCGCTCCCATCGAGTCCCCAGAAAACCGGATAGAAACCGTCGCCCCAGCCGCTCGAGAAAACGGCGACATTGCCGCGCTTGCCCGATATCGGCCGGTGCAAGGCGTAATCATCATTATTTGCCTGCAATTCGGTTGCCAGGACGTCATCATAGTAATTGATATCCGACGACGACTTTTCCGCCTGGACCTGCTTCTCGCGCTCCTGGATCAGCGCATATGTGTCGGCATCCATGTAGCAGCCGAGACCGGCATCGACCGGATAGCCGAAGAACTCGTCACCCTTCAGGGAATTGATATCCTGACCCGGTATCATAGCCAGTTCCCAGCGCACCGGCTTGCCTTCGGCAAAGCGCATACTCGCTGCCGCGATACGGCCGGAAGCTTGATACAAGGTGACGGGATAATCGCCGGGGGGAACCGTCCGGACAAACGCCGGGTGATCCGGCCCGACAAGCGGATCGCTGGCGACGATGCGCCCGGAGGTCAGTTCCACCTTGCCGATGCGAATGACATTGACCGAGCGGGCAGAGAGATCGGCGTCGCCGAGCGACGCCAGATCGAGATTGCTGCTGAGCTTGGAAATGTCGAGCTCGCCCGCATCGGCGGACGATGGCATCCATGTAGCGACAGCGCACAACAATCCGCGCAGCGTCCGCATGGGCCATGTCGACATGATCCAATGCCTCCTTAGAGATCGAGAACGAGACGTTCGGGATCTTCCAGGCTTTCCTTGACGCGCACGAGGAAGGTAACTGCTTCCTTGCCGTCGACCATCCGGTGGTCGTAGGAGAGTGCCAGATACATCATCGGACGGATGACGACCTGACCGCCGATGGCGACCGGACGCTCCTGGATCTTGTGCATGCCGAGAATACCGGACTGCGGCGCGTTCAGGATCGGCGAGGACATCAGCGAGCCGTAAACACCGCCATTGGTGATGGTGAAGGTGCCGCCCTGCATGTCAGCCATCGACAGCGTACCGTCGCGGGCAGCCTTTGCCAGACGGCCAAGTTCCTTCTCGACCTCGGCGATCGACATCTGGTCGGCGTCGCGGATAACCGGAACGACGAGACCCTTGTCGGTGCCAACAGCCATGCCGATGTGGCAGTAGTTCTTGTAGACGATATCGGTGCCGTCGATCTCGGCGTTGACAGCCGGCAGTTCCTTCAGCGCGTGGGTAACGGCTTTGGTAAAGAAGCCCATGAAGCCGAGCTTCACGCCATGCTTCTTCTCGAAGATGTCCTTGTACTTGTTGCGCAGATCCATAACGGCCTTCATGTCCACCTCATTGTAGGTGGTGAGCATGGCGGCAGTGTTCTGCGCATCCTTGAGGCGACGGGCGATCGTCTGGCGCAGGCGGGTCATCTTGACGCGTTCTTCGCGGTTGACGTCCTCGACAGCGGTCGGCGCGCGGGCGGCGACAGGAGCAGCCGGGGCTGCGGCCGGCGCCGAAGCAGCCTTGGCAACGGCTGCGATGGCGTCGCCCTTGAGCACCTGGCCGCGCTTGCCGCTACCATCGACCTGATCGGCGGAGAGATTGTTTTCAGCAAGCAGCTTTGCAGCGGCCGGGGCCGGCGGCATGGAAGACGCCGGAGCGGCAACGGCAGGAGCTGCGACCGGAGCAGCAGCGGCCGGGGCCGGTGCGGCGGCCTGTGCCGGAGCAGCGGCAGCGCCACCGGCAGAAATCTGACCGAGCAATGCACCGAGACCTACGGTTTCACCAGCCTGGACAACGATTTCGGACAGGGTGCCTGCTGCCGGTGCGGGAACTTCGATCGTTACCTTGTCGGTTTCAAGCTCGAGAAGCGGCTCATCGGCCTTGATGGCATCGCCGACCTTCTTGAACCAGGTGCCGACGGTCGCCTCGCTGACGGACTCGCCGAGGGTAGGAACGCGGATTTCAGTGGCCATTGTTCAGATCCTGATTTTCGTCATTATGAGTTAGATGGAATTCCGGCGACAGATGGTCGGGGGACTGAGAACGCCACGCGCGGCAATAGCCCAACCGGAAAAAACCGATCGGGCCTCTGCCTTGTCATGGCGGTAGGCGGCACATTGCTGCATGGCGGCCATCTTTTCCCCCGTCGCATCATGCGGAAGGCTGGAGCGCGACGAGGCGATTTTCAGACGAAAACGCGTCATCGCGCAACCCCTCAACCGCCGAGCGCGTCCTCGAGGAACGCCGCAAGCTGCGACAGATGCTTGGACATCAAGCCCGTCGCCGGAGAGGCGGCGGCCGGACGGCCGGTGTAGCGAACACGCTGGTACTTGGCATCGATATGGGCGAGCACCCATTCCAGATAAGGATCGATGAACGACCATGCGCCCATGTTCTTCGGCTCTTCCTGGCACCAGACCATCTCCGCGTTGCGGAAGCGGCTGAGCTCGTTGATGAGAGCCTTGGCCGGGAACGGGTAGAGCTGTTCGATGCGCAGCAGGTAGATATCGTCGATGCCGCGCTTCTCGCGCTCTTCCAGGAGATCGTAGTAGACCTTGCCCGAGCAGATGACGACGCGACGAATCTTGTTGTCCTTCTGCAGCTTGATCGGGCCATCCTTGATCACTTCCGCATCGTCCCAGAGCAGGCGATGGAACGAGGTTTCCCCCGCCATCTCCGCAAGGCTCGATACGGCGCGCTTGTGGCGCAGCAGCGACTTCGGCGTCATCAGGATCAGCGGCTTGCGGAAGTCACGCTTCAGCTGACGGCGCAGGATGTGGAAGTAGTTCGCCGGCGTCGTGACGTTGGCGACCTGCATGTTGTCTTCGGCGCAAAGCTGGAGATAGCGTTCCAGACGAGCGGAAGAGTGCTCCGGACCCTGGCCTTCATAGCCATGCGGCAGCAGGCAGACGAGACCGGACATGCGCAGCCACTTGCGTTCGCCCGACGAGATGAACTGGTCGAACACGACCTGCGCACCGTTGGCGAAGTCGCCGAACTGAGCTTCCCACAGGGTCAGCGCATTCGGGCGGGCCAGCGAATAGCCGTACTCGAAACCGAGAACTGCTTCTTCCGAAAGCATCGAGTTGATGACTTCGTAGCGTGCCTGGGTCGGCGAGAGATTGGCGAGCGGGATGTAACGCTCTTCGGTTTCCTGATCGTAGAGAACCGAATGGCGCTGCGAGAAAGTGCCGCGTTCGCAATCCTGACCGGACAGACGGATCTTGTGGCCTTCGATGACGAGCGCGCCGAAAGCGAGCGCCTCCGCCATGGCCCAATCGATGCCTTCGCCCGTCTGCACCATGTTGGCGCGGTTTTCCATAAAGCGCTGGATGGTGCGGTGCGCATGGAAGCCGGCCGGAATTTCCGACAGCTTGCGCCCGATTTCCTTCAGCGTCTTCATCGGCACGCCGGTCTTGCCGCGGCGCTGCTCGTCGGCATTGTCTGCCGTGTGCAGACCCGACCACTCGCCATCAAGCCAGTCGGCCTTGTTCGGCTTGTAGGACTGGCCGGCCTCGAACTCCTGCTCGAGATGCGCGCGCCAGTCGGCCTTCATCTTTTCGACTTCGCCTTCGGTCAGCACGCCTTCGCTGATCAGCCGCTGCGAGTAGATCTGCAGGACCGTCTTGTGGGCGCGGATGACCTTGTACATGTTCGGCTGCGTGAAGGACGGTTCATCGCCTTCATTGTGGCCATAGCGGCGGTAGCAGAACAGGTCCATCACGACCGGCTTGTGGAACTTCATGCGGAATTCGGTCGCGATCTTCGCGGCATAGACGACCGCTTCCGGATCGTCGCCGTTGACGTGGAAGATCGGCGCTTCGATCATCTTGGCGACGTCGGACGGATAGGGCGACGAACGCGAGAAAGCCGGATTGGTGGTGAAACCGATCTGGTTGTTGATGATGACATGCATGGTACCGGCAACGCGGTGACCGCGCAGACCGGAGAGGCCGAGGATTTCGGCAACCACGCCCTGGCCGGCAAAAGCGGCATCGCCGTGGATAAGCAGCGGTACGACCTTGGCGCGTTCAGACAGCGGAATGATGTCGCCATCCCATTGGGTGGCGCCCATGTCCTGCTTGGCGCGGGCCTTGCCCATGACGACCGGATTGACGATTTCCAGGTGCGACGGGTTTGCTGTCAGCGAAACGTGCACTTTGGCGCCATCGAAATCGCGGTCGGAGGAAGCACCGAGATGGTACTTGACGTCGCCGGAACCTTCGACTTCGTCAGGCGCATAGGAGCCGCCCTTGAACTCGTGGAAGATAGCGCGATGCGGCTTGCCCATGACCTGGGAAAGCACGTTCAGACGGCCGCGGTGAGCCATGCCGAACACCGCTTCCCGAAGACCGAGCTGGCTGCCGCTCTTCAGGATCTGTTCGAGCGCCGGGATCAGCGATTCGCCGCCGTCGAGGCCGAAGCGCTTGGTGCCCTTGAACTTGACGTCGAGGAACTGCTCGTAGCCTTCGGCTTCGATGACCTTCTGGAGGATGGCCTTCTTGCGCTCGGGGTTGAAAGCGATGCCCTTGTCCGGACCTTCGATGCGCTCCTGAATCCATGCCTTTTCCTCCGGGTTGGAGATGTGCATGAATTCGACGCCGAGGGTCGAGCAATAGGTACGCTCGAGGATCTCGATCATCTCGCGAACGGTCGCGAATTCGAGGCCGAGCACGTTGTCGATGAAGATCTTGCGATCGAGGTCCGCCTCAGTGAAGCCGTAGGCTTCCGGCGACAGTTCCTTGTAGTCTTCGACCGGCGCCGCGATGCCGAGCGGGTCGAGCTTGGCATGCAGATGGCCGCGCATGCGATAGGCGCGGATCATCATGATGGCGCGAACGCTATCGCGCGTCGCCCGCAGGACGTCGGTCGTGTCAGCCGGTGCGCCGGCGACTTCGGCCTTCGCCTTCAGCTTGGTTTCGATGACTTTTTCAACGATTCCCCAATCGCCGTCGAGCGCGGAAACCAGATCGCCCTTGGCGGGGATCGGCCAGTTCTTGCGCTGCCAGGAAGCGCCCTTGGCCGCTCTCTTCACGTCGTCGGGATTGTCCTCCAGCGCCTTGAAGAAAGACCGCCATTCGTCGGCGACCGACGACGGGTCGTCCTCATAGCGCGCATAAAGCTGCTCGATATAAGCAGCGTTGGCGCCATCCAGGAACGAGGTGATCTGAAATTGCTCGTTGGCTTCTTGCCTTGCCATGGTGATCTGCGGACAGCCTCGTCCGCCTCCCGACTTGTTGCTTTGCCGGCTTGTGGTCATCCGGCGACCTTATTTCGTTCGACCGTTGCGGCCGTAGTCTGCACTTGCGAATTCGAAAACCGGATGGAGCTGGCGGCTGCCGCCTACCCCATCCGGGTCTTGCTATAGGTGGGCTCAGCCCTTCAGGACTTCCACCAGCGTCTTGCCGAGACGCGCCGGCGAGGGCGACACGCGAATGCCTGCCGCTTCCATTGCCGCGATCTTGTCTTCCGCGCCGCCCTTGCCGCCGGAAATCACGGCGCCAGCATGGCCCATGGTGCGGCCGGGAGGTGCCGTGCGGCCGGCGATGAAGCCGACCATCGGCTTCTTGCGGCCCTTCTTGGCTTCGTCCTTCAGGAACTGAGCGGCTTCTTCCTCGGCCGAACCGCCGATTTCGCCGATCATGATGATCGACTTGGTTTCGTCGTCGGCGAGGAACATCTCGAGGATGTCGATGAATTCCGTGCCCTTGACCGGGTCGCCGCCGATGCCGACGGCCGTCGTCTGGCCGAGACCTTCATTGGTGGTCTGGAACACGGCTTCGTAGGTCAACGTGCCGGAACGCGAGAGAACGCCGACGGAACCCTTCTTGAAGATAGAGCCCGGCATGATGCCGATCTTGCACTCGTCCGGGGTGAGGACGCCCGGGCAATTCGGTCCGATCAGGCGCGACTTCGACTTGATCAGGCGATCCTTGACCTTGACCATGTCGGCAACCGGAATGCCTTCCGTGATGCAGACGATGAGCGGGATCTCGGCGTCGATCGCTTCGAGGATCGCAGCTGCGGCGCCTGCCGGCGGGACGTAGATGACCGAAGCATTGGCGCCGGTGGCATCCTTGCCTTCGGCGACGGACTTGAAGATCGGCAGCTTTTCGCCCTTGGAGCCGGTCCAGGTTTCGCCACCCTTGGAGGGGTGGATACCGCCGACCATCTTCGTGCCGTGATAGGCAAGCGCCTGTTCAGTGTGGAAGGTGCCGGTCTTGCCGGTCAGGCCCTGAACCAGAACCTTGGTGTCTTTGTTGATGAGAATAGACATGCGAGGCCTTTGTTACGAGAGGTTGGAAGACGCAGAGGCAACGCGACGATAGACGCCGCTGACGACCTCCTGCCATGTATCGCTGCCGACGGGCGCAAAAGTGACGCCCATACGGTAGCAGTCATTATTTTCGAACTGAAAGAGAGTGCGCTGCGCACCGCGCGGCGAGGCTTTGGTCAGGACAAGCTTGTCGTCAATCCATTCGCCGGAGGCCGGCGCGGCGGGCGCAAAGCCAACGGTGTCGAACTGATAAAGCTTGTAGGCCTGTTCCGCAGCGTCGAAACCAAGAATGTTCCGGGCTTCGAACGATGTGGCGCCGTCCCGCTTCTGGACGTAGCGCTGTTCGACGAAAAATCCGCCGAACAGACACTCCGCGGTAAGCCGCGCGACTGCCGTGCCTTCCTTCGTCCAGGCCGAAGCCGCAACATGCTCTTCCCCTTCCCAGGTGCCGGCAAAGGCACTGAGGCGAAGATGAGCAGCCGTTGGAGCGAAGGAGGCAGCCATTCCCGTTAGCCCTTGACTGCCTTGACGATCTTCTGGGCGGCATCGTCCAGGTCATCGGCGGAGATGACGTTGAGACCGGATTCGTTGATGATCTTCTTCCCGAGTTCGACGTTGGTGCCTTCGAGGCGAACGACGAGCGGAACCTTCAGACCGACTTCCTTAACGGCTGCAAGCACGCCTTCGGCAATGACGTCGCACTTCATGATGCCGCCGAAGATGTTGACCAGAATGCCCTGGACAGCCGGATCGGCAGTGATGATCTTGAAGGCGGCCGTAACCTTTTCCTTGGTGGCGCCACCGCCGACATCGAGGAAGTTCGCCGGCTCAGCGCCGTAGAGCTTGATGATGTCCATGGTTGCCATGGCGAGACCAGCGCCGTTGACCATGCAGCCGATGTTGCCGTCGAGGGCGACATAGGCCAGATCGTATTCATGCGCCTGGATTTCCTTTTCATCTTCCTCCGACGTGTCGCGGAGCGCGCGGACGTCTTCATGACGGAAGAGAGCGTTGCCGTCGAAGGAAACCTTGGCGTCGAGAACGCGCAGGCGGCCGTTGGTCATGACGATCAGCGGGTTCACTTCGAGCAGGGCCATGTCCTTTTCGACAAAGGCCTTGTAGAGGATCGGGAAGAGCTTGGCGGCGTCTTCGCGAGCAGCTCCTTCGAGCTTCAGCGCGTCGGAAAGAGCAGCCGTGTTGGCAGCCGTAACGCCCGTCGACGGATCGATGGCGACGGTGATGATCTTTTCCGGCGTGTCGTGCGCGACGGTCTCGATGTCCATGCCGCCTTCTGTCGAAACGACGAAAGCAACCTGACCGACGGAGCGATCAACCAGGATCGAAAGGTACAGTTCGCGGTCGATGTCGGCGCCGTCTTCGATGTAGAGACGGTTGACCTGCTTGCCGGCCGGGCCGGTCTGCTTGGTCACCAGCGTGTTGCCGAGCATATCCTTGGCGTTGGCGACGACGTCGTCAACGGACTTGGCAAGGCGAACGCCGCCCTTGGCGTCCGGGCCGAGTTCCTTGAACTTGCCCTTGCCGCGGCCACCGGCGTGGATCTGGCTCTTGACGACGTAAAGCGGGCCGGGAAGCTGCTTGGCAGCAGCGGCGGCTTCGTCGGCGGAGAAGATGGCAACGCCGTCCGCTACGGGTGCGCCATAGCTCTTCAGCAGAGCCTTGGCCTGATATTCATGAATGTTCATGGACTTATCCCTGTTATAACGCGGAAATTACTTCAGCGACGGCGCGATCGTGGCGCAAGCGTCGCAGAGGCCGGCAACGGCAGCGACCGACTTGTCGAAGGCTTCCTTCTCGGCCTTGTTCAGGTCGATCTCGATGATGCGCTCGATACCGCCGGCACCGATGACCGTGGGAACGCCGACATACATGTCCTTGACGCCGTACTGGCCGTCGAGGTGAGCGGCGCAAGGCAGAACGCGCTTCTTGTCCTTGAGGTAGGATTCGGCCATCGCGATGGCGGAAGCGGCCGGTGCGTAGTAGGCCGAGCCGGTCTTCAGCAGACCGACGATCTCGGCGCCGCCGTCACGGGTGCGCTGGATGATTTCTTCGAGACGCTCGGCGGTCAGCCAGCCCATGGTGACGAGATCCGTCAGCGGAATACCGGCAACCGTGGAGTAGCGAGCGAGCGGCACCATCGAATCGCCGTGACCGCCCAGAACGAACGCGGTGACGTCTTCGACGGAAACGTTGAATTCTTTGGCGAGGAACAGGCGGAAGCGCGAGCTATCGAGCACGCCGGCCATACCAACGACCTTGTTGGCCGGGAGGCCCGAGAACTTCTGCAGCGCCCAGACCATGGCGTCGAGCGGGTTGGTGATGCAGATCACGAAAGCATTCGGGGCATACTTCTTGATGCCGGCGCCGACCTGCTCCATGACCTTCAGGTTGATACCGAGAAGATCGTCGCGGCTCATGCCCGGCTTGCGGGGAACGCCGGCGGTGACGATGCAGACGTCAGCGCCTTCAATCGCGGAATAGTCGCTGGCGCCGGTGAGATTGGCGTCAAAGCCTTCGACCGGAGAAGACTGGGCGATGTCGAGACCCTTGCCCTGAGGGATGCCGTCCGCGATGTCGAACAGGACGATGTCGCCCAGTTCCTTCAAGCCGGCGAGATGCGCCAGCGTGCCACCAATCATGCCAGAACCAATAAGTGCGATCTTGTTGCGCGCCATTTCGGTGTATCCTTTGCGATCAAAATCCGTGGCGGGACGCCGAGCAAGGCATCCACAATAGCCGTCAATCGCATAGCCCCAAAGGCAGAAATTGGCAATTGATTATTTTGAGAGCAGCAATTTCAATCGGTTAGATCGAAAAATTCTTACGTAAACGTAAGGTGTCATGTCGCTGAATTGTCATTCAGCGGCCCGTCTCGCCGGAGTCTGGGCGAGATATTCCGCACTGCGCATCTCGAAAAGACGCGAGGTCGTGCGATCGAATTCAAAGCCCTCGGTCCCCCGCCGCTCCATCAGAAGGTCCTCCGGCATCGCCTCTGCGGAGACGTAGAGACGGATGTTGTGGTCGTAGAGCGTATCAATGAGAATGATGAAACGCTTCGTTTGGTTCCGTTTGTCCGGTCCAAGTTTCGGGACACGATCGAGGAAGATCGTATCGAAACGTTCGGCGATGGCGAGGAAATCGGCAGGACCGAGTGGCGCATCGCAAAGATCGGCAAACGAAAATCGCGCCATGCGATCCACCGCAAGCGGCACGCGGATGGAGCGCCCCTTCATCGGAATCTCAGTCGGCTGCGCCTTGCGCCCATGCAGCGCCTGCATCCAGGAGGCGTCCATGGCCATCTCGGCGCGCTGGTCGAGCGGCGTGAGGTAGACCGGCTGGCTGTTCAGCTTCTCCATGCGGTAATCGGTCGGGGAATCCAGCGTCACGACGTCGACATGCTTCTTCAGCAGATCGATGAAAGGCAGGAAGAGACCGCGATTGAGCCCGTCACGATAGAGATTGTCCGGCTCGACATTCGACGTGGCGATCAAAACGCAGCCGAGCGAGAACAACTCTGAAAACAGCCGCGAGAGGATCATCGCATCGGCAATGTCGGTAACGGTGAACTCGTCGAAGCACAGCAGTTCGGCTTCGGCATAGAGATCGGCGGCGACAGGCGGAATGGGATCCGCCTGCTTGGTCTCGCCGTTCTTGAACTTCAGCCGCTGCGCCGCGATGCGGTTGTGCACATCGGTCATGAATTCGAAGAAGTGCGCCCGGCGCTTCTTCTGGCAGGGTGCCATCGAGAAGAACATGTCCATCAACATGGTCTTGCCGCGTCCGACGCTGCCGTGAATATAGAGACCCTTGATGGCGTCGACCGACTTCTTGCGCGCGGCAAACATCCAGCCGAGCGCGCTGGACTTCGCAGCAGGCCGCTTCCGCTTGAGATCCGCAAGCACGCGATCCAGCATTTTCGCCACATCCATCTGCGCCGAATCCACCTGAAGGGATCCGGACACCGTCAACGCCTTCAGCTGTTCGCAGACGCTGAGCGAGTAATCTGGCATGGGCTGCATGGGGAAGTATCCGCCTGTGCAAATGGGGCGCACCCAGAGGGTGCCACCCCGTCAACTAAAGCAATCCCAGGAAAAGTGCGCAGCGGTTTTCCATCCGGAATTGCGTGGAACGACATTCTAGATCCGTCAAGCGATTCCATGAAGCGCTTGACGGTCCTGGGAGCTTATCGGCTGAGGCTGAGCGGTTGGCCGGACGCCGTCGAGCCGTCGAAGCGCGAATCGGCCGTCTTGTAGAGCGTGCCGACCGTCGAGCCGTCGCGGTTCTTCAGGAGCACCTGCTTGCCCGAGACTTCCCACGATCCCATCGAGGTAAGCTCGCCCGAGCAGCCGCGCGTGCCGCCGCGCGAGCCGCTGCCGAGGTTCGTGAGCGTCAGGAACATGTCGCAGCTCGATCCGCCGTTGCTGACCTTCCAGCTGCCGACCATCGATTCCTTCGTGACATCCATGGCGGAAGCGGCCATCGCCTGCTGCTGCTGTGGGTTGCCCGCATTCGGCGCACCTGTCGGAGCTGCCGGGAATTGCGAGCCGTTCGCACCACCTGCAGGCGGAAGCTGGCTGGATTGTACGGGATTGACAGGCTGAGCCTGCAGTGGGGCCGGAGATGAATAGGTGTCGTTGTTGTATGCCGTGCGCTGGCAACCGGCAAGCGACAGGCCTATCGCCGCAGCCGTCACTGCATATTTGAACTGCATCATCACACTCCTAGTTATTTGTCCACCGCTGACATTCGCAAAGTGATGCCCAATGACGTGCGAATTATCGTATTTCACTTTGGTTAATCAAGTCGATACCGCGATAAATTGCCGAGAGGCCATAGCTGGACAAGAATCGGGTAGTTTCAAGGCTTGATCCGGCAAACCGCATGCAAACGAAACCGAAAGGCGAGTTTCAACATGTTGTGATCGCTCCAGCCGAGGTCGCTGGTCCGCTTCAGAGCCTCACGGAAGGATCCGATGCGACGCAGAAATGCCAAACGGCGGGTTAAACCCGCCGCTCGACCATCATTTTCTTGATTTCGGCAATTGCCTTGGCCGGATTGAGACCCTTCGGGCAGGTCTGCGCGCAGTTCATGATCGTGTGGCAGCGATAAAGGCGGAAAGGATCCTCAAGGTTGTCGAGACGCTCGCCCTTGGCTTCGTCTCTGGAGTCGATCAGCCAGCGATAGGCCTGCAGCAGCACGGCTGGACCGAGATAGCGGTCGCCGTTCCACCAATAGCTCGGACAGGACGTCGAGCAGCAGGCGCACAGGATGCACTCATAGAGGCCGTCGAGCTTCAGGCGGTCTTCATGGCTCTGCTTCCATTCCTTGGCCGGCGGCGGGGAAACCGTCTTCAACCAAGGCTCGATCGAGCGATGCTGCGCATAGAAGTTCGTCAGATCAGGCACGAGGTCCTTGACGACGGGCATATGCGGCAGCGGATAGACCTTCACCGTGCCCTTGATCTCGTCCAGACCCTTGGTGCAGGCGAGCGTATTGGTGCCGTCGATGTTCATCGCGCAGGAGCCGCAAATGCCTTCGCGACAGGAGCGGCGCAGCGTCAGTGTCGGGTCGATCTTGTTCTTGATGTAGAGCAGACCGTCGAGCACCATCGGGCCGCAATCGTCGATATCGATGTAATAAGTATCGATGCTCGGATTCTGGCCGTCATCCGGGCTCCAGCGATAGACGCGGAATTCGCGCGTGTTCTTGGCGCCGACCGGCTTCGGCCAGACCTTGCCTTCGCGCATCTGAGAGTTCTTGGGGAGAGCGAGTTCAACCATGGTCAGTTCCTCTCAGATCAGTACACGCGTGCCTTCGGCTCGATCTTGTGCGGATCGATGCCTTCGGCGATCAGGTCGGTGTGAACGGGACGATAGTCGAGCTTCACGTCGCCGGCGTCGTTGACCCAGGCGAGCGTATGCTTGCGCCAGTTGTCGTCGTCGCGACCGGCAAACTTGCCCTCGGTGTAGTCCTCGCGAGCATGCGAACCACGGCTTTCTTTGCGGGCCTCGGCGCCGTAGATCGTCGTGATGGCGTTGGCCATCAGATTGTGAAGCTCCAGCGTCTCGACGAGATCCGAGTTCCAAATCAGCGACCGGTCGGTAACCTTGATGTCGGCCATTTCCTTCCAGATCTCCGAAAGGCGGCGGCAGCCGGATTCCAGCGATTCCTGCGTGCGGAACACGGCGGCATCTTCCTGCATGGCGCGCTGCATCTTTTCACGCAGCGCTGCCGTCGGCGTCGAGCCGCTGGCATGACGCAGGCGATCGAAGCGATCCATGATCTTGTCGCAAGCGGCAACGTTGACCGGCGGAACCGGGCCTTCGCGGTCGATGACCTGGCCGGCGCGGATGGCGGCGGCACGGCCGAAGACCACAAGGTCGATCAGCGAGTTGGAGCCGAGGCGGTTGGCGCCGTGCACCGAAGCGCAACCGGCTTCGCCGACGGCCATCAGGCCCGGCAGCACGCGTTCGGGATTGTTGCTGTCCGCGTTCAGCACTTCGCCCCAATAGTTCGTGGGAATGCCGCCCATGTTGTAGTGAACGGTCGGCAGGACCGGGATCGGGTCGCGGGTCACGTCGACACCGGCGAAGATACGGGCGCTCTCGGAGATGCCCGGCAGGCGCTCGTGCAACACGGCCGGATCGAGATGGTCGAGATGCAGGAAGATGTGGTCCTTGTTCTTGCCGACGCCGCGACCCTCGCGGATCTCCAGCGTCATGCAGCGCGAAACCACGTCGCGCGATGCGAGGTCCTTCGCCGAAGGAGCATAGCGCTCCATGAAGCGCTCGCCCTCGGAATTGACGAGATAGCCGCCCTCGCCGCGTGCGCCTTCGGTGATCAGGCAGCCCGAGCCGTAGATGCCGGTCGGGTGGAACTGAACGAATTCCATGTCCTGCAAAGGCAGGCCGGCGCGAGCCACCATGCCGCCGCCGTCGCCGGTGCAGGTATGGGCAGACGTTGCCGAGAAATAGGCGCGGCCGTAGCCGCCGGTTGCCAGCACCACCATCTTGGCGGCGAAGCGATGGATCGTGCCGTCATCGAGGCACCAGGCGACAACGCCGGTGCAGCGGCTGCCATCGTCGGACATGATGAGGTCGAGCGCGAAATATTCGATGAAGAATTCTGCGTTGTTGCGCAGCGACTGGCCATAGAGCGTGTGCAGGATGGCATGGCCGGTACGGTCGGCGGCAGCACAGGTGCGTTGCACCGGCGGCCCCTCGCCGTAGTTCTGCATATGGCCGCCGAACGGACGCTGATAGATCTTGCCTTCCTCGTTGCGCGAGAAGGGCACGCCGTAGTGCTCGAGCTCGTAGACGGCCTTCGGCGCTTCCATGACCATGTACTGCATGGCGTCGACATCGCCGAGCCAGTCGGAGCCCTTGACGGTGTCATAGAGGTGCCACTGCCAGCTGTCCGGCGTCATGTTGCGCAGCGAAGCGGCGATGCCGCCCTGGGCGGCAACGGTGTGCGAGCGAGTCGGGAAGACCTTGGTGATGCAGGCGGTGCGGAAACCCTGCTCGGCCATGCCGAGCGTGGCGCGCAGGCCGGCGCCGCCGGCGCCGACGACGATCACGTCATAGGAGTGATCGACATATTTGTAGGCCTTGCCGTTTTGAGCAGCCCCATTCTGAGCGGATGAGTTCGGTGCCATGATGCATTTATCCTACGAACGCGATCTTCAGAATGGCGAAAAGACAGAGCCCCGCCAGAATGACCGCGAAAAACGTGTTGAGCATGAGAAGAACGATCTTGCCGAATTCGCCGTGGACGTAGTCCTCGATGATGACCTGCATGCCGAGCTTCATGTGAATGATGCCGGAGATCACCATCAGGCCGAAGATGACGGCGACGAGCGGGTTCGACAGCGCGTGCACGACTTCCGCATAGGGCGCGCCGGCATAGATCATCAGGAAGATGATGAAGAAAATGAAGAGCGGAACGTTGGCGACGGCGGTCAGGCGCTGGCGCCAGAAATGATCGGTGCCTTCCTTGGCGGAACCGAGACCGCGGACTTTGCCCAAAGGGGTGCGCATATCCATGAGAAATATCCTCTAAAGCATAATCCCGAAAGGCATCCCTGCGCTTCCGGAAACGATCATGCCAGTTCAACCCAGCCGGATGGCGATGCCGATGACCCAGACCAGTACGGTCAGACAGATCGAGGCGATGATCGTGATCTTGGCCATCTTCGTCGAAACGGCAGGGTCGAAACCGTAGCCGAGATCCCAGACGAAATGGCGCATCCCGCCGAGCATGTGATGCAGCAGCGCCCAAGTATAGCCGAACAGGATGATCCGGCCGATGATCGAGCCCATGATCCAGTTGACCAGGTCGAAATAGCCCTGGCCGGTCGCAGCGGCAATCAGCCACCAGGCAACCAACACCGTGCCGAAGTAGAGCGCGCCGCCGGTAATACGGTGGACGATCGACATGACCATGGTGGGAATGGGTTTGTAGATTTGCAGATGCGGCGACAAGGGCCGGTTTTGTGTGACGTTCGCCATCAGAACCTCGCGGCGTTACGATACGCTTAGAACCCGGAACTCCGGGGCAACGCGCGCACAGGACGTGCAGTGTGCGTTGCATCATTGCGACCATTAATCGCGGAAATGCCTATCGACAAGCACAATTGATGCCTGCATCGAATTTAATCGATTGGGATCGCCCTGCACTTTGGCGAGCAAGCAAACACGGGCTCCTCATTCCGGGCCGTTTACCATTTCATCAACCCTGACGTGGACTTCGCACCGCTCTTGGGGCAATCTGCTGTTAAGATTTCATTAACGAACTGAAACGGTGACGAATCATGAGCCCGCATCTTTTCAAGGCAGCAGTGCTCGTTTTGGCGGCAGCGACCGCAGTTTCCACCACCTCGGCACTGGCTGGCGACTATCGCCATTGGCGCCATCACGATCATTCAGGCCTGGTGCGCTTGCCGCAGATAGCGCCTTCGCTGGGCTTCAAGCAGCAGCAACCGGCCAGAATCGTGCTCATGGAGAGGCATGAGGCGGCAAGCACCGGCACGTATGCCGGCACGGCGGATGTCTACCGGGCCAATGGCGGGACTTATGTCGTCGGTTATAGCGACTATGACCCCTATGCACGCCCGGCAGCGCCGCAGCCGAGACCGCGCGCCAAGGTCATCAACGTCCGCTATGCTCCAGACCCGTGTTCGCATGAAGCCGGTGTCTGCGTGATTCGCCCCTGAGGGCCTCAAGACCAGATCAGCAAAAATGTGCCGGTGTTTCCCTCGGGAAGAGCCCAAGGTCCGGACGGATGACCGCTCTCAGTCGGTGAGAAATCGCCAGACCGTCGTTTTCTTGACTTCGCTATCCTCCAGCGCCCGTGTGACAGGCACCTGATAGGTCGCCTGCGCCTCCAGGCGATCCTTGGGAAGATAGGCCCGGCCGGGATCGCCGACCAGAACCGTCCTGGTCTCGCCCGCCAGTCCGCGGAACCAGGGAACGAGGCTCGCGGCAAAATCGCGATCGTAGAAAACGTCGCCGGCAAGAATGACATCCGCTTCGATCATGCGGCCAATGATGTCTTCTCCGGAAAAACTCACGGCGACGCCGTTTTCGACGGCATTCAGCCGGATCGCCGTTCCCGCCCAGGGATCGATATCGACCGCAAGCACGTGGCTTGCACCCGCTCGCTTGGCCGCTATCGCGACAAGCCCGGACCCGCTGGCGAAATCAAGTACGCTTCTGCCGGCAACACTTTCCGGATGATCGAGGATGTAGCGCGCCAATCCCTGGCCGCCCGCCCAGGCAAAGGCCCAGAAGGGCGGCGGCAAGCCAATCTCCTCCAGCTCTTCCTCGGTTTTCAGCCAGAGTTCGTGCGCTTCGCTCGCAAGATGCAGCCGGATTTCCGGCACATGCGGCGGCGCCATCAGACTGGTATTGGCGCGGATGAAACTTTCCGGATCGGTTTTCAAAGAATCCTCGAACCGGATCAGACCGGCGGATTATCCAGACCGCCCATGCGGCAGACTTCGAGCCACTCCTCATCCGTCACCGGCTGCACCGAAAGCCGCATGGAAGTGACAAGTGCCATCTGCGAGAGCTTCGGGTTGGCCTTGACGTCCTTGAGGGATACCGGCTTCGGCATGTCGCGGACAGCGCGAATATCGACGCATTCCCAGCGAAGATCGTCCTTTGCGGTCGAATCCGGATGCGCCAGCGCGCAGACTTCGACAATGCCGACAATCTCCAGCCCGTCATTGGAGTGATAAAAGAAGCCTTTGTCGCCAATCTGCATGGCCCGCATATTGTTGCGGGCGAGATAGTTACGAACGCCGGTCCACTCGGTCCCCTTGTCGCCGGCATCCTTTTGCTGCTGCCAGGACCAAGAGGCCGGTTCGGATTTATAAAGCCAGTGCGCCATTCCTCATGCCTCCGGATTGTTGAAGACCCAGTTGAACGGCTTGATTTCGACGCTCTCGAACAGGCCGGCCTTGGTGTAGGGATCGGCATCGGCGATCGCGACCGCGGCTTCGACGCTTTCGGCCTTCACGACCACCAGGCTGCCGTTCGGCTTTCCTTCCGCGTCCAGGAAAGGACCGGCCATCTTCAGTGTGCCCTCGGCATTGAGCTTGTTCAGATATTCCACATGCGCCGGGCGCGTCTCCATGCGGACGTTCAGGTAACCGGGCTTGTCCTTGCAGACAAAGGCGAACAGCATGTTTGGGCTCCTTCAGATATCCAAAACTATTCCGTGGTGATCGGCCGCGTCATCAATTGCCCGATGGCTGTGGAAATGTCGAGCTTGCCGTCGATGATGGCGGAAACCGCGTCGGTGATCGGCATGTCGACGCCGAGTTCGCCGGCGAGTCGCGCAGCAATGGAAGCAGCATAGGCGCCTTCGACCAGCGTGCCATGCGCGGGATCGACGGTGTCCCCCTCGCCAAGCGCGATACCGAATCTGAGATTGCGGGATTGATGGCTGGTGGCCGTCAGCACGAGATCGCCGAGACCGGACAGACCACGTACAGTTTCCGCCTTGCCGCCCTTGGCCGCGACGAAGCGCGACATCTCGGCAAGACCTCGGCTGATGAGCGCTGCACGCGCCGAATCGCCAATACCGCGGCCCTCGACGATGCCGCAGGCAATGGCGAGGACATTCTTCAGCGCGCCGCCGAGCTGTACGCCGATACGGTCATCCGATGCGTAGAGGCGGAAGGTCGGACCGGAGATCGCCTGGGCGAGCCTTTCGGCGACGGTCATGTCGGCAGCCGCGATCGCCATGGCCGTCGGCAGACCCTTGGCGATGTCGGCGGCAAAGCCCGGACCGGAAAGCACGGCGATGGCATGCTGCGGCAATTCCCGCTCGAGCATGTCTGTCAGCAGATCGCCGGAGACCTTGTCGATGCCCTTGGCACATGTGGCGACAATGGCATCCTTGGCAAGATAGGGCCCATAATGCCTGGCAGCATCGGCCTGCGCCTGCGAGGGCATGGCGAACAGAACGATGCCGGCACTGGAAATAGAGTCCGCCTCGACCGAGAACCGAAGCGAATCCGGAAGTTCGATGCCGGGAAGAACCGCATCATGCATGCGATCTGCGGCGAGATCGCTCATCAGTCCGGCATTGCGTCCGACGAGCGTCACGTCGCTACGGCCTGTGAGCGCGATGACGGCGGCAAGCGCCGTGCCGAAGGCCCCGGCGCCGATGACTGCGATCCGTTCGTTGCCGCTCATGCCTTCGCTCCTCGTTTACCGTGGCCCAGGAGGGTTTCCGCCTTCTGATCCAGCGGCCAGCGCGAACGCGGTTGCACATCGAGATCGTCAGGCGCTGCACCCTTTGCCATGCGCTCGAGCCCCGCCCAGGCGATCATGACGGCATTGTCAGTACACAATCTCAATGGCGGCGCGATGAAGCGGAAACCGTTGGCATCACAAAGCTCCTGCAGCGTGCGGCGCAGCTCCAGATTGGCGGCAACGCCGCCGGCGACGACAAGCGACGGCTTTTCCTCGGTCTTTGGAAACTCCGTCTTGAAGCGCTGCAGACCACGGCCGATCCGATCTTTCAAAGTCCGCGAAATGGCTTTCTGGAAGGAAGCGCAGATGTCGGCGATATCCTGCTCGGTGACGGGAGCAATCGCCGTCGCCGCCTGACGCACGGCTGTCTTCAGGCCGGAGAAGGAAAAATCGAGGCGTGCTTCGCCCACCAGCGGACGCGGGAGATCGAAGCGGTCCGGATTGCCATTTTTCGCAGCAGCCTCCACGGCCGGTCCCCCAGGGTAGGGCAGTCCCAGCAGCTTGGCCGTCTTGTCGAAGGCTTCGCCCAGCGCATCGTCGATGGTCGTGCCCCAGCGTTCATAGTCTCCGACGCCGCGCACGAGGATAAGCTGCGTGTGGCCGCCGGAAACGAGCAGCATGAGATAGGGAAAAGCAAGTCCATCAGTCAGCCGCGCCGTAAGAGCATGGCCTTCCAGATGGTTGATGGCGTATAATGGTTTCCCTGTGGCGCGCGAAATCGCCTTGCCGGTCATCAACCCCACGAGCAAGCCACCGATGAGGCCCGGGCCGGAGGTGGCGGCAATGGCATCGACGTCTGAGAGCGACACATTGGCGCGTTTCAATGCTTCGTCGATCAGCGTATCGAGCGCCTCGACGTGTGCCCGCGCGGCAATTTCCGGCACAACGCCGCCATAGGCGCTATGCTCGTCCAGCTGGCTGAGGACGACATCGGAACAAACCGTAGGTGTACCGTCATCCCGGCGCTCGACAATGGCTGCAGCGGTTTCGTCGCAGCTTGTTTCGATGCCGAGAATACGAAGAATGGACGCCATGGAGAAAGTTCGTTGCCTACAGGTCGATTGCGGTAAAGCGGAAATATGGTTACGGGAACTGTCGGTAACAACGGATCAAAGCGGATGCAAACAAAACCTTTCCGGATCGGCACGCGGGGCAGCCCGCTGGCGCTTGCCCAAGCGTACGAGGCGCGCGACCGTCTGATGGCGGCGCATGGCCTTCCGGAGGAGATGTTCGAAATCGTCGTTCTGACCACCAAGGGCGACCGCATTACCGATCGCGCGCTGGCGGCGATCGGCGGCAAGGGCCTGTTCACGGAAGAGCTGGAAGAGAGGCTGACGTCTGGCGAACTCGACTTCGCCGTCCACTCGGCCAAGGACATGGCGACGAAACTGCCCGAGGGCCTGGCGCTGAACGCCTACATGCCCCGCGAGGACATCCGTGATTCCGTCATTGGCCGCACAGCACCGAAATTGACGGAACTGCCGCATGGCGCCACCGTCGGCTCTGCCTCGCTGCGCCGTCAGGCACTGATCCGCCGCCTGCGTCCGGATATTAATGTCATCACTTTTCGCGGTTCGGTTCAGACCCGCCTCCGCAAGCTGGAAGAAGGACAGGCCGATGCGACGCTGCTCGCCATTGCCGGTTTGAAGCGGCTCGGCAATGTCGAGGTCATCACCGACATCCTCGATCCCGACGAATTTCCGCCGGCTCCGGCGCAGGGCGCGATCGCCATCGAAAGCCGCATCGAAGACAAGAGGATGAACGACCTGCTCGCCGCCATCAATGACGGGCCGACCTTCGACGCCGTCTCCTGCGAGCGCGCCTTTCTGGCCGCACTCGACGGATCCTGTCGCACGCCGATCGCCGGCTACGCGATCTGCGAGGGCGATCACCTGCGTTTCTTCGGCATGATTCTTTCGCCGGACGGACAGAAGGTTCACACGACCACCATCGAAGGCCACCGCCGCGATGCCGAGGCGCTCGGCACCAATGCCGGCCAGGCTGTGCGTGCCGAGGCGGGCAGCACCTTCTTCGAAGACTGGGTCTGATATCCGATGCGCGTCGTCGTCACCCGCCCCAGGCATTCGGGTGAACGCACCATCAGCCGACTGACGCAGATGGGCCATGAGGCATGGTTGCTGCCGCTGGCCGAGCCGGTTCATCATGTCGACGAAGCAAGGCACGCGCTTTTTGAAACCCACGGCGCCATCGCCGTTACCAGCGCCGAAGCGATTCGGGTTCTGGCTGCATTGGAGCGCGATCTCGCCCCGCACCTCGCCCGCCCGATCTTTGCCGTCGGCAAGGCAACGGCCAAGGAGGCGGCCGGCCTTGGCTTCGCCGATATTACCGCATCGGAAGGCGGCGGCACGGAACTCGCCGCCCTGATCTCAAGCCGCGCAGCCAACAATGGCGACGCGCCTCTTCTCTATCTCGCAGGTTATCCTCGGGCCGCCGGTTTCGAAGCGGGATTGACCGGCCTGCAACTGCCCTTTCGCACGGTCGAATGCTACCGGATGCAGGATATCATTCCCGATGACGCTACGCTTCGCCGGCTTTTCGCGGACCGGCCGGCAGACGCGGTGCTGCTCTATTCCCAGCAAACGGCGCAGCGCTTTTTCGGACTTTCCTTCGTGCAACGAAATCAAACCCTATTCGACGGGATACGCTTCCTCTGCCTGAGTGAAGCCATCGCCGAAGCGATTCCCGTGGCTCTTCACCCACATGTCGCCATCGCCGGCACGCCGGATGAAGACAGACTTCTGGCGCTGCTTGTCGCTGAGTAAGGCCGCAATTTTGATCTAAGGTCTTTCCATAATCGCCTTGTCTGTCTAACTTCGTTGCAGCGCATGAAAAGAGGACCTCATGGTACCGGGAAAACCGCCTAACCATTCGAAGCCCAAAAACGAGCCGGTCACGATCGACCTGGAAGCCGAAAAAACTGCGCAGGACGCAGCATCCGAGAGTTTAACGGAGCGCGGCCACAGCGAATCCGGCTCCTCCTCCGCCAATGAAGTGGAAATGCCACTGGAAGCGGAAAAGGAACCGTTACGCGAGGACGACCGGGAACATATGTCCGGTCCGCCCCCTGAGGAGCCGAGAGCCGCTGCGGACCGGATACCTGATCCGGTATCTCCCCATCCCGAGCAACCAAGACGGGAAGGCGCGACTTCCGGACTGATCGCCGCCGGCATCGTCGGCGGCTTGGTTGCGCTCGTTTGCGCAGGCGCGGTCCAATATGCCGGCCTGCTGCCGGGCCGAGGTTCGGGCAAAGACAATTCCGCCGAGATCACCGCACTCAACGCAGAAATCGACGGACTGAAACAGAGCGTCGCCAATCTTGCCGCAGCCCCGGCGCCGGCTGCAAAACCGGACAGCGCACTTACGGCCCGTGTCGCGGCGCTCGAAACCACGGTAGCCAACGGTGTGTCGTCAGGCGGGTCGACGGGTGCTGCAAGCGGCGATGCCGATCAGAAGATCGCCACCCTGACTGCCCAACTCAGTCAGCTGAAAGCAGATCTCGGCAAGGCGACCCAGAGCCAGGCGACCTCGGACGCCGAGGTCAGCAAGCGCCTCGATGACGCCGAGAAGAAGCTGAGCGGCCCCAGCCAGGAAAGTGCGGTTGCTCGCGCCATTGCGGCCGCGGCGCTGAAGGCCGCGATCGATCGCGGCGGCCCCTTCCGCCCCGAACTCGAAACTTTCGCCAATGTCGCACCTGATGATCCGGCTGTCGCCGACCTCAAGAGCTTCGCCCAGACAGGCGTCCCCTCGCGCGCCGACCTGATCCGTCAGGTTACCGACGTCGCGACCGCCATCGTCGCCACGACGCAAAGCAGCGATCCGAACCAGAGCTGGACCGATCGATTGATGTCGGGTGCAAAATCCCTGGTGCAGGTGCGCCCTGTCGGTAACGTTCCGGGCGACAGCGTCGATGCGATCGCCGCGCGCTTCGAGGACAAGGTGAAGAATGGCGATCTGCCGGCCGCCGTCAACGAGTGGAACAGTCTGCCCGAGACGGCCAAATCCGCCTCCGCCGCCTTCAAGCAATCGCTGGAAGCTCGCATCCGCGTCGAGGATCTGGTGAGCGATGCGCTGTCGAAGGCAATCGCCAATACCGGGAAACAGAACTAAGGACGGAGCGCAGCAATGATCAGACTGCTTATCTTCGCCATTCTCGTCCTGGCTCTCGGCTATGGCTTCTCGTGGCTCGCGGATCGGCCCGGCGACCTCTCGCTGGTCTGGGAAGGCCAGCTCTATCAGACCAGATTGATCGTGGCCGCAGCGATCCTGATCGCCTTGATTGCTGCCGTGATGATCGTGTGGTGGTTCATCCGGCTGATCTGGACCTCGCCGCATTCCGTGACCCGCTACTTCCGCGCCCGCAAGCGCGACCGCGGTTACCAGGCGCTGTCGACCGGATTGATTGCCGCCGGTGCCGGCAATGCCCTGCTCGCTCGCAAGATGGCGGCACGCACGCGCGGCCTCATCCGCGCCGACCAGGAGCCGCTCATCAATCTGCTGGAAGCACAGGCTGCCCTGATCGAGGGCAAGAACGACGAGGCGCGTCAGAAATTCGAGCTGATGGCCAACGATCCCGAAACGCGCGAGCTCGGCCTGCGCGGGCTCTATCTCGAAGCCAAGCGTCTTGGAGCGCACGAAGCCGCGCGGCAATATGCCGAGAAGGCTGCCGATCAGGCGCCATATCTGCCCTGGGCAGCGCAGGCGACGCTGGAATATCGCAGCCAGGCCGGCCGTTGGGATGATGCCATCAAGCTTCTCGACCAGCAGAAGGTCGCGCATGTCGTCGACAAGACCACGGCCAACCGCCAGCGCGCCGTGCTTTTGACGGCCCGCGCTAACGACCGGCTGGAAAGCGATCCGAACGGCGCCCGCGACGACGCGCTGGCTGCACTGAAGCTCGTGGCCGATTTCGTGCCTGCAGCCTTGATTGCCGCCAAGGCCCTGTTTCGCGAAGACAAGGTGCGCAAGGCGGCATCCATGCTCGAGCAGGTCTGGAAGACACATCCGCACCCAGAAATCGGCAAGGCTTATGTGCGTGCACGCAGCGGCGATTCCGTCACCGACCGCCTGAAGCGTGCCGAACGGCTGGAGACCATCCGCCCCAACAATGTCGAAGCCCTGCTTTTGACGGCAAAGGCGGCGCTGGATGCCGGCGATTTCAGCAAGGCCCGGAACAAGGCCGAAGCAGCCGCAAGGATCGATGCCCGCGAAGGCGCTTTCCTGCTGCTGGCCGACATCGAGGAAGCCGAAACCGGCGATCAGGGCCGTGTGCGGCACTGGATGGCGCAGGCGCTGCGCGCTCCGCGCGACCCTGCCTGGGTCGCTGATGGTTTCGTCTCCGAAAAATGGCTGCCGCTTTCGCCCATGACCGGCCGCCTCGACGCCTTCGAATGGAAGGCGCCTTTCGGTCAGATCGAAGGACCTGTGGAAGAGGGAACAACCGTATCCGTCGATGCCGCGCTGAAATCGCTGCCGCCGGTACGCGGGACCGTCTCCGCAACCGCCTCGGAGGCATCGGCTTCACCGAAAGTTGCATCGCCGCCATCCGATACCTATGTCATGGAATTGCAGCCGCCTGCGGCAAAGCCCTCGCCGAGTACGACCGCCGCGGCGCCGGGACCGACAAAGGAAGAGCCGGAACCGCGGCCCTTCTTTGGTGGCGCTCCGGATGATCCGGGCGTGAAAAAACCTAAACTTGAACCGGAACCCAAGACGCGGCTCAAGTTGTTCTAGAGCACGTCCAGCAAGAGCGCGCAGCGGTTTTGCTGGACGTGCGTGAAACGAAAAGATCGAGCATGGCGCCCCAAGAACCTTGCTCCGCTTGTATTGAGAACGGATACGGATGTTTGAACGCTTTCAGGAATTTCTTCACAACCTGACCCAGGACCACCCGAAATCCGGCTTTGCACCCGACGATCCGCGCGTCGCGGTCGCGGCGCTCTGTATCCAGGTCATGGAGGCGGACGGCAAGATCGAGAACAGCGAGAAGAAGAGGCTGCGCAAGCTTCTGAAGGAGCAATATGGTCTTGAAGGCCGCAAGCTCGATGCGCTGATCGCCGCCGGCGAGGAGGCCGAAAGCGAGGCAGTCGACTACTATAGGTTCACTTCGGATCTGAAGCGTCATCTCGACAGCGCCCAGCGGCTCGAGCTGCTCGGCATTCTCTGGGATATCGTCTATGCCGATGGCGAGCGCAGCGAGATGGAAGATCACGCGATCTGGCGCATCGCCGACCTGATGGGCATATCCGACCGCGAACGCATCATGAAACGCCAGGAGGCAGCTGCTCGCGCACCCGGCTTCAGGGTGGAGACAGGCAATGATGATTGAAGCGCCGAAGCGCGCCGGGCGACCTATACTGATCGTGCTTCATCAGGAGCGTTCGAGCCCCGGCCGCGTCGGCCAGATGCTGCTGGAAAAGGGCTACGATCTCGATATCCGCCGCCCTGTTCTCGGTGACCGGCTGCCCTCGACACTTGCCGCGCATGCCGGCGCCGTCATCTTCGGCGGCCCGATGAGCGCCAACGACCCCGACGATTTCGTCAAGGCCGAGATCGACTGGCTGAAAGTGCCGCTCAAGGAAAACCGTCCTTACCTCGGGATCTGTCTTGGCGCACAGATGCTTGCCCGCCATCTCGGCGCCAAGGTGAAAGCGCGCGACGACGGCAAGACCGAGATCGGATGGTATGCGCTGAACCCCACGGAGAAGGGCCGGCTGCTGATGCGCTGGCCGCAGATGGTCTACCATTTTCACCGGGAAGGCTTCGAGCTGCCCCATGGTGCCGACCTGCTTGCGACTGCGGAAACCTATCCTAATCAGGCCTATCGTTACGGCGCCAATGCCTGGGGCCTGCAGTTCCATGCCGAACTCACGCGCGCCATGATGCAGCGCTGGGTCGTGCATGGCGAGCACCGCTTCTGCATGCCGAATGCGCAGCAGGGCCGCGAGCATCTGGAAGGCCGCATGATCTTCGACGGCGCCCTCAAGGCGTGGCTGTCGGAGTTCCTCGATCTGGTCTTCGAGGGCAAGCAGGCGATGGCGGCTTAAGCAGCCGGCCTGTCAATCTGCACCAAGGGCTTCATCGTACCGCTCGATCGCGCTGCGCACCGATCGGGCATATCGCCCAAGCTTGCCTGCATCCGACATCAGCGTGTCCCTAATCCATCTTGGGATCTCGAGCTGAACCCCGGCCTTCCGCCGGCCGCGGTTGCATATGTTGGCGGCCGATGCCCCGGCCAAAGCCTCGCCCTTCTTCCTCGGTGCTGCCGCAAACCCACCCTGCCGCAACGCCTGAACGATCAGGTCACGAAGCGGCCCATCAAGGCCGCCGACCCAGCTCGTTTCGGGATCATCTCTGTCCGTTCGGCCATGAATGGCGAGAACGATCCGCGATCTGGACACCAGACCGAGTGCTATCGGCTCGTCGAAATGCTCGGAGGTGATATGAAGCTCATGATGCAGCCTGTCGGCATCAAGTCCCTCGAAACTGTAGAGGGAAAAACTCTCCGCGGCGACCTGCTCCGCAATCTGCGACGTTGCAGGCTCGATGAAGCCGCCATGCGGCGCCAGAATAGCCACATGCGAGGATCGATCTTCAAAGCGGATGCGATAGTCGGCACCCGCAATCTCACATTCTCGCAAGGCTGAGAACGAACCGTACCGATCCGGTCGCCTCGCCATCCTTTGCACTCAGGCCGGCTGCGGGTCGCCGTCGCGATCCGGCGCATTCAAACTGTCGATCCGGCGAAGCTGTGGGAAGCCGGTCGCCCAGAGAAAGGCGACAGCAAGCGTGCCGAGACCGCCGACGACCACGGCGGGGATAGCACCGAAATAATGCGCCATGATGCCGGCACGGAATTCGCCGAGTTCGTTCGATGCTCCAACGAAGACCATGTTGACCGCATTGACCCGTCCGCGGACATGATCCGGCGTCCAGAGCGTGATAAGCGTCTCGCGGACATAGACCGAAATCAAATCCGATGCGCCCATGATGGCAAGGGCGACGATCGATAGCCACGGCGAATGGGAGATGCCGAAGATCAGCGTTCCTACGCCAAACATGGCAACACCGATGAACATGCAAATGCCGGCACGATTGCGAATGGGGTAGGTCGCCAGAAACACGCCCATGGCGATCGCACCAAAGCTTGGCGCGGCGCGCAGCATACCAAGACCCCAGGGACCGAGCGTCAGAATATCCCGCGCATAGACGGGCATCAGCGCGACCGCGCCGCCGAGCAGCACCGCGAAAAGATCGAGAGAGACCGCGCCGAGCACCACTTTTTCCGACCAGATGAAGCGGAAGCCGGCAAGCATTTCGCTCAGGCTGCGCTTCTCATGCGCCACACGTTGCTGCGGCTTCGGAATGAGGAAGGTCAACACCGAGCCGGACGCAAAGAAAAGCACGGCCACGGTGTAAGCAACGCTGGGGCCGACGCCGTAAAGCAAGCCGCCTGCCACCGGACCGAGAATGGCGGCGGCATCCCAAGACATCGAGTTCCAGGTAATGGCGTTCGTCAGGTCGGCAGGCGGGATAAGATTGGGCGCCAGTGATTGCATCGCCGGCGTCATGAAGGCGCGCTCGATGCCGAAGACCACGAGGATCATGAAGACCGGAAGCGGCGCAAACCCGCCCGAGACGGTGAGAAACAGCAGCGCCGCCGCGCAGAGAGTGCCGACGAAAATGCAGATCGCCGCAATCAGGCGCCTGTTGTAGCGATCGGCGACTGTGCCCGTCACCAGAATCAGCAGCAGCGATGGCAGGAACTGCACCAGACCGATCAGGCCGAGATAGAGTGGCTGGCCCGTGTGCTCGTACATCTGCCAACCGACGGAGACGCTGACGACCTGCGTTGCAAAGGCGGTGAGGAAGCGCGCGAAAAAGAAATAGGCATAGGCGATATGCCTGAAGGCAGCAAACCGGTCTCCGCTGGCAGCGAACGACATGGGGCAGAACTTTCCGGGCCACGGCCAGCGCAAACACGCTCGCCATTAAAACATGATCCAGTACGCTCTTGAGCGCAGGACGTCCGTTAGTCGCCAATGCCCCCCATCCTGTCAACATGAAACTGGGACTTCCGTGTTCATGCGGAAGCATTCTCAGGAACGCTACGCAGCGACTTTCCGTCAAAAATGCTTAAAGAAACAAAAGGATAGAGCGTTTTTGCACCTCAAGGAGAAGCGCAAACATTTGATGGCGCTAACGGATTGCCAAGTTCGCGTCTCGCCGCCGCCAATCGCACGGGCGCCACGCTCCGCAAACCGCTATGCTATATCTTGGTATAGGATAGTTGCTCTACTGTATAAAGAATAACCGCCAATATAGCCTTTGTTTTACTGTGAGATATTGCTATGTGCTGGATGTCGGCCCGAAAAAGTCGACTCCCAAAGGAACTTGTTTATGTCGCCCGACAGTAGTCGAACAGTCGCGCCGAAGAGGCTGCATCATCAGGGTTAACTGCCCGTCTCGATGGTGCGACCTCGCGAGGCACAATCGAGGTACGAGATGATCGATAAACTGCTTTCTTCACGCCCATCGCGCTCCGGACCAAGGTCTTCCTTATACGCCTCGACGCGACATCGAATGTAGCTTCACCCGCCTCAAATCGTCAGATCATGCGGTACGGAGCCAACCGGCTTCAAACTTCCTTGGCATCGGGCTGCCCCCGATGCCCATCGGATCTTGATGGGCGGAGCGCAAAGGCGACCCGAAGCCCAAGGCCCCGAATACCTCTGGATTGACGAGAGACAATATCGTTAGCCGGCGCAACATCAATCGACTCCCGAACGCGTCGAACAGCCGGCAATCATTCACCTGCGTGCCTCAGGCTGAACGCAGCACAGAACGGCACAGGCCAGACTTGGAGTAATCCTCATGCGTCTTCTCATCAGCGGTGGCAGACACTTTGCCGACACGACCGTCATTCGCAAGGAACTCGACCACATACAGAACGCATCGCCGATATCTGTCCTGATCCATGGCGGTCTGCCCGCGCTCGGCGTGGAGGCCGAGAATTGGGCGCGCGAACACAACATACACGTGATCAGGTATCCCGCGAATTGGTCCCTGCTCGGCAAGCATGCCGAGGCCAGGAGAAACGCATTCATGCTGGAGGATAGCCGCCCCGATATCATCCTGATGTTTCCGGGCGGGCGCCAAACCGCTTTCTTCGAGCGCACCGTTAGGGAATTGCGCATTCCGATGACGGTTGTCGGTCAGTCGAATGCGACCGCTATATCGCAAGAGGATGCCGAGCATCCCTGGGCGCCGTCGTCTCAGCCTCGGCAATCCATGCATATTTGAGGCGAAGCATTCTCCGAAGCGCGCCGCAGTCTTTCAGATTGAGCTGTGGTGCTTTGGCCTCTGATCTCGCGCCTGATGCCGAAAAATGTGAGCGGCTTTCGGCATCATGCTCTGCGTCTCTGATTTGTGAGCCGGACGATTTTTACCGCGCCTCACGCGCACCACTGGAATTGCTACGGCGTAACGCGGTTCGATCCCACTGTCTGCGAACGGGAACGCGCCGTTCGCCGATGGTCCACCGTGCCCGCGCTTTTCAAGCTGTGAAGTGACGGCGGCCGGCACATTCGGTCCTCCTGCAACTCGACATCCGCTTGATCGCCTTGTTTGCCCAGCCCGGCGATCGCCCTGTAGCCCGCGAGACGCCCCTGACGATTGAGCCTCACGACGATAACGGGGATGGCAAGCTGATCGGCAGCGCGGTGAAGAGCGATCTCCGACCCATCGCAGGGTAACTGAAGAATAATATCGGGTCTGGAATCACGCAGCATCAGCGATATCCATCTCGTCTCGCTGTCCGGCCCCTGTATCGACCAGTTTGCGGGATAGCGGAGCGCATCGACCGCGTTCTCCCGCGCCCATCTATCGACCGCAACCCGCACGGTCGGCGCTTCGCCGTGAATGATGAGGGAAATGCCGCGACGAGCATGAATGCGGTCGAGTGCGGTTTGGATCGGGCTGAGGCGCGCAACGCCATTGCCGCCATGTATCAATAGACGCATGTTTGGTCTCCAGGTCGGATTGATTTCCAGATTTGTCGGAGCGATTTCGCGCTGCGGCGTCCGCAGCGCGGGGCAAAGCTATTCGGGCGAAACAGGAACGAGCCGGACTTCCGTGAAGGATCGAACGAGAATGCTCGCCCGCCGGGCACCGGCAGCAATACCGCCGGTGCCCGTTCGGTGCTCAATACCACTGCTTGAATGCTCGCATGTAGAGCATCTTCGCCGTCTGGGCGACGATGCAGTAGCTCAGCAAAGTGCCGGCGAGCCATGGGAAGTAGGACCACGGGAGCGGCTGCAGGCCGATGATCGTTCCAAAGGGAGAGAACGGGACATAGATACCGACTGCCATGACCAATGTGGTCATGAGCATGACCGGTAGCGCCGCAGTGCTCTGGATGAAGGGAATCTTCTGCGTCCGCAACATATGGACGACCAGTGTCTGCGACAGCAGGCCCTCGATGAACCATCCCGACTGGAAGAGCGTCTGATGCTCCACAGAGTTTGCACCGAAGACGAACCACATCAGCGCAAACGTGGTTATGTCGAAGATGGACGAGGTCGGCCCGATCCAGATCATGAAGCGGCTGATGTTTTTGGCATCCCATTTGCGTGGCTTGCGCAGGAATTCCTCGTCCATCCGATCCCATGGCAAAGAAAGCTGCGAGATATCGTACATCAGGTTCTGCACGAGTAGCTGGATGGCGAGCATCGGCAGGAAGGGAATGAAGGCACTTGCAACCAGAACCGAGAATACGTTCCCGAAATTGGAGCTTGCCGTCATATTGAGATATTTCATGATGTTGCCGAAGGTCTCGCGGCCCTGGATCACCCCCTCTTCGAGCACCATCAGGCTTTTCTCAAGCAGGATGATATCGGCGGACTCCTTGGCGATATCCGCACCGCTGTCGACGGAGATGCCGACGTCGGCATCCCTCAATGCCGGCGCGTCGTTGATGCCATCGCCGAGGAAGCCGACGGTATGGCCATTCTGCTGAAGCGCCTTCAGCACGCGGGATTTCTGCAGCGGTGTCAGCTTGGCAAACACCGTGCGTGATTCCACCAGCGTCGCCAGCTCCTCTTCGCCGATCTTCTCCAGATCGCGGCCCAGGACCGGCACCCCCGGCTCGAGCCCGACCTCCCGGCATATCTTGGCCGTCACGACGGCATTGTCGCCGGTCAAGACCTTGACGGTAACGCCATGTTCCTTGAGGGCGCGGATGGCGGCAACGGCCGATTCCTTGGGCGGGTCGAGGAAGGTCAGGAAGCCGCGGATGGTCAGGCTCTTCTCCACGCTGCTATTGTAGCGCTTGGCCTCCTCCTCCAGCCCGATCTCCCTTGTCGCGACGATCAGCACGCGGAAACCGTCCTCATTATAGGTGCGCGAAAGATCCATCAGCTGCCGACGGCGCTCGTCGTCGAGGGGCCTGATATCCAGCCCGTCGCGATAATGCGTCGAGATCGCAAGCATCTCTTCGACCGCGCCCTTGCAGACGAGAAGATGCTTCTGGTCTCGCCCCTCGACGATGATCGACAGACGACGACGCACAAAGTCGAACGGCAGTTCGTCGACTTTCGTGTAGTCAACCATCTTGGCGATATCGGATTTCTCCGTTGCAAAGCGGACGACGGCCTGGTCCATCAGGTTGCGCATGCCGCTCTGATGATGGCTGTTCAGCCAGGCCAGCGAAAGAACCTCTTCATCAACGCGCCCGTTCACATCGACATGATGCTCGAGGATGATGCGATCCTGCGTCAGCGTGCCGGTCTTGTCGGTGCACAAGATATCCATCGCTCCGAAATTCTGCACTGCGTTGAGACGCTTCACCACGACCTTGCGCCGGGCCATCGAAACGGCACCTTTGGCGAGGTTCGAGGAGACGATCATCGGCAACATTTCCGGCGTCAGCCCCACCGCGACGGCTACGGCAAACAGGAAGGCATCCATCCAGTTGCCCTTTGTGAAACCGTTGATCAGGAAAACGATGGGAACCATGACCAGCATGAAGCGGATCAGAAGCAGGCTGACGCTATTCACGCCACGGTCGAACGAGGTCTGAGCCCTCGTGCCGACGATAGACTTGGCAAGGGACCCGAAATAGGTGCGAGGGCCGGTGGCGACCACAAGCGCCGTGGCAGTGCCGCTCACCACATTCGTGCCCATGAAGCAGATATTGGGAAGATCCAGCAGATCGACACGGTCTGAAACGACCGCGATCGCCGATTTCTCCGCAACGGCGCCGAGCGTATCGTATTTCTCGACCGGAAGCGCCTCGCCCGTCAGCACGGCCTGGCTGACGAAGAGATCGCGGGATTCGATCAGCCGCACGTCGGCCGGGATCATGTCGCCCGCCGAGAGCTGGACGACATCTCCCGCGACGAGTTCGCGCATGGGGATTTCAATGCGTTCCGGCTTGGTGTCATAGCGATGACGGCGCAGGACGGTGGCCGTGGTACGCACCATCGCCTTCAAGGCTTCCGCCGCCCTCGCGGACCTGTATTCCTGCCAGAAACGCAGCAGCGCGCTGATCGTCACCATTGTCACGATGATGGTAACGCCGGTAATATCCGGATCGTCGCCCGATTGAAGCGGTAGCCAGTAATCGGTGAAGAATGAAATGCCGGCAAGCAACAGCAATACGCCGATGAACGGGTTCTTGAAGGCCAGAAGCAATTGGATGATCGCATGCGGCGGCTTGTCATGCGCCACGTCATTGGCGCCATCCCTGACGAGACGCTCCCCCGCTTCCTTATATGTGATGCCGTCGACCCGGCTTGCGACGTTTGCCAGCGTCGCATCGAGGCTGTTCTGCGCCTCGATGATCGCCCGCATCGACAGCCTTCTGCTGTCTTTCAACTCGGTCTTCTTGTCGATTATTTTCATGATTGTGCCTCCTGCCGCTTCAAGGCGGGGCACAATGCGTCACGCTCGATTGGAGGCGCGCGACAACGTGCCCAACCAGCGTGTCGCGGTCGGGTTCGATATTGGTATTTTCGCTGGGAAAGCTCGCCGCAGTCGGTTGAGATCAGCGATTGCGACGAGCCAGACTATGTCCGTGTCCAAGAGAGCCTCTTGAGGTTCGCTGCAGATGGGCCTGCAGCAAAAGGAATTGATGAGGGTGGCGGGCCGTTCAGATGGCGTCGACGGTCCGCAAACGCCGCGGCGTCAGCATCCCCATCAGCCTGTCAAATGAGGCGACCACCCATCGCAATCCTATCTCGTCGTCCGTCAGGTGCCATCGCATCTCGAGGCGGCCCGTTCCGGAGTTGACGTGCCAGTGCGCGCAAAGATGCGGCCGGGGAGCCGGCAAGTTGCCGGCGGCCTCCCGCAGCTTGGTCGACGATGAGCCCGCACGCGAACTTTCAGCCGATGCCAGCGCAAACCTGACGATATTCGAACGAGGGAATTTCTGAAATTCATATGTCACGGTTGATCTCCCGTTCGGCCACGGCCTGAAGGAGCTGTTTGATCACCGCATTTCAGCGATCAAGCATACCGGCAGACCGAGACCAACACTTCTCATTCGCATCTCTCCCGGCAAGCTCCTGTGCTTGATCCGCGAGAAGACTACGTTCGATGAATCGCGTATTACGATTTTGAGAAAATGGCCTAGTCCAACCTAGACAGGTAGGCGATACAGAGACCGCCTGCGCCTGTCAAGGCTCTTTTGCCTCAATCTACGCATGTCCTGGCAACCCTATCGGAACCAAGATTTTCGGACAGATGAAGGATCGCGAGCGCTCCGCCTCGCGACTGCAGGACCCGGCGCCTCGACGCCCGCCTCAATTCCGCTGAGCTTTTGCAGGACGTAATTCTTGGTGCTGTGTTCAACACCACTTATCTATTGTCGCGTGGAATGATACTGCGGACAACAAGCGCCCGTTTTCTCACCCATGGATGGATGATGCCCGGCAATCGATGATCGAACCAGCCGGCAAAATTCATCAATGAAATCAAATAGAAAACGATATTGACAACGCGTAGCGCAAACAATAATTTGCGGAACCGCGAAATGGAGACGGACATGCTCGCCTTATTTCAAACCATTGATCTGGCTTTGAATCTTTATACTTGGGTGCTGATCGCCAGCGCCATCTTTTCCTGGCTCTATGCTTTCAACGTCATCAATTCGAGCAATCAGTTCGTCAACTCCGTCGGCAGCTTCCTCTATGCGGTCACCGAGCCGGCGTTGCGCCCGATCCGCCGCATCCTGCCCGATCTCGGCGGCATCGACATTTCGCCCGTCATCCTGCTTCTGCTGATCTTCTTCATCCGCTCGCTGATGTGGAATTCGCTGGTCCCGCTGTTCCTGCGGTGAGCAGGCCCTGGCAGGCCTCTTCCGATCACCTGCGGCTGTCCGTGCGTCTCACGCCCAATGGCGGGCGTGACGCGATCGACGGCGTGGAGATGGGCAGCGATGGCGAAAGCTATCTGAAGGCGCGTGTCTCCGTCGCGCCGGAAAAGGGCAAGGCCAACAAGGCGCTGATCGCGCTGCTTGCCAAGAGCCTCGGCATCCCAAAATCCTCGCTTGCATTCCTCAGCGGTGAAACTGCGCGTAAAAAAATCCTCCGGATCGAGGGCGAACCGGAGGATCTGATGGTGAAATTAACCGCTATCGCGAAGAGCTGATATCAGGCCTTCGCCTTCTTGGCGCGCTCGATAGCTTCGACGATCAGCTCGCCTGCTTCCTTGGAGCCACCCCAGCCATAGATCTTGACCCACTTGCCGGGCTCCAGATCCTTGTAGTGCTCGAAGAAGTGCTCGATCTGCTTCAGCGTGATTTCCGGCAGGTCGGTATGTTCCTTGACCTTCTCGTAGCGCAGCGTCAGCTTCGGCGAGGGAACGGCAATGATCTTCTCGTCCTTGCCGGAATTGTCTTCCATCTTCAGCACGCCGATCGGGCGAACATTGATGACGCAGCCGGGAACGAGCGGACGGGTGCTGGCGATCAGCACGTCAATCGGGTCGCCGTCTTCGGAGAGCGTGTGAGGAACGAAGCCGTAATTGCCCGGGTAGGTCATCGGCGTATAGAGGAAACGGTCGACGACCAGCGTACCGGCGTCCTTGTCCATTTCATACTTGATCGGATGACCGCCGACCGGCACTTCAACGATGACGTTGACGTCTTCGGGCGGGTTCTTGCCAATGGAAATCGCGTCGATGCGCATGCGTGTCCCCTAATAAGGATGGTTGCCGCCAGCCAAATAATAGGATTCATGCCGCAACGCAACAACACATCGGAAAACCGGCGGATTTAGTTGCCGCTCACGGCCAGACGAAACCAATCTTTTTCAGCTGTCTGTGATCGAAGGTCTCGATGCCCTCGCAGAAATCGGCGCCGCCCTGGCCGCGGTAGAAGCGGTAAGCGTTCTCATTTTCCTCGAGGCACCAGACCACCAGCCCCTTGCAGCCGAGCGACTTAAGCAGCCGGCGAGCTTCGCCGAACAGCATGCGGCCCAAGCCCAGTCCCTGATATTGCGGGCGCAGGTAAAGCTCGTAGATCTCGCCCTCCTGCGGGAGAGCACGCGCACGGTTGAGGCCGAGCGTCGCATAGCCGGCGATCTCGCCAGCAACATCCAGAACGAGCAGCGTGGCAGGCCCGCTGGTCGCCTTGCGCCACCAGGCCTCGCCGCGACGTTCGATCATCTGGCCAAGCGCGCGATGCGGAATGATGCCGGCATAGGTGTACTGCCACGCCTGGCGGTGCACCTCCGAAATGGCCCGGGCATCATGGGGTTCTGCCCGCCGAACATCGATCGACAACGTCTTCATAACGTCTACTTTGGTCTCGCGAGCCCGAATTAACCATCCTCATTCATAAAGATGGCAAACTTGCCCACAGGCTTTATCCGTGGATCATTACCAAAAATTAACGACTTTTTAACCTCTAGGACAAGGGCTCAAAAACCGAACACACAAATAAAAACCCCGGCGCGATGGCCGGGGTTGGATGATTCTAGGCGATACAGTCTTTGCCGTTACGCGCTACGCGACTTTTCGAAGCGCTTGCGCTCGTTCGGGTCGAGATACATCTTGCGCAGGCGAATCGACTTCGGCGTGACTTCCATCAGCTCGTCGTCCTGGATCCAGGAAAGCGCGCGGTCGAGCGTCATGCGGATCGGCGGGGTCAGCTTCACGGCTTCATCCTTGCCGGCGGCGCGGATGTTGGTCAGCTGCTTACCCTTGAGCACGTTGACTTCAAGGTCGTTGTCGCGGGAGTGAATGCCGATGATCATGCCGGCATAGACCTTTTCGCCCGGTTCGATGATCATCGGACCACGGTCTTCCAGGTTGAACATCGCATAGGCGACGGCTTCGCCCGAAGCGTTGGAGAGCAGGACACCGTTGGTGCGGCCGCCGATCGCGCCCTTAAAGGGCTGATAGTCATGGAACAAACGGTTCATGATGGCCGTGCCGCGGGTATCCGTCAGCAGTTCCGACTGATAGCCGATGAGACCGCGGGTCGGCGCGAAGAACTTCAGGCGCAAGCGATTGCCGCCGGACGGGCGAAGCTCGACCATTTCGGCCTTACGCTCCGACATCTTCTGGACAACGACACCAGAATGCTCTTCGTCGACGTCGATGACGACTTCTTCAATCGGCTCCAGCATCAGGCCGGTGGCTTCATCCTTGTGCATGACGACGCGCGGACGCGATACGGCAAGCTCGAAGCCTTCACGGCGCATGGTTTCAATCAGAACGGCGAGCTGCAATTCGCCACGGCCGGAGACGTAGAACGAATCCTTGCCTTCGGCTTCTTCGATCTTCAGCGCAACGTTGCCTTCGGCTTCCTTGAACAGCCGGTCGCGAATGACGCGCGAGGTAACCTTGTCGCCTTCGGTGCCGGCCAGCGGGCTGTCGTTAACGATGAACGACATGGTGACGGTCGGGGGATCGATCGGCTGGGCGTGCAGCGCCTCGGTGACGGACGGATCGCAGAATGTATCGGCGACGGTGCCCTTGGACAGGCCGGCGATGGCAACGATGTCGCCTGCATGGGCTTCTTCGATCGGCGTGCGCTCGATACCGCGGAAGGCGAGAATCTTGGAAATACGGCCGGATTCGATCAGCTTGCCATCCTGGCCCAGAACCTTGACGGCCTGGTTCGGCTTGATCGAGCCGGAATGAATGCGGCCAGTGATGACGCGGCCAAGGAAGGGATTGGACTCGAGCAGCGTGCCGATCATGCGGAACGCGCCGTCTTCTTCGCCGACACTCGGCTCCGGCACATGCTTCAGCACGAGGTCGAGAAGCGGGCCAAGGCCATCCTCAACCGGGCCATCCGGCGAATAGTTCATCCAGCCGGCGCGGCCAGAGCCGTAGAGGATCGGGAAATCGAGCTGCTCGTCGGTGGCGTCGAGCGCTGCAAAGAGATCGAAGACTTCGTTGATGACTTCTTCGTGGCGAGCATCCGGACGGTCGATCTTGTTGATCGCGACGATCGGACGAAGGCCAACCTTCAGCGCCTTGCCGACCACGAACTTGGTCTGCGGCATCGGGCCTTCCGAGGAGTCGACCAGCACGATGGCGCCATCGACCATCGACAGGATGCGCTCGACTTCGCCGCCGAAGTCGGCGTGGCCGGGCGTGTCGACGATGTTGACGCGAACGCCCTTCCAGACGACCGAAGTCGCCTTGGCCAGAATGGTGATGCCACGCTCTTTTTCCAGATCGTTGGAATCCATCATGCGCTCAACGGTGCGCTGGTTCTCGCGGAAGGAGCCGGACTGCTTCAGGAGCTCGTCGACGAGGGTGGTTTTCCCATGGTCAACGTGCGCGATGATCGCGATGTTGCGAAGTGCCATATGTCTTTATCTCTGAGGCTGGGGCGCAGTGTGTAGTGAACACGCCAATTGCATTTGGCGCGCTCATACCCTTTTTTTCGCGAATGCGAAAGGGGGGAGGCAAGAAAGCAGCGGAAAGCCTGCATTTCCCGCCTCAAGAACGCATCAGCCTCACGCGCCCAGACAGCCAAACTCTCCCCGGTCGCATCGTCAATTCAGATGCATGCCATCGCCTCGATCGGGATTTGCGCTAATCCGTCAGGCGGCATGTTTCAGCAGGAACGCATCATGTTTCAGCAGAAAGGCTTTGAGGCGCTCGGGATAGTCGTACGTCACCGCGTCTCGCACGCTTTGCCGCGATGCCAACTCCGAGCGCCATGCTTTGACACGCGGCAGCCCATCGAAAACGCCGGTCGGCGTGATGGTGTCGAACACGTCGAAGTAACGGAAGATCGGCGCAAAGACCGCATCGACCAGGCTGAACGCCTCGCCCGCGAAAAACGGACCATGTTTCAATTCCGCCTCGACACGAGCAAACTTCTCGATCAGCGCCTTGCGCTTGGTTTCGTAGATTTCTTCGTCCTTGGCTGTTTCGAATCCCCACAGGTCCGAAAGAATGGAAGAGCCGAACTCGATCCAGCCGCGATGGCGAGCGCGTGCGAGCGGATCGGCCGGATGGAGCTTAGCGCCGGATTGGGTTTCCTCGAGATACTCGCAGATGACGGCGCTCTCGAACAGGACCGCTTCCACGCCATCATCCTGTCGCACGATCAGAAGAGGCACCTTGCCGAGCGGGGAAATGGCCAGAAACCAATCGGGCTTGGCCGACAGATCGACATAGCGGATCTCGAACGGCGTACCCTTTTCGACAAGCGTGATGGCTGCCCGCTGAACGTAGGGGCAGAGATGATGGCTGATAAGGATCAGTTTTGCGTCAGACATAGTCGGATCTCCTGGAGCCTTCGCTCGATATAGATGTAATTGCATCTATATCGACACTTGTCATCTCGGTCAATATAGATGTAATTGCATCTATGTCCGATCATTCAGATGCCGAAACCCCGCAGCCTTCGCCCGCGATCACGCGAGCGTGGATACGCCTCATGCGCACTCAGCAGATCGTCCTCGCGGCGATCGAGCAGGACCTGAAGACGGCGGGCCTGCCGCCACTGGGATGGTATGATGTGCTGCTGGAGCTGGAGCGGGCCCCAGGCGGCAAACTTCGCCCCTATGAGATCGAAGAACGCACGCTTCTCGCGCAACATAACCTCTCCCGCCTGCTTGACCGGATGGAGAAAGCCGCTTTTGTCCGCCGCGAGATGTTTTCGGAGGATGGCCGCGGCCGCTGGGTCGTCATCACGGAGGCAGGGGTTGGTATGCGAAAGCGCGCATGGACCGTCTATGCCTCGGCACTTCAGCGTCACCTCGGCAACAAGCTGGATGACGCACAGGCCGATCAACTGGCCGAGCTTTTAGCCGCGCTTTCGCGCAATTCCTGATCGTCACGGTCACACCGATTTAGGCAGAACGCGGCCACATCAAGCGGCGGCAAGCTGGCCTTCGGGCGACAGGTATGCCAATTTCACTCCGCTCGAAAGCAACCGCCACCTCTCAGAGGCGCACATGTCCAAGATCCTGTACCAGGGCGATCTCTTTGCCGATTACTTTCAAATATATCTGCGCGACGAAGCCCATCCGGACCTGCCTGACGACTATACGGAAGACGTGATAGCACGCCGCCTCGCTGTCGGCCCCAATGCGATCATTCTTCATACGGCGCGCAATACCACCGTGCCGGTGCACGTTGAATGGCACGATCAACGCCCGGCAACTGGCCTCGACGCCTACCAGCATGTGACTGAAGCCACGTTCGACTGCCCTTCCGGCCAGCTTGTTTTGGCTGGATTGACGGATTACGAACCGGACGCCGCGCGCCTTGCTGTGAGGGCCGGACGGCTGGGCGTGCGCTTGTGCATATCCGGTATCGATACCCTCAGCGAAGACGGGCTCGATGGAGACGACCGCTACCTCGTGCAGCTTTGGCCAGAAGCCGAAACGAACGGCGGTCGCTAAAGCGCGTCGCGATCTCTAAGATTCGCTTCACGCGCTTTAGCTCTTTGATTTCACGCATGTCGTTGTCGCAAAACCGCTGCGCACTTTTGCGCGACAGCTCTAGTTAAAGCGTCCGCCATCCGGATTTCGTGTCTGGCAGCCCGATCAGGCCGCCAGCCCTTTCTTCTTTAGCATCGCATCCGGGCTCGGCAGTTTGCCGCGGAAGGCCTTGTAGGTCTCTTCCGGATCGATCGAGCCGCCGACGGAGTAGATGTTGCCTTTCAGTCTTGCTGCCATGTCGGGATTGAAAGCATCGCCGGTTTCCTCGAAAGCGGCGAATGCGTCGGCATCGAGCACTTCCGACCACATGTAGGAATAATAACCGGCCGAATAGCCGTCGCCGGAGAACACATGCTGGAAGTGCGGCGTCGCATGACGCATGACGATCGCCTTCGGCATGCCGATCTCATCAAGCACTTCCGCCTGCACCGCCATCGGATCCTCCACCGCGCCGCGGGTATGGAAGGCCATATCGACCAGCGCCGAGGACGTAAACTCGACCGTGTTGAAGCCGGCATTGAAGGTTCGGGCCGCCAGCACCTTGTCCAGCAGCGCCTGAGGGATCGGCGCGCCGGTCTCGTAATGAACGGCATATTCCTTGAGAATGGCCGGCACCGTCAGCCAGTGCTCATAGAGCTGCGACGGCAGTTCGACGAAATCGCGGGAAACGCCGGTGCCGGAGACCGAAGGATAGGTGACATTGGAAAGCATGCCGTGCAGGGCGTGCCCGAACTCGTGGAACAGCGTGCGCGCATCGTCGAGCGACAGCAACGCCGGCTTACCCTCCGCCGGCTTGGCGAAATTGCAGACATTATAGATGATCGGCAGTTCGCCGACGTGACCGTTCTTAAGCGGCAGCTTGTGCTGCGACTGGAACGAGCTCATCCAGGCGCCGGAGCGCTTCGAGCTGCGGGCGAAGTAGTCGCCGAGGAACAGCGCAATGAGCTTGTCGGAGCCGTCGCGGATTTCGAAGACGCGCACATCGGGATGATAGGCGGGGACGCCCTTCTGCTCGACAGCCTTGATGCCGAACAGGCGGCCGGCAACATCGAAGCAGGCAGCGATGATCTTTTCGAGCTGCAGATAGGGCTTCAGCTCCGTTTCGGAGAAATCGAACTTCCGCGTCCGGATTTTCTCGGCGTAGTGCCGCCAGTCCCAAGGCATGACCTCGTGATTGCGGCCCTCCTCTGTGATCAGTGCGGCAATATCCTTTTCCTCCTCGCCGGCGCGAGCCGCCGCCTTCGACCATACGGCCCTCAGCAGCTCGTTCACGGCCGTCGGCGTCTTCGCCATGGTGTTGTCGAGCTTCAGCTCAGCGAAGTTGTTGTAGCCGAGCAGCTTGGCTTTCTCGGCTCTCAAGGCCAGCGTCTCGCGGATGATCTCGCGATTGTCCGTCTTGCCGCCATTGGCACCGCGCGCCACCCAGGCGTTGAAAGCCTGTTCGCGCAGATCGCGGCGCTCCGATGAGGTCAGGAACGGCTCGATGATCGAACGTGACAAGGTAACGGCATATTTGCCCTCTTCGCCGCGCTCACGCGCAGCAGCGGCCATCGCGTCGCGCAGATAGTCCGGAAGCCCGGCGAGATCGGCTTCCTCCGACAGCAGAAGCGCCCAGCTCTTTTCATCGGCAAGCACGTTCTGGCCGAACTGCGCACCGAGACCGGCGAGCTTCTCGTTGATTCCAGAAAGACGCTCCTGCTCCGCCTTCGGGAGCTTGGCACCGGCTTTCACGAAACCCTTCCAATGCCGCTCGAGCACGCGGGTCTCTTCCAGCGTCAGGCCAAGCTTGTCGCGGCCTTCCCAAAGCGTGTCGATGCGCGCAAACAGCGCGGCATTCGTGCCGATCTTCGAATAATGCCGCGCCATCTTCGGCGCGATCTCGCGCTCCAGCGCCTGGATGGTATCGTTGGTGTGGGCACCGGCCTTGTTCCAGAACAGCGCCGAAATGCGCGAGAGTTCGTCGCCGGCAAGTTCGAGCGCGGTCACGGTATTGGCGAAGGTCGGAGCCTCGCTCTGACCAGCAATCACATCGATTTCCGCCTCATGCGCCGCGAGCGCGGCATCGAAAGCGGCGGCAAAATCCGAATCCTTCACCGCGTCGAAGCGCGGCAAGCCCTGATGTCCGGTCCATTCGATAAGCGCGGGATTGACGGCGGTAAGGGAAGACATGCGAGGCATCCTTTCGACAGACATCTGATCGAAGCACGATATAAGGCTACCCCCGCCGAATTGGTATGGCGGGACGAAACAAATTCATTCGAGCGTCGTGCTTCCTTTCGGAAACGCAAAGACACTCTATCTCTTTGAAACTACGCGTCGGTCCGAAAATCGATTCCGATTTTCGGACCGACGCTGTGGGAAGATCAGGCCTTGCGCCAGCCGAGCAGGCCGGGCGTCGCGTGCCAGAGCGCCTGCACCGCAAAGCCCATGAAGAGCACACCCGAACAACGCACGATCAGCCGCTCATGCGCGCGATAGAAACGCCGCACGGCGCTCGCTCCGATGATGCTGACGAGAATGACATCGGCCGTTATGAAGCCGGCGAAGGAAACCGTCAGCAACAGCGGCAGCGCGCTGAACGTCAATGCGCCGGCAGAGCCTGCGACGAGCGCAGTGAACGTAGCCAGCGCAACGGGATATCCTTTCGGATTGGTGACGCCAAAGATGAGACCGCGGCGGAACGGACGATCGACATTGATGAGTGCCTGGCCATCGCCCTTCGGCTTGGCGGTGACGGCATTCCAGCCGATCCAGGCGAGATAGAAACCGCATAGCAATCCGAGCAGGTCGAAGACGAATGTGCCGATGGTTTTGGCGCCGACGATGGCGACCAAGGCGAGCGTCGACCAGACGAGATCGCCCAACAGATGGCCGCTGACGAAGAAGGCGCCAGCCTTGCGTCCCTGCCCCGCTCCGATGCCAAGCAGCGCCAGAAAAGCAGGTCCGGGAATCAGCACATAGAACAGCGCCGCCAGAAAAGCGCCGACAACAAGCGATTGCGTCATGACCGGGGGAATCCCTACTGCTGATCGTGGAAGACTAGCGATATCCTGAACCGGGTCAAGTTGCCGTTCGCTTTATGACTGAAGAAGACGTTGTGTTCATGGGTGTAAACCAATATGAACGTCGTGGGGCCCCAGAAATGAAAAGCGTAGGTAGGGAAACGCTTATGAACAGCAGGATTAATACGGATTCGCTCGCTTTTCTTGTGAGCGATTGCGCCCGTTTGATCAGGACGGCCTTCGAGCGACGCATCCTCGTCGCTGGCCTCGGCCTGACGGCGGGCGAAGCAAGAACCTTGATGCAGGTCGCCGCCATCAACGGCAGTCGCCAACTCGACATCGCTTCCAGAATGGGGCTGGAGCCAATGACGGTCAGCGCCTTTCTGGACAAGTTGCAGGCACGAGGCCTGATCGAACGCCAGCCCGATCCGCTCGACCGTCGCGCCAAGAGGATTGTGCTTTCAGACTCGGCCGAAGCCAAGCTGAAGCAGATCGACAGAGAGGTCTGCGAGGTCGAGCGCAATGCGACGCAGGGGTTCGATCAAGGACTGCAAATGCAGTTGCATGATGCGCTCTGTGCATTCCGCAGCAATCTGCAGAAGGTCGAGTTGCCTGCGGAGATCGAACGCGAACTGAGGCCGGTGGATTAAACGCCAACAGCCTCCCTGGAGCATTTCCAGGAAAAGTGCACAGCGGTTTTCCGTCCGGAATGCGTAAACACAAGAAGATTGAGCGTTTTCGCGATTCAATGAAAAGCAGAAACGCTCCAGCTTCGGCAACGAAAAACCCGCCTCCGGTCTCCGGAGGCGGGTTTCTTCGTTTCAATGATGCTTACTTCGACAGGTTGCGCTTGCCGAGCGTGCGCAGACGCAGTGCATTCAGCTTGATGAAGCCGGCCGCATCCTTCTGATCGTAGGCGCCCTGGTCGTCTTCGAACGTCACCAGTTTGTCGGAATAGAGCGACTTCGGGCTTTCGCGGCCGATGGTCATGACATTGCCCTTGTAGAGCTTCAGCGTCACTTCGCCTTCGACATGCTCCTGGCTCTTGTCGATCAGCGCCTGCAGCATTTCGCGCTCCGGCGAGAACCAGAAGCCGTAATAGATGAGTTCTGCGTAACGCGGCATCAGCTCGTCCTTGAGGTGCGCGGCACCGCGATCGAGCGTGATGGATTCGATGGCGCGGTGTGCCGCGAGCAAGATCGTGCCGCCGGGGGTCTCGTAGACGCCGCGCGACTTCATGCCAACGAAGCGGTTCTCGACGAGGTCGAGACGGCCGATGCCATTGTCGCGTCCATATTCGTTCAGCTTCGCAAGCAGCGTTGCCGGGCTCAGGCGCTGACCGTTGATCGAAACGGCGTCGCCCTTTTCAAAGCCGACCTTGATGATCGTGGCCTTGTCGGGCGCGGCTTCCGGAGAAATCGTGCGCATATGCACATATTCCGGTGCTTCCTGGGCCGGATCTTCCAGAACCTTACCTTCGGAGGAGGAGTGCAACAGATTGGCGTCGACGGAGAACGGCGCTTCGCCCTTCTTGTCCTTGGCAACCGGGATCTGATGCTTCTCGGCGAATTCGAGCAGATCGGTACGGCTCTTGAACGACCAGTCGCGCCACGGAGCGATGATCTTGATATCCGGGTTCAAGGCATAGGCCGAAAGCTCGAAGCGAACCTGGTCGTTGCCCTTGCCGGTCGCGCCGTGCGCGATGGCGTCGGCGCCGGTCTTCTTCGCGATCTCGATCAGGTGCTTGGAGATCAGCGGGCGAGCGATCGAGGTGCCGAGCAGATAGACACCTTCGTAGACGGCGTTGGCACGGAACATCGGGAAGACGAAATCGCGCACGAATTCCTCGCGCACGTCCTCGATGTAGATTTCCTTGATGCCGAGCAATTCGGCCTTCTTGCGCGCCGGCTCCAGTTCTTCACCCTGGCCGAGATCGGCGGTGAAGGTCACGACTTCGGCGCCAAGCTCGGTCTGCAGCCACTTCAGGATAATCGAGGTGTCGAGACCGCCGGAATAGGCGAGAACGACTTTCTTCACGTCTTTATGTGATGCCATGATGAGTTCCGTTTCAAGGCGAGCCAGGGGAGAGGCCCGCAAACCTGTATCGCGGAACTTTTAGCGAGATTATCGTGAGGCGCAAGGGGAAGCAGGGTGGAGCGCTGCATGGGGATGCGGCATGTGTTTGACTCGCCTTCGGAAAGCCCCATATTCGACGGCGAGCAAGCTATGCCTCGGAGGGCACGTCTTTGACCGATATTCAAGCCATTTTCAGGAAATCCAATGTTGCCGTCATCACCGGCGCCGCGTCCGGCATCGGCTTTGCCGCCGCCAAATACTTCGCCTCGCTCGGCATGAGCGTCGCCATTGCCGACCTCGGAGGCGATCGGCTGGCGCAGGCCGCCGCCGAACTTAAGACGATCACAGGCGAAGAGCATGTGCTGGCCGTCGAGACCGATGTCGCCAGCAGGCAAGCGCTGGAAGCATTGGAGCGCACGGTTCTGCAGCGCTTCGGCCGCGTGCACGTGCTGATGAACAATGCCGGCATCGGCCCGGAAACCTCGATCTTCAGCGATCAGTCCGGCTGGGACGCCATTCTCGGCGTCAATCTGCTCGGCGTCATCAATGGTACGCGCGTCTTCGGGCCCGGCATGATTGCCCATGGCGAAGCAGGCGTCATCATCAACACCGGTTCGAAGCAGGGCATCACCACGCCTCCCGGCAACCCCGCCTACAATGTCTCCAAGGCCGGCGTGAAGGTCTTCACCGAAGCGCTACAGCACGAACTGCGCAACACGGAAGGTGCCAAGATTTCGGCCCACCTTCTCATTCCCGGCTTCGTCTTCACTGGCCTCACCAAGGGCGAGCGCACGGAAAAGCCCGCCGGCGCCTGGACGCCGGAACAGACGGTCGACTTCATGGTAGAAAGCCTGAAGCGCAGCGATTTCTACATCCTCTGCCCGGATAATGACGTGGCCCGCCCTGTCGACGAACGCCGCATGCTCTGGGCAGCCGGCGATATCGTCGAGAACCGGCCGCCGCTATCGCGCTGGCATCCGGATTATGCCGATCAATTCAAGGCATTCCTCGAAAAGAAGGATTGATTTGCAATCCACCGAAAGCCGGATAGAAAAAGCCACCCCCTTCCGGCTTTCGGAGCATTCTCGTGGACTTCATACCCAGCCTGCCGACCCTTCTTGCCTTTTCCGCAGCGAGCCTGCTGCTGGCGATGACACCAGGCCCCGACATGACGCTGTCGATCAGCCGCGCGCTGGCGCAAGGCAAAAAGGCAGCGCTTTTCGTCGTGCTCGGCACCACACTCGGCGTTGTCGTTCATACTTGCCTGGTGGCATTCGGCATCTCGGCGCTGATTACAGCCTCGCCCATTGCGTTCACGATCCTGAAGACCGGCGGCGCCGCCTATTTGCTGTGGCTGGCGATCCAGGCGATCCGCTTCGGCTCCACCCTCTCGGTCAAGAAGATCGATGCCGTCAAAGGCACGGCATTTTCCAACATCTCCAACGGCTTCTGGGTCAATCTGCTGAACCCCAAGGTCATCATCTTCTTCATGACCTTCCTGCCGCAGTTCGTTACATCAGGCGATCCCAACGTCACGCACAAGCTGCTGTTCCTCGGCTTCTTCTTCATCGTTATAGGCATGCCGGTGAACGCGCTCGTCGTTCTTGCCGCTGACGGCCTGTCGTCCTGGCTGCAGCGCAACCGTGGCGTGATGCGCGGCCTCGACTATGCCTTTGCCGGCGTGTTCTCGATCTTCGCGGTCAAAATCTTCTTCACTCAGTCTCGCTGAGAACGGCGCCACGTCCGGCGAACCGGCCCGCGATCCACCAATAGACACTGGCGCTTGCGGCTCCCAGGAAGGCGAAGCAGATCGCGATGGTGATGAGATTGAGAGGCTGCGGCCGCTCGATGCCGCCTGAAATCAGGACGGACGCCACCGCCGACAACACGGCTCCATAGATCGCGTAGCCATACCAGCGGCGCATTCCCAGCCATTCCAGAATCGGGATAACAACGATCGATGGAAGGACACTGACGATCATGGCAAGCTTGGTGAGCGCAATCGTCAGGGCGAAAACCTCAGGTGCGGCCGTCTCCGGCATCGTCCATGCGGCAACGCAGGCGAGCACAAAGCCCATCAGGGCGCAAGCGGCGAGATAGCCCCAGAGGAGCCTGATCGGCCTGCGCAGTCTGACGAGCATCAATCTCAGTCCTCGCCGTGATTGGCGATCATCATCGCTTCGAACGCCAGTCGTTCGGTCTTGCGCATGCGCTCGGATTCGGACTTCAACTGGCCGCAGGCGGCAAGAATGTCGCGGCCGCGCGGCGTGCGGATCGGCGAGGCGTAACCTGCCGAATTGATGAAATCGGCGAACTTTTCGATCTGCTCCCAGTCGGAACACTGGTAATTTGTGCCGGGCCAGGGATTGAAGGGGATGAGGTTGATCTTGGCCGGAACGCCCTTCAGGAGCTGGATGAGCCCCTTGGCATCCTCGAGGCTGTCGTTGACGCCCTTCAGCATCACATATTCGAAGGTGATGCGCCGCGCGTTCGAAAGGCCGGGATAGGCGCGGCAGGCGTCCATCAGCTCCTTCAGCGGATATTTCTTGTTGATCGGCACCAGCATGTCGCGCAGGTCGTCACGCACGGCATGCAGCGAAATCGCCAGCATGACGCCAATCTCATCGCCGGTGCGATAGATTTCCGGCACGACGCCCGAGGTCGAAAGGGTGATGCGGCGCTTCGAAAGCGACAGGCCGTCGCCGTCGGAGGCGATCAGCAGCGCCGTCTTGACGCTGTCGAAATTGTAGAGCGGCTCGCCCATGCCCATCATGACGATATTGCTGACCTTGCGTCCCTCAGCCGGCATGATCGTGCCCTGCGGCGCTTCACGATCCGGAAAATCGCCGAGGCGGTCGCGCGCCAGAAGCAGCTGCGACAGGATTTCTTCCGCCGTCAGGTTGCGCACCAGACGCTGCGTGCCGGTATGACAGAAGGAACAGGTGAGCGAACAGCCGACCTGGCTGGAAATGCAAAGCGTTCCGCGCCCTTCTTCCGGAATATAGACGGCCTCGATCTCGACGGGACGGCCGGCGCCGCGCGGCGGGAAGCGCAGCAGCCATTTGCGGGTGCCGTCGTTGGAGACCTGTTCTTCGACGATCTCGGGACGCGCGATGGTGAAATGCGTCTTCAGCATTTCACGCATGTCCTTCGAGACATTCACCATGGCATCGAAATCGGAGACGCCGCGCACATAGATCCAGTTCCAGAGCTGGCTGACGCGCATCTTGATCTGCTTGTCGGCAACGCCCTTTTCCTTGAGCGCCGCCGCCATTTCCTCACGCGTCAGGCCGATCAGCGACGGTTTTGGCGTAAGCTCGACCGGCTGCGACACGGGCATCGGCTTGAGCTTTGAGGGGGTTATGACATCAGTGGCGGACATAGGATCGTTCCAACGGTTCATATCGGCGATGCCGCAAAAGCTGACGAAAGCTGCGGATGCGGGCAACGCACGGAAATCTGAAGATTCATGCGGCGGCCGGGCAAGCTATCTTCAAGCTGTCTGCCGGACACCTGCTATTGGCGCGGCCTTTAGCATTATTTTCCGCTCGCGTCATCCCTTTCCCTCAAAAGCAAAGGTTGGCCTCAAAAAGCGAAAGGCCGGTCGACATGACCGGCCTTATTCATTGCGGTCGCGGCCACAGGAAGATCACATTATCGTGATCCGCCGATACCCGATCTTACTTGCAGCCTTCGATCTTCTTGAGAGCAGCGCTCACACCCTTCAGAGAATAAGTGTAGGACGTCGCCGTACCCTTCTTCGAAGTCGCCGTTACCTTCAGGGAATGGCCCGATTTCAGCGCCGCTACCAGCGCTGGCTCCTGTGCCGCATTTTCGACCCAGGCGCCCTTGTCCTTGGTGAACATCACAAAGGTCTTGTTGTCGATGACGACGTTGACCTTGGAGTTCTCCTTCAGCGGATATCCCATCATCGCCTGCGGCTCATAGGAAATGTTCTGACCCGGACGCTGCGAGACGATGAAGAAGTTATCGCCATGGTCGATGCCCGAAGGCGGCGACTTTACCGTCGGCACGGAGAGAACATAGCAGACCTTGCCGCCGGCAGACTGATAGGAGTAGGCGCCCCAGGCGTCGAACTGCTGGATAGGCGTGGGAGCCGTGGGGGCTGCTGCAGCTGCCTGCGTCTGCTTCGGCTTCTTGGTCTGCGCGGACGCGATGCCGGTGCCGGCCAGAACGAGCGAGAGGGCGATTGCGAAGCTTTTTACAAACATGTTTTCCTGCCGATTTTTTGCGGTCCAGAGCTCATGGCGCTTCGATTGACGCACGCCTATGCTCGTGAGCTGCCCTATTTTGACTTTATTCAGGTTACCAAACCGTCAACGGAGCGCTGACCTCTCTCGGCTCCGTTCCATTTCAATCCAGGTATTGAACGGAGTTTGAAACGCATCAGAAGGAGTTGGAAAACCCGGATGATGAAGTACCACCCTACAGGTCAGATTTAAGACAGAAAGATTCGGGCAAGAATTTGACCTCGCTAAAATCAGGGAGGCCTCATAAAGGTCTGGAAACCCGAGAGGAATCAGATCGCCCCCAAAAAGCGGCCATCAAGCCGTCTTCATTGCCTCCGGCTCGCTCTCCAAAGCCCGGTCGGCGGCATCGTAGTGCTCCTGGCGGATATGGCCCCTGATCATGCTGAAGGCGAGCGTCAGCACGGCCACATCGTCCGTGTAGCCGATGACGGCAAAAAAATCGGGGATGATGTCGACCGGCATGACGAAGTAGCCGAGCGCCGCCAGCAATATGCCGCGCACGCGGGTCGGCGTCTGCGGATCGAGCGCGCAATAGAAAGCGGCCACGACATCGCGCGAAAAAGGGATATGACGAGCCGCCTTCCGCAAAGTCGGCCAGAATTTGCTGCGCACCGATTTTTCCTGCTTCTTCTGGGTCTCTTCATCACCAGGCATCAGGATTTCCCCGTACTTGATGTCATCCATTCCATTTACCTCTACTCGTGCCGGTCGCCCGGACCGTGTAAACATATGGTGATCGTGGATCCCGATTCAATCGAGCCGGCGCAGAGCCGCCCTCTCCATCGCCTTCGCCATCTTGATGTCGTGGTCGGTCAGGCCACCGACGTCATGCGTCGTCAGCTTCACTTCGACGCGGGAATAGACGTTGAACCATTCGGGGTGATGATTGAACTTCTCCGCCGCGAGTGCAGCCTCGGTCATGAAACCGAAGGCCTCGACGAAGCTGCGGAACTTGAAGGTCTTCGAAATGGAAAGCCCATCGGCCGCAAGCGCCCAGCCTGAAAGCTCGGCAAGATTTTCTTCGATTGCTGCCGGGTTCAGCTTCTCGTATTTCATGATAGATCACTCCTCTCTGGAGCGGTTCACTCCTCTTGGAATATCCGAACCGCTCGGCTTTATCGTTTCACGCAATTCCGGACGAAAAATAGCATGGATCGCCATAGGGTACTTTTCGTCTGCGCCGGCAATATCTGCCGCTCGCCCCTTGCCGAAGGCATCTTCCGGCATCTGGTAGAGCAGGCCGGCCGCTCATCGGAATTTGAGATCGATTCTGCCGGCACCGGCGGCTGGCATCAGGGCGAGCCCCCCGACCGCCGCTCGATCGCCGTTGCGGCCGGACATGGCGTGGATATTTCCAACCAACACGCCCGCCGTATCGCATCCGGCGATTTCGGCAGGTTCGATCTGATCCTGGCAATGGATCAAGACAATTTGAAGAACTTGCGCAAGGTAGCGCCCGCCGACGCACTCGGCAGGCTATACCTCTTCAATGCCTTAGCGCTCGGCAGCAACAGGGATATTCCCGATCCGTATTACGGCAGCCGCGAGGATTTCGAGGCCGTCTACACCATGCTCTTGGCTGGCTGCAGCGCACTGTTGCCCAAGGCCGGGAAAGCGCTGCGGGACTCGTGAAGCGGGAATATCTCTTCGGTGAGATACGGGCCGCCGCCAACCGATTCGCGAGAGGACAGAAGCACGAACCGTCCGACCGTGAATGGCTGGGTATAGAAATTGCCGCGGCCGGAGAGATAGTGCACGACATCGTCTACCCGCGAGGATTTCAGCCTGGCGAGCGTGACGTGCGGCGTGAACTTGCGAGGATCGGGCTGCAGGCCGATACGCTGGCAGATGCGCTCGATCTCACCTTGCAGCGCGAACATATCCGGTGACTGCGAGACCCCGGCCCAAACCGAATGCGGTTTTTTGGAACCGAAGGAACCGATGCCCTCCAGCCGCAGCTGGAACTCAGGGCGATCTATCCGGTCCAGCCGGTCGACGATCTCATCCGCCGTGCGGCCATCGACATCGCCGATGAAGCGCAAAGTGATGTGATAATTTTCAACGTCGATCCACCTGGCTCCCTGGAGACCACCGCGCAACAATGACAGGCTCATGGCCGCGTTGCGCGGAATTTCGAGGGCGGTAAAAAGTCTCGGCATGACGAGCACTCCCCGAATCTCTTGCAGGTATAAGCAGGGAATCACGCATTTGCAGTCGGTGCAAGCATCTATTTCGCACCTGCGTCAATCATCCCTACAAACTTGATAACGGCCGGTAAGATACGCTCGACCATGACATCGACACCCCTGGGGTTCGGATGCATGCCGTCGGCGAGCTGTAGATCCGCCTGGGCGGCGACGCCGTCAAGGAAGAACGGATAGAGCGCAAGCTGGTATTTTTCGGCCAGCCGCTTGTAGATCGGATTGAATTTCTCGGCATAGTCCGGCCCCATATTCGGCGGCGCCAGCATGCCGGCGAGGAAGATCGGGATCTTCCTTTCCTTCAACCGCTCGATCATCGTTTCCAGGTTCTTCTCCGTCTGCTCAGGCGGTATCCCGCGAAGCGCGTCATTGGCGCCAAGCTCCAGGATCACGCCGTCCGTGCCGTCAGGCACCGACCAATCGATGCGCGAAAGCCCGCCGGATGTCGTATCTCCCGACACGCCGGCATCGGCCACGGTCATGTCCAACCCCTTCGCCTTCAACGCAGCCTCCAGTTTGGCGGGAAAGCCATCGCCTGGCGGCAACTGATAGCCGGCCATCAGACTGTCGCCGAAGCCGACGAGCTGAATGGTTCGGGCCTCGGCGGCGCCCGCCGCGCCAAACAAAAGACTGAAAGTGATGACAGCGAAGTGAAACGCAGCAACTTTAAAACTCATGATCCATTCCCTAAATTCGCTGCTCGGGCCAAATCGCGCCCGCCATTATCTCTGATGCTCACTGATATATAGGGCGTTCGCATTGGCAAAAACCATCATCGAGCTGAAGAAGGCGGATTTGACACTCGGCAATGCTGCCGCGTCAGTCCATGTGCTGAAGGATATCGATCTCACCATCATGGAGGGTGAATCGGTCGGAATCGTCGGTCCCTCCGGCTCCGGCAAGTCGACGCTGCTGATGGTGCTGGCCGGCCTCGAGAAGCTCGATAGCGGCGAGCTTCTGATCAGCGACACGCCGCTGCACAGCCTGAGCGAAGATCGCATCGCCGATTTCCGCGGCCGCAATATCGGCATTGTCTTCCAGTCATTCCACCTCATCGCCAATATGACGGCGCTGGAAAACGTCGCGGTTCCACTGGAGCTTGCCAATACCAGGGACGCCTTCGATATCGCCCGGCGTGAGCTCGAAGCCGTGGGGCTGGGCGAGCGGCTCAATCACTATCCCGGCCAGTTGTCCGGCGGCGAGCAGCAGCGCGTGGCGATCGCCCGCGCCCTTGCGCCTTCGCCCGCCGTTCTCATCGCCGACGAACCGACAGGCAATCTCGACACCGATACCGGGCGCCAGATCGCCGACCTGCTGTTCGCCCAGCAGGCCGAGCGCGGCACGACCATGCTGCTCGTCACACACGATCCGGCACTTGCCGCGCGCTGCTCGCGCCAGATTCGCGTCCGCTCCGGTGAAATCGAGAATGACAGCGCTCAGCCACGCGTCAATCAGGCGGCCATCGCGTGACGAGTGCGGCACGAATGCGACTGTCACTCGCCTTCCGTCTTGCCTTGCGCGAACTGCGCGGTGGCCTTGGCGGCTTTTACATTTTCCTTGCCTGCATCGCGCTCGGCACCGGCGCTATTGCCGCCGTCAACTCCGTGTCGCGCTCGATCACCGATGCGATCTCGACCCAGGGACAATCGCTGCTGGCGGGTGACGTTCGTTTCGAGTTGCGCAATCGCGAGGCAACGCCTGAGGAACTGGCCTTTCTGCAAGGCCTCGGCAAGCTCTCACGCTCGACCAATCTGCGCTCGATGTCTCGCCTGCCCGACGGCTCCGACCAGGCATTGGTCGAGGTCAAGGCGGTTGATGACGCCTATCCACTCTACGGCACCTTTGAAGCCGACCCCAACCAGCCGATCTCGGCTCTGCTCGCCACCAAGGATGGCGGCTATGGCGCCGTCGTCGCCCCGTTGCTGCTCGAACGCCTGAACCTCAAGGTCGGCGACGACCTGCTGCTCGGCAATGCGAAGCTGCACATATCAGGCACCATCAAGAATGAACCGGACGCGGTCTCCGAAGGTTTCGGCTTCGCTCCGCGCCTGCTCACCAGCCGCGAGGCGCTGACGGCTTCCGGCCTGATTACAACGGGCAGCCTCGTCGAGCAGGCCTACAGGATCCGCATGGACGATCCTGCGAGCGGCCTGAGCAACATCGGCGATCGCGCTAAAGCCGCCTTCCCGCAGGCCGGCTGGTCGATCCGCACCAGCGCCCGCGCCGCTCCCGAACTTGCCGACAACGTGACGCGCTTCTCGCAGTTCCTGACGCTGGTCGGGCTGGCTGCCCTCATCGTCGGCGGCGTCGGCGTCGCAAACGCCGTGCGCGCCTTCCTTGATTCGAAGCGCACCACCATCGCCACCTTCAAATGCCTCGGCGCTCCGGCCTTCGTCGTCGTGCTGATCTATCTCATCCAGATCGCCGTCATCGCGCTTGCCGGCGTCGTCATCGGCTTGGTTCTCGGCGCTATCGCGCCCATCATCGCTTCGCAGTTCATGGCGGAATTCCTGCCGATATCGACGGCGCCGCGGCTCTATCCCGGCCCCTTGGCGCTGGCAGCCGTGTTCGGGCTGCTGACGACGCTTGCCTTTGCCATTCCGCCGCTCGGCCATGCCCGAGAAGTACCGGCAACCGCGCTCTTCCGCGAACAGGGCTTCGAGACGCGCCGCCTGCCCGGCTGGCCCTATCTGCTTGCCGCTGGCCTGCTGATGGCAGCGCTTGCGGCTTTGGCGATCGTCACCGCCTATGACCGCTTCATCGCCATCGTCTTCGTCGTCTCGATCGCTGCCGCTTTCGTCGTGCTGCGCGTCGTCGCAGCCCTGCTCTCCTGGCTTGCGCGCCGCAGTCCGCGCGTGCGCTCGCCGGCCCTGCGGCTGGCGATCGGCAATATCCATCGCCCGGGCGCGCTCACCTCATCGGTCGTACTGTCGCTCGGCCTCGGCCTGGCGCTGCTGGTAACCCTGACATTGATCGACGGCAACATGCGCAGCGAACTCATGGGGCGCATGAGCGAGAAGGCGCCGAATTTCTTCTTCGTCGATATCCAGGGGCCGGAACTCGAGGGCTTCCGCAAGATCGTCCTCGACCTCGATCCCAAGGGCAAGCTCGTCGAAGCGCCGATGCTGCGCGGCCGGATCGTCGCCTTCAACGGCGAGGATGTCACCAAGATGAAAGTGCCGGCCGCTGGGCAATGGGTGCTGCGCGGCGATCGCGGCATCACCTACGCCGAGACAGTGCCGGAAAACGCTTCGGTCACCGAAGGCAAATGGTGGGACAAGGATTATGGCGGCGAGCCGCTGGTGTCCTTTTCGGAAGAAGAAGGCAAGGCGCTTGGCCTGAAGCTTGACGACAAAGTCACCGTCAACGTGCTCGGCCGCAATATTACCGCCAAGATCGCCAGCTTCCGCAAGGTGCAATGGCAGTCGCTGTCCATCAATTTCGTGATGATCTTCTCGCCAAACACCTTCAAGGGCGCGCCGCACGCCTGGCTTGCGACCCTGACGGATACCTCCGCGACCTCGGAGCAGGAAGCGGCAATTCTCAGGAAAGTCACCAACGCCTACCCGACCATAACAAGCGTCCGCGTCAAGGATGCCCTCGATGTCGTCAACACGCTGGTAGGACAGCTCGCAACGGCGATCCGCGCCGCCGCCTCGGTCGCACTCATCGCCTCGGTGCTGGTGCTGGCCGGTGCACTGGCGGCCGGAAACCGTGCCCGCACCCATGATGCCGTCATTCTCAAAACGCTCGGCGCAACCCGGGCGATGCTGATTCGCGCCTTCAGCTACGAATATCTGATCCTGGGTGCCGCGACCGCGATCTTCGCATTGATCGCCGGTTCCGCCTCCGCCTGGTATATCGTCAGCCGCATCATGAAGCTGCCTTCCACCTTCATGCCCGATGTCGCGCTCTCCACCCTCGTCATCGCCCTGGTGCTGACGGTCGGGATCGGACTCATCGGCACATGGCGCATCCTGGGTCAGAAAGCGGCACCCGTTCTGCGTGAGCTATGAATTCTCCTCGCGGATTAACCGAACGCCGCGAAAACGGCGCGATATTACATCGATTTAACATCGGTCAGGCCGCTTGACCCTTGTCTACAAGGCCTGAAAGCCTCATATTCTGTGCAGGCATGCTGGAGCTCCGCAGCGGCGCCTGGGCCTGAATGGCCCGACACCGTTCCCAAATCGGAGCTTGAAAGAGGAAAACATGGCTGACTTTCGCAATTACCAAAACCGGGCGCAGAGCGGTGCGCAATCGGGTGCGATGATAGACGAGGGCCTTCGAGCCTACATGCTCAAGGTCTATAACCTGATGGCGCTGGGTCTGGCGATCACGGGTGTTGCCGCTTATCTCGCTTTCTCTCTGGCTTTCGCAAACGGACAGATCACGGCTTTCGGCCAGGCGATCTATCTCAGCCCGCTGAAGTGGGTTGTCATTCTTGCTCCGCTGGCGATGGTCTTCTTCCTGAGCTTCAGGATCAACCGCATGAGCGTGGCCGCCGCGACGACGACCTTCTGGGTCTACGCCGCGCTGGTGGGCCTCTCGCTGTCGTCGATCTTCATCATCTACACCGGCCAGAGCGTCGTGCAGACCTTCTTCGTGACAGCCGCCTCCTTCGGCGCGCTGTCGCTCTACGGCTACACGACCAAGCGTGATCTCTCCGCGATGGGCTCGTTCCTGATGATGGGTCTCTTCGGCCTGATCATCGCGTCGCTGGTCAACATCTTCCTGGCTTCGTCCGCCATGCAGTTCGCCATCTCGGTGATCGGCGTGCTGATCTTCGCGGGCCTCACCGCCTACGATACGCAGCGGATCAAGGAAATGTACTACGATGCCGATGATGCAACCGTGGCTGGCCGCAAGGCGATCATGGGCGCTCTGTCGCTCTACCTGGACTTCATCAACCTGTTCATGTTCCTGCTGCGCTTCATGGGCAACCGCAACTAAGCGCAACTCGAATAACGATCGAAAAGGCGGCTTCGGCCGCCTTTTTGTTTGCCTGAAAAAGAGGCCTGCGGTTTGATGGCAGCCATCGCCATCAGCAGATCAGGCAGCGAGAAACACATGTCCGTCCGCCTCCGCAGCGCAACCCTAGACGACCTGCCCCACATAACCGCCATCTACCGCGATTCCGTGCTGAACGGCACGGCAAGCTACGAGATCGCTCCTCCAAGCGAAGAGGAGATGGCAGGCCGCTTTCACGCGATCCAGGAAAAAGCCTATCCCTATATCGTCGCCGAGGATGCGGACGGCACGTTTCTTGGCTATGCCTATGCCTCGTCCTTCCGCACGCGTCCAGCCTATCGCTGGATGGTGGAGGATTCGATCTACCTCGCTCCGGAGGCCCGCGGACGTGGGATCGGCAAGCTGCTGCTGAACGCCTTGGTGGAAAGCTGTCAGACGCTGGGTTTTCGCCAGATGGTCGCCGTTATCGGCGGTGCGCATCCAGCCTCCGTCGCCTTGCATCGAGCCGCAGGATTTGCCGAAATCGGACTGCTCAAAGGCACGGGCTACAAGCATGGCCGGTGGCTGGATACGATGCTGATGCAGAAGGCGCTCGGCCACGGTGCGGAGAACGACCCCGACCCGAGCGTTTATCCTGGGACGCTGTTTGAGGGTTAGATTCTCGCTCGCATGGAGCCTTCGATACCCCTCCGTCCGCCAATGCGGAGAAATTACTTCTCCACCAGCTTCAGCTGTTTGTCGAAAACCTTCAAGACTTGGCTGAGATCGTGTCCGCGCTTCAATGTCATCCCGTTGGTATTGATGACGGAGAAAGCACCCTGCTTGGCGGCCAGTTTCGGGTTCTTTTCGATGCGAAAGAGCGGCATCTCGCCGGAACGCTTGAAGACGGAGAAGACCGCCTTTTCCTTGAGGTGGTCGATCGCGTAATCCCGCCACTCGCCCTCGCCGACCATACGGCCGTAGATCCAGAGAATGGCATCCAGCTCGCGGCGATGAAACGTCACCGGCAAGGGATCCTTGCTCTGTTTATATTCTCTGAGATCGACGACGACGGAGGAGGTATTTTCCACGGAGCGGCTTTCGCTATGTCGCAAATCCGGCTGATCAGTCATCAATCCCCCAAGGGCTATCTCATGACAGGAGAATGACAGTTTGCCTCAGCCGCATCAAATTGCAAGACGTCTAGAGTCGGATGATTTCAGGTCTGTTCGACCTGAAATATGAATCCGCTCTAGAATCAAAGATGTAGAGCGTGATGTCATCCGAAAACCGCATACACTTTTCGGCATCACGCTCTGGCGGCTCACAATTTCTTTCCCATGCCCAAAAGCGTCTCCGCAGCGCCGCATTTCAGTCAAAACCACGCCAAATTTGCGGGAAGTATAGGCAGCCGCTTGGCGCCGCCGCGCCAAGCCGCCCGGCCGGGACGTATCGATAAACCCCAGCCCCGAATGCGTCCTTGCCGGGCACCTCCCCTTTTTGGCATCAGCCAAAATAGGGAATCTTTTTGGTGCTGCCGAAATAGAGAGCCTTTTCGGCGGCAACCGAAATAGGGAAACTTTTGGCACATGCCAAAGCGGAAACCCTTTCGATCGTAGCCGAAATAGAAGGCTTGCCGCCAACGGATAGGCTCAGCCGTCCGAGCCCACCGTCAGAACGGTCGCGCCGATGATGGCCGAGGGATCGCCTGAAGGCGACGACGATTGCAAAAGCACCGCAAGTCCCCTGCGCCCCGCCTTGCTCAGCACATTGGCGGGCAGCACGATATTCATCGCCTTCCCATCCCACATGCCGACTGTCTCGACATCGGAAACCGCGTGCATGTAGGCAATCTGCTGGCCGTTGTTTTCACCGCCCTTGGGAGCGACCATCTGCTCCTTGTCGAAATAGACGACGACGACATTCGCCTTGCCTTGGCCGGCGCCGATCTTGATCGAAAGCTCATCGTCCTTCATCGCGGCGTTCACTGGAATGGTCAGGCCCTCGCCATTGCGCTGGAAGGTATCGATCTTGACGTTGATCGCATTGAGGTCTGCACCGTTCATATGATCGCGGCCATTAACGATGGCCTGCGGCGTATAGACCCCGCTGCGCCCGAGCGTGCGTGCATAGGCATATTGGCGCGCCGTGTTGTCCTTGGACGCCATGGTGTCGCTCCAGCCTAGATAGTTCCAGTAGTCGACATGATAGGCGAGCGCCACGACGTCGCCCTGGCGAATCAGCTTGCGAAACGCGGCGTCAGCCGGCGGACAGGAAGCGCAGCCCTGTGCGGTGAAAAGCTCGACCACGCCCTTGATCTTCGCAGCCTCCTGCGCATGCAGCGAACTTGCGAGCGCTATGCCTGCCAGAAGTGGAACCGAAAATCGAAGGCGCATTCTATCTTACCTCTGCATCAAATTTCGCCGGCCGCCTGCGCAGCCTCCGAAACATTCACGCTCTTTGGGGCGGTAGGGCCATATCAAGCCCGAAAAACCTGAAACAAGAGATAATAGCTAAGCGTGATGACGCAAAGTCACGATGGGGTGAGGCCAAGGCCGCATGGCAGGTGCGCCGAACACATCCCCGTGAAAAAGAAGAGGCCGCCGGAAGAGTTTTCCGGCGGCCTCCTAAGATCAGCGTCGATAGCTACTAGGCAGCGAGATCGCGCAGAACGGTCTGCAAGATACCACCATTGTTGACGTAGACGACCTCATCCAGCGTATCGATACGGCAGATGATCGGAATATCGCGAACCGTACCGTCGCCATAGGTGACCTTGGCGATCTTGCGCTCGCGCGGCTTGATGTCTGCCAGACCTTCGATGGTGACGAGTTCGTCACCCTTCAGGCCGAGGCTTGCCCAGGTGGTGCCTTCCTCGAAGACGAAGGGGATAACGCCCATGCCAACCAGGTTCGAGCGGTGAATACGCTCGAAGGACTGGGCGATCACGGCGCGTACGCCAAGCAGGTTCGTGCCCTTGGCAGCCCAGTCGCGCGAGGAGCCGTTGCCGTATTCGACACCGGCGAAGATGACGAGCGGAACGCCCTCGGCCTTGTACTGCATGGCCGCATCGTAGATCGACGTCTCTTCCTTGGACGGATAGTGGATGGTGTAGCCACCTTCCTTGCCGTTCGGGCCGAGCATGTGGTTGCGGATACGGATGTTGGCGAAGGTGCCGCGCATCATGACTTCATGATTGCCGCGGCGCGTGCCGTACTGGTTGAAGTCGGCAACGCCGACGCCATGACCGATGAGGTAGGCACCCGCCGGCGAAGCAGCCTTGATCGAACCGGCCGGCGAAATGTGGTCGGTGGTGATCTTGTCGCCGAAGAGGCCGAGAACGCGAGCGCCCTTGATGTCGGAAACGCCGGCACCCTTCTTGCCCATGCCCACGAAGTAAGGCGGATTCTGGACGTAGGTCGAGTTGTCGTCCCAGGCATAGGTCTGGCCCGGAGGAACCTGCACGGCCTGCCAGTTGGCGTCGCCCTTGAAGACGTCGGCATACTTGCTCTCGTAGAGCTCGCGGGTGACGTACTTCTGGATGAACTCCTGAACCTCATGCGAGGTCGGCCAGATGTCCTTCAGGTAGACAGGCTTGCCGTTCTGGTCTTCGCCGATCGGCTCCTTCGTCAGATCGAGCTGCACGGAACCTGCGAGCGCGTAGGCGACGACGAGCGGCGGCGAAGCGAGGTAGTTCGCCTGGACGTCGGGCGAAATACGGCCTTCGAAGTTGCGGTTGCCCGAGAGCACGCCCGAAACGATCAGGCCCTTGTCGTTGATCGTCTTGGAGATCGGCGCCGGCAGCGGGCCGGAGTTGCCGATGCAGGTGGTGCAGCCGAAGCCGACCAGGTTGAAACCGAGCTTGTCGAGATCGGCCTGGAGGCCGGACTTGGCGAGGTATTCGCCGACAACCTGCGATCCCGGTGCCAGCGACGTCTTGACCCACGGCTTGGTCTTCAGGCCCTTGGCAACAGCGTTGCGGGCGAGCAGACCGGCAGCGATCAACACCGACGGGTTGGAGGTGTTGGTGCAGGAGGTGATGGCAGCAATGGCGACGTCGCCATGGCCGAGATCGAAATCCGTTCCTTCGACCGCATAGCGGTTAGAGAGCTGGCCCGGCTTCTTGTATTCGGTATCAAGCGAAGTGGCGAAGCCGGAAGCGATGTTTTCCAGCGCGATACGGCCTTCCGGACGCTTCGGGCCGGCCATCGACGGCACGACGTCGTTGAGGTCGAGTTCCAGCGTGTCGGTGAAGACGAGGTCGGAACCGTCATTGTCGCGCCACATGCCCTGAGCCTTGGAATAGGCTTCGACGAGCGCGATTCGATCCTTGGCGCGGCCGGACATGTTGAGGTAGTTCAGCGTTTCCTTGTCGACCGGGAAGAAGCCGCAGGTCGCGCCGTATTCCGGACCCATGTTGCCGATGGTGGCGCGGTCGGCGAGCGGCAGTGCGTCGAGGCCAGGGCCGAAGAATTCGACGAACTTCGAAACGACGCCCTTCTTGCGCAGCATCTGCACGACGGTGAGCACCAGGTCGGTCGCGGTGACGCCTTCCTTGAGCTTGCCGGTCAGCTTGAAGCCGATAACTTCCGGAAGCAGCATGGAGACAGGCTGGCCGAGCATGGCGGCTTCAGCTTCGATACCGCCCACACCCCAGCCGAGGACGCCGAGGCCGTTGATCATTGTCGTGTGCGAATCGGTGCCGACGCAGGTGTCGGGATAAGCGATCGTTTCGCCGTCTTCTTCCTTCGTCCAGACAGTCTGGCCGAGATATTCGAGATTCACCTGGTGACAGATGCCGGTGCCGGGAGGAACGACGCGGAAGTTCTTGAATGCCTGCTGGCCCCACTTCAGGAAGCGGTAGCGCTCGCCGTTGCGCTGATATTCCAGTTCGACGTTGCGGGCAAAAGCCTGCGGCGTGCCGAATTCGTCGACGATGACCGAGTGGTCGATGACGAGGTCGACGGGGACGAGCGGGTTGATCTTTTCCGGATCGCCGCCGAGGGAAACCATCGCGTCGCGCATGGCGGCGAGGTCGACAACGGCGGGAACGCCGGTGAAGTCCTGCATCAGCACGCGTGCCGGACGATAGGCGATTTCGTTCTCGACGGTGCCCTTGTTGGTCAGCCATTCGGCGACGGCAAGGATATGTTCCTTCGTGACCGACTGCCCGTCTTCAAAACGCAGCAGGTTTTCCAGAAGCACCTTCATGGAGTAAGGCAGCTTGGAAACGCCGGGCAGACCATTCGCCTCAGCCTTGGGCAGGCTGAAATAAACATAGTCTTTCCCGCCCACGGTCAACGTGGAACGACAATTGAAACTGTCAAGAGATTTAGACACGAGATACCCCGTTTCTGATAGCCAACACAGTCGTGCGAACGCCTATGCACTTTATGCACATCAGGATGCGGGTACGGCCATTTCCGCTGTCCGCACGTAAGGAGAATACCTTAAGTTCGGCGCAAGGATGAAATTCACGCCGACCGCTGGCGTGGTTGCAGGTCTTATAGATAATTTCGTAAAGACTTGCCAGAGTGACAAGATGCAAATTTGGACAATTTTTTGCGCATTGCGGTAAAGAAATAGGGAAAGCCTGAGCGAATGCATCTAAGCGCTGAAAATCTGGCGGCACGGCGGGGCGAGGACCTGATTTTCTCGAATGTTTCCCTCAACTTGACGGATGGCGAAGCCCTGGTTCTGACAGGCCGCAACGGGTCGGGAAAATCAACGCTTTTGCGCGTTGTCGCAGGCCTTCTCAGGCAGGAAAAAGGCCGCATCACATTCATTGGAAATGACGGCGAATCGGGCCGGCCGGCGGGCGAAGCCAGCCACTATCTCGGCCATCGCAACGCGATGAAATCCGAGCTGACCGTCGCGGAAAACCTGACCTTCTGGAAGACCTTCCTTGGCGACATGCCCGGCGGCTTCGGCTTGAGTGCGGATGAAGCGGCTGACGCCGTCGGCCTCGCCGACATCACGCATCTGCCCTTCGGCTACCTCTCTGCCGGTCAGCAGCGGCGAATCGCCTTCGCCAAACTCCTCGTCGCCTACCGCCCGATCTGGATCCTCGACGAACCGACGGCGGCGCTGGACAGCTCGGCGGACCAGCTCTTCGCGCAGCTGATCATGGCGCATCAGAAAAGTGGTGGCATCGTACTTGCTGCAACGCACCAACCGCTGGGGCTGGAGGTGGCGCAGGAGATGCACATGACCGGGTTTACCGGGGTGAATGAAGGGATATGGGGATGATGCCGATGGTGCTCAACTTGCCGAACCTGCGTCACCCCCCTCTGTCACTTCGTGACATCTCCCCCACAAGGGGAGAGATTGTTGGGAGTTCGCAGCATCCGCTTACAAAACCGTTGAGTTCCGTCTCTGCAGAGTCGATGTTGGATGCGGACTTGTGCGCGCTACAAATTACCAATCTCCCCCCTTGTGGGGGAGATGTCCCGAAAGGGACAGAGGAGGGTATCGTGCCTCATATTCGGTGCCATGCATGACCGCCCTTCTCCTCCGCGACCTCAAACTTTCGGTGCGCGCCGGTGGCGGGGCGTTGATCGGCATCCTCTTCTTCCTCACCGTTGTCGCCGTTATCCCTTTTGGTGTCGGCCCGGACCTAAAACTCCTCTCGCGCATCGGGCCGGCTATCGTCTGGATCGGCGCGCTGCTCGCAAGCCTTCTCGGCCTCGACCGGCTGTTCCAGGCCGAGCGTGACGACGGCTCGCTCGATCTGCTCGTCATGCAGGAAACGCCGCTGGTCCTCACGGTTTTCATCAAATGCGCAGCGCATTGGGTGGCGACCGGCCTGCCGCTCGTCATCGCCTCCCCCCTGCTCGGCCTCTTTATGAATATGAACGAGACGGCTATCGGCGCCACCGCACTGACGCTGCTCGTCGGCTCTCCGGCGATCACCTTCATCGGCGCGGTGGGTGCCGCCGTGGCTGTGGCGCTGCCGCGCGGCGGGCTGCTGGTCTCGATCCTCGTGCTGCCGCTCACTATTCCCGTACTGATCTTCGGGGTCAGCGCCACCTACGCCGCCGTCGAAGGACCGCAGCCCTTCCTGCCCCCGTTCCTCATACTGATCGCGCTCACATTGTTCTTCGCCGTCCTAGGTCCGGCCGCAGCCGCCCTCGCCCTGCGCAACACGACTGATTGATCCGCTCGGGAATCAAAGAAGTGGGGCGCGATGTCATCCGAAAATCACCTGCACTTTTCGGCGTCACGCTCTACGAGATACTGTTTCGTCGATCTGAGACAATGCGGTCGATTGCCGGAAAAGCCATATCGGGTTAAACAAGCCGCATGAGCGACATCAGCCCTGCGATCAGCCGTTTTTCCGACCTCGCCAACCCCACGCGGTTTCTGGCCTTTTCGGCGCGTCTCATACCCTGGCTGGCGGCCATCTCGGCCGTGCTTTTCGCAATCGGCCTCTATCTGTCCTTTACGACCTCGGGCGATTACCAGCAGGGCGATACCGTCCGTATCATGTATATCCACGTTCCCGCCGCTTGGCTGTCGATGATGTGCTACACGATCATGAGCATGTCTGCGATCGGCACGCTCGTCTGGCGCCATCCGCTGGCCGACGTCGCCGGCAAGACCGCCGCTCCGCTCGGCGCCGCCTTCACGCTGATCGCGCTGGTCACCGGCTCGCTCTGGGGCAAGCCGATGTGGGGCACCTACTGGGTCTGGGATGCGCGCCTGACCTCGGTCTTCATTCTGTTCCTGATGTATCTCGGCCTGATCGCGCTCAACCGCGCCATGGACGACCCGTCGAAAGCAGCCCGCGTCGCGTCGATCCTGACGCTGGTCGGGTTCATCAATATCCCGATCATCAAGTTTTCGGTCGACTGGTGGAACACCCTGCATCAGTCGGAAAGCATCATGCGCATGGATGGCCCTGCCATCGACGCTGAATTCCTCCGGCCGCTCTTCATCATGGCGCTGGCCTTCACGCTGCTGTTTTTCACGCTGCATCTGATGGCGATCCGCAACGAAATCTGGCGCCGGCGCATCGCCGCGCAACGCCGCATCGCCGCACGCATGGCAGCCCGGGAGGAGTAAGATGAGCCATCCCTTCTACGTCTTCGGCTCCTATGGCTTTGCCGCCTTCATGATCCTCGCCATCATCGCCTGGGTATGGATCGACGGACGCCTGCGCCGCCGCGAACTTGCCGCATTGGAAGCCTCCGGCATCCGCCGCCGCTCGCAGCGCGCGTCCGAAGGCGAAACGAAATGACTGCCGATACCGACAATAAGGATCAGCCGAAATCGGGTGGCACCGCGCGCTATCTGCTGGCGCTGATCCCGCTCATCGTCTTTGCCTGCATCGCGCTTGCCGTCGGCAAGGTCATGTATGACCAGGAAGTGCACGGCACCGACATCTCCGCCATCCCCTCGGCGCTTATCGGTACGAAAGCGCCAAAACTGGCTCTGCCCCCACTCGAAGGTTCCAACCTGCCGGCGCTGACAGATGATGCCATCAAGGGCAAGCTGACCCTCGTCAATGTCTTTGCCTCCTGGTGCATTCCCTGCCGCGACGAACATCCGGTGCTGAAGGAACTCGCCAAGAGCGGTCAGCTCAACATCGTGGCCATCAATTATAAGGACACGAGCGAGAACGCGCTCCGCTTCCTCGGCGAACTCGGCAACCCCTACAAAGCGATCGGCATTGACCCGAATGGCACCGCCGCCATCGACTGGGGCGTCTACGGCATTCCGGAATCCTATCTCGTCTCCCCCGACGGCACGATCCTCTACAAGCAGGTCGGCCCCTTCACGCCCACCAGCCTGAAAGAAGGGCTCTATCCGGCGATTGAGAAGGCGATTGGGAAGGCGGGCGCCTAGAGCATGTCGCGCAAAAGTGTACAGCGGTTTTGCGACTACGACATGCGTGAAATCAAAGAGCTAAAGCGCGTGAAGCGAATCTTAGAGATCGCGACGCGCTTTAGCCACTTTCTCCCTTTTGGGCGGACCACCCGCCCTCGTGGTTCGAGGCTCCAGCCCTGCGGGCCTCCGCACCTCACCATGAGGGTTAGTCTCTGCCTCTTAACTGGGGAGGCCCACTCCACCTCATGGTGAGGTGCCCAGTTGCCAAAGCGATAGTGCAGGCGATTGGGCCTCGAACCACGAGGTGGCCACGGAGCCAGCCTCAAAATCCTCTCAAATCCCGCCTTGCCAGGTCTTGATCGCCTCGAGCGGCCAGACGAGCATCAGCACGTTGAGCGTGAGATTGTCTCGGATCAGCCAGCCGGTGAACAGCTCGAAGAAGATCGCGATGGCAATCGTCACCACCACCGGGGCGCGCCAGGCAAACAGGAAGCCCACCACCATGAAAACGGCATCCATCGCCGAATTGAGGATGCTGTCACCGACATAGTCGAGCGAGATCGTCGCCGCGCGGTAGCGATTGATGATGATCGGGGAATTTTCCAGAAGTTCCCAGCCGGATTCGATCAACATGGCAACGAAGAGCCGTATCGATAGCGGCTTGCCGCGCATGATGAGATGCGTCAGCCCGAAGAAGAGGAAGCCGTGGATGATATGCGACGGCGTGTACCAATCGGCGATATGCTGCGAGTTGCCGCTGGATTTCACGACCGGCTCGAAGAGCTTTACATAGCCGCAGGTGCAGATCCACACGCGGCCCATCATGTGTTCCGCGACGATCTGCACGAGCAGAATGACGGCACAGGCGATGAGCCAGAAGCTTTGTTGCTGGTGGTGGCTACGATCAGCGACCGTTTCCGTCATTTACCGTTTTCCGGTGGCTGCTCGATGGTATGCTTCATGATCAACGGCATCTGCGACAATGTGAAGAGGATGGTGATCGGCATCGTTCCCCAGACCTTGAAGTTGACCCAGAGATTGTCCGCAGCCTTGGCGTCGGGAAGGTAAAGCCAGTTTGAGCCACGCCAGACCACTTCGTTGAGCACGGCGAGGACGAAGAAGAAAATGCCCCAGCGCAGCGTCAACTTCCGCCAGCCTTCGGCATCCAGCTGAAAGGCCGCATTGAAGACGTAGCCCAGCAGCGACTTGCCGAACGCAAGACCGCCGAGCAACACCACGCCGAATAACGCATTGACGATGGTCGGCTTCATCTTGATGAAGGTTTCGTTCTGGAGATAGATGCCGAGCGCGCCGAAGATCAGGACGACAATGCCCGACACGAAGGGCATCAGCGGCAGATGGCCGAGCATGACCTTCGAGACGATGAGAGAAAGTACCGTTGCGGCCATGAACAGGCCGGTGGCAACGAAAAGCGGGCCGCCGAGCGTCGCCAATTGCGGGAAATGCTGTACCAGCCACTCGCCGCGCAGATTGCCGAAGAAGAATACCAGCAGCGGCCCTAGCTCCAACACCAGCTTGAGCATCGGGTGATGCTTATCGGCGGCGCTTGGGATGAGTTCGTTGTCGCTGGTCGTCATCGCGGCACTTTCGCTATCGTCGAATCTGTTCTTGTCGTTCATTGGTTGCTTCCGGCACCAGTGCCTGCGATGGCGTTGGCGAAATCTTCAGCCTCAAACGGCTCGAGATCGTCTACACCTTCGCCGACACCGATGAAATAGACAGGCAGCTTGTGCTTCGCCGAGATCGCCACGAGGATGCCGCCTCGCGCCGTGCCGTCGAGCTTGGTCATGATCAGCCCGTTGACCCCGGCGACGTTGCGGAAGATCTCCACCTGGTTCAAGGCGTTCTGGCCGGTGGTGGCATCGAGCGTCTGCAGTACGGTATGCGGTGCATCCGGATCGAGCTTGCCGAGCACGCGGACGATCTTTTCGAGCTCGGCCATCAGCTCTGCCTTGTTCTGCAGGCGCCCGGCGGTGTCGATGATCAGCACGTCGCTCTTGTTGGCCTTGGCCTGCTGAAAGGCATCGAAAGCGAGGCCGGCGGCATCCGCGCCGAGCTTCGTGCCGATGAATTCCGACTTGGTGCGGTCGGCCCAGATCTTCAGCTGCTCGATGGCGGCGGCGCGGAAGGTATCGCCGGCTGCGACCATGACCTTCAGTCCGGCGCCTGAAAGCTTGGCCGCCAGCTTGCCGATCGTGGTCGTCTTGCCGGTGCCATTGACGCCGACCACGAGGATGACATGCGGCTTGTGGCTGAGATCGAGCTGCAAGGGCTTGGCGACGGGCTTCAGCACCTTGGCGATTTCCTGCGCCATGATGCGGCCGACATCCTCGCTGGTCACATCCTTGCCATAGCGCTCGGAGGCCAGCGTATCGGTGACGCGCATCGCGGTTTCAACGCCGAGATCGGCCTGGATCAGCAGATCCTCCAGATCCTGCAGCGTCTGATCATCGAGCTTGCGCTTGGTGAAGAGCGCCGCGATCTGGCCGGTCAGCTGCGACGAGGTGCGCGCAAGCCCGGCGCGCAGGCGCTGGAACCAGGAAAGTTTCTGCTTTGGGGCTTCCGGAGCTGGTGCCGGAGCGGAGGCGGCGGTGGAGAAGCCTTTGGGGAGGATGGGGGCTGCGGCTGGGGTGTCAGTGTTTTCGGAGGAAGGTTCCGGATTAGCTCGAGTTTCCGTGTTCTCCGACGGAGGTTCCGAGCTTGTTGGAGCTGCGTCACCCCCCTCTGTCCTGTCGGACATCTCCCCCACAAGGGGGGAGATCGGTTCCGAGGGGGCTTCCCCTGAAACCACATTGGCTTCTGTAGCGGCGGATTGTTCCGACTCAACCGCCTGCTCTTCTGCATCCTGCGTCTTCGTATCAGGTTCAACGAAAGCAACTGGCTCTGCGACCTGCTCAGCCTTTAGCTCTTGCTCAGCCGGCGCCTCGCTCTCCAAGCGATCTCCCCCCTTGTGGGGGAGATGTCCCGAAGGGACAGAGGGGGGTGCCGAGGGTTCGGCCAACTCGGAAGCCGGCGAAACATCTGCAACAGGCAGCACCTCCTGCTCGACGACAGGCGTTTCAACCTTCGGTGAAACCTCCGCGGGCGCCTGCTCCTCGGCCGGCTTTTCGCGGCCGAAGGTGAAGACTTTTTTGATGAAACCGAGCGCCATGAAGTATCCGTTGAAGCATTAGGCCGCGTCAGCGGCCAGAAGTTGCATGTCGAGGTGCTTGCCATTGTGGCCGGTGATTGCGACCTGCACAAGGTCGCGCGGGCAAAGGCCGGGGGCGGCGACAAGCGTGAAGTTTTCCGTATGCGCCAGCCCGTTATTCTCCACAAGCAGCCATTGCCGCGTGCCGACCATCTTGTCCAGATGGGTCTGGTGCAATCTTTGTCCAGCCTCGCGCAGACGAGCGGCGCGGTCCTTGACCAGGCCGCGGTCGAGCTGCGGCATGCGAGCCGCCGGTGTGCCCGGGCGCGGACTATAGGGAAAGACATGCAGATGCGCGATGCCGGCCTCTTCAGCCAGACCGACGGCATTGGCGAACATCTCTTCCGTTTCCGTCGGAAAGCCGGCGATCATATCGGCGCCGAAGCTTGTCTCGGGGCGCAGGCGGCGCACATCCTCGATGAAGCGCAGGGCATCGGCGCGTGAGTGCCGGCGCTTCATGCGCTTGAGGATCATATCGTCGCCATGCTGCAGCGAGAGGTGCAGATGCGGCATGAAGCGCGGCTCGTCGGCGATGAGGTCCATCAGATGCTGATCGGCCTCGATGCTGTCGATCGAGGACAGCCGCAACCGGCGGATCTCCGGGATCTGCTTCAGCAGCGTCTTGGCAAGCAGGCCGAGCGTCGGCGTCCCCGGCAGGTCGGCGCCGTAGCTCGTGGCATCGACGCCGGTCAGCACGATTTCGCGATAACCGCTTTCGACGAGATTGCGGGCTTGGTCGACGACGGCACCCATCGGCACCGAGCGCGAATTGCCGCGGCCATAGGGAATGATGCAGAAGGTGCAGCGATGGTCGCAGCCGTTCTGTACCTGGATGAAGGCGCGCACATGGCCATCGATATGACGGATCATCTGCGGCGCCGTCGCCCGCACGCTCATGATGTCGTTGACGCGCAGCTTCTCTTCGGCAGAAGCGCCGAAATCCGGCAACGAACGATACGAGGCGCTCTTCAGCTTCTCCTCGTTGCCGAGCACGGCATCCACTTCGGCCATTTCGGCAAAGGTCTGCTTCTCGGTCTGCGCCGCGCAGCCTGTGACGATGATGCGCGCATGCGGGTTGTCGCGGCGAGCGCGGCGGATCGCCTGTCGCGCCTGGCGCACGGCTTCGCCGGTCACGGCGCAGGTGTTGACCAGAATGGCATTGTTGAGTCCGGCCTTCTCGGCCTCGGCCCTCATCACTTCGGATTCATAGGTATTGAGGCGACAGCCGAAGGTAATGACCTCGACCCCGCTCACCGCGCCTGAGCCCCCTGCTCCTCATCGCGCGTCCAAAGCCCCGTGGCCGGATCGACCATGCCGGACCATTCCCATTCGGCTGGCCCTGTCATGACGACATGGTCGTTGCTTTCAAGCCATTCGATGGTGAGCTTGCCCGGCGCCGGTGCGGAGGCGACATCGATCGTCACCTTGCGGCCGGTACGGCCGGTCCGGGCGGCGCTGACGGCAGTCGCGCAAGCCGCCGAACCGCAGGCAAGCGTCAAGCCGGCGCCGCGCTCCCAGGTGCGTGTGCGGACAAGCGTCGGCGAAAGCGCCTGCGCCAGCGTGATATTGGCACGCTCGGGAAACATCGGATGGTTTTCGAGCAGCGGGCCGAACCGATCGAGATCGAAGGACATCGGGTCTTTGTCTACCCAGAAGATCGCATGCGGATTGCCCATCGAAGCGACCGAAGGCGAGTGCAGGATCGGATTGTCGATCGGCCCGATCTGCAACTCGATGCGGCTGGTATCGGCAAATTCCTCGGCAAGCGGGATCTTGTCCCAGGCGAAGACCGGCTTGCCCATATCGACCGATATCGTGCCGTCTTCGTGCTCTCTCGCATTGAGGATGCCGGCAACGGTCTGGAAGGTGAAGGCATGTCTGCCGGTTTCGGACGCCAGCGCCTGCACGACGCAGCGCGTACCGTTGCCGCAGGCCTGCGCCTTCGTGCCATCGCAATTGAGGATATCGATCCAGGCATCGGTGCCTTGCGCCTTGGGATCGTGGATCGCCATGATCTGGTCGAACTGGGTGGCCGGATCGGCATTGAGCGCAATCGCCGCCGTCGCCGTCACCACATCCTTGCGGCCGCGCATGTCGATGACCAGGATCTTGTTGCCAAGCCCGTTCATCCTCGCGAATTCGACCATATTGCTCATGGGACCATTCCTATTGTCGAGCTGTATATGGCGGAAACCTGGGGGAATTACCAGTGGGATGAGTAGACCCATGGCCTGGGTATCGGATCAGGTAAAGGCTGAAAGTCAATTCTCTCGGCGGAGATCGGTCGCAAATAGGCCAAAACGAGTGCCGTGGCCGACAACGATGATATGGGTGCCGGTCGCAAGGCCTCGCCTGAACTCGTCGGAAACACCACACACCCTGTCGAATCCGACTATTAGGTCCTGAAGTTCCAATGGTGAATAGCAGTGCTTTTCATAATGATTGTCAGCTCGGCCAACCGTGTATGCAAGCTCTTGGGGATGCCCTGCGACCAAGGCCAGGATGATCGGGCCGCCGACAACCGCCGCCCGGCTTCCCATGAAGTAAACGAAGAAAGGACAGAATAAGACTACGATGTCTTTCTTAAGTTCGCTTCCGGGAACTGCGTCTCGCCTGATTATAGAGAGCCCGAATATCAATATTCCTGAGACCAACCCTATCGCAACGCGGAAACCACTGGTCGTTGAAACCCACTCGGTCGAGGGGAGAAACCGATAGCCAAGTATCGTTACAAAAAGAGCGATAAGGAGAGGCAGAAATTCGAAAAGGAAGAAAGCCGCCAAAAGAACTCTAAGTGGTTTACTGAATCGCTGCTTGATCCCCTCATGTATCGACTCGGCCATAAGACAACCACCGCAAGATTGCTCCTTACCCCCTATGGCATATCACCGATTGTTGTTTCAAGATGTCTGCCTCCGCGAAAAGGCGGTCAACGGGAGGCCACCGCAACGCTGGGTTCGTCCTCGGGCGTTTCCTTGATCGGAAACACCCAATCATAGGCAATGTTGAAGACGAAGGCGTAGACCAGATAGAAGGTGACCACTGCAATATCCATCAGAAGCGCCGCAAAGAGCGTGATCTGAAGATACCAGGCAATGAACGGGATCAGGATGACCACGAGGCCCGCTTCGAAAAGTACGGTGTGGATGATCCGGATACCGATGGTCTTCTGGACCTTGCCGCGCAAACGCATCAGCGCGCGGTCGAAGCCGAGATTGTAGATGAAGTTCCATAGTGTCGCCACGGTCGCCCCGACCACGCCGATGACACCCATATGAGCGATAGGCTGATTGAAGACGATTGCCGCGAGCGGCGTGAAGGTGGCAAGGCCGATAAGTTCAAACAGGACGGCGTGCCGAACACGATCTCCGAAACTGCGCATTTTTCAAGTTCCTACTCTATGTTGTCGGCCTGCCTTCTATCAGATAGATTGGGGCTATAAAGTTAGAAACTATCTGGAATTCTGATAGATGGATGTTTCGCTGGAGCAACTGGAAGCGTTCGTCGCGGCTGCGGAAAACGGGTCCTTCTCGGCCGCCGCACGGCGCCTTCGCAAGGCCCAGTCCGCCGTCAGCCTCTTGATCTCCTCCTTGGAAGACGATCTCGGCATCAAGCTCTTCAGCCGCGCGACGAGAAACCCGACCCTCACCGAAGCAGGAACAAGACTGCTCCCGGAGGCCAAGCTGCTGCTGGACCGGCGCGAGCACCTGATCGGCGTTGCCAGGAGCTTTGACGAACACATCGAGACACGTCTGGTCGTCGCAATCGACGAATTCTATCCCGAGCCTGCGATCGGCAGCCTCTTTGCCGACTTCGCGGATCGATTTCCGCATGTCGAGCTGGAACTCCTGTCTCCCCACTCGCAGGCCATCACCGGAATGGTTCTCGAAGGCGAGGCCGATATCGGAGTGATGTGGCGGGAAGAACAGCTCCCGCCCGAGCTCGACTTCGTCACCATCGGTTGGGTTCCGCTGATCATGGTCTGCGGGCGCGATCATCCGCTTGCGGAAAGCACCGTCAGCTGGGAGGACCTGAAGCGCCATCGCCAGATCATGGTCACCAAGCGCCGTGACGTCGCCAGAAGGCACCAGGTCAGGGTTGCCGCCGAGGTCTGGTGGGTCGAGAGCCATTGGGTCATTCTTCAGATATTGCGGCAGGGCATCGGCTGGGCGCTCATCCCGGCCCATATTCTGGCGAATTCGCAGCTGGCGCCGGAACTGGCAACGCCCCGGCCACTCTTCGATAGCGGCGCCCATCCGGTCGCCCTCGAGCTTGTCTGGCACAAACAAAGGCCGGCAGGCCCGGCGGCAAAATGGCTGAGGGAGCATTTCGTCGCCAATGGCAACAAGCATGGAATCCTGGAGGCGAGCGCCGCGCGTCGGTAAGTGCCGCAGGACCGAGGCATGCCTTGGCGATTGTTGCGCCTTCGGGCATGGCAACCGCCAGCTTCCGACATATCTCATACCTATCCGGTTTCATGCTGACGAACATTTTTCGAAAAAACATCGACCCTGTGTCGGATCGCTGAAAGTTCGCCCGTCCTAGAGACGGATGATTTTAGGTCCATCAGGCCTAAAATCTGAATCCGCTCTAGAAACTCAAGAAGTAGAGCACGATGTCGCCCGAAAACCGCACACACTTTTCGGCATCGCGCTCCAGGCTCGTCCACTCCGTCCATTCAGAAGGAACATAGCCATGCCGAATACCATACGCCTGCACCGTGTCCTGGCCACCAGCCCGGAGAAGGTCTATCGCGCATTCATCGAAGCGGACGCGCTCGCCAAGTGGCTACCGCCGAACGGCTTTGCCTGCACCGTGCACCACATGGAACCGAGCGTCGGCGGCACGTTCAAAATGTCGTTCCGCAACTTCACGACAGGTCAAAGCCACTCCTTCGGCGGCGATTTCCGCGAGCTCATTCCCGGCGAACTCGTGCGCTACACCGACAAATTCGACGACCCGAACCTGCCTGGCGAAATGGAAGTGACCGTGACTTTGAAGAAGGTCTTGGTCGGCACCGAAGTGAATATCACCCAGGCCGGCGTGCCTGATGTCATTCCGCCGGAAGCCTGCTATCTCGGCTGGCAGGAATCGCTGCGCAATCTGGCAAAGCTGGTCGAGCCTGAAATCAACCAGTAAGACGCAACCCCTTCTCCCCTCGGGGAGAAGGGTTCTTGCTTCGGTCCTCAGCCAATCGGCACGTCGAAGATTTCGCCGGCCCGCAGCGGGCGAAACCGATCCGATTCCACACCCTCAGCCTTCAACGCCATATCGAGCGCATGAACGGGTTCGTCAATGCCTTCATCCGTCAGCTGGAACGTCGCGAAGTGATGCCCGGCGACATAGGCTGCGTTGCAGAGCTTCATGCCCTTAACCGCCTCTTCCGGATTTTGGTGCTGCCCCTTCATGAACCAGCGCGGCTCGTAAGCGCCGAACGGCAGGATAGCGAGGCGGAAGCCGCCGTGCTTGCGGGCAGCCGCTTCGTAATTGATGCCATCGTGAAAGCCGGTGTCACCGACATGATAGATCTTGCCAACTGGCGTGGTCAGCACGAATGCCGCCCAGAGCGCCATGCGCCGGTCAGCCACACCGCGCGCCGACCAGTGATGGCAGGGCTCGACATCGATGGTCACATCAGCATTGAAGGCGATGCGATCGCCCCAGTCGACAACGGCAATCTCGGCATCGGGAACGGCGCGCCGGATGATCGTGTCGTTGCCGAGCGGCGTCACGATCCTGGGCCGGTGTGCCTGATGCAGGCGAGCCAGCGTTTCAAGATCGAGATGATCGTAGTGATTATGCGTCACCAGCACGAGGTCGATATGCGGCAGGTCTTCGAACCGGATGCCAGGCGGCACCACGCGCTTCGGCCCCATGGAGCGAAAGGGGCTGACCCGCTCCGACCAGACGGGATCGGTCAAGATGTTCAACCCGGCAATCTGAACCAGCATCGAAGCATGGCCGACCATCGTCACCCGCATCTGCTCGCCGAAGACGTGGCGATCGGGCCTTGCCGGGGGAAAGACTGTCATGACGGGATTGGGCCAACGCACCCGCCCGCCACCGAACTGCCATCTCAGCAAAGCTAGAATATTGCCCGGCGCGACACCGCCGGGATTGAAGAAGCGACGGCCGTCGAAATGGTCAGAAACCGGGCCCTGGTAATAGGGATTCTTCTTATCCGAGACGGTCATGGCGTATCGGCTTCCTGCGATCCCGGTTGCACGTTGACTTTCGCGAGCCATTCCTCTGCTTCTTGCGCCGTCAGCGCCTCCTCAAGCACAACATTCGCCGGCATGGCGAAAAGCTGTGGCGTGAAGAAGCTCGTATCCCAGAGCGCCGCCCCTTCGACCGGAGGCGAAAGCAGGATGACCTGCCGGCCATCGATGCGGGCAATCGTCTCAACCGGTGCCTCGCCGGAAATCTCGACGGGTCCCGGCGCATCCGGCCGAACTGTCTGGTAACGCCACCAGGGTTCGTCGTTGCCCTCCTCGGCCACCGTCACACAGCGCGCCATGTCGACGATGAACCTGTTGGGCGCACGGCCACCGGGCAATGTCTCGCCGAATAGAGCCTGGATCAGCGTGAACAGATGAAAGCCGTTGACGATATTCTCGTAGCGCAGGCGAAAGCCCCGCCTGCTCGGCAGATGCAGCACCAGCAGGGCGTCGCTCCGGCTCATAAGTACCTGGCGAACCCAGGCCGCACCCGGCGTATAATCCTGAAGCTCGGCAAGCTGCGCCATCAGCGCCCTGTTATCCGCCGCTTGCTTGCGTTCCTGCGGCATGGCGGAGAGATGCGAAACCGCGGACTGACTGAGCAGCTGGAAGGCGTCTAGCAGCTGTCTTTGCCGCGGGCTCAGCTCCTTGCGGCCGGCAAAGCCGCGGTGGATCTGCGGCAGCCATGCGAGATAGAGATCCCATACGGCAGCGCCGCTGCGCTCCACAGATCCGCCCTTCTCGATGATGGTGCCGAGCATATTGGCAAGGATTGCGGCACCTGGCGGCGGCAGGCGGCCAAGCTCGCGCGCCGCACGCGCCACGATCTTGGGCTGCGCCTTGGCGCTCGCATAAAAGGCTTGTGCCGCTGCGTTGAAGCGTTGGTCGACACGACCGCCGGCGTAAGCACGGCAGGCGGCAAGAAGATCGGTCAGGGCTGCATCATTCATTCGGTCTGTCTCGGGGAATCGCTTGACGGCGGGGATCGATACAACATTTCGGTGACGGCATTGCCGATAAACCGACATTCATATAGCGATCTCGGCCGCACATCCCAGGCATTTCCGCCGCTTTGGGTTGACTTTGCCGGGCTTTTCCTGTTTATCGCCCGCAATCTGCGACGAGCACAAGCCTCCGAGCCACCGACCGGGACCCATAAAGGTATAAAGAGATCCCGGAGGTCAACACCCGACAGCGCGATGCGCCCTCGGGTGGTTTTTGGCTTTGCGTCTTGTTTTCGTCATGGAAAAGCACGACGTTTTCGGGCAACGACGCGCGCCTATGCGCAAATCCAAAGCTCCAAGCGATCGATAAGGAAGAACTGATGTTTGAAAACCTCCAGGACCGTCTTGGTTCCATTCTGAATGGACTGACAGGCCGCGGCGCGCTTTCGGAAGCCGATGTTTCCGCAGCACTTCGCGAGGTTCGCCGTGCGCTCCTCGAAGCCGACGTGGCGCTGGATGTCGTTCGCTCCTTTACCGACCGCGTCCGTGAAAAGGCCGTCGGCGCCGAGATCCTGAAGTCGATCAAGCCCGGCCAGATGGTCGTCAAGATCGTCCATGACGAGCTGATCGAGATGCTCGGCGGCGAAGGCGTAGGCATCGACCTCAACGCTCCGGCCCCGGTCGTCGTCATGATGGTCGGTCTGCAGGGTTCTGGTAAGACCACGACGACGGCCAAGATCGCCAGCCGCATGACGAGCCGCGACCGCAAGAAGGTCCTTATGGCCTCGCTCGATACGCGCCGCCCGGCCGCTCAGGAGCAGCTGCGTCAGCTCGGCGTGCAGACGGGCGTCGACACGCTTCCGATCATTGCCGGTCAGTCCCCGACCGATATCGCCGCCCGCGCCGTGCAGGCTGCCAAGCTCGGCGGACATGACATCGTCATCCTCGATACCGCCGGCCGTACGCATATCGACGAGCCGCTCATGGTCGAGATGGCGGATATCAAGAAGAAGTCCAATCCGCACGAAATCCTGCTGGTCGCCGATAGCTTGACCGGTCAGGACGCCGTCAATCTCGCCCGCAATTTCGACGAGCGCGTCGGTATCACCGGCCTCGTGCTGACCCGTATGGACGGCGACGGCCGCGGCGGCGCTGCCCTTTCGATGCGCGCCGTGACAGGCAAGCCGATCAAGCTCATCGGCGTCGGCGAAAAGATGGGCGAGCTGGAGGAATTCCATCCCCGCCGTATCGCCGACCGCATTCTCGGCATGGGCGACATCGTTTCGCTGGTCGAGAGAGCCGCTGAAAACATCGACGCCGAAAAGGCGGCTGCCATGGCCGCCAAGATGGCCAAGGGCAAATTCGACCTGAACGATCTGGCCGATCAGCTCGGGCAGATGCAGAAGATGGGCGGCATGGGCGGCATCATGGGTATGATGCCCGGTATGTCCGGCATGAAGGACAAGATGGCCGCAGCCGGCCTCAACGACAAGCTTTTCGGCCGCCAGCTCGCCATCATCTCCTCGATGACCAAGGCAGAGCGCGCCAACCCTGACATTTTGAAGCATTCCCGCAAGAAGCGCATCGCCGCCGGCTCCGGCACCGACGCCTCCGACATCAACAAGCTTCTGAAGATGCACCGCCAGATGGCGGACATGATGAAGATGATGGGCGGCAAGGGCAAAGGCGGCATGATGAAGCAGCTGATGGGCGGCCTTGCCGGCAAGATGGGTCTCGGCGGCGGAATGGGCGGTATGCCTGACTTGTCGAACATGGACCCCAAGCAGCTTGAAGCCCTGCAAAAGCAGGCCGAAGCCGCTGGTCTCGGCCGTCCCGGCGGTCTGCCAGGTCTCGGCGGCGGCGGTGGATTGCCAGGCCTGGGCGGCGCCAAGCTGCCAGGCCTCGGCGGTGGTTTCCCGGGACTTCCCGGCCTGCCGAAGAAGAAGTGAGAAGGATCGCTGACACCATGATTGATCCAGACATCAAGGCCCAACTGGGCAACTATCGCCAGTCGATCGACAATATCGATGCCGCACTGGTGCACATGCTGGCCGAACGCTTCCGCTGCACCAAGGAAGTCGGTGTGCTGAAGGCCAAGTACGACCTGCCGCCGGCTGATCCGGCGCGCGAAGAATACCAGATCGAACGCCTGCGCCGTCTGGCAAAGGACGCCAATCTGGACCCGGATTTCGCCGAGAAGTTCCTGAACTTCGTCATCAAGGAAGTCATCCGGCATCACGAACAGATCGCTGCTGATCTGAAGGCGTGATCCCGAAATGCGTAGAGCGGCTTATCGAAAGAGCGCCGGCGACACGTACAATAGAAACGAACATGCCGCCCAAACGAAGCGGTCAAGAAAAGCCTAAGGAGAATTAACATGGCACTGAAAATTCGTCTCGCCCGCGGTGGCTCCAAGAAGCGCCCGTACTACCACGTTGTTGTTGCCGACGCTCGCTCGCCGCGCGACGGCCGTTTCCTGGAGACCCTCGGCTCCTGGAACCCGATGCTTGCCAAGGACGACGCCAAGCGCGTTGAACTGAAGGCCGAGCGCATCAAGCATTGGCTCGACCACGGCGCACAGCCGACCGACCGCGTTCTGCGCTTCCTCGCCGAGGCTGGCATCGCAACGCGCGAAGCCAAGAGCAACCCGGAGAAGGCAAAGCCGGGCAAGCGCGCTCAGGAGCGTGCTGCTGAAAAGGCACAGAAGGCAGCTGACGCCGCTGCTGCTTCCGAGTAATCGGCCACTGCAATTATCAAAAGCGGGCGGCATGGCGACATGTCGCCCGTTTTTTATTTCCCATCTCCGGGTGTTGAGCCTATGAGAGAACGCGATTACAGCGCCGCGCGTCATATATATGATGCGCAAAGGTCGCTGCAGCATTTTAGATCTGCTGCATAGTTTTGTCCTTGGATCGATTCCGATTTAAGGAGGTATGCAGCGACCCGGCAATCGGCGAAGAGACCATGACGAAACTGCAAAACCCGGTATTGATGGCCAGCATCGGCGCGGCACAGGGCCTGCGGGGCGAAGTGCGTGCCCGCGCCTACACTTCGGACCCGACCGCGCTCGGCGACTACGGCCACCTGCACAGCATGGACGGCCGCAGCTTCGAAGTGCTGGAGATCCGCGAAGCCAAGAACGTCGTCATCGTCCGCTTCCGCGGCATCAACGACCGCAATGCCGCCGAGGCGTTGAACGGGCTCGAGCTCTATATCGAGCGCGACAATCTGCCGGATGACGAACTCGACGACGACGAATTCTTCTACACCGATCTCGAAGGGCTGGAGGCCGTCGACGACGAGGGCACCGGCTACGGTACGGTCAGCGGCGTCTATGATTTCGGCGCAGGCGACCTCCTCGAATTGAAGGGACCGGGCAAGCGGCCCGTACTGATCCCCTTCTCCGAGGCTGCCGTGCTCGAAATCGATCTCGAGGGCGGCAAGATTTTAATCGACCCGCTGGCAGCCGGTTTGGTCGACAACCCCGACGACCTCATCGGCAAACCGGAAAAGCCGGAGAAACCACAGGGCAAGCCGAAGAAGTGAGCCTCATAGGGAAATGACGACGCCATGAGTTTCCGGGCGACCATCCTGACGCTTTATCCCGAGATGTTTCCCGGCCATCTCGGTACGTCCCTTGCCGGCAAGGCGATGGAGCGGGGACAATGGGCTCTCGATACCCTGCAGATCCGAGATTTTACCACCGACAAGCACCGCACCGTGGACGATACGCCAGCCGGCGGCGGCGCCGGCATGGTGCTGAAGCCGGATGTGCTTGCCCGCGCTATCGATCATGCCAGTGAAAACGACAACCGCCCCCGCCTGTTGATGAGCCCGCGCGGCAAACCCTTGACGCAGAAGCGCGTGCGCGAACTTGCAAGCGGCGACGGCGTCATCATCGTCTGCGGCCGCTTCGAAGGCGTCGACCAGCGCGTGATCGACGGCCGGAACCTCGAGGAAGTCTCGATCGGCGACTATATTCTCTCCGGCGGCGAGCCGGCCGCGTTGATTTTGCTCGATGCCATCGTCCGCATCCTGCCCGGCGTCATGGGCAACGATCTCTCCGGCCTGCACGAAAGCTTCGAGGGTGGCCTGCTGGAGCACCCGCACTATACCCGCCCACAGATCTGGGAAGACCGCGAAATCCCCGCCGTGCTCACCTCGGGCAACCATGCGGCCATCGCCAAATGGCAGAAGGAGCAGGCCGAACGACTGACGCGGGAGCGTCGGCCGGATCTGCTGGACAAGCCTCAGGGCAATTAGGCCGGCGAACGCTCATCGTCGCAAGACTCTGCTTTCAGCCTCACCTTCACCCATCGGTATCGCCGAATGAAACGGGCATCCCGCGCGGAGACGACGGGATGCCCTTGGCCAATCGGTAGCCGAGCCTTGCTCGGTTACTTCTTTGCGCCTTCCGCTGCAGTTTCGATGAGCTTGGCGACTTCACCGGGCTTCGAAACATAGATGGCGTGGCTTCCGGCCACCTCGATGGTGGTGGCACCGGCACGCTTGGCCATCATCCGCTGTACGGCCGGCGGAATCATGCGATCTTCCGTGGTGACCATGTACCAGCTCTTCTTCTCTTTCCATGCCGGCGTCGTGACCGTGCCGCCTGCGGCGCCAAGTCCCCATGGAACCTGAGAGGCTGCCATAAACTGGGCAATATCCGGCTTCACGTCGGCGGCGAAGGCCGCCGCGAACTTGGCCTTGTCGAGAAACAGGAAGCCGTCCTGCGGCGGGAGGATTGGGGGCGGAGCGGCATCCTTCGGCGAATTGGCCTTCAGGACGGAGATGACCGATTCTCCCGCATCGGGAGCAAAGGCCGTGATGTAAACCAGAGCTGCAACCTTTGGATCGTTGCCCGCCTCCGTGATGACAGCGCCGCCATAGGAATGCCCCACCAGCACGACGTCTCCCTTGGTGGCGTCGATCGCACGCTTGGTCACGGCAACGTCGTCGGCAAGCGAGATAGTGGGATTCTGCACCACCGTCACGTCATAGCCGTCCTTCTTCAGCTTGGCGTAGACGCCCTCCCAGCCGGATCCATCGACAAAGCCGCCATGCACAAGAACGATCGGCTTCTTGGCGCCTTCAGCCGCAAGGGCCGGAACCGCCATAAGGCTCGCCGCCGCGATTGCCAGAACCGAGGATAATGATATCAATGAACCTCTCCCTTGCTTGATACAACGGAGGAGGTTGTACAGAGGCAGCAAGGACCGGTATCGAAGCTTTGCCGAAAAATTTCCGAAAATTGAGTATCCGCACCTGTAACAGACGGCTTACACTCCGCGTAAAATACCAAACCAGGGGCGGCATGGATCCATCCCGCGCCGCGACATTCAAATGACCCGAACACGGGTTCGACAACGCGCCTAAAACCGGCGGAAAACACACTTGATGCTGAGACGTCGCTTTGCCTTCGGCGAATTTCTCCTAAACCCTGAGAACGGTACGCTGACCAAGAGCGGAGAAAGGGTAGCGATCGGCCGAAGAGGCGCCGTGCTGCTGGAGACATTGCTGAAACGGCAAGGTGAAATCGTTACCAAGGAAGAGCTGATCGATGCTGCCTGGACAGGCAGATGCGTTGAAGAGAGCAACCTTTCCGTCCAGATCGCCCTTTTGCGCAAGGCGATCGGACTCGATCCCGAGGGGCGTGAGTGGATCGACACTATCCCGCGTGTTGGCTATTGCCTTCGCGCCGATCCGGCCCAGGCGGGATCGCGCGCCACACCGCGGGAAAGGCAATCCCTCGCAGTACTGCCCTTCATCAACCTCGGGCCGGAGCAGGACGAGGATTTCTTTGCCGACGGCCTGGTCGACGAAATCATCTCGACCCTGTCGAAAGTGCCCGGCCTCATGGTCACAGCCAGAACATCGAGCTTCGTCTATCGCGGACGCTCGGTCGATATCCGGAACATCGCCGAGGAACTCGGCGTCCGCTTCATCCTGGAAGGCAGCATCCGCAGGAGCGGCGCCCGCATTCGCATCGCCAGCCAACTTTGTGACGGCGCCACGGGCAGCCAACTCTGGAGCGAAAGATACGAGCGGGATTTTGCCGATATATTCTTGTTGCAGGACGACATTGCCCGCCGGGTCGGCATTGGGCTGCTTACCGTGTTAAACCCTGTCGAGGCTGCCGAATGGCCGGCACTGCCCTCGGCGGGAACGGCAAATCCGGAGGCCTATCTGGCCTATCTTCGCGGCCGCGCCATGCAGCGCGGCGCAACCCAAAATGCAGAAGTGTTCCGCCGCACGACTGAGTTCTTTCGCCAGGCCATCGCCTGCGATCCGGAATATGCGGCACCTTATGCGGCGCTCGCCATGGCCCTCTCGCACAATCACTACAACCGTTGGACCGAGGATGCGGATCGATCGCTGGACGAAGCCGAACGTCTCGTAGCGGAAGCTATGGCTAGAGACAGCAACGATCCTCTTTCGCACGGCGTCGCCGCGCTGATCGCCAAATATCGCAAAGACTATGAAAAATGGGAGACGGAGGTCGAGACGGCACTCGCCCTGAACCCGAATTTCGCGCCTGCCCTATCGCTGCGAGGGACCTTGCGGATGTATAGCGGCAATCCGCAGGCGGCGATCCGCGATCTCGAGCGCGCGATCCGGCTGGATCCTCATTTTTCCCAGGCCTATCTTCACCATCTCGGCGTCGCCCACATCGTGATCGGCGAGTTCGAAAAGGCTCTCACAATACTTAAGGATAGGATCGCACTGGTTCCGCAAACCGATATGAGCCGGGCATGCCTGGCCTCGGCGCTTGGAAACCTCGGGCGCATCGACGAAGCCCGGCAGATCTGGAGCGAGCTTCTCGCAATCCACCCGCAATACACCTATGCCGACGGAATCGGCCAGATGCCTTTCAAGAATCCCGATGACCTCGCCAGGATCGCAGCCGGCCTTGTGCGAGCCGGACTATGTACAGCAGATCAGAACAATTTCGATGGTGGCGAGCGGGATCAGGCGATAAAACCTGGTGCATGATGCCGAAAAGTGTGAGCTGTTTTCGAACGACGCCGTGCTCCAATTCGATTCCATTGCGGATTCAGATTTAGGCCGAACCGACCTAGAATCATTCGGCTCTGTGCCGCAGGCCACGTCAACGAGGAGGACAAAGAGGATGACGAAGAACGACGCCGCGGATGATCAGGAAATCTCCCCGTCCCGACTGATAGACCAGCGGATCCAGGAACTCGACGATTGGCGCGGCAAGACCTTGGCGAAAGTCCGGACGCTCATCAAGCAAGCCGAACCGGATGTGGTCGAGGAATGGAAATGGCGCGGCGTGCCGGTCTGGTCGCGCGACGGCATCATCTGCACCGGCGAGACCTACAAGAGCGTCGTGAAGCTCACTTTCGCCAAAGGGGCCTCACTCGAGGATCCCTCCCGCCTCTTTAATTCGAGCCTCGAAGGCAACACGCGGCGGGCCATCGATATCCGCGAGAACGAGGATATGAACGAAGAGGCGTTGAAGGCGCTGGTTCGCGCTGCAGCAGCGCTGAATGCATTTACGCGGAAAAAGCCAAAGAACGGCTGAGCGGTATCCCAGGCGCTGATGTCTATGATAAATTGCCGTTTAGGCCGCTGACACGGCAGTAAAGCCCACTTAATTCCGCCGCAAGGGGTGACAAGGGCGCGACAATAGGGTATGTGCGCGCCCGGTATGGGAAACTTCCCATCAACCACCAAAGAAAAGCAGACGTATTCGCCCCTGCCTTTGCAGGCATATATCCGAGGCGAGACCTTGATGGTCCAACCGGGGATAGATCGTTCAGGGCGCTCTGGCTGTTGAAGCAACAACGAGGTTGATACTATGAACATCATTCAGCAGTTGGAAGCCGAACAGGCTGCCAAGATCGAAGCCAAGCGCACCCTTCCCGAATTCTCCGCTGGCGACACCGTTCGCGTCAACGTGAAGGTCACGGAAGGCAACCGTACCCGCGTTCAGGCCTATGAAGGCGTTTGCATCGCTCGCTCGGGCGGCGGTCTGCAGGAAAACTTCACGGTCCGCAAGATCTCCTACGGCGAAGGCGTCGAGCGCGTATTCCCGGTTTACTCGCCGATGATCGAAAGCGTCGAAGTCGTTCGCCGCGGTAAGGTCCGTCGCGCCAAGCTCTACTACCTCCGCGACCTGCGCGGTAAGGCTGCTCGTATCGTTGAAAACACCGGCACCCGCGCCCGCAAGCTCAACGACGCCGAGCGTCAGGCATTCGCCGAAGAAAAGGCTCGCATCGAAGCCGAGAAGGTTGCAGCCGCTCAGGCTCTCGCAGCCGAGAAGGCAGCAGCAGAAGCCGCAGAAGCAAAGGCAGCTGCCGAAGCTGCTGCAGCCGCCGCAGCCGAGCCGGCCGCAGAATAAGTTTCGATCCAAAAGGATCGCGATGCTTGAAGGCGACCTCGGGGTCGCCTTTTTGCTGCCTGCCGCAGGCGCTCGCCGGCAAACGGGAAATTTCTCCTTCTGCCGCTCGATTTAGAGTTACTTTTCCATTTTTGTGATTGCGGCCATGGCAACGGCCTTGCCATAGGCTTTCCAAATATGACACCTTTCCGCCGCGCTAATCGGGGAGATTTCCATGGCATTCCGTCGTTCGTTCCTTCTGGGCCTCAGCGCCCTCGTGCTTGCACCTTTCGCTTCCTTCGCCGCCGATCTTCCGAACCTCAACGGCAAGACCGTCATCGTCGTCACGGAGAACGCCTACCCGCCGCTTCAATTCGTCGACGCCAAATCCGGCAAGGCGATCGGCTGGGAATATGACGCGATGAACGAGATCGCCAAGCGGCTGAATTTCAAGGTCGAATACCAGAACACCAGCTGGGACGCGATGATCCAGGCGGTCTCGGAAGGCCAGTACAACATCGGCATGACCGGCATCACCATCAAGGATGAGCGCAAGCAGAAGGTCGATTTCTCCGATCCCTACATGCGCTCCGAGCAGTTCATGCTCGTGCGCGGCGACGAGAAGCGCTTCACCGATGCCAAGAGCTTCGCCGCCCTCAAGGAAGGCCTGATCGGCGCGCAGCCGGGCACCACGCCCTTCTACACGGCGGTATATTCTGTGCTCGATGGCAACGAACAGAATCCGCGCATCAAGACCTTTGAAACCTTCGGCGCCACAGTTCAGGCACTGAAGACCGGCGACGTCGATCTGGTTCTGACCGATGGCACTGCCGGTAAGGGCTATGTCGACGCCTCCAACGGCGGCCTGAAGCTCATCGGTGGCCCGCTCGGCTCGGAAGACTTCGGCTTCATCTTCCAGAAGGGTTCCGATCTCGTCGCTCCGATCAATGCGGCAATCGCCAGCCTCAAGGCCGACGGCACCTTCGACGCTTTGAACAAGAAGTGGTTCCTCGACTACAAGATGGGCCAATGAAATTGGCAGATCGACATACTGGAAGCCCGCTCTGATGGCGCCTTTGTCAGGCCCGGGCGGGCACCGCGGCAAGGATGACTTTCCCTGGTGGTTGGTTGCCCTTGCCATTCTCGGCGTTGTCGCTTCCGTCGCTATCGCGGCGAACGGCCTCTATGCTCAGATATTCTCGCTATTGCTCAACGGCATCGGTGTCACGATCTTCGTGACGCTGGTGGCGTTCACGCTTGCCATGCTGCTTGGCCTTGGGCTTGCGCTACTCGGGCTGTCCGATTTTCTCGTACTGCGGCAGGTAACACGCTTCTACATCGAGATCGTGCGCGGCATCCCGATGCTCGTGCTGCTCTCCTACGTCGCCTTCGTCGGCACCCCCGTCTTCGTCGCCGTCTACAATTTCATCATCTCGCCGTTGATATCAGCCGGTTGGGCAAGCCCCCTCGTCACCCGCGACGTACCGTTCGTCTGGCGCACCATCATCGCGCTGACGATCGGCTATTCCTCCTTCATCGCCGAGATCTTCCGCGCCGGCATCCAGGCGGTCGACCAGGGCCAGATAGAGGCGGCAAAGGCGCTGGGTCTCAGCCGCTTCCAGCGTTTCCGCCTCGTCGTCTTTCCGCAGGCGATCCGCGTCATCCTGCCGCCGCTCTCGAACGACTTCATCGCCATGGTCAAGGACAGTTCGCTGGTGTCAGTGCTTGGGGTTGCCGATATCAGTCAGCTCGCCAAGCTCTACTACTCGGCCAATTTCCGCTATTTCGAAACGCTGTCGATCCTCGCCTTCATCTACCTGCTGCTGACGATCGGCCTGTCTCTGTTGCTGCGGCAGCTCGAAGCCTGGATGCGTCGGCGTTCGGGCAGCGACCGCTCCGCCTTCCCCCGCATGGCGGCCGGCCAGCCGCCCGGCGCGCAGGTGTGATCGAGACAAGCGTGATCGGTGCGGCCTACTGCATAATTCCTTAAATCGGGATCGATTTAAGGATAAAATTATGCAGCAGATTAAAAGTGCAACAGCGACCTTTGCGCGTCATGCATGACGCGCGGCGCTGTAGCGCCGACCGTACCGACACGCCCATAGTCGCCATTGCCGAAGGTTTTGAAAATTGATATGAGCATGCTCATGAGTAAGATCATGAGCAAGGACGGACAATACGTCACGGCTTTCGTGCTGCAGGACCACAAGCGCCTGCCGGCACGTTTCTTTGCGATGATTTCGGGCGCGCTCAACAGCCGACTTCGCTGATCACACCCGAGGCCGGCGGTCCTGATCCGTCACCCCCACCTTCGACAATGCCAATATGGATCTTTAGCCATGAGCGCTCCACGCACACTTTACGATAAAATCTGGGATGACCATCTGGTCGACGCGCAAGACGACGGCACCTGTCTTCTCTATATCGACCGCCACCTCGTTCACGAAGTGACGTCACCGCAGGCATTCGAAGGCCTGCGCATGACCGGTCGAAAGGTTCACGCTCCCCAGAAGACGCTGGCTGTCGTCGACCATAACGTTCCGACCTCGGCCGATCGCCACCTCGGCATCAAGAACGAGGAAAGCCGCATCCAGGTCGAGCAGCTGGCCAAGAATGCCGCCGAATTCGGCGTGGAATACTACTCCGAGAGCGACAAGCGCCAGGGCATCGTCCACATCATCGGCCCCGAGCAGGGCTTCACCCTGCCCGGCATGACCATCGTCTGCGGTGACAGCCATACCTCGACGCACGGTGCCTTCGGCTCGCTGGCGCACGGCATCGGCACGTCCGAGGTCGAGCATGTGCTCGCGACCCAGACGCTGATCCAGAAGAAGGCCAAGAACATGCTGGTGCAGGTCGACGGCCAGCTGCCGCCGGGCGTCACCGCCAAGGACATCATTCTTGCGATCATCGGCGAAATCGGCACCGCAGGCGGCACCGGATACGTCATCGAATATGCCGGCGAAGCTATCCGCTCGCTGTCGATGGAAGGTCGCATGACCATCTGCAACATGTCGATCGAAGGCGGCGCCCGCGCCGGCCTCATCGCTCCCGATGAGATCACCTTCGAATACATCAAGGGCAAGCCGCGCGCGCCGAAGGGCGAAGCGCTGGAGCAGGCAATCGCCTATTGGAAGACCCTGCAGTCGGACGAAGGCGCGCATTACGACCGCATCGTCAAGCTCGACGCCGCAAGCCTGCCGCCGATCGTGTCCTGGGGCTCCTCGCCGGAAGACGTCATCTCCATCCAGGGCATCGTTCCGAACCCTGACGAAATCCAGGACGAGACCAAGCGCACCTCCAAGTGGCGCGCGCTCGACTATATGGGCCTGAAGCCGGGTACGCCGATGACCGAGATCAGCATCGATCGTGTCTTCATCGGCTCCTGCACCAACGGCCGCATCGAAGACCTGCGCGCCGTCGCCAAGGTCGTCGAAGGCAAGACAGTGGCTGCCACGGTCGACGCCATGATCGTTCCGGGCTCCGGCCTCGTGAAGGAACAGGCGGAAGCCGAAGGCCTCGACAAGATCTTCAAGGCTGCCGGTTTCGACTGGCGTGAGCCTGGCTGTTCCATGTGCCTCGCGATGAACGACGACCGCCTGAAGCCGGGTGAACGCTGCGCTTCGACCTCGAACCGCAACTTCGAAGGCCGCCAGGGCTTCAAGGGCCGTACGCATCTGGTCTCGCCGGCCATGGCTGCGGCAGCTGCGATCGCCGGCCACTTCGTCGATATCCGCGAGTGGAACTGATCCTCTCAAAGGCATTGATGTCAAAGGGCGGCCCAATGGCCGCCCTTTTCATTTGTTGATGCAGAACATGCGCTATCTGTTTGATGCGGCAGGCTGGTTTCCAGGGCTGGCTTGAACCGGCTGCGGAGCCCGCTGCGCTTTCTGGCTGAGCCAGACGCTGCCGAGTACCACGACGATGCCGAAGATCTGCATCGGGCTCAGCTGCTGGCCCAGCACTGCCCAGCCAAGGATCACAGCCATCGCAGGGCTGAGAAAGCCGAGTGGCGAGACAACGGATGGCTCCAGCCTCGACAGGCCGCGGAACCAGAGAATATAGGTCAGCGCTGCACCGATCAGCCCAAGATAGGTGAAGCCGAGAATGTTGGCGCCAGTCAGGTGCGGCAGCGGTGGCTCGAGCCACAACGCGGCGGGCAAAAGCAGCAGGCCGCCCGCCGTCAGCTGCCATGCCGTAAAGGTCAGCGGCGAGACATCAGGCCGCCAGCGGCGGCTGAGGACGGTTCCAGCCGCCATGGAGAAGGCGCCGGCAATACCGGCAACGATGCCGATCGGATCGAGCGTCGCATTCGGCGTCAGGATCAGCAGCGCAACACCGGCAATGCCGGCAATGGCAGCGACGATCGAAAGACTGCGGATCGGCGACCCCAGCAGCAACCGCGCCAGCAGGATGACGATCAACGGCTGGATCGAGCCGACCGTCGCCGCCACACCTCCAGGCAGGCGATAGGCGGAGATGAACAGCAGCCACCAGAAGATGGAGAAGTTCAGCGCCCCGAGCACGAGCGACTTCAGCCACCAGATCCCGTGCGGCAGACGCCGTACGATGGCAAGCAGCAGCAACCCGGCAGGAAGGGCGCGCAGCATGGCAACCGTGAGGGGATAGCCGGCCGGCAGCAGCTGTGTCGTCACGATATAGGTGCTGCCCCAGATCGCGGGGGCGATAGCGGTCAGCAGCAGGTCGAAATTGCGGTTCATGGCCTTGGCCCCAAATTTATCTTGACCTCAAGATAATCCGAAATGTCTTGACGTCAAGATAAATCCATGGCGATGTCGCGCCATGGATCGCATCGACAAAATTCTTGCCCAATGGCGCCGCGAGCGGCCGGATCTCGATACCACGGCGATGGGCCTCTTCGGGCGCATGCGCAACCTTACGCTCCATCTCTCGCGCGAAATGGAAAAGACCTTCGCAGGCTTCGACCTCAATTCGGCAAACTTCGACATGCTGGCGACCCTGCGCCGCTCGGGCGAGCCTTATACCCTCTCCCCGAGCGACCTGATGGAAACGATGATGGTGACATCGGGTACGATGACCAACCGGATCGACCAGCTGGAAAAAGCCGGCCTCGTGGCCCGTAGCCAGAACCCGAATGACGGCCGCAGTTTCCTGGTATCGCTGACGCCGAAGGGTTTCGAACTCATCGACGCGGCGGTGACGGCGCATTTCGAAACGCAGATGCGGCTGATCTCGACGCTATCGGAAGAGGAACGGACAGCATTGGATGGCCTGCTCCGCACCTATTTAGCCAGCTTCGAATCCAGCACCTGATCCAAACGCCGCTCGGAGCAAACATCTCGAATGCAGCCGCGTAGCCAGCGATGCGCCGGATCTGCGTCCATCCGCGGGTGCCACAGCAGCGAAATCGCCACGCCTGACGTCGGAACAGGCAGCGTGAAGCTATGCATGTCCGTTCGTAGATTACCCGTATATCGTTCCGGCAGGCTGACGATCATATCGGAGGCCCGGGCCAAAGCCAAAGCCGCCGAAAAGCTGCCGACAATGGTCGCGATCTGCCGTTCCAACCCCACACCTGCAAGCGCCTGATCAATCTCCCCTTTTCGCAAGCCGCGTCGCGAAACGAGAATATGCCGACCGGCAGCGTAGCGCTCCGGCGTCATCAAACCCACGCTCAAAGGATGCCCACGGCGCACGACGCCAACAAATCGGTCGTGAAACAAGGCCTGCGTCCGCAATTCCGGGCCGGTATCATCACCGACAACGCCGGTTTCCAGGTCGATCGTGCCGTCACGCAATGGCGCGCTGTCTTTATCGAGCTTCTGCGTGAAGTAGAGCCGCGCTCCAGGCGCCTGGTCGGCGATGCGTGCGATCAGTTCAGCACCGAAATTCTCCACGAAACCCTCGCGGGTGCGAATCGTAAAGGTCCGGGCAAGCTGCTTGAGGTCCAACACCTCGGAGGGCCGCAAGGCTGCCTCCGCTTCCTGAACGAGCTGCGCGACCCGCTCACGCAACTCCAGCGCCCTCGGCGTCGGTACAAGCCCGCGCCCGGCCCTGACCAGCAACGGATCGCCGGTCGTCTCACGCAAGCGGGCGAGCGCCCGGCTCATGGCAGACGGGCTCAGCTGCAAGCGCTTGGCCGCGCGGGCAACGCTGCCCTCAGCAAGCAGGACATTGAGAGTGACGAGAAGATTGAGATCAGGCGTGGACATGAGGCGACCATAACATGATTTCGTCGATATATAGCGCCGGGCGCACGAATGAAGTGCAAATGCTGCGCATTCCGCCACATCAGGTGAATGACTACGATCCGCGAGACCTTTGGACCTCGTCAGAATCGGAGCACATGTTGAAACCAATCGCCGAAAGATCGGAGAAAACGACACCCACGCGCACGAAAGCCGCGCCTTCGATCCGCTGGGCACTCGCCAGCCTTTCGCTTTCCATGCTGATGCCTTCGCTCGGCACCAGCATCGCCAATATCGCTCTGCCGACGCTGGCCCAGGCATTCGGCGCACCCTTCCAGCAAGTGCAATGGATCGTGCTTGCCTATCTGCTCGCCATCACGACACTGATCGTGAGCGTGGGGCGCCTCGGAGACATGGTCGGCCGCCGCAGGCTGCTGTTGGGCGGAATAGCGCTCTTCACCCTCGCTTCGCTCTTGGCCGGGATTGCACCGACGCTGTGGCTGCTGATTGCAGCTCGCGCCGTACAGGGCCTCGGCGCCGCCATGATGATGGCGCTGACGGTTGCGATGGTCGGTGAAACCGTGCCGAAGGAGCGGACAGGTAGTGCCATGGGCCTGCTCGGCACCATGTCCGCCATCGGCACGACCCTTGGCCCTTCCCTCGGCGGCATCCTGATCGCCGGCTTCGGCTGGAAAGCCATCTTCCTCGTCAACATACCCCTCGGCATCGCGAACTTTCTTCTCGCCATGCGCTTTCTGCCGGCGGATCGTCGGAACCATGGGGCAAGCCAGGGACGGCTGGATACGATCGGCACCCTGCTCCTGGCTCTTACCTTGGCCGCCTACGCGCTCGCAATGACCATTGGACATGGCAGCTTCGGAGCGGTGAATGTCGGCCTGCTACTTGCCGCAGCTTGCGGCGTCGCTCTCTTTGTGGTCGCCGAAACGAAAGTGAAATCGCCGCTGCTGCGCCTTTCGATGTTCCGCGATACGGCGCTGAATGCCGGCCTTGCCATGAGCACCCTCGTTTCGACGGTCATTATGGTGACACTGGTGGTCGGGCCTTTCTATCTATCGCGCGCACTCGGCTTTGATGCCGCTCATGTCGGCGCCATCATGTCTGCCGGACCACTGGTTTCGGCACTGACGGGCGTGCCGGCCGGCCGTATCGTTGATCGTCTCGGCGCTCACCGCATGACTGTAACAGGTCTCGTCGGCATGATGATCGGCCTGTCCTTGCTCGCAGCGCTGCAAGGCAAGTTCGGAATTGCCGGCTATGTCGGCCCACTGGCCATTGTCAGCGTGAACTATGCGCTGTTTCAGGCGGCCAACAACACCACGATCATGAGCAACATTTCTCAAGAGCAGCGCGGCGTCATTTCCGGCATGTTGAGCCTGTCGCGGAACCTCGGGCTGATAACAGGCGCATCCGTCATGGGCGCGGTTTTCACATTCGCCTCCGGAGCTACCGACATCACGGCAGCGCGTGCGGAGGCAGTTGCCGCCGGAATGCAGGTAACATTCATCACTGCCGCTCTGCTGATCGCTGCGACGCTCGGTGTCGCACTGACGAGCCTTCTTTTTACCCGACGCTCCAACCTTCTCGAAGACGTGTCATGAAAGGAAAAGCCTGAAGCATTGACTTCAGGCTTTTCGAAGTTCAGGCGTTCGGACGGACGCGCTTCAGCGCATCATCCACGCTGATGCCGCCGAGATAACCGCCGGCCGACTGCGCCGGCTTTTCGTCCTCGATCGCGTGGGCGAATTTGACGGCCGGGTCCTCTTCCAGCTGCCGGTATAGCCGCTCGATATTGGGATAGTCGGCGCGATCCACCACGTCGTGGTAGTCGGTCCAGCGGGCGATGCCCAAGAAATAGGCGTCGGCCAACGACTTGCGATCTCCCAGCAGCCATTGCTTGTCGCCAAACATCCTGTCGAGATCCGCATGCGCCTTGCGCACCTTGAAGCCCCCATACTCGCGCAATGCCGCCTTTGCCGCTTCGTCTCCACCGTGCTCATACACATACCAAAGCGGCGCAAACGAGCTGAAGAAGCTGGTATTGAGATAGGCAAGCATGCGGTTGAGCCTGTCAAACTCTTCGGTTCCCTGCGCAAACGCCAAACCCGTATCGGTGCTCTCAGCGCCAAGATGGTTGAGAATGGCGATGCTTTCCGTCAGCACGGCACCGCTGCCCGTGATCAGGGCGGGCGTCTCGCCGACGGGATTGATGAAGCGATAGCCGCCGCTCATGAAGTCTTCCTTGATCATCTCGACGCGGGAGAGCCTGTAGGGCTTTCCCAGCCATTCGAGCGCGACGATCGATCCAAAGGAGCATCCCGAAGGGACGCCGTAGAAGAGTACCGGTTCCATATTGTTCTCCTGAAGTCACGAGGCACAACCTCGATATCAGCAATATGGATTTGTGGACTTTAAACCGGTAGACCGTTAAATTCGAACCAAAAGTCTCCACATGTGGACATTCCTATGCCGCTAAACCTCAATGATTTGCAGATCTTCGTCCACGCGGTCGACAATGGCGGCTTCGCCGCCGCCGCGCGCAGGCTGGACATGCCGAAATCGACGATCAGCAAACGCATTGCCGCTCTGGAAGCGGATCTCGACACGCGCTTGCTGCACCGCACCTCGCGCAGCTTCATGCTGACCGATTCCGGACGGGACTTCTATGAGCACGCGACAGCCGCGCTGATCGAAGCGGAAGCAGCTGAAAACGCAGTGCGGCGACGTCACACCGAGCCGAGCGGCGTCGTTCGTATCACCGCTTCCGTGCCGTCAGCCCAATTCGTGCTCGCGGATCATCTTCCCTCGCTTGCCGTTGCCTATCCCAAGCTGACACTGCAGATCCATGCCACCGACCGTTTCGTCGATCTGGTGCAGGAAGGTTTTGACATCGCCGTGCGCAGCCACTTCTCGCCGCTGCCCGATTCCGAGCTGGTGCAAAGGCAGGTTTCCGTTGACGACGTGATTCTGGTGGCTGCCCCCGCCTATCTCGAAAAGCACGGCTCGCCTGCCGATCCGCAGGCGCTGCAGCATCATGACGGCTTGCTCGTTTCGCAGACCGCCAAGACATGGCAGCTTCAGAATGCGAAAGGCTTATCGCTTGCGGTTTCCCCCCGCTGCCGATTCGTCGCCGACGAGACGCTTGTCTTGCTGCGGGCGACGATCTCGGGCCTCGGAGTCGCCTGCCTGCCGGAAGCCGCGTGCGAAGCGGCACTTGAGCGCGGTCAGATCGTTCGGGTCTTGCCAGGCTGGACGGCCGGCAGCGTCACCACCACGATCCTCACCACCCACCGCCGCGGCCAGTTGCCAGGCGTGCGCGCCGTCGTCGAGTTTCTCGCCAGGCGTTTGGCGGCTCGCCATGGCGACGCGGATAACCCCACGCGCCAGGAGATGCGCCGAAAATAAGAAGGCCCGATGCGATTGCACCGGGCCTTCCTTTGAAATTTCAGATTATTCGCGCGAGCCAGATATCAGAACGTCGCCGTCATCGGATCCGGGCCGATACGGCCGCTGGCCGAATCGAGCTTGGCGATTTCGGCCAGATCGTCGCTGTCGAGCTTGAAGTCGAAAACCTTGAGGTTTTCCTCGATACGGCTCGGCGTTACCGACTTCGGGATGACGATCAGGCCGTTGTCGATGTGCCAGCGAATAATGACCTGCGCCGGCGTGCGGCCGTGCTTGGCCGCGACCTTGCCGATCGTGGCATTTTCCAGAAGCTTGCCCTGGCCGAGCGGGCTCCAGGACTGCGTCTTGATGCCGAGCTTGTCGTGCACTTCACGCAGAGCCTTCTGCTGGAAGGTCGGATGCAGCTCGATCTGGTTCAGGACGGGCGTGACGCCCGTCTCGCCGATGATGCGGTCGAGATGCTCCTTGGCGAAGTTGGAGACGCCGATCGAGCGGGCACGGCCCTCTTCCTTCAGGCGCACAAAGGCTTTCCAGGTATCGAGGTAACGGTCGCGATGCGGCGACGGCCAGTGGATGAGATAAAGATCGATATAGTCGGTTCCCAGCCGCTTCAGGCTTTCGTCGAAGGCCTTGAGAGTGGAATCGAAGCCTTGCGCCTCGTTCCACAGCTTGGTGGTCAGGAAGATATCCTTCCGGGCAACGCCCGACTGGCGGATACCTTCGCCGACGCCATCTTCGTTGGCATAGATGGCTGCGGTATCGACATGGCGATAGCCGGCTTTCAAAGCAGTGCTGACGGCCATCGGCGCGACGTTTTCCGGCGTCTGCCAGACACCGAGGCCAACCTGTGGAATGGAATTGCCGTCGTTGAACGTAATTGTCGTTTGCGTAGTCACGGTAAGTCTCCAGGTGATCGATAGGGAATGGAGTGAAGGCGTGATTTAAATTTTGAAAGAAACAATTTGGGCCAAGCCCGCGCGGGCGCGCCGGTAGAAGACCTATATAATGGAAAGGTTCCGGATTTTAACCCCAGGCGATAATTGAGGCAACGTGAACGGTCGGCCTTTTGCTGCAGAACAGTTGCCCGTCGCATCGCCGACACTCGCTGTCATCGCAATTCCAAGGCAGGAACGATCGAGGACTTTAAACGAGCAAGGCGATAACGGTTACCCGGCGTAGCAGACACAGCACATGCGAAAGCAACCCGGATGAGCCCACCCTTGCCTTTTCCATTTCGCTCACATGTTTTTGCTTTGCGCGTGATTTCATTTGAAATCATAGCAGTTTCAAGCAAACCACCAAGCCTAGGCTGCGTCTCGACTTGCTAAAAATGCAATTTGGCGTAGGACTTAGGAGGGATTAGAACGAGGATCCGAACGGCATGACCGCACGCACCATTCTCCTGGTGGACGATGACAACGACCTGCGCGAGATGCTGGTCGAGCAATTATCGCTCTACGAGGAATTCAACGTCCTGCAGGAAGTGACGGCTGGAAAGGGTGTGCAGACCGCTCGCACCGTGCCTGTCGACCTCCTCATCATGGATGTCGGGTTGCCTGACATGGATGGCCGCGAAGCCGTGAAGCTGCTGCGTAAGAACGGCTTCAAGGCGCCGATCATCATGTTGACGGGCCATGATACGGATTCGGACACCATTCTCGGCCTGGAAGCCGGCGCCAACGATTATGTGACGAAGCCCTTCCGCTTCGCCGTGCTGCTTGCCCGCATCCGCGCCCAATTGCGCCAGCATGAGCAGAGCGAGGACGCGACCTTCACTGTCGGACGCTATCTCTTCAAGCCGAGCCAGAAGCTTTTGACCACCGAAGACGGCCAGAAGATCCGCCTTACCGAAAAGGAAGCGGCGATCATCCGCTATCTCTATCGCGCCGACCAGAAGGTCGTGACCCGCGATATCCTGCTCGAAGAAGTCTGGGGCTATAATTCCGGCGTGACCACCCACACGCTCGAGACCCACGTCTATCGCCTTCGCCAGAAGATCGAGCGCGATCCATCCAATGCCGAAATTCTGGTGACGGAAAACGGTGGCTACAAGATCATTCCATAGGCCACAGACATGGCACTGAACGACGATATCCGCCTGCTGTCGCAACTGCCGCTCTTCCACGGCATGGGCGATGAACCGTTGCGGCTGATCGCCTTCGGCGCCGATCGCCGTCGCGTGTCCGAAGGGCAGACCCTGTTTCGAGAGAAATCGCCGGCCGAATGCGCTTATGTCGTCACGCGCGGCAGTTTCGAGCTCAGCACCGTCGACACCTCGGGGCAAAGGCAGGTGGAAGCCGTGGTGCAGGCCGGCACAATGCTCTCCGAACTTGCCCTGGTGACGCTGGTGGAGCGAAAATATACGGCCGTCGCCGCCGAGGAGTCTGATGTCATCCGCATCACACGCGCCCTCTTCCACCGGCTGATCGAGGAATACCCCGACGCCGGGCTGCTGATCCAGAATCGCATCCGCGAAAACTTCGCGGCCCTTGCCCGGCAAACGGCCGCGCTTCTCGGCCGTTTTTCCTGAGGGCCTGCGATCAAGGGCCTTCGACTAGATCGTCCTAGAGATTAGAGATCGAAATGCGCCACGACCGGCACGTGATCTGACGGGCGATCCCAGCCGCGCGCTGCCTTCAGAATCTCGATTCGCTGGAGGTGCGGACCAAGATCCGATGACGACCAGATATGGTCGAGCCGGCGGCCGCGATCGGCTGCTTCCCAATCCTTGGCGCGATAGCTCCACCACGTATAGAGCTTCTCACTGGCAGGCACCTGCTGGCGCATCAGGTCAAGCCAGGCGCCGCGCTTCATCACCTCGATCAACCCGTCGGTCTCGATCGGCGTATGGCTGACGATCTTCAGCAGCTGCTTGTGCGACCAGACGTCATGTTCCAGCGGCGCGATGTTGAGATCGCCGACGAGGATTGCAGACGTGTTCTGCTCGGCATTGGCATGCAGCTTCTTCATCTCCTCGATGAAGTCGAGCTTATGGCCGAATTTCGGATTGATAGTGCGATCCGGCTCATCGCCACCAGCCGGAACGTAGAAATTGTGCAGGCGGATACGCCGACCACCGCGCTCGAAGATCGCGGAGATGTGCCTGCTGTCCCCGACATTGCAGTAATCCTGGCGGTGATCTTCAGTCAGGGGAAAACGCGAGGCGATCGCCACGCCGTGATAACCCTTCTGGCCGTGGATGATGATGTGCTCGTAGCCGAGCGCCTTCAGCGGCGCATAGGGGAAAAGCTCGTTCGGAACCTTGGTTTCCTGCAGGCAGAGAATGTCGGGCCGAGCCTGCATGACGAACTGTTCGACGATGGGCATGCGCAGCCGCACCGAATTGATGTTCCACGTCGCAATCGAAAATCCCATGCCCAAGCCTTTCCCGTCGTGAGCGTAAGGCTTTAGACCGGCTGCAGCGGAAAGAAAAGGTCATTCCGGCACGTCTCCAGCCCCGGAGTCATTCGAGGATAAGCGCGAGGCGGTTTTCCGTCCGGAATTGCGGAACGACAAAAAGAAAAAGCCTTTCCGCGATTCGAAGAAAAACGGAAATGCTCTGGGGCCGGAGATACCGGTCGGTGCTTGCGTCAGCGCGTGTAATCGATGCGGAAAACGCTGTCGTCGAAGGCGATGTTGGTCTTGACGTTGTTGATGATGACGTCGGTCGTCTTGCCCTGCGGATCGATCACCGTCCACTGACGCAGGTCGTAGGTCTTCGAATCGAAGATCATCGTGATGGTCGAATCGCCAAAAACGGTACGATTGCCGAGCGTGATCTTGGTGAGATCCGGCTTCGAGTCGACATCCCTCACCATGTCGGCAGAAAGGTCGATCTTGTTGGCAAGCAGCAGGCTCAGCGGTGTCTTCGACAGCTGATACATGTTTCTCGTCTGCGTCTGATCGTTGAGGACCTGCACGTTGTTTCCGTCGCAAATTACGCGCATGCGGGACGGCGGATCGTAGTTGAAGCGCATCTTGCCCGGGCGCAGGATGAAAAACGTGCCGCTCATCTGGTCGCCGCGCGGCCCGATCTGCAGAAAGCCTCCCTTCATCGACTTGATGGACGAGAAATGATCGGCGATGGCTTGCGCAATGCTGGGATTGACGGCCGCGGCCTGCGCCTGCGCAAGGGCCGAAACCGGCAGAGCGCTTGCCGCACCGACCGCGACCACGGCGCCGAGAAAATGTCGGCGGCTCAGGGAAAGTCGGGTGGACGGCTGCGCATCAAACTTTTTCATCGAATTCTCCTTCATGCTTCGTCCATGGCGCGCAAAATCGGCGTCTTCATGGCGCGGCGACTCAGAGCCCCTGAGGGGCCGCGATCAAATTTGCCTGATCATAGGCGCAATTACGAACATAGGCGGGGATACGTGACACGGAAAGTGGATCGCCTCAGCGATCCAGAATATCCGCCTCGGTGGGAACGAGAATTTCGCGCTTGCCTGCATGATTGGCTGGGCCGATCACGCCTTCCTGTTCCATGCGCTCGATCAGCGAAGCGGCCCGATTGTAACCGATGCCGAGCCGGCGCTGGATGTAGGAGGTCGAAGCCTTGCCGTCGCGCAGCACGATCGCAACGGCCTGATCGTAAGGGTCGTCCGATTCGGAGAGGTTGGAGGTGCCGGCCGGCCCGTGGCCGTCTTCGTCCTCATCCTCGTCGATGGTGATGGCATCGAGATATTGCGGCGCGCCCTGGGTCTTCAGATAGGCAACGATATCCTCGACTTCGCCATCGGCGACGAAAGGACCGTGCACGCGCTGGATGCGGCCGCCTCCGGCCATGTAGAGCATGTCGCCCATGCCGAGCAGCTGCTCGGCGCCCTGTTCGCCGAGAATGGTGCGGCTGTCGATCTTTGACGTCACCTGGAAGGAGATGCGCGTCGGGAAGTTTGCCTTGATCGTGCCGGTGATGACATCGACCGAGGGGCGCTGGGTCGCCATGATGACATGGATACCGGCTGCACGCGCCATCTGCGCCAGGCGCTGCACCGCGCCTTCGATATCCTTGCCTGCGACCATCATCAGATCGGCCATTTCGTCGATGATGACGACGATATAGGGCATTGGCTTCAGATCGAATTCTTCCGTCTCGTAGATCGCCTCGCCGGTGTGGCGGTCGAAGCCGGTCTGCACCGTACGGCTGATCGCTTCGCCCTTGGCGACGGCCTGTTCGACGCGCGTGTTGAAGCCGTCGATGTTGCGCACGCCGATCTTCGACATCTTCTTGTAGCGCTCTTCCATCTCGCGGACGGTCCACTTGAGCGCGACGACGGCCTTCTTCGGATCGGTAACGACAGGCGACAGCAGGTGCGGGATACCGTCATAGACGGAGAGTTCCAGCATCTTCGGATCGATCATGATCAGACGGCACTGCTCCGGCGTCATGCGATAGAGCAACGACAGGATCATGGTGTTGATGGCGACGGACTTGCCCGAGCCGGTGGTGCCGGCAACGAGCAGATGCGGCATCTTGGCGAGGTCGGCAATGACCGGCTCGCCGCCGATCGTCTTGCCGAGCGCCATGGCCAGCTTGGCTTTCGACGACTCGAAATCGCGGCTGGCAACGAGTTCGCGCAGATAGACGGTCTCGCGCGTGGAATTCGGCAGCTCGATACCGATGGCATTGCGGCCGGGAACGACTGCGACGCGGGCAGCAATCGCGCTCATCGAGCGGGCGATATCGTCGGCAAGACCGATGACGCGGGAAGACTTGATGCCGGGCGCCGGCTCCAGCTCGTAAAGCGTGACGACCGGGCCGGGACGAACATGGATGATCTCGCCCTTGACGCCAAAATCTTCCAGCACGCCTTCGAGCATGCGGGCATTCTGCTCCAGCGCGTCGGCCGAAAGCGTTGCATCGCGGGTGACGGCCTTCGGTTCGGCGAGCAGATGTACGGCTGGAAGCTGGAAGCCGTAGGGACGAATGAAGGAGGTCTGCGCTTCGCGCTCAGCCCGGGCGCCCGGCTTCGGACGCGATGCGGGGGGAACGACACGCTGACCGGCTGCCGCCTTCGGCGAGGCAGGACGCAGCGGCCATTCGTCGTCATCCTCGTCGTCGGGCAGAATGCCGGCAGGGCGCGGCGGATCTCGGTCATAGACCGAATCATCGTCCTCATCGTCGCCGAGGCTGATGGAGGGTGCGGACACGACGCGACGCGCAGCCGAGCCTTCGAGCGACGGTTCGACGCGGGCCATCGGCGCCTTGGCGCGGGCCGGCTCATTCAAGGTGCCGAATTCGTCGTCATTGAAATCATAAGGGGCATCAAATGCATGGTCGCGGCGCTTGCGCGGCCCCATGCCGAACAGGCGGCGAAGGCGGGCCTGCGTATTGTACCAGGCGTGCATGACCGCACCGAAGGCCATGAAGTTGCTCAGGAAGCTGCCGCGGTCGTCATCTTCGTCTTCATCGCCGACACGGCGCGCGCGGCTGCGTGTTTCCTCGTACTCTTCTTCATCCTCTTCGTCTTCGACGGGGCCCTCTCCGATCACGCCGGCGCCGAAGAGCATGAGCCAGATCGCGGGAACGGCAAGCACGGAACCTATGACGATAGCAACGACGCCGCTTGGATAGGTGCCGATGAAGAGCGCGGGAAAACGCAGCAGGATATCGCCGATAACCCCGCCGATACCGTTCGGGATCGGCCAGGTCGGCGGCGCTGGGAAGCAGGCCATGGAACCGGCCGCGACGATGCAGCCGCCGAGCCACGCGCCGAGACGAGACGGTACGCGGTTGAGCTTGCGATTGGAGATGAAGGCGAAGGCCCAGGCGGCAACGGGCAGCATTGCGACCAGGGACGTCAGGCCAAGGGCTTGCATCATGATGTCGGCAAATGCGGCACCGGGAAAACCGAGCAGGTTCGTCGGAGCATTGCCTGTGGCGTAGGAATAGCTGGGGTCCATGACGTTCCACGTCGCCAGCGCCGCAACGGCGAGCGCTAACAGGAACAGCAATGCGAAGCCGGCCAGACCCTTGACCTGACGCCAAACCACACTCGATAGCGATAAACGGTCGGGGCGACCGCTCAACGCCGCCGAATTGCTTCTGCCCATGATATCCAGCCCCGTTTCGTGTCGAAAGCGCAAGCGAATCGGTCTATGCCCACTCGCCGGCAGGTTAGCCCTACCTAATCAGAGGAGGGTTAATGGCATATTAACCATGCGCCTCAAGCTCTCGGATGACAGTCATTTGCAGGCAAATGGCAGTGCATAAACAAAAAGGGCCCGAACCGAGGTTCGGGCCAAAAGCAACCCGCTTGCGATGAAGCGGGCTGCGACGGGACGTTCAGCGATGCCGGCTTCTGGTACCGGCATCGCAAGCTCCGATCAGGAATTGTGGTAGGCGGCTTCGCCATGCGAGGCGAGGTCGAGACCTTCGCGCTCGGCTTCCGGAACCACGCGCAGGCCGATGATGACGTCGACGATCTTGTAGAGGATCGCCGAGCCGATACCGCACCACAGGATGGTGGTGACGACGGCGGTCAACTGCACCATCACCTGGCTGCCCATGGTGACGCCATCGGCATAGCCGACGCCGCCGAGCGAGGCGCTGGCGAAGATGCCGGTTGCGATAGCGCCGAAGATGCCGCCGATGCAGTGTACGCCGAAGACGTCAGCCGTATCGTCGTAGCCGAACTTGTTCTTCACCACGGAAACGAAGAAGTAGCAGAGCGGCGAGACGATCAGGCCCATGATGATCGCGCCCATCGGACCGGCGATACCGGCGGCAGGCGTGATGGCGACGAGGCCGGCGACCATGCCCGAAGCGCCGCCGAGCATGGAGGCTTTGCCGCGGGTAAAGGTTTCGACCAGCGACCAGGAGATGATGGCAGCTGCGGTTGCGACGAAGGTGTTGACGGTTGCGAGCATCGCACCGCCGGAGGCTTCGAGGTTGGAACCGGCATTAAAGCCGAACCAACCGACCCAGAGCATGGAAGCGCCGACCATGGTCAGCGTCATGGAGTGCGGGGCCATCATGTCCTTGCCGAAGCCGATGCGCTTGCCGACGAGCAGCGCGCCGACGAAGCCGGCGATACCGGCATTGATGTGAACGACCGTGCCGCCAGCGAAATCGAGAGCGCCCATCTTGAAGAGCATGCCGTTGGAATCCCAGACCATATGGGCGATCGGGAAGTAGACGAAGGTCGCCCACAGTGCGCAGAAGAGGATGGCGGCACCGAACTTGATGCGTTCGGCGAAGGCGCCGATGATCAGAGCCGGCGTGATGGCGGCAAAGGTCATCTGGAACAGCATGAAGATGAATTCAGGAATGACGACGCCCTTGGAGAAGGTCGGAGCGGTTGTCGCGGTCGAGACGCCCGAAAGGAACATCTTCGCCGTGCCGCCCCAATAGGGGCTCGTGCCGCCGCCGAACGCGAAGGAATAGCCATAGAGAACCCAAAGGAGCATCACCACGGCGCCGATCATGGTGCACTGCATCAGGACCGAGAGCATGTTCTTGGAGCGGACGAGACCGCCATAGAACAGGGCAAGGCCCGGCACGAGCATGAACAGCACGAGAATGGTGGAGATGAACATGAAGGCGGTATCGCCCTTGTCCGGCACAGGCGCAGCGGCGGTTGCCGCAGCCGCAGCGGCAGCCGGAGCTGCATCCTGCGCGAAAGCGATCGCCGGCGCGAGCACCGCCGCAGAAAGCATGCCGACCCGTGTCAGGGCGGAGGAAAGCTTGGAAATTGACATGCAAATAACTCCCTGATCAGCCGTGTCTTACAGAGCTTCAGAATCGGTTTCGCCCGTACGGATGCGCACGGCATGGTCGATCGAGTAGACAAAGATCTTGCCGTCGCCGATCTGGCCGGTCTTGGCGGCAGATGCGATGGCCTCGACGGCCTTGTCGACGATCTCGGACGCGACCGCGACCTCGATCTTCAGCTTCGGCAGGAAGCTGACGGCATATTCCGTGCCGCGATAGATCTCGGTGTGCCCCTTCTGGCGCCCGTAGCCTTTCACTTCGGTAACAGTCAGGCCCTGAATGCCGACAGCGGTAAGGGCCTCGCGGACCTCATCGAGCTTGAACGGCTTGATAATGGCCATCACAATTTTCATCTGGTTTCCCATCCTTTGTTTAGCCTCGGCATGGAGCCGACTCTCCTTGCCGCCGACGAAAGTTTCAGCAGCGACTGGAGATAGACATTCAAAGGGCGTGCCAGATTCGCAGCACCGTCTTAAATTATTGAAATTAAACGGATTTATTGCCGAAGCCTAATAAGTTGGCGCTCAGCGGCAACGCAACAGCACAAATAAAGTGCATCTTTATAGGTTTGCACCTTATTTAATCATTTGCCTTCTTGCGAATCAGGCCCTCCTGCGCCACCGACGCAATCAGGACACCGGATCGCTAAACAGGCTGCCGCGGGTGAAACCGCGCGCGCCGGAAGCGCTGGGGCTTTCCTGGCTGTAGAGCAGCCAGTCGTCGAGTTTGAACGGACGATGAAACCACATGGCATGGTCAAGGCTCGCCACCTGTATGCTCGGGTCGAGGACCGATGTGCCATGTGCATTAAGGGCAACGTCGAGCAGGGTCATGTCCGAGAGATAAGCGAGCACCGCCTTCTGATAGAGCCGGTCATCCGGGACAGGCCCGGTCAGGCGCACCCAGATATTCTGCTTCTGGCTCGGCTGAGAGCGGGAAAAATAACTCTCGATCGAGACGGGGCGGATCTCGATTGCTCGCCTGCCGGCCCAGTAGCGGCGCACATTCTCAGGCGCATGAACGATGTAGCGCGCCTTGATCTGCTCTTCATCCATCAACGCCTCTGGCATCGGCACATCAGGCATGTCTCCCTGATGCTCGAAGCCGGGTTCATCGACCTGGAACGAGGCCGTCAGGGCGAAGATCGCCTTGCCGTGCTGGATCGCCAGCACGCGCCGCGTGTTGAAGCTGGATCCGTCGCGCAGCCGATCCACCTGATAGAGGATCGGCACCGAAGGATCGCCCGGCAGCATGAAATAGGCATGCAGCGAATGCGCGAAACGATCGCCCTCAACCGTCCGCTGCGCCGCCATCAGCGCCTGACCGATGACCTGGCCGCCGAAGACGCGCTGCCAGCCCACCTGCGGGCTGTTGCCGCGAAACAGGTTCATCTCGATCGTTTCCAGATCGAGCGTCGCCAGCACGGTTTCCATGGGGGTGGGCTTTTCCGTCTCTCGCGACATTTTGCTTGAACTCCGATGGTAGGAACCGTGAACAGGATGATCTATATAGAGCAGGAAGTGACAGTAAGACACAGGGAAGCGCTATGTTGGACATGCTGGTAGTGGGTGGCGGATATGTGGGTCTTGCCGCAGCGGTCGCAGTCAAGCAGGCAGCTCCGCATCTCGACGTCATGGTCGTGGAGGCCGCTCCGGAATCCGTATGGAAGAAGGATATGCGGGCGTCGGCGATCATTGCCGCCGCATCCAAGATGCTGGAGGTTCTCGGCGTCTGGAACGAGATCGCGCCGGAGGCCGAGCCGATCACGCGCATGATCGTCACCGATTCGCGCACCAGCGATCCCGTGCGGCCGGTCTTTCTCACCTTTGACGGCGAGGTTGCCGAAGGCCAGCCCTTCGCCCATATGGTGCAGAACGTCACCATGGTCGGCGCATTGCGCGGCGCCTGCGAGCGCCTGGGCGTCACCATACGCCACGGGCTCAGCGCCACCGGCTTCGTGACCGATGACAGCAAGACCACGCTCACCCTTTCGGATGGCAGCACACTGGAGACGAAGCTTCTGGTTGCCTGCGACGGCGTCCGCTCCAAACTGCGCGATATGGCCGGCATCAAGACAGTCAACTGGGACTACGGTCAGTCCGGCATCGTCGTCACCGTCGAGCACGAGCGGCCGCACGAGGGCTGCGCGGAGGAGCATTTCCTGCCCTCCGGTCCCTTCGCCATCCTGCCGCTGAAGAACAACCGCTCCTCGCTTGTCTGGACGGAGCGTACCTCCGATGCCGAACGACTGGTCGCCTCCGACGACCTCATCTTCGAAGAGGAGCTGGAACGCCGCTTTGGCCACAAGCTCGGCACGCTGCGCACAGTCGGCGATCGCCGCGCCTTCCCGCTTGGTCTGACGCTTGCCCGCGCCTTTGTTGCGCCGCGCTTTGCGCTGGCGGGCGATGCTGCCCACGGCATCCACCCGATCTCCGGCCAGGGCCTCAATCTCGGCTTCAAGGATGTGGCGGCGCTCGCCGAAACCATTGTCGAAGCCGATCGCCTCGGCCTCGATATCGGCTCGATCAATATCCTCGAGCGCTACCAGACCTGGCGCCGCTTCGACACCTTCCGTATGGGGGTGACCACCGATGTGCTCAACCGGCTGTTCTCCAACGACAACACGCCGCTGCGCATCGCCCGCGATTTCGGCCTCGGTATCGTCGACCGCCTGCCCAGCCTCAAATCCTTCTTCATCGGCCAGGCCGCCGGGACCACAGCCAAGGACAATCCGCGCCTGCTGGCTGGTGAAGCGATCTGAACGCGCCGGAGCAAGCGCATTTGATCTCGGGCAAGGGGCCAATCAGGCCGAATGCTTGAAATACAGCGCTGGTGTCGTGCCGAAATGCGCGCGAAACAGTTCGATAAAAGCGCTGACCGTTTCGTAACCAAGGTCAAAGGCGACCGTAGTTACGGAGTTTCCGGCTGCCAGCATTTCCAGAGATCGCAGCAATAGTGCGCGCTGGCGCCAGGAGCTGAATGTAAGGCCGGTCTCCAGCACGAACCGCCTGCTCAGCGTGCGCGGCGCGATGCCGGCCCAAACAGCCCAATCCTCCAAGCGCCGTCGTTCCGCTGGTGTATCCGAGATGACGCGGGCAATTCTTTGCAGGCGGGGATCAGCGGGCATGGGTAGGTCAAGGGCTTCTCCCGGTATCACGGCGATCTCATCCAGAATGACGCCCGCAATCCGCCACTGCGCTTGGGAAAATGGCCCCTCCTGCCAACTCGCGGCTCGCGCCACGGCCTCATTCAGCAAACCAGAGAGGCGGATCACCCGCGGGGTATTCGGCAAGGCGGCACACGCGGCTTCTGCAACATAGACGCTCCAGCCGTGAAAAGCGCCGTGCGAGACGAAATCATGCTCGATGTGCGGCGGAAGCCATACCGCGTTGACGGGTGGTATGAGCCAGCGGCCATGATCCGTACCGATGGTAACCACTCCTCGCACCGTGCCGAGCAATTGACCTCGCGCATGGCTGTGTCGCTCCGTGCGCCGAATTTCAGCCTGTTGGCGGCGACTGACCAGGATGACCGGTTCCGCCGTCGAATCGAGGCGTAGGGGATCGATAAGGAAATCGTACATGGCCTCAAAGCCGTATTGATTGGCATTGATACGTTAGCAAGGCAAAAGCCGTCGGGCTAGATGAAAGGCATTCCCAATCTGAAAACACAATGGAGATAATGATGACGACCGAAGCTGTGATGACACAAGGCGAAGTTCATGAACTGCTCCACCGCATGTTTGCCGCCTTCACGGATCCGGCTACCAAACCGGAAAAATTCGCCGAGTTGCTGACACCCGATTACATGCAACGGGTCGACGGAAAGCAGCTCGATTACCAGGGCTTCCTTCACCACAGCCGAGCGCTTCAGGCCGACCTTGCCTCAAGCAACGTCAACTTTGAGCATGTGGTAACAGACGGCGTTTCGGCGGCCACGGTGCACATCGCCGAAGCAGTGAAGATCACCGGCGAGCGCATTCGTCTCAAGGTGATCGCCTACTATCAGTTTCGCGGAAATCGCATCAGCCTGGTGGACGAGCTGACTCACCTGCTCGAGGGAACGGCGCATGATCGGGATCTGGGTTCGAGAATGCCGGATTGAACACTGGCGATGCGGTATCGCGGCGGATCCAAACCTGGCAGGCCCGATGAAATTCAGCGCCCTGATCCTGAGAGGACCTCAATCCTCGATGCGGCGCGCTTCCGAAATCAACATGATCGGAATGCCGTCGCGGATCGGATAGGCAAGGCGCGCTTTTTCTGAAATCAGCTCGTTCTTTTCCCGATCGTAGCTCAGCCGCCCCTTGGTGAGCGGGCAGACGAGCAGATCGAGCAGTTTTGGATCGACCTTGCTGACTGTGACGTCCATGACAAACTCCCAGAGCAATTCCAGCAAAAGTGCAGAGCGGTTTTCCGTCCGGAATTGCGTGACAACAAAGAGATAGAGTATCTCCGCATTTCGAAGAAAAGCGAACTTGCTCTATTGCAGGATCGATCCGGTATCGCCGGAGCCGGCGAGCACGATCTTGATGATGGCGATGAAGGTTTCCGCTCGTGTCTTCAGATCGTGAGCTTCGAGAAGCGCCTGCTTCTCGGCAGGCTCGAAGGGCGCCATCATCGACAGCGAATTGACCAGCATCATATTGTCGGCCCGTTCGACGCTCTCCCAATCCGCCTCCAGCTTATTGGCATCGAGATAACTGCGGAAGGCCGCAAGCAGCGCCGCGCGATCGACGGTGCCTTCTTCGTGGTGCGACTTGAGGTCGGAGATGAACGGCGTGATGCGGAACGTGCGGTAAGGTTGCTGATGACCGGTAACTTCGTCCATCAGCCGAAAACGGCAGATGCCTGTCAGCGCCGTAATATAGCGGCCGTCGCCGGTTTCGGAGATCGAGGTGATACGGCCGAGGCAGCCGACATGGGAGAGATTGGGTGAGTCCGCCGGTTCTCCAAGTGCCGGTTGCACCATGCCGATCAAACGGTTGCCGGTGATGGCCGCGTCGAACATGGCGAGATAGCGCGGTTCGAAAATATTGAGCGGCAATTGCGCGCCGGGCAGCAGCAAAGCACCGGACAAAGGAAAGACGGCGGCGGTTTCAGGCAGATCGCTTGGCTTCAGATATCTGGCATTACCTACTTGCATGTTTCCATCCCGCTAGATCACTGCGCCGCGCGCCGCAGTGGGCGCGCAGGAACGACATCCAGTCGCGGCCGTTGCCCATCTCGCGCCGCGCACCCGACAATGTGGGCTCGTCTGCCGAAAACACAAGAGTATTTTGCAGCAAAATGCCATCCCCCTTCACTCTCGGCCGCCTCAAGACGCTCGAGAGCAGGAAGGGCAGCGCCGTCTCTGCCTGTTCAGGAAAACAGGATCGACGAAAGCTTGCGGCGGGCGGCAATCGTCGCAGGATCCTTCGGGCCCCAGACATCGAAAAATTCGAGCAGCTGGCGGCGAGCGCCATCATCGTCGAAACCACGATCCTTGCGCATGATGAGAAGCAGATGTTCGGCCGCCTCGTCACGCTTGCCCTCGACATTGCGGATCTTGGCGAGCTTGACGCGCTGCTCGTGATTGTCGGGGTTGGTCGCGAGCTCATGCTCGATTGCGACGGGATCGCCGAGCTTGCGGGCTTCCTCGATCTGGTCGAGCTTCTTGACCACGGCCTGGATGCCGGCATCGTTGGCAAGCGTTTCCGGCAGGTCCGTAAGAGCTTCGCGGGCACGCTGGCTCTGGCCGGCGGCAATCATGCATTCCGCCATGCCGGCGAGCGCCTTGGCGTTTTCCGGATCGGCCTGCAGCACGGCGCCGAAGAGTTCGGCAGCGCCATTGACGTCGCCGGCGGCAAGCAGGCCACCAGCCTCTTCCAGAACGGCGACGATTTCGGCGGCCTGATCGTCAGCGCCGCCGGCCGGACCGCCGAGGCGATCGATGAACTGGCGGATCTGGCTTTCCGGAACCGCACCCATAAAACCATCGGCGGGGCGGCCGTTGACGAAGGCGATGACGGCCGGGATCGACTGGATGCCGAGCTGGCCGGCGATCGAAGGATGATCGTCGATATTCATCTTCACCAGCTTGACCCGACCCTGGGCTTCCGTGACGACCTTTTCCAGAACAGGCGTCAGCTGCTTGCAGGGACCGCACCAGGGCGCCCAGAAATCGACGAGTACGGGCTGGTTGCGCGATTCCTCAATGACATCCTTGGTGAAACTTGCCGTCGTCGTGTCCTTGATCGGCGAGGCGCCGGATGCCACAGGCGCAGCGCCAAAGGATGCCGAGGCCGACATCTGCCCGCCAAAGGAAGCGTTATAGGGATTGTTCGGACCGCTCATAAGTGTCTCCCGCCTGCCGGCATCCGTGATCCTGTGAAAAGCATTGCCGCTACGAACCGATCAGGTCCGGATAGTTGCACACTCCATGAAGTCGTCAAAGCGACGGGACCATCAGAAGACATCCCGCTCGCGATAATCTCAGCGCTAAAATCGTACCTTAAGCCGTTACTTTCAAGACTAGCGGCGCATGTCCCGTCGCCTCCATGAAGCGCAGCAGATCGGCGCTCGCAATCGAGGTCGTCGCGTCGTTCGATAGAGGGTGGCAATTGACGATATCATGCGCCATCAGCTCGGCATCGAGAATGAAGGTAACGTTCTTGCCGATATCGTTGATCGCACCGAATGCCGTGACCGAGCCTGGAATGACACCGAGATACTCCATCAGCTTTTCCGGTTTTCCGAAAGAAACCTTGCTGGCCGCGCCGATCAGCGTGTGCACGGTCTTCAGATCGACCGTCGCGTTCTCTTCGACCGTCAGGAGGAAGAAATTGTCCTTCTTGTCCTTCACGAACAGGTTCTTCGTGTGGCCGCCGGGAATCTCGTCGCGCAGCGACACCGATTCGGCAACGGTGAAGACCGGCGCGTGATCCTTGGTGCTGTGGCCAATGCCAAGCCCATCAAGGAATCGGAAAAGATCGTCTCGTGTTTTCGGGCTTGTCTCTGTCATGGCATCTCACGGCATAAATGATCTGCTCCTGATACGTCGCCGATAATTTCATTGCAATCTTTCAGACGCGAAAGGCCGACGTTTCCGGGCTTTTCGAAGGCCACGGCAAAAAAGCTGAAATTTTTCTTGGCTATCTCGTCATTTCCCTGTTGCATTTGAAAAACGGTTAGGCCATATAGCGCCCGTCGCCGCAAGACGACGCCCAGCGGTCCAACACACTACCCCGGATCGCGACGGGAATGAGCGGGTGTAGCTCAGGGGTAGAGCACAACCTTGCCAAGGTTGGGGTCGAGGGTTCGAATCCCTTCGCCCGCTCCAGTTT
>Ga0209437_100117_pt1 | contig 209271 bp, 179 predicted proteins | sample AraplaL_Cvi_mTSA_FD_184266 | JGI IMG/M metagenome (GOLD analysis project Ga0209437, IMG submission 184266) | Arabidopsis root microbial communities from the University of North Carolina, USA - plate scrape CL_Cvi_mTSA (SPAdes) (version 2) | ecosystem: Host-associated > Plants > Roots >...
TGCCGCCTGCGCGATCGGCAAGGTGTCGCCGGACAAGGTCTTCAACCGCGTCTGGGGTTATCTGGCGGCGCTGGTGGTTGCGTTGCTGGTGGTGGCTGCGGTGCCGTGGATTTCGATCGGCTTCCTGACGTAAAAATTGACCAATTATTCAAACGAAACAAACGAAAAAAGAGGTGAGCAATGAGCCGTTTTCTGGGTGAGATCAAACAACTGGGCTACGTCGTCGAAGACATACAGGCCGCAATGAAATATTGGAGCGAAGTGCTGGGCGTTGGTCCTTGGTACTACATGGAGCGCGTGCCGCTGAAGAACTACCGCTACAAGGGCGAGCTGCAGGATATCCATTCCTCGGTGGCGCTGGCCAACTCCGGCAACGTGCAGGTGGAACTGATCCAGCAGCGCAACGACGCGCCGTCGATGTATCAGGATTTCCTGAAAGCCGGCCGCACCGGTTTGCAGCATCTGGCCTACTGGACCGAAGACTTCGACAACGACCTCGCCCGCCTGCTGGAAAAAGGCTGGAAAGTCGGCATGAGTGGCGAAGTGGGCGAGCGCGGCCGCTTCGTCTATTTCGAAACCGAATACCATCCCGGCACTGTGATCGAACTGTCGGAGATCGCCGGCCCCAAGGGCACCGTGTTCCGCATCATCCGCGAGTCTGCCGAGAACTGGGACGGCAGCGATCCGGTGCGCACCTTCCCCGACCTGAGCAAGATGTGATGGCGGCAACGATGGACAACAATCGCTTCTACGCCGACTACCTGATCGAAACGCCGCTCGATCCCTTGCAGGTCGCCGAGGTCATGGCAGGCGAACAATCCTGCGGCACCTTCGTGCGCGTGCAGGGCGAGACCGAACAGCTGCGCGAACGCGCGCGTGCCGTCGTGGTGTCGGTGGAAGAGATCGAAAGCGTCGCGGCGCCAAGCCTGCCCAACGCCTGGCAGCAACGCCAGAACATGCAGGGACCTTATCGTCGGGCGAAGGTGAAGATTTCCTTCCCGATCGACAACGTCGGTGCCAACCTGCCGACGCTGGCGGCGACCGTCGCCGGCAACCTGTTCGACCTCGGCGAAGTCACCGGCATGCGCCTGTCGTCGTTGTCGCTACCCGAACACTATCGCCGCCAGTTCGACATGCCGCGTCACGGCATCGCCGGCACACGCAAGTTGACGGGAGTGCCACAGGCTCCTCTGCTTGGCACCATCATCAAGCCCAACGTCGGCCTCAGCGCCGTCGAGACCGGCGAGCTTGTGACGCAATTATGCGAAGCCGGCGTCGACTTCATCAAGGACGACGAAGTTTGCGCCAATCCGGTCCATGCGCCGCTGGAAGAACGCGTGCGCGAAGTCATGCGCCGTGTGCGTGCGTATCAGGACAAGTCCGGCCGCCGTGTCATGGTGGCCTTCAACATCACCGACGAACTCGACGCCATGCGTCGTCACGCCGACCTGGTCGAGCGCGAAGGCGGCAGCTGCATCATGGTAGGGCTCAACTGGTGCGGCTTCTCGGCGCTGCAAAGCCTGCGTCGCAGCAGCGGCCTGGCGATCCACGGCCATCGCAACGGCTTCGGCATGATGTCGCGCCAGCCGGCGCTGGGCATGTCGTTCTCGGCGTATCAAAGCCTGTGGCGCCTGAGCGGCGTCGACCATCTGCACGTGCACGGCCTCGACGGCAAGTTCTCCGAATTCAATGACGAAGTGGTGCAGTCGGCGCGCGATTGCCTGACGCCGATGGCGCCCGGCGATGAAGTGATGCCGGTGTTTTCGTCCGGACAATGGGCCGGTACGGTGCCGGCGACGTTCGCGGCGGTCAACAGCACCGACGTGATCTTCCTTTCGGGCGGCGGCATCCTCGCGCATCCGGATGGCGCCTCGGCCGGTGTTGCCAGCCTGCGCCAGGCCTGGGAAGCGGCGCGCGACGGCGTCAGCCTGCAGGAACGCGCACGCCAGTCGCCGGAGCTGCAACGCGCGCTCGACTTCTTCGGGCCGCGTCTGAAATGAGCGGGGGGCATCGTCCGCGCGTCTGCTTCTATGGCGACGATTTCACCGGCGCCACCGACACGCTGGCGACCGCGACCGAAGCCGGCTTGCGCAGTTTGCTGTTCCTGCGCGTGCCGGACCGGCGTCAGCTGGAGGTGGTGGGAGAACTCGATTGCCTCGGCATCGCCGGCGCCGCGCGTTCGATGGCTTCGGCTGAAATGCGCGCCGAGCTGGAGCCGGTCGCACGCTTCTTCGCCGGCTTGCAGCCGGCGGTGACGCACTACAAGATCTGCTCGACCTTCGACAGCGCGCCGCATGTCGGCAACATCGGCACGGCCTTGTCGGTCTGGCGGCAATACATAGACAACGACTTCGTGCCCGTCGTCGGCGGCCAGCCCAATCTGCAGCGCTACTGCCTGTTCAGCAATCTCTACGCCGCGGTCAACGGCGGCGGCGAAGTATTCCGCATCGATCGCCACCAGACCATGCGCAACCATCCCGTGACGCCGATGCACGAAGCCGACATGCGCATGCACCTGGCGGGGCAGGGCATGCGGGTCGCGGCAATCCATGCGCCGGCTTATGCGGGCAATGCAGGGCAACTGGATGCGGAAGTGGAGCGGGTTGCGCAAGGGCATCCCGACGCCGTCTTGTTCGACGTCGGCGACGCAGCGCATCTGCCGCTGATCGGCCGGCAGATCTGGCAGCGCGCGCAGCGACGACCTTTGCTGGCGATCGGCGCCAGCAGCGTGGTGCAGGCCTTGTGCGCGTACTGGCGCGAGCAGGAAGAATTGCCCGCGACTTCGATGGACGCGACCCGCATCGCTGCCGCCGACGGTGCGGTGTTTGTGCTGGCGGGCAGCCTGTCGCCCGTCACGGCGCGCCAGGTGGCGGCGGCGAAGGCTTACGAACGCGTCGCGCTGGATGCGCGACGACTGGTCGATGGGGATAAGGCTTATGTCGAGACCATGCTTACACGCATCGCGCAGCATCTCAACGCCGGCCGTCACGTGCTGGCCTGCACCGCCGACGGCGCACATCTTGACGGCGAGCGCGTGTCATTGCGGCTGGCGCAGGCGAGCGGAGATTTCCTGCGACGATTGTTGCCGCTGACCTCGGTGCGGCGCATCGGTGTGGCCGGCGGCGATACCTCCAGCCATGCCCTGAAGGCGCTGGATATCTGGGGCTTGTCTTATCTCGGCAAACTGTCTGCCGGCGTGGCGCTGTGCCGCGCGCATGCCGACGGCATACGCGAAGACGGCATCGAGCTGATGCTCAAGGGCGGCCAGATGGGCGGCGAGGATTTGTTCGACCGGCTGGCGAACGGCGTCTAGTTATTGCGGCCAGGCGCGCGCCAGAATAGCGTGCTGCAAGGATGCGGCATCCGCATTTCCCGCCGGCAGCGTGCCGTACACGCGGCCGTTGGCGGCGTCGCCGCGGCTGAGGACGAAGGCTTCGGCCATCGCCTGCGGTGCATGCTGCAGCATCAGCGCACCTTGCACGGTCAGCACCAGTTGCTGCACCAGGCGGCGCGCCAGCATTTCGCGTTGTTCCGGCGGCAGCGTCATCATCTGCTTGAGCGCATGCAGCGGAGCCTGCAAGACTTCGTGGCCATCGGCGACCTGCTGCAATTCGTCCAGCAGCAACAGGCAGGCGTCCGGCTCGCGCTCCATCGCGCGCAGCACGTCCAGGCACATCACGTTGCCTGAACCTTCCCAGATCGAATTGACCGGCGCTTCGCGATACATGCGCGTCATTGGCCCGGTTTCAACGTAGCCGTTGCCGCCCCAGACTTCCATGCACTCGCCGGTAAATTCCAGCGTGCGCTTGCAGATCCAGAACTTGGCGGCCGGCGTGACGATGCGTCGCCACGCGCGCTGCAAGGGATCGGCAGGCGCTTCGAAGGCACTCGCCAGGCGCAGCATCAGCAGGGTGGCGGCTTCGCTTTCCAACGCCAGGTCGGCCAGCACGTTGCGCATCAGCGGCTGCTCGGCCAGATGCTTGCCGAAGGCGCTGCGATGGCGCGCGTGGTGGATGGCCTGGACCAGCGCGTTGCGCATCAGTCCGGCGCTGCCGATGACACAGTCGAGGCGGGTGTGGTTGGCCATTTCGATGATGGTCGGGATGCCGCGTCCTTCATCGCCGACCATGACGCCGTAGGCGTCTTCGAACTCGACTTCGCTGCTGGAGTTGGAGCGGTTGCCGAGCTTGTCCTTGAGTCGCTGGATCAGCACGCCGTTCTTGTGGCCGTCCGGCCGCCAGCGCGGCACGAAGAAGCACGAGAGGCCGTTATCGGTGCGCGCCAGCACCATGTGGGCGTCGCACATCGGCGCCGAGAAAAACCATTTGTGACCGGTCAGGGAGTAGGGCGCACCACGGCCGCTGCCGTTGAGCGGGCGCGCCGCGGTGGTGTTGCTGCGCACGTCGGAGCCACCTTGTTTTTCCGTCATGCCCATGCCGACGAGCATGGAGCGCTTCTGCTCCAGCGGCAGGTCGCGCGGGTCGTGTTCGCGCGAGAACAGCTTGTCGCGCAGCTGGCCGTACAGGGCCTCTTCGCTGCGCAATACCGGGATCGAGGCAAAGGTCATGGTGGTCGGGCACAGCGATCCCGCTTCGACCTGGGCATGCAGGAAATAGCCGGCGGCGCGCGCCACGTGAGCGCCGGGCTTACCCTCGAAGCCGGGGATCCACGGCAGCGCGTGCAGCGATTCGCGCCGCAGCAGCGCCAGCAGGGCATGCCAGGCGGGGTGGAAATCGACGCGGTCGATGCGGTTGCCGAAGCGGTCGTGGGTATTGAGCTCAGGCTCGTGGCGATTGGCCAGTGCAGCCATCTGCAACACCTCGGCGCTGCCCAGTTCGGCGCCGTAGCTGGCCAGCACCGATGCATGCCAGCCGGCCTGTCCGTGCCGTACGCCCTGACTCAGCGCAGTATCGGTGTCATACAGATTGAAGTCCTGCAGTTCCGGGACCTGGTTGGTGACATCGTGCGTTTTCATTGCGGCGGCTCCTTGAGGGAATGCTGACAACGGCGCAGACAGTGTATGACATCGGCGACGCAAGAAAGTGGCGAATCCTTGGCGTTAGGCGTATTTGCTATAACTATATAAGTATCTTGTCGCAAGGCCTGCCCGGCACATGACAAAGACTCATATTAAAATGAGACTTCTGAAAGGATTCCTCCGACCATGCCTTATCTGACCATCGAAGACACCATCGGCAATACGCCCTTGATTCAATTGCAACGCCTCGGCGGCGAAGACGCCCAGCGACGCAACAACATCATCCTCGGCAAGATGGAGGGCAACAATCCGGCCGGATCGGTCAAGGACCGCGCCGCGCTGTCGATGATCCGCCGCGCCGAAGAGCGCGGCCAGATCAAACCCGGCGACACCCTGATCGAAGCCACCAGCGGCAACACCGGCATCGCGTTGGCCATGGTGGCGGCGCTGCGCGGCTACAAGATGGTCTTGCTGATGCCTGAAAACCTCAGCGAAGAACGCCGCCAGAGCATGGCCGCCTATGGCGCCAAGATCGTCCTGACGCCCAAGAGCGGCGGCATGGAATACGCGCGCGACCTCGCCGAACAGATGCAGAAGGAAGGCCAGGGCCTGATCCTCGACCAGTTCGCCAATGCTGACAATCCGCAGGCGCACTATGAAACCACCGGTCCCGAATTGTGGCGCGACACCGAAGGTCGCATTACCCATTTCGTCAGCGCCATGGGCACCACCGGCACCATCATGGGCGTGTCGCGTTACCTGAAGGAGCAGAATCCGGAGATCCAGATCATCGGCGCCCAGCCGGAAGAAGGTTCATCGATTCCGGGCATCCGCAAATGGCCGGAAGCCTACCTGCCGAAGATCTATGAAAAGCCGCGTGTCGATCAGCTCGAATACGTGAGCCAGGCCGCCGCCGAAAACATGGCGCGCAAACTGGCGATGGTGGAGGGGCTGTTCTGCGGCATTTCTGCAGCGGGCGCCTGCGAAGTGGCGCTGCGCATATCGCAGCAGGTCGAGAATGCAACGATTGTGTTCGTGGTCTGCGATCGCGGCGACCGCTATCTGTCTACCGGCGTATTTCCGGCGTAATTTTCTGGCGCCACATGGGCCCGCGGGCCCGGCACCGGGATGATTTTCCTCGCGCCAATAAAAAAACGGAGCTTACGCTCCGTTTTTTTATTCCACGCCCGGTGTTGCCGGCGAGCCTGGCTTCGGTTTGAACTGCTTGTCGCTGATGCGGAATTTTTCGCGACGATCGCCCATCAATTCGCGCAGTTCGCGGATCGACAGTTCGCTGACTTCGTGCATGCGGATCAGCAGCGACGCGCCCACCGGCAGACGGCGGTGACGAATCTTGCTGATGACCGGTGGAGCCACTTCCAACGCGCGCGACAAGGCGGCGTCGTTCTTCAGATGCAACTTCTCAATCAGCGCATCCAGCAGGTGGTTGGGATCGTAGTTGATTTGATCCGAAAGGGATGTATCGTTGGTGCCATTAGGTGTAGTCATGATCGGACGTTCCATTATGCAGATGTTTATAAAGGCCTTGTTTGTGCAAGTGCATTAGTTCTTGGTAAAACTGCAAAACGTGGTTCACTAGTTTCCATCAGAGGTGCCATTCTTTTCCCACTGCAACAACACAACTCGAACCAAGGCCATCGGGATCAGTCGGTCTGACTTGCCAGCCTTCACTATTCGTTTCCGTGCTCCCAACGTCAGTACTATCAAAACGCCAATGTTGACGCGCAGTACATTCGTTCAGAAAAGTCTATTACAAAATAGTTGCGAGAAATCACCTCGAATTTGTAACAGATATTAACAGGAATTTTTCTATAATTGGTGTTGTTTCTTTGACACGACAAAAGCCAGCCGGTTCCAGCCATTTAGGCCGAGATCCCGCATCGTTGCGATGTTTCGCTCGAAAATGGCGCTCGCCTCGGGGAAGGCCGCAACCGCCCGGTCGATGCTGCTTTCACGCAACAGATGCAAAATCGGAAACGGCGAGCGGTTGGTGTAGTTGTCGATATCGTCGGGCAGGGCATCGGCAAACTGGTACTGCGGATGAAAACTGGCGATCTGGATAATGCCGTCCAGCCCGGCGTCTTCCAGTACCTGATCGGCGACGTCCAGGAAATTGTTGTAGTCGTAGAAATCCTGAAGCACGTGCGGATGGATCAGCAAGGTGGTGTCGAGCAACTCGGGATCGGCAGCTTGCAGATGTTGCAATTCATCCAGCAATTGCTGCGCCAGGCCGGCTTCATCGTCGGCGTGGCTGACGACGTAGCGGATCTGTTCCTTGACGTAGACCGATTTGGCGAAGGGGCAGAGGTTCAGGCCGATCACGGCTTCTGCGACCCAGGCCTGGGTCAGGGCAATGACAGTATCGTCTGCGGGGAAAGTAGCGGTGTCCATGGCGGAATTGTCTCATGGGTGCGGTTTTCCAATCTTGCGGGAAAGCGTAGAAAAGCCCCTGAAATCGGCTATGCTTCACATCCTTCGCAGGCAATCCACCCATCATCGCATCAAAAAGAAGACCGTCATGGCGCTCAAAGCAACCATTTTCAAAGCCGATCTGCAGATCTCCGACATGGATCGGCACTACTACCAGAACCATTCATTGACCATCGCACGCCATCCGTCGGAAACCGACGAGCGCATGATGATCCGCGTGCTGGCCTTCGCACTCAATGCCAGTGAAGCGTTGACCTTCGGCAAGGGCCTGTCGGATGTCGAAGATCCTGACGTGGTAGCGAAAGACCTGACCGGCGCCATCGACCTGTGGATCGAAGTCGGCCAGCCTGACGACAAGCGCATCCTCAAGGCCTGCGGCCGCGCCGCGCGCGTCATCGTCTACAGCTACAGCAGCGTCAGCAGCATCTGGTGGAACCAGATCGGCAACCGCGTCGAGCGCGCCAAGAATCTCACCGTCATCAACATCGCGGCCGAAACCAGCCAGGCATTGGAAAAGCTCGCTCAGCGCAACATGCAGCTGCAATGCACGATCCAGGACGGTCAGATCTGGCTGGGCAACAATGAAGAGATGGTGCAGATCGACCCGCAGGTCATCAAGCCGTAATCGTTTTCATCGGACGGAAAACAGGCCGCGCACCGACGGCAGCGTCTCCAGCGACTTGAGGCGCGCCAACAGCAGCGCGGCTGTCTGCTGATTGTCGCCGCCGGCTTCGACGCATTGCAGGAACTTGTGATCGATTTCTTCCTGCCGCATCGGGCACTGCGCGCTGCCGCGAGCCTGGGCCTGGAATGCCTCCAGCCAATCGCCGCCGGTCATTTTGATCCGCACGTTTGCGCCTTCCGGCGCCGCCTCGCAGGTGCCTTCCAGGTTCCAGCGCGGGCCGACGATCATCTTCACGCGCTTCATCAATTCAAGGACACGCGGCTCTCGCAGGACGGCGCCGTCCAGATGATGTAATTCCACCGTGCCGTACAACAAGGACACCGCGATCGCGAAGGGCATGCTGAACTGCGCTTCCTGCCGCGTCGCCGGCTGGTTGTAAATCAGGTTGGCAAAGACGATCTGCGGCACGTCGCAGACGATCTCTTCGATGGCCGTCACATCAATGGCATGCCGGGCGACAAGCACCATGGCGGCATCGACCGCAGCATGCGAAGACAGGCATAGCGGGATGCGCTTGATATCGACCCCGGGCGATTCCATGAACCATTGCGTCCCCAGCTGCGCAATCATGGCAAGGTTGAATTCGCCGTGATTGAACAAGCCGGTAAACCCATTCCAGTGTTCGAAGGCATCGTGCGGCCCGCTCGCGCCCCGGGCGGCGAGCAGGGCGGCGACGACGCCGGCTTCCGCCGCGCGGCCTGCCATCAGCGCCTTGGCATCAGTGCCGAAACAGGCCTTCATGCCGCCCGTGCCGGCCACCGCCAGTCCCAATGCCGACGCCGTCTGGCGGCGGTCGAGCTTAAGCAGCCAGGCCGCTGCCGCACAGGCGCCGATCGGGCCGAGCACGCCGGTGGTCCACCAGCCGTGGTCATACAGAACACTATTGGTCGCGGCGCCAACGGCGTATTCACATTCGGAGCCGACAATGAAGGCGGTCAGCAGATCGCGACCGGAAGCATTGCGCTTTTGTGCGACCGCGATTGCAGCGGGGGCGATCACGGCGGAACCGTGCACGAAGCCGGCGTAGCAATTGTCGTCAAAGTCGAGCGCGTGAGCCGAAGTGCCGTTGACGAAGGCCGCTGCCGGCGCGGAAAACAAATGATCGTCGCCCACCACTGCCGCATCGCCGCGTGAACCTGCATCCACGGCGATGGCACGCGCCGTGCGGGCGACTGCTGTCGTCGATCCGGCAAAGGCGGCGCCGATCGTATCGATCAGGCAATTGACGGCTATGCTGCGCACGGACGCAGGAATGGCGTGCACGGCATGGTCAGCATGCAGGCTGCAGATCCAATTGGCCAAATGGTCAATGGCAGTAGGGTGAGTCATGTGGTGACGCTGTTTTTCATTGACTGGGAAAGCTGGGGGCTGCTTGCCCGATGCGCTTCCAACAACGGCATCGGGCACGGCAACTCGGAAAAAGCGTTGCCGCCTTACTCCGGTAACGGGCCGGCAGGGGCGCCCAACCACTTCTTCGACATCTCGTCGATGGCGCCGCTGCTCTTGGCTTCGCGGATGATCTCATTGAGCTTGGCGACCAGTTGCGGTTCACCCTTTTGCACGCCGATGTAGCATGGCGCGTTGGACAGGATCACTTTCAGATCCATGCTCACCGATGGATCCTTGGCCTTGATCGTGGCGGCCACTGCGGTGCCGGTCGCGAACATCTGCGCCTGGCCGGCGAGGAAGGCCGAGACTGTGCCGTTGTTGTCCTCGAAGCGCTTGATCACGGCGCCCGGCGCCAGACGCGAGAGTTCTTCATCCTGCATCGAGCCGCGTGTCACGGCGATGACCTTGCCGGTGAGTTCGTTGTAATTCTTGGCAATGATTTCCTGCTTGCCGAAGACGGCGTCGAAGAAGGGCGCGTAGGCGATGCTGTAGTCAATGACTTTTTCACGCTCGGGCGTTTTGCCGAGCGAGGAAATGGTCAGGTCGGACTTCTTCGTTTGCAGGTAGGCGACGCGGTTCGGGCCGGTGACGGGGATCAGTTCCAGTTTGACGCCGAGTTTTTTTGCGACCAGCGCCGCCATGTCGATGTCATAGCCGCGCGGCGTCATGTCGGTGCCGACCGAACCGTACGGCGGATAGTCGGTCGGTACGGCCACACGGATCACCTTGCGTGCAAGGATGGCGCTGAGGGCGTCCTCCGCCATGGCGTTGCCGGAAAATGTACAGGCGGCAGCGGCGGAGACGGCAATCAGGCTAAGCAGGAGGGAGCGGCGTTTCATTTCGATATCCTTTCAATGGAAGTAATGCATGAAGTGCGGGTAATGCTTAAGCGGATGTCGTGAACATCAGTCATCGTTCTTGCGCGAGCGGGGTTTGGATACCCGGGACATTCGGGGCAGCTCGGTATCTTCCGCACCCCACCATTCGCCCATGCTCCACAGATTTTTTTCGGTCTCCGACACCGACGCCTTGACGTCGACCTTGGATGTCGCCGCCATCAGCGCGACCAGGATTTCACTGACGAGAAACGCCGGCACCAGCGTGTCGAAGAAAGAGGCATTCTGTTTGCCGACCAGGATGGTCTCGGCGGCCATGCGCGCAATCGGCGAGCTGTCGCTGTCGGTGATGGCAATCAGCTTGACGCCGGCCTTGGCCAGATGGCCGGCAATCGACACCGCGCGGCGCGAGTAGGGCGCGATGCAGCAGACGAACAAGGCGTCCTTGGGACCGGCCTGATGCATGATCTTCATCATGCCGCTTTCACCGGCGCCGTCGATGAGCGTGATGTTTTTTGCGAAGTATTCGGAGACGTGGGAAAACTGAAACGCCACCGGGAACGACGAACGCAATCCGAGGCAATAGATTGTGCGCGAGGCCGACAGGATTTTCACTGCACGCACGATAGCCGCCAAGGTGTCGGCGCTGCACAGCGCCTGGATATGGGCGATGGCGTTGTTGGCGACATCGAGCGCCAGCGCGGTCTCGCCGATCTTCTGATTCAGCTCGACCAGACCGTGGGCGCGCTGGCTGTATTCATTGCCGCGCGAGCGCAGGTTGTTCTTGAACACTTCGCGGATGTCGTCATAGCCCTCCATGCCCAGAAACTTGGCCAGCCGCGTCATCGTCGACGGCGGGATGCCGGCCAGCCGCGCCTGTTCGCGCATGGACATCACGGCGACTTCATGCGGATGGTCGAGCACAAAGCTTGCCGCCAGCCGCACTTGCCGTGGCAGGCTGTCGAAGCATTGCTTGATATGCAGCACCAGCGCTTGCTGTGATCGCAAGGACTCGGACGGTTTCTGTGACTCTGGCGATGCTGATGTGGCTTGATTCACGTTGATGCTCCGCAATCGGGATGTGCAGGACATCAAGCAACATATGTGCCAATATTTTTTGAAAATGATTCAAATGAATCATTTTTTCAGTGTGTTTCAGCGCTCAAAAAAATCGCTGCGCAGGAGAGCTTTGATTTCGATGATTCAAAAATACGTGTCGGCGTGAATCAAAATGCGTGACGCAGTAAGACCCCGCATCACCACGTTCATTGTCAGCGCGCCACAATGGACATGCGACCGGCGACGCAATGCGTCGCTTTGGGGCGAGCTTAGTTGCCCGGATGCAGTTCTTTGAGAATATCGAGGAACAGATCCGCGCGATAGGTTGAAGGACGAGACGATTCGGTGACCGCGCAGATCTGATGGTGGTAAGACGGACTGTTGTTTCTCGCCCTGAGCGCATAGCGCTTGCCGAGTAGTTGTACATAGTGCACCGGCAAAATGCCGAGGTAACAACCGGTCGCCACCAGCAAGCCGATGGCTTCGAGGCCGCCGGCATCCGGTCCGCGTGCATAGCCTTCGGTGGCCAGCGCCTGATCGACATAAGGGTGCGGCCGGTAGACCAGCGGGAGATCGTCGGCGCCACGCCGGGTTTTTTTTTCCGCGGCATACACGCGATGGGTTTCCGAAAACAAGGGGAGATAGTTGAATTCCCCCTCGCGCGGATACTTGCCGCGGATGGCGATGTCGACGCGATGTTCGCGCAGCGCCTGATTGAGATCGGGGAAGGTCATGACGCTGATTTCCGGCCGCACGTTGGGCGCGCGCTCGCGCAGGATGGCAAGCGCTTCCGGTATCTTGCAGTCAGGATGCGTCAGCGTGTGTTCGACGATGCCGATCGACAATGAACCCGACAGCACGCCATGCACGGCATCGATCTCGGAGCGAATCCGTTCCAGCGAGCGCAGCGCGTCCGAGGCCAGCTTGAGCGCCACCTCGCCCTCCGGCGTCAGCTTGAAACCCGCAGGGCCGCGTTCGCACAGGCGCACGCCGAGGCGCTCTTCGACCTCCCGCACGTGACGGCTGATGGATGCCTTGGACATGTGCAGGCGCTTTTCCGCCGCGGCGAATCCGCCGGCCTGGGCGGCATTGCAAAACACGCGCAGCGAGCGCAGGTCGCGTTCGTCGAAGTCCAGTTGGATCATGGTTGCCTGCCGGGAAGGTAAGTGAAGAGCAAAAAAGACAAGGTATTGAATTTCAAGACTATACCTGCAAAACAATCATTTTTTATTATCCGGGCGACTTGCTACAGTCGATCGCACTCGGCTATGTCGTGCACGCGTTGGCTTCGATCTTGCATGCACATCAGCCTGTGTTTCTTCATCATCTATTTCGTCCAAAGGATCCAGGCTCATGGAACAACTTACCGTCGCGCCCCGCACCGGCCACAAAACATTGCTGTATTCGGAGTTGGTCACCGACATGACTGATCTGAAGGCGGACATCGCGATTCTCGGCGTGCCGTTCGGTTCGGCTTACACGCCGCGCCAGTTCACCAACGACCAGAGCAATGCGCCGCAGGCGATCCGCGACGTGACTGATCGCATCGTGCGCGCGCCGGAGCATTACGATTTCGATATCGACGGACCGCTGCTGCAAGGGCGCAGCGACATCCGCTTCGTCGATTGCGGCGACGTGCTGCCGGACCTCGCCGTGCCCGGCGACCACCAGCGTCGCGCCGAACTGGCGATCCGCCAGATCCTGCGCGGCGGGGGCATGCCGATCGTGCTGGGCGGCGACCATGGCATCACCAATCCGGTGCTGCGCGGTTTCGATGAAGTCGGGCCGGTGACGATCGTGCACATCGATGCGCATCTGGATTGGCGCGACGAAGTCAACGGCGTGCGCAACGGTTTGTCGAGCGTGATACGGCGCGCCTCCGAACTGCCTTTCGTCAAACATATCGTGCAGATCGGTTTGCGCGCGCAAGGCAGCGGGCGGCCTGCGGACTATGAAGCGGCCAAAGCCTGGGGCGCCGATCTGATCTCGGCCTACGAGCTGCACGACATCGGCATGGACGCGGTGCTGGCACGCATTCCCGACGGCGGCAACTACTATCTGACGATCGACGCCGACGGCCTTGATCCGACCATCATGCCGGCCGTAGACGGCCCGGCGCCCGGCGGCGTGAGCTTCGTGCAGGCGCGCAAACTGATTCACGGTTTGGTGAAGAAGGGGCGTGTGGTCGGCATGGACATCGTCGAAATCCAGCCGGTCAAAGACAACGCCAGCAAGCTGACCTGCGTCACCGCCGGCCGCCTGATCGTCAATCTGATCGGCGCAACGATCCGCGCCGGATATTTCGACAAGAAGAACAAAGCGTAATCACTCCGAACCACTTCACTTCATTCACTCACCGAGGCACTCATGGAACACACGCGCATTCGCAGATTCAACACCAAAGACACCTATCCCGAACAAAACATCGACAACGACCTGTGCCAGGCGGTGGTTGCGCGCGGCACCACCGTGTTCTGCGCGGCCAGATCGGCCAGAACCTGGATACCTCGGAAAGCGTCTGCATCGGCGACGTGAAAGGCCAGACCGAGCAAGCGATGTACAACATCGACATGCTGCTCAAGGAAGCCGGCGGCAAGCTGGAACACATTTGCAAGGTGACGATTTACATCTCCGATCCACGCTATCGCGAAGATGTCTATCGCGTGGTGGGACGTTGGCTCAAGGGCGTGTTTCCGGTGTCGACCGGGATTGTCGTGAGCGCGTTTGCACGGCCGGAATATCTGGTGGAAGTGGATGCGACCGCGGTGATCCCAGACTGATCAATCGGCAGCGGCGCGTTGCGCGATCCTTGCAAGCAGCTGCTGTCCGGCCACGCTGTTGAACCACGCGGCGTGGCCAAGATAATAAGCATCGTAGGCCAGCGCCGCATTGTTGGCGGAGCGCGTGATGCCGTGGAAGTATGCCAGCTCGGCCAGCGCGAACTCCGCATGCACCAGCGGCAGCAGGGCCGCCAGCGCCAGCCACTGGCGCGACGTCAGCGGCCGCAGCAGATGGTAGCCATCGAGCAGCGCGTCGAGCAAGTCGGGATGGACGGCATCGTGTTTGCCTTCTTGGATCGCCAGCCATTCGATGACGTTGCGTTCGATCGCGGTGGCCAGGTCGTGCAGTGCGCAGGTGCGGTCGCTGAGGCCGAAATCGAGGATGGTCTCGACGCCCGCCGCGGCGCTGCGATCGGTCCACAGCAGGTTGGATGCGTGCCAGTCGTTGTGGGTCCACAGCGGCGTCAGTTCATTCAGGTAAGGCAGCAGCCGCGCATGGAACGGCAATAGCGTGCCGGCTGCTTCACCGCGCCAGTCGCGATCTTTCAGGTAGTCGGCAATCGCCGGATAGCGCTCGATGTAGCGTTGCAGCGCTGGCAATGGATCGGGCTGCGAAAAAATCGTGAAGCTCGACACCAGCGTCTGCGACTTGCGCGCCGGCGCCGCGTAATCCTGCGCGGCCAGGTGCAGGCGCGCCAGCGCCTTGCCGGCTTCATGCGCATGCACGCTGCTGCTGAACGGCGTCCACGACACCGCGTCGCGATACAGGTCGACGCCGGAGGCGACGCCATGCACTTCATAGGTCCAGTGATCGTCGGTAAAGGCGGTGGCGCCGTCGACGGTGGTGAGCACTTCGCTGACGGCGATGCCGCGGCTGCGCAGATGATTGATGAAACCGTGTTCTTCACTCAGGCCGGCGACGTCCCGCACCGACACATGGTGGCGTTTGACGAATACGTCCATGGTCGAGGTCGTCATCACGCAACCCGCCGAGAATGGCCGCGGGCTGTGCCATACCAGCCGCTTCGGCGTACCGGCTTGCGGATAGTGCTGCAGCACGCGCGCCACCTCGGCCGAAGTCAGCGCCGGCCAGTCCGAAATCACGGCGTCGGCGTTCATGCCGTGGCTCAGTACGCGGGTCAGGTGGTGGGAAGCGGCTTCCATGCGGGTGATGTCCGGGACGCCGGATTAAAAGTCGTACTGCACCGACAGGCGCGCCAGACGCGGGGCGCCAAGATGCAGGTAGCTGTCGCCGAGCGACTCGCCGGTGTCTTTCCAGTAGCGCTTGTCGAACACATTGTCGACGGTCAGGCGCACGGTGGTCGGATGGCCGCTCACCTTGGTCTGATAACGCAGGCCGGTGTTGAAGATGTGATACGACGGCACCGACGCGCTGCCGTCGCGCACGGCGCTCTTGCTGCCGCTGTACAGCCAGCTGCCTTGCAGGTTCAGGCCGGGCAGCGCGGCCAGCGCGTAGTCGGCATACAGCGCGCTACGCAGGCGCGGCACGTTGATGGCTTGCTTGCCGTCATAAGCCGGCGTGCCGGTGCCGTCGGCGCGCGCCTGGATGAAGGCCAGGCTGGCGGCGAGGCGCAGTTGTTTCGTTACGTTGCCGGAGGCGCCGAGTTCGAGGCCTGTATGTGTTTGCTTGCCTTGCTGGACATACTTGAAGCCGCCTGCGCCATCCGGTTGCGGATACTCATATGCCTTCTTCATGCGGAAGATCGCGGCGGTGAAACTCAGATCCTTGTTCCAGTCGTACTTGATCCCTGTCTCCAGCTGACGCGCCACCGAAGGCGACAGGATGGTCGGGAAATTGGTCTGCCAGAATGCAGCCGCCGTGCCCATGCTCAACGTCTCGGCGTAGCTGCCGTAGAGCGACATGTTGGCCTGCGGCTTATAGATCAGCGCGAGTTGCGGCAGGAACTGGTTGCGATCGGTATCGCGTGTGGTGGCGCCGGCTAAGTTATAGGTTTTTTCCTTCAGCCAGAACTGGCGTCCGCCGCCCAACAATTCCCAGCGCTCGCCTAGCTGTATACGGTCGGTGAAGAAGATCGCCTGCTGGCGGCTGTCCAGGTTGCGGTAAGCGGCCGGGATGTCGGCGCCCGACGGCGCCAGCGGTGCAGCGACCGGGCTGTAGATGTTGCCGGTGCCGACCGGGATCGAAATGCCGTCCGATTTGTCGACCACGCGGCGCGACATGCTCACGCCCACCGTCACGTCGTGCCTGACCGAACCCATGTTGAACTTGCCTTGCAGCACAGTCTGCGCTTCGTCGTTGCGGCGGGTGTCGTCCGGGCTGCGATAGTCGTAGACGTCATAGTCGCCGTTCGCGGCGAAGGTCGGTGAGAACACGGTGGCGGAATTGCTGCCGTAAGGGAAAGCCAGGTAGTCGTCGATCACCGCGCGGCTGCGGCCTGCCGTGATGTAGCCGCGCCAGTCGGCGTTGAATTCCAGGTCGAAGCGGGTATTGAAGTTGAGCGAATCGATGCGCACCGGTTGCACCCAAGGCTGCGGCGACAACATCGTCTTCGGCGAGACGCCCGACGGCACCATGGTGCCGCCCAACAACTGATAGCCGGCCACCGACTTCTGCGCTTTCTTCTGGTATTCGATGTTGAACGCGAGGCGTGCTTTCGAACTGATGTCCCACGACGCCGCCAGCGAGGCGAAATTGCGGTAGCCGTTGCTGTAGTCGACGTAGGAATTGATGTCTTCGTGCGCGGCGTTGACGCGCAGGCCGAACTGTTTGCGGTCGCCGAACAGCACCCCCAGATCGGTTGAGAAATAGCGCGAGCCGTTGGAATCCGTGCCGAACATGACCGAGCGCACATCGGCCGGACGCTTGGTCACGTAATTGACCAGGCCGCCGGCATTGAGCACGCCGCCTTGCAGGCCGGCCAGTCCCTTGATGATTTCGACTTGTTCCTTGTTTTCCAGCGCGATGTTCTGTTCGCCGACCGCCGACAGGCCGTTGATGCGATAGCCGCTCGCCAGATCCAGCGGAAACCCGCGCACGCTGATGTTCTCGTAGTAGCCCACCGGCGCATAGTTTTCACCGATGCTGGCGTCGTTCTTGATGACGTCGCTGAGCAGGCGCGCCTGCTGGTCTTTCAGCTGCGCTTCGGTGATCACCGAGACCGACGCCGGCGTGTCCAGCAGTGGCGTGTCGCCGAAACCGGCAATGCTCGACGAGTTCGCCCGGTAGACGTCCGCGCGTGGTGCTTCGGCACTGACATTGATGGCCGGCAGGGTACCGGCGTCGTTACTTTCTTCAGCGAAGGCGGTGGGCGCGACGCTGGCCAGCGTCAGGGAAATGGCGAGGGGGGAGAAGCGTTTCATCGGTCTTGCTGTCGGTTTCTTAATGTGGCGCGGGCGTATCTGCTGGCGGCTTATTGTGAGCGCGCGGTGCGCACGGCGCGCGCCAGGTCGATCACCGACATGGCGTAGAAATAGCTGCGGTTGTATTGCGTGATCGCAAAGAAATTGTTGGTCGCCAGCCAGTGGTCGGTCGGCGCGTCGCCGTTCTGCAGATCGACCAGGCCGTAGCGCAGGCCGGCCGGCAATTCGCTGCCGGGCACCACGCCGGCGGCGCGCAATTCGTCGGCGCTGAACTTGGCTTCCAGGCCCTGGTTGATCAGGTTGTCGATCTTGCCGGGATCGGTGACGGTGGCGGGAAACACGGTCGGTTCGCCGCGCTGCCAGCCGTGGATCTTGAGGAAGTTGGCGACGCTGCCGATGGCGTCCACCGGCGAGCTGCGCAGGTCGATCTTGCCGTTGCCGTCGAAATCGACGGCGTACTGGCGGATGCTGCTCGGCATGAATTGCGGCCAGCCGATGGCGCCGGCGTAGGAGCCCAGCAGCGAGAACGGATCGATGTTGGATTCGCGCGCGAACAGCAGCGTGGCTTCCACTTCGCCGCGGAAGAACGCCATGCGGGCGTCGCGGTTGGCAGTCTTGGGGTAATCGAAGGCCAGTGTGGTGACTGCGTCGAGCACGCGGAAATTGCCGGTGTTGCGGCCGTAGACGGTTTCCACGCCGATGATGCCGACGATGATTTCGGCCGGCACGCCGTATTGCGCTTCGGCGCGCGACAGCGCCAGTTCATGCTCGTTCCAGAAGTCGACGCCGGCGTTGATGCGCTTGGGTTCGACGAAGCGCGCGCGATAGGCTTGCCAGTTCTTCGGCTTGCCGCTCGGCGCCGGCTTGATCAGCTGGATTGCGGTCTCGATGTAACGCGCCTTGTTGAAGACGGCTTGCAGCTCGGTCTTGTCGAAGCCGTTGCGCGCGACCATTTCGTCAATGAAGGCGTTGACTTCCTTCCACTGGCTGAAATTGGCGAATTCGCCGTCGTCGGCCGGGGCGGCTTTCTTTTTCGGTTTGGCTTGCTTGGCTTTCGTGTTGCTGCTTTTGCTCTTGTCGGTCTTGTTCTTGTGGGTCGTCGATTCCGCATGGGCCGCTGCAGGGGCCAGGGAAGCGAGGCAAGCAAGGGAGAGAGCGGACAGACCGAGCAGGTGAGGCAAACGAAGGCAGGGTTTCATTGACATGGGTGGCGCAACGCTGCGCGTAAGGTGGCTGACAGACAAGTCGGCCAGTATACATGATCGGCCGGGCGGACCCGCGCCCGCCCACTTCAGTTCGCTCGCTTGGATGTACACTAGCGGCAGAGGCCACGAGACACTCCCGTACAGGGAAAAACGAAGCAAAGATAACAATGACGACCGCTTTTTATACGCACGCAGACTGCCAGCGCCACGAGATGGGCGACTGGCATCCGGAGACGCCGTTGCGCCTGCAGGCCATCGAGGATCAGTTGATCACCAGCCGCATCGATCAGTTCCTGGAGCGGCGCGATGCGCCCCTGGCTGACGTCGCAGATATCGAACGCGTCCACACTTCCGATGCGGTGGCGTTGATTCGCGACAACGCCGCTGGACTGGCGCAGGGCAATGTCGCGCATTATCCGCTGGACGGCGACACCTCGATCAACCGGTACAGCTGGAACGCCGCCTTGCGCGCGGCCGGGGCCGCCGTTGCAGCCACCGATGCAGTGATCGCCGGCGAGCTGGAAAACGCCTTTTGCTCGGTGCGTCCGCCGGGCCACCACGCCACGCCGACCACGCCGATGGGCTTTTGCCTGTTCAACAACGTTGCCATCGCGGCGCGCCATGCGATCGACGTCCACGGCCTCGAGCGTGTAGCCATCGTTGACTTTGACGTGCATCACGGCAACGGCACCGAAGCAGCCTTCAAACACGATCCGCGCGTGCTGATGGTGAGTTTCTTTCAGCATCCGTTCTATCCGTTCAGCGGCGCCGATCCTGCCGAGCCGCACATCCTCAATGAGCCGTTGCCTGCATACACGGCGGGCAACGTGGTGCGCCAGCTGGTAACCGACAAATGGCTGCCGGCGCTGCACGCGCATCAGCCGCAGATGATTTTCATCTCTGCGGGTTTCGATGCCCACCGCGAAGACGACATGGGCCAGATGGCACTGGTGGAGGCCGATTACGCCTGGATGACAAAGCAGATCATGGAGGTGGCGCAGCAGTACGCCCACGGCCGCATCGTGAGTTGCCTGGAAGGCGGCTACAACCTGTCGGCGCTTGGCCGCAGCGTGGTGGCGCACCTCAAGGTGCTGGCCGACCTGGATTGAGGACGACTGCTCAGGGCGCTTCCAGGCGATCATAGGCGGCGACGATGGCGTCCGCCACCGCGCGCACGCGGGCGGTGCGGTTGAGGTCGCTGTGCAACACCAGCCACATGTCGTAGGGTTCGGCGCGCTCGGGCCACAGACGCACCAGTTGCGGCAGCGTGTCGCCCATATGCGTCGGCAGCTCGCCGATGCCCAGTCCTGCGGCCACCGCTTCGATCAGCATCAATCCCGAACTTACTTCCATCGCCACGCGCGCGTTGGCGGTCGATTCGCCGCAAATGCTTTCGATCTGCGACGCATAGACCGCACGCTGGTAAATCACCACGTCATGTCCCGCCAGCGCGGTGCCCGGTTGCGGCAGGCCGCGCTTCTTGACATAGCTCTTGGAGGCGTAGAGACCTACCGCCAGCCGCTTCAGGTGGCGCGAAATCAGATCGGGACTGGTCGGGCGCAGGCTGCGCACGGCCAGGTCGGCTTCGCGCCGGGTCAGGTTGGAGACTTGCGTCGAGGTCGTCAGTACCACGCGAATGGCCGGATGATCGGCCGCCAGTTGCTGCATGGCCGGCATCAGCACGTGCTTGGCCATGGTGTCGGTGGCGGCGATGCGCACCACGCCGCACAGGCGCTCGTCGATGCCTTGCATCTGGCGCTGCAGCTGATCGGCGGCGGTTTCCATTTTTTCGACCGCGGCCACGGCCAGGTCGCCGGCGGGCGTCGCCACATAGCCGGCCGGCGTACGCAGGAACAGTCGCGCACCCAGCGATTTCTCCATCGCGTTCAGGCGGCGGCCGACCGTGGCCTGATCGATCTGCAGTTGTTCGGCGGCGCCGCGCAAGGTGCCGGCGCGCTGTATAGCGAGGAAGATGCGGGCGTTGTCCCAATCCATGATGGCTTCCCTATCGGGTAATTGATTATTCGTAGAATGCAAATTTGCATCAGAGTGCCGAGATTATGCTTATTTATTGCATCGTGCAAGAAGCCTAGAATGGCATCCTTGCTCGTATTCCCGCCGCTTTACGCGGGAATTGTCGGGCGGCAACCCTGCAGAAAGAAATCATGTCTACACAATGTCCCGCGCCGACTGGCACCCTCGCCACATCGCCGCGCAAGGCTGAAGCCCAGACCCGCATTGGCATGCTGCCGCTGGTGACGCTGGCTATCGGTTTCGTCATGGCGATGCTCGATGTCACCGTGGTCAATGTCGGCTTGTCCTCGATTGAAAAAAGCCTGGTGACGCCACTCAGCATGCTGGTATGGATCGTCGACGGCTATACGCTGAGTTTCGCCGCCATGTTGTTGGTCGGTGGTGCGCTGGCCGACCGTTACGGTGCCAAGAATATCTACCTGCTCGGACTGGTGCTGTTCGTGGTCGCATCGCTGCTGTGCGGCGCGGCGCCCAACGGCGGCATGCTGGTTGCCGCGCGCCTGTTGCAAGGCCTCGGCGCGGCATTCTTCATGCCGAGTTCGCTGAGCCTGTTGACTCATGTCTATGAAGACGACCGCGTGCGCGCCCGCATGCTGGGCGTCTGGTCGGCCACGGTCGGCGGCGCGGCGGCAGTGGGACCGCTGGTCGGCGGCATCCTGATCCATTCGTTCGGCTGGCGCAGCGTGTTCCTGATCAACGTACCGGTCGGCCTGCTGGGTCTGTTCATGGCCGTAAAGATGATCCCCGCAGTGGAAAAGCATGCGCGCGCGCTGACCGTCGCCAGCCATTTCCTCGGCGTGCTGATGCTGGCGGCCTTGAGTTTCGTGCTGATCGAGGGGCCGGTGTACGGCTGGACCTCGCTGCCTATCGTGGCCGCCGTGATCGTGGCGGTGCTGGCGTTCGGCACGCTGGTCCAGCGCGAGCGCAGCGGTTCGGCGCCGCTGCTGCCGCGCGCGCTGTTCGCCACACCGCAGTTTGCGGCCGCCAACGGTATCGGCTTCCTGATCAACTTCGGCGTGTACGGGCAGTTCTTTTTCCTGGCCTTGTTCCTGCAGCAGGCGCGCGGAGCCGATGCGCTGCAGACCGGTTTACAGATGCTGCCGATGATGGCGGTGATCTTCATCGGCAACCTGAACTCCGGGCGCATGACGGCGCGTTTCGGACCGCGTTTGCCGCTGCGACTGGGCCTGACGGTCGGCGCGGTGTTTTCAGCACTACAGATCTGGCTGACGCCGGAGACGCCTTACTGGATGCTCGCGGTGGCCGGCGCGCTCGCCAACCTCGGCATCAGCACCGCGATTCCCGCCATGACTACCGCCGTGATGCAGGTGGCCGGCAAGGCCCACGCCAACAGCGCGGCCGCTGCTCTCAACGCCAATCGCCAGATCGGCGCACTGGTCGGCGTGGCGCTGATGGGCGCGATCCTGCACAGTTTCAGCAGCTGGATCACGCGCATCGTACTGGCCTACGGCGTGGTGGCGATCGTCTACGCCTTGGCGCTGGTGCTGGTGTTGCGCTATGTTAATGCACGCTCGGCGGCGAGCACGGCTGCCGTCGTTCCGGCCGGGGAATAAGCTTCTTTTTGCGGGCAAACAGGCCGCAGGCCGTAAAATAGCGGCTTATTTTGCAAAAAGAAGAATTCCGCATGTCTATTCAATGGTTCCCAGGTCACATGAACGCCGCCCGCAAGAAGGCGGCGGAAGCGATGGAAAAGGTCGACCTGGTCATCGAGGTGGTGGATGCCCGCCTGCCGCAGGCCAGCTGCAATCCCATGATCGAGCAGATCCGCCTGTTCCGTCAGCGGCCCTGCCTGAAGATACTCAACAAGAGCGACCTGGCCGATCCGGGCGTGACACAAGCCTGGATCGCGCACTACAACAGCCAGAAGAACGTCAACGCCGTCGCGCTGAGCTGCAAGAAACCCAGCGACGTCGCCAAGGTGCCCAAGCTGGCGCTCGCGCTGGCGCCGCATCGCGGCACGCCGTTGAAGCCGCTGCGCATGATGATCATGGGCATTCCCAACGTCGGCAAGTCGACGCTGATGAATGCGCTGCTCAAGAAGCGCGTGGCCGCCGTCGGCGACGAGCCGGCCGTGACCAAGACGCAGCAGCGCCTTTACCTCGGCAACAACATGGTGCTGATCGATACGCCCGGCATGCTGTGGCCAAAGATCCAGCATCCCAGCGACGGCCTGATGCTGGCCGCCAGCCACGCCATCGGCAGCAATGCGCTGATCGAGGAAGAGGTCGCAACCTTCCTTGCCGATGAATTGCTCAAGCGCTATCCGCACTTGCTGGCGGCGCGTTACGGCTTCAAGACCGAAGGCATGGACGGCGTGGCGGTGGTGGAAGGCGTCGCCATCAAGCGTGGCTTCCGTCTCAAGGGCGGCGACTTCGACTTCGAGAAGGCGGCGCATACTTTCCTGCAGGACTATCGCACCGGCGCGCTCGGACAGATCACGCTGGAGACGCCGGCCACACGCGCAGAGCTGCTGGCCAATTACCAGGCCGAGCTGGCGATCGCAGCGGCGGAAGAAGCCGCAGAACTCGCGGCCATCGCCGCCGAGGAAGCAGAGAAGAATCGCGGTCGTCCTGAATAGGACGCCTGCACGTCAACGCGAAAAAAAGCCCGCTCATGCGGGCTTTTTTGTTGCTGTCGGCATGTCATGTCACGCGCCGCTCATTTTGCTTTACTCCCCGTCACACGCCGGGCCTGAACCTGCATCCGCGACACATGATTTTTTCCTTCCCTCATAAGTCTTGACCGGCACCCAGCGCTGATCTTGCACGCGATAAACGGTATAGAGCGGATTGCGCAGGTTGCCGTCGCCATCGAACGAGACCGTGCCCAGCAAGCCTTTATGGCGGATCTTGTGCAGTTCTTCGGTGATTTTGTAGTGTTCCAGCGAGTTGGCTTGTCGGATCGCGGCGATCAGCGCATTGCAGGCGTCGTAGGTGGACAGCGTGTACACGCTGATATTGGCGCGAAATTTCGTGGCGAAATTTTTTTCAAACGCCTTGAATTGTGCGAGGTCTTCATAAGGTTTTCCCGGTGCGGCGGCGAAGACGCCTTCGCTTGCGCCTTGCGTCATGCTCAGGAAGATGGGATTGACCACGCTGCCGGTCAGGAACAATCGGGCCGGCACCCGCAGGCGTTGCCGTGCGCGCACCAGGTCTTCGCTACGCTGCAGATAGCCGCTGAAAAAAATCAGATCGGCTTCGCTTGCTGCGAATTGCAACAGTGCACCGTTGAAATCGGAAGTCTTGTTGCTGACGGTGCTGCGTCCGACGATCTGGCGTTCAGAGCCGACCTGCACCGCGAACAGCTCGGCCAGGCGGGAGCCGAAAACCGAAGCGTCATCAAGTACGGCGATGCGCTTCGCCTTCAATTCCTGCGCTACAAAATCGGCGATACCGACGACGGCATCCTGGCTGCTACCGATGGCGCGAAAGCTGGTGACGTAGCCCTGTCGGGTGTATTCCGGTGCTGCCGCCGAGGGACTGATATGCGGCATGCCTGCTGCGCTGTAGAGAGGCGCGGCGGCATTGGTCGGGGCCGAAGTCCAGTGGCCGATCACGCCGACGACGCCGGCCGAGATCATGGCCTTGGCGACGAAGCCGGCAACGGCAGGGTCGGCCTTGTCATCCATCGCCAGCAGTTTGAAAACCACCTTCTTGCCGTCAATGACATGGTTGTTTCGATTGGCTTCGTTGACCGCCAGTTGCGCCGCGTACTGGCCGCTTTGAGTCAGCGCCCACGACAACGGACCGGCGAAACCGATCAGCACGGTGCGGGTATTTTTGTCCTCGGAAGGCGCGCCGGAGCAGTGGACATGGGCCAGCAGCAGGCTGATGCAGAGAAGGCGAGGGACCGGTTTCATGCTGCTCCTTGCGAAGACGGGCTGGCGGAAGGAAAGGTGTGGCGGGAGTTTTGTCAGATTAGCAAATTAATTGTATTTTTAGCAATTTCCTTGCGCATTGGTTGGAGAGTGTTGCCTTTGCAGAACAGCGCAGACGGACAAACAAAAAGGCGGACTCCGAAGAGGTCCGCCTTTTGTCGGAAACAACCGGCGTCATGCCGGTTGTCCTGGATCGAATGACGCGATTACCAGGAAGTCACGACCGAGTTCTTGTACTTCTCGATCACGAACTTCTTGATTTCCGGGCTGTGGTAAGCCTTGACCAGCTTGGCGACCCAAGGCTTGTCCTTGTCTTCGACGCGCACGGCGATGACGTTGACGTAAGGGCCCTTGGCGGCTTCGATGGCGATGCCGTCCTTGGTTGGCGACAGGCCGGCGGATTCAGCGAAATTGCCGTTGATGGCGGCGGCATCGAAGTCATCCAGCGAGCGCGGCAGTTGTGCGGCGTCCAGTTCGACGATCTTGACCTTCTTCGGATTGTCGACGATGTCCAGCGGTGTTGCCTTCAGACCGGCATCGGCCTTCAGCTTCAGGACGCCTTGTGCCTGCAGCAGCAGCAGCGCGCGGCCGCCGTTGGTCGGGTCGTTAGGGATGCCGACGCGGGCGCCGTTCTTCAGGTCGTTGAGCGACTTGATCTTCTTCGAGTACACGCCCATCGGGAAAGTGATGGTGGTGCCGACGCTGACCAGCTTGTAGCCGCGGTCCTTGACTTGCGCGTCCAGGTACGGTTGGTGCTGGTAGCTGTTGGCATCCAGATCACCGGCCGACAGCGCCGCGTTCGGTTGGATGTAGTCGCTGAATTCAACGATCTGCAGCTTCAGGCCGTCTTTCTCGGCGATCTTTTTGACTTGTTCCAGGATTTCAGCGTGCGGGCCGCCGGTGGCGCCGATCTTGATCGGCTTGTCTTGCGCCAGGACCGGTGCGGACACCAGGCCGGCAACCACGCCCAGACCTGCGAAAAATTGGATTAATTGACGACGATTCATTGTTTCCCTCTCTCTTCGATAGCAGCAGCGGATAGCTGCATTATTTTTTACGCCTTAACCTGTTCTTAACGATGGCTCAGACGACGTACCAGGACATCTCCCAGCGTTTGCACCAATTGCACAAATACAATCAGGATCAGCACCACCGCCAGCATCACTTCCGGCAAGAAGCGCTGGTAGCCGTAGCGGATGCCGAGGTCGCCCAGGCCGCCGCCGCCGATCGCGCCCGCCATGGCGGAATAGCCGACCAGGCTGACGAAGGTGATCGTAAGACCCGCGACGATACCAGCAAATGCTTCCGGCACCAAGACCTTGTAAATGATTTGCCAGGTGGTCGCGCCCATGGCTTGCGCGGCTTCCACCAGGCCGTGGTCGACTTCGCGCAGGGCGGTCTCGACCAGACGTGCGATGAACGGCGCCGAGGCGATGGTCAGCGGCACGATCGCGGCTGCGGTGCCGATCGAGGTGCCGACGAAGAAGCGCGTGAACGGGATCACCGCCACCAGCAAAATGATGAAGGGCGTCGAACGCACGGCATTGACCAGCAGGCCGGCGATACGGTTGAAGGCGAGGTTGGGCAGGATGCCCTTGCGTTCGGTCAGGTGCAGCGCGATGCCGAGCGGTACGCCGAAGACGGCGCCGAGCAGGCCGGAGATGCCGACCATCATCAGCGTTTCGCCGAACGAGCTGATAAAGAGATCAATCAGTTCAGATGACATGGTTCAGCTCCTCCACCACGACGCCTTGCGCACGCAGGTAATTCATTGCATTGGTAATGTTCTCGGCGGTGCCGTTGGCGAGGATCGCCAGCGATCCGAAGGCCTGGCCCTGGATCTCGTCGATCTGGCCATGCAGGATGTTGAAGTCCAGGTTGAAACGGCGCACCGCTTCCGACAGATGCGGCTGGTCCACGCCGGAGCCGGTGAAGGCGAAGCGGAACAAGTGATCCGTGCCCGCGCCGGCTTCGGTGTTCGCCAGACGCGCACGCAGGCGCTCCAGCACACCCTTGGGCAGTTCGTGGGCGATCACGTCGCCGATCAGCGCGCGCGTGACTTCGTGTTTCGGCTCGCGGAACACGTCCAGCACTTCGCCCTGTTCGATGACTTCGCCGGCTTCCATCACGGCGACGCGGTCGCAGATCACCTTGATGACTTCCATCTGGTGCGTGATGAGGACGATGGTCAGGCCCAGTTCCTTGTTGATCTTGCGCAGCAGTTCGAGGATCGAGCGCGTGGTTTCCGGATCGAGCGCAGAGGTAGCTTCGTCGGACAGCAATACCTTGGGATCGTTGGCCAGTGCGCGGGCGATGCCGACACGCTGCTTCTGGCCGCCGGAAATCTGCGCCGGATAGCGGTCCTTCAGCGCGGTCAGGCCCACCAACTCCAGCAACGGCTCGACCTTTTTTGCGATCTCGGCCTTGGACAGGCCGGCCAGTTCCAGCGGCAAGGCGATGTTGTTGTACACGGTGCGCGACGACAGCAGGTTGAAGTGCTGGAAAATCATGCCGATGTGGCGACGCGCATCGCGCAGGTCGTCGGCCGACAGCGTGGTCATGTCCTTGCCGTCGAGGATGATCTTGCCTTCGGTTGGACGATTAAGCAGGTTGATGGTGCGCACCAGCGTGCTCTTGCCGGCGCCGCTGCGGCCGATGATGCCGAAGACTTCTCCTTTGCGGATGGACAGGTCGACGTTGCGTACCGCGTCGACCGTGCCGCTACCGTTGGGGAAGCGTTGGGTGACCCCCTGTATTTCGATCATATTGCTTTCGATGTTGCTTGATTGTTGCTTCATGAAAAAGGCAGCAGGGCGGCTAAATAACCAGCCTGCTGCCGATATTTTTATATAGAGCCGTGATTTTATGAGGATTTCGTTGCAGGCGGAACTACATTTTGCATATTCCCTAATGAGAAAAAGGCATAACCAAGCGCTTTCTGGCGGGAATTGCAATGAAGAAAGCCGATCCGGCCCATGCCTGCAATTTCAATTTTGACAAGCCGCAAAGCCCCGGCTGCATGTTTGCGCCAATGCGACTAAGATAGCCGTCCCGGCCCGGAAGGAAACCATCGATGGCATACGTCTACACAACCATGCAGTCCCCAGTCGGCGAGCTGACCCTGGTCGGTCGCGGCGAGCGGCTGGCGGCGATCCTGTGGGAAAACGACAAGCCCACGCGCGTGCGGCTGGGCGAGATGAGCCCTGACCCCGATAGTCCGGTACTGCGCGAGACCGAGCGCCAGCTCAACGAATACTTTGCCGGCAAACGCAAACAGTTTGAAGTCGAGCTGGATTTCACCGGCACCGATTTCCAGAAGCGGGTGTGGGCGGCGCTGCTGACCATCCCCTTCGGCGAAACCCGCAGCTACAGCGAGATCGCGTTGCAACTGGGCGACATCAAGGCGATGCGTGCAGTCGGCGCGGCCAATGGCAAGAATCCGATTTCCATCATCGCGCCCTGTCATCGTGTGATCGGCGCATCGGGCGAGCTGACCGGTTTCGCCGGCGGCCTCAAGGCCAAGGAGCTGCTGCTCACGCTGGAAGGCGCGCATGCCTTGCACAACAAGCCCGGCACAGCCGTCCCGCAAAAGCGCCGCAGCAAGCTGCCGGATCCAAATCAGGGTTTGCTGTTCGCCGATTGATCTGATCGCCGACCGGCGACGCAAACTCTCCGCACAATAAAAAAGGCCCCGATCGCTCGAGGCCTTTTTTGTGCTGCGTGAAACTGTGTGGAAAGCGTGCTTTCCGGTGCGCCCGCATTCCGGAGAATGCAGGCGCAGCCGAATTACATCATGCCGTCCATACCGCCCATGCCGCCCATACCACCCATGCCGCCTGGCATACCGCCAGCCGACTTGTCTTCCGGCAGTTCTGCAACCAGTGCGTCGGTTGTCAGGATCAGGCCGGCCACCGATGCGGCGTTTTGCAATGCCGAACGGGTAACCTTGGCTGGATCCAGAACGCCCAGTTCAACCAGGTCGCCGTAGGTGCCGTTGGCTGCGTTGTAACCGTAGTTACCAGTGCCTGCCAACACAGCGTTGATCACGACCGAAGGTTCGTCGCCTGCGTTGAACACGATCTGACGCAGCGGCTCTTCGACAGCGCGCAGAACGATCTTGATGCCGGCTTCCTGATCGGCGTTGTCGCCCTTCAGGTTCTTGACATTGGCGCGAGCGCGCAACAGGGCAACGCCGCCGCCTGGCACAACGCCTTCTTCAACGGCAGCGCGGGTTGCGTGCAGAGCATCTTCAACGCGTGCTTTCTTTTCCTTCATTTCGACTTCGGTGGCTGCGCCAACCTTGATCAGAGCAACGCCGCCTGCCAGCTTGGCAACGCGTTCTTGCAGCTTTTCACGATCGTAGTCGGAAGTCGCTTCTTCGATTTGCGCGCGAATTTGCTTGACGCGTGCTTCGATAGCGATGGCTTCGCCGTTACCGTCGATGATGGTGGTGTTTTCCTTGCCGATTTCGATACGCTTGGCTTGGCCCAGTTCAGCCAGAGTGGCTTTTTCCAGAGTCAGGCCGACTTCTTCAGCGATCACTTGACCACCGGTCAGGATAGCGATGTCTTCCAGCATTGCCTTGCGACGGTCGCCGAAGCCAGGAGCCTTGACGGCTGCAGTCTTCAGGATGCCACGGATGTTGTTGACGACCAGAGTTGCCAGTGCTTCGCCTTCGACATCTTCAGCGATGATCAGCAGCGGACGGCCGGCCTTGGCGACTTGTTCCAGGATAGGCAGCAGGTCACGGATGTTCGAAACCTTCTTGTCGAACAGCAGGACGAACGGGTTTTCCAGAGCAACAACTTGCTTTTCTTGGTTGTTGATGAAGTATGGCGACAGGTAGCCGCGGTCGAATTGCATACCTTCGACGATGTCCAGTTCGTTTTCCAGCGACTTGCCGTCTTCCACGGTGATGACGCCTTCTTTACCGACTTTGTCCATTGCCTTGGCAATGATGTCGCCGATATCGGAATCGGAGTTGGCCGAGATCGAGCCGACTTGTGCGATTTCCTTGCTGGTGGTTGTTGGCTTTGCCAGCAACTTGACTTCAGCGACGATGGCGGTGACAGCCTTGTCGATGCCGCGCTTCAGGTCGGTTGGGTTGAAACCGGCTGCAACGTACTTGAAGCCTTCGCGAACGATCGCTTGAGCCAGCACGGTTGCAGTAGTTGTACCGTCGCCGGCGTTGTCGGAAGTCTTGGAGGCAACTTCTTTAACCAGTTGCGCGCCCATGTTTTCCAGCTTGTCTTTCAGTTCGATTTCTTTCGCAACCGAAACACCGTCCTTGGTGACGGTAGGGGCGCCGAAGCTACGCTCCAGAACCACGTTGCGGCCCTTGGGACCCAGGGTTACCTTGACTGCGTTAGCCAGGATGTTGACGCCATTGACGATTTTTGCACGTGCGTCATCGCCGAAAATTACTTGTTTTGCTGCCATGTTGGATTCTCCAAAATTCGTTTGTATTGCAATTGAATCAGCTTGATCGGCTTCGATCAGAATTGTTCGCTGCCGGCGCAGGACGATTTACGTCGCGCCGCGGCAGGGGACGTCGATTACTTTTCGACGACGGCGAACAGGTCTTCTTCACGCATGACCAGCAGTTCCTGGCCGTCGATCTTCACGGCTTGGCCGGAGTACTTACCGAACAGAACGCGGTCGCCGACCTTGACTGCCAGCGGACGGACCTTGCCGTCATCCAGGATCTTGCCGTTGCCGACTGCCAGGATTTCGCCTTGATCTGGCTTTTCAGTTGCTGCGTCAGGCAGCACGATACCGGATGCGGTCTTGGTTTCTTGGTCGAGACGCTTGACGATAACGCGATCGTGCAAAGGACGAAGGCTCATGAAAACTCCTTAAAATTCAATAAGTTATAAATAATTGCGGCTTTTGCTGCAAAGTGTACTTAAGCCCTGCAGCAAGAAATCCGTGCCACATCGGAAAAGTGGGTAGGCCAGGAGGAGTTGTTAGCACTCTCCCCTGACGAGTGCTAAGTATAGGGGCGGGATGGCGGTTTTTCAAGGGTGGAGATGATTTAAGTCGTGTCGGTGCAGTTGTCGGAATTCATTTAAGTCTGAACTTTTGTCGCTTAACTCTGAACTTCTCGATTCAATCGCCCTGTTTCCAGAAGCCAACGCTTTAATTCGAGGGTAGGGAGTGTTGTTGTTTTGCCCCTTTCTGGTTTCAGCCATCGCGATTTCTGAATTGCCTCGTCAAATACATTGACCAAATATCTTGCTTCCCCTGGTGACAGAGTGCCAAATAAACCTAAAACAATCTCTCCTCCTAGTTTTTGCAAGGTTTCTAAATAGGCTGGCAGTTCGTCCACCGACCTTTTCACCCCATCGGCCTCCGTTTGAAAATGGCCGTGCAAAATCGCAGAGATAATTGCATTTTGGAAATGTATTCGCCTCCAATTGGCCAGCACCTCAAAGTGCGTGTTTTTATTCGATGCTTGCCTCATGTCGTTTCTGCAATACAAACAAATTGCCAGATTTGCGACGGGGGGAGGATAGGATCGTCCTCCAAGAATGGAGCGGTGTGTGGGTAACGGCGCTGCACACGACGTGCACCGGCTTTCGAGAAGTTCACCATGCACCTTGCAATGGGTAACGTCGCGAAATCTCCAATCGAGCCGGAGATATGGTGTTTGATCTTCGTGCCAGCAATACGGGCAGAACCTGTAATCAATGTCGTCGCGATTCTGTCGGAGTAGAAGTTTTTTTAGTTCAGGGCGAGCGACAAAACGACAGCAACTATTTCGAATCAGCAAAAGCGCTCGACTTGGAAGATGGCATCGTCGCCCAAACTCATGGAGTTGTTCCGTTGTCATGCAAAGATCCATGTCAGTGTCGCCTGTGGTTTCAAAGATCTTTCTGAAATCGCTAAAGCTCAATTCGTGCCGCTGTCCTATCCGCTGAATTAACGAGAGCAAAGTTTCGTCCCCAAAGGGGAGATCAGCCCCAGGGAAATAAAGGTGCATGCATTAGAACAGTTGATGTTGTCTTTGACCGGTGGTTCCCAAGCTGTAGGTCCCTTCTGACTGACGAATAATTTCTCGGGCTAGCCACTCTGCGAAGCGAATGTCTGGATCTGAATCTGCTTCCAGTACAAATGCTTTGAGTCCGGTTAAGTTGATCGGATCGAGCGTTGTACTCGCCTTATCTAGCGCCGCGCAACTGAATAATTTCAGGCGGAGATACCCTCGCTCGGCACACCTTGAGGCGTCCTCGGTTCTCAATATCTTCTGGCTATTCCCTGTTCCGATGTGGCTGTCGAATTTTTCCTTCACTCCGAAGATCCAGATCAATTTTGAAATTGCATCGATGCTGAGCCCCGACAGAGTGACTTCAAACGGATCTTGGGGAGAAAAGTTCGATTCGGCCGGCCGGAGCTTATTCTGGAAGATGTCGGCTAAGCGCACTCTAGGAGAGTCGGAGGTATATTCATGAGTTTGCAGCTTGTTCCATGGGAAACCGCAATTGCAATGTTTTAGGAAGGGGCGCATCCATTGAAGATAGCGATGACATAGAGGGCAGCGATCAACAAGCGCACATTTGTGTACATGGCACGCGGATACAAACTGGAGATCCCAGACCAGACGGCAGTATCCATTGTCTTCTATACATCGAGGACACAATTGCGGTCGTAGTGGACGGATCAGATACGGTTTAGTGATTTTGATCGTATCAATGGTTTGGATCGGTGCGCCATGGCTGAATCGGCGTCTCCACATGACTCGCTGTATGTTCTCAATAGAAGCGCCGAAGGTGAGCGCAATTGCATCGCAATCTTCAAATTTGAAGCGATTCAACTTGTTTCGTCCGAGTCTTTGATAAAGCCAATGGATGCCCCTTACTTCGTTACTGTTTGCCATCCGTAAAACGAAGCCCATTAAAGATTCATCGTTCTCCAATGGGCGTTGCCAAGGCATGGGTAAGACTTCATTCCTGGCCAAAGATGTTTCCTTGATGATGGCTATTTCCGAACACGCTCGAATATCCAATTTTCAAGCAGTCTGCATCCAATATTGTTTTCCCGGCGTTTATCCCGGCAGAGACACTCGCGATTAGCATCTGCTTTAAGGTCCGCGGAACTCCGTTGGTCACTTTATGGAGCTTCTTCGAAAATTTAATTATTGGCGACAGGTCAAAAGCGGTAACTTCCCTGGCAATTTTCGTCAGTAGTCCCGACCAGCTCTCGTCACATTGGAATTCAGACAAAGAAAACGTTGCGGGTGCCCTTGAGGCAAGTTGATCGTTGCTCTCCGCTAAAGGTATAAATTCCCTTGTTCCCATCATCAAAATGACGACGCCAGACGCGTCACGTAGCTCCTTGATCCAGTCTGTAATCGCTGCGGCAGAAAGTGTCCTCTTTCCCCGAGAAATGTGTTGCGATTCGTCGATGAAGATCGCAACCACCTTGCGCTCCTTCAAAGTTGTTGCTAGCAGCGCACTTTGCTCAGAAATCGTGGATGTACGAACCACAGTCTGATAGCCGAGCTGTTTCATCAACTTCGAAATGAGTTGTCCAATATTTGCATTGGCGCCCACTGAAATGCTGAGGCACATCGAATCGTTTGGTAGCTCTGGGGTGTTGGTCAAGGTCTGCTGTACGAGCTTGATTAGAGATGTTTTTCCGCATCCAGATGGAGCGATGACTACGCCGCCATAGCAGACATCGGAAAGGCTGTTCAGATAGATAAGATCTAAAATTCCTTCGTACGCCTGCTGAAACTGCTTGTGCATGACGATAGTCGAGTTAATTTGGCCAGCAGCTGTGGTGATATTTTTTCCGTTCATGTGTGCGTCCTTCTTATTCAAGGGAAAAACTAGTGAATGTTGGGATTTCTTGTTCCAGCATCCTTGGCTTCTCTTTGGTATCCACTAGCCGTTCCGCGGGAGGAACAATAATTGCTTGAGAGTCGGACTCCGACAGTAGCGTTTGGGATGACGTCAGGGCACCGAACTGTTGGGCCGCTTTAACGTTTTTTTTTCCTGTATTCCCCTTTAAGAAGTCGTTGTACATATCGATCATTTCGATCTTTCCTCTCGCGAGAATTTCACTGGCGTTCCGTTTGTTCAGCTCGGTCTTCTTGAAATTTCTAATGGCGCGATGCTGGACGACGGAGAGGCCATTTGTATACTCAGGGGTGCAGCTTGGAACCATGATCCAATCTTTACTCAGTGGATCCTGCACATAGACATAGCTCAGGTCTTCCGGCTGGTATTTGACCGTTGTTTTGAAAGTGTGAGCTGTTCTTCGCCGAAGCTGCTGAAGCTCAAGACTGTTGTAACGCAAGTAGTCGCGTTCAATACCAGAGTTCCCGACGGTGAGTGTTTTGGACAAAGCGCTAATCAATTCAAGATCCTTTGCGGAAGAAGAAAATGCTGGAGGCGGTAGGCTCTCGAAACCTTCCTTGAATGTCTGGTATGGCTGGCACAAGGTGTATTCGTTAATCTCAAACGGCATAACGTCGATGAACAGCTTGAGCAAACCATGACATAGTTGACTGAAGGTGATTGCGGCAGTTTTACGAGGATCAGGCGGCAGATAATTATTTTCTGGCTTGTGAACCTTTCCTTGCGCTGGGAGATTCTGAGAAACGATACCAAGCGCTCGCTCGACCTTGGGTTTTAGCCAAGGCTGGCGAACTGCGCAATATTGGATATCTGTGTTCAAGTGCCAAGCTGCGAGCTTGAATTGCGGGGAGTGGAATTCGAGTCCGTTATCGACGACGGCAAGTTCGAATATTCCATGTCCCAACCATGGGTGAGTTAGGCTTGACACCCCTTCGGTATATAGTTGCTTGGGGCTGATTGCCACCTTTAGAGCATTTAAGGTTGGTCCCAGACCGGTTCCCCAAAAACTGACGTAAAAGCCGATCACATAGCCTGATAGTGAGTCCACGACAACAGTAATTGTTGGACGCCCCATCGGAAGTCCAGAGCGGTCACAGACGACTACCAGATCAAGTTGTGTATGGTCCACTTCTACGCGTTCAAGAACGCGGCGAGACTTGACACCTCCCATCGAATAGCGCCATTTGTTGCGTGCGAATGCGACGCCATAGCGAGATGCATCCCTGTGGTATCCATCAACTTCATTGGCAATCCGTCTAACGGTCGATTCACTGATCTGAACAGAATCATTTGACGATGTCTGCAACTGACGATTTACAATCAGGACCGCTCTGCCGAGCGGATGGCGCTTGGTTGTAAAATATTCTGCGCGCAAAACCTTTCGAACTAGCTCTAGGACATTCGTCGGAGTCCGATGATTCCGTTTTCGGTGATGATTTCTTGTTACGATTGCCGCAGGATTCATGCTGGCGTTTTCCAGATCCCGCCACCAACTCATCACGCATGACGTTGAGGGGGCTTTTTCTTTTCGCATTTTTGCGGTTTTGTCGATATTTTCTTTTAGTAGCTTGCGTTGTCCCTTAGTGATGCCTTGTTTTCTTGCTGCTTTGATATAGTCAAATTTACGTTCTAGATCCTCCCTGACATGTTCGGGAAGGTCTACAAGGCTGGAAACGATTCTGGGAGCATCATCTCCATCAGTTGGTGCTGTCTGGGGTGATTTTCCGTTCACGACCTGCACTCGATTTTCAGTTACTTCTCGATAAAGCTTGGCCAAAGACCAGGTATAAATTCTGCCTGTCTGAGGATCCTCGAACTGAACTTCATCATCATTGAGCATTCTCCTGAATTCCAGCAATTGCGTGTCCCGGCGCAGTGTTAAACCAATTGATAAAGTGTAGATAGTCATGCTGCTCTTCCTTAGGAATATGAACGATGGTGGCGTTAGTGATTAGCTTAGAAGTATCGATTGATAGAGTCGTTCGGCCAATGAAATAGAGAACGTCCCTTTCCGGCACTCCTGATTTCCTGATCAGCTCGTCGAGCCGAAGACCATCAGGCGATGCGCGTAGAGTTTCTAGACAACGGTGTTTTGCTTCATCACTAGCCGAACCTCGCGCGAACCGCAGTAGATAGCTGGCGTTATCGACTTTAATTTCGTCATCAATTTCCTTGTCCGTTATCACCAGAAATGGCATGTTTTTTTCAGCTAAGATTCTCTGCGCCTCTGCCAATTTGTGATGATGGTCCTTGAGAAACTTCCTCGGTTTCACTTCAACTACCACCATGACTCCATCGGATAGAAGGAGCAAGAAGTCAGGCACATAGGTGCGTGTCGTTCCACCTTCAAGGTATTCCAGTCGAAACGGTTGGTGAACTACGCGTTTGACTATGGGAAGAATCAGAATCTGTTGGAGAAATCTACGCTCCAGCTGGGATTCATATTCGATAGGGTGATTCTGAAGCCATGAACAAGCGAGAATTCCGACTGATCGATGCGGCGACCGAGTCACTACTTTGCGTATCGGTTGGGTTGAACCAAAGGCTGAAAGATGTTCGAACGAGTCTGTATATTTGTGGGACACGATAGATGATCTTGTAGAGAGTTAAATAATCCTGTTTGAGTTAGGTGATCACTTTTGCCGCTGTCAGGAAAAAATGGAAATGTATCGATGGTCACCAGCACCTTCAACAGGCGATACCCGGTGAGCCTTCGCGGGGAGTCTCATTTTTGAGATCCACTGCTGAATTTTTTTGGACAAATAGTGAACACCTAAATAACTGCACCCGTTAGCCTCTTTTCCACTTTAGTGAGTGCGTACACCGTATCGCAATCCTTTTTGTAGAAAAGAAACGAGCGCAGTTAGTACCACCCTTGGACAAATGTGTCCTAACGTGTACTTTTCCAGGGAATTTATGTAGGGGGAGTCTTGACGGCGAGGCAGTCAGCGGAGATACTGAAGTTGCTAGGCATCAGTTTCACTACTGAGTCGACGGCGAAAAGACTCTAGAGTTTTTTCGCCGTTTTTACATTTTGGCCTCCGTAATGATGGCAGAAGCGACCTGGCTGAGTAGGCGCAACTGATAAGTGTTCATTTTTGGGATGGCGTGAAGGATCTGGGCTGCATCTATGCAGTGCGGAGAGGGGCGCGGCAATTTAGCCAAGTAAGCAGCCAAGAAAATATCTTGCCGTTCAGTGGCACTAGCTCCAATAGTATTGAGAATTTTTTCTAGCTTTTCGTCGCTCGGAGGTCTTCTGCTACCCCGCTCAAGTGCTGCGATGTATGAGACGTCAACTCCCGCTTCGACTGCGATAGCTTTCCTAGGCAAGCGCCTTGTCATACGCATTGCATAGAGTAATTCGTGAAACGAATTTCTGTCGTTGAGTTGGGGCACTATCGGCATTCGCAGTGGTGAATTTTATCAACGATATGATCTGCGACAATACGTGTCAAGTTGCTGATTTTAAATAATAAACTCTAATTTATAAAAATATATATTGAGGTTTTTTTCGAGCTAGACGCCGCCTTTCCTGTCTTGGATTTGATGCAATATGGTGATATTTTTCTTTTTTTTTTTGAATCGGAACAACAAAAAAGAGTTTTTACGAAATGGGACAGAAATTTTCTGAAATTGAGTGAAAAAAAACTGACTCAGGTGAAAGAGGTAGCGGTTTTAAACAGGAGATGGAAATGACCGGATTCGTAATCACAACCGAAGATGAGCACAAGAAGGCGCTAAAAGAAGTTGAACCGTTTTTTGACTTGGATGAAGACGAGCTGAAAGCTGACGCGATAGCTTCTGCCAGATTCATCGAGCTGTTCGACGCTATTTGTCGTTATGAGGAAATTCACTACCCTATCATTTTGGAATAGGAAAGAGCGACAAGGGTAGTAGAGCCGATTTTTTTGAGGTACGGCCGCTCCTAGGAAATTGAGGTCGGGATCAGTCGCGTCTTTTCCAGCAAGAAAATCTATGCTTTGCGATGAAAGCCTCTCAATGCAATCTCTCGAATGCCATTGTCTTCGTAGATGGCGTTGTCCCGTCCTGCGATTCTTGCGGCGAGGACGCCTGCTGCACGACAACTCATGGCAGCGGATGCAAGCAACTCGCTCATTTGTTTGCAAAATACTAGATGTTGGTCTCCCGTCAGAATTTTGGGATTATTTGATGCACCAACAAGGATGTCAGTGCTATACGCAATGTAATCAAGCGCTGCAGCCATGCCAAGACATACACTTTTATCGAGTGCGCGAATTCGTTCCACCTCGGATACTTCCAGCGTCACGTAGCGTCTGATAGTTTCGCCGGCATCCTTGTAGTTTATAAAATGCGGGTCTACCGGTTGCCATTTATCTAAGGCAATGGCCCACTTCTCGAGCTGTCGACGAAGTGTATTCATTCTGAATTGTGTGCTTATCAATGTCACTTCACCAAGAGACCTAGCCTCTTGGTCAGCCTTGCGTTGCTGAGAAGTTGCAATCCATATCGTGCCAATCAGTGCCCCAACAGTACCGACAGCCCCCACCCACGTTGCCAGATCCCCTATTTTTTCAAATGGATACTTGACGAACATTGCGCACACTATTCCAGTGACGAATATGCCTCCGGCGAGAAAAAACCATCTCGCGGAGCGCCAAAAATGCAAGAACATGACTTCCCTTAGTATTTAGTTGAAGGTGTATTGCCCGCCAAAGAATGAATTGATTGATGGGTGATGATCGGCCATTCAGCACCTTGGCCAGATCGGCTGCAGATTGGGAATAGACCTTAGCGCGCTCTCTGATTGGATTCGTGAGCGATCATAAAAGCTTGAAAATTCGGTAGATTGATCAGGCATCGCAGAACTATGGCTGCGGCGCTTTGCGGCGTTTCGCATGTCGCCCAGCTATTTTGCTTTCGATACCGCGGTTATGCATTAGATAATGCACTTCACACAGCAAACGATATTGTGAAAAGAAATTCTCAATAGCGGAATGCAATTCGCCTGCCCATGCAAGGCGTCCCTCATCGTCAGAAGCGAAGCGTAGTATTGCTTTGATATCGGCTCGCAGATGAAAAACGTTATTTCGGAACTCCCGAAGTGAATCTGCGTGTAGCTTAAGCAGACTTCCGATTTCATCGCATTTCGGTATTAACTCATTAAAACTTTTTGGGCGGCTGTCTTGAAGCAACGGGCGCATCTTGAGCTCTTTAAATCCTTCGCACGTTACGCCGAGATAGCCAAGCCAAGTATAGAAATAGATACGAATGTTGATCTCATCGTTTAGGCTCAAATGGTCGTTCTTTTCCCATTTCCGAAATAGCCTGTCATGGTTTTGGCGCATTAAATCAGCTGCTAGAAAACTAGTCACGTAAAGAATCAGGACCGGGTCCTGATCTCGATGGGGCAAAAGATCATCTGGGAAATTCATACATACTTCGATTGCGAGTGTGCGCTTAGCGTCTGCCAGATAATACATATTTTCGTCTGACGAGATTAGTGCGCCAGATTTCACAGCGGTAAAAAAAGCAGCAGACAGTTCCTCTTTTGTTTGGAATCCGTATTTCGCAAATTCAGCACCGGCGAACTTTGATAACCACCATAAGTTAAATCCATCTATCTCACCCATTCGTCCAAAATCAAAGTCGACTGAACCAGTGGGAAGATCTACCTCGCATCCATAACCATGTTTGTAATAGCTAATACCATTTTTTAATTCCGCGAGCGTAGATAAATCTGTATCAACCCATGCACGGCAGGACACAGGCATCGGTATGCCAGACTTCTGCATAAGTTCTACCGCTTTGCGTACATTACCCTGGTAGTCCAAAATTAATTTCCTGAGATTTTTATGCATTCTATTTAGGAGATTGTTTCTATTCGATGAGCCGCTTGGAAGACTTTTTAGTGAGAGTGCACGATTATAAAAAATTAACCAAATGGCTTCCAATTGAAAAGCAGATACAACGCTTGCACAACTCGGTTTCTATTGCTTATGGCTTCGTCATTATTTTTTGCTGTGAAATAAAAAATGACAAAAAACCTCCGACGTAGGATGTTGATGTTGGATTTAAATTGCAATTTACAGAGTGTGAATTCCTAGGTGTTCCGACAATTTTTCTCCTCCGTAAGACGAATTGCGATAAAGTTAATAGGGTAACGGAAATGCCTTTAAAAGAAAAAATGACGCTGCCGACGCAAATTCTTCAATGGCCTCTCGAGTTGCAAACTTGGGTCGCAGAATGCAGTGTCGCGGCTTTTAACCGGGCATTCGACGATCTCTAGCCGCCTTGAACGGAAAGGAGAATTTATCTTTGAAGCCTCAGAGGAACTCCTCTCTATCAAATGATGGCGGCAGCGCTTGGTACTAGGGCGGCATCTAAAGCAGCACTGATCACGAAGAAATCTAATAAGGGGTGGTGATTGGCAAAAAAAAATCAATTTGACGCATCAGGGTCGATGGCCGGTTATTTGTATCAATGCCGCCTCTCGCTCTATCTCGCGTTACAAGAGCTCAAAAAAAAACCGAACTGTCATGTCTCTGTCGAAAAGTATGACGACGTTGCTTTCAGCGATAGTGCCAACATCAGCGGAGTTGTCCAGGCAAAACATCACATCGGGCCTAAAGAACTTAACGATAACAGCGTTGATTTTTGGAAAACGCTAAGGATATGGGTTGAGGGATTTTCCAGCGGCTCAGTGAGTAAAGCTGATACACGGAGAACGCTAATAACAAATGCCATTGCTAAGTCAGGATCAGCTCTCGAATTGCTTCGTCCAGATGATCATCGTGACATCTCAGAAGCGTTCAATAAGCTTAAAGCCGCTGCAGAAAAGTCTAAGAACACAATCTCCGAGCCTGGTCGAAAAGCATTCTTAGCTCTGACAAAGGAAGAAGCGCAAGTTCTGCTCACTTCAATCTACATCATCGATCAAGGGCCGTCACTCGGCGACGTCTCCGCAGAAATAGAGGGAGAGCTGATCATACTTTCTCCAAACCATGTTGATAAAGTCGCACAAGAACTAGAAGGCTGGTGGTTAAGAGTCGTAGCCTCTCGCCTCACTGGCGAAGTGACTGACCTCATTCCCATGCAAGACATTATCAAGAAAGCAAACGAGATAGGCAGATCTTACGGACCTGATCTACTCCCGCTCACTTCGCCAGACGATTTTGGCGATACGCCTAGCGATATAGAAGAAGTATCTGCCACCTACGTCAAACAAATGAAACTAGTTGGCGTAGGTGAAAGGACGTTACGTCGAGCCATGCGTGACTATTTTATGGCCAATGCCCAAAGATCGAAATGGGCTAGGGAAAGCTTATTACTGGATGGGGAAGCAGCGCGTTACGACGCAAAATTGAAGGACAAGTGGGAACGCTTCTTTGGCGATAAATGTGATGTCTCGGATGATATTTCCGAAGCTGAGAAGAAAAAACTCGGCCGAGAGATATTCCAATGGGCTCACAGCCAGGAGATCCCGTTTAGAAATGTGGTAGAGGCTTGGATTACATCGGGGTCATTCCAAGCACTTGCAGATCGTCTGACGGTAGGGTGGCATCCTGAATTCCAGCGACATTTTGGAGCGAATGAGGAGTCGAAATGATGCAAAGTTGGAGTCAGCGACCTGTAGAGGAGGCCAATCTCTTTAACCCCGCGTTCTTAGGTGCTCTTGCCTACGAGTTTATTAAGTCATTCGAAACGGATGACGAATCGGGAGCTTCTATATTCCTAGTGCTATTAGCCTTGGCTATTAGCTTGCATAGCAAGTCCCGAAAGAGGCTTCCTTCTACGACTATCAACAATCTATACAACTGGATTAAGGAAAATCAGGATCTGCAAATTGGCTTTGCCGAACGAACAGAAAATCTTTGGCCGTATGTTCGGGAAGCCATTATTTTCGCGGTAGCTCAGAAAAGATTAAGTATGGGTTCTGGGCACAATTTAAAACGGGGACAGAAAAAAGCCACTTTTACCCCGTCGTTCATCGATGAGACTTCCTATGAGATAAGAGGCATTGTCGAGAGCAGCAGATTCTTGGGTAGATGGTTCACTAAATCTGGTTCTGAAAGTGCAATTGCGGCCGCGTTTGGGGTGAAGCCATGAGTTTTTCTATAAAAGCACTAATTCTATATAGTCATTCGGGTGAGAAGCGTATTGTTCCGTTCAAGCTTACTGGCTTGAATATCATTACAGGAAAGTCAAAAACTGGTAAATCAGCGATCATAGATATCGTTGATTACTGCTTAGGTCGTGGCTCATTCAACGTCGCTGAAGGAAGAATTCGAAAGAGTGTTTCGTGGTTTGCTCTTCACTTGGTAAAAAAACATGGGGAGATGGCCGATGAATTGTTCATCGCAAGAGAGAATCCTGGCCCAGGAGCATCTACCGGCTCTCAGGTATTCGTTAAACGTGGACACATAGGCGTTTACCCCGAGCTGGGCGATTTTCAGAAGAACTATACTGAAGATGCATTGAAGGACCTTGTCACACGCTATGTCGGAATTGAGGAGAATGAGTACAGGCCAGTGACAGGCACCCGCCCCCCGCTCCAAGCTAACATTGCCCACGCGCTTTGGCTATGCTTTCAGAAACAAAATACCATTGCCAGCCAAGATCAACTGTTCCATCGAATGAATGAGGAAAGGCTTCCGCAAGCTCTGAAAGATACCTTGCCCTATTTCTTAGGGGCCGTGGACGAACATCACTTCCAACTTCTAGCGGAACTAGATGAGCTACAGCAGAAACTTAAAGTTCTAGAAGCTGCAGAGGTCCGAAAAATCAGTGTCGCTGCAACAAGTAGAACTCGTATTACACGAATTCTCAATGAAGGTAAGAAGGTCGGCCTGATTCAACAGGACGTTCACGCGGTTGATGATTCAATAATCACAGTGCTTGAAAATCTGTCAAAGACAGAAGTTGATCCATTGGGGCTGATGACAGATTTTGGTGAGACCATCGAAAATTTACGCGGAGAGCAGCGATCGTTGCAGAACAGACTTAACTCACTAAATCAAGACCGTAGAGCGGCTCAGGCTTTTTTATCTGATCAAACTGAGTATTCACGTGAGATGTTGGCACAACAGTCTCGCCTTAAGAGCGTAAGCCTTTTCAAGGGCGGGATTGATTCAGTTGAAAGCTGCCCGTTCTGCGAGGCCGAGCTGAAGACTCCAATCCCGTCGATCAGCGAGATGCGCGCTTCTCTAGAGAGAATAGAAGGACAGTTGGCTGGAGTTTATCGTGACAGCCCTCACATTCAGGAGCATATTTCTTCGATAGATAAAGAAATTGCGATGGCCTCTGATACTCTCCGCATACTACAAGTTGAGCTAAATAGAACTATCAGAGAAGACGCAGCAGCTAGAGCCCGTCAAGATTTGAGCTTGTCTCGTGAGCGCTTTTTAGGTCGCCTGACGGAATTTATCGAATCGATAAAGCCAACCCTCGACACTGGCGAGACTTCAGGAGAGATCGCGGCCATCAAGGAGCTAATCGCTGCAGCAAAATCAAGATTGAATAGTGACGAGTTAGACGCTCGTATGGATACGATATTGGGTTTCATCGGCGGAAAGATGACTGAATATGCCGATGGTTTGGATCTGGAACATAGTGGCAGCTTTTTGCGTCTAGATCGCAAACGCCTAACGATTGTTGCCGATACGATGGATGGACCAATCCCATTAAATCGTATGGGTAGCGGGGAGAACTGGGTTGGCTATCACGTGTTAGGACATCTAGCGCTACATTGGTGGTTGCGCCTCAAGAATAGACCAGTTCCTTCGTTCTTGATATTTGACCAACCAACGCAAGCCTACTATCCCCCTGACCGTACGGAAGGTGGACTAGATCAAATTGAGAAAGATGAGGACAGGAAAGCAGTTCAAGCCCTATTCAAACTCATGGACACGGCTGTTAAAGAAATCAATCATGGCTTCCAGCTAATCGTTCTCGACCATGCACACTTACGTGAAGATTGGTTTGAAAGTGCGATTGTCGAAGAGTGGCGAGGACCAAAGGCACTCGTGCCATCTAATTGGCCAGATAAGTAATTGTTCAATGGAGTTTGATTTCCTCTATTGGAAGTGGGTTCTAGGCGAACATATCTATTTATAGATTCTTCAAAAACTAAAATATTGGGGGGGGGGATGGTAGATTTCAGAAAGCGGCTCTCCGGCGCCGCTGCGGCAAATCCGGTAAATCCTGTTGAGTTGTATGAAACTCTTGACCGAGCCGTAGACAAAGGGCCGCTCCGACCAGCACAAAATGCTGTTCTCAATGAATGGTTTGACCAGAGGCGTTCTAAAAAAGATGTAATCGTCAAACTACATACTGGCCAAGGAAAAACGCTAATAGGTCTGCTAATGCTTCAATCACGGCTAAATAGCGGATCGGGGCCGGCAGTCTATTTATGTCCAAACAATTTCTTGATTGCTCAAACTTGCGAGCAGGCAAAGCAATTCGGCATTAAGACCTGTGTTGCAGATCCCGATCTTCCTGATGACTTTGCGAATTCCAAAGCAATTTTGGTAACGTCAATACAAAAGCTGTTCAATGGCATGACCCGGTTTGGTATCAATCGAGATTCAACCGAAGTAGGTACGTTGTTGATGGATGATGCACATGCTTGTGCTGATGCCATTCGTGCTCAATGCCGCATCCGAATTCCGCGAGACGACCCAGCTTATCAAAGTGTAAAAGCGCTATTCGAAACTGATCTTGAAAATCAGGGAGTTGGCACCTATGCCGACATAGTGAATGAAAAACGAGAGGCATTCCTCCCCGTCCCATACTGGTCCTGGATCGAACGGGAATCAGAGGTGGCGAAAATACTCTCTGCTGCGTCCTCAAGGGCGACAGTGAAATATTCCTGGCCTCTACTTAAGAATATTTTGTCGAAGTGCCAATGCATCATTTCAGGCAGCGCAATTGAGATTGAACCTCATATTGCTCCTCTCGAGGTATTTGGTACATATTGGAAAGCACCGCATCGTGTTTTCATGTCGGCCACAGTCACTGACGATGCATTTCTCGTAAAAGGACTTCAGCTTTCGCCAGAAACAATTACCAATCCACTGACTTATGATCTGGAAAGCTGGTCTGGTGAAAAAATGATTCTGCTTCCTAGTGTCATGGACTCCACTTTGGGACGAGGAACTATGGTGCAATGGCTTGCAAAGCCATCTGTAGGCAGAAAAATGGGCGTGGTGGCATTAGTCCCCAGCTTCAATGCTTCACGGGACTGGGAGTCTTACGGAGCCAATGTTGCCAAAGCCGATACCGTTGATGCAGTCGTCGAGAATTTAAAAGCGGGGAAGGCGGAGAAATGTGTTGTCTTGGTCAATCGATATGACGGGATTGATTTGGCGGATGACGCATGTCGTGTGTTGGTCTTCGATGCTACTCCATACTCAGAGAGCCTAATCGATTTGTATCAGGAATCGTGCCGCCCCGATAGCGAAGTAATCGTAATGCGTACTATCCGTACTATCGAGCAAGGAATGGGGCGTAGCGTGCGCGGTGAGAAGGACTATTCTGTCATTATCGTCATCGGTACAGATCTAATACGATTACTTCGCGAGAGAAAATCTAGCAAGTTTCTATCGTCTCAAATGGCGAAGCAAATTGAGATCGGATTGGAAGTTGCAGAATTGGGAGCTGAGGATATCTCAGGCGGAGCCACTCCTTTAGAGGCATTGAGTGGTCTGATTAATCAATGCCTGCGCAGAGACCCAAGTTGGAAGGCTTTCTATACCGAAAAAATGGACTCGACGAGTCCAAAACCAATGAACGATCGAATCCTCAAGTCATATGTTGCTGAACTGCAGGCTGAGTTAGCATTTAATCGTGGGAGCTATCAAGATGCGGCTGATATTCTCCAGAAATCGTTGGATAGTGGCGTGATAGACAGAGCAGATACTGGCTGGTACCTTCAAGACATGGCGCGTTATCTATATAAATCGAATCGCATAGAATCTACACGCCTTCAAATAGAAGCTCATAAATCAAACCGTTTGCTTCTACTCCCATCTGCTGGCGTGACTGTAGCAAAGCTGACTGTTGTAAGTCATAACCGAGTCGAGAGGCTAATATCATGGGTGAAAAAATTCGGTAATTATCACGAACTTGATGTATCCCTTTCAGATATATGTAGCCGCTTGTCATTCGGGGTTAAAGCCGATAAGTTTGAGCAGGCGCTGCATGAGTTGAGCGAAGCCCTTGGTTTTGCTGGTGAACGTCCCGATAAGGAATGGAAAGAAGGCCCGGATAATCTTTGGGCCTTAGACGACACTCACTATATTCTTTGGGAGTGCAAAAACGAAGTTGAGCTTGAGCGCGCTGAGATTAATAAAAAAGAAGCAGAGCAGATAAATCGTTCTTATGCCTGGTTCAAAAAACACTATGTAGGCATGTATGTTAAAAACATTCTGATTCACCCTTCGAACGTAGTCGCTAGCTCCGCCAACTTTTTGCAGGAAGTTGAAGTCATGAGGGCTACTGAGTTGAAGAAATTCATTAAGCGTATTCAGGCATTTTATAAGTCGTTCGAATCTCAGGATTTCTCTTCGCTTTCGGCTATTCACGTCCAACAGTTAATTGATCAACACACACTGGGCGCCGCTATAGTGTTTGATGATCTCGTAAAGCACGCGCGCCACGCAAAGTAGCATTGCCCTCTAAAACATATTCTTAAATCATCTTTATAACAATAGCTTCAGGGGGCTGGACATGTCGTCTTTTACTTTTTACTTTTCCACCCGTTTTAACTTTGATTCAATCGAAGGATTTCACCTGCTACAGGACCATATAGGTACTAGTTACAGCCTTCCCTGGAATGACTATGACTATGTCGTCACGTTTCAAGTGTATAGAATCAGCGAGGGGCGCAGAGATTTTTTCGGTCGAACTAAAATCTTAGTAAATGGATTCCAGGATACTTCGCAATACTTTAAAACTGGAGATGTTGTCACAGATGGAAGCACAAACATTAGTAGCCTTCTAGATCCGTCGAAAGTTGTCTCCCTCGCTTCAGATATCGAATATTACCGGCGTCTACGCAAAGAACTGGGCAACCAAGCGTCCCAATTTCTGGCTGCCATTTGTGATGCTAGTTATTATTATGGCCAGAGCTCGCAATTTACAAAGTGGCCGGGCTTCTCCTCCTCGCTTTTTAGAGATGGTGTGGGCAAAGCCCTTCTGAAGAAGGGGCACCAAGTTGCTAAAGGTAGTTATACCCCTGAGAAGCGATTTACCTTGGAAGTAAGCGGTCTAGAAGACAATTTTGATGCTGTTAAATTCTACTTCGATAACAGCCGAGAATTGGGTAGCACGAATATCAATTTACTGATTGGGAAAAATGGGTCTGGAAAAAGTCACATACTAAGAAAAATATCCGACCAACTTACCGGTATTTCACAGCTAGCCGATAGTTCTCCGTATTTTCACAAGGTGGTGGTAGCTGCCTACTCCCCATTTGAATCCTTTAAGACGGAAAGCCAAGTTTATGATGCGCTTAGCCCTCCTTCGACTGAAGAAACAGGGCATGCTATGGGAAATTCTGAAATGGATTCACAAGCGAGAATGGAAAGGCGCCGGCTCTTAGTTAATGAATATGCCTACATAGGTTTCAAAAATCCGGACGGAAAATTCTCTCTTGACTGGCCTAAAGAAAGCAGTGCGTACGCGCTAATAAAAATACTGGCTTACGATCGAGAGAATATTTGGTGGGGGGCGGATAGTCGTTTCAAGTTGCTGTTCGACACATTAAGGCAATCAATCGATTTTGATGCACTCGCATTGGTGTCTGTGGATGGTCGACATACTGAATTTGCGCTGGAAGATATCGAGGCAAGGAAAAATTTTGACTCGGAGACTGCGAAGATCAAGCATTCACATGGGATACAGTTTTTGAAGAATAATAGCAACGGTGTCTCTTCATCTGTATCGCTTAGTTCCGGGCAAACAATTTATTCGTATTTACTCCCTTGTCTTGTGGCCGAAGTGGACGATGAAAGTTTGTTGATCTTAGATGAGCCAGAGCTTTACTTACATCCAGCAATGGAAGTAGGTTTGATCAATATGCTAAAAAAGTTGCTGACTGCGACCAAATCAAATTCGATTATTGCCAGTCATTCTTCGATCTTAGCTCGCGAGGTAGAACGTAAAGGGATTTTTGTTTTAAGGCGAGAAGATCAAGGAACTACCGTATCAAATCCCACGTTTGAAACTTTTGGTCAATCGATTGAAATGATCATGGGAGAAACTTTCGACGATTACGATGCAAAGAAAGCATATGAGAACTCACTAGATGCTGTGCTGAAAAAGTACGATTCTCCTAAGTCGGCGTTGAATGCGCTTGCCGATCATGTTGGCGATGAAGCACTTGTATATCTAGCATCTAAGGTTGATGAAGGGGAGATTGTGCTTGTTGACCGGCCTGAGGGATCACCAGACTTGCGCCCATCAGGAGGTGGGGAGAAACAAGTATGAATTTTCTGGGAAATTTGAAGCTGGCTTCTGCTAGCTGTAGTTGGTATCAGTTAGCCAAAAATTCTAAGAAGAAGAAAGAGGCTAGATGGCTTCGCCGGCCTGCTGTCGAATCGCATATTCAAAGTCAATACAACGGCTTTGATCTAATCATCTCGAATTCTACTACCCATCCTGTAATGTCCAAACACGTGAGGGTGGGAAAATTATTGCGCGAGTTTTATTTGGCGCCATCCAAAACATTGAAAGTGGAATTGGCCACACGGCGCAAAGACCACGGTCTATTAGAATGCCCATATTGTGGGTCGCCTAAAGTACCAGACACCTTGGATCATTTTCTCCCGAAAGAAGCGTGGCCAGAGTACGCAATTTTCCCCAATAATTTGGTTCCTCAATGTCGTGGCTGCGCGCCAATAAAAGGTCAGCGTTACTACTGCAAAGTGACTAAGCAAGCCTTATTTTTACACCCAATTTACAATGCGGATGTGTCATCTGTTCAATTTAAAATTGATATATCAATTGTGAATGACAAGCAGCAATTTGAAATAACATTCACTATTGATCGAGCTATTCAGGGAGATGCCAGAAATAGGGTTGTAGTTCATCTGCGAGAATTACATGTAATACAGCGTATGCAAACATTCTGCTATCGCTATTACTCACACTGGAAAAGAAAGCGGGCCGAGGAAGGGATAGATATTATCGTTGCAATGAAAGCAGCTGTTGGCCCGATTCAAATCGGTCAAGTAGATGGGAAAAACTGGAAAATCGCATTTATGTTGGGAGCATTGCGTAATCCCGATGTGGCCAAAGATTTCGAACGGGTCAAACCGCAGAGTCCGAATAAAGTGGCGACTCAGCGAGATGTTTTAGTTGTCTAGCCGCGATTTAGATTGATGACGTTTGGCCAGATTGACTAAGTTCGTATGTTAAATTGCACCCAAAATTGACCCTCGTTTGGAGTGAGACCTTTGGTCCAGCCCCAGGGGGGCACTCTAGGATATCGCTTGTTGCTTACCACTTCTCCAGTTGGCCAAATTATAGGTTGGAGAGTGTCTAGGATATCGGTGGCGATTTAGACGCTCGTTACGAACTTTGCCTAATTTTCGCGCTTCAGCTACCCTACACTGGGCCTATCGACTGCTATCGTATTGAACCAAACTCGCGCTTCGCATGAGCGACGTATGCGAGGGGGCGACTTTCGGCGATCCTCCGGCCATCCCGGATGCTAGCGATCGCTTGATAGGCTGCGCCCGCAAGTGACAGCGCGGCACCTGCGTATACTACTTTATCACCAATATCCGTGGCTTGGACTGTGAGGCCGGCGCCAAAGAGTGGGGCAAGCGAGCCAAAGACCACCTTGCCGAAACTGGGGCGCATAGCGTCCTCGATTTCGGCAATTTTTTGTCTGCTATCTAGTAAAAATGCTTCGTTTGCGTCGGCGCGATCATTCTCGTTCTGGAGGGTGGCCACTAACGTGCAATGGGCCTCAACGCTCGAGCGCAACGGTGGCAATAAATGACCATAGCGTCGCTTGAAACTCAAAAGCTTGTCCACCTCTATCGGCTCCACAGGAGTGGGCAGTAAATGCTTGAGGATGACTTCGCGCGACTTATGTTGATGCAATGGCTGGCGGGCTGGCCCATGGCGACGTGGACGCAGAGTTGACGCGAAGATTGCACTGTCTGTCACGGGCGTGGCATTGACGGTGGGTATTGCTCCCAGGCATGTTGCAAGGTAAGACATGAACTGGTTGGCGATTGTCGCTTCCACGTCGTACCAGGCCCAATCGATTTGTTTGGCAAGGCCAGATTGAACCAGAAACGAGGGGATTTCCCCAAGTTTCTCGACATGGATTCGGATGGTTCGAAGTGGAGCGTCGTTACTCCCGCTACGGAAGGCGAACCGTAGGCGATTTTCGACGTGTTCGATGAAGCTTGCCTCGAATCGCTCCACTTGGTAAATGAAGTGTGCGGGGATCACCGGCTCGACGAGGCCTTCGGCAAGTAACGCGCGCATGAACTCGCTCATCTGCTCCGGGCGATCTAGATGGTCCATCGGGACAATGGATGACAGCTTGTCCCAGTACAGTAGCGCTTTGGTAGTCCACGAGTCTTGTGGGAGCGCTATATACGGGAAATAAAGTGCGTTGTTTCGCATTAATTTTTATTTGATAGTTGCAGTTTGGCGAATGGGTACATTGAATCCATGGCGATTCGGTGTGTGTCTTTCATACATCCGAATCACCTTGGAATTTCAGTGCCTTACTTTAGTATCACTCGTCAACCTCACTATCGGGCAAGTTCAGTTCAGACCATAGTATGTCGTCTTGTAGCTTTCTGAAGTCCGGCATCAAGTTCTTGACGAGCGCGGGAGGAGCCCCTTCTAGGGCCGATGTAGCAATTAGAGCGAACCCACCGCGATCAAGGCGAACAGACACAACACTCAGGTCCTCAAGTGCATTGCGAACGCCGATCACAAAAGAATCTCGCAAGGTATTTCGTCCAGATAGGATGCGCAAGGTCTTCTCGCTGACACGAGCGCGTGTCTTGTTGGAGCGTTTCAGTAGCACGGCTAGTCGCAGGGCAACAGTGTCAATAGATGGATATTGGGATTGCATAAAAATCCTTTAGTAGGTTTAAGTTGATCCTATTTTGGGATTAATTTAAAGTGGTGTCAATAGGGGAGATGAAAAAATCGAGAAGCCTCTCATTGTTAAACGCTACGCGTTCATCTTGAAAAGAGTGTCAGTTCATCGTGAGGCCTTGGTTCGGCCTGAGGGGGGGGGGCTCCAAGCTGGATCAGTTTTCGACGCAAATCAACAGTCGTAGCATGTCGTAGAAGTCCCCAATGGTGTCGGTTTCTCACTCCGCAGAAACTTGATCGTTCGTCAAATTGCTGAAGAATGAGTCGCTACGCGTTGTTGCAAGGTGATCCACCCCATTTATAATGTTGTTCAGAGTGAGGTCGCTTTTGCTACATCAGAAAGAAAAATATGCACATAGCCATCGATGATACTTATGGACCGGACGGTGTCGCATCGAAATACGTCACAGGAAGCCGCAGAACACACGTTGCAATTCTGTTCGAAGATAGTGAGGTAGCTTATGTGCGTGAGCAGGTCAAAGAGTGCCTGCAGGAGATCGAACAATTAACGAAGGTGAGCGCACCAGAATTTCACTTTGTGGACATCTACAATAGGAGCGGTGTCTGGAAGGGATTGCCGGAAGGTGCCAATTTGGGGCTATTCACGTTCTTCGCTAATATATATCGTCATTATCGCTGGCCCATTTTTCTTCAGACCGTGGACGATAGAACTTTCTCGGATCATGGCATATCCGCTATTCAGGTAAACGTAGATAGGTTAGATACTTCATCTAGAGAGGATTTGTCGCTTCTGATGCTTTTATTGAAGATGAAGCACAGATTCAAAGATCGCGTACCGACGCCTTCAATCCATCTCATATTAGACGAAGGGAGAAAGAAGCCCGGCACCCCTTTTGGCCAAGAGATTTTTCGAGATTGGCCAGCAAGTTTTTCAGGTCAGTACTCAGCGTCATCGAGTGATCCGCTTCTACAGATCGCAGATTTCGTGGCGTATTGTATTAACCGTTCCACTCATCTTGCATTGAAAGCTACTCGGTCATCCACAGATCAGGAATTTTTAAATATGGTAGCGACGATGAAACTCAATAGCGAAGACCTTCAAGTTGCAAAATTCAGAAAAGACTTTACCGTCGAGGAATTCGATCAAGCGCACGCCGCTGATCGCAGAATTAAAGGCTTGGAAGACTGAATGGTCCTTTAGTCCGCAAGTTTTCTGAGGGCTTCAGCGTGGCGACGGGCATTTGGCAAATGAAAACGCACCCATTCCCGTCTGAGTTTTGTGTCGACAATATCAGGTTGTTCCTGCAACTGTGTGATGGCATCACCGAGTGCGCTGTGGGGGCAAAATAATATCAACGACTTCATCGCTAAATGCGTTGTGGCGCGCACTCCCCGCAGCAGTTGAGTGGCATGCTCCGGCACCCACGTCCACATCATCTTGGCTGCATCCTGCGCAAAAGCTTGGCAGTCAAGTAGAGGTTCGAAGTCACGGGCGCATTCGGCCCCATAGGCGAATAGCACGCCTACAACTTCAAAATTGCGCCATTGGATCGCACGGTTCCGATGCAGGAACTTTAGCAACTCTCTTTTTAGAGGGGCAGGAACAAGGCCGGGATTGATTGCGAGAAACTTCATCTGTTCTTCATTCAGAGCTTGCACCGCCTCCCCCGGCACAGCCTCGAGCTGTCTTAATACCCATTGCATCAGTTCCGAGTGCCCGTCGTCATGCATCTTTCGGGGATAACACTTCCAAGCTGGTGGATAGCTCTGCGTCCCCCTCCAGACATCTTCTATGTGATATTCCAGTAATGACGGCCACCAAGCCAGCGCTTGGTCCTCGGGCGAGAAACTCGATGCCGTCTCCACCAATTCCAACAGTGCTCGCTCTGCATCTTGATGAGCGATGATGCCGGCCCATAGCGGCCAGGCGGCGGCACCATCTCCATTGGCCGCACGCGCGAGTAAAGCGATCTTGAAGATGACTGGCGGATGTTCCTGAAATTCAGGCGCGCCTTTTTCCAGACATTTCTTTACGAGAAAGAGAAAATTCTGCATTGGCAGCTGAACCCGATGACGGTTGAAGTAGCTATTGCCCAGCTCGGTGAGAAATTGCGGCATCGATGCCGGTAATGCGTCAATCCAGCCGGGGAATTGCCACCCTGCGTCAACCGCAGCTCTTGGAAAACTGGACAGGCTCCAGGCCCAGCACACGGAAACCCATTCAAGTCGGTCTTCCCACGACGCCAGTGGCCGCGACCATGGCGCCAGCAGCTCATGCACCTCGCGCAGCTCTGCCAACACCATCCCGGCTAAAGGGGACAAGCGCGCACCGAAACGTTCCTGCCGCATCAGGCGTTGGCCTATTGCTACAAATAAAGATTCTGCGGCTCCAATCGTGGCCGCACTGACCGGTGCTTGAACCAGCTCGTCAACAAGATATTCGAGCGTGGCCGGATCCAGTGCCTCCAATGCTGCATCGATGAAAGGGCGACGGCTGTTGTCAAAATAAGCGGTCTCCCATTGCAACAAGCCGCCTTTCTTCAGGCGCTGAAGCAAGTATCGACGCAGATGCAGGCGTATTTCGACCGGAAAGGAAAAGTCATAACCCACCTCGTCCTGGCGTATTACTTGCTGGGACAGGAGTGACTCGAAGGTGCCAATGCCAGCCGACAGCCCGCTCCATTCAGTAGCCGACAGGCTGCCCGACCACGGCAGATCAAATTTCTCCCAGCGCGCCGCAATCAACGGCTCACTGAGCGCATTCCTGACTTCACTTCCTCCAAATAGTAGTTTCAGGAGTCTGGCTCCGTCATCTTGTGCATCAACTGCCGATTTAATATCGGCATACCCGCTCTTGTGAATCGCACCGCACAGGCTGAGTACATCTCCGACACTGTTCAGCCAGAGCTCTTGGGGATCTAGAAAATCCAGAATGACATGCACATTCCTTCTAAAACTTAATCCATTACCATCATGCCTTTCCGTGCGGGACTCTACCCAATTCAGGAGGGAGGTCCGCCAATCGGGGTTTTTCATCCATCCCCAGAGATGAATTTTCGCGCCGGCTTTGTTTGCCCGATCAATCTCTGCAGGTTCCCATCGATGCGGATAAGGACAAATCACCAACAGGGGAGCCTGTTGTCGGGCCAGAAAAATTTCAGAGATCCGTTTGACCGACATCGGCGCTCTGATCGCAAGCGCCAGCGGCAACGATTCGAGCAAAAGCTCCATTTCTCTTTTGCCCATGCCATCTAACGACTCGACGCTCAGCACACGATGGCGGCCGGCGGCTGCAAGCATAAGGCTCTGGACCTGGAATTCGACTTCGTCAGCAATGAGGAGGTATTCGATGCTAGCCTCAGGGCGCCCTCGAAAATCCGAGGATAGCCAAAAATCCAGGGTGGGTGCCGTATGCCACCGGTCTTTCACGCTATGGGCCGAAGTTCCCTCCTGCACTGGTGAGGCGATTTCCCAGCAAGGTTCCCGCTGCAGATCCAGGGTTCCAAGGCTGGCGAACCCGTCGAAGCGGAACAAATACTTTCCAGATTTCTGCTCCAGAACAAAGTCGTCCTTTTCCACGCCGACAAAATCCAGCAGGCACTCGACGGCTTTCGGCCGGCCTACCCACCAATCTTGCTTTGCGCGGTTGAATTCCGACAACCGCGCGGCCAATGAGCGAACTGCTTGTCCTTCGAAGATGTCAGCATGCGCTGCCAGTAGCGCCTCCGCCAACTTGTCAAATGACCCGTACTGCTGAAACGCTTCTGAGGCACTGATCGGGTTCTGCATAGCTCCTCTCCTAGTTGAGATGTGCTGGGATCGTATCTACCTAGGCTCATTTTTGTCAACGCACTGAAATATGCACAATGTGCAAAAAGTGCGCACTGATTGCAAACTTTAAGAGTGGCGACTACAGTTCATTCCGTACTACACGCAACACAAGTTCAGTCAAATTTCAACTTCATCCCTTTTTTTGAAAGGAAATTCCATGTTTGAAAGTATCCTCAAAGCCGTCATTGTCGTCATCATTACCAACGTCGCTAAGGAAATCATTGACAAGATCAACGAGGCTTGATGCACGTCACCTCCCAAAAGACCGCCCTTGAGGAGGTGATGCTTGCTCTGATGGCATCACTCCCTCTCCGGCGGAGCCAGCTTGATTCCTGATGCCTTTCCCGAAAAAACATGAGCCTGAAGAAAATTCACACAATCGACAATGGACTGGATGCCTTGTTCAAAGAGTTCGCGCCTATGGCTTCATCTGTTGCCTTCAAGATTGTCGGCAATTTGTTCGACGATGGGCTCATCGAAAAACAGACGTATCCAGGGATCTACTACATTGAGCTCAATACCGCGGGCAAGACTACTGCTACCTTGGAGCAGTGGCTAGATAATTTCCAGCAAGAATGGATGGATGAGCAATACCGAAATCAATTTGTGGCAAATCCACAAAAGAAGCGCGTCAACATACATAAAAAATCTGGCGTGCTTCTTCCTTGGATGCCTGTTTATATCGGTAAATCGAAGAACGTAGGTCAACGGTTGCTCCAACATGTGCATTTTCCGCTTAAGCAACGTACTTTTTCCATGAAACTGGGGTGTCGCCCAACAATGATGGCAAGGGCATGGCGTGTCAGTACCATAGACCTGAGCGGTATTGTGAATTACGACGTGATTGCGCCCAAGCTGGAAACAGCAATGAGGAACAAATACCATCCGATTGTTGGGCGATAAAATGAGCAGGTTTGGCTGAGAAATTACACTGCTTCACAATTGCATATCCGTTCGTCGGACTGAGACAGATTTTCTCCAATTCTTGGAAGAGGTCTTCCTCGCCGCCAGGTGCGTAATTCTTGCCGCAGGAAAAATTCAGAGTTAAGTGAACAAAATGCGGGAAAGTTCAGAGTTAAATGAGTCTTGGATTCAGACTTGGATGAACTGGGAGTTAAACAAGCCTTGCTGGCATTGGAGTGGCGGTTCAGAGTTAAAAGACTTCTGACAGCAGTGATTTGCTGTCGAAACTGACCCAATTATGGAGTGATCGACGTGGCATTACTAGGCATTGTTCGACGCTGGCACCTTCGTGACCAGATCCCATTGCAAGAGATCTCCAGGCGTTTGGGTATTTCACGAAACACCATCAGACGGTACATTCGCGCTGAAACCCTTGAGCCAGCCTATGCAGACAGGTCTCCGGAGCTCTCTGGACAAATACACACCTAAACTCTCGGCGTGGTTAAAGACCGAAACGGCAAAATCACGCAAACAACGTCGTACGTTAAAACAGTTCCATTTGGAGCTGCGCGTGTTGGGGGTATGAGGGGGCGTACGATCAGGTCGCAGCCTTCGCAAGACGCTCGAAGGTGGATCAATCGGAGAGGAGCAATTCTGCGAGCAAATCACCATCCTTGTATTAATTGTTTCTTTAAAACGGAGCTATTAGGCAGCTGGCTAAGTTTTTGAAGCCACGGATGATGAGCCTTCACCAAATAAGGATGTAGTGAGGCTAAACAATTTTTTAGATTGAAGGATGTATTTATGAGAATACAAATTAAGTAGCGGGGGGATTTTGGTTCAATCCCTCGTGCTCGACATCTAGGAATTGACCACATGGCTGCGATCGTAAGCGGAAACAATCTTGGTGTAAGCCTCAGTTCGCTGGGGACCCTCGCAAAATGGGCGAACCAAGGGGCATCTGGACTGGGGCGAAACGGTGAGCAGAGCTATGTCAATGCAGCTACAGGCAATCTTGTTCTGCAAGATGTCGATGATGGTCTGGTCAGTCACGGCAATTCATATTCAGTGGTGCGCACCTACAATAGTCAGGGCGCGTTGAACGACGACAATGGCGATAACTGGTCCAACGGGATCTATGCGCAGCAGCTGGCCTTGTCCGGGAGTTTGCTGGCAGCGGGCAGCACTATCGTGCGCACTGGCAGGGACGGTGCACAGGCGACTTATACGTTCGATGCTGCCAGTCAGCGTTATATCAGTACGGACGGCGTCGGTGCTTACGATACGATTCGCTACGATGCGACCGCCGGTCATCTGGTCTGGACTGACGGCAGCAGCGGGCAGACCGAAATTTTCGAGGCAAGCGGGACCGGCAAGCTGTTGTCTTCTACGGATGCCAGCGGTAACACGCTCACCTACACCTACGGCTCGAATGGCCTGTTGAGTAAAGTAGTCGATTCCAGCGGCAACACGACCCTTTATGATTATGTTGGCAATAATCTGACGCAGATCCGTACGCAAGTTACGGACGGCGGCGTGACGACAACGCAGACGCGCGTACGTTATGCCTACGACGCACAAAATCGTCTTTCCTCGGTGGCTGTAGATCTGTCGCCGACGGACAATTCGATTGCTGACGGCAATGTCTATGTCACGACCTACACCTATGACGGCACCAGCACGCGCATCAAGTCGGTTAGCCAGACTGATGGCAGCAGCCTGACGATCACCTATATTCAGGTAGGTGCCGTGTACAAGGTCGCCAGCGTCGCCGACGCTTTGGGTAACGTCACCAGCTACACCTATGACGCGGCTAATCGGCGGACCACGGTTGTTGATCCGCTGGGATTTGCGACGGTCTATACCTATGACGCTGCGGGGCAGTTGTCGCAGGTCAGCGGGCCACCGGTTAACGGCGTGGCGCAGACGGCCAGCTATATTTATAACGCCAATGGCGACGTGGTACGAGTGATTGATGCGCTGGGTCATGCGATCGATATGACGTACGACGCCAATGGCAACCAGATTTCGCAGCGTGACAGTGCGGGCAATACGGTGACCCGCACCTACAATGCACAGAACCAGCTGCTGACGGAGACGACGTATTTGACGCCGGACCCGGATGGTGCAGGAGCGGCGCAGCCTGGTGATCCGTTAACGACACGTTATGTGTATGACGCCGCCGGGAAGAATTTGCCGCGGTTTGTTATTTCGGCCGATGGTCGTGTGACCGAGCTACGCTACAACGCGTACGGTGAAAAGATATCCAGCATGTCGTACCTTGGCGGGTTGTACAACGTCAACGGCCTGTCCGGGACGACGGTTCCTGATGAAGCGACAATGGCAAGCTGGGCGGTATCGCAGAACCTGACGCAGATTGCGCGTTCGGACATGAGCTACGATGCGCGCGGCCAGTTGCAGGCGGTGACGGTCTGGGCGACGACGGATGCCGGTGGTGCGGGCGTTGCCGATGGGATCCAGTCGCTATTGCACTACAGTTATGATCAGACGGGCAAGTTGCTGCAGACCATAGACACGCGCGGAACGGTATCGAGTTTCACCTATGATGGACTGGGTCGTCTTCTGAGCAGCACGAATGGCCTGAATCAATCGACGGTCAGTACGTACGATGACGCGCACAACAAGGCAACGATCACCACGGCGGGAGGCTTGTCGTCTACCAGCGTCTACGACAAGGCCGGGCGGTTGGTGAGTGTGACGCAAAGCAGTGCCGGGCAGAATCTCGGCACAGTGACCTATGTCTATGATGCCGACGGTCGCGTACGCATGACACAAGACGCCACCGGCGTTAAAACATGGATGCTGTATGACGCCGCCGGACGCAAGGTCGCGGACATTGACGGCAATGGCAGTCTGGTAGAGTATTTCTACAATCAGGGCAGTCAGTTGACTGAGACGGTTGCTTATGCCAACGCCGTTGATTCTGTCAAATTGGCGTTACTGACTGATACCAACGGTAACCCGGCCAACGTTGATTTGTCTGCGGTTCTTCCGCTTGCAAGTGCGGCTGATCAAAAAGTCTGGCGTCTCTACGATGATGCCAATCGTCTGGCCATGATCATTGACGGCAAGGGCGCCGTCACTGAGACAAAATATGACGGTGCGTCGCGCGTGCTGTCCGTGATTGCTTATGCAACGCTGATCAATACCGGAGCCTTTAGCACAACCCCTGCGCTGGCAGACATCCATCCGATCGCCTCGTCGGATGATCGCGTGATGCGCCAGTTCTATGACGCAGACGGTTTGTTGAGTGCGACTCTGGATGCGGAAGGCTATCTGACCGAGATGCGCTACGACAGCGCCGGTCGTCTGGTGGGGCGTACTGTGTATGCGAATGCGACTGATGTCGCCTTGCGCGCAACAGGCACATTGGTGCAACTGCGTCCAGCGACTAGCGCTGCGGATGCCGTCACGATCTTGTTCCTCAACCACAAAGGCCAACTAGCCGGGCAGATTGATGCAGAAGGCTATCTCACCGAGAATATCTACGACACCGACGGCAATGTGACGCAGAGCATTCGCTATGCCAATAAGGTGACGGCAGCGATGACGGCTAATACGAGCATTGCGGGTGTGCGTCCGGCGGCCAACGCGCAGGATCTCGTGGTATCGACCACATACGATGTGCTGAACCGTGTCGTGGAAACTCGCAATGGTGAAGGTACAGTCACGTGTTATACGTATGACGTTGACGGCCATGTCTTGCAGACATCAGTGGCTGCCGACACGGCGGAGGTTCGCACGGTTACGGCGCGCTACGACATTCAGGGGCGATTGACCGGGCAACTGACACCGGCGGGCACTGCGCTCTTGACGGGTACTGAAACGCAGGCGCAGTTGGATGCTCTCTGGGCACAGTACGGCGTGACGTATGCTTACGACGCGGCGGGTCGGAGGATAAGCGCTACCGATCAGAATGGCAATAAGACACTGTACTTCTACGATGTCGATAGTCATCTTACGCATACCGTCAATGCCCTGGGTGAAGTCACTGAGAGTCAGTATAACAACCTGGGTCAATTGATCGCCTCCATTCACATGGCGACGCGCATCAATGTCACGGGATTGAGCGGCGGCCTGGAGTCGACGGCATCGCTGGCGCTGTTTGCTGCCGCGCGCAATAGCGCCCTGGACAGCAAGACGACATTTACGTATGGCGTGACCGGCAAAGTCGCAACGACCGCCGATGCACTTGGCAATATAAACAGCTGGTCGTACGATGCCTTCGACGAAGCCATCCAGCATTTGCAGGGAATTGGTAGCGGCCAGAGTGTGAGCGAGACGATAGTCTATGATCATCGAGGCTTGCAAACCTCGTCTACGCTGGATGCCGGCGGTATCAACGCCGTGTCGGCAGTGCAATACGATGCCTTTGGTCGCGTCATCAGCAGAACCGATGCCAATGGCAACGTCAGCACGCAGCAGTATGATCGCCTGGGACGGGTGGTGCTTACGACGGATCCGCTGCATGCCAATGTCGGCAGCACTTACGATGCCTTTGGCCGGGTTGTGACGCATACCGATGCACTGGGCAACGTCACACTCTACGCCTACGATCAGCAAGCCCGTAGCGTATCGATCACCACCCCGGAAAGCATTACCGTGGTCACCACCCGGAATCGTTCCGGGCAAGTCCTGTCGGTCACCGACGGCAATGGCAACGTCGTCACGTATGTCTATGACAAGAACGGCAACTTGCTGTCGTCCAGCACGCCGCTGACCACGACATCGAGTCGCTACGACAATGCCGGTCGGGTGATTGAAACAACCGACGCCAACGGCACCAAAGTGGTCATTGCCTACGATGCGGCCAACCGCGTTCTCACGCGCAGCGTTGATCCGTCCGGCTTGAATCTGGTTACCCGCTACGGCTATGATGCCAAAGGGCAGCAGATCAGCGTGACTGATCCGAACGGCACGGTCACGCAGTTCTTCTACGACCTCAAAGGACAACTGCTGCGTCAGGTAACCGATCCTGCCGGATTGGCGTTGTCGACCTCGTACACCTATGACGGTCGCGGCAAGACGCTTACGGTCACCTCTCCCGGCGGCACCCAGACCAAGTACAGCTACGACAAACTTGGCCGTCGCGTGCTGGAGCAGCTCGATCCAAACGGACTGAATTTAACCAAAAGCTATGCCTACGACAAGAGCGGAAACGTTGTCAGCAGTACCGATGCAGGCGGTTATCAGACACGTTACGTGTACGACGCGGATGACCGTCTGGTCTACACCATTGATGCACTCGGCAATGTACAGAGTAGTGACTATGATGTTGCCGGTCATGTGGTACGTACAGTCAGTTACGCCAACGCGATCAACGTCGCCACGCTGAGCAATGCGCTGACGCTGGGACAAATTCAGGGACGCATCCTGGCGTCGCAAAGCGGCGACATCGTCGTCAACCGGGTCTATGACAAAGATAGTCGATTGGTTGCCACGGTGCGCGAGCTTGGCGGCGCGTCGGGTGAAGTGACTAAGTATGTCTACGACGCCGCCAACAATGTGACCAGCACCATCGTGTATGCGAATCGCATCACGCTGGCAAATTGGACGCGTGGCAGCATGCCGGCGCCGGTGGCGGATCCGTTGCACGACGCTGGCACACACACGGTTTATGATCAGCTTGGCCGTGCAATCTACAGTGTGGATTCCACCGGTGCGGTGACGGCGCAGAAATACGATGGTGACGGCAATGTGATTGAGCGTATCTCTTACGCCAAAGTGATTCCAGTCAATACGCCGTTGACGCAGAGTGCATTGTCGGCGGCTCTGGCGCTGGTCGCGGACCCTGTTCGCGACATGCATGTCAGAAACACCTATGATGCGGCCAATCGTCTGACATGGAGTGTCAATGGCGTGGGCGCAGTGACGCAACGTCAATATGATGCTGATGGAAATCTGCTCAAGTTCATCGCCTATGCCGCTCCTGTTGGGCAAAATGCGGTGGCATCAAGTGTCGTCGCAGGCGTCAATGATCGTATCAGCGACAGCGTATGGGATGCGGCAGGTCGTCAGATCTTCCAGGTAGATGCGCTTGGGGATGTCACGCAGATCGTTTATGACAAGAATGGCAACGTAACACGTAATATTTCCTACGCGACCGCAATTGCGCCGCCGACCATGGCGGTGAACTCCGCGGCGGCGATCACTGCGGCATTGCACGTCGATGCCACGCATGACCGTATGAGCCAGGCCGCGTATGACGTCGCCAACCGGCTGGTGCTCTCGGTGGATGCAAGCGGCGCTGTTGTGGAAAACACCTACGATGCCATTGGTCATGTCGTGCAGGTACGCAGCTATAGCCGGCTCATCGACACCTCTGGCTTGTCGGCCAATGCGACGCCGCAAGAGATTCGCAGCCGCCTGAACGCGGATGCTGTCAACGACCGTATCGTCAAGAAAGTGTTTGATGGCGACGGTCGAGCCGTCTTTGCGGTCGATGCGCTGGGCTATGTCAGTCGCAATGAATACGACGCCTTCGGGCACGTGATTCGCAGCACGCAATATGCGCTGGCGATTCCTGCCGACACGGCATCAACGTTGGTGGCGGTGCAGACGGCGATCCATGCCGACAGTGTGCATGACCGGGTCAACAGCTTTGTGTATGACACGTCCGGACGATTGAGCTCCAGCACCGATCCGTTGGGGGCGAGCGAGTCCTACACCTACAATGCGGTTGGTGAAAAGCTCAGCTTCACCAATAAACTGGGAGCCGTCTGGTATTACGACTATGACGCCGCCGGTCGTTTGGTCAGTGAAACCACGCCGCAGGTCGCCATTACTGCCGTGACCCAGGATGCCAACGGCAATCTGGTCGTGGCGTCGGCGCAGTCCGGCACGGCTGCCATTGTGACACGCATGAGCTATGACGCGCTGGGCAACCTGCTGTCGCGCACTGAAGCTTTCGGTCGGCCCGAAGAACGCACCACGACCTACGAATACGACGCGCTCGGCCATCAAGTTAAAACCATCTATCCGGCGGTCGGTGTGTATAACGCCGGTGCCGACAACGTCGTCGTCAACGGTGCGACCGGACTGGCCACGCGTACTGACACGGTGCAGACGCTGTATAGCCAGGTGAGCTACGACGTCTTCGGCAATGCAATAGCCAATCGCGATGTTGCCGGCAGCATGAGTTACAAGACCTACGACAAGCTTGGTCGTGTCAGCTATGAGGTCGATGCACTCGGTTATGTGACCGGTTACACACGCAATGTCTGGGGCGACACGACGCGCTTGGCGCGTTACGCCGTGGCGACGACGCTGGTCAACAGCAATCCGGCCAGTTTGAGTGAGGCCGCGGTCACTGCGGCAATCAATATCGCCGGCATCGACCATGGCAGCGATCGTAACCTGCTCAACGAGTATGACAACCTCGGTCGGCTCGTCAAGGTCACGGAGCCGCAGACGTTTGTCTACGATTCGGATGCGCCCTCCGGTGCGCAGTATTTTATTGCAGGCAAGGCGACCAGTAATCATTACAATGCCTTCGGCGATCTGGTACAGGTGGCAACGCTCAAGAACGCGGTCACCAATACCTGGGTCTACACCAACAATTATTACAATAAATCGAGTCAGCAGATCGCAACGGTGGATGCGCTCGGCTACCTGACCACGCAAGCGTTCGACGGTGCCGGTAACGTGGTTGCCCACACGGAGTTCGCCAATGCGATTCTGAGCTGGAGCGGACAGAATCCAACTTCATTGGCACCGCAGACGGCGGTAAGCTCAGATGACCGCACGACGATCTACGCGTTCGACCGCAACAACCGCAAGCTCAGCGAAACCAAGGTGTCGGTCGAGTACAGCAGCACCGGCAATGGCACCAGTGCGCGCGGCGACTTATTGACCAGTTATGCCTACGATGCCGTCGGCAATCTCACCCGTACGACCGACGCCGCAGGCGGATCGACTTACAGTTACTACGATGTACTCGGACGTGTAACTGCAGTTGCGGCACCTGCGCGCAACAGTACTGCCGACGGCAGCACGCTTATACCACTGACTACCTTCCTGCGCGATGCATATGGCAATGTGGTATTGCGCACCGACTATGCGGGCAGCGGTACTGCCAATGCCAATGGCTATACCTTGCCGACGGTCAATGTGCAAGATCGCACGACGCTGTCGCAGTACGACCGATTTGGTCACGTGACACAGGTGACCGATACCGGTGGCATCAATCACTACAGTTCTTATGATGCGCGCGGCAATATTGCCAAAGAATGGCAGGCAGTGACCGGCAACGACGGTGTCACGCACACGCTGTTCAAGGTGCATCAGTACGACAAACTGGGGCACGAGACGCATCTGATTGATCCGGCATCGACAACCGTGTTGCAAGGCGGCCTGTACACCAGTATTGGCTCTGTTGCGGGCTCGACGACTGACGAAAGCAGCCATACCACGCTGACCGGGACCAATACGGTCAATTTCAGTTGGTCCGGATTGGTGGACCCGTCGGGTGGATTGGTGCGGATACAAATTGACTATCAGACCACGTCGACGTTTCACTATCTCGCAGTTGATGAAGCAGGCAATCCGGTCAAGGATGAGTCGGGCAATCCAATTACCTACGGAGCGCCAGGCCAGGCCGCCAGCCGTACCGATTACTTCTCGGCAGCGTCGACAGCAGGCGGCGCTGCGGTCAGTTGGACGGACTACCGGGCTGATGTCGGCGGCATCAGCCAACTTAATTACATTCGGGTCTGGCAGCAGGACACCTCCGGCAACTGGATCATCAAATGGCAAGGCAGTCCGGCGCAAGCCAATGGCTCCGGTATTGCCACAGTCACCCAGGCGCAGGCAGGCGTCATCGACACGACGTCGGAATACAACGCCTTCGGCGAGGTGGTGCGCAAGGGAGTCAATGGTGGTCGTGAAGAATATTTTGACTTCGATAACGCCGGCAATTTGTGGCGCACCAACAGCGGCGACGGCATCGATAAGGTATCGCTGCGAGATTTGCAGGGCAATGTAACTTCTACCATTCAGAGCGCCGGCAGCGGCCGCGGCAATATCAATTTGCGCTCATACGGCAGCGTTGATGAGATTGCCGCCTTGGCAGACGTGCGCCGTACCGACACCAGATTCGACGTGCTCGGACATGCTGTACAGCAGTTGCAGCCGCAGCGCCTTGATGCGGTTGGCGGCGTGGTTGTACGCCCGAGCTACACGCAAGCATCTGTCGGCTCTTCCAGTACGCCGGTATTCGGAGAAAACAGCACCGTCAGTTACTGGAACGGCTATAACTCCGCTTCCTTGAGCTGGAGCTCCCTCGCAGCCTTGGGGAGCGGCGACGTCAGAGCTGAAATTGACTATGCTTCGGGAGTCTACACAACGCATGTCGGCGGAATCATCACCGGTTACGACGAGGCCGGTCACCCAATCTACGCGCGCGATGAAGCCGGCAATATCATTGGTTACGACACCCAGGTTGGCGGCGGCATACATACACATTCGCAAATCGTAACGGCAGAGCAGGGTGCCAGCGGATTTGTGATGGGATGGTCTGATTCCAATGGATCGGGTGCTGATGGTGGTATCAGTCGGGTAGTGGCCTTGCGCGTCTACAAGAAGGACGTCAATGGCAACTGGCAACTGGTCGTCAATCAGAGCAGCTTCGGTTACAACGGCAGCAGCGTGGAAGTCACCGCGCCGGCCGACGCCAATACCGGTGTTCAGTTACAGATTCGGGCCGCTGGTACGGCGGGGGATGCTGGCTGGACGTCGGTGCCTCTGGTTAACTTTGGCGACAGCTTGCGCTTCAATGCAGCTGCCTACGGTTACGGCAGTGGTAATTATGAGTATCGCGTAATCACCACCAGCGCCGGCAATGCACCGCGTATTACATCGAGTGGCGGCATGGTGTTGACCTCGCAACCGCTGGTGTCGATTGCCTCGGCACTGAGTTTCGGCCCAGGTGGCGCCGGTGTGCTCGCCTGGCTGACTCCCGGCGCCAATGTGACGCAGATATTGCGGATTCGTCCGAGCGGCAGCAATGCGGCTTGGGAAACCCGCGTTGTCGGTGCGCGCGGCAATGGCTATGACGGTGTCGACCTGAACAGTCTGACCGCCGGCAACTACGACTATGAATTGCTGTGGGTGCACGCGGGTGAAACCGCACCGTACGCGCATGCCACCGGTCAGATTACCGCCGGTACGGCAATTCCACCGCGGTTGGTTCCTGCTGTAGGAACACCGGTGGTGGCGAATGTGGCATTGGCCGCAGGTGATGCGTCCTCGACTGCTTTGACGGTGATCCGCTGGCCTTTGTCGGCCAATCTTACCGGTGCGACCTTCCAGTATCGTTTGCAGGGAGGCGGCAGCTGGTCAACCTTGAACATTATCAATACCGGCACCGGCACTGGCGCGACGCAGCAGGTCGATATCGCCTCGCTGCCGCCGGGTAACTACGAGTACGAACTGATCGTCACAGGTTCGGGCACTCCGCCGCTGGCGCATGCCACCGGTAATTTCTCCGTGTATCCGAAGGGCTCGGGTTATTACGAAACCCGTTCGGTGCCGGTCCAGGTACCGGTGCTGATCACACCGCCAGATCCGAGTCAGTTCATTATCGGCTGGACCGGACAGACGCCTGCTTATGGCGCACCGGTGGTATTGGGGCACGATAGTACCGGCAAGGTGATCTTTGGTCAGGGCTATAGCGCCACCGTTACCTACGACGCCAACGGCATCCCGACCTACGGTCCGGTGGTGGCTTCACCATATCAGGTTTATCACACCGAAACTCGCACCGAGACTTATCCGGTGACCGTGGTGGTCGGTTATTCCCCGGTCTATTCACGCGATGAGTTCGGCAATATCGTCCGCGACGAAGCCGGTAATCCTATAGTTGTCGGTCAGGATCCGATCTATGGGACGCAATATCAGACACGTCAGGTTGACGTTCAGGTACCGACCACGGTTTACCCTGACGACCCGTCCAAATACCTGATCAATGCCCATGCCAGCACACCTATCTACGGGCCGACGGTTGTGGCAGGTTACGATCCGGCTGGTGCGCCGATTTTCAAGAAAGGCTATGGACTCGTCAACGGTGTGGTCAAAGGCATCCCTTACACGGAGACACATCCCGAGACGCACACGGAGACATATCCGGTCACGGTCGTGGTCGGTTATTCGCCAGTGTATGCGCGTGACGAATTCGGCAATATTGTCCGAGACGAAGCTGGCAATCCTGTCGTTACCGGTCAGACTCCGGTTTATGGTACCCAGTACCAGACTCGCCAGGTCACGGTTCAGGTAACGACCACCGTCACGCCGCCCGATCCGTCCAACTATATTGTCACCACCAGCAAACCGGTTTACAGCAGCGTGGTAGTGTCAGGTTACGACGCCTCCGGCGCGCCGATATTCAAGACCGGATACAGCTTGGTCAATGGCGTGGTCAAGGCCACGCCTTACATGAGCACCGAGACGCAAAACCAGAATCAACAGTTCTGGGTGGAAGGCACTATTCCGGCGCCGACCATGACCATGACGACGCCGCCGTATCAGCCCGCCTACACGATTCCGGGAGTTGCGGCTCCGTTCACCAACAGCAATACGACGGCAGCCAACAGCAACGTCATCAGCCAGGCCGGTCCGGCGACGAGTGCACCCATAGGCCAGACAGACACCAGCAATTTAAACGTCGTCAATCATCTGTACGGTGTATTTAATTTTGCCTTGCCGAGCGGTTTGTTTGCCGCTGTCATGGCCGGCAAGACGCTGACTTATTCGGCGACGTTGGCCGACGGTAGCGCTTTGCCATCATGGCTCACGATCGATTCAGCAACCGGCCAATTCTCCGGCCAACCGAACGCCGCGCTGACCGGCGTACTCGCGGTCAAAATCAAAGCCACCAGCCCCGATGGTGCAACAGCCAGCAGTGTCCTCAACGTCCCGCTGACGCCGACGTCGGCCGTCCCGGTTCTGACACAACAAATTGCCGACCAGATTGCGCAAGCGGGCAGCAACTTGCAATTGCCGTTGCCGCAAGGCTTGTTCAAGGAAACCATTGTTGGTAATACGCTGCGCTATTCGGTTGCGCTGGCCGATGGCACGGCTGTGCCGACCTGGCTGCATATTGATCCTGTCACTGGTGCGTTGAGCGGTGTACCAGGCAATGGCGATGTGGCCGGCTTGAACATCGTACTCACTGCGACCGATAGCGGTGGCTTGTCTGCCAATACCGTTTTCCGTTTGCAGGTCAACGCCGCCTATCAGGCACCGACGGCATCTGCAGCGACCTTGAACGCCACCACACCGGCTGGCCAGGCCGTGCACGTGACGGTTCCCGGCAATCTGTTCAGCGCTGGCGTTGCAGGCGATACCTTGACCTATGCGGCCACGCTGGCCGATGGTAGCCCATTGCCGGCATGGCTCAACTTCGACCCGTCGACAGGCAGATTCAGCGGCTTGCCGCTGGACAGCAACATCGGCACCATCAACTTGCGCATTACCGCCACCGACGTAGCGGGCAAGAGCGCCAATGCAAGCTTTAACCTGCAAGTCACCACCAGCACGACGCGTGCAGCGCTGGTGCAGGTTGTCAAGACTGCACCAGACGCCGGCAACCCCGGTGTTACCCACACCATCGAAGTCGATCGTTTCGATCCGGTCAACGGCAATATGATCGAGCTGGAAAAATGGGATCCGATCACCGGCAAGATGGTCGAGTTCGACCAGTACGACGCCGGCACCGGCCAGAAGGTCACGCTGCAGAAGTTTGACGCCGCCAGCGGCAAGGCAATCGAGCTGCATACCTGGGATGCTCAAACCGGGCATGAGACTGAATTCACCAAGTTCGATCCGGTCACCGGCCGCAAACTGGAAGTCCACAAATGGGACGCTCAAACTGCCGAAAAGACGTTGCTGGAATTGTTTGACGGCACTACCGGCGCCATGACTCAGCTCAACACATGGGATCCGGTTACGCTGCAACAGACCAGCTACGCAGGCTGGGACGCCGTCACCGGCAATCAGACCGAAATCGACCGCTGGGATGCTGCCACCGGCACCAAGTTGATGTTCCAGACCTTCGACCCCGCCAGCGGTCGTGCGCTCGAGCTGCATGAAATGGATCCGGCCTCAGGCGCGGAAGTGCGCTTCACGCAATGGGACGCCGGTACCGGCCAGGTGATCAAGTTCGTCCAGTACGACGCCGTCAGCGGCAACGCCGTACTGTATGAGCGCTTCGATGCGGTCAGTGGTCATCTGCTTGAGCTGGATACCTTCGATGCCACACAAGGCACCCTCACCAGCGCCACCAAGTGGGATGCCACCAGTGGCAAGCAAACTGAGCTCAATCGCTGGGATGCAGCGACCGGCACCAAGACCTTGCTGGAAAAATTTGATGCTACCGACGGCGGCATTCGCGAATCGCTGACCTGGGATGTTGCCAGCGGCGCGCAGACTTCCTACGACCAATGGGACAGCGTCACCGGCAAGCAATTGCAAGTCAATCGCTATGCCCTCAACGGTCAGAAGACCCTGATGGAGAAGTACGACGGCGCCACCGGTCGTTTGCTGGAACGCTACACCTGGGACGAGTACACCGGCACCATGCTGGAGGCTGCCATCTGGGATGCCTCCACAGGCCATCAGGCCGAACTCAATCAATGGAGTCGCGCCAACGGCCAGATCACGCTGGCGGAACGCTTCGATGCGACCAGCGGCAATCTCACGCTGCTGTACGTCTGGGATGCAATTTCCAAGTCCATGACCCAAAGCGGCACCTGGGATGCCGCAACCGGCAAACAGCTGGAGCTGAATCAGTGGGACGCCGTCACCGGCAAGAAGACACTGTACGAAAGCTTTGACGCGACCGGCAAGGTGACCCAGCTCAATCAGTGGGACGCTGTCAGCGGCGCCATGCTGAATCTGCCGGACTGGGGTAGCGTCATCAACGGTCAGGCCGCTGCGCCGACCGGCACCGACGGCTGGATCAGACCGATTGTTAACCAGAAGACCGATCGCTGGGGCAACGTCGTCGAGATCAGCGACCCGCGTTCGGCCTACTGGAAAACCACCTATCGCTACAACGCCAACAATCAACTGGTGCAGCAAATCCAGCCTGACAGCAGCGGCAACACCACTGCGGCCAGCCCGGTCACGCAACTGTATTACGACCAGTTGGGGCGTCAAATTGCTGTCAAAGACGCCAACGGCAACGTCAACGGCAATGTCTACGACGCCGGCGGCAATCTGGTCAAGGAACTGCACGCCGACGGCGGTGTAGTCAGCTACGCGTATAACGCCTTCGGCAACAAGGTCAAGATGGTTGATGCCATGGGCAATGCCGTCAGCTACAACTACGACAAGCTCAATCATTTGTTGCAAACCGTACGCGGCGTCGTCGCGGTGTACTACGTTGATGGTAACAACAACGTGCAATCGCAAGGCGCGCGCGCCATCACGGAAAGCGCCACCTATGATCAGGCCGGCCGCAAGCTGTCGCAGACCAACGGCAACGGCGAGGTTATCCGCTATGCCTACGATCTGAACGGCAACGTCATCCAGACCACCCAACCGATGGGACAGATCACGCGTGCGGTGTTCGATTTGCACGGTCGTAAGATCGCCGAAGTCGATCCGGACAACTACTCGACCACCTGGACCTACGACTACTTCGGTCAACTGCTGAGCCACAGCGATCTCGGCGGCGCCAAGTACAGCTACACCTACGACAATGCCCGTCAGCTGCAGACACTGACCAATACGCGCGGCCAGAATCAGACCTTCCGCTACGACGCGGCAGGGCAGGTGATCCGCATCGACGACAATGCGATCGGACAGGTCACCATTTACGCCTACGATTTGGCGGGCGAACGTGTACAAGAAAAAACCATCCAGGGCGGCGTCGTCTATCAAGACAATCACCTCGCCTACGATGCCTTGAAGCGCCTGCGCTGGAGCGGCGACAGCCGCGTCACGGTTAACTTCACCTACGACCTGATGGGCAACCGCACACACGTCACCACGCACCTGATCAACTCGGCTGATCAGACGCAGGACAGTGATCGTTGGTACGCCTATGACGCCATGAACCGTCAGACCCTGGTCGACGGTTACAACGCCGCCGGCGCCATTGGTTCAGGCCAGGGCCATATTGTCACCTACGACAAGAACGGCAATCGTCTGACCGACACCAGCTGGGGCAACCGCGCCATCGTGTATCAGGGTTACAGCACCATTGCCGGCTATGACGAGGCCGGGAATCCCTTGCGCGACGAGTCCGGCAACATCATCTACAACGTCACACCGACGACGTATGGTCATACTCAGGCATTGGTGACGGAGGTCTACTCCTACGATGCGCTCAATCGCCTGACGTACATGACCAAGGATGGCGTGACACTGGATTATCGAGACTATGACGGGGCTGACCGCCTGGTGCAGAGTGGCCCTGCCAGTTCCTTGTCGAAGGAGTATCTCGCGGCGCTCAACGGCAACGACAGCGGCGCAGGTTCGGAAACCAAGATCAGTCGCTTCGATGCCAATGGCCGTATCCTGCATCAGCGTGTACTGAGTGGTTTTGGTGCTGCCAAGTACGACATTGATTACACCTCCTACGACCAAGCCGGTAACGTGCTGGCATACAACGTCGTCAACCATGAAGATAACAATAACGTCAGCTCGTATAACTACAACCTGCAACGTTTTGAAAGCTATAAACAGGGTACAACCGTCGGTTATGGTCAGGGCGCACCGGGTAGCAGCACCAACAGCTACGACGTCAACGGCAATCTGATTTCGATCACCGACAGCACGCGGTCGGCCAACAATCGGTATTTCGTCAACGATGCTGCAGGCCACGCACTGTATGTCAATCAGGGCGGCAACATTGAGCGGCAGCTTGTCGTCAACGGAGAAGTGCTGGGCCGGTTCGGTTCGGGTGTCAATGCGAATAACCCAACTGATTCAAACGGGAATCCGATCTTCACCGGCGTCAATGAATTCAACTTCGGTTACCAGACCATCGACGGCGACTACCCGACCTCCAGCCCAGGCATGGTAGTAGTGGCGGCCGGCGATACCCTGCAAAGCATCGCGCGCGGCGCCTACGGAGACAGCCAGCTCTGGTACACCATCGCCGAAGCCAACGGCCTGTCCAACAATTCCGACCTTCGCGTTGGGCAGACGCTGACGATCCCGAATCGCGCCAATACGATTCACAACGATAGCAACACCTTCAAGCCTTACGATCCGAGCAAGATCATCGGCAGCACTACGCCGAACTTGCCACCACCGCCGCCGGATGAAGACGACGGTTGTGGTGCGTTGGGAATGATCATTGTCATTATTGTGGTGATTATCGTTACTGTTCTGACGGAGGGGGCTGCAACCGAAGCGTTCGGAAGTGTTCTAGGTCCTGCTGCTGCTGCTGCTGCGGGAGCTGTTGCCGGTCAAGTTGTCGGCATAGCGATTGGAATTCAGGATGGATTTGACTGGAAGGGAGTTGCACTGGCGGCACTTGGTGGCGCCATGACTGCGGGACTGCCTGGAAACGTTGGAAATGTAAGTACAAACTTGGCACTTAATGCAGCCGTCCGTGCCGCGATCAGTAGTGCGTTGACGCAAGGGATTGCAGTTGCAACAGGTCTGCAGCCTAAATTCAATTGGGTGGGAGTCGTGGCTGCGGCCGCGTCGGCAGGAGTGGGTAGCGAGATAAATCAGGCCTTGGGGATAAAAATCCCTGGTTTTGATCCAACAAGTGCCGAAGGTATTGCGAAAACTACGCTCTCGGGATTTGTCTCCGGACTTACAGGTGCAGTAGTGCGGGGGGGGCGTTTTGAGGTTGCTCAGATTGCAGCTGACGCGTTTGGCAATGCATTGGGGAGCAGTATTGGAGATCAGATTCAGCAAGGAAGCCAGCAAGAGCAGAAGTTGACGTTCGAGCAGGACATGGCGATGCGAAAAGCGAATACTTACCGTGCGCCAGACCAAGTTTTGGATAACTGGGATGCCTCAATCAACGGCGGTGGTGACAATCCCAATTCACCGACGACAACGATGACGTTGAAAGCTGCTCCTCTCGATAACCAGTCATTGATCAATGCCAACAACCGGGACACGATGCCTGGTTATTACTCCAATAGTGTAGCGGGTAGCAGCTATGTCGTGCAGCAAGGCGACAGCTTGTCTTCCATCGCTGGGACAAGTAACCCGCAAGTGATAGGTAATTTGGCAGCGGCGAATGGAATGACGGGCAGTCGCTTGAATGCCGGTGGCACTATCTTCATTCCAGATGAGACGAATGCTTACGGTGATAGCAGAGCATTTGGGCAAAGTATGCTCAATGCAGATAATGCATGGAAAGTACAACAACAGGCGCTTGCGACTCAGAGTCAACTAGCCTCAAGCGGAGGAAATCCCTATGACTCAATAAATCTGGGGGCTCAAGTAACGCGGGATAATCCTTATGGATTGACGGATGACCAGCGGGCAAGCGTCATGGCCTATGCTAAAGGTGGATGGGTGCAGAATCCTGGTCTTGCTGCTTCCTTCACGCCTAATATGCAATTGGCCACAGCGGATGCGATGGGGACCTTCTCGCAAGGACCGCAGCTGGTCGCCAGAGATCCGGCACTAGAGGCTCAAGCCGCGGCTCAGAATAGACGGTTTCAAAATGACGTTGGGATTGCTGCTGGAGGGCCGGTATTAACCGGTTGGGCCTCAGGCGCACGTCTGTTGGGGGCGCCTGAAACAGTCGTCGAAAATCTCGGCGAGGCCCAAACAGGGATAATGAGTTCTTTGGGGGGAATTCCCTCTAGGGGGCCTATCGATGTGGTAGTGTCCGGGAGGGTTTCTGTAGCGCCAGGTAGTGTAGGTCTCAATTTCTCACTTGGCGCTGATACAATTGAAAGTATTCAGGCAATGCCGAGGGGGACACGTCCTGATCCTTCGACCTATATGCCAGCAAATGCAATAGATGCTCAGCTTGCCCAGTTTGACAATGGCGCTTCGCGCTTTATGAGTCAGCGTAAACTGGATAAGTACGGTCCGGCCCAAACGGACGGCACATCTTTTGTGATGACTAATCAGCAGGCTGATCAGCTACTTCGGGGCACCGGCGGGAACGCACGAGCGATGGAGCAGGCACTTGGCCTACCCGATGGTTTCCTCAATGATAACGCGTTGGTACGTGTAAATATTCCTAATCCGCGGGAGCTTAACCTCCGGGTTCCGAATGGGAACGAAGCAGGAGCAAATGACTTGTGGATTCCGGGAGGTAAACTGCCGACCGGCAATCTTGAGGCTGTTATCGACCTTGGTGGAGTTCCAGCTTCAAGGTACAACGTAACGCCGCTGAAATTTTGAGGGGGAGTGGGATGAAGTTTGTCGATAAGCACGTGTTTCGTGAAGAGAGATTCTCTGTTGGCATTGAGGAGACCACTGGAAAGCACTATCTCTCAATCCCGGTGGCGAATCCATACGTTGACTACGAGGAGTATTATGAAATCGACGCGGATCAGTTCCAAGGGTGCCCAGGAAACCTTGAGCAATTGAAAGAGATTGCGGCGAGGAGTCGGGCCAGACAGAACGATGGGAAACTGATTGTGCAGCCGGGGAGGTTACGAGGTAGCCCTGTTTAGCGCTAGTTAAAACCTTAATTCGTCAAAACTGTGAAAGCGCGGGAGGTCCGCACCCCCGGTAAAACCTGTACACATTACGCACGCCCACGGCGAACCTTAAAATCAGCCGCAAAGCCTTGACGATAGCGGCTTTGCGTCGTGTGACAATCATCATGCAGAAGGCTCGCAAAAAGTGTGGTTCTGTTTGAACTCTCAAGTAAATCAATGGTTTATGCCGTGTGCGTTTGTCCCACGACCGCGTTGCAGCTTCTTTGTCGAGGCCTCAAATGCCTGATTTCCTTGAGGGGGAGTGCCGGGCTGATTTCGTAGAAGTCAGCGCGTTTCAGCTCTCATCAGGCGCATGCTGCTGCCGTATTTCCTCGACCGCCTGGTCATAGGAAATGAGGCCTGCCAGAACGCGTCCAGCGCGTTCTGCGTTGTCGATGCCACTGAGCGCAAACGACGCCGCCACGACCCTAAAATCCACATCACTTTGTGCCAATGCGATATGCCGACGCCGCTGCCGTGCCGCATCGAGCGATACAACTTTCATACAAAGCCGTACCTACTGGGTACTAGGAGTCTTACGCAAATTCAATGAATTCAGGTAACTCCAGGCCGCATATTAATTGTCGATAATGCAATTATTGTTTTTTGACGGAGGGGGAGAGGAAGTTCTTAAGTGTAGGTTTTTTGGTTTGTGAATTGGTTAATTATTATTCAAATAAAGACTGAATTATTTGCGTCCCACCCACAAACTTGCTAAGCTCAAACACGTCAATAGAATTTACGAAAAGTTCCAAATGCTTACTAATTCTTACAAATTCCTGACGATATGTTGACCTCCATGAAATAAGGTCAACAACACTGCCGGCGTAAGTTTGGTTCTCCTTCGTATTTCCGACATTTCCCCTGATTGTGTTGATTGAGCTCGCTTGGCGAGAACGTGTATGCACGCCGATCTGGCTTTGCAAATGATGGCTGATATGTTGTGGACGGGCTTGCTTATCTGCCTGCCAGTCCTGGCCCTTAGCATGATAGTTGGGATCCTTATCAGTATCTTGCAGGTGGTCACGCAAGTGCAGGAGGCGTCGCTGACCTTTGTCCCCAAGTTGCTGGCGGCAGGGTTTGCTTTGATCGTGTTTGGGCCGTGGATGCTGCATAAGCTGGCTCAATTCTCCACTCGCCTTTGGGCCGGTATTCCAGGACTGTTCTGAACCGGCCATGAGCGTTTCCCTTTCTTCTTCCGCTTTACCCACATTGCCTGCACTGATTGATCAGTCGTGGGTGCTGACCGTTTTTCTGGTGGCGACGCGGCTCGCTACGGCGCTGGTCATGACACCGGTGCTGTACGCTTTTCCGATGCCGGCCATCGTGCGCGTGCTGCTGGTGGCGGCATTGGCGGTGATGTTGACATTGGCGTTTCCGGCATGGCGCGTGGAGGCGAACATCGGTCTTGGCGACCTGTTTATTTCCATGTTGGGCGAGCTCATGGTGGGCGCGGTGATGGGCTTGAGCATCATGCTTGCGTTCGCAGCGTTCTCGGTGGCGGGCGCTTTACTCGACGTACAAATCGGTTACGGTATCGCACAGGTGCTTGATCCCGTGACGCGTCGCCAAATACCGATTCTGACATCCGCGTTCAATCAGATCGCGGTGGTGGTGTTTTTTCTGGTGAATGGTCATCATGCGCTGATGCGCGGACTAGTGTACAGCCTGGAACGCTTTCCGCCCGGACGTCCCTGGCCGTTTGCGTATGCGATGGCGCCGATCGTTAAACAAGTTGCCGGCATGTTCACGCTCGGTTTTGCCTTGGCGGCGCCGGTGGTGTTTTGCATCTTGCTGGTGGAAGTCGGCCTCGGCGTGCTGGCGCGCAATCTGCCGCAAATGAACATGTTTGCCATGGGCATTCCGGTGAAAATCATTGTCGGTCTGTCGGCCTTGTCTTTTTGGATGGCCGGTGCCGGTGACGCCATGTCCAAAGTTTACTTCTCCATCTTCAAAGCCTGGGAAGGCATTTTTGGAGGGGCGGGCTGATGGCTGGCGAAGACATGGATCGCAGTCAGGCTGCCACGCCGCACAAGCTGCGCGATGCGCGCAAGCGCGGGCAGGTGGCCAAGAGTCCGGATTTTAATTCGGCCTTGGTGTTTGCTGTGATGCTGGTGTATCTGTCCTGGCAGGGGTGGAGCAGTGTGCGCGATCAGTTTCGTTTTGATCAGGCGATGCTGGGGCTGGCCGGGCGTATGGACATGAGTCCGCCGGTGTTGTGGCAGTTGCTGACCTATGGTTTGCAGCATTGCATTTCCTTGCTGGCGCCGTTCTTTGCGACGCTGGTGCTGACGGCGATCATCGCCAACCTGGTACAGATTGGCCCGGTGTTCTCGACCGATCCGCTCGGGCCGGAGTGGAGCAAGCTCAATCCCGCTACCGGTTTCAAACGTCTGTTCTCGGTACGTACCTTGTTCGATGCTGCGCGCGCTTGTATCAAGCTGGTGTTACTGGTGTGGGTGGTGTACTACGCCTTGAAGGGCATGTTGTCGCAGTTTTCTTCACTGGGCGGCTATACCGCGACCGGTTATCTGCATGCGCTGATCGACGACATCAGTTCGATGGGGATGAAGATCGTGCTAATGCTGGTGTTGATTGCGCTGATCGACTGGATCTATACGCGTCGCGAGTTCGCCAAGAAAATGCGCATGAGTCATCGCGACATTCGCGACGAATCCAAGAATCGTGAAGGAGACCCACGTATCCGCGCGCGTTTGCGTGAGCTGCGACGTGAAATGTTGCAACGTAGTCTCGCCGCCAGCAAGGTGCGTCAGGCCGATGTGCTGATCACGAATCCTACCCATCTGGCGATCGCCTTGCGCTATGAACATGGCGAGATGAATTCGCCGCAACTGATCGCCAAGGGTGCCGGCGTAGTTGCCTTTGCCATGCGCAAGGTGGCGGCGCGACATAACATCCCGGTGGTGCGCAACCAGACGCTGGCGCGCAAGCTCTATAAAGAGCTGGATTTCAATGATTACGTGCCGCCCAACTTGTACGCCGAAGTAGCGCGCATCATCGTTTGGGTATTCGCCATGCGTAAGGCCAATGATACCGCGCGGCGCAAGGATGTAGCGGTGTTCGCGGGCGGAGGCGCAGCATGATGACTAGCCTCAGGCAATTTTTCGGCAAGCATGCCGATATCGCCATGGTGTTGGTGGTGTTGGGCGTGCTGGTGGTGCTGTTTGTACCTATCCCGAGCATGCTGCTGGATTTTCTGATTCTGGCCAATTTCAGCTTTGCCTTCCTGATTCTGTTGTTGACGTTTTATATGGCGCGACCGGTGGAGTTTTCCACCTTCCCGTCGTTGTTGCTGCTGGCGACCTTGTTTCGCCTGGCACTCAACGTCGCGGCGACGCGCCTGATTCTGTCTGAAGGCGATGCCGGCAAGGTGATCGCCGCCATCGGTTCGTATGTCGTGGGCGGCAACTATGTGATCGGCCTGATCGTCTTCTTCATTCTGATCGTGGTGCAGTACGTGGTCATCACCAGCGGCGCCCAGCGCGTATCGGAAGTGGCGGCGCGCTTTACCTTGGACAGCATGCCCGGCCAGCAGATGAGTATCGACGCTGATCTCAATATGGGTTTTATCGATCAGGTCGAGGCACAACGACGTCGTAAGAATCTGGAAAAAGAATCCGGCTTTTACGGCGCCATGGATGGCGCCAGCAAGTTCGTCAAGGGCGATGCCGTCGCTGGCATCATCATCATGCTGATCAATATCGTCGGTGGTTTGGTGATCGGCATCATGCAGCACGGCATACCGTGGGGGCAGGCGCTGCAAACCTACACTTTGCTGACTATCGGCGATGGCATCGTGACGCAAGTCCCTGCGCTGGTGATTGCGCTCGGCACCGGCATCATTGTGACGCGCTCGGCGTCTGACGCCAACCTGAGTCAGGAAGCGCTGCGCCAGATTACTTCCTTCCCCAAGACTTTGTTGCTGGTGGCCTGCGCGCTGGGTGTGTTGCTGGTATTGCCGGGTATTCCCGCGGTGCCTGCGTTCGTACTGGCTTGCAGTGTGCTGGCGATCTGGTGGTTTGCACGCAATGCTGCCGCGACTGCCGAATCATCGACGGCTGCAACTGAAGCGGAAGACAATACGGCAGGCGGCAGCGACGATCCATATGCGCAACTGAAGATCGAACCTATCGAAATCCATATCGGTAGTCATTGGGCGCCGCTGGTGGGCCAGGCCGACAGTTTGTTTGTGGAGCGCATTGCGACGTTTCGCAAGCAGCATGCACAAGAATTCGGCCTGGTGTTGCCAAAGGTTCGCTTCCGCGAGTCCGCACGACTGAGTGCCGATCGCTATGAAATCCATCTTGACGGTGTTGTCAGCGCACGCGGCGAGGCGCGTGCCGACCGCTTGTTGGCGATTCATCCTGGCGGTGATCTCAAGGCGATTCCGGGCGAACCGACTAAAGACCCTACTTATGGTTTGCCGGCCTTATGGATAGAAGAATCGCAACGTGCGGCAGCGGTGGCGGCCAAGTTCACGATTGTCGATGCGCAAACTGTATTCATGACGCATCTGACCGAAGTCCTGCGGCGTGAATCGGCGCGGTTGCTCACGCGTGCAGAAACCGATCGGCTATTGGCGCGCGTGCGCGAAAGCAATGCCAGCCTGGTGGAAGACTTGATTCCAACGGTGCTCAGTATTAGCGACGTACAAAAAGTGATGCAAAACCTGTTGCGCGAAAAAGTCAGTATTCGCCACATTGAAGCTATCTTGGAGGCGCTTAACGATGCCGGTCGTGCCAGTAAAGATGCGCAATATCTGACCGAAGCCGTGCGTCATCGGTTGGGCCATGCAATCTGCCAGCAATTGTTGGGTGATGCGACCGCCTTGCACGTGATGACCCTGGACCCGAATATCGAAAGCCAGTTGATGCAAAACCTGCGGGCCGCCGACGGTGCCCAGTCGTTTGCGCTGGAGCCCAAGCTGGCCGAACAAATGGTCGCGCGTCTGGTGCAGCAGGCCGAACGCATGATGAAGAGCAATCTGTTGCCGGTGCTGCTGTGCTCACCGGAGCTGCGCCGTCATGTACGGACCTTGTCCGAGCGCGTGATGCCGCATTTGCGCGTGCTGGCCATGACCGAAATTCCACAAACGATTGAGTTGAAGTCGTACAGCGTGGTGTCGCTATGAATATCAATATGGGCAAGGGAGCTTGGTAAATGGATGACGTACTCGGTGTAGCGATGTTGAGCATGCATCAGGACATGGCGCGGATGGAGCGCGTCGCCATGAACATGACCAACGCCTTGACGCCGGCTTATAAACGCGAGATGAGTGTGGCGCGGGCCAATAGCGCGATTGGCGGTCTTTCTGGCCCCGGCGTGCAATCGTTTGGCAGCTTGTGGGACGCGGGCATGGCGGCCAGTCTCAATGGCAGCGGCAGCACTGATCGCACGCAACTGGAAACACGTTCGGACATGCGTGCCGGGACCCTCAAATCGACGGGGCAGCCGCTTGATCTGGCGCTGTCGGGACCAGGATTTTTTGAAGTCCAGACCGAACAAGGACCAGCTTATACGCGTCAGGGCAATTTTCGCATGGACGAGCGTGGCCGTATCGTTACAGCGCAGGGTTATCCGCTGATGGGCAAGGGCGGCGATATCTTTGTGGCGACAGCAAAGCCGGTCATCGATGCCGCCGGAAATATCGTGGAAGACAAGCGGCCAGTCGGCCAATTGAAGGTTGTTCAGTTCGATCAGCCCGATACTTTGCGTCGCCTTGGTGACGGCTTGTTTGCAGAGGGGGCAGGCATGCGTCAGCTTCCTGATGCTGAGGTACAAGTGCGGCAGGGATTTCTGGAAAACGCCAATGTCAGCTCCGTTCACGAGATGGTGGAAATGATGCAGACCATGCGTCATTTCGAATCGATGCAAAAGGTCACGCAGGCCTATGACGACATGGTCGGCAATGCGATACGGAAATTAGGAGACATGTGACGTGTTGGCATCGCCGCACGCACAGGCGCAGGTTTTGACAGATGGCAGGAAACCGGTCGCACGACCGGTTGAATAACAAACAAGGAAACACACCATGTTAGACGCACTTTATATCGGCGCCACCGGGATGCAGGCGCAGCAATTGAATGTGGATACCATCGCCAACAATCTGGCGAACATCAACACCACCAGTTATAAAAAAGGACGCGTGAGCTTCTCCGACCTGGTGGTCAACGGTGGACATCAACTGGTGCCTTCTGGTGCGGTTGACAGTAACAGCGGCATCCTTGGCGATGCGTATCGCACCGGTGCTGGCGTCGGCGTGGCGAGCTTGTCCAAGCTATTCGATCTGGGGGATATCAAGAAGACCGATGCGGCACTTGATGTTGCGATTCAAGGCGACGGTTTCCTTGAAGTCACCATGCCAGACGGTTCGCATGCCTACACCCGAGGTGGTTCGTTGAAAGTCAATGCGGACGGCTTGCTGGCGACACAAGCTGGTTATCCGCTCACCCCCGGAATCAGTGTGCCGAGCAACGTCAAGAGCCTGACTATCGGCACGGACGGCAAGGTCACACTGGTAGTGGCCGATCAGACGACGCCGGTGGAAGCGGGCACACTGGAAATGGTGCGTTTCACCAGTCCGGGCATGCTGACGGCGCAGGGCGACAATCTGTATCGTGCGACTGACGGCTCGGGCGAGCCGATCATCGGCAAGTCTGGCGAAGACAGCATGGGCGTGATCCAGCAAGGTTATCTGGAAGGTTCCAACGTCAAGATGGTTGAGGAAATGGTCAATCTGATGGTGGCGCAACGTGCTTACGAGGCCAGCGTGAAGGTGGTGCAAGCTTCGGATGAAATGCTGGGAATGGTCAACAACCTGCGTCGATAGCCGGGCTGGATTTCACTCTTCACGACGTTTCTATCATTTCCATGACCATCGCCGCCTTCTTGCCACGCGTTTTATTTGTCTGCCTTGCGATTCTGTTCGCGCAGGCGGTGACGGCTGCGCCTGTTTTGATCGATTTGCGTGCGACGGCGCAGGTCGCGCATGCCCAGGTAACGCTGGGCGACGTCGCGGTGCTGAGCGGCGCGGATGCCGCGACGCTGTTGCAGTGGCGCGGCATGCCATTGGGCGCTGCACCGCGTACCGGGGCCGTCACGCTGGCGCGTGACCAGATTGAGCGTTGGATCAAGCGTCATGCCGGTAGTCGTCAGCCGGAACTGCAATGGCGCGGTGCTGCACAAGTCGAGGTCAGTGCAGCACAGCAGAAGGTTGCCGGCGATCAGATCGCGGAAGTAGCGCGCAACAGCTTGCAGCAATGGCTGGACACCCGCACCGAACGCAACGGTATCAGCGAATTGTCGCAGACACGCGATATCGCAGTGCCGCCGGGACAATTGCGTCTGATCGTACGTGAGCCCGCTGAAGAGGCGCCGCGCAAGCACATGTTGATGTGGGTGGATGTCATGGTGGACGGGGCATTCGTGCAGGTGGTGCCGGTCACGTTTGTGGTGCAGGCCTACCGGAGCGTCTACGTCGCACGGCAGGACATGCGTACCGGTCGTGTGGCGCAGGATCGCGAGTTCGATAGTCGCGAGATCGATGTGACGCAGTCGCCGGCAGCGCCAGTGGTCGTGCTTAGCGATGCTGCGGCGGCAACGGCATGGCGCATGAAGCATGCGGTGGCGCGCGGCGGCGTGTTGTTGAAAAACCAGATCGAGGAAGCGCCGGCAGTGGCGCGCGGTGAATCCGCTACATTGCGTTCGCAGGTCGGCATGCTGACGGTGGAGAGCAAGGTGGAAGTATTGCAGGACGGGTATCCGGGACAGATGGTTAAGGTTCGGGCATCGGCTTCATCAGGGCCAGTGTTGGCGCGTGTGGCAAGTGCAGGTTTGCTGGAAATGGCGGAAAAATGAAACTCGCAAGATGGCGCAACATGAAAAAGCATGTGCTGGCCGTGTGCATGCCAGCGTTATGGCTGGCATTACCCATGTCGCCTGTGCATGCTGAAAGTCTTTATCAGGAGAGCGGATTCCGCCCTTTGACCGGAGACAACAAGGCATTCAGGGTCGGCGACGTGGTGACGGTGCAGGTGCTGGAGAACTCCAGCGCCAGCACCAACGCGGATACCACTACCCGGCGAAAAAACGGCATCAGCGCGGACTTCAGTCTGACGCGCAATCCCAGTGTCGCCGGTGGCGTCAATGTCGCCGGTGATTTTGACGGTGGCGGCCGTACCCAGCGTGCCAGTAAGTTGCTGGCACAGCTGACCGTATCGGTAACGGCGGTTCAGCCGAATGGCGACTTGCTGCTGGCGGGCGAGCAACTGTTGTTTGTCAATGATGAAGAACAGCGCGTCAAGCTTCAGGGCCGTGCGCGGCCGCAAGATATTTCGGACGGCAATATCATCGTATCGACGCGTCTGGCCGACGCCAAAATCACCTATGTTGGCGACGGCGATTTGACGGAGCGTCAGCGCCGCGGCTGGTGGCGTAGTTTCATGGATTGGCTGGGATTCTGACGATGCGAATTTTTCATTCATTGCGAAGGATATGGGCGCATGGCTTGTTGGTGAGCTGCGTACTGTTGTCCTTGATCGTGACGGTGCAGGCTGCCGATACCATACGTATCAAAGACCTGGGACGTATGCAGGGATGGCGCGATAACGCCATCGTTGGCTACGGCATCGTCACCGGTCTGGCCGGTACCGGTGATTCGTCCACCAACAAGACTACGCGCCAGGCCATGGCCAATTTGTATTCGCAGTTCAATCTGACGGTGTCACCGGATCAGGTGCAGAGCCGCAACGTCGCCGTCGTCTTGGTAACGGCAGCGTTGCCGACGTTTGCGCACGAAGGAGATACGCTGGACATTACGGTAACTTCCGCCGGTGACGCGCGCAGTCTGGTCGGCGGTAGTCTGTTGATGACACCGTTGAAGGCCGCCAACGGCCGTGTCTATGCGCTGGCGCAAGGACCTTTGTCGGTGGGCGGCTATCGCTATGACGCCAACGGCAACGTCGTGCAGAAGAACCATCCCACGGTGGGCGGCGTGCCGGGCGGTGCAACGGTGGAAGTCGCCGTCAATGCACAGATCATGAGCGCGCAACAGGATGTCACTTTTCTGCTGGCCGAGCCGGATTACACCACGGCTTCGCGTATTGCCGCTGCTATCAATACGCAGATTGGCGGCGGGTTGGCCAAGGCCAAGGATGCCTCGGGCGTGACTATTCGGGTACCGGATGCCAGTCGTGATCAGTTGACCAACTATTTGACACAGATTGAAAACGTCCTGGTGGTACCTGATCGTCGCGCCAAAGTGGTGATCAACGAGCGCACCGGTACCGTGGTTTCGGGAGGCGATGTGCGTATTTCGAAAGTGGCGATCTCGCACGGTGACCTGAAGATTTCCATCAGCACGCAGAACACGGCATCGCAACCGCTCTTCATCGGCAGCGCCGGACCGAACGTGCGTACCGAGATCGTCAGCAATACGCGTGTCGATGTCGATGAACAGAATGGTCCAGGCTTTGTCGCCGCGAACAACAATACGGTGGCCGACCTGGTGCAGTCGCTGGCGCGTATGAAGACGAATACACGCGACATCATTTCGATCTTGCGTGCAGTAAAGGCGGCAGGTGCCTTGCATGCGGAGCTGGTGCTGCAGTAGCTTCTGGTGAACACAACACCCTGTAAAAAAGATAGAGCAGATCAATCAGCATAACGACGATATGGAGAATCTATGTTGGATGGAATCGAATCAATCACTACTGCGGCATTGGGACTGGCGCTGGACGTGGCAAGTCAGCGTCAGCAGGTTATCGCAGCAAATATCGCCAATGCCAACACGGTTGGTTATGTACCGCAGCGTCTGAATTTCAGCGAACAGATTGAAGACGTGCAGCGTAGCCTGAAGGCAGGTCAGCCACTGGATGCCTATGCATTGGCAGCGTTTCAGGCACGGCTGACGCCGGTATTGGACGCCGGCGGTCAACCAGGCAAGGTGCAACTGGACGAAGAGGTTGCGGCACTATCGCAAAACTCGGTGCAGTACCAGGCATTGATCAAGGGTCTGAATCGGCATTTTTCGATTTTGGGCATGGCGGCAAGCGACGGTAAGCGATAACCGTACCAAGTGCAGCACATAGAAAGCCACAGGAAATCACCATGGACTACACACAAGCTTTTGCAATCAGCGCGGCGGGAATGTCGGTTGAACGCACCCGCGTCGACGTTGCCGCAGTCAATCTGGCCAACGCCAATACGGTCCAGGCCGCCGACGGCAACGTCTTCAAACCGTTGCGAGCGGTAGCGCGCGCCGCCAATTCGGCGGTCGCGACGTTTGCAGATCTGGTTGACCCGACCGGAGTGCTGGCACCCGCATCGCTGTCGGCAGCGGCCTTGCCGACGGTCAGTGTTGAGGCGGCTGACGTGATTCCCCGACAGGTCTATGAACCAGGGCATCCATTTGCCAATACCAAAGGTTTTGTGTCTTATCCGGGTGTCGATACGGCGGTGGAGATGGTTACCATGATGAGCGCTACGCGCGCCTACGAAGCCAATGTCGCCGCCATGAACGCGGCGCGCACGATGGCGCTGAAAGCTCTGGATATCGGCGGTGCATCATGAGTGTCGACAGCATCGCAAGCGTAGCAGGGCTGGGTGCAGGTATTGGTTTGGATGTTTTGGATCCGAGTCAGGCCGCAGCTGCAGCCTCGGCGAATATGGCGACGCCGACGCAGTCGGCTGATTTTACTCAATTGGTCAGTCGTGGTCTGGATGAGGTTAATACACAGCTGATGGCGACGCAGACGGATTTGCAGAAACTGGCGGCCGGTGATGTACAAAACCTTCACCAGGTAATGATCAATATGGAAGAGGCGCGCATGTCGTTTCAACTGATGATTCAGGTGCGTAACCGGGCACTGGAGACATATCAGGATCTGATGAAAATGTCGGTATGAGTTTGCTTAATTTAACGCTGTCGGTGTGGAGTCAAATGTGATGGAAGTCTGGAACAATCTGGGCAGGAATGCGCGTATCGGTCTGATTGTAGGTGTACTGGCGATCGTGGTGGCGATGATTGCGGCAATGTGGCTGGTCCGGACCGAGTATCAGGTATTGTTTTCTGATCTGGCTCCACAAGATGCCGGCGCGATGGTCAGCGAGCTGGAGCGCATGAAAGTACCGTACAAGCTGGGTGATAACGGTACCTCGATCCTGGTCGACAAAGATCTGGTGCATCAGACTCGAATCAAGCTGATGAGCAAGGAATTGCCGTTGCATGGCACGCTGGGTTTTGAATTGTTCAACAACACCGACTTCGGAATGACCGAGTTCGCGCAAAAAATCAATTATCAGCGCGCATTGCAAGGCGAGATCACGCGCACGATTTTGTCGCTGGCGGAAATCCAGGCGGCGCGGGTGCATCTGGCTTTGCCCGAAGAAGGCTTGTTCAAGCGCGCCAATAGTGTGCCGAAAGCGTCCATCACACTCACCGTAAAACAAGGCCAAAGCCTGCGGGGCGAACAAGTCAGCGGTATTCAGCGGTTGGTATCGGCTGCGGTGCCGGGGATCGCACTGGCCGACGTGACCATCATTGACCAGCACGGCGTGGCATTGACCCGGCTTGCACGCGGCGACAGCGACGATAGTTCATCGCGCATGGAGCTCAAGAAAGAAATGGAAAAATACCTGGGACGCAAAGTCGCTGAAGTGCTGGATCGTACTTTCGGTCCGGGGCAGGCGATGGCAACTGTCGATGTCAGTCTCAACATGGATCAGGTCAGGACTACCATTGAAGATGTGGTGGCGCCCCCGGCCAAGGACGGCCAAGCACCGACCGGAACAATGGTGCGTGAGCGCGAAGTCTTGCGTGAAGGTAGTGCGCCGCTCGATACCAAAGGTGGAGCCAGCGGCGGCAGTTCGCAACGCGAGGTTGAGTACAGTGTCGGTCGCCGTGTAGAAAATATCGTGGCGGCGCCGGGGTCCATCCGACGCATCGATGTCGTCGCCGTGGTGCGCAAGCCGCTCGACGCGGATCAGCAGGAGCGGATCCGGAGCATAGTGGCTGCCGCTGCAGGTGCATCGCTGGCGCGCGGCGATACCGTCATCGTGCAGCCGCTTGCGGCACTGGTGACAGGTGATACCGCGACCAGCAGCGCAGCCCTGGCGACCGTGGACAATACAAGTGGAACATCCTTGAGTAAAGATGCGCAAGGGGGTGTGAGCTCATCGGATGACAAAGCCGGGTCTGCCAAGACGCCTGTCCACCTCGCCGGCAACGGTTTGCTCGTTTCAATTTTGCTGGCGCTGATTGCATTGGCCGCAGGCGTAGCGATCTGGCTCCGGCAAGCACCGAAACCGGCGCAGGATATCCCTTTGTCGGAAGAACAAAAGCGCGCGCTGTTGGCGCAGCTTCAAGGCTGGATGCATGATTCATCCGACGAAAACCTGCCGACGTCAGGGAGTCGTTCATGACGATTTCTGTTGGCGTGCGCCGCACTGCATTGCTTTTGCATACCTTGCAGCCGGCCGATCGTGCCAGCATGTTGGCACTGTTCGATGCGGACCAAGAGCACATTCTCAATGGTTTGCTGCAAGAATTGGCCGAGATCGGTATTCCGCGCGACAAGGCATTGCTGGATGACACCATGGAGAATTTGCAGGTATCCGAGACATCGTCCTTGAAAAAATCCATGACTGGAGACGCGGTGATCATGTATTTGCAGCGAGCGCAGGCGTCACAAATGGTTGAACTGTTCAAGGATGAACCGCCGGAACTGATTGCGCGGGTGCTGGCTTGTCACGACTGGCCGTGGAGCAGCGCCTTGTTGGAACGTTTCGAACCTTTGAAGCGTCGCCAGGTGCAATCGCTAGCACATTCGTTGCAGCAACCGGCGCCGCGATTGACCGAGATATTGCTGAAGTCGGTGGCTACAGGTTTGCATGCGTTGCCCGCGACGACCCTCCATGGCAAAGGATCTCCGGCGAGTATCAACAAACATCACTTCGGAAAACTGGCGAACTTGTGGCGTCAGTTGAGTACGCGTGTCGGTATCGTACCGAGAGCAAGATCAGGCCGCATGTCTGGAGATCGTCAGTCATGAACAAACAGCGCCCACCACGTTCGCAGATTCTGCCGCAGGCTGCAATGCACGCACAGCCCAAGCTATTGTTGCGTCCCCGTGAGCGGGCAGATGTTGAGTGTGAAGCCACGATACCTGTAACGCAAGGTCCGCTGAAGACAGAGACGTCTGTTGCAGAGGTCGTCGGTTTTTCATTTGAGGAATTGAAGGAAAAAGCACACCGCGAAGGGTTCATCATTGGTGTCAGCGAGGGACGTGAGAGTGGCTTGAATGCAGGACGCGAAGAAGGTGCGGCACATGGTTATCGGGAAGGTTACGAGCAAGGTCTGGCCGAGGGCAAGAAGCAAGGTCTGCAACAAGGCATAAGCGAGGGCTTGCAACAAGGCGAGGAAACGGCCCGGCAAGAACTCGACAGCATGCGTGCCGCCGTGCAAAAGCGGGAAGCGCAATTGAAGCAGTTGTTGCAAGCGATTCCTGTCGAGTTTGAGCGACGCTTCGCAGCGTCGGAGGACGACATGGTCGCGTTGGTGCAGGCCGCTGTCTTGCGCGTGCTGGGATCCGCATTTCAGTCGCAGGATGGCGCCCGTCAGGCGTTGCTTCAGGCAGTGGCCGACGTCAATACACATCAACTGATCTCCGTGCGCGTGCATCCGGACGACTTTGCTATGTTGCGCAATGAGGAAGAGATCGCGGCTTTGCAAGCGCAAGGGGTATCGTGGCAGGCCGATCGCCAGGTCGTGCTTGGCGGTTGTTTTATCGATACCCGTGAGGGTAGTCTGGATGCCCGGCTGGAGACGCAATTGCAAGTTTTCACACAATTGCTCTTGCAGATACGAAAGCAGATCCGCCATGCGAGCGGTGAGGACCCAACATGAACCTTGCTTATCTGGATGCGGTGCGTTCGTCCAGCCTGGTTCGCAAACTGGGCTATGTAGAACAACTGACGGGTCTTGCCATTGAGGCGCGTGGCCCCGATGTCGCCATCGGCGAAATTTGCCGTATCCACCCGCGCCGCAGCGATGATCGCCGGATGCGTCCGGATGGCATTCTGGCTGAAGTTGTCGGCATCCGGCCGGGCGTGGTGACACTGATGCCGTATGGTTCAGCGCAAGGTTTGGCGGCGGGATGCGAAGTCGTGGCTGAGGGCGTACGTTCGGAAATAGGTGTCGGCGATGCTTTGCTGGGGCGCGTGATCGATTGCTTCGGTCAGCCGCTTGACGATGGCGCGGTTCCGCGCACGCAGCACAATTGGCCGCTCAAGGCGGCGCCGGTCAATCCCATGCAGCGGCCGCGTATCGCCAATATTCTTGAGACCGGCATACGTAGCATCGATACTTTACTGACCATCGGTCAGGGACAACGAGTTGGTATCTTTGCCGGCAGCGGTGTAGGCAAGAGTACCTTGCTTGGCATGATCGCGCGCCATGTCAAAGCAGATGTCAACGTGATTGCCCTCATCGGTGAGCGTGGTCGCGAGGTGAAAGAGTTCATCGACAAGCAACTTGGTGTGGAAGGATTGCAGCGCTCCGTGGTCGTGGTCGCTACGGCTGATCAGCCGGCACTGGCCCGGGTGCGCGCAACTTATGCCGCCATTGCCGTGGCTGAATATTTTCGAGAACAGGGAAAGCAAGTGCTATTGACCATGGATTCGGTCACACGTTTTGCCATGGCGCGGCGTGAAATTGGCTTGTCTGCCGGGGAGCCACCGACTGCGCGTGGATATACACCTTCCGTATTTGCCGAGTTGCCCGAGATTTGCGAACGTTGCGGCACGGCTCCGTCAGGCGGATCGATTACTGCATTGCTGACGGTGCTGGTCGAGGGCGACGATCTGAATGAGCCCATTTCTGACAGCCTGCGTGCGATTCTTGATGGTCATCTGGTACTTAGTCGGCAACAGGCGCACCGTGGGCAATATCCGGCATTGGATGTGCTCAAGAGCGCCAGTCGCTTGATGCCGGATCTGTGTAGCAGCGCGCAGAAGACACTCGCGATTGAAACCATTAAAACTCTGGCCACACTCGAGCGCAGCCGTCAGATGATCGACATCGGCGCTTATGAAGCAGGTGCCAATGTCGAACTCGATCAGGCGCTGGCCAAGCAGGAAGCGCTATTGGCGTTCTTGCGCCAACAAGATGGCGGAGCTGTTCGGGAAGATGCCTTACGGTCCTTGCGCAACATCATTGGAGTACCGGCATGAGCAATGCGACAGTTGATCTGCGAAGTTTCATTTACCCGCTGACAGCATTGCTGGACAAGCTCGGCTGGGAGCTTGAGCGCTTGCAAGCACAGACGGCAACGGCCAAGGCGAAATTAATGCAAATGCAGCAGCAACTAAAAGAAGTTGCAGAAAACTGTAGTGCTCAACATGTCTATCTGGCTGAGAGTGTGCAGGCGAGGCCAGACCCAGTCATGCATCGACGCGCGCTGGACTATCTGGTGCGTGCACGAGGCGTTGTCGTCGCGCTGGAGAAAGATGTGGAAGACGCCGGGTTGGAGCATCGGAAATTGCTGGACCGCTGTATTGGAACGCATCGAAAGATTCAGATGCTGGAAGAGCACCGCGCCGAACAATTGCAGGAATATGTCGCCACAGAACAGACCCGGCTGGCCAGCGAACTTGATCGTGAATGGTCTGCGCGCAGTTTGTGGACGACGCGTGTTCAACCGGTTTCTGACGTCGTTGCAGGAGGACTGCCGACATGAGTATTTCTTCGTTGTCAGCGTTGTTGTTGAGACCGCATTCATCCGTAAATGACACGGTCAGGCAAGATCTTGCTGCTGAGGATAGCAATCGCGATGCCAATCAGATGTCCTGGCAGCGAGAAATGGAGAGGGCGCAAATGGCTGGCTGGCTCGACAATAGTCTGGTGAATCAGGCAGGTAGAGCACCGGACTTGAGTGAGACGGTGCAATTGATGGCTATGACAAGTTCGCCGACTCGACGGGCCTACGTGGTGCAAATCGCAGATGCTATGACCGAGCGAGCGCATGAGACTGTGCGTGCCATGCCGGAGAAAGATGCAATCGTTGGTGCGAATATGTTCTCGGTTAGTCGCATCACAGAAATTGACAGTGTAGCTATACCGACGACTGAAAATCTGGAGCAGCGCGTGACGGCTCGGCTGCTGCGAGTATTTTCAGAGGCTTCAACAGAACAAGCTTCTGTCGACGTGTCCGGTAGGGACCGTGTGCCCGTCGCTCGTTCGGAACTCTTGGCATCTGCCGCTGAAGGGGCGATATCGTTGCCACGTATTTCGCTGGAACGCATCGGTACCGATGTTCGCATGTGGCTGGGGGTGGGTGTGCATGACAACATCTCGGTTGAAGACGTGGCCCGCATTGTGGACGAAACCCGGACTGTACTGGAGGCCAATGGCTCCCATTTGCAAGATGTTATGTACAACGGAAAACCTTGGATGAAGGCCTTGGCAAGTGGCGGTGTTCCATTCTATTCATACTTTGATACCCTACAGGAGGGGTGATGGCAATCGATTCAGTCAGCAGCAGTTCGGCGGCAACGCAGTCAAGCAGCTTGAACATGCAGGATTTCCTCAAGATCTTGTTGACTCAGCTGAACTACCAAGACCCCATGAAGCCGATGGACAATCAGCAGTTTATGGCGCAATTGGCACAGTTCACTTCGTTGGAGCAGACGCAGCAGTTGAATACCAAGATCGATCAATTGATCTCTACCCAGGCCGCCTTGCAATCGGTCGGTCTGATCGGGCGTACTGTGGATATCACCGTTACTAGTGGCACCGTCACCGGCACGGTAAAGGCGTTGGCGCTGAGTGGCGATTCACCCCAACTGACCGTATTGAGCAGTACCGGTGAGACGCTGACCGGCATCAGCCTGGCGCAGATCGCTGCAGTACGTTGATGCTGTTCGAATATCTCGTTAATCACGAAAAGGACAAGACATGCTTGACTCGATCTATACGGGAATGACCGGCCTGCTGGGCTTTTCGAACGGCCTGAAGACAATCTCGAACAACACTGCAAATATGAACACGCCGGGGTTCAAGGAAGCTACCTTGCAGTTCTCGGATCTGTTCTATGCCGATGGCAATCTCAATGGCGGAAACGGTAATGGTCAAACTGGATTCGGACTCAATACCGGGGCCACAGTACTTAATTTCAAGCAAGGTGAGTTACGCGGTACCGGCAATGACCTTGATCTGGCGATTGACGGAATCGGACTATTTACGCTGCGTGATAGCAACGGAAATATCCATTACAGCCGGGCCGGTCAGTTCGAGTTCGACGCCAGTGGCAATCTGGTTGACAAGGGGGACGGTGCACATGTCATGGGGTTGGACAGCAGCGGTAACCTGATCAACATCAGTCTTTCCGGCTTGCAGACCAGTGCGGCTCAAGCGACCGCGACCGTCAAGTTCAATGGCAATTTGTCTAGCACCGCCACTACCCAGAGCGCCAATGCGACGGTCATTGACGCGGCGGGGACTTCGCACGCACTGACGCTGCAGTTCACCAATACCACCACAGGCGGAAGCACGAGTAATATCTGGACCGTCAATGTGCTTGACGGTACGACGTCGGTTGGCACCGGCTCATTGACTTTTGTGAATGGCAATATTGTTGCATCGTCCTCAAAAATTGCGATTTCCTATGGGCCGTCCGGGACCACCGCAAAGACCGTGACATTCGATTTCAGCGGCGATGTGACGTCGTTTGCTGCGGGCAATGTCACGAACCTTGCCATGACTACGCAAGACGGCCGCGCCGCCGGCGGCATGACTAAGTCGACCTTCGATTCGTCAGGGATTCTCACGCTGACATACTCCAACGGTCAGACGGCTCAGGGTGCAGCGCTTGCCATCAGCCGTTTTGATACACCTGATGCGATTGTTTCCATCGGCGGCAATCGTTTCGATGCCACCAACCTGAGTGCCTGGCATACCGGCAGAGCAAATGCAGGATCCTTTGGCGTCATCAAATCTGCAACAATCGAGGCGTCCAATGTCGATTTGTCGCAAGAGTTCAGCGATCTGGTGATCATGCAACGCGGCTATCAATCATCGTCACAGGTGATTTCAACCGCCAACGAAATGTTGCAGGAATTGTTTACGATGAGAGGAAAGTAGCGGTGACGTATTTTTTAAAGCAGTCTGTCCGCTCATCGTTGGTCACGCAGGAATCCGCGCGACCGCTGCGTTGGTGGAGCCGCCGTCAGCTTGTGGCATTGGAGACTTTGCTGGACGGCGCAAGACAAAAATGGCTGAGCGCCTGGATCGACGACTACCGGCCGGGAGCATTCTCGCTGCCGGCAATTTCGTCTAGGATGGCACACGATGTTCCTCAAGGGATTGACTCCACTGTCGATTGGCAAGCTTTGTATGCACCGGAGACTTCCGGCGTGGACAGTGCCGTCTGGCTTGTGGCAGATGGCGCTTCAGCGCCTCTCGCGCAGTTGTTGTTCAAACCTTTGCAAGCGACGGTTACTGGTGTTTCTGCGTCCAAATTGACCAGCTTGTCGGTGCAACTGGCGAGCCAGGCCTGGTCTGATTGCGCGCACGAGATCCAGCGTGTTTTGGCGGTTTTTCCGGGTGACAAAACTGAAGATACGGACTTTGTTGCGTCGCGAAAGTCTGTCATCCCCTCCGCTCATCATCGGCTATGGTCTGGTGCCGTGAACGTCACATTTCCTTTGAGTGACATGTTCTCTCTGCAACTACATATTGGGCCGAATCGTGCCGCTGCCTTAATGGCGGCTTCAGATCGAGAGATGGCGCCACCAGCCGTATCAGATCCGGTGCGTGAGGCGACTGCTGTCGTTCCTCTGAGCGAGGCAATCGCAGGACAAATGACTCAACTACGTGTCGAATTGACGACATTGGACATTAGCGTCGGTAGCCTGCAGGCACTGGCAACCGGCGATGTACTGTTGTTGTCGCATGCATTGACGCAGCCGCTGCAAGTGAGTACCGCACAAGGCGAGGTGTTGTGCGGCGCCTATCTGGGGCAAGCACAAGGGCAGCGTGCAATCGAATTAATTAAACCTCCAGTACCTGCTCATGCATGAGGCAGGTGTGCTTTTAGAACCAACTGTTTGAAGTGAGTTTCAATGACCAAGCTGACTAATCTACTTCCCGCGCATGGCGCGGACCATCAGGGCGAGCAACCGTCTGCCCAGATGCTGGCATTTTCAGAATTAAGTTCGATAGATGCAAATGTTGGAGCGCGTCCCATTCTGGATAACATTAATCCGCTGCATCAAATCAAGACGCGTCTGACAGTATCGGTTGGTGAAGTGGAGTTGACTGTGGGCGAGCTGATGGCTGCTCACGAAAATCAGGTCATACGTCTGAATCGGACGATTGAGCAGCCTGTTGATCTGCTGTTGGAAGGGAGAGTTGTTGCGCGTGGCCAGTTGGTTGCAGTTGACGAACACTTTGCGATCAGGATTACAGATTTGCCGGCACCACTGAAAGTCTGACAGCATGTATCTCCGTTCTTTACGGCGCTTGGTGCCGCGGTACATTGCATGGTGTTTGGGGTTGCTCGCGACGAGTTGGTGGCAGGTTGTGCATGCGGAGTCTGCCGCGCTTCAGTTCAAAACCGACACTTCCGATGCGATACCGTTGGGGCATATTACGATTTTCTTACTGGTTGTAGCAGCCTTGTTGTTTGTGTTGCTGGCTCTGGTCAAGAACAAACGGCTCAGCGGTCAGCTCAATCGGTTTAACAAGCCCGGACGCTGGTTGAACTGGTTACCTGTATCGGCAGACGATAGTCTCATTCGCATCCTTGATAGTAAGCGCATCACACCCAAGACCTCATTGCATGTAGTTGAATGGGAGGGCGGCAAGGTGTTGTTGGCGGTCAACGATCAGAATGTAGTGCGGGTCGGAGAGGTGCCGGTAGCAGGTGCTTTTGGCTCAGCTGATATGACGTCGACGACGGAGCTTGTATCTTGATCGCCATGTTGAAGAAGCTTGTCCTGTGCAGTTGTCTGATCTTGCTATCTGCGTGGCCGGCAAGCTCGCTGGAGGCAAAATCCAAATCTTCCGGCCCTGCATCCTCATCGACAGCGGCAGAGACAAGCGGTGGCTCAGGTACGCAGGGCTGGTTTGGCTCAGGCAGCAAATCCAAGGACGGTCAGACGGCCTTGGCCATGCGCATCATGATCGGCCTGACCGTACTGGCGATCGTTCCGGCGCTGCTGATGTCGTTGACAGCTTTTCTGCGCATCATCATTGTATTGTCGATGTTGCGTCATGCCATCGGCATGCAGGAAACGCCGCCGAATTCGGTATTGATCGGACTGGCTTTGTTTCTGACAATGATCACAATGTCACCAGTGCTGCAAAAGATCAATCAGGAGGCTTTCCAGCCTTTCATGGCAGGGGGGATGTCTATCGAAACCGCCTACGATAAAGGCATACGGCCGCTGCGCGAATTCATGGTGCGGCAGACACGTGAACAAGATCTGGCATTGATGGTTGAGTTGTCCAAAGCAGTGTCGCCGACAAGTATGGAAGACGTCAGTAACGTGCAGTTGATTCCAGCCTTCATGTTGTCGGAATTGCGTGCGGCGTTCCAGATCGGTTTTGTGATTTTCATTCCCTTTCTGCTGATTGACCTGATCGTGTCCAGCATTCTCATGGCGCTGGGGATGATGATGATGCCGCCAACCACAATTGCCCTGCCATTGAAGATATTGATGTTCATCATCATCGATGGCTGGAGCCTTGTGCTCAAGGCATTGGTCGGTTCTTTCCACTGACGCTGATTTATCGTGCCGAAAAAACATGTTCCCGAAGTGTCAGCACTGGACCGAGGCATACCCGATGCCGATGTGTTCGGTGTTCTGGCAGAAGCATCGCATGAGGAGTTTACCGTTGAATCGCACGTGGTGGCTGGACTGGCCCAAGAACAAATGCTGTGGGATGGCTGGCGCAATCGCAAAGATGTCGCGTGTCGGGAACGTCTCATAGCTCACTACCTGCCTTATGCGCGTGTAGTAGCAGCAACTTACTATCGCCGCCGTTTTCACGACGAGATCGAATTTGCCGAATATTTGCAACTGGCATCCGTGGGCTTGCTGGAGTCTGTTGACCGTTTTGATGCATCGCATGGCGTGCAGTTCAAGACTTTCTCTGCGCGTCGCATGCACGGTGCCATTCTCAACGGTCTTGAAAAAATTACCGAGAAGCAGCAGCAGATTGCTTTTAGAAAGCAATTGCAGGCGGAGCGTCGAGAGTCGCTTAAGGGCCTTGATGACAGCGGAAGTACCGGAAAAAAAGGGCAGGAGGATTTGTTTCGCAATCTAGCCAATGTCGGTATCGGATTGGCGCTTGCCTATCTCCTGGAGGGGACCGGCATGATCGATGCACAGGAGGAGCGTAGCGAGAGTCACGGCTACTATCAACATATTGAACTGCAGCAATTACAGCAGCGTATTCGTATGCTGATTGATGACTTGTCGGAGCAAGAACGTACAGTAGTACGATCTCATTATTTGCAAGAGATGCAGTTTTCAGAGATCGCAACGATGTTGGGACTGAGCAAAGGCCGTATTGCACAAGTACATCGGCAAGCGCTGGAGCGATTACGCAGCGCCATCCAGGGACGAGGAAAACTCGACGTTTTTTTGTAGCTTATTGACGTGCGGGATTGAGCAAAATACGCGATGCTTTCTGCATTGATGCAGCTAGTTCTGGATCGGCTTCCATTTGCTGCTGGACTTCTTCGACCATCGCATAAAACGCCGGATCGTTGGCCAGCTCCTCACCGAGTTCTGCAATCAGAACCGACTCCAGAAACACCTTGAAAGCCTTGCGCTCACGCTGCGGATCGTCTGCATCAATAGTGCTGACGCGACGTGCCACCAGGCTGGCGATGTCGCGATCTTCGTTACGTTTGGCCGGTGACTTTCCATTTGATTTAAGGCGAGGGGCCGCCTTTTTCAAAGATGCAACTTGGCTGCGGATGAGTGCAGCTAGCTGGGCGGAAGGATCAACGGGGGTCATTGCATATCTCGTGTTTCTTGGGATCGGCGTATTGGAACATCGTCAGTATCGGCATGATAACTTATTCATCATAGGGCTTGGCTTGTGATCATGCGGCGACGGCTCTCAATGGAATTACCTTGCGATGTACCGGGCGACGGATATCGCCTTCGATACCGACCATAAGCTTGCCGGTAGCCCAGTACAGGGCGCCAGTCATGATTGCCCAGTTGAAATGAAATTCGTTTTCGCAGCTTAAGGTGAAATCGTCGCCTTCGTTGTACATGCAAGCACCTTTGCACATCTGCAGCATTGGGCAGTGATTGCAGTTTTCACGTTGCGACCAGTGCCATGCAGTATCCAGCGATACCGAGGCCATGTCTGAAACATGGCCGATACCATGTTTGCCGGATGCCCCGACATTCTGACATGTGGTGACGTTGCCTTTGAGATCAACCGCTAACTGGTCAGCGCGGTCCATATTGCATTTCTGTCCCAGCGAAGACGAGGGCCGTCGTTCTCTGAGAGAAGCCAGAAAGAGCTTGGCTTTCAATCCCAGCACGGAATCTTGTCCCACTGTGCTTCCATTGATCAATGCCTTGATCACGTGGTGCTGCATCTGGCTATATTGTTCGGGAGTCCAGTCGGCTTGATTGTCTCGCGTCTGCATATCATAAGAATGGACTACGCCTTCAAAAGAAACTGAAACCGGGCCAGCCATTTTCTCTGAAAACCAGGCCGCGATAGCGCTGACGTCTGAGTTGCGTGAAGTGATGACGCTATTGAAACCAAATTTGTCGCCTCTGACGCGCCAGAGCTCTTTAAATATCTCCACCTGTCCGGGCTGATCGAATGGGTCCGGACCGCGTAGATGTTGGGCCATGGCATCATGAGATACACGTACGGTTATGTCGTACTGATCGATAAACGCAATTTTTTCATGATCGATCAGGCTGCCATTTGTGAGTATCGAGAAACTGGCATCCGGGAACTTTTTGCGTAAGACAGGAACCAGTTGCTTCAAGTGTGCCCAATACACAAACGGTTCACCACCCCAGAATTGAATCTTCTGAGGAGCCCCGTGCAACCAGGAGTCGAGGTTGTCGAGAAACTCACGCGTATCGGCCAGGCCAGATACGCTGGCGTCTTCGATACCCGAGGCCTGCAGGCAGTATGAGCACGAATAATTACATTTGAGGCCAAGCTGTATTTTCAAAGTTGCAGGTGCATTGCTTTTTTTACCGGGTTGCTGCGGGCTGATTCTGTCGGCTCGCGGCCATATTTTCTCTTCTACCGGAATGAACACTGGTCCGCCGGTCTCATTCAGCAGTTCGCTAGTATGGGGATCGTAGAGCAGCTTGCTCAATTCTCCATTGGCATCTTGCATGGTCAGGTGATAAGGCATGATAGCTTCCTTGCGTAGATTAACTGGTGGCTTGGCTGTGTAGAGAGGATGCTGCTGATGCACTGGTCTGTGCGTGTATTGCGGGTTGCAGCTGCAACGGAGGTGTAGTCACCTGAAAAATATTGTCCAGCATGAAAACGTAGCTCAAAGGATGGACCATGGGATTGCAATTCATTTCCAGGAGAAAAATTTCATCCTTGTCGGTGGCGACGGCATCGAGTGTGAACAATACATGCTGGCGTATTTCGGGAGGGATGGCCCGACACAGAACTTTGCCAAAACGGTCAAGTTCATCGCGTAATTTCTGACTCTGTTTTTGCAATACATCACGATTCGACACAGTAACGGCATCGAAATCGCTGGTGTAGGGATAGGCGAGTTTGACTTGTTCTCCAGCCTTGGGGATGCTGTCTGCCGTCATCCCTTGCCATGCCAGATAGTCGTCGCACTTAGGGCCGACTTCGAAACTGGTGTCAAAGCTTCCGCGCGTGGTGACCGCAATATCACGTATGGAACGTATACCATCGCCAACAAGGAAGCGTGGCGGCAGGCGTTCAAGGAAAATCGGGCTGTCGTTCCAGTACCAGATTTTGATGGCATCACCATCAATGAATTCTTCGCAATAGGCGCCTGCACGAATGTCATCTGATATGTCGGAAAAGTGCTCGCGGCGGAACGGGCCGCGAATACCCTGGCCGAATGAACCTTTACGGTCTTTGATGATGAAGTCACTTGCAGGGGCTTCGCCTTGGAACCAATAGGATGGCATCGGCAGATCATTGTTTTCGCAATATTCCTTGAACTTGAGTTTGTCGCCGGCAATAGGCCAGCGTTTCAATGAATAGGGCAACCAACCAACGAATGATCCGATTCTTCCGATCGAGGGGGAATAAGCCAAACCACCTGCAGTTTTGATCAAAAATCTCGGCTCTAAGGTCAAAACTTGCTGCTTAAAGTCGACTTCCATCTGAAACGTTTCGACATCAAGTCTATGGCGGGCGCCATGCGCCCTTGCCCAACGACTGATGTTGCGGATATGAGTAAGAGGCTGGAAGAAATAATGCATGGCTCAGGGAAATGGATGAGGAAATCGCGCAGTGCGCAGCCGATAGCGATCCATCGCCAACGGCATGCGACCGGTGCCAAATGTCAAAGGAGTCAGACCAGGTATCAACGCTCGACCGGAAAAAATGGTATGACCGGCTAGAGTGGCTGGAGCATCGGGCAAGCTAAGATCTACCCACAATGGATCAAGACCCGCTTGTGTCAGTTTCTGTAGAAGCTTGGTGTAGTTGTTTGTGCATAAGGATTCAGCCTCTTCGAATGACATCTCATCTATACATTGCATGAGTACATCAGCCTTCTTAAAATAGCGTCTTGTCGCGAATAAATTAGCGTGATCTTGTGGGAAGGCGACATCTTCGGGACGAATTTTCCCGGTATAGGGATGCCGTAGTCTGCTGTACGCAGCCGCTTCGACTTCTGACAATGCCGACACAAGCGCATCGGCTGCGCAGAGACCTGCACCCGCACCGATCGCGGTGAAATGATTTTTTTCATGTTGAGCAGTGCATAGCCAAGCAGGTTCGAGGCCGTGATCCAGTAGTTGTACATGGACAACACAACCAGCCTCGCGCAAGCGGCTAAGACGCTCATGGATGTTTTGTGGCAAGGTAGTTTCAATGATGCGATGTCCGCCGCGTTGAGCAAACCAGTGCTGGACGAAAGCATCTCGTTCAAGCAATTCGAATATGGCATTCTCTTGAGCGTGCGCGGCTGAGATGCCGCTGGCGCATCCCGATGATGTTGCCATGCTTAGAGGTTTTCTTTTCAGGTTGTCGGGAATGGCGTCTTTGGCAAATACGCAAGCAGCAGGGACCCAGTGTTCCTGTCCCGACAGCAGTGATACGGCTTGAGTCCATAGATAAGTTTCATCGTCACTGAAGCGACCGTAAGGAAATGATGTGGCGCGGTACTGTGATGGCAAATGGCCCAATAGGTCCGCCGGATTGCACATGCGGGGAAAATCACCGTAACGAGCGAGGCGGCAGATCTCCTTCCGGTAGGTATGATATGCGTGTCGCTCGGTCGCTTCCGCGACTGCTTTGTCATAAGCGCGAGCGGCGTCGATATCACGTCCCCAGCTGTAGGCAGCCGGTTGCAACGAATCGTCGGGAATACGCGCCATACCCATATGAAACGGAAGACCGAGACTATTATCGGTCCATGAGAACTCAGGTGTTAAGGGCGCGGTCGCGCGAGATTGGTTTGTTCCATCCGATTGTGTTCCAAATAGTCCTGTAACGAGGACATTGTGATTATCTGGAAGGCGACACAATGTGGCGACGGAATTTTCATCAAAGCCGCCAATAGGTCGCCATTCGACATTTTGCTCGGCAGCAATCAAGGCTATGTTTTGAATGATCCCGCCTGCTTCGAGCAATAGGAAGGGATAGGCTCGGTTGCGATATTTCAGTGCTGGTAACGCCAAGTCTACGCTTAGGATCAGCATGCCAGCTGCATGATGCAACTGGTGCGGGGCGAACAGCAGGCGCGGAATGTCTTCAGGCGCGTCATCGATCAGCTCCAGATGAATGGAGCCGACGTTGTCGAACTCTACTTTGTACAGACCGGTCCGTAGCGTACCGACGGGCTTAAGCAAGACAATGTGGAAGTCGATCCGGTAAAACGCTCCCGCGGAGGCAACTGGACGATGATGATGGTGGTCGGCGCATTTTCCGTAAGCTGCGTATAGCAATAATGTCAATTGCTTAGTAGTGAGCATCGCGGCGCCGAATTCCGGTGCCGAGTGGCGTTTGGCAATAGTTGTCAGCAACGGCGTCAGTTCTGGCCTTCCAAAACTGGCAACGACGCTCGATTTGACGTGCGCCAGGCGTGGAGGGCGAAGCGTGGATCTGATAAACGGCCAGACTGCTCGTTCGATTGGCAAGCCTGTTGTTTGAGCGTTCGTGGCGGTGTGTGCCAGTAAATTGGCCGCGTCAATAAGAACACCCGCCTGCAGCATCGCCTTGATGAAATCCATGAAGGGAGCGTCGCCGAATTGGTGTATTGCCGCGTCTTGGATATCTGCCAGACTCATGTCCCCTTGGCACCAATCGAACATTTTGGCAAGGAACGTCGGCGGTGCCGTCAGGCGAATCATTTTACGACCGACGCGCATGCTTAACCGCCGGCCGTTGATGCGTGCACTGCCCGCCGGTACCGGACAGAGGCGTTTAGCGCTTGACAGACTTTCTGCCAGTATATGGTCGGGGGCCATGGCTGCCGTTTCAAACGGATTTAATCAGCATGCTGCAAGGGCCGGATCGCTTGGTTTTTGCGCCAGCCACTGATGCCTGACAAGACCGAAAGCATCGAACACGGTAATTGTGCCGCCATACGTTTTCAGCGCCTCGTGGGCGCGCGCCACGCCGGTCGAGCTGACGGCGTTCGAGACGATCCATCCACCTGGACTCAGATAATCCCATAGCATCGGATAAAGGTCGTTCTCACTTTCTCCGGGGCAGCCGTGGTAGATCAAATCTGGCTGTGGGAGGATATCGAGTACCTCTTTCTCGGCAAATTTATTGACGATGAAAATCTCAGCATCGTGTTCTCTGGCATTACGGTAAATATCGAAGCATCTGCTTTCGAAGCGTTCGACTGCAAATACTTGCGCATCTGGCCTGTGCAGCTTCCATTCGATGGCTATGGAGCCGGAGCCAGCGCCAATATCCCACATGACATTCCCGTCAAGATGGGCGAGTCTGGCCATCAACAGTCCGCGCAAAACCGGAGGCGTTTGCTGAACGCCTGGACGAGTGAGGTACAGGCGTCTTTGAAAATCAGTCAGTTCTGCACTTGCTTCCATTGCAATGATTTTTCTGCGTCACCGCGGGCATGTAGTTCTTGTTAGGTGATATTCGGTCTTGTTTGCCGGATTGTTTGATGCTGTGAGCATCCAGTCCGCAGGCTACTTGCCTGCGGACTGTGATTGGCATCAGACGCGTGAGGTCAGTGCTTCGACGAACTGGCTGGGAGCTTCGTCTTTATTGATGCCTTGCCATTGCACGCCGATCGCGTGGCGATCTGCTGTGTGGCTGCTAATCACAAAACCATCGCAAATGTAGCTTCCGCCGTCTTCTACGGCCAGGTTGTAGAGCGGGGTATCCGGACGCATTGCGTGATAAATCGGTTGGACATGGCGCCAGCCGTCAACGTGAGCATGGGTTTGTGGAATGTCAAAACGAAGCGGGATGGCATCCCGCACAAGATTGACACCGATACCGTTGGCCTTTTCAACCAGATAGTGATTCAGGTTGTAGACGCCCCACCATTCGTATGGACCATCCGGACCTTCGAAGCGAGTCCAAAATGGGTGTTCGTCGGAAACGAACAATGGCGGCTGATTACCGACACGCATTTCGAGCACGCGGCGAGTAACGCCAAGGACGATTTTTTCAACATTCATGACGCGGGAAACGCCAGTCATGGTCTTGACCATTTCGCCGCCGACAAAGGTTTCGACCGCGCGGCTGGTACCGTCGGCCATGAGCACCATTGTGCCTGTCAGCACGCAAGAGCCGCAGTTGCAGTCACAATTTGAGCCCAGATTGACGATCGGCGCTTGGATTGGATCCATGCCGACATGGTCAACCGCGATGTCCCACAAATCGGCAGAATTGGTAGGTGGGCGATACAGGATATTGAGCAGTTTTTTTGTTTCTGGCCCTGGGTGCTGCGCGGATGGTTTCTGCTTGGACTTCATTGATTTCTCCTTGCCAATTGGACAATGTGGGTATGCAATAAGCGCACAGCTTGCTATCAGCCATGTCTTCCTAATTTATCCGTAGATATTTAGGAATGTTTAGTGCATCACATTGCCATTGATAAAAAGGCCATGCAGGAGATCAGAACCACTTTTTATTGCGGAAGTTAGACTTCGTCGGCCTTGGTTGTCGCGTGTCGTCCGGCCATAAGTTGACGCGCAAAGCGGTGAACGGATTTTTCATCGCGGAGGGCTCCGTCCAGCAAGGCGCGTGCATATTGCGCAGACATGCTGGCGTTGTCGAGGCCGAAAGCGCGTCGCAGGTGTTCCTCTGCAATATCGCGCTGACCTTGCATGGCGGCAATTACCGCTAAGCCGCCATGAGTCTCGCCGAAATTATGATCTTTTTCCAATGCTGCTTCGAAAGCGCGTTGTGCTGCGATGTAATCCTTTGCCAACAAGCATGCCCAGCCTAGCCCGTGCCATGTGCCAAGATGTGACGGCATCAAGCTGGTTGCTTGTTCAAGACTATGGCGTGCCGCGTTGAGATCGAGATTCAGCATTTGTGCGAATCCCTGTGCAGACCATGCGCGACCGCTTTCCGGGTGCTGTTGCAGTATCTGCTGTGTGTAGTGTTGAGCCATTGAGCTGTCGCGCTCTCCCAGCGCCACGGTGGCGCGGGCCAATTGGGCTTCCTGCAATGCAGGGTTTGCTTTGAGAGATTGTTCCGACCATGCCTTGGCTTTGTCCAATTGCGTCGCATCGATGGCGATCAAGCTAGCCACGCCGAGCGCTTCACTATGCAGAGTGCCGCTTTGCAGGCGCTGTTCGGCCCAAGTCATGGCGTCGCGCATTTGTCCTTTGTGATGAAGGCAGCGTAACCATATGGCTTGCAAACCAGGTTCTACGGGGATCACAGGTGCTACGTCAGCCCAATCTTTAGTGATGCTGAAGCAGGTTTCGTAGTCATTGCGCAATGAAGCGATGAGGGCGAGATTTTGCGCAATGTTTGGATGTCGGCCGACCTTTTCCTGCAATGTCGTAAGTACGTTCACCGCATCATCGTAACGACGCTCGGCAATCCTCAAATTCGCTTCGCGCATGTGCCATGCATCGGCATCAAGCCCGGTACTGCGGGCAAAGTTTAGTTGTTCTTCTGCCAATCCATTGTGTCCTGCCTGTAATGCGACTTCAAAAACGTCAGCCCGGAGAGATGCATTGTCAGGATCGTCTTTTAAAAATGACAGCAGACGATCAATACGATTGAGCTGGACTGAAGTTGCCACGCCGGCGCTGGTTGGGGTATTCATTGCTAGTTACCGGGGTCTGATAGAGCAAAGTGAAGTGGCGACTATATTCGAAGTCTGCATGAGATGCGAATCAGTGCGAAGGGCTTTTGTTATAGGCAGACAGCAGGAAGTGCTCCGTGTTGTCGCCCTTTGCTACTTCTGTGTTCCTGACTTGATCAGTTGGCGCTTGCATCAAGGGGCGTATGCGGTCAATCAATAACTGGATGTTGTCATTCAGTGGTGGATTAGCCATATTGGCTGCAATGCCGCGCTGGAAAAAACCTACTGCATTGGCGAACGCGTCGTTAGCCAGTTCCATATAACCCAGTACGAAGAGTTTCAAGGAATCTGTGTCCGGCAGATTCAGTAACGGTTGCCAAGTCACAAAGGCAAGAGATGCGCGGCCGGAGGTAAATTGCAGTGTTCCTAGTTCATAGCGTGCGATGGTCAGTGTCGGTGCCAGTAGTACTGCATTGGCATAGGCGGCTTCCGCTTCCTGATAGCGACGGGTCTGAGCTAATTCCGCTCCCAGCAAAAAATGCGGCCATGCCGATGCCGGTTCCTCCTGAGTGGCTTTGGCTAACAGTTCCAGAGCAGTTGTGGAATCGTTTGCTTGACTTGCAGCAAGAGCTTGTTGCATCAGCGGGCTCAAAGCGGAGAAGGAGGGGGGCATAAGTATGGGAGGAAATTGATGGGCTACCAGATATGAATTATATCCACGGAAACTTCAAAGAGTTTAGTGTGCGTTTGTTTGTTGGGAGACATTTAGGCGAGCGGGGAGATGGAGGGAATAAATGTCCGTTTATTGAAACGATGTTGTGGCTGGCTCGTATCGGCACCCTTAGCGACTCAGTTTCAGCCCCAAAGCAGCGTTTGCCTTCGCGGTAGATACATAAAGGAATAGGAGTAACTTGTGCCTGAGACTTGTATGCGAAAAAGTTCAGAGTTAAATGAACGCAATAAGGGAAAGTCCAGAGTTAACTGAATCTCGAGTTCACATGGATGAATCTAAAATGGAAGAAGCCTTATGTGCCGCGAAAGATGGTTCAGACTTAAATGCATTCCGACATCTCTGTGACCGACTGGCGAGCGGACGTGCTAATATGCGTTACGCATATAATTAATATACGTTTCATATACTTGATACCCATGGGAATCGTCAAAATCACAGAGCAGATGCACACCAATCTGCGCCTCAGCAGCGGCGCAATGAGTCGTTCGATTAATTCGCAAGCGGAGCACTGGCTGCGCGTGGGCATGATGGCGGAACTGAATCCCGGCCTTTGCTACAACGAGATCTGCCAGAAATTGCGAGAGGCGGAGCAGCAGGCGCGCGCTGAAGAAGAGCGCCGGGAAATCACCCTCGCGCTTGACAAACCATGATGTTCACCGAAGTCGAGATCAAGACTCCCGCCGACATCGCCATGCTGCGCACGTCCGGCGCGCTGGCGGCAAAGGTGCTGGAGATGATCGCGGGGCATGTGCGCCCCGGCGTCACCACCAACCAGTTGGACAAGTTGTGCCATGACTACATCGTCGACGTGCTCGACGCGGTGCCGGTCAACATCGGCTACAACGGCTATCCGAAGACGATCTGCACCTCGGTCAATCATGTTATCTGCCACGGCATTCCTTCCGACCGGGCCCTGAAAGATGGCGACATCATCAACATCGACGTCGCCCTGACCAAGGACGGCTGGCATGGCGATACCAGCCGCATGTACTTCGTCGGCGAGCCGGGCATCCTAGCCAGACGCCTGGTCACCACCACTTACGAAGCGATGCGCGCCGGCATTTTCGCCGTCAAGCCGGGAGCGACTCTGGGCGATATTGGTTATGCGATTCAATCGGTCGCGCACAAGGAAGGTTTCAGCGTGGTGCGCGAATATTGCGGCCATGGCATCGGCAGGATCTATCACGAAGACTTGCAGATTCTGCACTACGGCCAGCCGGGCGCCGGCCTGCCGCTGCAAACCGGTATGGTGTTCACCATCGAACCCATGATCAATGCCGGCAAGCGGCATTCCAAAGAAATGCCGGACGGCTGGACCGTCATCACCAAGGATCATTCCCTGTCTGCACAATGGGAGCACATGGTGGCTGTGACGGAGGCCGGATTTGAAGTGTTGACGCCGTGGCCGGATGGGGTAGGGGAGTATTCAGCGCTTTCCGCATGATGTTGAATGCCCCGGTTCATCATCGGAGAGGTAAATGAAAAAAAGACCCGGATGACCGGGTCTTTTTTTATCGCTTCGTATAATGCTGAGAATTGTATTTTGGCGCGAGAAGACTATGGAATTGGCAAGACTGGAAAGACAGCTGAGCTTTCTGCGAGAAATCGACCGGCTGAAAACGGTAGTGCGGCAATCGCCCTTGCTTGACCAAAGCCGCAAGGAAAACTCTGCCGAGCATTCCTGGCATCTGGCCATGTACGCCATGCTGCTGAGTGAATATGCCAACGGAACCGTGGATGCCAATCGCGTCATCCGCATGCTCCTGCTGCACGATATCGTCGAGATCGACGTCGGCGATTTTCCGATTCATGGCGGATCTTCGGCGGCGGTACAGGCAGAGCAGGAGGCCAAGGCGGCGGAGCGCCTGTTCGGCCTGTTGCCCGAAACGCAAGGCGATCAATTCCTGGCCTTGTGGCAGGAATTCGAACGAGCGGAAACAGCGGATGCGAAATTCGCCAAGGCGCTCGACCGCTTCCAGCCGCTCCTCATCAATATCTTTATCGGCGGCGGCACCTGGACGGAGAACGGCGTTTCACTGGAGCAGGTGCTGTCCCGCTACGGCCCGGTGATCGAGAGAGGCGCGCCGGAATTGTGGACGGCGTGCCAGCAGTGGGTGCAGCGGCACTTTGCGCAGTAGGCGTCATCGCGCTATAAAAACCTCGCCATCGACATGTCGGCAAGGTAGGCGCCGTCCTTCAGTTTTATGCGCTTCTCAAAGCGTCCCTCCTCGACAAAGCCGAAACGCGCATAGAGCCGTCGGGCGACAGCGTTGCCTTCCCTTACCCTGAGTTCAATCTTCTCTGCAAGGGGATTGCCTTCGGCCCACGCCACCATGTGCGCCATCAAGGCGGAGCCGATGCCGCGTCCCGTGTAGCCGGGGTGAACGACCACGGTCAATGAAAACACATGCGACATCGCCTGCAAGGGCAGTGGCTCCAGCGAGGCGTGGCCAACGGCCGCGCCATCAATTTCGGCAATCACGTAAATCCCGGCTTCGGTCAGCCAAGCGATCTTCGTCCTGAAATCCTGTTCGGACAATTCAGCCTCGGTGGAAATGAGAAGGCCGGGTGTTCGGCTGGTTTCTCGTTCCGCCCGGCACATCGCTGCGGCGTCATCGGGCGTCGCCGGTCTGATCCTGATCACATCGGCGCCGCTCATTTTGTTGTCCATGTCGTCGACCTTATTTCCGCAACTCGCTCGGCGCCTTCCCCGTCCATCGCTTCAGCGCCCTCCGGAAATTCGCGCCGTCACTGAATCCCAGCAGCATCGCAATGTCATCCGTGCTCATCTGCGTGGTGCGCAGATACTCCAGCGCCAGTGAGCAGCGCACATCGTCGGTGATGGCGACGAAGGACGTTCCTTCCGCCTCGAGGCGTCGGCGCAAGGTGCGGCTGGTCATCTTCAGCGCGTCGGCCACGCCTTCCATGTCGGGGAACACGCCGGGTTTGCTCATCAGCACCTGATACACCTCGCCGGCCACGCCGACCGATACCTTGGATTGGCCGATCAGGCGGTCGCACATGTTCTGCAACAGCTTCGCCGTGAGCTTGTGCGCCAGCTGCGGCTGTTGTCCCAAAATGGCGCTGTCATAGATGAGTTCGCACGCTTCCTGGTCGAAATAGCAGGGGCAGCCGATGTAATCGCTGTAGATGTCGGCATGCGCTGGTGCCGGGTAGGAGAAGCAGGCCTTGATCGGTGGGCAGCTGTGGCCGGCGACGTCTTGCAGGTGCGTGACGTGCTGGGTGAACTGCTGCTCGACGATGAATTCGCGCAACTCGCGCGACGGGCTGGAAATAAAGGCGTCCGGAAACGACCAGACCGCGCGATCGGGATATTCGGTCCAGTCGATTTTCAGCGTCGGTGTCGCCAGGCGATGGTATTTCACACCCAGCTTGAAATAGTCGCGCAGCGACAAGCAAGACATCAGCGCGTAACCGTACATGCCGTAGGCCGACAGATGCAGGCGACCGCCGACCTTGAACGGCGTGGCCGGATCGGTCGACAGCGCGATGGCGTTCTTGCAGACGGTGGCGTACTGGCGCACGGACGTCAGCAGCGACGCGTCATAAATCTGGTCCGGCCTGACGCCGCTTCCCTCCAGGCAGTCCTCTGCGGAAATGCCCTGTTCCGCCAGTACTTCGACCAGCGCCGCGATCTTGTAGGGCGCGTAAAGAGGCTCGTTGAGCATGGTGATGGGCGACAAAACGACTCCTTGAATATTGTCCGAAGATGACTCTGCAGTGTCCGTTAAAGACCTTACTTTGGTGACTTTAACTGATTATGATCGCTCCCACAATGAGGACGATCCGTGCGCGGCGTCTTCGTAAAAATACAGGCAGGAGACAGGTTGGCGATGTGCGTTTTAACGCGTTTCATCCTCGCAACCGCGGCTTGCTGTCGTTTTTCAATTCGTCGAAGAATGCCAAAATGAGCAAAGTCAGTAAAACCAGCAGGAAGGTCATCATCTCGTGCGCCATCACCGGCGCCACCCATGTTCCCTCCATGTCGGCCTACCTGCCGATCACGCCGGCGCAGATCCGCGACCAGGCGATCGAGGCGGCCGAGGCCGGTGCGGCGATCATCCATCTGCACGCACGCGATCCTGAAGACGGTCGTCCGACCCCGGACCCGGCCGTGTTCAAGCAGTTCGTCCCCGACATCGTCAAGGCCACCGACGCCGTCATCAACATCACCACCGGCGGCAGCACCCGCATGACGCTGGCCGAGCGCCTCGCTTATCCGCGGTTGCTGCAGCCTGAAATGTGCTCGCTCAACATGGGCTCGATGAATTTCTCGATCCATCCGGTTGCCGCGAAGATCACGGACTGGGCCCACGACTGGGAAAAAGACTACGTCGAAGGGATGGAAGACACGATCTTCAAGAACACCTTCAGCGACATCAAGCAGATCATGCTCGAGCTGGGCGCGCAGGGCACGCGCTTCGAGTTCGAGTGCTACGACGTCAGCCATTTGTACAACCTCGCGCACTTCATCGAACAGGGCCTGGTCAAGGCGCCATTCTTCATCCAGGCGGCGTTCGGCATCCTCGGCGGCATCGGCGCCGATCCTGAAAACATGACCGTCATGCGCGCCACGGCGGACCGCCTGTTCGGTCGCGAGAACTATCACTTCTCCGTGCTCGGCGCCGGGCGCCATCAGCTGTCGCTGGTGACCATGGCGGCGATCCTGGGCGGCAACGTGCGCGTCGGCCTGGAAGACAGCGTCTACATCGCCAAGGGCGTGAAGGCGGAAAGCAACGCGCAGCAGGTGCGCAAGATTCGTCACATCCTCGAAGAATTGTCGTTCGAAATCGCCACACCGGCGGAAGCGCGCGCGATGTTGGGCCTTAAAGGCGGCGACAGGATTTCGCCCTGAGGTTGCAAGAAATTTTGCAAGAGCGCCAAGCGTTTGCTTTATCCCAAACAAGAACTGAATATTTTCAGGAGACATCATGACCAATAACGCCATACCAGGCGACGCCGGTTTGCACCGGCTTGCCACGCACAAGGCTTTTCTGAAGTTGATCCCGTTGATGTGCGCGATCTACTTCATGTCCTTCCTCGACCGCACCAACGTCGCGCTGGCGAAGATCCATCTGGCCGCCGACGTCGGCATCAGCGCCGCGGCGTACGGGCTCGGTTCGGGCATCTTCTTCATCGGCTATGCGCTGCTTGAAGTGCCCAGCAACCTGGCGGCACATCGCTTCGGCCCGCGCCGCTGGATCTCCCGCATCGCGGTGAGCTGGGGCATCCTGTCCACGGCCATGATGTTCGTCTCCGGCGAGTGGTCGTTCTATATCCTGCGCGTCCTGCTCGGCATCGCCGAAGCGGGCCTGTTCCCGGCGCTGATGTACATGGTGACGCTGTGGTTTGCGGGCAAGGACAGGCCGGTCGCCATCGGCTGGATCTACACCGCCCCGGCGCTGGCGCTGATGCTGGGGAATCCCATCGGCGGCGCGCTGATGCAGCTCGATGGTTTCGGCGGACTGCACGGCTGGCAATGGATGTTCATGATTGAAGGCTTGCCCAGCGTCTTGCTCGGCATCCTGCTGTACTTCAAGCTGCCTGATCGTCCGAGCGATGCGAAGTGGCTGACGCCGGCCGAAGCTGCATCCCTGGAAAAGCACGCGGTCATCGATGCGCCGCAGCACGGGAGTACGTCTTCCAAGGACTGGATGGCGGCGCTGAAGCGTCCGACCACGATCCTGATCGGCCTGATCTATTTTCTCAATCAGGTTGCTTTCGTCGGACTGTACTTCTTCACACCGGCCATGGTCAGCCAGATGCACATCAGCTCGCCGCTGATCGTCGGCCTGCTCTCGGCCAGCGTCGGCATGGGCTTCCTGATCGGCGTGCTGGTGTTGCCGCGCATACACCGGCGCGTCAGCAGCGACTCGGTCTATCTGGGTGTGCTGACCATCGGGCTGGTGCTGTGTGCGATTGCCTTCATCGCCACCGCCAGCTTCGGCGGCAAGATCGCGTTGTTCGTCGTGACTGCCTTCTTCGCCGGCGGCGTGCTGCCGTCGTACTGGGCGATTGCCATGAAACGCATGCAGGGCGTGCAGGCCGCGGCCGGACTGGCCTTCATCAACACGATCGGTTTGCTGGGTGGCTTCGTCGGTCCTTATCTGTTCGGCATGGCCGAGACCGCCACCGGACGCAGCGACGCCGGCTTCAACGTCATCCTCGGCGCGGCGATCCTCGGCCTGCTGCTGGTGCCGTTGTTGGCGCGTTCAATCAGGAACGAGTCCCTCCGGTAATGAGCCGGAGTGAAAATTGAAATCAAGTCAGGAAAGAAGTGCAATGAGATTACGTGGAAATGTGGCAATTGTGACCGGCGCCGCGCAAGGCATCGGTAAGGCGACGGCATTGAAGTTCGCACGTGAAGGCGCGACGGTCATCGTCTGCGACCTCGACGCCGCTGCGGTCAATGCGGCGGTGGAGGAGTGCCGCGCAGCCGGCGGCGAGGCGGAAGGTTTTCAGCTGGACGTGACTTCGCGCGAGAGCCTCGACGCGATGGTCGAGGCGGTAAAGCAGAAATACGGCCGCATCGACACGCTCGTCAATAATGCCGGCATCACCCGCGATGCGCGCCTGCAGAAGATGACCGCGCAACAGTTCGAAGATGTCATCGACGTCAATCTGCGCGCCGTGTTCAACGCCTCGCAGGCGGTGGTCGATACCATGATCGAAGGTGGCGGCGGCGCTATCCTGAACGCCAGTTCGGTGGTCGGCATCTACGGCAACTACGGCCAGACCAATTACGCCGCGACCAAGTTCGGCGTGATCGGCTTCACCAAGACCTGGAGTCGCGAACTGGGGCCGAAGGGCATCCGCGTCAATGCGGTGGCGCCGGGGTTTGTCGAGACATCAATTCTCTCCACCGTCCCCGACGACGTCTTGCAAAAAATGCGCGACCAGGTGCCGCTGCGGCGTCTGGGCAAGCCGGAAGAAATCGCCGACATCTATGCTTTCCTGGCCAGCAATGAAGCGAGCTATATTAACGGCGCGGTGATTGAGGTCTCGGGCGGTCTGACGCTGTAACATCACGCTTCACCGCATCCCTTTTTTTGTACGCTGCGGTCTGCATCTTCCTTGCAAGGACGCGGCGATCACGTAGGAATAGTTATGAAAACAGTTGACCTTCTGAAGCCGGACGCGGGCCTGCGCGTCTTCATCTCCGGCGCCGCCACCGGCATCGGCGCGGCCATTGCCGAAGCCTTCCTTGATACCGGCGCGGCGGTCTACGTCTGCGACATCAATCCGGCGGCGGTCGACGCCATCAAGCAGAAACATCCGCGCATCCACGCCGGCGTCGCCGACGTCGGCAAGCGCGAAGACGTCGACGCCGTGATGGCGGACGCCGCTGAAAAACTCGGCGGCCTCGATCTGCTGATCAACAACGCCGGTATCGCGGGACCCACGGGTGCGGTGGAAGATATCGACGCGGACGCCTGGGACCAGACCATCAACACCAACCTGAACAGCCAGTTCTACTTCCTCAAGCGCGCCGTTCCCCTGCTGAAGAAGAGTACGAACAACCCGAGCATCATCACGCTGTCGTCAGTGGCAGGCCGTCTCGGCTACCAGTTCCGCACGCCGTATGCCTCGACCAAATGGGCCATCGTCGGTCTGATGAAATCGCTGGCAGTCGAACTCGGCCCCAGCAATATCCGGGTCAACGCGATTCTGCCCGGCGTGGTGGAAGGCGAGCGCATGGACGGCGTCATTGCCGCCCGCGCGAAGACGCTCGGCCTGAGCTTCGACGAGATGCGCGAAGACTACGTCAGGAAGATTTCACTGCGACGCCTGGTGACCACCCAGGATGTGGCGGCGATGGCCTTGTTCCTGGCATCGCCTGCCGCGAGGAACATCTCGGGGCAGGCGATCAGCGTCGACGGTAACGTGGAATACCTGTAGTCCAACCGTTGCTGTTCACGACTTGTTGATGAAGACGTGCATGCCCGCCAGCTTGCCGTCCCTGACGGTGAAGATGTCTTCGCCGCTGATCAGGCGCGGGTTGTCCGGCGGGCCGTAGCTCCAGGTGACGCGGCCGACGCCGTGATTCCATTCGACCGGATCCGGCGCGAACGAAAAGCCGGCGTGTGCGCTCTGCACACGTTGCAGCAATTGAGCGAGCTCGACGTAGCCGCTGGCAAGGCCGGCATAGTCTGCGACGACGAAATCCTCTGTGTACGCCTGCGGGAAGAGAAGGGCCCAGTTCTTGGGATCCTGCTCGTTCCAGATCTCAAAGTGGCGATCGATCAATGCCTGTACGGTGGTGATTTCGTGTGGGGTGGTGTCCATGATTGCTACCCTTTCCGTATGATTTTTTCTGTCATTCGTCTGCGGCCCGGCAGACATCCGGGCCGCAGACACATCACACCTGCGCCATGCCGCCGTCGACAAACAGTTCGATGCCGTTGACGAAGCTGGCCGCATCCGACGCCAGGAAGGCCACGGCCTTGCCGACTTCCTGCGGTTCGCCCAGACGTCCCAATGGAATTTGCGACGACAGGTAATCGAACAGGCCCTGACGCGCTTCATCAGGTACCAGGCCGCCCAGGCCGGGAGTGCGGATCGGGCCGGGGCTGACCACGTTGACGCGGATGGCGCGGTCCTTCAGATCCAGCGCCCAGGAGCGGGCAAAGTTGCGCACTGCCGCCTTGCTGGCGCTGTACACGCTGAAGTTGGCGGTGCCCTGGATCGACACGGTCGAGGCGGTCAGGATCACCGATGCGCCGTTGCTCAGCAAAGGCAGCGCCTTCTGCACGGTGAACAGCACGCCGCGCACATTGGTGCCGAAGATACGATCGAAATGTTCTTCGGTGATCGCGCCCAGCGGCATCATGTCGCCGCCGCCGGCGTTGGCGAACAGCACGTCCAGCTTGCCGGCGCTCTTGGCGATCTGGGCGTACACCGCATCCAGGTCGGCCAGTACGGAAGCATCGGCACGGATGCCGGTGGCGGCTGCGCCGATGCTCGCCACCGCGGCGTCGAGCTCAGCCTGGCGGCGGCCGGTGATGAAGACGCGGGCGCCCTGGGCCGCCAGTTCCTGAGCGGTTGCCAGGCCGATGCCTGTGGTGCCGCCGGTAACCAGAGCGATCTTGCCGTTGAGTTGCTTGTCCATGATTGTTTCCTTTTAGTCAGTGATTCGGGTTGATTGAATATCGTTCTTCGTGCACTCCCGTTTGCTGTGTTGCGGAAGGCATGGACGTACTTTAGCGACAAGACTTTATGAGAAAAAGTAGGTAAAATCGAAATGACTATCCATGTATGTGGATAATCAAACCGACTTTGAAGGAATGCACGATGGATCAGTTATCGGCGATGCGATGTTTTGCCCGCGTGGTGGAGGCGGGCAATTTCACGCGCGCGGCGGATTCGCTGGAGATGCCCAACGCCACCCTGAGCAAGCAAGTGCAGGAGCTCGAGACGCATCTGGGCGTGCGCCTGTTGCAGCGGACGACGCGGCGCGTGACGGTGACGTCCGAAGGGCGCGATTACTATGAAAAGACCATCCGCATCCTGCGCGACCTGGAGGATATCGATACTTCGTTCAGCGCCTCCCGCAGCAAGCCGCGCGGGAGCTTGCGGATCGATATCGGCAGTTCAACCGCAAGCGACGTGCTGATTCCGGCGCTGCCGGACTTCATCTCCCGCTATCCGGATATCCGCATCGACCTCGGCGTATCGGACCGCTCGGTGGATCTGATCAGCGACAACGTCGACTGTGTCATTCGCGGTGGGCCTTTGGACAGTTCATCGTTGGTCGCGCGCCATATCGGCAGCGCCGGCTTCGTCACCTGCGCGACGCCGGCGTACCTGAAACAGTTTGGCGTGCCGGCTTATCCGGAAGAACTGAAGAACGGCCATCGCCTGGTCAGTTACGTGTCGTCGCAGAATGGACGCGCCGTGCCGTTTCGTTTTGAGCACAAGGGCGAAAAGACCGAGATCAAGGTCGAGCACCGGGTCGGCGTCAACGAGAGCAACGCGCACCTGGCGGCTGGGTTGGCGGGACTGGGGATCATCCAGACCTTCAGCTATGCCGCCGGGGCGGCGCTCAGGGAGGGGGCATTGGTGGAGATACTGAAGAAATGGCGCCCGGCGCCTTATCCTTTCCATGTCGTGTACCCGCAGAACCGGCACGTGACGCACCGTTTGCGGGTGTTCATGGACTGGCTGGTGGAATGCTTTCCGGAGAAAGTCGGCGTCAACTGACACGGACGAAAAAAAGCCCGCGCCGGCAGATGCGGTGCGGGCTTTCAGACAACACAATCGTAGGTTCAGGCTATCGATGCCGCCGTCCGGCGCGTCGCGCTTCGCTTGAGCAGCCATGCTGCGAACACGAAGGCCGCTGCCACCAGTCCCAGGTTCTGCGCCGAGCCATCGGCCACCGTCAGCGCGCCGGCGCTGGCGCCGATCGAGAAGCCCAGATACATGAACGAGGCATTAAGTGACATCGCGATCGGGGCCAGCTTGATGCCGGCGATGCTGATCAGGTTGGTCTGCTGCGCCGGATAGAAGGCCCAGCCCGAAATACCCCACACGATCACGCTCAGGAACACCGGCAGCACCGCCAGGTTGGCCGGCAGCAGGTAGGCAATCGCGGTCAGCGTCAGGAAAGCGGCGATCAGGAACATCAGCGCCGGACCCGTCACGCGGCGGAAGCCCACGCGGTCGGCAATCTTGCCGCCGGCCATGACGCCGATCGCAGCCGAGATGCCCCAGGCGAACAGCACATAGCCAACGTGGGTGCCGTGGATGCCGGTGACCTGGTTCAGGTATAGCGCGAAATAGGTGTACATGGTGTATGCACCGGTGGCCCACAGAAGCGTAGTCAGCAGGGCACGCAGCACGGCCGGGTCACGTGCTGCCAGCACGCGTTCACGCAGGCTGGCGACCGGCAGGTTGTTGCCGATGCCGCGCGGCAGCCCCAGCATCAGGCCCAGCGTTGCGATGGCCGCCAGCAGCGCCACTCCCGCGAAGGTCATGCGCCAGCTCAGGCTGTCGGCGATCACGGTTCCCAGCGGCGCGGCCAACGCCACGGCCACGGTAATCCCACCGCTCACCAGCGCCAGCGCGCCGCCGCGTTTTTCCGGTGCGACCAATGCGCCGGCCAGAGCCAGAGCATTGGGGACGTACAAGCCGGCGGCGAAGGCCAGCAGGATGCGCGCCGTCATCAGCGACCAGTAGCCAATAGCCTGCCAGGCCAGCAGGTTGGCCAGCGTGAAAGCCGTCATCGCGCCGATCAGCAAACCACGGCGGCTCAGGGCGCCGGTCAGTGCGGTCAGGATCGGTGAGCTGATGGCGTAAGCGGCGGTGAATGCCACCACCAGTTGGCCGGCGACCGCGACGCTGACGCCGAGATCCTTGGCCACCGTCGGCAAAATGCCGGCGATCATGAAGCCCTCGGCGCCGACGGCGAAGGTGCCCAGCGCCATCCAGTACAAGGGGGCGTTGCTCGTCGCGGGGACAGGCGAGGGAGCTGAGGAAGGAAGAGAAGATGTGTTCATGAAATTCTCGATATAAAAATGAATTGAAATGACCGGTCGTCTTAAGCTTGGTGAAAAAAATGCCGCTTCCATTGAAGCGGCTTGCTGCAAATATTCGGTATGGCTCAGATCAGGACTTTATTGAAAATCACATCCATGAACTGATTGAAGGCATCCTGGCTGCGCTCCACGCGAACCCGCAAGGTTGCGCCTTCCCAGGCATTGAGCACGAAACCAGCCAGCGTCTTGGGGCTCAACTGGTTGGCAATGCTGCCGTCTTGCTGGCCGGCGGCAATCGCGTATTCGAGCGCCGCGCTCCAGTTGGCGTAAATCCTCAGCAACTGTTCTCGGATCACCGGGCTTTGCTCCGACAATTCAGCAGTCATGTTGCCGATCATGCAGCCGTGCTGGAAACCGCGGTCGACCAGGCGCTGGTTGAGCGCCGTGAAGTAACCGCGCAAGCGCTCCAGCGCCGGCATGCTGTCGTCGCTCAGGATGTCGCGCAAGGTGCTGCGCCGCGACGCATAGTCGCTGACGATTTCCGCCGCCAAGGCTTCCTTGCTCTCGAAGTGGTTGTAAAACGATCCCTTCGGCACGCCGGCCTCGACCGTGATGTCTTGCACGCTCGAGGCGTTGAAACCGCGTTCCAACAGGAGTTTGAGCGCGGCGTCGAAAATCTGGTCACGGGTATTTGGCTTAGGCATGTGGCGATAATATGACCGGTCGTCTTAAAAGTCAACGGTGAGTTGCATGAATGTGGCGAAAACGCCATGGAGCGCCGCTTTGCAGCGCGCCGAGTCAGCTGTTTTATTGATTCAAGGGAAATTATTTCCCTGAATACATCGCAACTTCCCGCGCAATCGCCAGCGAAGAAGTCAGTCCCGGCGATTCGATGCCGAACAGGTTGATCAGTCCCGCAAAGCCGTGCTGCGCCGGCGTGCTGATGACGAAATCCTGTTCCGGACCGCCGCGCGCCAGCTTCGGCCGCACGCCGGAATAGCTCGGCTGCAGCGCGGCGTCGGGCAAGCCGGGCCAGTAGCGCCGTATCGCGGCGTAGAAGCCATCCGCGCGGCGCGCGTCAACCGCGTAGTCGATGGCGCGCTCGTCCTCAATGTCCAGCCATTCGACGTCGGGACCGAAGCGCGCCTGGCCGGCCAGGTCCAGCGTCAGGTGCACGCCCAGGCCGCCTTCCTCCGGCAGCGGATAGATCAGCCGCGAAAACGGCGTCTTGCCGCTCAGCGAAAAATAATTCCCCTTGGCGAAGAACGGCGTCGGCACGTACGCCGCCGGCAAGCCTTCGAAGCGACGCGCCAACTGCGGCGCCGATAACCCGGCTGCATTGATGACCAGCGTGGCGGACAACTGCATTTCTTCGCCGCCTGCGGTTACCGCGTCGAGCGCGATACCGTCGGACGTTTTGCGCGCGGCGACGATCTGGGTCTGCAGCGCCAGCACTGCGCCGGCCGCTTCGGCGTCGGCCAGCAGTTGCTGCATCAGCGCGTGGCTGTCGACGATGCCGGTGGAGGGCGACAGCAGCGCCGCCGTGCAGTGCAGCGCAGGCTCCAATTCGCGCACATGCGTCGCATCGATGGGCTGCAGATCATGGACTCCGTTCTGCGCGGCATGCGCGGCCACGTCCTGCAATCGTGCGGCCTGATCGGCGCCGGTCGCCACCAGCAGCTTGCCGCAGCGCCGGTGAGCGACCTGGCGTTCTTCGCAATAGCGATACAGCAAGGCGCGGCCCTGGACGCACAACCTGGCCTTGAGCGAGCCCGGACGGTAATAAATGCCGGCGTGGATTACCTCGCTATTGCGCGAGCTGGTGCCGCTGCCGATGCTGTCAGCCGCTTCGACGATGATGACTTCGCGTCCGGCCAGCGCCAGCTCGCGCGCGATCGCCAGGCCGACTACGCCGGCGCCGACGACGATGCAATCAATATGGTCGCTCATATGCGGAAACTCGGAAAATGGATGTTCACGGTGACGTTGCAGGTGAATTGTTTTTGTCGAAAGACGCTATCGTACTATCGTATTGCCACGTCGTATTTATCCACCCTCAGGACATTCCTGCAAACGGGATTTCCTCCGGTGCAACGCTGGTCTACAATCGGCCATCGACACAAAATCAGAATAAGCGTCGACACGAGACCATAACAAGAGACCACAACAACAAGTCGCATTCAGGAAGGGTTGTCAGTAATGCACAGCTTTCTGCCGCTTGCTTATCAAATCGACAAACTCGCCCGCAGATTGGCGGCCAGTTTTCCCGGTGCTTTCTCCATCGACGAGCGCGAGTCGCTGGTCGTCGGGACGGAAACCACGCCGGTCCTGCGCAACGGCGCCGAGGTGCTCAATCTCAATTTCGGCGCAATCGACAGTTTCTCGGCCGCGACCAGCGGCAGCGCCACCATCTTTGTCCAGCGCGGCAAAGACTTCGTGCGCGTCTCGACATCGGTAAAAAAGGAAAACGGTGAACGCGCCATCGGCACCTTGCTCGATCATGCCCATGCCGGCTATCGCAACCTGCTGGCCGGGCGCAGCTACACCGGCTTCGCTCAGTTGTTCGGCCGCCAGTACATGACGCGCTACGATCCGGTGCGCGATGCACAGGGACGCGTGGTGGCGGTGCTGTACGTCGGCATCGACGTCAGCAGGCGCTTTCAGGCCGGCATCGGCGCGCGTCTGGGCATGCTGGCGTTCGGCATTGCCGGCGTGGTGCTGGGCGCTTATGTCTGGGCGAGCGTAGTCGCCGTATCGGCGTTGCCGCCGGCAACCGCGCCCGCAGTCGTGGCGGCGCTGCTGCTGCGCTATGGCCTGATCGCGCTGTGCTTGCTGGGACTCGGCATGATCGGTCTGTACCGGCAGGCGCAGCGCATGGTGACGCGACCGCTGCTTGACGCCACGGCCGCGGCGCAGCAACTGGCCAAGGGCGATCTCACCACCATGATCCACGTCGGCCGGCGCGACGAAATCGGTCAGCTGACGCAAGCCATCAACGGCGTCGCGCAAGGACTGGCGACCATCGTCGGCACCGTGCGCGCGAGTTCCGAACGCATCAACGTCGCCGCTCGCGAAATCGCCGCCGGCAACAACGACCTGTCGGCGCGCGCGGAAGCGCAGGCCGGTGCGCTCGAACAGGTGCGCGCCACCATGGACAATTTCAGTGCCGGAATCCGCAACAACGCCGGTCATACCCAACAGGCAGGCAGCCTGGTCGACAATGCCTCCACGCATGCAGGCGAAGGCGGCAAGGTGGTCGGCTCGGTGGTGGCGACAATGGGTGCGATACGCGCCAGTTCGCACAAGGTCGCCGATATTATCGGCGTGATCGACGGCATTGCCTTCCAGACCAACATCCTCGCCCTCAACGCCGCGGTGGAAGCGGCGCGCGCCGGAGAACAGGGCCGCGGCTTTGCAGTGGTCGCCACCGAGGTGCGCCAGCTTGCGCAGCGCTCGGCCGCCGCCGCACGCGAGATCAAGGACCTGATCGCCGAATCGGTGGCCAACGTCGACCACGGCGACCGGCTTGCCGGCCAGGCCGGCAGCGCCATGTCAGGCATCGAGACGGCCATCGGCAGCGTGGCGACGATCATGCGCGATATCGCAACGGCCGGCGCCGGCCAGACTGAAGACATCGGGGAAGTCACGCGCGCGGTCGGCGACATCGATCAGATGACGCAACAGAACGCCGCGCTCATCGAACAAGCGGCGACCGCCACCGAGAACCTGCGCCGCGAAGCGGAAAAACTGGTTGAGCAGGTCGGCGCTTTCAAACTGGCGCAGCGCAGCTGATCGCCATCCTTCCGGAGACCCATGGTTCATTACAAACGTTCCTCCACGGCGCTGCTGGCAGCGGCCTTTGTATTGCTGGCCTGTGTGGCGATCATCGGCCTCGATATCTGGCGCACGTGGCAGGCGCGTGTGATACAGGAGCGAGAAGCCGGCGTCTCCGTCTCCAACATGGCGCGGGCGCTGGCGCAGCATGCCGACGACACGTTCAAGGAAGCCGATATCGTGCTGGTGGGTTTGCTGGAACGCCTGCGCGTCGACGGCACCGGGCCGGCGGCGCTGGAGCGCCTGCATCGCCTGCTGGCGACGCAGGTCAAGCAGCTGCCGCAACTCAACGGCATCTTCGTCTACGACAGCCAGGGGCGCTGGGTGGTCAATTCGCAGCCGCAGCTGGACCACACGCAAAACAATGCCGATCGCGAGTACTTCATCTATCACCGCGACCATCCCGACGAGGGGCCCTACATCGGTCCGCCGGTGCGCAGCCGCTCTACCGGAAAAGGGATCGTCACCGTAACCCGCCGCATCAACAATGCCGACGGCAGTTTTGGCGGCGTGGTGCTGGCGACGGTGGATATGGATCATTTTCAGCGGTTCTACGCCAGCTTCAACATCGGCAAGTCGGGCGCCATCCTGCTGGCGCTCAACCGCGGCACCATCGTGTTCCGCCGGCCGCTGCGCGAAGACTCGATCGGCAAAAGCATGGCCGAGGCCGCCATCTTCCGCGACCATGCCGCGAAGAACGCCAGCGGCCTGGCCGTCATCAGGTCGTCGCAGGACGGCGTGGAGCGCATCAACGGCTACCGCCATCTGGAGGCTTTTCCCCTGTTTGTCTCGGTCGCGTTGTCGCGCGATGAGGTCTTCGCCGAATGGCGCGCCGACGCCTACATGCACATGATCGGCGTGCTGATCCTGGTGACCGGTTTTGCGGTCATGGGGCGGCGCATGGTGGCGCAGATCGACCAGCGCTCGATCGCCGAGAACGAAGCCAACGAAGCGCGTGCACTGGTGGAAAAACTGAACCAGACCCTGGAACGGCTGGCCCTGCAGGACGGTCTCACCGGCCTGGCCAACCGGCGCCAGTTCGACGTCGCGCTGGCGCGCGAAATGAGCCGTGCCGTGCGCAGCGGCAAGAGCCTGGCGCTGATCATGATCGACGTCGACCGTTTCAAGCTGTACAACGATTTGTATGGGCACTTGTCGGGCGATGAATGCCTGCGCAAGGTCGGGAAGTCGATCCTGTCCGGCGAACGCCGTCCCGACGACCTGGCTGCGCGTTACGGCGGCGAGGAGTTTGCCATCATCCTGCCCGATTGCGACGCAGCGGGCGCAGCAGTGATTGCCGAACAGATCCGGCTGGCCGTGCGCGCGCAGCAGATCGAGCATGCAGCGAACCCGGACGGCATCGTGACGGTCAGTCTGGGCGTTGGTTGCTTGCCTCAAGTAAAACGGGAAATGTCGTTGCGCGATCTGATCGGCGTTGCCGATCAGGCGCTGTATCGGGCCAAGGGTGAGGGCAGGGATCGCGTCGGATTGTAAGTGAGCTGACTAACGCGACGTGGAAGCGTGCGTCGAATCGAGGAGGCTGCTGCAGTGGAAAGATCAGTTGGCGATGGTGGATTTTTCCGGCTTGTTCGACTCCTGCTCCATCACTTCGCCGGCAACCACCTGCATTTCGTCGTCAAACTCGGAGGCGACAACGACCGGCTTCACGGCATTGAGATTGAGCACATAGATCTCCGCATTGCGCATTTTCGGCGCTTCATCCGGGACGACGCTATGGACCTGATACGTCGCGAGATCGTTTTCCCATTTCTTTTCCCGATAGAAAAAATAAAGCAGGAACACCAGGCCGACGCTCAGGTAGCAGACGACGGCGAGGAACATGTCTTGCTGGAACAGGTTGGCGATGAAGTCCATGGCTATATGTGCTCTCTGAGGATGAGGTTGGGAGAATGATAGTGAACGGGTCCTTTTCCTGATATCGGGGAATTCCCTATTCCTCGCCGGCACCGTATTGCTGGTGCGTGGCAAGGACTTGCAACGCGTCAATGCATCAGCGTTTTCCTGAGCGTGGCGGCAAGCTCGTCGATGGCGAATTTGGCGACGTAACCATTGGCGCCGACGCTGCGCACGTGGTCCTCGTTGGCCGAGCCTGACAGCGATGAATGGATCACCACCGGAATGCCCTTGTAGCGCTGGTCCGCCTTGATGTTGCGGGTCAGCGTGAAGCCGTCCATCTCCGGCATTTCCAGATCGGTCAGCATCAGCGCCACCTTGTCGGCAATCTGCTTGCCTTCGCGCTGCGCTTCGGCGCCCAGCACCTGCAATTTCTCCCAGGCTTCCTTGCCGCTCTTGGTCATGATGTAAGGCACGCCCAGCGTGGTCAGACCGTCTTCGATGAGTGCACGCGCCACCTTGGAATCGTCCGCCGCCAGTACGATGGCGCCGGGTTTGACCAGGTTTTTCAGTTCGCCGGTATGGCCGTTGTCCAGTGCCTGCTTGACCGGCGAGGTCAGGTTCAGGATCTGTTCCACGTCCAGCACTTGTACGAGGCGGCTGCCGTCGACGCCCGAATCGAGACGCGCGATGCTGGTGACCAGGTCACCGCCGGCGCTGGCTTCGGCTGACAGCACCTGGCTCCAGTCGAGACGCACGATTTCTTCCACCGATTCCACCGCGAAGGCCTGGGTATGGCGTGCATATTCGGTGATCAGCAGGATATTCAGGCCGGTTTTGGGCTTGCATCCCGTCACTGCCGGCAAGTCGATGACCGAGATCACCTGGCCGCGGATATTGACCATGCCCAGCATCGGCGACTTGGTGCCGGCAGCCGTGGTGATCTGCACCATCGGCACGATCTCGCGAATCTTGAACACGTTGATGCCGAACAGTTCACCCGCGCCGTCGCCGCCGGCGTTGCCCAGGCGGAACAGCAGCAGTTCGAATTTGTTGCTGGCCGTCAGGTTCGTGCGCTCGTCGATTTCTTTTTGGAATGCATCCATGGGATACCTCTGCTGGTAGGTTGGGTTGCTGAACTGTTGCTCGGGTCAGAACTGTTCCCAGGAGCCGGTCTCGTCGTTGGCTGCGATGGGCGGCTTCAGCGCCGGCCGGGTTTCCTTGCGCACCGCGGCCGGTTTGACCGTTTTCAGTCCCGGGTTACGGGCCGGCGTGATGTCAATGGTGCGCTTGGGTTTGGGTGCGGACGGCTTGCTCAGCGCGGCGCGGTCGTCCAGCTTGAAGACGCTGACCACTTCCGACAGGCGACCGGCCTGCTCCTGCATCGACTGGGCGGCGGCGGCGGCTTGTTCAACCAGCGCAGCGTTCTGTTGCGTGACTTCATCCATCTGCGTGATGGCGATATTGATTTGCTCGATGCCCTGGCTTTGTTCGTGGCTGGCGGCGGTGATTTCGCTGACGATGTCGGTTACGCGGCGCACGCTGTTGACGACTTCTTCCATGGTGGTGCCGGCCTGTTCGACCAGCTTGCTGCCGGCGTCGACCTTGGACACCGAGTCGTCGATGAGGATCTTGATTTCCTTGGCGGCGGCGGCCGAGCGTTGTGCCAGGCTGCGCACTTCCGAGGCGACGACGGCGAAGCCACGTCCCTGTTCACCGGCGCGCGCAGCTTCCACGGCGGCGTTCAACGCCAGGATGTTGGTCTGGAACGCAATGCCGTCGATAACGCCGATAATGTCGACGATCTTCTTCGACGAATCGTTGATCGACCCCATGGTGTCGACCACCTGACCAACCACGTTGCCGCCGGCGATCGCGACCTCGGAGGCCGTCACCGCGAGTTGATTGGCCTGGCGTGCATTGTCGGCGTTCTGCTTGACGGTGGAGGTCAGCTCTTCCATGGCGGAGGCGGTTTCTTCCAGCGAACCTGCCTGTTGTTCGGTGCGCGAGGACAAATCCATGTTGCCGCTGGCGATTTCGTTGGACGCAGTGGCGATGGTGTCGGTGCCGGTGCGTACTTCGCCGACGATCTTGAGGAGATTGTCGTTCATGCCGCGCAGCGCATCGAGCAGTTGGCCGGTTTCGTCCTTGCTCTCGGTGCGGATCGTGGCGGTCAGGTCGCCGCCGGCGACGCGCTGGGCAACGTTGACCGCGTCGGTCAACGGGCGTGAGATCACGCGGGAAATCCAGACCGCCAGCGTCATCGCCGCCGCCATGCAGATCAGCAGCATGGCGATGATCCACAGGCGTGCGCTGGCATAGGTAACGTCGGCATCGGCGCTGGACTTCTCTGCGCCTTTTTCGTTGACCTCGACCAGTTTTTCAATCTGCTCCAGCAGGCTGCGGTAGACCTTGGTCGATTCTCCCTTGAGTAACGTGCGGGCGTCTTCATTCTTGTCGGCGCGAGAGATGTCGAGGATTTTCTTATGTTCACCCAGGAAGATACCGATGGATTTTTCCACGTCGGGATAGAGCGCCTTTTCTTCAGGTTCGCTGATCTGGTTGAGATACTCCTTTTGCTGCTTCGACAATGCTGCAATCTGCTTGTTGGCGTTGTTTTCGATTTCTTCGAATTCCTGAGGCGTCGATGCCAGGATGTGTTGCAACTCGAAGCTGCGGATGCGCGACAGGGTCAGCTTCAGCTGGGAGAGCGTGCGGATGCTGGGCAGCCAGTTGGTGGCGATTTCGGTCGAGGCCTGGTTGACGCGACCCAGTTCGCGGATCGCGAATACACCGAGGGCGGCTTCGAGGGCAACGACGATAAAAAAGACGGAAATCAATTTCCGCGAGATTTTCAGATCGTAAAACCATTGCATATTTTTCTCCTGCGTAGGGGACGGGGATATTGCATTTCGACATGCCGCCACCGGCAACACATCTGAATCTGGCCATCAGGCAGGGAGCCGGCGCGGCGTCGACGTTCGTGCCTGTCGACGCCAGGCCGGTGGAAATTCCGCTATGCCCGATGTGTGACCAGACTATCGAATCGACATACTCTCCGGTATCAGTGATTTCCTGATAGCCGGAAGGCAACAAAGCGGGGAGCTGACAAAAGGCGGGCGCGCACATGAAAAAAAAGCCCGCTTGCGGGGAGCAAGCGGGCTTGGGGAAACGGGTGGAATTACAGGTACTGCACTTCAATCGTTGCCGAACCGTCGAGGTCGATGTTCTGTGTCAGCGGCAGGTTGGCGCCCTTGTCCAGGACAGCAGTCACGCCCAGGTTGCCGGACATGGTCTTGTACGAACCAGGTGTGGTTGAGCCGGAGGCAGCGAACGCCTGGCGGTTGGTGCCGTCGGCATTGAAGCGACCGTAAGTCGACTTGGCCCAGGTGCCGTTGTTGGCGGCGTCGGCGACGATGTCGGGTGTTGCGCCGTCAGCGGTGAACGAACCGACGATGGAGCGTACGCTGTAGGCGCCGATATTCTTGCCGCCTGCAGCACCCAGACCGTAGGCATGCTTGTCGGCCAGGTTCGAGTTGATCGCAGTCATCAGGCCGGCGACGACGGTGGACGCCTTGTTGTCGATGGCGCGCACGGCGACTTTGGTTGCTGCATCGCAAGTGACGGTGAAGGCGATGGTTTTTTCTTCCAGCACGTTCGGCGCTGTTGCGCTCAGGCCCTTGGCGGCGATGGTGCCGTAGTCGACCACGTTGGTGCCGGTGAAGGCCGGAGTGCAGGCCGAAGGACGAATCACGCCTTTGACCTTCAATTCAGCAGTGTCGGCGGCTTGCGCAGCGAAGGACACCAGCAGGGAAGCAGCCAGGGCGGAGAAGAGAGTGATTTGCTTGTTCATGATCGTTTCCTTAAGTAGTCAGAATGGTGAAGTTCGTTTGAATTCGTTTTGCTTCAGCACCTTGTGTTTGCTTGAGCAGTGAAGCCATTTTGACGATTTAAGAATCGGATTAATATGAGAAAACTCTCAAAAAACGGCGTCGTGAAAAAACGAGACAGCGGCTTGCGGATCGCGCCCGCACATGTCTTGCGCAGGGGAAACGCTGCAGTTGGCGGCCTGATCGGGGATAATGGCGTTCTTTACCCTCAACAAGGAACGTCGTGGCAGTCTCCATCAAAACCGAAAAACAGATCGCGATGATGCGCGTGGCTGGCGGGCTCGCGGCGGAAGTGCTGGAGATGATCGGCGAGTATGTCGTACCCGGCGTGTCGACCGAAGAACTTGATCGTCGCTGCCATGACTACATTCGCAAGGTGCAGAAGGCCACGCCGGCCAACGTCGGCTATCACGGTTTCCCGAAGACGCTGTGCACCTCCATCAATAGCGTGGTCTGCCACGGTATTCCCAGCACCAAGGATGTGCTCAGGGAAGGCGACATCGTCAATATTGACGTCACGGTGATCAAGGATGGCTGGCATGGCGACACCAGCCGCATGTATTTCGTCGGCGCACCCAAGCCGGAAGCGGCGCGGCTGGTGCAGACCACGCTCGACGCCATGTTGGCCGGCATCGCCGCAGTGCGGCCGGGCGCCCGGCTGGGCGACGTCGGTCACGCCATCCAGACGCTGGCCGAAGGCGCCGGCTATTCGGTGGTGCGCGAATACTGCGGCCACGGCATCGGCAAGGTGTATCACGAAGAGCCGCAGGTGCTGCATTACGGCACCCGCAATTCCGGGCTGCTGCTGCGCCAGGGCATGACCTTCACGATCGAGCCGATGATCAACCTCGGCGCGCGCGCCGTGCAGCAGCTGGCCGACGGCTGGACCGTGGTTACGCGCGACGGCTCGCTTTCGGCGCAGTGGGAACACATGATCGCGGTGACCGCCGACGGCGCCGAAATCCTCACTCCCTGGCCGTCCGCCAGATAATTCCCATCCGATCATCTCTTCTGTTCGGGGCTGTCCTGACAGCTTCGGACGAGAATGACGCGCGCATCGGTTATTATTTCTTGCCGCGCGGCATTCGCGCGCTTTGTTTTGCGTCGTTTCATTCCGCTGCGCACCGTCGCTCTGGTCCTCCAGCCGGCAACTTTCATCCACCGTCCTGACAACGATACTTACCCGCCCATGAAAATTTCCCCGTCGCTGCCGCTGTGGTCCATTGCTTCGCCCATCCTTGGCTGGCTGGTGTATGCCGTCAATGGCCTGCAACCAGGCGGTTGGTTCGTCGCCTTGCTGGTGGTCGGCCTGATGGCCAGCGTGCTGGCGGCGGTGTATCACGCCGAAGTGGTGGCGCATAAAGTCGGCGAGCCGTTCGGCACGCTGGTGCTGGCGCTGGCGGTGACGCTGATCGAAGTGGCGCTGATCGTCTCGCTGATGCTGGCGGGCGGCGAGGCGACCACGGGGCTGGCGCGCGACACGGTGTTCGCGGCGATCATGATCATCCTCAACGGCATCGTCGGCATCTGTCTGTTGGTGGGAGCGAGCCAGCATCGCGAGCAGTCGTTCGGCCAACACGGCGTCAGTGCTTCGCTGGCGACGCTGGCGGCGATTGCAGTGCTGACGCTGGTATTGCCGAACTACACGTTGACCAAGATCGGCCCTTATTACAGCGCCAGCCAATTAGCCTTCATCGCGGTGATTTCACTGGTGTTGTACGGCACCTTCGTGCTGGTGCAGACGGTGCGCCATCGCGATTACTTCCTGCCGCCGAACGCCGCCGGCGATGCGGAAGCGCATGCCGAACCGCCATCCAACAAGGTCGCGATTTTCGCCGCCGTGCTGCTGCTGGCCTGCCTGGGCGCGGTGGTGCTACTGGCCAAGGCGCTGGCGCCGACGCTGGAAGCCGGCCTCGATAATCTGGGTGCGCCGAAATCGGTGGTCGGCATCATCATCGCCGCCATCGTGCTGCTGCCGGAAGGGCTGGCGGCGGTGCGCGCGGCGCGCGCCAACCGTTTGCAAACCAGCCTCAACCTGGCGATCGGTTCGGCCCTGGCCAGCATCGGCCTGACAATTCCAGCGGTGGCGGTGGTGTCGCTGGCGACCGGCTGGACCTTGTCGCTGGGACTGGACGTCAAGTCGACGGTGCTGCTGATGTTGTCCTTCATCGTCGCCGGCTTCTCGCTGAGCACGGGCCGCACGACGGTCATGCAGGGCATGGTGCACCTGGTGATTTTTGCAGTGTATTTGTTTACGACGATCGTGCCGTAACCGGGCAGAGGGGCAGGATCAGCGTCGCAGATGGGCGGCGTCCTTGCGCAGCGGATCAAGCAGCTGGCGCAAGGCGTTGTGGTCGAGTTCATACATGAGCGCCAGCAAACTCCCCAATTCGCCGCGCGGAAAACCTTCACGTGCGAACCAGCCGAGGTAATGGCCCGGCAGATCTGCCAGCAACCGGCCCTGGTATTTCCCATACGGCATTTCCATGCTGACCAGCTTGAGCAAGGATTCCTGATTCATCGCAGCGATCTCCTCTGTCGTTTCAGGGAAAAGTGCTATCGATCTTGACGTCGTCATGCCGTGCGACGCAATTGCGTCCCTTGGCCTTGGCGACATACAGCGCACGATCGGCTTCTTCCACGAGTTCTTCGGGCTCTCCCGATTGCTGCGTCGGTTCGATCACGGCAACGCCGGCGCTGACCGTCACGATGGTCAACGGGCTGGCGGCATGCAGGATGTTGAGCGCGACGATATCGGCGCGGATGCGTTCGGCAATCAGCGTGGCCGCTTCCAGCGTGGTTTGCGGCAGCAGGATTGCCAGCTCTTCGCCGCCGTAGCGGGCCGCCAGGTCGCCGGTGCGTTGCGGCACCTGCTTGAGCAGCGTAGCGATGCGGCGCAGGCAATCGTCGCCGGCGCGATGGCCGTAGATATCATTGTATTGCTTGAACCAGTCCACATCGAACAGGATCAGCGCCACGCTGTCCTTCTTGCGCAGCGCGCGGGCAAATTCCTGGCTGAGCGCGATGTCGAAATGGCGGCGGTTGGCGAGGCCGGTCAGGCCGTCTTCCAGCGCCAGGTTCTGCAAATGCCGGTTGAGCTGGTCGAGGTTGTCGCGCGCGACGCGCAACTGGGCTTCCGTTTCCAGACGCAGTTTGATCTGGCGCAGCAGCCAGTTGCCCAGCAGCGCCAGTATCACGATCAGCAGCAGGATGGCGGCAGTGTGGTGCAAGGTGTCCTCGGCCCAGCTGTCAAGCACTTCTTCCTTGGACAGCGCAATCGCGACGAATAGCGGGAACTGGTTGAAATGCCGGTAGGCGTTGATCCTGTCCTTGCCGTCGACGGTGGACGGCGCGGTGTGCGTGCCGTGATGATTCTTGGTGACGTAGTCGCGGAAAATCGGCACCTTGTTCAGGTTGTAGCCGACATATTTATCGAAGAACGGCCGGCGCGCCAGCAGCGTGCCGTCGTTGAGGCCGAGGATGATCAGACCGTTGTCACCGATGTTGAAGGTGTTGTAGAAGTTGCGGAAATAGTCGATGTCGATCGCCGCCAGCACCACGCCGCGGAAACGGCCGTCGGGGTAGTCGAAGCGACGTGACACGGTCAGGCGCCAGGCTCCGGCCGGATTCTTGATCAGCGGTCCGATGTAGGGGCCGCGTTCAGCGTGGTCGCGATGGTATTGAAAATAGTTGCGGTCGCTGATGTTGCCGCTGAAGGGCGTGACGTTGGAGTCGACTATCGGATTGCCGTGGGCGTCGAGGATGAACACGCCGGCCAGTTGACTGACCTCTGATACACGCTTTCGCAGCAGCTTTTGCAGGCGCGGTTTCTGGGCATCGTCCACGCCATCTGACTCCAGCCGCTCGACTACGCCGGAGAGGATGATGTCGGCCGCCTTGAGTGTATCGTCGCCATGCTGCGCCAGCGCGCGCGCCATGTTGACGATGTTGGCTTCGCTGTCGTGGAGATGTTCTTCGCGCGCCTTCCATGCCTGCCAGCCGTTGATGGTCAACAGCGAGATGCAGACGATGAAAAAAAATACCTTCGCCCGGAATACCAGCGGCGCGGTTTCGCCCGATTCACGGGTCATCATTTTCTTCAGGCGCTGCAAGACGGTCATAAGGGATGTTTTATTATCGACGGGAAGGTGTGGGGCACCCGCACTTTGAATGCTACTAGAAACAGGCTCAGAATTCGCGGTAGTTTGTTCTTGTCAGGCAAATATTCGATGGGCACGCGACAGTGTGAATTCGTATTGTCGCAGGGAAAGAATGCCCTGCGGTTTTATAATGGAGCAGTCCTTTCTTTCATCCGCCATGCCGCCTTCTTCCCGTACCGACGATCCGCAACCCACCCCGCCGACAGAGCCGGCGCTGGAAGATTGCTGCCAGAGCGGTTGCGACCCCTGCATATTCGATCTCTACCAGGACGCGCTGGAGCGCTATCGGAGGGCTTTGCAGGAATGGCAGTCGCGCCAGCCTCCGGAGCGTGTTCGGCGACGTTCTCCAAGGCAATAAACGGCGGTTGTCACCTGAAGGTCACAATCCTCAGGTATGTTCCAACGGTGCCGACCGCAGCCGGTCGCCGCCTATTCAGGCCATTCAGGCATCATCCGATGGAGAAAAAATGAACGACGAAGAACTGGTGCGCCGCATTCATCGCGAGCTCGCCGACAGTTACGACGAAGAGCTGGAACTGGAAATCGAAGATCGCACGATCGAGCAACTTGCAGGCGGCGTGGACGCCGTCAGCGAGCAGGACAAGGCCGACCGCCGCCTGTATTTCCGCGAACTGTTCCGCCTGCAGGCCGAACTGGTCAAGCTGCAGGACTGGGTGGTCGCCACCGGCCACAAGGTGGTGATCCTGTTCGAAGGCCGCGATGCGGCGGGCAAGGGCGGCGTCATCAAGCGCATCACCCAGCGCCTCAACCCGCGCGTCTGCCGCGTCGCCGCTTTGCCGGCGCCGAACGACCGCGAACGCACGCAGTGGTATTTCCAGCGTTATGTCTCGCATCTGCCGGCCGCCGGTGAAATCGTGCTGTTCGACCGCAGCTGGTACAACCGCGCCGGCGTTGAACGCGTGATGGGCTTCTGCAGCGACGACCAGTACGAAGAATTCTTCCGCTCCGCGCCGGAGTTCGAACGCATGCTGGTGCGCTCGGGCATCCAGCTGATCAAGTACTGGTTTTCGATCACGGACGAAGAGCAGCACATGCGCTTCCTGAGCCGCATCCACGATCCGCTCAAGCAATGGAAGCTGAGCCCTATGGATCTGGAGTCGCGTCGCCGCTGGGAGGACTACACCCGCGCCAAGGAAGTCATGCTGGAGCGTACCCACATCGCCGAGGCGCCGTGGTGGGTGGTGCAGGCGGTCGACAAGAAGAAGGCGCGCCTGAACTGCATCCATCACCTGCTCAGCCAGATGCCGTACGGCGAGGTCGAGCACGCGCCGATTTCGTTGCCGGAGCGCGAGCGCCACGACGACTACTTCCGCCGCGAAGTGTCGAGCGAGATTCTGGTGCCGGAAATTTACTGACACCCACAATCACCTGGCAGTCAATCGCGAATGCAAAAACGGGAGCCCAAGGGCTCCCGTTTTTCATTGATGCCGACCAATAAATCAGTGCCGGATCGGTTCAGAAGTATTTTTTGACGATCTCGCCGAAGGCTTGTTCGGCCGGCATGCCGGCGCGCATCAGCGTGGTGATTTCTTCGGAGTGCTCGCCGATGGTGTCCGGCAGCGTAGCGCGGTTAGCCTTGAAGTATTCGTACTTGTCGCTGTCGACCTGATCCTTGGCGCGTGTCGCGGCGCTCGGTGCACGCGTGGTGCTGGTGCGCTTGACGCCGCCGGTGCTCAGCGTGCGTGCGGTCTTGCCGCCGGCCTTGGCCAATCTGATCTGGTCCAGCGTGAACGTGCCGGTGGCGTTGCCGGGGGCGAATTCACCTTCTTCGGGATGATGCAGGTGATGATTGCCGTCGAAGGCCATCTTCTTGCCGGCAGTGTTGGTCAATTGATAACGCGGACCGTTGCCCGACGTGACCAGTGCGAACTGGACGCGCTCGCCGTAAATGCCCATCTGTGTGAGGACGCCCGACAGGTAATCGGCTTTCAGGGTGTCGATGTTGCCGGTCCAGCGTTTGCTTCTTGTCGTAGTCAAAATATGTACTTCCGTAATGATGGCGGCCGCGCGCAAGAGGGATCCTGATGAAATCGCGATCCGGGGCGGCCGGCCTTGAAAAAACAGCGTGACCTGCCATTATCCTCTTCTCGCGCCCAGATTGACAGCGCGATGCAGCAAATTTTGCCGTAGGGGATCATCCCGCAAACCGAAAATCCCCGTCCACCGTGCTTTTCAGCCTTGTGATTGATGTCCGGCAACGCTTCTGTACGGCAATAACGGCGCTATAATGACCAATTCCGCGCTCGCGGAGATCGCTCACGAGAAACATACTAAAAAGCGGGGAATCATGGGGGCAGCAAACCATACATATCGTGTATTCACATCGGCTGCCTGGTGCCTATGTTTGTACAGCGGCAATCTGGCGCACGCCCAGGTGCAGGATTACGTCCAGGCCGGCATCGTCAAGGTCGTCAGCGGCAATGTCCAGGTGCTGCGTCGCGAACAGCCATCGGCCGCCCGTGTCGGCGACCGCGTGTTTTCGGGCGATCGCGTGGTCACCGCCGAGGGTGCCGCCGTCGGCATCACGCTGCGCGACGACACCTTGCTGTCGCTGGGTCCCAAAAGCAATTTCCTGCTGGAACAATACAACTTCGACGCCAGCTCGGGCGAAGGCAACGTCGCCGTGCGCGTGGTCAAGGGCACCTTGCGCTACGTCACCGGCCTGATCGGCAAGCATGCGCCGGAACGCCAGCAAGTTCTGACGCCGACGGCCACCATCGGCATCCGCGGCACCGATTTCATCGTCGAGGTGGCCGATGAATAAGCTGGCTGAAAAATTCACCCGGTTGCCGGCGCAGGTCGCGCTGGCGCTTCTACTCACTGCCTGCGCCGGGCCGAAAGAGCGCTTCGTGCTGTTGCCGCAAGCGGATGGTTCGTCCAGCAGCATCGTGGTCAAGGCGGGCGGCAGCGAGACCGCACTGACGACGCCTTACGCCTCGGTCGAAACGCAGGCAGGCAAGGCTGGCAAGACGCTCACGCTGAGTGAAGCGGACGTCAACAAACGCTACGCGCCGGTGATGGAAAACCTGCCGTTGCGTCCGCGCACTTACGTGCTGCAGTTCGAGCTCGGGCGCGATCGCCTGACGCCGGGCTCGCGCAAATTTCTCGACCAGGCGATTGAAGAGTTCAAGCAATTTCCGGCCGGCGAATTCCTCGTGATCGGGCACGCCGACAACATCGGCAACGACGCCTTCAACGACACGCTGTCGGTGCGCCGCGCCAGGCTGGTCGAGAGCGAACTGATACGTGCTAAAGTCAATCTGATCAGCATCGAAGTGATCGGCAAGGGCTCGCGCGAACCGCGCTTCCCGGCCAAAAAGGGCGTGCCGGAGCCGCGCAACCGCTACGTCGAGATCAAGCTGCGCTAAAAACAATCGTAGTGAGACATGGCCGACATCTACCTCGCGTATTCGCCCGAGACGCGCGCGAATTACTATGGCGACAAACCGCTGGCGCTGTTGCAGGCGCTGGGAACGGTGCGCCTGAATGACGGCGAAACGCCGCTGACCCCAACTGATCTGGTGTGCGCAGCCGCCGGTTGCGACATCATCGTCGCGCCGCGCATACCGGCTGCCACTGCCGAAGTCTTCGATCAGTTGCCGCAGCTTGTGGCCTATTGCCGCGGTGCGGTCGACATCCGCAACATCGACGTTGACGCCGCCGGCCGCAACGGCGTGCTGGTCACGCGCGCCACGCCGGGTTTCGCCGCTTCGGTGGCGGAATGGGTGCTGGCCGCCATGTTCGACCTGAGTCGCGGCATCAGCGACGCCGCGCTGGCCTACCGCAACGGCATCGTGCCTGCGATCAGGATGGGGCGCGAACTGCGCGGCGCCACGCTGGGTGTGGCCGGCTACGGCACCATCGGCCAATACCTGTGCCGCGTCGCGCAGGCGCTCGGGATGAAGATCCTCGTCGCAGATCCCTACGCAACAATTACCGAGCCGTCGCACGTCGCGACCGGTTTCGACGCCATGCTGGCGCACTCCGATTACGTGGTCTGCCTGGCGCCGGCCACGGCCGAGACGGCACAGCTGTTTAATGCCGTCGCGTTTGCAAAGATGCAGGCCTCGGCCTTCTTCATCAACGCTTCGCGCGGCGAGCTGGTTGATGAAGCCGCGTTGCTGCAGGCACTCGACCACGGCATCATCGCCGCCGCCGCCCTCGACGTCGGCATGGCGCCCGACCAGATGCCGTCGCCGCTGCTGACGCGCCATCCGCGCGTGATCGCCACGCCGCACATCGGCGGCCTGACGCCGCAGGCAGCCGAACACCAGGCGATGGACACGGTCAACCAGGTGGCGGCGATTCTGGCCGGTCGCCTGCCCGAAGGCGCGGTCAACGCTGACAAGGCGCACCGGCTGGCGCGTTTCATTCCAAAAAAATAGCATCAGCGGAGACACGCATGACTTCCAATGCTTTGCCAGCCGGCGCTTGCGACTGCCACATCCACATTTACGATTACACCCGCTTTGCGCTGATGCCGACGGCGCCTTCCAAGCCGCCGCAATCGCTGTGGTCCGACTACCGGCGCGAACAGCAGGCGCTCGGTCTGACGCGCGCGGTGATCGTGCAGCCGACCGGCTACGGCTTCGACAACCGCTGTACGCTCGACGCGCTGGAACAGGTGCAGGGCAGTGCGCGCGCCATCGTGATGGTGAAGCCGGAGATTTCAGAAAGCGAACTGGCCGCGCTTGACCGGGCCGGCGTGCGCGGCGTGCGTTTCATGATGGTGGCCAACGGCGGCGGCGTGATGCGCTGGGACATGCTGGAGCCGATCGCCGCAAAAATTGCGCCGTTCGGCTGGAACATCAACCTGCAGATCGACGGTCGCGATTTCGAGCAGTGCGAAGACATGCTGAAGTCCTTGCCCTGTCGCGTCGTGATCGACCACAACGGCAAATTCCTCAAGCCGGTCGCACCCGATCATCCTGCGATGCAAAGCCTGTTGCGCCTGCTTGATACCGGACGTTGCTGGATCAAGTTGTCGGCGCCGTATGAGACCTCGCAAACCGGCGCACCGGATTACGAAGACGTCAGCGCACTGGCGCGCACCTTCGCGCGCGCGTTTCCCGAGCGCTGCCTGTGGGCCAGCAACTGGCCGCATCCGGGCCGCAATCCGCAGCCGGCTAATCGCGCGCTGCTCGACCTGTTGCCCGCATGGGCGCCGTCGGCCGAAGTGCGCACGCGCATCCTGGTCGACAACCCGGCGGCGCTCTACGGATTCTGAGCAAAGCTGAAAATGCGGGTCGGTGCAATTACGGGATCGTCATCGAAGCTGTCGGGATCGTCCAGTGGCCACGCCAGCGACAAGGGCGTCAACTGCACGCCGAAGCGCGCGGCGGTCGTTTCCACTCCATGCGGCGTACAGCCGCGCGTCATCAGGTCGACCATGGTGGCCGGCACGCCGCGCTGGGCTGAGAATTGTTCTGCGCTCACACATCGCAACGGCACCTCGCGGCCATTGATCAGCTGCGCCAGCTCGGCCAGGCTGTGTTCTTCCGGACCGCCCAGTTCATGGATCCCGGCGTCGCCTTGGCCCAGCACAGCGGCTTCGGCGATGGTGGCGACGTCGCCGAGGTTAATCGGACGGCAGCGCTGCTCGCCGTCTCCGGGCAGCAATACCGTCTCGCCCGGCACGCGTTGCTGCAGCGACAACTCGAACGGCAGCGGATGCGGACTGCCGCGCACCACCGGGCCGATGCGGAAGATCACGCTGTTGTGCAGGCGCGCCAGCACGCGTTCGGCCAAGCCCTTGGCTTTCAGATGCCAGTTGTCCGCTTCGGCGTCGGCATCGATGTGCGAGAAATACACCACTCGCGTATCACGCTTGCCTACTGCCGCGGCAATGCGCTCGGCAGTATCGACCATGCCTTGTTGATAGTCTTTCCAGTCCTCGCCGCCGGAAGCACAGGCGCCGGTCAGCAGCACTACCGCATCGGCTTCGGCGATGACTTCAAAGCTGCGTTCGCTGTGGGTCCAATGGGCCACGGTTTCGTCGGCTGTCAGCCTGACCGGTTCGCGCACCAGGGCGGTGACGTGTACGTCCGCATCGCGCAGCAGCAACAGCAACAGGCGGCCGGTGGGACTGTTGGCGCCGGCCACGACGACGCGGCGTACGGGTGCAATATTCAACTTGTTCATGACTTCCCCTGTTCGCAACAATGCAGACATGCAGGTGAAGACGTGCGGGCGAGCGAAATATTGTGCGTTCGAAAAAATATTTTTTACTGCTTTGCATGGTGCCGCAAAACGATGACAATCCGATCAGCATTTGCGCCGGCAACAGCGCTGCAAGCATTCAGCCTGCCGTCAGTAATGCCGGATTGCCATTGAAAACATCGCATGCATACCAACATGCACGCCAACACATCTCCCTTTGCGAGGCTCCATGCCGTCACGTTTCACCATCATATTCGTCCTCTCGGTCATGGGAGCCCTGCATGGCTGGATAGGCTGGCGACTGCTGCCGGCGCTCGGCATCGACGCCGTCTGGCAGGGCGTCGGCGTGCTGTTGCTGGTGCTGTCGTTCATCCTGATCCCGGCCGGTTTGCTGGCGCGCGGGATCAAGCGGCAACCGCTGTCGGACCGGCTGGCCTGGGTCGGCATGCTGGTCATGGGATTGTTCTCTTCCCTGTTGCTGCTGACCATCGTGCGCGAACTGGCCTTGCTCGCATTGTCCCTGCTCCATCTCGTCACGCCCGCGATGATTGAAAGCAGCGCGCGCGCCGTGGTCGGTTGCGCCTTGCTGCTGACCGCGGTCGGTTACATGAATGCGCGCCGGCTGGCTGCGGTGGTCGAGGTCGAGATCCCGCTCGCCGACCTGCCGCACGCATTGCAGGGTTTCACCATCGTGCAGATCAGCGATATCCACGTCGGCCCGACCATCAAGAAGCGCTACCTGCGCGCCATCGTCGACAAGGTCAACGGACTCAAGGCTGATCTGGTGGCGATCACCGGCGACCTGGTCGATGGCAGCGTGCAGCAACTCTCCGAACACACCGCGCCGCTGGCGCAATTGCGGGCGCGTCACGGCGCCTATTTCGTCACCGGCAACCACGAGTACTACTCCAACGCGCCGGCCTGGATTGCGGAAGTGCGCCGGCTCGGTCTGACCGTGCTGCTGAACGAACACGTGGTGCTTGATCATGGCGGCGCGTCGCTGGTGCTGGCGGGGGTGACCGATTTCACCGCGCATCATTTCGATGAGAGCCAGCGCAGCGATCCACATGCGGCGATTCGCAATGCGCCGGTGAGTGCGGCGAAGGTGTTGCTGGCGCATCAGCCTCGTTCTGCGGCTGCTGCTGCGGATGCGGGGTTTGATTTGCAGTTGTCGGGGCATACCCACGGAGGGCAGTTTTTCCCTTGGAATTTCTTTGTGCCGTTGCAGCAGCCTTATGTTGCGGGACTGAATCGTTTGCGGAATTTGTGGGTTTATACCAGTCGTGGGACTGGGTATTGGGGGCCGCCTAAACGCTTGTTGGCGCCTTCGGAGATTACGAGGTTGAGGTTGGTTCGGGCTTGAATGCCTTGTCCGTTTTTCCGTAACTGATACTGTTTTTTCTTCGATCAACCGTGCCGGGGGTAGCCCGGCGGCTACTTACTTTCTTTGCTTCGCCAAAGAAAGTAAGCAAAGAAAGGGTTGGAGCACTGCTCCAACACAACGGGATCCAGCCCCTTCGGGGTTCCCGGTGCTGCGAAGCAAAAAATGGGAAGGGAAACAAACTCGCCACGCTCAGACAAGTTTCCCTTCTTTATCCATTTTTCGCATCGCATCACCGGCTGGCTCCAAGCGGAACTTCTTTTACGGCTCGCTTCGCATTGCCTTGGCTTACTCGCCTTCGGCATCGCTTCTTTCTTCTTTCATTTCTCCTGCGTATTTTTTACTTCAAAGATACAAAGCTTCCTGCCTTCTCTGCGCGCGCCTGATCGCCTGCGGCGGATAACCGAACACGCGCAGGAACGCGCGTCGCATGCGTTCCGGGTCGTCGAAGCCTACTGCCCTGGCGATGCTTTCCAGCGATTCCTCTCCTGCTTCCACTCTTGGACGCGCGGCTTCGGCGCGCAGCTTTTCGATGGCCTTGGCGGGCGTCTGGCCGGTCTCTGCACTGAAGGCGCGGTCGAACTGGCGGCGGCTCAGGCAGGCTATTTCTGCCAGGCGCTCCGCCGTCAGCGATTCATGCAAATGGTTGCGCGCGTAACTTAGCGTCTCGCGGATTCTTCCTGATGGTGGATCCATTTCCAGCAGGTTGGAAAACTGCGATTGGCCGCCCGGGCGACGGTGATACACCACCAATTCTCTTGCCACCGCGCGCGCCAACTCCACGCCCAGATCTTCTTCGATCAGCGCCAATGCCAGGTCGATGCCGGCCGAGATGCCGGCGGAGGTCCAGACGTCGCCGTCCTTGATGAATATCTTGTCGCTGTCGACTTGCACCGATGGATGCATGCGCTGCAAACGCGCAGCCATGCGCCAGTGCGTGGTGGCGCGCTTGCCTTCCAGCAGACCGGCCGCCGCCAGCACGAAGGCGCCGGTGCAGACGCTGGCGACGCGGCGCGCCTTGCTTGCGGCATGGCGGGTGTAGTCCAGCAAATTCGCGGACAGCACGCCTTCTCTCGGTCCGGCGCCACCGGCCACGATCAGCGTGTCGAACGCGCTGCGGTCCAGCGGATGCGTGACGACCGCGGTGCCGGAAGCGCTTTCCAGCATGCCGCCTTGCTCCGACATCACGCGAAGTTGATACGGTCGCTTCCTGCCATCGACTTCACTGAGACGATTGGCGACGTCGAACGCAGTCAGCGGGCCGGTGAAGTCGAGCAGGCTGCAATCGAGAAAGAGCAAAAATCCGATCTTGCGCATGGGGATTGAGGTGTCCAAAAAAGCAGGTTGTCTAAAAAGGAGGTTTTTATGTCATTTTGGACGGATGGTGGCACGGCACACTGAGGCTGTCAAATTAGCTCGGAGCAGCATCATGAACCCAGCAGCACAACCGGACGCGGGCGCGCCTGTCCTGCGCAAGGACAGCCATCGCTGGAAAATCCTCGGCATCGGCGTGCTCGCCAATGCCAGTTTTTCGGCGGCTTTTGCCGGTATTCCGGTGACGGCGATTTTCATGCGCGCCGATTACCGGCTCGACAACACCCAACTGGGCCTGGCGCTCGGTTCGCTCGGGCTGGGCGTGGCCGTGAGCGAATTGCCGTGGGGCGTGCTGACCGACCGCTGGGGCGACCGGCGCGTCTTGTTGTGCGGATTGATTTCCACCGCGCTGGCGTTGGCGGTGATGGCCGCCTGCGTCGCGCCCGGCGCAGCAGGCATTCCCCCGTTGTGGCTGCTGGCGCTGGGCTTGCTGTCGGTCGGCCTGCTCGGCGGCAGCGTCAACGGCTCCAGCGGACGTGCGGTGATGGGCTGGTTCCGGGAGGGTGAACGCGGCTTGGCGATGAGCATCCGCCAGACCGCAGTGCCGGTCGGCGGCGGTGTCGGTGCGCTGGTGCTGCCCTCGCTGGCGGCAGCGCACGGATTTTCCGCCGTGTACGGCTTGCTGGCGCTGTTTTGTCTGCTCAGTGCAGGGATGGCGTGGCTGTGGCTGCATGAGCCGGCGGCCGCAACATCGTCAACGACCGCAGCACCACAGGACCGCAGCGCCTTGCGCAACATCGAAGTCTGGCGCGTGGCGATGGCGATCGGCATCCTTTGCTTTCCACAGGTCTCGGTGCTGACCTTCGCCACCATCTTCCTGCACGACGTCGGTCACGCCGGACTGGGGCTGATCAGCGCGACCATGGCGGCGATCCAGATCGGCGCGGCGGTGATGCGGGTATGGAGCGGACGCTGGACTGACCGTCATGGCAATCGCCGCCGCTACCTGCGCACTTGCAGCGCGCTCAGCGTGATGTTGTACGTTGCACTGGGCACGCTGGCTGCCCTGGCGCCGGCGGTGTGGCCGCAATCGATTCTCGCGGCGATGGCGCTGTTGCTGGTGGCGGGCGGGGTGTGCGCATCGGCCTGGCATGGCGTGGCCTATACCGAACTGGCGACGCTGGCCGGGCAGCGCCAGGTCGGCACTGCGCTGGGGCTGGGCAATACCTGCGTGTTCCTTGTGTTCTTCCTGGCGGCGCAGGCCGTGCCGGCCTTGCTGACGTGGCAATCCTGGCCGGCTGTCTGGTTGGCTGGTGCTGCAGGGGCCTTGATCGCCTGGCCGATTTTCCTGAAGCCGCTGCCTCGGAATCGTGCAGGTTGATGTAATAATCGACGGCTTCTGCCACTAACTTTCTTCCGCCATGGATCGTCTGAGCGACATGCGTCTGTTTTTGAGCGCGGCTTCCGCCGGCAGCTTTTCCGCTGCCGGGCGCAAGGTGGGATTATCGCCGGCGGCATCCAGCGCCGCCATGCAACGACTGGAGCAGTCGCTCGGCGTCAAGCTGTTCGAGCGCACCACGCGCCAGCTGCGGCTGACCGAAGAAGGGCGGCTGTATCAGTACTACTGCCAGCAAGCCATCGACGCCATCACCGAGGCCGAACACCAGCTGCAGGCCGGCAAGCAGCTGGTGCAAGGCACGGTGCGCATCTCGGCGCCGTCTGACCTGGGCCGCAATCTATTGCAGGATTACCTGCTGGAATTTTCACAGCAATATCCCGACGTGCGCTTCGTGCTGTCGCTGACCGACTCGCACGCCAACCTCGTGCTCGACGATGTCGACGTCGCGATTCGTTACGGCAAGCTGGCCGACAGCAGCATGGTGGCGCGCACGCTGGCGCCGAACCGTCGCGTGATCTGTGTGGCGCCGGTGTGCGACGACCATTTCGGTCCGTTGAAGGAGCTGTCGCAACTGGCGCAGCGCCCGGCGCTGGTGCTGACGACCGCGGCCGGGCCGATGAACCTGTGGCAGTTCCAGAGCGGCAAGCGCGTCGAATCCATCCAGGTCGATCGCTATCACGAGACCAACGACGGCGAGATCCTGCGCAAGTGGGCGGTGCAGGGACGTGGCTACGCGTACAAGTCGGCGCTGGATATCGTCGCCGACGTGCGCGCCGGGCGCCTGCGCATCGTGCTGCCTGACAAGCTGTCGGCGCCGGCGCCGCTGCACGCGCTGTACCACCGCAACCAGCACCAGCCGCCGCGGGTCAAGCTGCTGCTGGACTTTTTGCAGGAGCGGTTTGCCACGCAGGCGGCCGAACTGGACGCGCTCGGCATAGAACTCTGAATCGCGCTTTAAGCCGCCGGCATGTAGTCCGTATAGCCGCGTCGATCGCCGCCGAACAGCGAGGCGCCATCAAGATCTGCCAGCGCCAGGTTCTCCTGCAGGCGCTTCGGCAAATCCGGGTTGGCGACGAAAGGACGACCGAAGGCCACCAGGTCAGCCAGTCCATCGCTCAGAATCTTTCCTGCACGTTCCTTGTCGTAACGCCCGGCCACGATGATGCGTCCTGAATAAAGGGCGCGCAGCTGATGGCGGAACTCCAGCGGTATCGTCGGTGCATCGTCCCAGTCGGCTTCCGACAGGTGGATGTAGGCGACGTTCTGTTTTTCCAGTTCGGCAGCGGCATGCAGGATGGTGTCGACAATGTGCGGATCGGCCATGTCCTTGAACGTGATGTAAGGCGCGAGTCGCACGCCGACGCGATGCGCGCCGATTTCTTCCGACACCGCGGCCACGACTTCGCGCAGGAAACGCACGCGGTTGTCGACGCTGCCGCCGTATTTATCCGTGCGCTGATTGGACACGGTGCGCAGGAACTGATCGATCAGGTAGCCGTTGCCGCCATGCAGTTCGATGCCGTCGAAACCGGCCTCAATGGCATTGGCTGCAGCCTTGCGAAAGTCATCGACGATGACGGCGATCTCGGCCACCGTCAATGCGCGCGGCGTGGGGATGTCGACCATGCGGCCGACGCCGTCGTCACCGACGATCCACACTTGCGTGCCGCGCGGCTGGATCGCCGACGGCGCCACCGGCGCAGCGCCGTCATGGAACACCGGATGCGAGATCCGGCCGACATGCCACAGCTGCACGAAGATGCGTCCGCCGGCCTTGTGCACGGCGTCGGTGACCAGCTTCCATCCGGCTATCTGTTCCTGCGTATGGATGCCCGGCGTGAACGAGTAGCCCTGGCTTTCCTTCGATATCTGGGTCGCCTCGGTCACGATCAGGCCGGCTGCGGCGCGCTGGGCGTAATACTCGGCCATCATCTGGTTCGGCACGTTGCCCGGCTGCGAAGAGCGGGCGCGTGTCATCGGCGCCATCACGATGCGGTTCGACAATGCCACCGGTCCCAGTTGCAGGGGTGAGAACAGGGCCGCGTCTTTCAAGGGTGCGTTATTGCTCATGATACTAATCCTCCACCTTCAACATCGATCACGGCGCCGCTGACGAAGCCGTTTTCCATTGCAAACATATAGGCTTGCGCCAGATCCTGCGGTGTGCCGACGCGCCCGACCGGCAAGCCCTTGCCGATACGCGCCATTGCCGCCACGCGCGATTCGGCGCCGGCTTCGCCCCACAATTCAGTATCAACCACTCCCGGGCTGACGACATTGACGCGACGCGGCGCCAATTCCCTTGCGAGACTTTTTGCGGTCGCATCGACGGCTGCATTAAGGCCGCTCTTGAGCAGGCTGCCCGGGCCGAACTTGCGCGACAGCAGACCTGAGGTCAGCGTGACGGAAGCGTTCGGCGACAGGTAGGGCAGCGCCGCCTGGATCGCAAACAGCGAGCCGAACAGCTTGACGTTAAAGGCCAGTTCCAGTTCCTCGCGGCTGAGGTCGGTCAGCTTGGGCGAGCCGACGCGGGCACCGGCGGTCAATACCAGATGGTCGATCTTGCTAATGGCGGCAAAGGCTTGTGTCAGCGCAGCGCTGTCGGTGACGTCGGCCACGGCGGCGCGGATATTTCCGTCGGTCTTGGCCGAACGGCCGATGACAGTGACGATGGCACCGCGTGCCGCCGCTTCTTGCGCGACGGCGCGGCCGATGCCGGAGGTGCCGCCGATGACGACGACTTGCTGTTGTTGCAGTGATGTGTCGGACATGATGGTTCTTTCAGATAGGTAAAATGGAAATTACTGTGGGAGGACGCCGAGTTGCTGCATCAGGCTCAGGTTGTCTTCAAGATGCCAGTTCTCGGCGATGCGACCGTCCTGAATCCGATAGAGGTCATGCGCCTGGAAATCGATGGCCTGGCCCTTGCCCTGCAGTTGGCCAAACACGCCGGTGAAGTGACCGCGGAAGCGCAAGTGAACCGCGACGCGATCGCCGGCCACCGTCATGTCCTGTACTTCCGCGCTGAGGTCGGGCACCGCCTTGCGGAAACCTTCCGACGCCTGCAACGGACCGTCCACGCCTTGCGGACGTCCGGCCGGAAGGGTGCGGTCGACGAAGACCGGACTCAAGGCCTGGCGTGCAAACTGCGCATCGCCGGTGTTCCAGAATGCCGCATAGCGTCGCGCTGCCAGCATGCGGGGATCGGCGTCGATCTTTGCCGGCGCCGTATCGATGGCGATGTGGTGCGGTGCAGGCAGGGATGCTTCGGCCGATGCGCCGGCGCTGATGCTGCCGAAGCCGGCGACGGCCAGCGCCAGTGCGGATTGCCATTTCTTGTTGTGCATGAGGGTTCTCCAGGTGTCGATAAAGTGATTGCATTGTCTGCCTCAGGGAAGGTTCTGAGAATGCGTCCCGTGCTTGAATCATCTTCTTGATATTTTTGAAGATGGGTCAAAAACCGGGGTTTTGGCGGGCTTTAGACGACTGGTCTAATTTTTGGGTAAAATAGCCGGCATGAGAGATACCTACGCCGAAACCAAACTCAGCATCCTGCAGGCAGGCCGCCGTCTGATCGCCCAGAAGGGCTTCACCGGCGTGGGCCTCAACGAGTTGCTGACCGCCGCCGACATCCCCAAGGGCTCGTTCTATCACTACTTCGGGTCGAAGGAACGCTATGGCCGCGAGCTGATCGAGCAGTACGTCGACGAATACCTGCAAACGCTGGACAAGATCTTCAGCGCCGATGGCCAGGCTGACACCACTGCACGCGAACGCCTGCTGACTTACTGGGGTTACTGGCTGGAGACGCAATGCTGCGAAATCGCCGAGCACAAATGCCTGGTGGTCAAGCTCAGCGCCGAAGTCGCCGACCTGTCCGACGACATGCGCGTGGCCTTGCACACCGGCACCGAAGCCTTCATCGCGCGTATCGCCGAAGCCATCCGAGTGGGCGTCGCCGAAGGTTCGCTGCACACCGTGCTGGAGCCTTACCGCACCGCGCAGATGCTGTACCAGATGTGGCTGGGCGCCAGCCTGCTCAGCAAACTCAGCCGCGACCGCGAGGCGCTGGAAAGTGCGATGGATGTCAGCCGACGCGTGCTGGTTGCGCCTTGATTGCGTCTTGATTAAGCCTCTGATTTCACTGCTCTGAAAATTCAATTCCCTCGCCGCATGCCATCCGGCAGGCGACGCCTCCTTTAAAGGAACACCATGTCCCAATCCTCCACCGTCAATCGCCGCATCGTGCTGGCGTCGCGCCCGACCGGCGCACCTGCGCCTGAACATTTTCGTCTCGAAGAGACCGCCGTACCGACGCCCGGTCCGGGCCAGTTCCTGTTGCGCGCCGATTATCTGTCGCTGGACCCGTACATGCGCGGCCGCATGAGCGACGCGCCTTCTTACGCAGCACACGTTGAAATCGATGCCGTCATGACCGGCGGCACCGTGTCGCGCGTGGTGGCGTCGCAGCATCCTGATTACCAGGAAGGCGATCTGGTCATGGCCTACACCGGCTGGCAGGACTACGCCTTGTCGGACGGCACCGGCGCCACCAAACTGGACAAGAACATGCCGCGTCCTTCATACGCACTGGGCCTGTTCGGCATGCCGGGCTTCACCGCCTATGCCGGCCTGCTCGACATCGGCCAGCCGAAGGAGGGCGAGACCGTGGTGGTCGCCGCCGCCACCGGCGCGGTCGGCTCGGTGGTCGGGCAAATCGCCAAACTGAAAGGTTGCCGCGTGGTCGGCATCGCCGGCGGCGCCGAGAAATGCCGCTACGCCGTGGAAGAACTCGGCTTCGACGCCTGCATCGATCACCGCAGCGACGACTTGCCGCAACTGCTGAAGGACGCCTGTCCCAAGGGCATCGACGTGTATTTTGAAAACGTCGGCGGCAAGGTCTTCGAAGCCGTTTTGCCGCTGCTCAACGTGCATGCGCGCGTGCCGCTGTGCGGACTCATTGCGCAGTACAGCGGCGTCGCGCCGAACGCGGCCCTGCTGGGCACGCTGCCGCGCAACCTGCTGACCAAGCGCATCCGCATGCAGGGCTTCATCATCTTCGACTATTACCAGCGCGCCGGTTATTTCGCCGAGTTCTTCAAGGACATGAGCGCCTGGGTCGCGGCCGGCAAGATCAAGTATCGCGAAGACGTGGTGCAAGGTCTGGAGAACGCGCCGCAAGCCTTCATGGGCCTGCTCGAAGGCAAGAACTTCGGCAAGCTGGTTGTTCAGATCGCCTAGTGCAAATCGCCTGATCATTTTCAGATGCTCGCCAAGAGCATCAACAAGGACACACCATGATTCCGTTTTCCGTACTCGACCTGTCGCCGATCAACCAGGGCAGCAGCGCCGCCCAGGCCTTCAACAACAGCAAGGAGCTGGCGCAGAAGGCTGAAGCGCTCGGCTACAACCGTTACTGGCTGGCCGAACATCACAACATGACCGGCATCGCCAGCGCCGCGACCTCGGTGGTGATTTCGCACATCGCCGCCAACACCAAGACCATCCGCGTCGGCGCCGGCGGCATCATGCTGCCCAACCATTCGCCGCTGGTGATCGCCGAGCAGTTCGGCACGCTGGAGTCGCTCTATCCCGGCCGCATCGACCTCGGCCTCGGCCGCGCGCCCGGTTCCGACCAGCGCACCGCGCGCGCCTTGCGCCGACATCTGGGCGACAGCGCCGACACCTTCCCGCAGGACGTGGTCGAGCTGCAGGAATATTTCAAGGAAGCCTCGCCGTACCAATCGGTGCGCGCCGTACCGGGCTACGGCCTGAACGTGCCGCTGTGGCTGCTGGGATCGAGCATGTTCAGCGCCCAGCTGGCGGCGGAAATGGGCTTGCCGTTCGCTTTCGCCTCGCATTTCGCGCCGGGTTTCATGAAGTCGGCCGTCGAGATCTATCGCTCGCGCTTCAAGCCATCGGAAGCGCTGGCGCGTCCGCACGTCATGCTGGGCCTGAACGTGTTCGCCGCCGAGACCGACCGTGAAGGCGAGCGCCTGTTTACATCGCTGCAACAGCAATTCGTCAATCTGGTGCGCGGCGTTCCGGGTCAGCTCAATCCTCCGCGCGAGAGCATGGAAGACTACTGGCGCCCGGAGGAGAAATCTCATGTCGAGCGGTCACTGTCCTGTGCCATCGTCGGCTCGCCCGAGACCGTGCGCGCCGGCTTGCAGGACTTCATCGACGACACCGGCGCCGATGAATTGATGATCACCGCACAGATATACGACCATGCGGCGCGTTTGCGTTCGTTTGAAATCGTGGCTGAAGCACGCGAAGCATTGACGCCGAAAGTGCCGACGCTGGAGTTTTGAGATAGCAGGAAGTTGGAAGAGCAGGAGACAAGAAAAAGCCGGGACATGAAAATGCCCCGGCTTTTTTATTCATAGCTGACTGCGACGACGACCGCTATTCCATCCCAAGCATGCGCGCCAGGCTATTGGCCGATTTTTCGCTGACCAGTTGGATGCGTTGCTCCAGCACCAGCAAGTGTTCTTCCATTGCGGCAATGGCGCCAGCGGCGTCGCCTTTTTCGATGAAGTCGACGATGCTGGTGTGTTCGTCGTGTTCGCAGGCGGCGTAACCGGACGGTTCATGCAAGGCCACGATCAGCGAGCAGCGCGACACCAGTTCGCTCAGGTAGCGTTGCAGGATGGGATTGCGCGACAGTTCCGCCACACGCAGGTGGAAGGCCGAGGCCAGCCGCGCCCAGTCGGTCTGGGCGTAGTTGTGCATGACCGCATGTTCTTCCTTGAGCTGGCGGCGCAGCTTGGCGAGGTCGGCCTTGGTGGCGTTCTTCACGGCCAGCGCCAGCACCGCGGACTCCAGCGAACGGCGCGCTTCGAAAATCTCCCGGGTTTCTTCCGGCGTCGGCATGGCGACGATGGCGCCGCGGTTCGGACGCAGTTCGACGATGTGCTCATGCGCCAGCTTTTGCAGCGCCTTCTGCACCACCGTGCGGCCGACGCCGAACAGTTCGCACAGGGCAGCTTCGGGCAACTTGGTGCCGGGTGTCAGGCGCTGGCTCATGACGCTGGTGAACACGCTCTGGTAGATGCGCTGGATGATGTCGTCGCCATCGGCGTCGGCATGCGCGCCTGCATCCATCGAGGCATCGGCCAGCGCGTCGTGGCGCACCTTGGGACGGCCGGTGCGCGCTGCTGCAGCCGGCGCGGCCTTGATCGCGGATCGGACCGGCTTGGTGGACTTCACCGCCGGCTTGCCGGCTTTCTTTGTGCTGCTGCGTAGAGACATATCGTTCATCGTGTTCTGCGAATTTCCTGCAATTGATTCCACAAGGCCGTCGCCAGCCGTATCAGCGCCAGGTCGCTGCCGGGCGGGCCCAGCAATGATACGCCGATAGGCAGGCCCGCGTCTGTAGAAAACGGCAGGCTGACCTGCGGCAAGCCCGCCAGGCCGGCGATGCAAGTGATACGGAAGCTGCGCGTGCGCACCTCGTCGACTTCCGCACCGCCGGCGCTGAGCAGCGGCGCCACGCTCGCCGCCGACGGAATGATCGCCACCCCGTCTTCACCCAGCAAGTCACCTACCTGCTTACGGATGGCGCCCTGGCGTTGCACCGCCAGGGCGGCGTCGCGCGCATCCACGCGTGCGGCGAACTGCCATCGTGCCGCCACGGCGGGACTGAAGTCGGGGCGATTGGCCGTGATCCAGGCGCCATGGACTTGCCAGCCGTCGTAGGCGGACGCGGTGACATAAGTGCGCCGCCATTCTTCCAGCATGCCGGGTGTCGCCAGCGCATGACGCGTGCGCGCGCCGTCGAAGGCTGTGAATACCTGTTCGACGCGCTCGTGGAATACGGCATCGGCTTCGGCCAGCACGTCGGTCAGCAGCAGCGCGCGCTTGAAACCGTGCTTCGGCCGTTGCGGCAATAAAACACTTCCGACGCGTTCGAACACGTTCGCATCCTGCGCAAACCAGGTCGCAGTATCGAACGCCGGCTGCAACGGCACCATCGCCTCGCGCGGCAGCAATCCGTGCGTGGTGCGCAAGCCCCACACGCCGCAGTAGCTGGCCGGCACGCGGGTCGAGCCGCCGGTGTCGGTGCCCAGCGCGAAGTCGCACAGGCCTGCCGCAACGGCAGCGACCGAACCGCTGGAGGAACCGCCCGGCACCCGGTCCGGCGCACGCGGATTGAGCGGCGTGCCGTAATGGATGTTGTCGCCGTGGATGCTGTAAGCCAGTTCGTCCGTGACGGTCTTGCCGACCAGCGTGGCGCCGGCCGCCAGCAGCGTCGTGATGATCGGGCTGGTGGCATGCGGCACGGCATGGGTCGCCAGCCACGTTGGATTGCCCGCGCCGGTAGGGTGGCCGGCGACGTCGAACACGTCCTTGACGGCAAAGCGCAGGCCGCACAGTTCACCTTCGGCGGCGCCGGCCGTCACAAAGCGGCCGTGCGGCACCCAGGCGCGCGCGTAATTGTCGTGCGATGTTTCCGTCTTGATGCGGGTGTTCATGCCATCACCCCTGTGTCAGCGCAACGGCCGGTTGCGATTTCAGGACCTCGAGTCCATCGACGTGTTCGCAGATCGCTCCCGGCGTGGTGAACCAGACCTCGCCGCGGTCGCGCGCGGCGGCGATGTGTTCCAGCGCGCGACGCAGGTGGCGCAAGCGGTAGGGCTGACCGACCAGGTAGGGATGCAGCGCGATGCCCATCACCAGCGGCTGGCGGCGCGACTGATCCAGCATTTCGTCGAAATTGTCGACGATGAGCTGGGCGAAATCCTTGCCGTCCATCTGGCGTGCCACAATCATCGGGATGTCGTTGACTTCCTGCGGATAGGGGATTGACCACAGCGTCTTGCCGCTGCGCGTCTGCATGTGCGTGGGCTGGTCGTCGTGGCACCAGTTGAGGTTGTAGCGGTAGCCGCTTTCCAGCAGCAGGTCGGGTGTGGCCAGGCTTTCTGAAATCCATGGCGACAGCCAGCCGGTCGGCGCCTGGCCGCTGTGCTGCTGCATGCGTTCGCGGCAGAACTGCAGCAGCGCCAACTCGGCGGCTTCATCGAGCGTGCCTTGCTGATGGGCGTTGGTGTGGCCGTGGCCGATCAGCTCGTCGCCGCGCGCGACGAAGGCGGCGATCAGTTCCGGGCAATGGTCGTAGAGCGCGGTGTTGGCCAACACGCCGGCCGGCAGGCCGAGGCTGTCGAACAGCTCCAGGCAGCGCCAGGCGCCGACGCGGTTGCCGTATTCGCGCCAGGCGTAGTTGAGCACGTCGGGTTCGGCGCCGGCCGGACCGAGCCGCGCGCCCAGACCTTCGCCGAAGGCGAAGTGCTCAATGTTGAAGCCGAGGTAGACCGCCAGGCCGGCGCCGTTGGGCCAGCGGTAGTGCGGACGTTTCGTGATGGCCGAGTAGCCGAAGCGACCGTGGATCGGCAATGCGCCCAGTCTGTCGTCCTGATCCGGGGTTGCACTGATCGATGATGGTGCGGCGTGCATCATTTTCTTCATCTCTTTCCACTTTCTGCACTCTGTCTGTGCATTATTGATTGCAATGTTTGATTTGTATTTGCGTCAATAAAAGTGATTTATTGCTTCTAATAATAGATACATATTGTCGGCAAAAACTATTTTTTATTGTGGCAGTTGGCATAGCCCTTGCATAAGTCATGCCGGGAACAAAGCAAAACCAACCACTCATCAATTCAGATCCGGGAGAGCCACATGATCCACTTCACTCGTCGCACCGCAATCGCCGCCGCCTTGGCTACCCTCGCCGCCAGCCTGTCGCCGCTGTCGCTGGCCGCCGACCCCATCAAGATCGGCCTGGTCACGGCCCTGTCCGGCCAGTCGGCGCAATCGGGCGAAGCCATCACGCGCGGCCTGACCGTCGCCATCGACGAGATCAACGCCAAGGGCGGCCTGCTCGGCGGCCGCAAGCTGGAACTGGTGCGGCGCGATGACGAAGGCAATCCGGCCAAGGGCGTGGTCGCGGCACGTGAACTGATCTTCAAGGAAAAAGTGGCGGTGATCTTCGGCGGTCTCGACACGCCGGTGTCGATGGCCATCGTGCCCATCATCAATGCAGAGAAGGTGCCGTTCATGGGACCGTGGGCCGCCGGCACCGGCGTCACCAAGAATGGCGCCAATCCCAACTATGCCTTCCGCGTCTCGGCAGTGGACGAGCTGGTCGACAAGGCCATGCTGACCTACGCGCAAAAGACCTTCAAGTCCGGCAAGGCCGGCCTGATCCTGGTCAACAATCCTTGGGGCGAATCGAACGAGAAGGGCATCGTCGCCGCGTTGGCGGAGAAGTCCATGAAGCCGGCCGGCATCGAAAAGTTCGAGGCCAGCGACGTCGACATCGTGCCGCAGTTGACGCGCCTGAAGGCAGCCGGCGCCGATACCTTGTTTTTGGTCGGCAACGTCGGTCCGTCGGCGCAGGTGGTGAAGTCGCTCGACCGCATGGGTTGGAAAGTACCTGTGGTGTCGCATTGGGGCCCGGCCGGCGGACGCTTCACCGAGCTGGCCGGACCGAATGCAAAGAATGTCCACTTCGTCCAGACCTTCAGCTTCTTCGGCAAGCTGACGCCGGTCGGCGACAAGGTGGTCAAGGACCTCAAGGCCAAGTATCCGAACATCAAGGGACCGGATGACATCACACCGGCCGTCGGCGTCGCCAACGCCTACGACGGCATGCAGCTTGCCGCATTGGCGATCGCCAAGGCCGGCTCCACCAACGGCGACGCGATCCGCGAAGGCTTTTACAAGATCGACCGCTATGAAGGCCTGATCAAGACCTACGTCAAGCCGTTCTCGCCGACAGTGCACGACGCGTTGCAAGCCGACGACTACGTCTGGGCGCAGTTCATCGACAACCGCATCCTACCGGTCGGCCTCACCCCATAAAAACCGGCTCACGATCCTACTGCGAGGCCATGATCCGGCGTCGGGCGGTGCTCGGAATCCTCACGTACCTGAGTACGTTCCAAGGGTTTCAACTGAGCTCCGCTCCGGCCGCCACCGGCTGATGGCCTCTCGCTACGGATCGTGAGCCGGTTTCGAATACGATAAAAGAAATTTAGGGAGAACAAGATGTTGTTGTTGTCGGCGCTGATCAGCGGGTTGGGACTGGGAAGCATGTATGGCCTGATGGCGCTGGGTTTTTACATCACCTATGCGGTATCGGGTACGGTCAATTTTGCGCAGGGCAGTTCGATGATGCTGGGCGCGGTCCTGTGCTTCACGTTTTCGCAGACGCTGGGCTGGCCGATGTGGTCGGCCATCGTGCTGGCACTGGCAATCTGCGCGCTGTACGGCCTGGTGGTGGAAGTGCTGGCGGTGCGGCCGTTCGCCAATCGCGGCTCCAACGCCTGGCTGATGTCGACCGTGGCGCTGGGCATCGTGCTCGACAACGTGGTCATGCATACCTTTGGCAAGGAGCCGCGCAGCCTGCCGTCGCCGCTGGCCTTGTCGTCGATTGAAATCGGCGGTGTCGGTCTAGGCGTCTATCCGCTGCAGTTGCTGATCCCGCTGGTCGGCCTGGCGCTGGCGGCGGTGCTGCATCGCGTTTCGCGCCGCACGCGCTGGGGCATTGCCATGCTGGCGGTGGTGCAGAACCGCGACGCTGCGCGCCTGATGGGCATTCCCATCGTGCGCGCCATCGCGGTTGCCTTCGCCTTGTCGACGCTGCTGGCGGGCATCGCCGGCGTGCTGATCGCGCCGCTGTTCAACGTCAATGCCGACATGGGCACGCTGTTCGGCCTCAAGGCCTTCGCTGTCGCCATCCTCGGCGGCATCACCAGCGCCTGGGGCGTGATGATCGCCGGCCTGCTGTTCGGCATCGCCGAAGCGATGATCACCTCCACACTCGGCTCCGGCTACACGCAGATCATCACGTTCGCGCTGGTGATCGTGGTGCTGGCGATTCGTCCCAACGGCCTGTTCGGTCGCGCGCAGGTGAAAAAAGTATGATGACCATTCCTCCTTCTTCCGTCGTTGCTGCGGCAAAAACAGTGGTCTCGCCACCGCGTCGTTTGCTCGGCCTGGCCGGACCGTTGCCGCTGTCGATAGGTTTGGCTGCACTGGTGGCGGTGTGCTGCCTGGCGCTGACGGTCAACAGTTACTACGTGTTCGTGCTGACCGGCATCGCGCTGATGGCGATCGTCGGCATCGGCCTGAACGTGCTGCTCGGATTGACCGGGCAGGTCTCGTTCGGGCACATCGGTTTCTACGCCATCGGTGCTTATACGGTGGCGATCCTGACCACCAGGTTCGGCGTCAGCTTCTGGCTGGCCTGGCCGCTGGCGGCGCTGCTCGCCGGCGCCATGGGCGCGCTGCTGGCGCTGCCGGCTTTGCGCGTGAAAGGCCCCTACCTGGCGATGATCACGATTGCGTTCAGCTTCATCGTGCAGCACGCCATCATTGAAATGCGCGATCTCACCGGCGGCCAGAACGGCATCATGGGCATCGCCGCGCCGGGCTTCGGCGGGCTGGTTCCGGGCGAGCGCGGCATCGCGCTGCTGGCGATCTGCAGCGCCGCCGTGTTGCTCGCGGCATTCTGCTGGCTGGCGCGCGGCACCTGGGGCGCCGCCATGCGCGCCGTCAAGGACAGCGAGACTGCCTCCGAATCGATCGGTCTCAATCCGCTGGTGATCAAGACTGTGGCCTTCGCCGTGTCGGCCATGCTGGCCGGTCTGGCGGGCGGCTTGTTTGCGCCGCTGTCGACCTTCGTCACGCCGGACACTTTCGGCTTCATGCAATCGATCCTGTTCGTGCTGGTGGTCGTGGTCGGTGGCGCGGGCGCGACGATGGGGCCGCTGATCGGCGCCGTCATCGTGGGCGTGTTGCCGGAGTTGCTTTCCAGTCTCGAAGATTACCGCCTGCTGTTCTTCGGCGGTCTGCTGTTGCTGGTGCTGTGGATTGCGCCGGACGGCGTGACCGGCATGCTGCGTCAGCTGGCGCAGAAATTGGGCGGCAAGAAGTTATCGCCTGCTGCGACAGCCACGCCGTCCTGCGACGCTCTGCCGCAGGGATTGCATGAAGCGGTGTTGCCACAGCGTGATCGCCGTACGCTGCGCGCAGAAGGATTGACGATGATCTTCGGCGGCGTGCGCGCGGTCGGCGATCTGAGTTTCGACGTGCCCGCCGCTGCCGTCACCAGCCTGATCGGGCCCAACGGTGCGGGCAAGACCACCGCGTTGAACATGTTGAGCGGATTCTACAAACCGTCGCTGGGCGGCTTCTCGCTGCAAGGTGTTGGACTGGCGGGCTTGTCGGCATTCCGCATTGCCCGTCACGGTGTCGCGCGCACTTACCAAACCTCGCAACTGTTCGGCTCGCTGACGGTGGAAGACAACGTCGCGCTGGCGATGGGCAAGGGCAAGCTCGGCGGCCTGCTCAACGCCGGCCGTTTCGGCGCCGCCGACATTCGCGCGCGCAGCCGACAATTGCTGGCGTATTGCGGTTACGAAGGCGCGGTGGATATTCCCTCGGCCGACCTGGCCCACGTCGACCGCCGCCTGGTGGAAATCGCCCGCGCGCTGGCCACCGATCCCGAGGTGCTGTTGCTTGACGAACCGGCCGCCGGCCTGTCGCGCGAAGACAAGGAAAAACTGGCGCGCCTGCTGCAACGCATCGCCGTCGCCGGCATCAGCGTGGTGCTGGTGGAACACGACATGTCGCTGGTCATGGACATCTCGCACCGCATCGTCGTGCTCGACGCCGGCCAACGGCTGGCACTGGGTACGCCGCAGGAGATCCAGGACAATCCGGCGGTGCGCCAGGCCTACCTGGGCGAAGCGATGCAGGCCGAGGCGCGCATTCGCGGCAGCCGTTCCGGCCAGGAGTTGCTCGGTGTTGGCGAACTGATCGCCGGCTACGGCGCCGAACCGGTCCTGCACGGCATTAACCTGCAGGTGAAGCAGGGTGAAATGGTCGCGCTGCTGGGCGCCAACGGCGCCGGTAAATCGACGCTGATGCGCGCGCTGGCGGGACTGCATCGCCCGGTGCGCGGCGGTATCCATGTCGGCGGCGTCAACCTGATGCACCTGCGCGCGGAAGAGATCGTCAAGCACGGCGTGGTGCTGGTGCCGGAAGGACGCCAGGTGTTCGCGGAACTGAGCGTGCTCGACAACATCCGTCTCGGTGCTTTTCTGTATCCGCAAGACATGGACAGCCGCGTCGAGGAAATGCTGACGCGCTTCCCGCGCCTGCGCGAGCGGCTGCATCATCGCGCCGGCCTGTTGTCGGGCGGCGAGCAGCAGATGCTGGCGGTGGCGCGCGGCCTGATGTCGCGTCCGCGCATCCTGCTGCTGGACGAGCCGTCGCTGGGACTTGCGCCCAAAGTGATTGCCGAATTGTTCGCCGCGCTGGACGGTCTGCGCGATGAAGACATGACCATCCTGCTGGTCGATCAGATGGCCGCGCTGGCGCTGGCCTTGGCCGACCGCGCTTACGTCATCGAAGGCGGTCGCGTGGTGGCCGAAGGCAGCGCCGCCGAGATCGCCGCCAACGATGCACTGGCCAAAGCCTATCTGGGCGGACACTAATAAGGTATCTATGGAACTGGACATCAACCTGCCCGACGTGCTCGCCGAAGTGACCGCCGCCTTTGAGCGCTACGAATATGCGCTGGTCAACAACGACGTCGCCATCCTCGACGAACTGTTCTGGAACAGTCCGCACACCTTGCGCTACGGAGCGACCGAAAACCTGATCGGTTACGATACCATCCAGGCCTTTCGCAACAGCCGCTCGCCGAAGAACCTGGCGCGCGACTTGCATGCGACCGTGATCACCACGTACGGTCGCGACTACGCCACCGCCAACACCGCGTTCAGCAAGCAAGGCGAAGCCCGCACCGGCCGACAGAGCCATACCTGGCTGCGCCTGCCGGAAGGCTGGCGCATCGTGGCGGCGCACGTGTCGTGGATGGACAATTAAACAAAGACAGTTTCGGGAGCGCATTTATGTTGTACAGCAAGACCTGTATCGGCGGCATGGTGACCGCACCGCATCACCTCGCGGCGCAAGCCGGCGCCGCCGTATTGCGCGAAGGCGGCAACGCAGTGGAGGCGATGGTCGCCGCCGCAGCGGCCATTGCCGTGGTGTATCCGCACATGAACGGCATCGGCGGCGACGGCTTCTGGGTCATCAGCGAACCGGGCCGCGAGCCGGTGGCGATCCAGGCCTGCGGTCAGTCGGCCGCGCTGGCGACCAAGGATTTTTACGCACGGCACGGCGACGCCGCAATCCCCACGCGCGGTCCGCGCGCGGCGCTGACGGTGGCCGGCGCGGTCGGCGGCTGGGCGGCGGCGCTGGATGCCGTCAAGGATTGGGACGGCGGCAAGCGCCTGCCATTGCCGCGCCTGCTGGCCGATGCGATTCATCACGCGCAAGCCGGCGTGCCGGTCACGCGTTCGCAGGTTGAGCTCACGCACGATAAATGGGCGGAGCTGAAAGATCAGCCGGGATTCGTCGCCACCTATGCAGCGCAGGGTGCACCATCGCTGGGCGACGTCCTGAAACAACCGGCGCTGGCGGCGACCTTGTCGCGTCTTGCCACCGCCGGCCTCGACGATTTCTATCGCGGCGAACTGGCGCAGCAATTCGCCGCCGGTCTGGAACAGGCCGGCAGCCCGCTGCGCGCAGCCGACCTCGCCGCTTATCGCGCGCAGGTCGTCAAGCCGCTGATGGTGCAGATGCAAGCCGGTCGCATCTACAACCTGCCGCCGCCGACACAGGGCGTGTCCGCGCTGATGATCCTGGGCTTGTTCGATCGTCTCGGCGTCAGGCAGGCGGACGGCTTCGAACATATCCACGGCCTGGTGGAAGCGACCAAGCGCGCCTTCATCCTGCGCAACAAGCACGTCACTGATCGCGCCCACATGTCGGTCGATGCCGCCGACTGGCTGTCGCCTGAGGCGCTCGACCGCGAAGCCGCGCAGATCGACATGCAGCGCGCGGCGCCGTGGCCGCACGTGCCCAAGCCGGGCGACACTATCTGGATGGGCGCGGCAGATGCGCAGGGCCGCGTGGTCAGTTATATCCAGAGCATTTTCTGGGAATTCGGCAGCGGCGTGATTGCCGGCGACACCGGCGTGGTGTGGCAAAACCGCGGCGCCAGCTTCACGCTCGACGACGGCGCCAACCAGTTGCAGCCGGGCAAGCTGCCGTTCCATACGCTCAATCCTTCGCTGGCGCGTCTCAACGACGGCCGCACGCTGGCCTACGGCACCATGGGCGGTGAAGGCCAGCCGCAGACGCAGGCCGCGGTGTTCAGCCGCCACATCCTGTTCGGACAAAACATGCAGGCCGCAGTCAGTGCGCCGCGCTGGTTGCTGGGCCGCACCTGGGGCACCGTGTCGACCAACCTCAAGCTCGAAGGACGCATTCCGGCCGACGTGATCGAGGCGCTCCGGCATGCCGGCCACGACGTCGAGGTGGTGCCGGACTACACCGACATGATGGGTCACGCGGGCGCCGTCTGCGTGCATCCGAACGGCCTGATCGAAGGCGCCACCGACCCGCGCGCCGACGGTATTTGCGCCGCCGTCTGACCCTCTTCTGATCCCCTCCTGAAGACTGTCGGGAGGGGCGCGGCGTCTCGCCCTGCACGGGCCCGGCAGTTTTTGCAACAGATTGCCTGCTTATATGGATAAAAGCTTGTCTTGCAGACAAGCTTTTGGTCTTATTCCCCCGTCAAGTATTGCTCCCGATGCAATTGAGCAGCTAATATTTCGGTATTCCTAATAAAAGAACCAAAGGGAACGCCCGGGAGGAAGGCAAACAAGGCCATTTCCGTTCTTTCGGTGTCACGTCGAACAGCAGCCGGAGCCATCTTGAGCATTAAAAAACTCTCATCGACATTGAGTCTGTCCTCATGGGTCACGATCGGAGTGGTGCTGTCGGTGCTGATCACGACGGCGTCGGTGCTGGCGCTGGTGGATCAATTCACGCGCAGCTACGCGCGCCACGAAGCCGAGGCGCGCCTCAACCAGCTGGCTTGGCAAATGCAGGATGCGCTCGACCGCAGCATGGCCGAGCGCTACATTGACGTGAAGCTGCTGTCGCAACGTCCGTCGATCCGCGACGCCAAGGATCCGGTGCGCATGCGTGCGGTCTTCAACGAATTACAAAGAAACGTTCCCAACTACGCCTGGATCGGTTTCGCCACGCCGGACGGCAACGTGCTGGCCGCCGCGAATGGTTTGCTGGAGGGCCAGAGCGTCGGCCAACGGCCGTGGTTCCAGAAGGCGCAGAAGGACTTCTTCGTTGGCGATTACCATCCCGCCGTACTGCTGGAAAAGAAGCTGCCGGTCATGAGCGATCCATGGCGCTTCGTCGACATCGCCACACCGATCATGGGGCCGGACGGCCAGTTCCAGGGCGTGCTGGGTGTGCACCTGAGCTGGACCTGGGCGCGCGACCTGGCCAAGAAACTGCTCAATCCGGCCAATGACCGCTACGACGTCGAAATCATGATCGTGCGCGAAGACGGCACGGTGCTGCTCGGCCCGCGTGAGCTCGAAGAAAAGAAAATCGCTTCCGACAGCTTCAAGGCGTCGCTGCGCCTGCCGTCGGGCTCGATGCGCGAACTCGGCGAAGACGGCCAGCATTACCTGACCGGTTTTGCGCGCACCGGTCTCAACAGCGAATACACCGAGATGAAGTGGAGCGTGCTGGTGCGTCAACCCGAGCAGGTCGCCATGTCCGGCTTCAAGGACCTGGAGCGCCAGGTCCTGTTCGTCGGCTGCATCGTCGGCTTGGCGTTGATGACGCTGGCGTTCTTCATGACGCGCCGGCTGGTGGCGCCGATGAATGCGCTGAGCGCCGCTCTCGAGCGCCGCGCCACCGGCGACCATAGCGCGGAGATTCCGATTGTCGGCACCTATTATGAAATCCAGCTGCTGTCGACCACGCTGTCCACCATGGTCCAGCGTGAAGAAAACTACCTGCGCGAAGTGCGCTCGCTCAACGAAGGCCTGGAGCAACGCGTCGAAGACCGCACCCGGCGCCTGCACGAAACCGCCATTGCCCTGCAGCAGTCGCTCGACAACCAGCGCGAGAACCAGATCCGTCTCGAAGAAAGCGAAACCGAGCTGCGCGCGATTCTGCAAAACGCCCACGACGCCTTTATCGCCATCGACGAAGACGGCATGGTGCTGGAATGGAATCGCCAGGCCGAACAACTGCTGGGCTGGGCCCACAAGGAGGCCGTCGGCAAGGAGCTGGCCGAACTGATCATTCCGTTCGAGCAGCGCGAGCTGCACCGGCGCGGCATGACGCACTTCCTCAACACCGGCGAAGGCGTGGTGATCAACAATCGCATCGAAATCAACGCGCTGCGCCGCGACGGCAACGAGCTGCCGGTCGAAATGACGGTCGGCTACGTGCGCCGCCGCGCCGGCCACCTGTTCATCGCCTTCCTGCACGACATCACCGAGCGCCAGGCCTTCCGCAACTCGTTACAGGAAATGGCGCTGACCGACATCCTGACCGGCCTGCCGAACCGCCGCGCCTTTACCGAGAAACTGCCCGAAGCGATGGCGCGCGCCGTCCGCGAACCGCAGCAGATGGGCTTGCTGTTCATGGACATTGACGGCTTCAAGAGCATCAATGACAAATACGGCCATGAAGCCGGTGATGAACTGCTGGTCAAGTTTGCCGAACGCCTGATTGATGCGGTGCGCGAAGTCGACACCGTGGCGCGCCTGGCCGGCGACGAGTTCACCGTCATCCTCGAGCGCTTGCACGGTCCGGCCGACGCCATGGGCGTGGCGGAAAAAATCCTGGTGTCGATGCGCCGGCCGTTCATTCTCACGGCCGCGACCGTCAACGTCTCCAGCAGCATCGGCGTGGCCATCTACGAGCCGGGCCAGCACATCGACCAGGATGCGCTGGTGGCGCAAGCCGACAAGGCCATGTACGCCGCCAAGCGGGCCGGCAAGAACCGGGTCGAATGGAATGCCGAGGAAAGCTCGGTGTGACCCGAGCATCTTTTTCCTCAGCAATATCCTCCTGAATTAACGCGATCTCCTTCACCACGCGCCGCCCCGAGCGGCGCGTTCTTGTTTACACAAAATTTATACCGCCCTCCGATAGTTTTATCCGGATTTAACGTCCTTCCCCCTATCGTTTGCTCCGTAAGCATTCATCAAGGGAGTAGGACATGGATTTTATATATATCGGCGGCTTGCTGGCTTGCAGCGTCGCCATGTGGGCATTCGTCGTTGCCTGCAAGAAGCTGGAGGACATGCAATGACCGTCATGCAAATACTGGGGCTGGCCGTATCGGTCGGCCTGTTGGCGTATCTCGTTTACGCCCTGATCAAGCCGGAGGCCTTCTGACATGACTGCCTCGATTACCCAACTGGCGATCTATCTGGTCGTCCTGCTCGTGCTGTCGGTACCGGTGGGCTGGTACATTGCCCGCGTGATGGAAGGCAAGTCCGCCGTCAACCGCGTGTTCGGCGGCATTGAGCATTTCTTCTATCGCCTGTGCGGCATCCGTACCGACGCCGACATGGGTTGGAAGCAATACGCGTTGTCGCTGCTGCTGTTCAATATCGTGGGCATGTTCGTCGTCTACGCCCTGCAACGCCTGCAATTCTGGCTGCCGCTGAATCCGGCCGGCATGGTCAACGTCAGCGCCGACTCTTCGTTCAACACCGCGGTGAGCTTCGTCACCAACACCAACTGGCAGGGCTACGTCGGCGAAAGCACAATGAGTTATCTGACTCAGATGCTGGCGTTGTCGGTGCAGAACTTCGTCTCGGCCGCCACCGGCATCGCCGTCGCTTTTGCGCTGATCCGCGGCTTCGTGCGCCACAGCAGCAAGAGCATCGGCAACTTCTGGGTCGACATGACCCGTTCCAGCCTGTACGTGCTGCTGCCCTTGTCGGTGCTGGTCGCCGTTGTGCTGATGAGCCAGGGCGTGATCCAGAACTTCAAATCCTATGTCGAAGTGTCGACCCTGGAAACCACTTCCTATACCGTGCCGCGCCTGGATGCACAGGGCCAGCCGCTCAAGGATGAAAAGGGTGCACCGCTGGTCGATGAAATGAAGACCAGCAAACAAACCTTGCCGATGGGGCCGGTCGCCTCGCAGGAAGCCATCAAGATGGTCGGCACCAATGGCGGCGGCTTCTTCAACGCCAACTCGGCGCACCCGTACGAGAATCCGACCCCGTTATCGAACTTCGTGCAGATGCTGGCGATCCTGATCATTCCGGCCGCGTTGTGCACCAGCTTCGGCGTGCTGGTCGGCGACCGTCGCCAGGGCTGGGCGATCCTCGCTGCGATGACGCTGCTGTTCATCGTCATGACGCTGACGGTGATGTACTTCGAGCAGCAGCCCAATCCGGCGCTCGCCGCAGCGCACGCCACGCAAAGCAGCGGCATGATGGAAGGCAAGGAGACCCGCTTCGGCATCATCGCCTCGAGTCTGTTTGCGGCGATCACTACCGCAGCATCCTGCGGCGCCGTCAACGCCATGCACGATTCGCTGTCGCCTTTGGGCGGACTGGTGCCGATGCTGCAGATGCAGCTTGGTGAAGTGGTCTACGGCGGCGTCGGTGCAGGCCTGTACGGCATGCTGATCTTCGCGGTGCTGGCGGTGTTCATCGCCGGCCTGATGATCGGCCGCACGCCGGAATACCTGGGCAAGAAGATCGGCGTGTTCGACATGAAGATGATGTCCATCGCCATCCTGATGACGCCGGCGCTGGTGCTGGTGATGACGGCGATTTCGGTGATGGTCGAGAACGGCCTGGCCGGCATCGCCAACCCCGGTGCGCACGGCTTTTCGGAAATCCTCTACGCCTTCAGCTCGGCCGCCAATAACAACGGCAGCGCCTTTGCCGGTTTGTCGGCCAACACGCCGTACTACAACGTCATGACCGGCATCGCCATGTGGCTGGGTCGCTTCGGCATCATCGTGCCGGTGCTCGCCATGGCTGGTTCGCTGGCCGGCAAGAAGCGCCTGGCGGCCACCTCCGGCACCTTGCCGACGCATGGTCCGCTGTTTGTCGCGCTGTTGATCGGCGCGGTGATCCTGGTCGGCGCACTGACGTATGTCCCGGCGCTGGCGCTGGGTCCGGTGATCGAGCATCTGCAGATGCTGGCGATTCACTAATGCTTGAATTGGAGAAAAACATGGCAAATAGTCCTGCCAAAAAAGTTACCCCGGCCGTAGCTGTACCTGCACCCGCTGTGCCAAGCACGGCAGCGACGTCCGGCGCGCAATCCGCCACCAAATGGATGTTCGATCCGGCGATCGTCAAACCGGCGCTGGTCGATTCCTTCCGCAAGCTGTCGCCGCGCGCCCAGTGGCGCAATCCGGTGATGTTCGTGGTCTACCTCGGCAGCATCCTGACCACGCTGTTGTACTTGCAGGCCCTCAACGGCCAGGGCGAAGCGCCGTCCGGCTTCATCCTCGCCGTGGCGGTGTGGTTGTGGTTCACGGTGCTGTTCGCCAACTTCGCCGAAGCACTGGCGGAAGGCCGCAGCAAGGCGCAGGCGGCATCGCTGCGCAGCGCCAAGAAGAGCGTTGTGGCCAAGAAGCTGCAACGCGCCAATCGCAACGAACGCTGCGAACTGGTTGAAGGCAGTTCGCTGCGCAAGGGCGACCTGGTCCTGATCGAAGCCGGCGACTTTGTCCCGGCTGACGGCGAAGTGGTCGAAGGCGTCGCCACCGTCGACGAGAGCGCCATCACCGGTGAGTCTGCGCCGGTGATCCGCGAGTCGGGCGGCGACTTCACCGCCGTCACCGGCGGCACCCGCGTGCTGTCGGACTGGATCATCGTGCGCGTCACGGTGAATCCGGGCGAAGCCTTCCTCGATCGCATGATCGCCATGGTGGAAAGCGCCAAGCGTCAGAAGACACCCAACGAAATCGCGCTGACCTTGTTGCTGGTGGCACTGACCATCGTGTTCCTGCTGGTGACGGTGACTTTGCTGCCGTTCTCGGTGTTCAGCGTCAACGTCGCCCAGAGCGGTGCGCCGGTCACCGTGACCGCGCTGATCGCCTTGCTGGTGTGCCTGATCCCGACCACCATCGGCGGCCTGTTGTCGGCTATCGGCGTGGCCGGCATGAGCCGCATGATGCAGGCCAACGTGATTGCGACGTCGGGTCGTGCGGTGGAAGCCGCCGGCGACGTCGACGTGCTGCTGCTGGACAAGACCGGCACCATCACATTGGGCAATCGCCAGGCGTCGGCGTTCCTGCCGGCCAACGGCGTGAGCGAACAGGAGTTGGCCGACATCGCCCAACTGGCCTCGCTGGCCGATGAAACACCGGAAGGCCGCAGCATCGTGGTGCTGGCCAAAAAGCGCTTCAACCTGCGTGAACGCGAAATGGCGAGCCTGGGAGCGGTCTTCATTCCGTTCACCGCGCAGACGCGTCTGTCCGGCGTCGACATCGGCCATCGCCAGATCCGCAAGGGTGCCGCCGATGCCATTCGCAAACTGGCGGAGCAAGCCGGTCAACAGGTGCCCGGTGAAGTCGCCGCCGCCGTCGACATCGTCGCCCGTCGCGGCAGCACGCCGCTGGTGGTGGCGGAGACCGACGCCAGTAACGGTTCCATCCGCGTGCTCGGCGTAATCGAGTTGAAGGACATCGTCAAGGGTGGCATCAAGGAGCGTTTCTCCGAGCTGCGTCGCATGGGCATCAAGACCATCATGATCACCGGCGACAATCGTCTCACTGCGGCGGCGATCGCGGCGGAAGCGGGCGTCGACGACTTCCTCGCCGAAGCCACGCCGGAGAACAAGCTGACGCTGATCCGCCAGCACCAGGCCGAAGGCAAGCTGGTCGCAATGACCGGCGACGGCACCAACGATGCGCCGGCACTGGCGCAGGCCGACGTCGCGGTAGCCATGAACACCGGCACGCAGGCGGCGAAAGAGGCCGGCAACATGGTCGACCTGGATTCTAATCCGACCAAGCTGATCGAGATCGTCGAGATCGGCAAGCAGATGCTGATGACACGCGGCAGCCTGACCACTTTCAGTATCGCTAACGACGTCGCCAAGTATTTCGCGATCATCCCGGCGATGTTTGCGACTACCTATCCGCAACTGGCGGCACTGGACGTGATGCATCTGAACAATCCTTCGTCGGCGATCCTGTCGGCGGTGATTTTCAATGCGCTGGTGATCGTCGTGCTGATCCCGCTGGCCTTGCGCGGCGTGCGTTACCGGGCACTGGGCGCGGCCGTGCTGTTGCGTCGCAATCTGCTGATTTACGGTCTGGGCGGCCTGATCGTCCCGTTCGTCGGCATCAAGCTGATCGACGTGTTGCTTGGCGTGTTCGGCCTGGCTTAATTTTGTTGAAGGAATTGTCATGAAAACTTATCTGCGTCCAGCGGTCTCGCTGTTCATCCTGATGTCGCTGATCCTGGGCGGCTTGTATCCGGCGGTCATCACGCTGGTCGGGCAAGCCTTTTTCCCGAGCCAGGCCAACGGCAGCGTGATCGTGCGCGGCGACGTGCCGGTCGGTTCCGAACTGATCGGCCAGAACTTCACCGAGCCGAAATACTTCTGGGGCCGTCTGTCGAGCTCGGGGACTTTCCCGTACAACGGCGGTGCTTCGGGCGGCAGCAACTACGGTCCTCTGAATCCTGCGCTCGTCGATGCAGCCAAGGCACGCGAGGAGGCCTTGCGTGCGGCTGATCCCGGCGCCGGCCGGGAGATTCCGGTGGACTTGCTGACGGCGTCCGCCAGCGGACTGGATCCGCATATCAGTCCGGCTGCTGCCGCCTATCAGGTGGCGCGGGTGGCGAAGGCGCGGGGCGTGTCTTTGGAGCAGGTTCGCGCGCTGGTCAAGGTGCAGACTGAGGCGCCGCAGTGGGGGTTGTTTGGAGAACCTCGGGTGAATGTGTTGAAGTTGAATCTGGCGCTGGATGCGTTGAGCAAAACTTAATATGTTCTGTTTTTTTGTTCTTTGTTTGCTTGCGTTCGTGTTTTGGTAGCTTCGGGTGTTTGTTCTCCGGACGACCAAGCCGGGGGCGGCCCGGCAGCCGCTCACTTTTCTTGCTTCGCCAAGAAAAGTAAGCAAAAGAAGGCGACCGCAAGTTCGCAGCCCCCTACGGGGGTACCCGGCGTCGTCGAGCACAAATCGGGAAGGGAAACAAACTCGCTGCGCTCAGACAAGTTTCCCTTCTTTATCCGATTTGCACTCGCCGCCACCGGCTGCTCGCAAGCGGGAATTCCAGACTGGCTCGCTGCGCCTCGCCAGGGGACTGAGGTGGAGTGGGAGTCGTCGTTCTTCGCTACCGTCGGAAGGAAGATGCAGTTGGCTACGACTAAAGGTGAAAATCACGATGCCGCAGGCGAGCCACCCAAGGCAATGCGAAGCGAGCCGTAAAAGAAGTTCCGCTTATGAGTCGCCGTTGGCGACGTGCCTAAATCGGATAAAGAAGGGAAACTTGTCTGAGCGCAGCGAGTTTGTTTCCCTTCCCGATTTAGGTGCGGCGACAACGGGTACCCCGCGTAGCGGGGCGGCGAATCGCGGTCGCCTTTCTTTGCTTACTTTCTTTGGCGAAGCAAAGAAAGTGAGCGGCTGCCGGGCCGCCCCCGGCAAAGGTTGATCGAAGAAAGAACAGAAGAAGCTACGAACAAGCGGTAAGTCGGAACAACTTACGAAGAAGCCAACGCCGCATCCAACAACTCAATCCAATGCTTCACCGGCGTATCAGTCCCCGACTGCAAATGCGTCAGACACCCGATATTCCCCGACACAATCATGTCCGGCTGCGTAGCCTGCAAATTACCAAGTTTGTTGTCGCGCAAACGATAAGACAGCTCCGGCTGCAACACCGAATACGTCCCAGCAGATCCACAGCAAAGATGACTGTCCGCACACAACTTCACATCAACACCGGCGCTGCCCAGAATCTGCTCCACCTTCCCGCGAATCTTCTGCCCATGCTGCAACGTGCAAGGAGGATGATAAGCAACCCGCTTGCTGATCTTGCCCTTGAGCTTGCCCGCCAGCTCAGTCTCAAAGTCCGGCAGAATCTCGCTGATGTCGCGCGTCAGTTGCGAGATGCGGTGCGCCTTGGCGCCATAGGTAGCGTCGTGCTGCAACAGATGACCATATTCCTTGACGGTGGCGCCGCAACCGGAAGCATTCATCACGATCGCCTCGACCGTGAACCCGGCCGAACCATCCACATACGGCCACCACGCGTCGATATTGCGGCGCATGTCGTTGAGCCCGCCGTCCTGATCATTCAGGTGATAACGAATCGCGCCGCAGCAGCCGGCCTTGGGCGGCACCACCAGTTCAACGCCCAATGCATCCAGCACGCGCGCCGTTGAGCTGTTGATGTTGGGCGACATCGCAGGTTGCACGCAACCGTCGAGCATCAGCATCTTGCGCGCATGGGTGCGCGTCGGCCACTGTCCGGCCTCCTGTTTGACCGGCACCTTGTTCTGCAATTTTTGCGGCAACAGCGGACGCACCAGCTGACCGGCCTTCATCGCCGGATTGAACAACCACTTGTTCGGCAACAGTGTCTTGAGCGTGGTGCGCACGATGCGCTGGCCGAGCGGACGCGGCACCTGGTCTTCGACCACCTTGCGGCCGATGTCGACCAGGCGGCCGTATTGCACACCGGAGGGACAGGTCGATTCGCAGTTGCGGCAAGTCAGGCAACGGTCCAGATGCGACTGCGTGGCGGCGGTGGCCTGCTTGCCTTCGAGCACCTGCTTGATCAGGTAAATGCGGCCGCGCGGACCGTCGAGCTCGTCGCCCAGCAATTGATAGGTCGGGCAGGTCGCCGTGCAGAATCCGCAATGCACGCAGGAGCGCAGGATGGCGTCGGCTTCCTTGCCTTCAGGAGTCTCGCGGATGAAATCGGCCAGATTGGTTTGCATATTAGAAATCCGAATACATGCGGCCGGGATTGAAGATTCCCGACGGGTCGAAGGAGGCTTTCAGGTTGCGATGGATCTTGGCCACCGCAGGCGCGAGCGGCTGGAACACGCCGACGCTCTTGTCGCCGCCGCGATACAGGCTGGCGTGGCCGCCGGCTGCTGCTGCGGCGGCACGGATGGCCGCCACGCCGTCATCGCCGCGATACCAGCGCTGCGCCCCACCCCACTCGATCAGTTGCACGCCGTTGAGCGCCAGCGGCTGCGCTACCGACGGCACCGAGAGTCGCCACAGCGGCGCGTCCACATCGGCGAAGAAGGCATGGTTCTGCTCGCGCAGGTCGCGCCAGAAATCTTCACCGTTGGTCAGTTCCGTGCCGCCCAGTTTCGTCTCTGCGGCGGAGACCGCCGCTTGCGCACCCGACAAACGAATCGTCAGCACGCCGTTGACCCAGGCGCTGGCCGACAGCGGCAGAGGCTGGCCGCCCCACTCGTTGAGCAGGCGAATTGCGTTGACCTGATCGACCTCAAACACGCGCGTGCTGGTGGCAAAGGCTTGCGGCAATACCTTGATCGATGCCTGCAGGATCAGCCCGAGCGTGCCGAGCGAACCGGTCAGCAGACGCGAGACATCGTAGCCGGCAACGTTCTTCATGACCTGTCCGCCGAAATGCAGGACCTGCCCTTTCGCATCCATGAGATCGGCGCCGAGCACGAAGTCACGCACCGATCCGCTGGCCTGACGCCCCGGACCGGACAAACCCGTCGCGATCATACCGCCGACGGTGGAGACGCCGCCGAAACGTGGCGGCTCGAAAGCCAGCACCTGATTGTTGGCCGCCAGTGCAGCATCGATCTCCGACAGCGGCGTGCCGCAGCGTGCGGTGATCACCAGTTCGGTCGGCTCGTAGTCGATGATGCCGCTGTAAGGACGTGTGTCGAACACTTCGCCGCGCGGCACCTGGCCGTACCAGTCCTTGGTGCCGCCGCCGCGGATCTGCAGCGGCGTTGCGCTTGCAGTGGCCGCGACGATGCGCTCTTTGAATACGTGCAATGGTTCGGTCATCTTCAGAATCTCGGCAAATCGGGGAATTTGATCGCGCCGCGCTGCACGTGCATCTTGCCGTACTCGGCGCAGCGATGCAGCGACGGGATCGCCTTGTCGGGGTTGAGCAGGAACGCCGGGTCGAAGGCACGCTTGACCTTGAAGAAGGCTTCGCGTTCTTCCGGCGAAAACTGCACGCACATGGAGTTGATCTTTTCGATGCCCACACCGTGCTCGCCGGTGATGGTGCCGCCGACTTCGACGCACAGCTCAAGGATCTCGGCGCCGAACAATTCGGCGCGGTGGAATTCGTCCGCCTGGTTGGCATCGAACAGGATCAGCGGATGCAGATTGCCGTCACCGGCGTGGAACACGTTGGCGCAGCGCAGACCGTACTTGCCTTCCATCTTCGCAATGCCGAGCAGGACTTCGGCCAGCTTCTTGCGCGGGATGGTGCCGTCCATGCAGTAGTAATCGGGCGAGATGCGACCGGCCGCGGGGAAGGCGTTCTTGCGACCCGACCAGAAGCGCAGGCGCTCGGCTTCGGACTGCGACACGGCGATCGCGGTGGCGCCACTGGCGTTGAGCACTTCGCTCATTCGGCCGATTTCTTCCTCGACTTCTTCGCTGGTGCCGTCGGATTCGCACAGCAGGATGGCTTCGGCGTCGACGTCGTAGCCGGCCTTGACGAAAGGCTCCACCATGCGCGAGCTGGTCTTGTCCATCATCTCCAGCCCGGCCGGGATGATGCCGGCGGCGATGACGTTGGCGACGGCGTTTCCGCCCTTCACCACGTCGTCGAACGAGGCCATGATCACGCGCGCCTGCTGCGGCTTGGGCACCAGCTTGACGGTGACTTCAGTGACGATGCCGAGCATGCCTTCGGAGCCGATGAAGACCGCCAGCAAATCGAGGCCGGGTGCATCGAGGCCGGCGTTGCCGAGCTCGATGACGTCGCCTTCAATGGTGACCACGCGCACGCGCAGGACGTTGTGCACGGTCAGGCCGTATTTGAGACAATGCACGCCGCCGGAGTTTTCGGCGACGTTGCCGCCGATGGAGCAGGCGATCTGCGAAGACGGATCGGGCGCGTAGTACAGGCCGTAGGGCGCGGCCGCTTCCGAGATCGCCAGATTGCGCACGCCGGGCTGGACCACGGCGGTGCGCGAGTATTTGTCCATGCTGACGATCTTGTTGAACTTGGCGGTCGACACCACCACGCCGTCGGCGATCGGCATCGCGCCGCCCGACAAACCGGTGCCGGCGCCGCGCGGGACGATCTGGACTTTCAGATCATGGCAAGCCTTGAGAATGGCGACGACCTGCGCTTCGTTCTCGGGCAAGACCACGACCATCGGCAACTGGCGGTAGGCGGCCAGGCCGTCGCATTCGTATGGGCGGGTGTCTTCTTCGTCGAACAGCACGCAATGCGGCGGCACCACCGCTTTCAGCGCGGCAACTACCTCGCGCTGGCGGGCGGGCGAAAATAAGGGGGCGACTGGGGCGTTCATGCGTGACCTCGTTTGGCTTTGGGCTGGGACGCGGCGATGACGGGTGATTATTTTTCCGGCTTGTGGCGCCGGTTTTGGACTGCCTGTCTCGCTATTGTCTTCGCAATGCCTGAAGTGTAGCGAATTTCAGCCGGGGATAGCGAAAAGCGTGGTTGAGGCGCACTGAAAAGAATTCATGGCGCGTCGTGAATTCTTTTCAGGGGCTAGTACCGCCTGAGGTGCGAAGAAGGCGTCGCTGGCAAGGCGCAACGACGCAGACAGTGCGCTAGCACGGCAAGGAGTTGCAACGCCGCCAGCGGCGGCTTATTCGCACCTCAGATGTTTTTGAAGGCGTTTTGCAGCCAGTCGATGAATGCATCGACTTCCGGCCGGTCGCGGATCTGCTTTTCGTAGACCACGTAATAGGCGTGCGGCGGCGTGCGCAAGCGCACGTCGAAGAGTTCGACGATTTCGCCGCGGGCCAGCAGTTCTTCTGCAAAATGCTGGCGGGTAAGGCCGACGCCGTAGCCGTGGCGCACCGATTCCAGCAGCAGGCCGAGATCGTCGACGCGCAGGCCGGTGGACGGCTCCGGCCAATCCTTCAGGCCGGCGGCTTCGAACCACGGCTGCCACGGCTCCAGCGCCGAGCGCAGCAAGTTGGCGTGCTGCAGGTCTTGCGGTCCCTTCAGCGGCGGGATGGTCTTCAGGTAGGCGGGGCTGGCGACGGCGAAGGCCGGCTCTTCGAACAGTTTTTCAGTGACGAAGTTGGGATAGTTACCGGCGCCGAAACGGATTTCGACGTCGCTCTCCGACAGGCTCAGGTCGTACAGCGGTACCGACAGATACATCTCGACCGTGATGTCGGGATAGCGCTGCGTGAATTCGGCGATGCGCGGCACCAGCAAGTGGCGCGCGAACGTCGGCGGCAGCATGATCTTGACCTTGGGCTGCACCGTGGCGTTGCGATGCGGCATCGGAAAATCGGTCAGCGTGCGCAAGGCCGAGCGCACCACATCGAGGTAGCGGCGACCGAATTCGGACAGGCCGATCGAGCGGCCGTCGCGATAGAACAGACGCTCGCCGACGAACTCTTCCAGCAGACGGATACGGTGCGACAGCGCCGACGGCGTGATGCAAAGTTCTTCCGCCGCCACGGCAAATGAATTGTGACGCGCCGCCGCTTCAAACGCGGAAAGGGCATGGACGGGTGGAAGGCGTGTTGCCATGTCTTGTTCTACCTGCTGTTGTTGCGGGACGGCCGCCATGCGGCGCGTCCCGGGGTGCTGCTTGCTATGGGATGAAACGGAATCAAACGATTACCAGCGCACGATCTTGCCCGGATTCATGATGTTCTTCGGATCGAGCGCATGCTTGATCGCGCGCATCACGTCGATGGCGCCGGCGCCGTGTTCCTGCACCAGGAAATCCATCTTGTGCAGGCCGACGCCATGCTCGCCGGTGCAGGTGCCGTCCATCTCGATGGCGCGCGTGACCATGCGTTCGTTGACGCCTTCGGCGCGGGCGATGTCGGCCGGATCGTTGGGATCGACCATCATCTGCACATGGAAATTGCCGTCGCCGACGTGGCCGATGATGGCGTGGACCAGACCGTTGGCTTCGCAGTCGGCCTTGGTTTCCAGCACGCATTCGGCCAGGCGCGAAATCGGCACGCAGCAGTCGGTCGAAATAGCGCGTGCGCCGTGGCGCAACTGCAGGATCGCGAAGTAGGCGTTGTGACGTGCGGCCCAGAGACGGCTACGGTCTTCCGGACGCGTGGCCCATTCGAAGCCGGTCGCGTTGTTGTCGTTGGCGAGCTCCTGCACGACTTCGGCCTGCTCCTTGACGCCGTTTTCGCTGCCGTGGAATTCAAACAGCAGCAATGGATTTTCGGGCAAAGTCATCTTGTCGTGAGCGTTGATGGCCTTGACGCCGTTTTCGTCGAGCAGCTCGACGCGCGCCAGCGGCACGCCGACCTGGATTGCCTGGATCACGGTGTTGACGGCGTCAGCCACGCTCGGGAACGAGCAGATGGCGGCAGAGACGGCTTCCGGTTGCGGATACAGGCGCACGGTGATTTCGGTGATGATGCCGAGCGTGCCTTCGCTGCCGACATAGACGCGGGTTAGGTCGTAACCGGCCGAGGATTTCTTGGCGCGCGTGCCGGTCTTGATGATGTTGCCGTCGGCGGTGACCACGGTCAACGCCAGGGTGTTTTCGCGCATGGTGCCGTAACGCACGGCGTTGGTGCCGGAAGCGCGCGTCGAGGCCATGCCGCCGATGGAGGCGTCGGCGCCCGGATCGATCGGGAAGAACAGGCCGCTGTCCTTGATTTCCTGGTTGAGCTGCTTGCGCGTGACGCCGGCCTGCACGGTGGCGGTCAGGTCTTCGGCATTGACCGCCAGCACCTGATTCATCTGGGACAGGTCGATCGTGATGCCGCCTTGCAGCGCCAGCACATGGCCTTCCAGCGAAGTGCCGGTGCCGTAGGGGATGACGGGAATACGATGCTCGCTGCAGGCCTTGATGACGGCGGCGACTTCTTCGGTGGTGTGGGCGAACACCACGGCGTCGGGCAACATCGGATCATAGGACGACTCATCGCGGCCATGATGCTCGCGCATCGCCTGCGTGGTCGAGAAACGATTGCCTAGCAGGGATTGCAAGGACGCCAGCAACGCTTCGGGAACGGGCTTGCGCAGTTTCTGCGCATCAACGATATGGTTCATTGTCTGTCTCTCTGTCTGTTGGAATAGTGACGCAGGGAATAGTCCTGCATGCCGGAAAAGCGCTGAAACTGGCATGCGGCGGCCCGCCCTGTCGTCAAAACCTCTATGGGATTTTACTCTCTTGCCGCAGACATATTTTATATTTGTCTGACAACTTGAGCTCGGAGCGCCAATTTTTGGCTATGCTGAGCGCTTTCATTTGCAGAGAACAACATGGGCAATCGACTTTCCAAAATCGCAACGCGCACCGGTGACGACGGCAGCACCGGACTAGGGGACGGCAGCCGCATCGCCAAGGACGCGCCGCGTATCCATGCCTTGGGCGAGGTGGATGAACTCAATTCGCAGCTCGGCCTGCTGCTGTGCGAAGACCTGCCGGCCGGCGTGCGCGAGGAATTACTGGCGATCCAGCACGACCTGTTCGACCTGGGCGGCGAGCTGTGCATTCCCGGTTACAGCGTGATCGCCGATACGCAAGTGGCGCAGCTCGATGCGCTGCTGGAAAAGCACAACGCCGGATTGCCTCCTCTCAAGGAATTCATCCTGCCGGGTGGTTCACGCGCTGCGGCGCAGATGCATGTCTGCCGCACCGTCTGCCGCCGCGCCGAACGCGCCGTGGTAACGCTGGCGCAGTCGGAAGCCGCCGCAGTCAATCCGCAGCCGCGGCAATACCTGAACCGGTTGTCGGACCTGTGCTTCGTGCTGGCGCGCGTGCTTAATCGCCATGCCGGCGGCGGTGACGTGCTGTGGCACAAGGACCGCAACAAAGATCAAAACACGGAAACCTGAAGGCGTAAAAAAAGCGGCCGTAGCCGCTTTTTTTATGACCGCCACATTCAGCCGTTGTTGACCACCAGGCGCGGCTGATCCTTGCCGAAGCGTTGCACGATGGACGCAGCAATGCCGTCGCTGTCGAGGCCGCATTTGGCGAGCAACTGCGCGGCGTCGCCATGATCGATGAAGCGATCGGGCAAACCCAGGTGGAGGATCGGTTTGACGATGCCGGCTTCGGCCAACGCTTCTGAAATCGCAGCGCCGGCGCCACCCATGATGCAGCCCTCTTCCACGGTCACCAGCGCATCGTGGCTGGCAGCCAGCTGCTTCACCAGTTCGACGTCGAGCGGCTTGATGAAGCGCATGTTGGCAACTGTGGCGTTGAGCTTGTCGCCCGCCGCCAGCGCCGGCGACACCATGGTGCCGAATGCGAGGATCGCGATGCCCTTGCCTTCGCGGCGTACTTCGCCCTTGCCCAGCGGAATTGCGGTCAAGGTCTTTTCCACCGCCACGCCGCTGCCGGAACCGCGCGGATAACGCACCGAGGCCGGGCCCTTGTATTCGTAGGCGGTCGTCAGCATTTGCCGACATTCGTTTTCATCCGAGGCGGCCATGACGACCATGTTCGGGATACAGCGCAGGAAGGCCATATCGTAATTGCCCGCATGCGTGGCGCCGTCGGCGCCGACCAGGCCGGCGCGATCGAGCGCGAACGTGACGTCGAGGTTTTGCAGCGCGACGTCATGGATCAACTGGTCGTAGGCGCGCTGAAGGAAGGTCGAGTAAATCGCCACGACCGGCTTCAATCCTTCACAGGCCATGCCGGCGGCGAAGGTGACGGCGTGCTGCTCGGCGATGCCGACGTCGTAATAGCGATCCGGGAATTTCTGTTCGAACTTGACCATGCCCGAACCTTCGCGCATGGCAGGAGTGATGCCGACCAGGGTCTTGTCGTGGGCAGCCATGTCACACAGCCATTCGCCAAAGACCTGCGTGTAGGTCTGCTTGCTGGCGGCGGCAGGCTTGATGCCTTCGGCCGGATTGAATTTGCCCGGACCGTGATACAGCACCGGATCAGCTTCGGCCAGCTTGTAGCCCTGGCCTTTCTTGGTGACCACGTGCAGGAACTGCGGGCCCTTGAGGTTCTTCAGGTTTTGCAGTGTCGGGATCAGCGAATCGAGGTCGTGGCCGTCGATCGGGCCGATGTAGTTGAAGCCGAATTCTTCGAACATGGTGGCCGGGACGATCATGCCCTTGGCATGTTCTTCGAAACGCTTGGCCAGCTCCAGTACGGGTCCCGGCAACATCGATTTGCCGACGTTCTTGGCCTTGGCGTAGAACTGCCCGGACATCAGGCGCGCCAGATAACGGTTGAGCGCGCCGACCGGCGGCGAAATCGACATGTCGTTGTCGTTGAGAATCACCAGCAGATTGACGTCTTCGCTGATACCCGCGTTGTTCATTGCTTCGAAGGCCATGCCGGCGGTCATCGCGCCGTCGCCGATGACGGCGATCGCATGACGGTCCTCCCCTTTGGTCTTAGCCGCCAGCGCCATGCCGAGCGCAGCGGAAATCGACGTCGATGAATGCGCGGTGCCGAAGGTGTCGTATTCACTTTCGGCGCGGCGCGGGAAGCCGGAAATGCCATCGAGCTGGCGCAACGTCGACATCTGGTCGCGCCGGCCGGTGAGGATCTTGTGCGGATAGGTCTGGTGACCGACGTCCCAGACGATGCGGTCTTCCGGCGTGTTGAAGACGTAATGCAGCGCGATGGTCAGCTCGACCGTGCCGAGGTTGGACGAAAGATGTCCGCCGGTCTTCGATACCGAATCGAGAATGAAGGCGCGCAACTCGTCAGCCAGTGGCTTCAACTGAGTGCGCGGGAGTTGCCGCAGATCGGCAGGGCTGTTTATCGTAGTAAGCATGCTGGGTCTTGTCACCGTTAATTGGTTGCTTGCGCGCGCGGAAAATACCGCTGCGTGCTTATGCCTTGCGTTGCACGATCAGGTCGGCCAGTTCATGCAGACGACGGGCCTTGTCGCCGAACTGTTCCAGCGCCTGGTGGGCGTCGTTGCGCAGCTTTTCGGCCAGCGCCTGCGATTCGCTCAGGCCGAGGATGGAGACGTAAGTCGGTTTGTTGTCGGCGGCATCCTTGCCGGCGGTCTTGCCGAGCGTGGCGGAATCCGCCGTCGCGTCGAGAATGTCGTCGACTACCTGGAACGCCAGGCTGATCGGGCAGGAATACGCTTCGAGCGCAGCCTGTTCGGCCGCAGTCAAATTCTTGCCGCCGCGGGCGCCGAGCAAAATGGCGGCGCGCAGCAGCGCTCCTGTTTTGAGCCTGTGCATCTGTTCCAGTTCCGCCAGCGACAGGGTCATGCCGACACTGGCCAGATCGATGGCCTGGCCGCCGCACATGCCGGTCGAGCCGGCGGCCTGCGCCAGCAGGTTCAGCATCTTCAGCTGGCGCGCGGCATATTGCTCTTCGACAGGGTCGGACAGCACCGCAAACGCCTGCGCCTGCAACGCGTCACCCACCAGCAAGGCGGTCGGCTCGTCATATTTGACGTGCACGGTAGCCTTGCCGCGGCGCAAGGCATCGTCATCCATGCACGGCATGTCGTCGTGCACCAGCGAATAGACATGGATCATTTCCACGGCGGCGGCGGCGCGACCGAGCAATGGCGCCGGCGCATCGAACAACTCGCCGGCCGCATACACCAGCAGGGGCCGCACCCGCTTGCCGCCGTCCAGCGCCGTATAGCGCATGGCTTGGTGCAGGCGCGCGGGGATTTCGGTGACTGCCGGCAGCCAGGCGTCGAGCGTGCCTTCCATGCCGGCCTGGACATGTTGCATCCAGTCAATGAACGAGGCGCCGGTGTCGATCCGCGCGTTCATTCTTCATCCTCCGCAGGCTCGCCGGCGCCCGCCAGCGGCTTGAGCATGTCGCCCTCGAGCACCTTGACCTGGCTGTCGACCTTGTCGAGTTGCACCGAGCAGAACTTGACCAGTTCAGCGCCGCGCTTGTAAGCGGCGACGGAGGCCTCCAGCGGCAGTTCACCGGCTTCCATCTGGACGACCAGTTGTTCGAGCTCTTCCATGGCCTCTTCGAAAGAGGCGGGCTGGCTGGCTTTGACGGGATTCTTTGGCATAGTGGCTGATTTCAGATATAGCCCGTCATTTTAGTGCAATCCGCCACAGATAGGCGGCCGACGGCGTATTTTCAGGCGATTCAGCTGCGCAAAGCGCCCTGAATAACGGGATTTATGGCATAATCCGCAGTTCTGTCCAAAATTTCCTCTTCATATTATTTGAACCCAGGTTTTTGCGGATTCTTTCTCTCTTAGGTTGGTGCAAATTAATTTGGGGGCGGAGATGTCCGATCTTGCTACTTTTGCCAAGCTGGCGCGCTCAAACGCGCAACTACCAGTTGACGTCTATTTTGACGATGCGCTTTTCAAGCGCGAAATTCACCAGTTATTTCAACAGGGGCCTCGTTACGCCGGCCATGAACTGATGGTGCCCAATGTCGGCGACTACGCGACGCTGCCATGGGAAAACGAAGGTCGCATGCTGGTGCGCAACGCGCACGGCATCGAACTGATGTCCAACGTCTGTCGTCATCGCCAGGCCAAGATGCTCGACGGCCGCGGCAACGCGCGCAATATCGTCTGCCCGCTGCATCGCTGGACCTACGATCTCAAGGGCGACCTGATCGGCGCGCCGCATTTCGGCGAGACGCCGTGCCTGAACCTGTCCAAGACACCTCTGCAGAACTGGAACGGCCTGCTGTTCGAGAACAACGGCAAGGACGGTAGCGACGTCGCCGCGCAACTGAAGCAGCTGGGCGTGACGCGCGACCTGGATTTTTCCGGCTACCTGTTCGATCACGTCGAAGTGCACGAGTGCGACTACAACTGGAAGACTTTCATCGAAGTCTATCTGGAGGACTATCACGTCGAGCCTTTCCATCCAGGCCTGGGCAGCTTCGTCAGCTGCGACGACCTGAAATGGGAATTCGGCAAGAACTATAGCGTGCAGACCGTGGGCGTCAATCACGGCCTGGCCAAGTCGGGTTCGCCGACCTACAAGAAGTGGCAGGAGCAGGTGCTGCGCTTTGGTAACGGCCAGCCGCCGAAGTACGGTGCGATCTGGCTGACGCTGTATCCGAACATCATGGTCGAGTGGTATCCGCACGTGCTGGTGGTGTCGACGCTGTGGCCCAACGGTCCGCAAAAAACTACCAACGTGGTCGAGTTCTACTATCCGGAAGAAATCGCCCTGTTCGAACGCGAGATGGTCGAGGCCGAACGCGCAGCGTACATGGAGACCTGCGTCGAGGATGACGAGATCGCCCTGCGCATGGATGCCGGACGGCGTATACTCATGGATCGCGGCACCAGCGAAGTCGGTCCGTACCAGTCGCCGATGGAAGACGGCATGCAGCATTTCCATGAATGGTACCGGTCGCAGATTGCGGTGCAGGAAAACTGAATTACACTCTGATTCTTTTTTGAGGAAAGCATGCAGAAAGCGCCAATGATGCGATGTCCACGATGTAGTCCGACAGCATCTGCAACGCCAGACGAATTCTGCAGCACCTCCGATTAACGTACGATCCGAAGGCAGCGCCGGCTCCAGCTCGCGCTGCCTGTTTTTTTTCATCGCTTTTTGTCTTCGCTTTCGAATAGAGTATCGCCATGCAATCCCTCTGGATGCTTGTTGCCTCCTTCCTGTTTTCCATCATGGGCGTGTGCGTCAAGCTGTCGTCCGACTACTACTCTACCGCCGAAGTGGTGCTGTGCCGCGGCATAGTCGGCGTCATCTTCATCTACGGCCTGATCAGGATCCGCGGCGGCACGCTCAGAACCCCCTACCCGCGCGACCACATCATCCGCGGCGGCGTCGGCGTGATTTCGCTTTGGCTGTGGTTCTATTCGTTCGGCTTGCTGCCGGTGGCGACCGCCACTACGCTCAACTACATGTCGTCGATCTGGATCGCGGCGATGCTGTTCGGCCTCGCCTGGTGGCAGGGCAAGAAGCGTTTCGAGTGGGGCCTGGCCGGCACGGTGCTGCTCAGCTTTGTCGGCGTGGCGATGCTGCTGCGGCCGTCGATCGATTCCGATCAGTTAGTCGGCGGGATGATCGCGCTGTTTTCCGGTGTTTTGTCGGCGCTGGTTTACCTGCAGGTACGCAAGCTCGGCCTGCTCGGCGAGCCGGAATACCGCGTGGTGTTCTACTTCTCCTTCACCGGCCTCTTGGCCGGCCTGGCCGGCAGCGTAGTCATAGGGCGCATCCCGTTCTGGCATGCGCATTCGGCCAAGGGCCTGGCGCTGCTCGTCACCATCGGCCTCACCGCGACGCTGGCGCAAATCGCCATGACGCGCGCCTACCGACTCGGCAATACGCTGGTCACGGCCAACCTGCAATACACCGGCATCGTGTTCGCCAGCCTGTGGGGCCTGCTCATCTGGAACGACGCGCCGGGCTGGATGGGCTGGGCCGGCATCGGCATCATTCTGATGAGCGGTGTAGTCTCGACGTTCTACAATCAGCGTTCCCAGCAACAATCCCGCAACCTGCCCGCGATCGATCCGATCGCAACCGAAGTTTAGGAAGAGGAGTAACCATGACCTACGCCACCCTGATTTCCGCAGCCGACCTGGCCGGCCACCTCGACGACGCCAACTGGCTGGTGATCGACTGCCGTCACGACCTCGCCAATCCTGATGCCGGTGCACAGGCCTACGGCACCGGGCATATTCCGGGGGCGCGCTTCGCCCATCTCGACAAGATCCTGTCAGGCCCCAAGACCGGCGCCGACGGCAAGTTCAAGGGCCGCCATCCGCTGCCGGAACGCCAGGCCTTCATCGACGCCATGCAGGAACTGGGTGTCGGCAAGGGCACACAAGTCATCGCCTACGACGCCCACGGCGGCATGTTCGCCGCGCGGCTGTGGTGGCTGCTGCGCTGGGTCGGCCATGTGCAGGTGGCGGTGCTCGACGGCGGCCTGCCAGCATGGCAGGCGCAGGGAGGCGAGCTGTCGACAGAAACACCGGCGCCGGCGCGCGGCGACTTGCAGGAGCAACCGCCGCTGGTGACCACCATCGACGTCGGCGATGTCGTCGCCAACCTCGGCAGCAAGACGCTGACCGTCGTCGACGCGCGCGCGGCGGACCGCTATCGCGGCGAAAACGAAACGCTGGACGCCGTCGGCGGCCATATTCCCGGCGCAAAGAATCGCTTCTTCAAGGACAACCTCAGCGCCGACGGCCGCTTCAAATCGGCCGACGCCTTGCGCGCCGAATGGAATGCGCTGATCGACAGCCCGCAAGCGGCCGTCATGCAGTGCGGCTCAGGCGTGACCGCTTGCCACAACCTGCTCGCGCTGGAAGTGGCCGGCTTGCCGGGCGCACGCCTGTATCCGGGATCGTGGAGCGAATGGAGTTCGGATTCGTCGCGTCCGGTGGCGACAGGCGCACAGCCGTGAACATAGAACGCATCTCACGCCTGTTGATGAAATGAGTTCAAGTCCGGCGGCGCTCACGTCGCCGGCATCTGCAAGCCTTGCATGAAGGCCTGCACGAACTGCCCCACCATCACCGACGCATCGCGCCTCATCATCAGCACCACCGCCGACTGGAAGTCGGGCTCCCGTATGTCGATGAAATGCACGCCCGCGACGGCGATCGCACGCATGCTGTCGGGCACGATGGCAATCCCGAAGTTGGCGTTGACCAGACTCAGCAGCGAAGCTTTGCGCGAAGTCGCGCGCGCCGGCCTGGGAAAGAAGCCGTGCGCGATGCAACGCTCGGCCACCAGATAGCTGAGGCCGCCGCGCTCGCGGTGCGGCATGGAAACGAACAGCTCGTCGCGCAGCTCGGCGATATCGACCATGTCGCGTTGCGCCAGCGGGTGCTGCAGCGATACCGCGACCACCAGCTTCTCCTGATACAGCGTGACGGTTTCCAGATGCGGATGCTTGCGCAGGATCGGGATGCGCGCCAGGCCGAGGTCGGCACGGCCTTCTTCGACGTCCAGCGCCTGGTGTTCGGAAGAAGCCTGGGAAATTTCCAGCGTCACGCCGGGGAAAGCCTGCAGCACCGCATTCAGGCAAGGCCCCAGCGGCGGCGACAGCGGCACCGAACTCGAATGCAGCAGACGAATGGCGCCGCGTTCACCCTTGTCGATGTGGCGGGCCTGCACGATGGCCTGGTCCATATCGTCGAGGATCTTGCGTGCGCGGTCGTAGAAATCCTTGCCCGCCAGCGTCAGCTCGACCTGTTTGGCGTCACGCCTTAACAAAACGACATCAATGTCGTTTTCCAGCTCCTTGATCTGGCGGCTCAGCGCCGACTGCGCGATGTAGAGACGCTCGGAGGCGCGCGTATAACTGCCCGCGGCGACGATCTCGACAAAGTACTTGAGCTGTTTGATGGAAATCATGAGCGCCTATTGTGTCGCCATATTGTGCCGCCATCGCCACGCCGCCGCCATGCCGTTTTGCGATAATCGGACGGCGCATTTGATATTGGCGGCCATACCGGCAATGGCGCTACAGTCCATGCATCACCAGCGATGCGAAAGGCTTATTGTGTCGGAAACATTCCTTGCCCTGCTCGGCTTCTTCGGGCTGCTGCTCAGCGTCGTGATCAAGCTGATGTGCCTGCCGATCAAATCCCCCGAACGCCGTCGCGCTCGCGACCGCTGAGCCTTAATGCGCGTGTGCGTGGCTGGTCAGGACCAGCACGATCACCACGCCCAGGCCGATCAGGATCACTTGCGGAATCGTCTCGCGCAGCGTGGCGCGACGCTGCATTTGCGGCATCAGGTCGCTGACGGCGATATAGATGAAGCCTGAAGAGGCGAACACCAGCACGTAGGGAATCCATTCCATGCCGCGCTCCAGCATGAAGTAGCCGAGCACGCCGCCGAGCACCGCCATCAGGCTGCAGATCAGGTTGTAGACGTAGGCGCGCGTACGCGAAAAGCCGGCGTTGAGCAGCACGATGAAGTCGCCGATTTCCTGCGGGATTTCATGCGCGATGATGGCCAGGCCGGTGACCAGTCCCAAGTGCGGATCGGCCAGGAAGGCGGCGGCGATCAGGATGCCATCGGTGAAATTGTGCATGCCGTCGCCGACCAGGATCATCCAGCCGGCCTTGCCCGCTTCATGCTTGTCGTGACCGTGGTGATGGCCGTGACCGTCTTCTTCGTGGTGGTGGGAGTGGCGCAGGATGGACAGCTTCTCCAGCAGGAAGAAGGCCAGCAGGCCGCCCAACAGCACCGCAAACAGCTTGTGCGGCTCGGCCGAGGACTCGAAGGCTTCCGGCAAGGCGTGCAGCAGTGAGGTCGACAGCATGATGCCGACCGAGAGGCTGACCAGGCGCTCGACCATCTTCGACAGCAGCGCGAACGAGAAGATCGCGGCCGCGGTAATGCTGAACACGCCGGCGATCGTCGTGGCCAGCAGGATGGAAAGCAGAGTGGAATTAATTTCGAGCCCCAATCGTCAGGAACAGCCTCAGGAAGTGGCAGATTAGACCATAGCTGGTTTTTTTCGGCAAATGAGACGCTACGCAGACTCGTCGTCCCGGACTCCGTTCGCACCGCCGTCATCTCCTTCCGCCTCGTCCGGCTCATGCCGGAACAGAACTTCATCGACACGGAATTCAGGCCGCACGCCGTTGTTTTCGATCAGTCCATGGACCAGATCGAGCAGCACGTCGTCCTGGTAAGGCTTGCCGAGGTAGGCGTTGACACCCAGTTCCATGGCGCGCTCGCGGTGCTTGGCGGCGGTGCGCGAGGTGATCATGATGATCGGCAAGGTGGCGGTGGCGGCCATGTCGCGGATGTTGCGCGTCAGGTCGAAGCCATCCATGCGCGGCATTTCAATGTCCAGCAGAACGATATCCGGACGCACGGCCTGCATCTGGTGCAAGGCGTCGACGCCGTCAGTAGCCAGCACCACCTGGTAGCCTTCACGCGTGAGCAGGCGATGCATGACGCGGCGCACCGTCAGCGAATCATCGACCACAAGCACGATCTTGCGGCCGGTTCCGCCATCAGCGCCTTGCGGCTGTTCGCGCCGCAGAATGCGCTGGTAACCCTGGCGCTGCGCGAGTTGGATGGGATTGAGGATCAGCACGATGCTGCCGCTGCCGAGCACCGTGGCACCGACCACGCCGGTCATGCCGGCCAGTTGCGGGCCGATGCTCTTGGTGACGACTTCGCGATTGCCGACAATGCGATCCACCAGGATCGCCAGAAAATCGTGGCCGCTCTTGATCACCAGTACCGGCAAGGCCTGCTGCTGCGGAATGTTGCGCTCGTCTCCGAGCAGCGCCGAAAGATAGTGCAGTGGCAAGGCGCGCCCCTGCCATTCCAGCAATCCTTCGCGGAAGACGCGCTCCTGATCGGCGCGTTTGATCTGCAGCACCTGCTCCACCAGCAGCGAGGGAATCGCATAGCTTTGCTGGCCGAGCTCCAGCAGCACTACCTGCGCCACCGCCAGCGACAGCGGCAGATGGATGATGAATTGCGCGCCTTTGCCGGCGATCGTGGCGATGCTGATGCGCCCGCCCAGCGAAGCCACCTCCGAGCGGACCACGTCCATGCCGACGCCACGCCCGGCAATCGCCGTGACGTTGCTGCTGGTCGAAAAACCCGGATGGAAGATGATGCTGGTCAACTCTGCATCAGACAAGCGGTGGTGCGGATCGATCAGCCCCAGATGCAGGGCCTTTTCATGAATGCGCGCGAGGTCCAGCCCCTGCCCGTCGTCGGACAGCCGGATCATCGCCTCGTTGCCTTCCTGCCGGACCTCCAGCAGCAGTTGTCCCACCGCGTCCTTGCCGGCCGCCAGCCGCTGTTCGACGCCTTCGATGCCATGGGCCGCGGCGTTGCGCAGCAGATGCTCGAACGGGCCGACCATCTTTTCCAGAATACTTCGATCAAGTTCGACGGCGCCGCCGACGATATCGAGGGCGAGTTCCTTGCCGGTCTCCTTCGCCATTTGTCGTACCAGTCTTTGCAGGCGTTCTTCAATGCCCTTGAACTGCACCATGCGCGCATGCATCAGTTCGCGCTGCATGTCGCGCGTCAGCCGGGCCTGGTGCACCAGGCCGTTTTGCGTGCGGTCCACCGCGTCGAGCAGATTCTTTTGCAGCGACGCAACGTCGTTGACGCTTTCGGCCAGCATGCGCGTCAGTTCCTGGAGGTGGGTAAAACGATCGAATTCGAGCGGATCGAAATGCTGGTTCTGCGGCTGCCTCTGGTTCGACGCGGCGATCTGGATCTCGGCCTGGATCTCGATTTCGCGAAGTTGCGTGCTCAGTCGCGCCACATTGCCGCCGAGATCAGTCAGATGCTGGTGCAGTACGTTCACTTCGGATTCCAAACCGGAGCGCGAGATCGAGATCTCGCCGGCCTGGTTGAGCACGCTGTCGAGTATGCCGGCGCGGATACGCACCAGCGGCGCGGCGGCAGGCTGCAGCGATGCTACGGGCGCTTCGACTGAGGCCTTGACGGCCTCGGCTTGCGGCGCTGCGGTGGCCATCTCGGATGCCACGGCAGGCGCGGGTGCCGGCGCTGCAGCAACCGGCGATTGCAAGGCATCGAACAATTGCAGGCTCTGGTCGTAGCGCGCCAGCAAATCATCGATCAGCGCTGGCGACGGTTCGCCGTCGCGCATCATTTCACCGATGCTGCTTTCCAGGTCATGAATGTGCTGTCCGAGACGCATGGCGCCTGCCATGCGCGCGCTGCCCTTGATGGTATGCAGTGGCCGCAGCAGGTATTGGATCAACGCCGTGTCGCCGGGTGTCTTCTGCAGCTTGTACAGACTTTCGCCTACCTGCGGCAGCAGATCGCGCCCCTCCTCCAGGAAGATATCCAGCAACTCCGGATCGATGACGTCGCCGCCCGGTTCCGACGACTTGGCGGCGGTCGCCGGCGCGCTTTCCACCGGGACGGATTTGCCGCAGTCGTGGCTCTGACGTCGACGCGCTTCCAGCGTTGTCAGTAAAGTACGCAACTGCTGCGATACGGCCGGGCGCGGCGACGGCATGACGCGCCCGAAGAATTGCTGCTGCATGGCCTGAAGCTCGCGCACCACCTGCATCAGTTCGGCGCAAATGGCCGCATCCAGCAAGCCCGGATAATTTTCCAGGAACTGCATGAGGTCATCGAGCGGCTGCGCCAGCGCCAGCAACGGCGTGAACCGGACCGACGCCGCGCTGCTCTTGAGCGAGTGGGTCGCGCGCAGCGCTTCCGCGGCGATCACCTCTGGCGCGGCGGTCTGCCATTGCGCGATGTGCCTGGCGAGGATGTCGAGCAGGCTGGCCGATTCCTCGCTGTAGATCTGGTGCAGCCTGACCGGCAAGACGAGGTCGCCGACCTCGCAGGTATCGTTGCGATCGACGGTGTCCTTTTGCATCGGCGGCAATTCGCCGCGGGCATGGCCGGCGACTGCGGCCAACAACCGATCCGGACTACGCGGCGAATTTCCGTTTACGCGAATTTCATCTATCCAGGCGCTCAACTCCACCACGGCATAGTCCAGCAATGCGTAGTCGCGCGCCGTGCCCGACCTGCCAGCGGCAGACCACGCGGTGGCGAATTCCTCGAGCGCCATCGCGCCGCGACCAAGGGCGTTGAGCCCGACCATCCGGCCGCTGCCCTTGAGCGTATGGAAACCTCGCCGCAATGTGACCACCTGCGCCATGTCATGCGGCGTCGCGCGAGACGCCGCCAGTGCCTTGCGTATGCTGCCCAGCACTTCATTCGCTTCGAGCAGGAAGACTTCACGCAATTCGGCGTCGATTTCGTCCGGCTGCTGCGGCGCAGGCTGAACAATCTCCGGAGCAGTCAGCGGGGCAATCTCAGGCACGGCGGTGACGCTTTTCTCGTCGAATTTCCCGGCATAAGCCATCGATTGCGGGGCGTCATGCATCAGCGGCAACGACAGGCTCAACGCCGCCATATTGTGCGTGAGGCGCGCCAGGCTTGCTGTTGCCTCCGCAGTGGTCGCGTTCTCCGGTCCGGCGGGCGGCAGGCGGCCGATGTCGACGGCGCACAGTTTCAGCACTTCGCAAGCCGCCGTCAACTCCAGCGCCTGCCCTACCGTCGCCAGTTGCTGCGCCAGCAGCCTCGCCTCTTGCAAGGCGTCGGGCGCTGCGCGGCCTTGCAAGTAAGAGTCCAGCAAATTCTCAAGGCGGCCGAGGTCGGTCGCTAGTTGAGCAATGGCTGTTTTCAGCGCCTGACGCCGGCGCATCGCCTCATCCTGCGGCATTGTCTGCTGCGGCACCGTGCCTGCCTCAATGTCCGCCAGGCCTGCACGCAAATCCGCGCAGGCATGCTGCACGGATTCGGCGGTATCGCCGGCAACGACCGGTTCTGCTTCGACGGACTCGAGCAAGCCGATCACGCGCGCCACCCTGGGCGCCACCGACGTATCACCGATAAACGCCAGGGTATTGGCGCCCTGGCGCAACAGCGCGTGAGCCTGTTGTACTGACTGCGGACTGACATCGCCGAGCAACTGCATCACCTGATCGACGGTCGCGATCAGTCCCGGCATCAGCGACGCCAGAGCGGAGGGGTCCCGCGACAGCGATTCAGACGTGGAATCGGAAGCCATGCGCGATCGGCAGGTTGGACAGGCTCGGGGGCATCATGAAATGGTAACGCGGAAGCGCGACACCGAATTCTTGAGCAGCTCGGCCAGATCATGCAGTTCATTGAACAGTGACAACACCTGTTCGCGACGCTGCTCGATGATCTCGTTCTCGCTGAGGATGTTCTGAATGTCGTGCGCCACGCTGTTGGCAGAGGTGGCCTGATGTCCGGTTGAAGATGAAATGTCCTGGATCAGTTCCGCCAGCTGGTTCGACACGCGGCGTATGTCCGACAACGATGCGCCGGCGGCATCGGAGAGCTTGGCGCCGTCGACCACGCCGGCGGTGGATTTTTCCATTGCCGCCACGGCGTCATGCGTGTCGGCCTGGATCATGCGCACCAGCGCGCCGATCTGCCTCGTCGCCGCGCTGGAACGTTCCGCCAGGCGCTGCACTTCTTCCGCCACGACCGAGAAGCCGCGTCCCGCTTCACCGGCGGAAGCGGCCTGGATGGCGGCGTTCAGCGCCAGTACGTTGGTCTGTTCGGTGATGTCGGAAATCAGTTCGGTGATCTCGCCGATCTCCTGCGACGACTCGCCGAGTCGCTTGATGCGCTTGGAGGTTTCCTGGATCTGCTCGCGGATTTCGTTCATGCCTTTGACGGCATCTTCCACCGCCTTGGCGCCGCGCTCGGCCACAACCACCGAGTGGCGCGCGACGTCGGCTGACTTGTTGGCGGAGATGGAGACGTCGGTAATCTGGATCGACATCTCGAGCATCGACTGCCCGGTTTCCTGGATGCGGCGCGCCTGGATCTGCCCGGCACTGGTCATTTCCTGTGCATTGTCGCGCACCTGATTGGAGGCCGCTGCCACTTGCGAAGCGGTACGAGTCACCTGTCCGACCAGGCCGCGCAGCGCCTCGACTGTGTAGTTGACCGAATCGGCGATGGCGCCGGTGATATCTTCGGACACCGTGGTGTGCACCGTCAGGTCGCCGTCCGCGACTTTCTGCAGCTCATTCATGAGCCGCAGGATCGCCGCCTGGTTGATGGCATTGGTCCGCATGGCGCGCTCTTCCTGCTGTTGCGCATGCAGGCGCTGCGCCTCCGCCTCCTGGCGGCGCAGCTCGGCTTCTTCGGCATTACGGCGGCTGCTTTGCAATTGCACCCAGGCGATGCCCACACCGCACACCAAAGCCAGCCCTATCGACAGCAACATGATCCAGAACGTCCATGAGCGGGTTTCCTGCGCCTGCCGGTAGTCGTTTTGCAGCACGGTCAGATGCTGCTTGAGGGTTTCATTTTCAAGGAACACCAGTTGTTCGGATTGCTTGGCGGCGATGAAATTTTGCAGGTTGCCGAGGATGTTGGCGACCAGCGGCTGATACTCGCCGAAGACTTTTTCCAGTTCGTTGAGCTTGTCGCGCACGTCCTTGTCGCGCACCGCATTGATGCCGAGGATTTCGCTGCCGTTGAGGAAGCCGTCAATGATGTCGCGGAAGGTGTTGACGTCCTTGCCCAGCAAAAAGGCAGTTTCCGGATTGACGCCTTCGGAGGTGAGGAATTCGTTGGCGCTGCGGCCCAGACGCAAGGTCAGCAGCACCAGCTGCGCCGCAGCCGCGACTTCGCGCGGCGAATTTCCACCCTGCGATTGCAGCATCGAAATCTGCTCGCTCAGGTCCAGCAGATTGGGCGACAACAGCCGCAGTCGCGCCAGCGTGACGCCGAAGCCGGTCAGTTCCGGCTGCAACTTGAGGATGGTGGACGCAGCCTTGTCGGTGTGATCCCAGATCTTTTGCACGTCGGTCAGCACGGTGCGCATTTCCGGCTCCGGCTTGCGGATGGCATAGCCCTGATATTCGCCGCCGAGCATGAGGACATTGAGCCCCTGGTTGAATTCCTTGCGACTTTCGGTGAGTTGGTTGAAGGCTTCTCGATTGCCCTGGATGGCATTGGGCACGGCCTTGCCGATGCGCTGCGAGTGCATGACCAGATCGCTGGTGATATGCGCCTGCAGGCTGACGTGAATGTAGTGCTTGGAGCCCAGCCACAGAAAGAAGAACATCGACAATAGCGCCAGGATCAGCAACATCAGCAGAATGCGCGTCTGCGCGCGCAGCGACTGGCGGCCGATGAACGGCAGGCGGGTGTGCTGGTAGCGCTGCATGTACTTGTCCGCCTTGGCGCCGATGACCGATGGCTGGCTCGCCTGAGTTCCCGCTGGCCCGGCTATTTTATTCTTCGAGAGTTGCGGCAGCTTGAATGCCATAGCTAAGGCTCCTTGTTACGAGGTCATTGCGCGGTTGCAGCGACATTGTTGCCGTCAACCCGCGGCCCTCGGTGCGACAGCTTTTATATTCCGACTTGCAAGAAACGTGGATCGTCCACTATCTCGGCGAGGCTGATTTCCACCCATTCGTTCAGGTCACCGTCGAGATAACATTTACGTCCGCAGTCACCGCTCGGCTGCTCGGCCATCTCCTGGATGTGCCGCAGGCCCAGAACGCGCGAAAGCAGGAATCCCGTATTGCCCGACAAGGCGGCGGAAACCACCAGCACGCGGCTTTCCTTGCCGATCGTCTGTGACGGTCCACCCAGAAAGCGATCGAGATCGACCACACCGATCAGGTTGCCGCGCACGTTCGCCAGTCCAAGATACCAATCCCGGGACAGCGGCACCTTGGTTATGGCGACCAGGCTGACGATTTCACCGGCTTCGCGCAGATCGAGCAGACAACACCGGTCGCCAATCATCACGCCGAGCCGGCTGTCGCGCATGCCGGAGCCGTCGCGCGCGGCTTCCATGCGTTCCAGCAGGCGTGCCTGGAATTCATGCAGCCTGCCGTATCTCCACTGGTCGGGAACTGGGTCCACCCTCAACACCTCTTCTGTCTTGACTAAACACCTGCCGTACATCCGGCGGTGCAAGTTCAGCCGAGCGCCGCAATTTTCGACAGCAACTCCTGCGCATCCACCGGTTTGACGACATAGTCGCACGCGCCCTGGCTCAACGCCCAGATGCGATCGGTTTCCTGATCCTTGATGCTGCACATCATGATCGGAATATCCTTCAGGCAGGGATCCCGCGTCATCTGGCGCGTGATCTGAAAGCCATTCTTGCCGGGCATGACGACGTCCATCAGCACCAGTTCCGGCCGATTCTGTTGTATCTTCCCCAATGCCTCTTCGCCGTTGTCGGCGGTATCAACTTCAAACCCGTTCTTGCTCAGGATCTCGGTCAGGAGATAACGGTCAGTCGGCGAATCATCGACGACGAGAATTTTCTTGATTCCCATTGCACTGTTGCTCCGTACCTGAGAAGTGATTTTTGCTAGAAATGCGCGACTGCAGCCTGCCCCCCCACGTATGTCCTGACGGCCTGCAACATGCCGTCTTCCGTGAATGGCTTGGTCATGAACGCCGAGGCGCCGACAATGACGCCGCGCGCCCGGTCGAACAACCCGTCCTTGGACGACAGCATGACCACGGGAGTTGCATGAAATCTTGCATTTTTTTTAACTAACGCACAAGTCTGATATCCGTCGAGCCGAGGCATCAGGACATCGCAGAAAATCAGGTCGGGGGTGCAATCGACAAGTTGGGAGAGTGCGTCGAAGCCGTCTTCGGCCAACACTACCTGATGACCGGCCTGTCCCAGGAACAGCGCCGCGGAGCGCCGGATGGTGGCGCTGTCGTCGACGACGAGGATCGTGAAGCTGTGGCGGGCTTGCGCTTCAGTCATCAGAACTCCGTAGAATCGTTGCAACAGGAGATAAGGGGCTATGTTCAAGCCGTATTGTTTCCGCGGCCTTCGGGCTTTAAGCGACTATAGCAAAGCGGCTGCCGACACATAAATGGAACAAGCCCGCTTTGCTCCTTCATTTGGGAGCAAGGACGGGCTTGCGGGCAGTTCCGGACGGAAACTTCGGGGCGAGGTTTCCCGTCGATCAGCCGGATTAAAGCGCCACCATTTCAAAATCTTCCTTACGGGCGCCGCATTCCGGACAAGTCCAGTTGATGGGGACGTCTTCCCAGCGTGTGCCGGGAGCAATATCCTCGTCCGGCAGGCCGGCTTGTTCATCGTAGACCCATCCGCAGATCAGGCACATCCAGGTCTTGTATTCTGTTTTGCTATCGCTCACGGCTGACTTCCCTCAATTCAATCTAAAGTAAAATGGTAAACCAGATATCTTAATCTACTCGTCGTGCAAAACCAAACATCTCCGCTGATATTAACCTTTGGCGCGGCCGATCCGGTCGGCGCCACCGGCATCCAGGCCGATCTGGCCACCTTTGCCGCCATGGGCTGCCATGGCTTGTCCATCATCACCTCCATTCTGGTCGGCGATACTGCGCGTATCGAGGACATCCAGGTCATCGATGTCGACTGGATGGCAGATCAGGCTCGGGTGATCCTGGAAGACATGCCGGTGGCGGCTTTCAAGGTCGGCGCGGTGGGCAGCATCGAGAATATTTCGGCGATCGCCGAGATTGTGTCCGACTACCCGGACATTCCGCTGATCCTCGATCCCTTCATCACCGCCATGCCCAGCCAGGAAGGCGACGACGATGACAACCTGATCGCAATCCGCGAATTGCTGATCCCCCAGACCACGCTAATGCTGGCGTCCGCAGTCGAACTGAACCGCCTCGCCGAAACCTGGCGCGAACCGGTGCCCAGCGATGCATTGCAGCTTGACGCCATGCGCATCATTGAGATGGGTTGCGAATACCTGTTCGTGACCGGCATGCCGGGCGGAGATTCGCACGAAGTCGTCAATGCGCTGTTCGACGAATCCGGCGTGATCCGGCGCGACAGCTGGCAGCGTTTGCCGGGCTCCTTTACCGGCGCCGGTTCGACCTTGTCTGCAGCCATCTGCGCCATGCTGGCCAACGGCCTGGAAATTCCGGAAGCCGTGTCCGAAGCGCAAGAATTCACCCTGGCCGCCCTCGCCCACGCACAACGCCTGGGCATGGGCAAACTGATCCCCGATCGTTATTTCTGGGCGCGCGAAAACGACGTCCCCAATTAATCTTCCTCCATTCCGTATGAACGCACACATCTCACGCAATACCAACGATTCCCTGTTCGCCCGCGCCCAGAAGACCACGCCCGGCGGCGTCAATTCGCCGGTGCGTGCCTTCCGCTCGGTCGGCGGCACACCACGTTTCATCACCAGGGCGCAAGGCCCGTATTTCTGGGATGCCGAAGAGCGCCGCTATATCGACTACATCGGCTCCTGGGGTCCGGCCATCGTCGGCCATGCCCATCCGAAGGTGGTGCAGGCGGTGCAGGAGGCTGCAGCCCGCGGCCTGAGCTTCGGTGCACCGACCGAAGGCGAGATCGACATGGCCGAAGAGATCTGCAAACTGGTGCCCTCCATCGAGCAGGTGCGCCTGGTCTCGAGCGGCACCGAAGCGACCATGAGCGCCCTGCGTCTGGCGCGCGGCGCCACCGGGCGCGACAAGATCGTCAAGTTCGAAGGTTGCTACCACGGTCACGCCGACTCCTTGCTGGTCAAGGCCGGCAGCGGGTTGCTGACATTCGGCAACCCGACCTCGTCGGGCGTGCCGGAAGATTTCGTCAAGCACACTCTGGTGCTCGACTACAACAACACGCAACAGCTCGAAGAAGCCTTCAAGGCTGCCGGCAACGAGATCGCCTGTGTGATCGTCGAGCCGGTCGCGGGGAACATGAACCTGGTGCCGGCGACGGCGGAATTCCTGCAAACCATGCGTCGCCTGTGTACCGAATACGGTGCCATCCTGATTTTCGACGAAGTGATGTCGGGTTTCCGTGTGGCACTGGGCGGCGCGCAATCACTGTACGGCATCACACCAGACCTGACCGCCTTGGGCAAGGTCATCGGCGGCGGCTTGCCGGTCGCGGCATTCGGCGGCCGCGCCGACATCATGAAGCACCTGGCGCCGCTGGGTGGCGTCTACCAGGCCGGTACGCTGTCCGGCAATCCGGTGGCCGTTGCAGCCGGCCTGACCACCCTCAGGATCATCCAGGAAGCCGGCTTTTATGAGCGTCTGTCGGCACAAACGCGCAAACTAGCCGACGGCCTCAGCGAGGCTGCCCGCGACGCGGGCGTGACTTTTTCGGCGGATACGCTGGGAGGCATGTTCGGCCTGTACTTCTCGGCTGCGGTGCCGGCCAGCTATGCGGAGGTCATGCAAGGCGACAAGGAACGCTTCAACGTGTTCTTCCACGCCATGCTTGACCAGGGTGTGTATCTGGCGCCGTCGGCGTTCGAAGCGGGCTTCGTGTCGGCGCAGCATGACGACGCCGTGATTGCGGAAACCGTGGTGGCGGCGCGCACGGCGTTTGCCGAGATCGCCGCGAGCTGACATGCCGCTTGCCGCAAATTGGCACTGCGGCAGGCTCGGCACAAAACAAAAAAGGACGCTTGCGCGTCCTTTTTTACGTCTGGGAAGACTGATCCGGCGAGATGTTTCTCTGCAGCTATTTATGCAGAGAACGACGAACCGCAACCGCAAGTAGTAGTGGCATTCGGATTCTTGATCACGAACTGCGCGCCTTCCAGGTCGTCCTTGTAGTCGATCTCTGCGCCCACCAGATACTGGTAGCTCATCGAGTCGATCAACAGCTGGACGCCGTTCTTGGTCATGGTGGTGTCGTCTTCGTTGACGATTTCATCGAACGTGAAACCGTACTGGAAGCCGGAGCAACCGCCACCCTGCACGAACACGCGCAGCTTCAGGTCTGGGTTGCCTTCTTCTTCGATCAGTTGTGCAACCTTGGCGGCGGCGCTGTCGGAAAAGACCATCGGTGCTGGCATCGAGGTTTCGGGGATTTCGGCTACGGCGTTCATATCAGGCTCCTGCGTCTGCGGACAATGAGGACATTATAAGGCGTCTGGGAAAATCATGCATCGCCGCCTGCCGAAGCGGCCAGCTTGAGCACTGGCGCCTCTTCGGTCTGGCCATGGCTGAGCTTGCCGGATACCAGCGCACCGCCATGCATTTCCAGAGCTTTGTAATACACATCTCCAGTTATGCGGGCTTTCGGCTGTAATTCAAGTAGCTCGACCGAATGAACGTCACCGATGATTTCGCCATTGACGATCAAGTGCACCGCGCGGATTTCGCCGACGATCTTGGCGTGCTCGGAGATCACCAGCACGCTCGGCTGGCCGGCCTCGGCGTTGATATTGCCCTTGATATGGCCGTCAATACGCAGACCGCCCTTGAAATGGACATCGCCCTGGATACTGGTGGAAATGCCGATCAGGCTGTCGATCGTGCTTTTTGATTTACGTCCCAACATGATTCACCTCACAAATTCACGGATTGCTGGGCACGCATCTGGCCTCTTTCGAGGACGCGAGCCTGAATCGCCTTGATGGTTGCACCCTCGGGCAGGGTCAATACGCCTTCCACCCGCTGATAGTACTTGAATGCGAGCTTATAGCGCGCCGGATCTGTCGCGTTTTGTTCGGGGAAGTTGATGATAACACTTTTGCCGCCCTGCAACACTGTCACTGCAAGTTGCAGGTTGCCCACAAACTGACGCCCTTTTTCGCCCTGAATTGCGAGCAATTGATAACGCACCTGGTTCGGCGCGACCACTTCCGCCTTCAGGCGCTGAATGGTAATGCCGTCGGCGCCGAGGTTGGTCGGCAGCAAGCTCTCAAAAAACGACAAGTCTTCCTTGAGCTTGTTGTTCTCCGTCACCAGCGTCTTGATCTGCCCTGCCAGTTGCGCTTGCGCCGAGCGCTCGATATTGAGCTGGCTCTCGGCGGCATTGGCGCTGGTCGACAACTGCTCGCGCTCGGCGCTGAGCTTCTTGACCTGCTCTTTCAGTTCGACGACCTGATCGCGCATGCCGTCCGGGTTCAGGCCGGCGAAGTTATTGCGTCCCAAGTCGTAGGCCCACATCGCCATCGCGCCGCCGAGACCGACCACCACCGCCAGGAACACTGCGCGCAGCGGCCAGGGCAGATGGCGCTTGATGGTCATCTTCGGCGCCGAGATCGACATGCGCCGGACCCATAACTTGTATTTCACGGCAGGACCGGGACGTGCAGCAGGCCGGTGGTTTCCTCCAGGCCGAACATCAGGTTCATGCATTGCACTGCCTGGCCGGACGCCCCCTTGACCAGGTTGTCCTGCACCACCAACACCACCACGGTATCGCCATTGTCCGGACGATGCAGCGCAATGCGCAGCATGTTGGACGCACGCGTGGTGCGTGTTTCAGGATGCGCGCCGAACGGCATCACATCAATGAACGGTTCGTCCTTGTAGGCGTCTTCAAACAACGCCTGCAATGCGGCATTGTCGATGTCTTTGGTCAGGCGCGCGTAGAGTGTCGAATGCATGCCGCGGATCATCGGCACCAGATGCGGCGTGAACAGCAGGCCGACCTTGTCGCCGGTCAATGTGCTGAGGCGTTCGACCGTTTCCGGCGAATGGCGATGGCCGGAGACGCCGTATGCCTTGAAGTTGTCGGAAGCCTCCGAAAACAGCGTGGCGATCTCGGCCTTGCGTCCAGCGCCGGAAACGCCCGACTTGCAGTCGGCGATCAAGTGCGACGCGTCAATCACGCCGGCCTTGAGCAACGGGGCAAAGCCCAACTGCATGGTGGTCGGATAGCAGCCCGGATTACCGACCAGACGCGCCTTGCGGATGGCGTCGCGGTTCAGTTCGACCAGACCATAGGCGGCTTCTTTGAGCAGTTCAGGGCAGCTGTGCGGCATCTTGTACCACTTCTCGAACGCGGCGATGTCCTGCAGGCGGAAATCCGCCGCCAGATCGATCACCTTGACGCCGGCGGCCAGCAATTCAGGCGCTTGCGCCATGGCGACGCCGTGCGGCGTGGCGAAGAAGACAACATCGCAGTCGGTCAGTTTGGCTTTGTCGGGCGAGGAGAAGGCGATATCCACGCGGCCGCGCAGCGACGGATACATTTCCGCCACCGGCATGCCATCTTCCTTGCGCGATGTCACCGCCTGCAACTGCACTTCCGGATGCGCGGCGAACAGGCGCAGCAACTCCACGCCCGTGTAACCTGTGCCGCCGACAATACCAACCTTGATCATGTTTTTTCCTTGCTGAACGGGCTTTCCCGGGAGCCTTTGATTTTAACAGGAGAATATTTCTGTCACATTACCCTAAGGCGCACCGATTCAAAGCGCCAATAAGGGCGAAAAATCCGCCCCAGAATGCAAAAAGCCGCCAGGCTTGCGCCGGCGGCTTTTCGTTGTGCTGAAAAGCACGCGTCGATATTAACGCTTCGAGAATTGCTTTGCGCGACGAGCTTTGCGCAGACCAACCTTCTTACGTTCGACTTCACGTGCATCACGTGTAACGAAGCCTGCCTTGGACAGTTCCGGTTTCAGTGTTGCATCGTAGTCGATCAGAGCGCGGGTGATGCCGTGACGAACAGCACCAGCCTGGCCGGATTCACCGCCGCCGTGGACGTTGACCATGATGTCGAAACGCTCGACATTGCTGGTCAGTTCCAGAGGTTGACGAATCACCATCAGACCGGTTTCGCGCGAAAAGTATTCATTCGCTGGCTTGCCGTTGACGACGATCTTGCCCGAGCCGGACTTGATGAAAACACGCGCCACTGCACTCTTGCGACGGCCGGTTCCGTAATTGTAGTTACCGATCATGTCTATTCCTTAGAGTTCGAGTGCTTTAGGTTGCTGAGCAGCGTGCGGATGATTGCCATCTGCATAAACCTTCAGCTTCTTGATCATCGCGTAGCCGAGCGGGCCCTTAGGCAGCATGCCCTTGACCGCTTTTTCCAGCGCGCGACCTGGAAAACGCTGTTGCATTTTCAGGAAATTGGTTTCGTAGATGCCGCCTGGGTAGCCGCTGTGACGGTAGTACGTCTTTTCAGTTGCTTTGGTGCCAGTGACACGCAGTTTGCCGGCGTTGATCACGACGATGAAATCGCCGGTGTCGACGTGCGGAGTAAATTCTGGCTTGTGCTTGCCGCGCAGTCGGAGTGCCACTTCGCTGGCAACACGTCCGAGGACTTTGTCCGTCGCGTCAATCACCAACCACTCGCGCTTTACCTCATGGGCTTTAGCGGAAAAGGTTTTCATGATGACTTCCTAATATTAAAAATAAACGCTCAATTTGGCGGTTCTGCGGCTATCGAAGCGGCGTGCTGCAATGCTTGCCTCGTGATGCTAAACGCAGACTCTTCCTTGTTATCTTCCCCAGAGCGAACGGAAAGCCGAGAATTATAACCTTTTCAAGGACTTAGCGTCAAACCCTTTATTCCCCCGGGCCGCGCGTAGTGGCCTTTTCGGCACATTTGTCTATGAAGCGACGCCGGACGGCGCGGGCAAAAAAAACCCGAAACGAGGGTTTCGGGTTTAAATCCACACCAAAGGAGGAGGGTGGAGGAGACAGGGTTGATTGCGTCGAAACGTCAATCAGTGAATTCAATATAGCAAACGAAATTGTGCGCTGCAAGATTTAATTTGTACTATGTGGCGCAATTTAAAATGCAGATAAAGCAATTGTTTTTGCTGCTTTGCAATATGCATTTTTTTGCCTATTTTCGATATCCCAGCTCATGCGCGGCCAGACCCGCTTTGCGGGAAAAGCTACAATAGCCGCCTCCCCTTATTTATCGAATGAGAACGCATATGGAATGCACAGTACGCTGGACCGGTCTCTCCTCAGGAATGACCTTTCTCGCTGAAACCGGCTCCGGCCACGTCGTCGCTATGGACGGCGCGCCCGACGGCGGCGGCCGCAACCTGGCGCCGCGCCCGATGGAAGTGGTGCTGCTGGGCACCGGCGGCTGCACGGCCTACGATGTGGTGGTGATTTTGCGCAAGAGCGGCCAGGACATCCGCGGCTGCGAAGTGACGCTCAAGTCGGAGCGCGCCGAACAGGATCCGAAAGTGTTTACCAAGATCCACTTCCATTTCACCGTACGCGGCCGCAACCTCAAGCAGAACGTGGTGGAACGCGCTATCAAGCTGTCGCACGACAAGTATTGCTCGGCTTCGATCATGCTGGAAAAAACGGCAGAAATAACCCACTCGTTTGAAATCGTTGACGACCTCGCCGATCCGCCGCAGCAACTGCAACAGCAATAGGCCGCAGGCGAGCTAAGCAGTCAGACCCGGCCGCGACGGCCGGGCGCCTGAAACTTGCGTTCAGACGCGGTAAGCCACCGTGGTCATGACCTTCGACATCATCTTCATCGCCCCACGAATGGGCGCCGGCATCTCGGCCGCACCCAAGGCCTTGGCGGCCTCACCGTGCTCGACTTCGTCCTTGCGCATCTGGTCGACAATGGCACGCGATTTGGCGTCCTGTGCCGGCAATTTTTCCAGATGGCTGATCAGGTGCAATTCGACCTGGCGCTCGGTTTCGGCGACGAAGCCCAGATTGCGGGCATCCCCCACCCGGGCGGCGATTGAGCCCAGCACGTAAGAACCAACGTACCACAGCGGGTTGAGCAGGCTGGTGTGCGAACCAAGTTCGCGCAGGCGCTCGGCGGTCCACGCCAGATGGTCCTCTTCCTCAATGCCGGCATGCGCGAACTGCTGCTTGAGCGCCTGCGCCTGGGCAAAACGCCCCTGCGCGTCATACAGCGCCTGCGCGCACACTTCACCGACATGGTTGACACGCATCAGGCCTGCGCTATGGCGTTTTTCGGCATCGCTCATGGCGGCGTCGCCGATGTTTGCCGCCGGGTTCGGGCGCGATGACGCCACCACGCCGCTGACCACGCGCAAGGCTTTGTCCAGATCATGAATCAGTTTGTCGACGAATGGCATAGGCGCAATCTCACTCAGGAATAATCGGATTCAACGATGCTTCAGGCCATCTTCCAGTTGATGGTTTCACCACTGTTGAGCGGCACCACGGTCGAGTCGCCCATCGGCAGCTCGGCCGGGATGGTCCAGTTTTCGCGGCGCAGCGTGACGCTGCCCTGATTACGCGGCAAGCCGTAGAAGGCCGGACCGTTGAAGCTGGCGAATGCTTCCAGCTTGTCCAGCGCACCGGCTTGGTCGAATGCCTGGGCGTACAGTTCCAGCGCATGCAGCGCGGTATAGCAGCCGGCGCAACCGCAGGCGTGCTCCTTCAGACCCTTGGCGTGCGGCGCCGAGTCGGTGCCGAGGAAGAATTTGTCGCTGCCGGAAATCGCCGCCGCAACCAGCGCCTGGCGATGGGTTTCGCGCTTGAGCACCGGCAGGCAGTAGTAATGCGGGCGGATTCCGCCCTTGAAGATCTCGTTGCGGTTGTACAGCAGGTGATGTGCGGTGATGGTCGCGGCGGTCGGGCCGTCGGACGACATCACGTAATCGGCGGCGTCCTTGGTGGTGATATGTTCGAACACCACCTTGAGTTCAGGCATGTCGCGGCGCAGCGGCGTCATCACGCGATCGATGAAGACTGCTTCACGATCGAAAATGTCGATGGCAGGATCTGTCACTTCGCCGTGGACCAGGAAAGGCATGCCGGTTTCCTGCAGCACTTCCAGCGTCTTGTAGCAGTTGCGCAGGTCTGTCACGCCGGCGTCGGAGTTGGTCGTCGCACCGGCCGGATACAGCTTAACCGCATGCACGAAGCCGCTGTCCTTGGCCTTGCGGATTTCTTCCGGCGGCGTGTTGTCGGTCAGGTACAGCACCATCAGCGGTTCGAAGTCGGAGCCGGCCGGCAGCGCCGCCAGGATACGATCGCGATAGGCCGAGGCCAGCGCCACGGTGGTGACCGGCGGCTTCAGGTTGGGCATGACGATCGCGCGCTTGAACTGATGCGTGGTGTGCGGCAACACGCTTGCCATGGTCGCGCCGTCGCGCAAATGCAAATGCCAGTCATCCGGACGCGTAATCGTCACTTGGGTCACTACGTCGCTCATCGCTCTTCTCTTCCCTGATCGTTCTGTTGATATTCAGCCGTCATGCCCGGTCATCGACAGACTTGTCTGCCCGAGCACGAAATCCCGCTATTTTACCGCAAGGGGTGGCGCGCGCCGTTTGCTCCACATCAAGCGGCGCCATGCCTAAAAAGCAAAAAACCGCTGCGGCCGGAGCCGGAGCGGTTTTTCTGGTCCTGGTGTCAGCGGATGCCTGAGCATCCGCAAAACACGGTCCGTGATCAATGTGTAATGATCTTGGCCAGGAAGTCGCGTGCGCGATCCGAGCGCGGCGAACCGAAGAAGTCTTCCTTCTTGCAGTCTTCCACGATCAAACCCTTGTCCATGAAGATCACGCGGTTGGCGACCTTGCGTGCGAAGCCCATTTCGTGGGTCACGACCATCATGGTCATGCCTTCTTGCGCCAGGCCGACCATCACGTCCAGCACTTCATTGATCATTTCCGGATCGAGCGCCGAAGTCGGCTCGTCGAACAGCATCGCGATCGGGTCCATCGACAGCGCGCGGGCGATCGCCACACGTTGCTGCTGACCGCCGGACAGCTGGCCAGGGAACTTGTCTTTTTGCGCGATCAGGCCGACGCGATCGAGGTACTTCAGACCCTTTTCGGTGGCTTCGTCGACGCTGCGACCCAGCACCTTGACCTGGCCGATGGTCAGATTTTCGCGGATCGACAGATGCGGGAACAGCTCGAAGTTCTGGAACACCATGCCGATGCGCGCGCGCAGCTTCGACAGGTTGGTCTTCGGATCACCGACGGACACGCCGTCAACGGTGATGGTGCCCTTCTGGAACGGCTCGAGGCCGTTGACGGTCTTGATCAGCGTCGACTTGCCCGAGCCCGACGGACCGCAGACCACGACCACGTCGCCCTTGGCCACGCTGGTGGTGCAATCGGTCAAAACCTGGAAGCTGCCGTACCACTTGCTGACGTTGTTGAGTTCAATCATTTATTTCTCCTGATTCCTGAATACGGTATGTCCGCCGGCGTCAGACGCATGCTGCGCCGGCGAGTGTCGATTAGCGAATGATGGCGATCTTGTGCTGGAAGCGCTTGACGGTTTGCGACAGCACGAAGCTGAGCACAAAGTAGACCACGGCGACGAACAGGTACATTTCCACCAAGCGGCCGTCGCGCTGCGCGATCTTGGACGCGCTGGTGACGAAGTCCGGCACCGAGCCCAGCACATAGACCAGCGAGACGTCCTGGAACAGCACGATGGTTTGCGTCAGCAGGATTGGCGTGACGTTGCGGAAAGCCTGCGGCAGCACCACGTTGCCCATCATCTGCCAGTAGTTCATACCGATCGCGTAACCGGCAAACACCTGGCCGCGTGGAATCGACTGAATGCCGGAACGCATGATTTCGCAGTAGTACGCCGCCTCAAACAGGATGAAAGTAATCAGTGCCGACTGGAACGCGCCGACCTGGATCGGTTCGTTGGCGCCGATGACCCATGCACCGATGAACGGCACCAGGAAGTAGAACCAGAAAATCACCAGCACCAGCGGCACCGAGCGGATCAGGTTGACGTAGGTGGTGGCAACGAACGACAGCGGCTTGTTGCTGGACAGGCGCATCATCGCCAGCAGGGTGCCCAGGATGATGCCGCCCACCATTGCCGAAATCGTCAGCACGAGGGTGAACTTGAGGCCGGTCGTGATCAGGTAGAACCACGAACGCTCGATGATATTGAAGTCGAAATTAGAAAACATGGTTTAGTGTCCTCCCGAGCTGGAGCTGCCGGTCGTGATGTAACCGGGCACGGCGGTAACGCGCTCGAGGAAGCGTGCCAGCATCAGCGCGATGACGGAAATAATGATGTAGATGATCGTGGCGCCGGTGAGCGATTCGAAAGTCTGGAACGTGAATTCGCGCATCGAGTAAGTCGCCGCGGTCAGTTCCACCAGGCCGATGGTCAACGCCACTGAACTGTTCTTGATGATCGCCGCAAACTCATTGGTCAGCGCCGGAATGATGATGCGGAACGCCATCGGCAGCAGCACGTAACGGTAAGTCTGGACCGGAGTCAGGCCGAGTGCGGCGCCGGCCATGCGTTGGCCGCGCGGCAAGGCGTTGATGCCGGTGCTGACCTGCACGGCGACGCGCGAGGACGTGAAGAAACCGAGCGCCAGGAAGGCGGTGACGAACGACGCCTCGGGCAGACTTTTGAGCCAGTCGCCCACTGCGGCAGGTACAAGTTCCGGCATCACGAAGTACCAGAGGAACATCTGGACCAGCAATGGAATATTACGGAACAGTTCAACGTAGCCGTTGGCGATCTTGACGGCCCATGGCTTCTGGGTCGTGCGGATGGTGCCGATGACCGTACCGAGAATGAGCGCCATGATCCAGGCCAGCACGGCCGTGGCGATGGTCCATTTCAGGCCGATCAGTAATGTATCGATGTAGGGGATGCCGTCGGGAGATTGCTCCCAGAATATGCCCCAGTTCCAGTTGTAATGCATAAATGCCCTCGTCTTCTCGTCTCGACTCGTTTGCGATCAAGAACTCCATTTGCATGGTGCTCTTCGGCTGCCTGCACCGGCTTTCATCTGAGGTGAAAGACGACTTCTGAGCAGGTCTTGCTTTTCTTCGCCAACTTAAACAAAACGGGGGACCACTCCCCCGTTTCGTTTTTCATGCTGTGCGGCAATCAAATGCCGCGCTTTCAAGCGTCTCTCCGACTTACTTCTTTTTCGAAGATTGCTTTTGCGCTTCAGGCACGGCTGCGTAAGCAGACGGTTCGCCGGAATCGGTTGGCTTGGCGAAGACGGCTTGCAGTTGCGGGCTCATCGGCACGTTCAGGTTGACACCCTTCGGTGGGATTGGCGATTGGAACCACTTGGCGTAGATCTTCTTGATGTCGTCGCCCTTGTAGACGTTGATCAGCGCGTCATCCACGACCTTCTTGAAGGCGACATCGCCCAGTGGCAGGATCAGGCCGTACGGCTCAACCGACAGCGCTTCGCTGGAAACAACGTAGTCGCCAGGCGCCTTGGAGTTGGCAGCCAGCGACGACAGCAGGATGTCGTCCATGACGAACGCTACTGCACGGCCGGTTTCAACCATCAGGAACGCTTCGGCGTGATCCTTGGCAGCCAGGATGTTCATGCCCAGGTTGCGTTCGGTGTTCAGCGTGGTGATCTGCTTCAGGTTCGATGTACCGGAAGTCGACACGATGGTCTTGCCCTTCAGGTCATCCAAAGTCTTCAGATTGGCAGCCTTCTTGGTCAGGAAACGGTTCGCAGTAACGAACTCGGTGACGGCGAAAGCAACTTGCTTCTGACGCTCCATGTTGTTGGTCGCGGAATCGCACGAGATGTCAGTGGTGCCGTTGGCGATCAGCGGAATACGGGTTGCCGAAGTCACGGGAACCATCTTCACGTTCAGCGAAGTCAGACCCAGTTTCTTCTGGATCGCAGTTGCCGCTTTCAGGCACAGATCGATCGAATAGCCTTGATACGATTGCTTGTCATCCAGGTAAGAGAAAGGAATCGATGCATCACGGACGCCCAGCGTCAGCGTACCGGTTTCCTTGATTTTTTTCAGACGACCGGTGAACTCTTCAGCGTGAACCGAGCCCATCAAAACACTTGCCCCAACCAACACCCCTGCAAACTTTAATAACTTCATGTGACCTCCTGGAAAAATTTTTACGTAGTGTACCAAAAGCCATTCTTCAAAAATAGTCTTCATTCTTGAAAAGAGGCTATTTTGCGCTCAATTCGGCTTAGCTTGCAAAAACCGCCCCGCTCGTCGCCAGCACCGGAAATGCGCGATCGCAGCAAAAACGGCGCAATGCTCAGTCGTCGCCGACCTTGTCCGTCGGATACCGCAAAGTATCGCGCAGAATAAAGCCCATCGGCATTTCCATCGACGGCACTTTCGCGCTGATCGGCTGCACGAACCAGCGATCGTAAATCCTGTAAATCTCGCCGGAGCGCACGATCCGCACCATCTGCAGATCCACGAATTTCTTGAACTCCGGGTCGCCCTTGCGCATCATGATGCCGTAAGGCTCCAGCGACAGCGCATCGCCCACGACCAGGTAATTCTTCGGCTGCGGTGCCGACAACAGGTAGCGCCGCAACAGCACATCTTCCATCACGAAGGCATCCGCCCGGCCCTTCTCGACGCTGTCGAAGGCGTCTTCGTTATACGCGACTTCCACAATCCTGACATTGAGCGAGCGAATCTTGCTGCGCTGTTCCAGCAACGTCACCATCGGCGTGTTGCGCGGCACAACGACTGTCTTCCCGCGCAAGTCTTCCCAGTTGTGAATGCCGGAATCCTTCTTCACCAACATCCGCACCGAAGCATAAAAATGCGGCACGGTGAACGCGGCGATCTTGCGCCGCTCGGCGTTGTTCGTGGAAGTGCTGCACTCCAGATCGGCCTTGCCCTGATCCAGCGCGATAAAACGCGTCACTGTGTCGACTTCCATGAACTGCACCTGCATGTGCGGCAACTTCAACTCCTTGCGCAGGCCTTCCGCTATGTTCCGACACAGCTCGATCGTGTAACCCGCCACTTGCCTGTCATCGCCGACAAACGCAAATGGCGTCGTGCCGTTGAGATAGGCGATCACTACCGCGTTGGTGCGCCGGATTTTTTCCAGCGTTCCTTCCGCCTGCGCCTGCATCGGCAAACCGATGCATAAACCTAGAACTGTCGTGTTGATGATCCACCGCATTGCCGCCTGGCTGGCATATCGAGTCAACATCGCGCGCCCTCTTGCCGACATGCTGCGTCGGAGATTTAGAATGAGCAAGTATCATGCCAGAAAATCAAGTCCCCAATCGCGAGATCAGCACGGCAATTCACGCCCTTATCCCGTCATTTGCCCACTTGGCGGCGCCAGCATCGTGCAGGCGAAAGCCGCGCCGGCAGGCATATTCGGAGAAGTCAGCAATAAAGGCGGAAACAGCCTGCCTGCGAATCGCGCTGTGCAAGTACGGTTCGAGAATGCGCACGAAAAATGCGCATCAACGGCGTGACCTATGCCAGCATGGACGGCTTGTGTTTGGCGTGGACGTCTCCTCCTTCGCGCGCGGCATCGCTGGCATGCAGCCACGGAAAAAAATGCGATGAAACGCATTTGCGCTTCTCGCCATTCCCGACTGCAAGAACGTGCCGCCGATTATCTTTTTTACTGCACACGGCAAGTGGAGATATTTGGTCTTGTGATTCTTCCGCTTGCCGTGCTGTTGCATTACTGCGTTATTGCATTGATGCGTTGCCGCTACCTGGCATCAAGGGTACAGGCCGCGCATCTCGCGCGCCTGCAGCACGCGTGTGCAGGCAACGATGAAGGCCGCCGTACGCAACGATATTTTCTTCTCGTCCGCCAGCTGCCACACCGCCGCGAACGCTTCGCGCATGATGCGGGTCAGGCGCAGGTTGATCTCGTCTTCGGTCCAGAAGAAGCTTGAGAAGTCCTGCACCCATTCAAAGTAGCTCACCGTCACGCCGCCGGCATTGGCAATCACGTCGGGCACGATCAGCACACCCTTGTCGTGCAGGATGTCATCTGCCGCCGGTGTGGTCGGACCGTTGGCACCTTCGAGAATGATCTTGGCGCGGATCACCGACGCGTTGCTTTCGGTGATTTGCTGCTCAAGTGCGGCAGGCACCAGAATGTCGCAATCGGTCCCCCAAAACAGGGCGCGATCCTTCACTTCGTCGGCGCCCGGAAAACCCTGGACGCTGCCGTGCTGGGCCACATACGCCTGCAGCGCCGGCACATCCAGACCGCTGTCGCGCACTACCGTCGTGATGTGATCCTGCACCGCCACCACCTTGGCGCCGGCTTCCGCAAACAGACGTGCGGCGATGCCGCCGACGTTGCCGAAACCCTGCACCGCGACGCGTGCATCCTTGATGTCGAGACCGCGTTTCGCGGCAGCTTCGCAGCCCACCACAAACACGCCGCGGCCGGTCGCTTCATGACGACCCAGGCTGCCGCCGAGCGAAATAGGTTTACCGGTGACGACGCCCGACGCGGTGCTGCCCTGGTTCATGGAATAGGTATCCATCATCCACGCCATGATCTGCGAATCGGTGTTGACGTCCGGTGCGGGAATGTCCTTGTTCGGTCCGATGATGATACCGATTTCGCTGGTGTAGCGACGCGTCATGCGCTGCAATTCACCGCGCGACAAGGTCTTCGGATCAACGCGGATGCCGCCCTTGGCGCCGCCGTACGGCACGTTGACCGCGGCATTCTTGACGGTCATCCAGGCCGACAGCGCCATCACTTCGGACAGTGTGACATCCTGGTGGAAACGCACGCCGCCCTTGCCCGGACCACGCGAGGTATTGTGCTGCACGCGGTAGCCTTCGAAGTGGGCGATGGTGCCGTCGTCGCGCTCGATAGGCACGTCGACGATCAGGATGCGCTTGGGGCGCTTCAGGGTTTCCACCCAGCGCGCCAGCGAACCCAGGTGAGGGGTGACGCGGTCGATTTGTTCGAGATAGACGCCCCATGGACCGATGCCATGCGGGGTTACGTATGAGGGGACTTCGTGCTGCTTGAGTGGTTCGTTCGACATGATGCAATCGCTCCTTGATGTTGCCACGCTTAAGCCATGCTGGCCGAGGCTGCTGCAAAATTAATCAAACTCGCGGAATTCAAGCTAACGCCATCGTACTCCCGTAGCGTTCGGATTGTCGCGCAATGTTGCTTAATTTTTCAGCCGCCGCCGGGTCAACAACCCGGCCGGGAGTGCGGATGCGCCTGCACAAAAACCATCGTGCAAACTTGACATCCAGGCACGCCATCGACAGCGACGCCATCGTAGGTCAATGCGATGCAGCAAAGCTAATGCTTTGTGCGCATGCAACTATGCGTTCCATGCATAGTTATACCTCAAACCTTATTTCACGCGGCTTTTGAGGCCTTTTTTGTCCGCACGACGGCGGCATTCCGACCTTCCTCGAGTTCCTGCAGGTAATCCCACAAGCGCGCCACCACCACCTTGCCGCTGCGCTGCGGGGTCGGGCGTTCGCGGTACAGGCGGATTTCCATCTCGACTTCCCACTCGCCTTGGGCGCCGTCGGCGCGCGCGAGCTGCTTGTTGCGCACCTCGCGCGTGACTGAGGATTCCGGCAGGAAGGCTACGCCGTGCCCTTCCAGCGCCATCATCTTGAGGCTCTCGGACATGTCGGTTTCGTAGTGTTTTTCCAGATGCAGCGGCTTCTTGGCGTCGGTCAGGATCAGCTCCACCATGCGCCCAAGGTAGGCGTTGGGCGTATAGGACAGGAACGGCAACGGCGCCTTGGAGCTGCCCGGGAACACGTAGTCCGGCTTGCCGGTGCGGTCGCAGCGCGAATACGGACGCACGCTTTCCTTGCCCATGCTGAGCATGTCGTAACGGCTGGAATCGAGCTGCACCGGCTGGCGCGGATGGTGATAGCACAGCAGCAGGTCGCAGCCGCCTTCGACGATGGTCATCACGGCGTCATGCACGTTAAGCGCAATCAGGCGCGTATTGAGCGCCCCGAAGCCGGACTCCAGCGAACTGAGCCATTTCGGGAAATAAGTCAGGGATAGTGTATGCGGCACCGCAAAATCGACGGTGGTCTGCGCCGCCGGGCGCTTGCCGCGCAACAGCGCGCGAGTGTTGTTGATCTGACCCAGCATTTCCACGGCCTGCTCGTAGAACACCTCCCCCGCCGCCGTCAGCCGCGTCGGATAGGACGTGCGGTCGATCAGATCGGAGCCCAACCAGGCCTCAAGCGACTGGATGCGCCGCGAAAACGCCGGTTGCGTCACGTGGCGCAATTCGGCGGAGCGACTGAAACTGCGCGTTTCAGCCAGGGAAATGAAATCTTCCAGCCACTTGGTTTCCATGCTTTCCATCCCTCCGGAGGGCTCGACTATGGAGCCGCTCGCATTGTCGTTATTGTGATGCTCCGCTTACGCCAGTTGCAGCGATGGCGACGGCGGCTCGGCACCTGCACCGCCCTCCTCGCCTTCATCATCCTCGCGCGCCTGCTGGCGCGCCCACATCTGGGCGTAGGCGCCGTCGGCCGCGAGCAGCTGGGTGTGCGTGCCGCGTTCGATGATACGCCCATGTTCCAGCACCAGGATCTGATGCGCGTCGACGATGGTCGACAAGCGATGCGCGATGATCAGTGTGGTGCGGCTTTCGGCGATCTCACTGAGCTGCTCCTGGATCGCCTGCTCGGCCTTGGAATCAAGCGCCGAAGTGGCTTCGTCGAAGATCAACACGGCCGGATTCTTCAGCAAGGTGCGCGCGATCGCCACGCGCTGCTTCTCGCCGCCGGACAGCTTCAGGCCGCGTTCGCCGACGGTGGTGTCGTAACCGTCCGGCAGTGACTCAATGAAGTCGTGCACATAGGCGGCCTTGGCGGCGGCGATAATTTCTTCCTTGCTGCTGCCGGGCTTGCCGTAAGCAATGTTGTATTCAATGGTGTCATTGAACAGCACGGTGTCCTGCGGCACGATGCCGATCGCCTTGCGCAGCGAGGCCTGGGTGACGTTGCGCAGATCCTGGCCGTCGATGGTGATGGCGCCGGCGTCGATATCGTAGAAGCGATACAGCAGCCGTGACAGCGTCGACTTGCCCGAACCGCTGTGGCCGACCACCGCCGTGGTGGTGCCGGCGGCAACTTCGAAATCGACATCGAACAGGATCTGACGGTTGCTCTCATAACTGAAATCGATATGCGAAAAACGCAGCGCCGCGCCGTTCGTCGCCAGTGGTTTCGCGTCGGGTGCGTCGGCGACGTCCTTGTTCTGCTCCAGCAGCGAAAACAGGCGCTCCATGTCGGCCAGGCTCTGCTTGATTTCGCGATAGATCACGCCGAGGAAATTGAGCGGGATGTACAGCTGGATCATGAATGCATTGACCAGTACCAGGTCACCCAGGCTCATCTTGCCGCTGATGACGCCTTGCGTGGCACGCCAGAGGATCAGCGTCACCGCAATGGCGATGATGGCCGACTGTCCCGAGTTGAGTAGCGACAGCGACGACTGCGACTTGACCGCTGCCGCTTCATAGCGCTGCAGGCCTTCGTCGTAGCGGCGTGCCTCGAAATCCTCGTTGCTGAAATACTTCACCGTCTCGTAGTTGAGCAGCGAATCGATGGCCTTGGAATTGGCCCGTGAATCGAGATCATTCATGGTGCGGCGGAAGTGCGTACGCCACTCGGTCACGGTGATCGTGAACACGATGTACAGCGCCAGCGCCCCTGCCGTGATCACGGTAAACCAGATCTCGTAATGCAGCACCAGATAGACCAGCACCAGAGCAATTTCGATCAGCGTCGGCAGGATGCTGAACAGCGCATACGACACCAGCGACGACACCCCGCGCGTGCCGCGTTCGATGTCGCGCGTCATGCCGCCGGTCTGCCGGTTCAGGTGAAAGCGCAGCGACAGCGCATGCAGGTGGCGGAACACTTTCAGCGCAATGGTGCGCACCGCGCGCTGCGTCACCTTGGCGAAAATGAATTCGCGCAATTCCGTAAACACCGTGGTCGCCAGCCGCAACGCACCATACGCGATCAGCAAGGACAACGGCAGCACCAGCAGCGCCTGCGGATTGTTCGGACCGATGGTCATGCGATCGACGAGTTGCTTAAGCAACAAGGGTACGCCAATGTTGGTCAGCTTGGCGCCGACCAGGAAAGCCAGCGCCAGCAGCACCCGCCATTTGTAGGTCCACAGGTAAGGCAGCAAAGTGCCCAGTGTTTGCCAATCGCTGTGAGCGGGAAGGGAAGGTGCGCGCGCAGCTTGCGGCGCAGTAGACGGCGGATATCGACGCATGAAAAAATTGCCCGGAAAAATTTGTGCTTTTTGTTTTGCGGAGGAGCCACGCAGATCCCGTGACTCCTATAAACTAGGAGGTTCTCCCTGATCTTCCGCATTATAAGAGTCTGCAAGACTTCACGCTTTCAAAAGGAAACGTAATGACCAGTCAGCACCATACTTCGCTGCCCGTGGGGAAAATGCCGCATCTGCGTGTGATGCCCATGCCGTCCGACGCCAATGTCTACGGCGACGTCTTCGGCGGCTGGATCATGGCGCAGGTCGACATCGCCGGTTCGCTGCCCGCCACCAAGCGCGCCAACGGCCGCGTCGCCACCATCGCGGTCAACTCCTTCCTGTTCAAACACCCCGTCTTCGTCGGCGATCTGCTGTCGTTTTACGCCGATATCGTCAAAGTTGGCAAAACCTCGATCACCGTCAACGTCGAGGTCTATGCCGAGCGCAATCGCCTGCAGGCCGAAGTCGTCAAGGTCACCGAAGCCACCCTGACCTACGTCGCCACCGACGAAAACCGCAAGCCGCGCGACCTGCCCCCGCTGGCCCCCGGCGACAGCGCGCCGATTACCAGCGGCCTGCAGGACCTCGGCGGCGGCTGGTGCGCCGCCTGATTCAACCCTTAGTTCATCTACTTCCCGGACCGGCGCGCGGCCTTCCCTGGCACGCCGGCCTCCCAACCGTTCTTCATCCACCGCTCAAGAGCATTCCATGACTTCCACTTCTGCACGTCCCGACATCCTCATCGCCGCCGCATTGCCGCCGCACCTGATGCAACGCCTGCAAGACAATTTCACCTGCCACGATGCCACGACACTGAGCGAAGCCGCCCTGGCCGCCGTCGCACCGTCCATCCGCGGCATCGCCTCCAAGGGTGAAACCAAGGTCTCGCGCGACTACATCGCCCGCTTCCCGGCGCTGGAAATCATCTCCGTCTTCGGTGTCGGCTATGACGGCGTCGACGCCGTCGCCGCACGCGAGCGCGGCATCGAAGTGACCAACACGCCCGACGTGCTGACCGACGACGTTGCCGACTTCGCCATGACCTTGCTGCTGTCGACTGCACGCCGCGTGGTCGACGCCGACCGCTTCGCCCGCAGCGGCGAATGGAAAAAAGGCCCGTTCGCGCTGACCACCAAGGTCACCGGCTCGCGCCTGGGCATCGTCGGCCTGGGCCGCATTGGCAAGGCCATCGCCAAGCGCGCCGCCGCCTTCGACATGGTCATCTCCTATCACAACCGTTCGCCGCAGAGCGACGTGCCCTACCGCTACGTCGCCGACCTCAAGACGCTGGCCGCCGAAGTCGACTTCCTGGTGTTGTCGATGCCGGGCGGCGCCGCTACGCGTGCGCTGGTCAACGCCGACGTGCTCGAGGCGCTCGGCCCCAAGGGTTTCCTGATCAACGTCGCACGCGGTTCGGTGGTCGACGAGACGGCGCTGATCAAGGCACTGCAGGACGGCAAGATCGCCGGCGCCGGCCTCGACGTGTTCGAAGCCGAGCCCAACGTGCCGGAAGCGCTGGCCAAACTGCCGAACCTGACGCTGACGCCGCACATGGCCAGCGGCACCGTCATCACTCGCACCGCCATGGCCGACCTGGCGTTCGACAACCTGCAGGCGCACTTCAGCGGCAAGCCGTTGCTGACGCCGGTGCCGCGCTAAGCCTGGAAACATCATGGGCACCACTGCAACCCGGCTCATCGCGCTCGACTGGGGCACCACGTCGCTGCGCGCTTATCGTCTCGGTGAAGACGGCGCCGTGCTGGACAAGCGCGGCCTGCCGTGGGGCATCATGAATCTGCCGGTGGTGGAAGGCGACTTCAGCCGCGCCGCCGGTTTCGCCAAGGCCTTCGACGAAGCCTGCGGCGACTGGCTGCAAAGCAGTCCATCCACACCGTTGATCGCCGCCGGCATGGTCGGCAGCGCACAAGGCTGGCGTGAGGCGAGCTATGTAGAGATTCCACTCGCCGTGGCCGACGTCGGCAAGCAATTGACGCACGTCGATCTCGGTGCCGGCCGCACGCTGCACATCGTGCCCGGCCTGCTGCAACGCGCAGCCTTGCCGAACGTGATCCGCGGCGAGGAAACGCAAGTGGTCGGCGCACTCGACGCCCGACAAGGCGATGACGATCTGCTGATCGGATTGCCCGGCACGCACTCGAAATGGGTGCGGGTGCAAGGTCAGGCGCAACACCGCACCATGACCCATTTCGACACGTTCATGACCGGCGAAGTCTATGCCGCGCTGAGCCAGCACACTATCCTCGGCCGCACCATGGAACCCCGCGAACAAAGCGATCCGGCCGCCTTCGAACGCGGCCTGCGTGTTGCGTCTTCGGAAGACGGCCGCGCCGGCGTACTGTCGAACATCTTCAGCAGCCGCACGCTGGGGCTGCTGAAG